>Ga0247818_10000001_pt1 | contig 416294 bp, 446 predicted proteins | sample 13C_Glucose_Day1_FD_192424 | JGI IMG/M metagenome (GOLD analysis project Ga0247818, IMG submission 192424) | Soil microbial communities from agricultural site in Penn Yan, New York, United States - 13C_Glucose_Day1 | ecosystem: Environmental > Terrestrial > Soil > Agricultural land | place...
GGGTAGCGGCGAGCTTGATATCGCTGGTCTTCATTGTCTTGATGGCAGGCCCCCTGGTGGCCCTGGCCATGAGTTTGGCTGGAGGCACGCAGCAGTTCATCGAGCCGATCGTCACGATGGCGCACACCGCCTTACCAGCAGCCCCATCCTGGGTAGAGTCGATCCCTCTGGCTGGCAACTACATCCATCAGCAATGGGGGCTGTGGGAGGCGAAAGGGCCGGACTGGTTCCTGGATGTCAAACCCTATCTGCATACCGCTGCCACCTACCTGCTCAGTCACAGCGCGGTAGTGGGAACAATCGTGGTGCAATGCCTGATGGCCATTGTCTTCGCCTTCTGGTTCCACATCCAGGGTGAGCAAATCACCAAAGTCCTTCATGACGCACTGTCCTACATTGTCGGGCCTTCGTCGCGCAGCTACTGGACGGTGGCGCAAAACACCATCCAGGGGGTGATTAATGGGGTTATTGGCACTTCCCTCATTCAGGCGGTGCTCCTGGCGATCGGCTTTGCCATCGCCGGCATTCCTGGGGTGCTGTTGCTGGGCCTGGCCACCTTCTTCTTGAGCTTGCTGCCCATGGGCCCGCCTTTGCTCTATGTGCCGATCGGGCTGTGGCTCATGTACGATGGCCAGCTGTGGATGGGGATCTTCCTGCTGTTCTGGGGCTTCGTCATTGTCGGGGGTGCCGAGCACATCTTCAAACCCATCCTGATCAGTCGCGGTGGCGTGCTGCCGATGCCTATCGTGCTACTGGGCGTGCTGGGTGGCATGATGGTCTGGGGCTTCCTGGGCATTTTCCTCGGCCCGGTATTCCTGGCGCTGGCTTTCACCCTGGTGCGTGAGTGGCTGGTAAGACGTGCTGCCACCGCCAGTCCACAATCGCCCATTGTCTGAAGGCACCGACCATGAATCAGGCCGACGCAAGTGAAAACGATCTGCTGCTCAAGCGCAAGCTTGAGTCGATCGCAGTGTCGATCAGCGACACCCAGCAGCGCATGAACGATCAGTTGATTGCTTTGCTTGAACCGCCGCGCCTGATTGCCTTGTGGAAGCTCAAGGATCTGTTGGGGAAAATCCAGGCGCTGATCACGCATACACTGGCTCAGCCCGAGCTCAAGGTGTCGGATTCGATGCTGGATCTGGTGCAAAGCACAGATGCTATCCTGCTCGACATCAATGAGCGCCTGGACGCCTTTGAAGTGGAGGAATAGCGCTTCTTGCGCCCTGCAGGGAGGGACTTGCGGGGCAAAAGCGCGCAACAGGTACCAGGGCACATCCCTATCGATCGGCCAGTGTTTTCCGCTGGCCAATTTGCATCTTAAGGGATCAGCAGGCCCCTGTTGGGCTTGCAGCTGTTGATCTGAGCCTGCAGTTCAGGCATCGGCACATCCAGGCGAATGATGCTCAGCGCCCCCTTCCCTGGCCATTTGGCGGTACGTCCTTGGTAGGCGCCCGTGTCAATGCACACGGTATTGCCCAGCACCAGGGGACGCTTGACCACATTATGCCCGACAAAAACCCTTTCGAGTCCCGGTACCGGGGTGCAGTCCTTGTTGGTCACGCGGTCACGATTGCTCAGCAGGCGCCGCTGCTGTTCGACATCAGGATCGTTGATCAGGTCGACGATGCGATCCCAGTGCATCCCTGAAGGCACGTCCGCGTGAATCAACCCCACCTTGCCCAATGACGTGTCGACCTGCGCGGCGATGGGGAGTTTGGCGATGGCCGCCAGGAACTTGTGTCGGAACGACCGGGAGGTTTCACCCCACCAATCGAATCCGGACTTCTTGAAGTTCAGGGCATGGGTCAGCGTCTCGTGCGAAGGCTCGCCTTGCGCATACAACTTCAAGATGAAGGCCTCGTGATTGCCTTTCACCGGTAAAAACCAGGGCTTGTCCAGCCAGTCGAGCACCCATTCGTTCTGTGGGCCGCGATCAACCAGGTCGCCTACCGGGAACAGACGATCGCAAGCAGGATCAAATCCCACTTGCTCCAGGCTGGTTTCCAGCAACTTGTAGCACCCATGAATATCACTGATCGCGAAATCGCGGCCCCGCATATTGCGGGGGTGAGATTGAATCCAGTTGATCATCCCCCACCCCCCAGCGAGCCGCTGAACATTTCAGGCTCCACGATAGTCGCCTCGTAGGCATCGGTAATCCGCGCACCGGACAGCGAGAGCATTTCACCCGGCACCTTGCGGATCAGGTCGCCCTGCTTGTAACGCTTGTGCAGGCTCATCTTGTTCGGCGTGGTGCCCATGATGGCCTTGTGAATGTTGATGATCATCGGCATCGTGAACAGCCTGGGCATGAACAGCAGCGGCAGACTGGAATACGCGGTCTTGCTGGCCAGGCGCTGATAGGCGCGGCTGATGACTTCACGATGATCGAAGGCAAGCTCGACGGCCTCAGGGCCCGTGACTTGCGAGATTGGCAGCAGCTGCAGGTGCTCAGGCAGGTTCCCCAAGACCGGGCTGTCCTGTTTGAGAATGCACATGTAGATGATCGACACCGACCAGCCACGCGGATCGCGATCCATGCCGCCGACCGATTCGAGCTGCTCCATGTAATCAGGCAGGAACCCCACCTTTTCACGCAGGATGCGATCTCGACCGGAATCGATGGTTTTATCGGTGTCCGTGTGGATGTAGCCGCCAGGCACTGCCAGCACGTCTTTGAACGGCTCTTTGCGCCGCTTTTCCAGCAGCACCAGCAATTCTTCGTTCAGCCAGCAGAAGATGACCGCATCCAGGGTCACTATAGGGTCATGGCGAGGCTCTTGGCTTTTGTCGTGCAGTTTATCAAGCGACATAAAGTGGCTTCCATGGGTTGTATTGGGTGAGTGCCTGGATCACATGTGGCGTGAGCATGGCGCGTGGGACGTAGCCGCGCACCAGTTCTTCGCGAATGCCTGTGCTCCGGACTTGAAGCCGCTCCTGGGTCACCATCACTTGGCACAGGGCATGGATGCGCTCTGTGTGACTGAACCGACTCCAGGCATGCATGTTGTCAGGGCCGATGGCCAACAGAAATTGGTGCTCGGCGTGGCGTTGGACGATATGTTCCACCACCTCGTAGCTGTAGATGGGGCGCGGTGTGCCAGTCGCCTGCGCCAATTCCTCCTCGATCGCCATGAGTTTCACGTGCGGCCCCAGGTCTTGGGCAAACGCTTGAACCCACTCACAGCGTAGCGCGTAGGGCGACATGTGCTTGTCGAACGCATGGCGGAACGAGGGTATCAACCACACCTCATCGACAAATTGCGCCAACTGCGCAACGCAATCGGCATGGCCGGCAGAAGGTGGGTTGAATGCGGAGCCGAAAAGTGCAATTTTCATGGCAACATCCAATAAGGTCTACTCTGTATACATTATGGGTGAAAACCCCTTGAGGGTCAAGCCGATAGCGATTTTTGCCCACAAAAAAGCCCGCTGGCGCGGGCTTCTTCAATGCTCAAATCCTGCTCACTTTACCCTGGTGAAGTAGGTCGCCGAAATGCGCTCGCCCTTGGTGTTCAGGTTGATGCGACGCAGTGTGCCGTCAGGCATGTAGTTGAACGTGGTGAGCTGGCCGACACAGGTGCTTGGCTGCCCGTTGCTGGCCTGCTCTTCAAACGCCACCGAGCGGTTGATGAACGAGTGGTAGTACAGGCGGTTGCTGCCACAGGCATCGTAGCTTGCGGAACTGACCTGGGTCTTGCTGATGGTGATGGTAGCTGGCGTCGACTGGCCGCCAACCATCACCGCATTGCCCTTCCAGGTGCCCAGCAGGCGCGAATCCATGTTCACCCGAAACGCCGTGGTGCTGGAGCGCTTCAGCTGGCCACTGGCCTTCTTCTTGCCTTCGAGGGTGTAGAACGCGTATTCCAGGGTATTGGGCTCAACCTGGGTGAGGCGCACATAGTGGTTGCCAAAGCATTGGTTGCCGGAGGTGCCCTGTTGCAGGAACAGCAGGCCGCCATTGGGCTCGGTACGCTGGTACTTCATGATGGCGGCGCAGTTTTGGGAGAAGTAGTTCACCCGACTCAGCTCTTTCTGGCGCAGATCCATGGCAAACGTCCAGTTTTCCTTGCCGTCGTCTTCGGTGGCCGCCCCTACCCAGTGATCGGCCATGGCAGCGGGCACGCCATCGTAGGTGTACTCGATGGAGGAGTCGGAGTTGGAGGATAAGCCTGCACAACCCGCCAATACCGACAGCAATGCGGAGGCAACCAGCAGCTTGAGCATTTTCATGAGCACGATCCTTGATGAGGTGGTGATTAAAGTATACTGCGTATACCTAGTGGTGTCAACTGACTGGTGATTTACCCCAGTGCCGGGCAGCAAGCATAATAGGTCTATCCCAAGAAGAAAATCCCGATGCCGCTGGAGTTTGTATGACTGCCACCCCGACCCCCTCCTTCGCTCTGACTGAAAGCCAGTTTCAGGAACTCGCCGATGCCGGGCATGCTCGCAAGGATGCGACTTGCTTGAAGGAGATTGTACCTTGGGTGATGCAATGCATGGCCTGGAAAACCGATGCGCCCCGCCACGAAGCAGTCTCGGAGGCAGCCAAGCAACTCTACGCTGGTCAGACCCAACTGGCGAATGCACTGATCGAGCAGGAGTTCCCGACCTATGTCCAGGACAAGTTCGCTCGTACAAAGTTGTTGGAGCGCTGGATTGATTCTGCCTTTGACAAGGTCTGTGCGTTGGCACTGACGCAAGAAAAGACACGAGAGCAGATGATCGCGCTCATCCACCAGCAGAAGGGCCGCAGCTACCGCCTCGATCACCTCAATCCCCTTGAGCTCACCCAGAATGTCATGCGCCGGAAGGATGGCAGCTTGCGCAAAGTCGCGGACGTTCGGAAACTCCTGAACAATGGCACCAACATCAATGCAGTGCTGCTGAATGTGGCCAGAACCGGTGACATTGAAGCATTCCAGAGCCTGCAGGGGATCCGCTCCATCCGGCGTTACATGGACGCAGAAAACATGGTGCGCTATGCCAGGTCAGCGAACCAGGAGATTCCCGCCGCGTTCATGAATTTCATGCTTGCCGGCAGTGGCACTGATCTTCAGGCACAAGGTGTCAGCATGAATTTCGCAGACTGGCTCGGCGCGAGCATCGGCGCCGTGCCCTCGGGTGCCTGGGCGACAGTGAAGCCGATCTACCAAGCCGATTTTGCCCGAACTGGCGGCCATGAAATCATACAGGCCATGTTCAGGCGCGAGCAAAAAGCCAAGGAAGGGGATGGCCAGCTGATGAACCGACTGATCGCGGACGGCGCCGACTGGTACATCGGGCTGCAGCAATACCTGATTGGTGGCTATATCTACCTGGGGCTCAGGGACAGGCAGCCACAACCGCTGGCCGAGCTTTCGGAGTTGATCGAAGCGGGTGCCAAGCAGAACGCAGCCCCTGTCGCGGCGCTCATCCTGCAGGCACTGCCCCAAGACCTGGTGCTCGCGTATGCAAGCAACCCGCGCCTGGCGGATCGGGTGTTCAAGATCGCGAAGCTCCCCTACCTGCTCGACCTGATCAGTGAGCGAATCCTGACGAACCACCTGGAGAGCGAGATTGGCCTGTAGGGGCCTTCCTGCATGAGCCCCAACCTGCACATACAACTGGGGCTCACTCAGGCGAACATCCGTCAGGTCAGCCGGGAAATGATGGTGCTGAGGTTTTCGATGCCCATCGATTGCAAGCGCTCGCCGATTTCTACATTGAATTGACGCTGGACGCGATCAGCTTCTGCCTGGCTGGCTGCGACGGTCAGCGCCGAAATCTGACCTTGAACCTCGGTCAGCGCGAGCTGAGCCGCCTTCCCCGCCTCACCCAATGCCACACGGCTCGCCTTTTTGGACAAATCCTGCCTCAGGATCTCTTCGATCGTTTTCATCGCCGCAATGAAGGGTTGTGCCACCTGGCGAATTGCCGCTTCAAAATCCTTGCGCTTGGCAACGATTGGCGTCAGTGAAGGCGGATCATCCCCCAAGCCTTCCGGAATGACCTGCAGTTTGGTCGGGGCCTTCACCCCACTGCCGCCGCGAATCAGCAGCGAAAACTGTTCGACAGACATGGCCGCCCGGATCAGCCCGACGTTGTTCATTAGGTGAGGGGTATCACCACTATTTACGGCTAGCTGTCCGAACTGGACATTAAACTGCATGTAATGGCTGGACATGGTCGATGTGCCCACCAGCGCGACTTGGTTCGACGAGGGCACGCCCAGAGAAATGCTGGCGTAGCTGCTGTGGTGAGTGCCAAATTCTTCTGCCAGCAGTTTAGTTTCAACGGTGCGTACCGAAGTGTAGGCCTCTTGGCGAGTGGCCAGGGTGTGCATAAGCTGAAGACGGATGTATTCCTCACGCTTGAGGCCCTTAGGCCCGTTCAGCACCAGCCATTCTGAAAAGGTGCGCTTTGGTTCAGGCTTATAGTCGTACTTGGCCGCATCCTCGGTGTGTCGTTCGATCGCGCTTGGGGCCAGAAACGCAAGTTCGGCAACCGAAAGATCCAGGGATGACAGAACGGTAGTGTTGAGCGAGCGCATCAGCGTGACCCCTCATTCATTTTGTGGAAGGCGATGAGCGCCTCGACTTCTTGCTGACTGTGAGCCTTAACCAGCTCGGCAAATTCGGCCAGTCTTGCCAGGCCAAAGGCTGGGCCAGAAACCACCGATGCCTCCAGCATTGAGGTGTATTTCTGCATGTCGGTGACAGCCTTAACAGGCGGCTTGGCGGACTTTTCAGCGGTCTCGGTGATGAGCCCGGTGAGAATTCCCAGCCATTCCTGCGTACCATCCAGGCAATTCTCCAGGCTACGGGACAGCAGTGTTTTGGAATTGGCCAGCGCATCAGGCAGGTAGGGATCAATGCGATAGTGCTTGGAGAACTCGAAGGTGCCCGGATGGTGGCCGCGTCCGGGGCTGCTGATGAGGTCGTTAAACGCCGCCTCGCTCATTTTAAAACGTGCAATTTCTTCGTAAGGCTCGTAGCTGATCAGCCCATCGACACCAATGATCGCGTCCGCACGGCTGATGGTGATGGTGAAGGCCACCAGACTTTTGATGTGGGAGGCGAACAGTTGCGTCGGCTCGCTGAGGGTCTCGTGATCAATGCACATGACGCCGATGGCCGGATGGCGGACACGAATCGCGCCATTGGCCTCCGTACGCTCGAAGACTGAAGCCTTGACTGCGGCAATGCGAGCATCGATTTTATCGAGGATGCCCTGGCGTACAGCCTCATCCCCTGCGCACCCCAGGGTATGCTCACGCAGCACCTCAAGGGTCACCAGGGCATCATTATGAAAGATCAGGTTTTCCGGCTTGATATACTGCATGGCGGTGGTTCCATCGCGTCAGTTAACGTACACCAAGTATACGCAATATTGCTTCTGGGTCAAGGTGAAAAAATATTTGATAATTTTCGAAAAAGGCTGTTGACACTAATTCGAAGTGGTGACTACTATTAGGCATATCCAAGAGGAACTACCCATGAACATGCCAAGTATGCCATCCAGTCTGACAATGACGCTGCCGTCACCAATGGCATAGTATCGCGTGTTCGCATCTCGGACACGCCGTCCGGGATCCAGTATCCAAAAACCCGGACATGTTCCGGGTTTTTTAATGCCTTGGAAAAGTTTTCGGTGAAGTGCCAGAGCGGCTGAATGGCCCTGATTGGAAATCAGGTAACTGTCACAGGTTCGGAGGTTCGAATCCTCTCTTCACCGCCACATTAGTTTCAAGATTCATCGCTCTTTATACAATTTGACAGAAGTTTAAATGGTGATGTGGCTGAGTGGACGAAAGCACCTCCCTGCTAAGGAGGCATATCTATCACAGGTATCCAGGGTTCGAATCCCTGCATCACCGCCATATATCGCTAGTTCATCGTTGATGAAGAATTTGAGTGGTCAAATGGAAGGCTGAATGAGTCTTCGACCTCAGGTTCAACAGGGAGAAACGGGTTCCCTGCAGGCCATAGGCCTGAGTCTAGCAGCCCTTTTTGGCATTTCAAGATTTGATCGCAAATGCCTGATTATTATAGTGTTTTGGCTGTGATTCAGCCAGGACACCGAGTTTTGCTGAAGTAGCTCAGTCGGTAGAGCGACGCCCTCATAAGGCGCAGGTCGTGGGTTCGAGTCCCGCCCTCAGCACCAGTTACGGAGAGTTGACTGAGCGGTCGAAAGTAGCAGCTTTGAATCTTGCCAGGTGTAACAGCCTCCCCGGTTCGAATCCGGGACTCTCCGCCAACAAGTTGTATGTTTCATACCAAGGCCTTTGATCCATTGGTGGTGCACCGGTACTAACCGGTAGCGGCTTGGTTCGAATCCAAGGCAGTGCCTGGCTGGGCAAAGGGGTTCGACTCCCCCGTCAAAGGTCTTGGTATGAAACATGGGTTTGTGCAAGAATTCGGAGTGTAGCGCAGTTGGTAGCGCGCCTGCTTTGGGAGCAGGATGTCCCAGGTTCGAGCCCTGGTACTCCGACCACATGTAAGTGTATCGACTATATATAGGCGATGCATAATGCGGACATCTTTGAGTGTGGTCAAGTGTAGTCTGAATCAACCATTCAGCTCAGCACAAAACTCAACGATGTCGAGTGTTTCACGGGGTATAGCGCAGCCAGGTTAGCGCGCCAGTCTGGGGGACTGGAGGCCGGGAGTTCGAATCTCCCTGCCCCGACCATTTTTGTTGTAAAGCGCGGATGTGGTGAAATTGGTAAACACACCTGATTTAGGCTCAGGCGGCGTAAGCTTTAGGGGTTCGAGTCCCCTCCTCCGCACCAATTTATGTTCTAACGCAAGATGGGCCCTATGGGTCGGTGAAGCTCTCGCCAGTCAATCCGGCTTTCCCGGCGCATCCGCTCGACAGTCGCCCGCGCTTCCTGCGCAGCCGCTAGCAGGGCCGCGCCCGCTTCCGGTGAGGCGAACCAGGCCCTGATGACCTCGCGATCTTCAGGAGTCACGCAGGATGCGGCTGGAGCCTTGGGCACATTCGATGTTGGCATGGGTTGGCACCTGGTCAGACATTTTGAGTACTTTATCGCTCTGATGAGCACGCGTGCAAGCGCCAGGCAGCCTTGCTGGTGCATTGAGCTACACATTACGGAAAGCTGCCAGAGCTTGGCTAAATGGGCCCGCCTCGAAAGCGGTGCGACCTTCGGGTCACGGGGGTTCGAATCCCTCGCTTTCCGCCACCTTTAGATAGATATTGACAGCAATCCCCGGTCAGGGTAGATTGGGTAATCATTACAGCATATGCCGCTATAGCTCAGCTGGTCAGAGCTACTGCCTTGTAAGCAGAGGGTCATAGGTTCGAATCCTATTGGCGGCACCATCTGTGCGTTTTCGGCCCCAGAGTGCTTGTCACCCATTGGCGCCGAGAATGACAGAGGGGTGGATGATCGGAATGTGCTGGCGCTACGGCGCCTGCCCAAACCGGTACCGCCCCCCACTTAGCGCTGGAGACGGGTGCATGCTTCACGTGCCGTCCCAGTAGATCGTCAGGGGAAGATCCACCCCCTATCGATGACGCTTTAGGCTCTGTGGGTTGACTGAAGCGAGGGCATGTGAGGGGGAGGTAATCCGTCATGGCCACTGGCACCGGAGACGCGGCGCAATTGACGCGCAGCGTCATAGATGGGGAAAGGTCGAGCAGTTGTGGGTGACTGATTCACCCTCAGCACCAGGGCGAAGCTGGTTAACACCCTGGGGCGCTTATGAAACCGTACCAGTGCCGCTTGCGGCGTGACTTCAGGGTGGAACAGCAACCTACAGCTTCGGCTGGCAAAAAGGGGGTTCGCGATCGGTGCAGAAGGTTTGGGCACTGATTGGCGCAACCCCCTTTTTGTTTTGATTTTCCGCGTTTGTTCAGGTGGTTAACACACATTATTCAGGTGATTTCGAATGCCAACTCCCACCGCGATCCTCCAGGGTGAGCCGCAAGATCTGGTGTACTCAGCCAATTTCGATGTGTGGGCGCCGCAGCCCTTGCTCGTCAGGGCCAAGAGCCCGCAGATTCGCTACAAAGCCTTGCATCAAGTCCTGTTCAAGAACATCCGTCAGTGGCGCGCAGGCGGCCTGGTCGTTGGTGTGCGCGAAGAAATCGCCGCGTTGATCGAGTTGTTCGACAACACCCAAGTCGGCTATGTACTGCTTGCCGGCATGTCCTGCCAACTGGACAGCGCCCTGCGCATGGCCGAACGCGAGCAGAAGGTCATGCTCGTGGCACTAGGGGCAGACAGTGAGGCCGAGGCATTCTGGAAAGCACAGGAAGGTGTGATCGACAGCTTCGTCACTGACCGTGCTTCGGGCGTTGCAGCTAACATCACTGCAGTGAAGGCACCCTTCCCCATCGCCGTGCTGGCGGGCTTTGAGTTCCTGGAGCTGGAATTCCTGACGCAGTGCGCCCAGATGCTGGCGCAAGTGCACATGTCATTCATGACAGCGCTGGGTCACGCCGAACTCAGCGTACAGGCGGTGCTGGCCAATGATGCGGGCATGCTGGGTCGCTGTGAGAGCGCAGCAGGTCACTGCATGACTGCGACGGAGCGCATTCCCGCGTTTCGCTCGTACATCTTTGGCTGCTAGTGCAAGCAGGCGCTCGCGTGCCAGGCACGCGAGCAATGACCCCTACGACACAGTGCTGAAGATTGTCGACCTGATCTTTCTCAATGCTCCTGCGGCCCGAGGCGAGAGCGCGTGAATGGTGCGCCCGATCTTTACCGCATCCACACCGATGATGGTATTGAGCAGTGTCTGGCCGTGCATTGGGCTGACTGTCACTTCTTCGGGCTGTGCTTTGGCAATGACGCTTCGCTTTTTTTGGGCGGCAGATTCTGATTTGTACAATTCAAGCAGGCAAATAGCATGCGGCATCGATTCGACCTGGTAATCTGCCATCACCACCGGCTTACCTTCGCATGTGAGCGCGAAAACCTGCTTCTTGCAGGTCAGTGCGTCGGGGTGATTGGGGCCCCTGCGCAGAATCCACGCGCCATTGGGCCCACGGGCAGTCAGATGCGGAATGAGCACAAATTGCCGGACTCCGGTGTCGGGCCGCAGGGCATGCAAATCAATCGAGGGGGATCCCAGACGTATCACACTACCGCCGCAGCGAAGTGAAGATCCACCCTCGTAATACCAGGTCAGGTTGGACTCGATTTTGTCCATGAGCCTCACCATGGGCGGCACGAGCGCCTGTGACTTCTTGCTCAGGAAGGAGAAGAGGTGCCGAGCCGTAGGATCCAGCTCAGCATCAGCCACGGGCGTCATCATTTCAGGGTCAAAGGCTACAAATTCCTGTTCCAGGACGCCGGCATCCAGTTGTTTGACGATATCGTGCAGCCCATCCCAACAGCAATTCATCTGCTCAGGGCGCAATGGGATCAGATCCGTCTCGCGTGCTTCGCGCCCCGCCCCCTGGATGACCTCGATGCTTGCAATGGCCTTTTCCCAGTCGCAACCAGGGCCTGACCATATTTGTACCGCATCGGGGAAGGCGACGTACGAGCTGTTGCTTTGAGGTGTTCCAACGAAGCATTGCACACGGGGCACCGGGCCAAAGAAGGTGTTCTTGACTGCTTTGGTGGAAGGCACCGGGCCATCGAGGCTGTGCCAGTCCACCACCACATCCAGATCACCACAGCGTTCTGCGCCTCGGGCATACGAGCCAACCACCCAGAGGTTGGTCAGTGAAATGCGCACCTCAAGCTTGCCTGAGTAGAGAGATTTCTCTTCCACAATCCTTTCAGCTGCTGCATCGAGCTTCTTGCACATACGCACGAGTGTTTTACTGAACGCTTCCCTGGGAAGCCGATGTTCATGGATGGTCATGTGGACTCCTGTAGCCGGCTGTGGGAGCGGCTTGCCGATGTCGAGGAAGCAATATAAGACGAAACCGCAATTCTACCCGTACAGCCCTCGACGCACCAGGGCTTTCTGCGTTCCGTTCTGGCCGCCCAGGTAGTTGGCCCACCATGAGAGCCAAGCGCGTGGCGTTGCCCAACGGCATTCGCCCCAAAAGATGCGTGGAATCAATAAAATATCAAAGCGAGTGTTGACGGCATTCCGTGCTGACAATATACTGAGAACTCGAAAGGACGCCTGTAGTCAGGCCTCCTTCTCGTGATCCTAGAGAGCGGCAACCGCCAGCTTCGGGTGATCGCGGGGGAGAAAAGCTCAGCGTTTCGGTGAAGGTGCGATGCCTCAAAGGCCCCGTCAATCAACCGAACCGCCCCACCGAGCAATAAGTAGGATGGTGGTTTCTACAGCCCGAAGTCACGACCGGGCCCAGTTCGAGTAACAAACCTGGGGTGTTGGCTGACAACAACCCATGCTTTCCGGGCAGATGGCCGAGTGGATTAAGGCTGCGGTCTTGAAAACCGTCGACGGGGAAACTTGTCCAAGAGTTCGAATCTCTTTTTGCCCGCCATATTCGATACAAATCAACAGCTTAGGCTGTTGACATGAGCTAAAGTCTAGCTTAAGATTTTAGTTAGCACCAAAGGCCCTGATGGCGGAATTGGTAGACGCGCCACCTTGAGGTGGTGGTACTTTCGGGTGTGGGAGTTCGAGTCTCCCTCAGGGCACCATTTTGGTTGAGCGGCATGTTTACCCATGTCGATCAACAAAAGAATGCGCGGGTATAGTTTAATGGTAGAACCCCAGCCTTCCAAGCTGACTGCCCGAGTTCGATTCTCGGTACCCGCTCCACACTTCATCTGCATCAACTCATGTTGGTGGTGTCATGCTCAATAGCGCTGTTTTTGCACTCAAAGCCGTTATTGTCAGTGTCCTGGTCTTGGTGTGTGTCACCGCCCTGACAGTGTTCTCGCTCGTCGCTTATGCTGGCAAGCACATTGTCGATTGGCTCCAGCGCCACAAGATCCAGGCTCGCTTCAAGAGCTGGCGACAGCATGTGCTGCACAAGTAAGCTGGAAGTGTCATTTAAAGACTATGCGCACCCTGGAGCGCCAAGTGAACGAAACCACTTAAAATCCAGGCTGTAGTGGAGAGTGTTTCGCCTGAAAACATTGTCCACTACTGACCATAACCTTCATGGTTGGCTAGAGGGGGTGAAGCCTGTACTTCATCACCCGTGTTATGCGAGTTCGGCGGTCGGGTGATGCCACTGGGTTCATTCCCCTGTCAGGTCGGTTCGAGTCCGACACTCGCTACCAGGTTTACTGCATCATGCGCTTGTAGCTCAGCTGGATAGAGCGTTCCCCTCCTAAGGGAAAGGTCGCCCGTTCAAATCGGGCCAGGCGCGCCATTTCCAACCCCCAAGATAACGCCTGGTTTCGACTTCTGTCACAATTGAAGCAAGCCAAAGATTTGACAGGCGTACCCTGCTTTAGCGCCATCTACAAAGCGCCTCTCGGCTGTGGTACCCTCGTCATTCGAACGCGGAGTACCCTAATGCACCCTTCCCTTGAAGCCGAGATCAAAGCTGAAAAACAACGCATGACCTTTGTTTTCGGCGATATCAAATCGGCGCTGCTCAAAGCCTTCCGGGCAAATCAATTTGCCTACATCTACGAAGAAACAGTGGACGGCAACTATTTTGTCAAACTCAACACGGCAGAAGAGCCTGTGTGGGACGACATCATGAATGGCTCATTCAAAGTGGGTGATCACTTCTCCTGTCAGCTCCGGGAAGGCAAGCGCGACGTCTTCTTTCAGTTCAAATACAAGAACTCCATCACCAACCTGTATGATACCGAGCGCTACTTCCATCCTGAGCGGTCGGAAAACAAGCCCGACATGTTCATGTTTGTCAAGTCAACGGGTATCACCATCGTTGCGTTGTCGGAGACTGAGCTGAACGTTGGGCAATGTCTGAAGTTGCTCAAGAAAGAAGCCCGAAGCATTATCAGCTACGACAATAACGACAATGTCGTGATCAAGAAGTCCGCTGCCAAGAAGAAAGCCCCAGAGACGGGTTCATGGGGCTTTGATTTCAACTGATTTCAGGCACTGGCTGGTTCAGGTGGCTGCTCCTGCACCTTGATGCTGTAACCCCGGCTCAGCCAGGCCTCATGCCCCGCCATCAGGTCATCGATCACCGCCTTCTTGGACACGATGGTGACGGTCTCGCCCTTGATGTTCACGAACGTGGCCGGCTCCAGGGTACGCCCGTCCTCGGAGACCGCGAAGCCCATGAACTCGAAGAAGTCGCGCTCTGCCCCCGGCTTCTTCGGCGAACCGACATTGCTGATGGCTTCGATGGTTTGATCGCCTCTGGAGATCAGGTACTTGTGTTTGCTGACACGGCGGGATCGTGGTGTCGAACTCACGCGACGCTTGCTCTTGGCGATGCCTGCCTCGGTCTGCTGGATCACCAGCAGCCCAATCTCGTAGGCCAGGTCTTTGAAGTCATTGGGAAAGGCCTTCAGCAGTTCCAGGAATGTGAACTCTTCAGCAAACTGCACAAGCCGTGTGGCACGCTCATTTTCGACATCAATGGCCTTCTTGAGCTCTTCGGTCAGCTCAATGATCAGTACGGTGTCACCCTCGCCGGCAGCTTTCTGGATGCGAAGTGTGAGATCCACGACCTGGGCGTCTTGTTTGCTCTCAAAGAACCGCTCCACGACTTTTTGTGCCGTTTCACGAGCTACCACCCCAGTATCATCACTAGTGATAGCGGCCTTGTACAGCGTCTCGTAGTCCATGTTAGCGCTGTCTGTGGTCTCAGTCGTCATTCCAGGATGTCCCAAGGTGAACTAAAAAAGGGCATCTTACGGAAATTTTTCCCCAGGAGAAACATCGGTAGTTGCTTTAGGCGCCCATCCAACCGCCCGGTCGAAGTCAACTTGACTCATGGGGACACCGACACGGCAGATACGCAGGAAAATTGATCGGGCCTCCTCCGCCGTGGCATCTTCGATGGTGGTGACGGTCACCCTGGCATCGCGGAACGCTTCTGCCGCCGCCTCGAATTTCAACAGGAACTGATCGATCTCGTGTTCCGGCTTGATACGCTCCCACTGCGCGTACAGCGTGCGCATGACCTTTTGCGCGGCCACTGACTGCTGGACGGAGATGGCGCTCATCAGCAGCCAGGCGGGCAGCCTGAAGCCCTCCTCGGCCAGGGTCTTGGGTACGAAGATCACCGAGCCCGTCTCGCCATCAAAGACCAGCACGTCCTCCGAACCCCAGGTGGCCCTTTCAGCTCCTGCCAAGCTCGCGGTGGCACACTGCCCGTGCATGGCTGCCAGCCAGAGCAAAGAGGCCAGGCGGTTCTGGCCGTCGAGCAGCAGGCGGATCGGCGTGTGGCTCTGCACATCGGCCATTACCGCGACTGGGCCAAGCCGACTGCGTGAGAGCTGGGAGAGGTAGGCCTTTCCATTGGGTTGCCACAACAGGAAGCTGCCAATGGGTATTTGTTTCAAAATTGAGTCGAACAAGGTCTCCACATGCTCCTTCTCCCAAACGTAGGGGCGGTTCATGTCGGCTGGCATCAAGCTGCCGGTGGCGGCGTCCGCCAGCAAGCTGGTGAGAAAGCAGGCGTTTTGTACGGTTCTCATGGGCACCTTGTGGCGAAATGCCACCCTTTAATGATTGAGTGAGGCACATATTGCGGGTATCAATTTTGCGCCTTTGCCGTTAACATGCGCCGCTTTTCTCAGGTACGAGGGTGAAGCAGGCAAATGAAATGGTATGTAACGCAGAACACGTCTGACACGCGCTATCCAGAATGGGCCCGATCGTTCGCCATCACTGAAGATGGACTGATCCTGCTGCCTGCCGCGCTTGCCGACGCCGACAATGAAGCGATGATCGCCATCTCGGCCTGCGAGCAAACTGGCAGTCCGACCACTGCGCATCTGGGGCATCTCTACGTTAGCAGCACCTGGCTCAAGGCGGAATACCCGGACATCGCTGATTTGGTCACAGGGCTCGAAGCGGTTATCCAGGACATGGACGTATTGCCAAAGCACTGACGGGATATGGGCCAGGATGGCCTCCCCTCTACCCATTCAGCATCCTGTCGTGCCAATATATCTCTAACTTAAGAGGACTATAGCATGAGCGGCAAAACCCCACTTGACCTGGACAGTTTGTTTGTAATTCCCGAATTTGACGAGACTCAGCTGCAGGCCATGATGGCGCAAGCCTACGAGCGCTGCCAGAGCAACCCCAATGCGTTCTCCAACTGGTTTCATGCGGTGGAAGCTGCAGGTGTCCGCCACCCCATGACGACCACCCTCCCGCTCAGCCCTGAGCTTCAGAGTACGCTGCTCGACGGCAAGCCTGCCACTGCTCAGGTTGAAGAACAGATAGATGCTCTGGTGCTGTCCATCCAGGCCTTTGGCGCAGAGCATGGCTACCCCCTCTTCGTCAAAACGGCTTTCACCTCGGCCAAGCACTACTGGGCGGAGGCCTGCTCCTTGCCAGACGGCCAGCCGCAAACCATCCTTGCGCACCTGTGTGAGCTACTCAACTACCAAGGCATGAATGGCATCGAAACCTTTACCCCTGAATTGGTCATCCGGGAGATGATCGACGTGGCGCCCGTTTTCTCGGCCTTCGAGGGACGCATGCCGGTCACGGAGGAATACCGCGTCTTTGCTCGCGATGGCGTCATTGAGGGGTATCAGCCGTACTGGCCGGTGGATTCGATTCAAAAGCCGTCGATTGAGGCCTGGGAAGCGGCGCTGGCGGCGATCTCCACACCGACAGGCAAAGACCTGGATTTCATGATCAACGCCTCAGAACGCATCACACGCAGCCTCAAGGGGTACTGGAGCGTTGATTTTCTCAAGGACAAGGATGGCAAGCTGTGGTTGATTGACATGGCCGAGGGCCACCGCAGCTACCGCAACGAAGCTGACTTTCGAATCATCAGGCAACCTGAGCAGGATTTGAGTCGCTAAGCTCCTGGAGCCGGGCCATGCGCACAACCTGTGGGCGCGGCCTGGTTGAAGAACCCTGCCGGAACCCGCAAGCTGACACCTGAGCCCGTTTGCACGCCGCCACCTCGTATTGTCCCGGTGGGAGCGAACCTCAGCACCTGCCGGTGACAGTCCTGCTCCCGGCAGCTCTTGCTGGGCAATGTCACCCAGGGCATCCCTCAGAGGCCCAAGTCCCCGGACAGGGCCGATTCCAGCCCGGCGTCATCCAGCTTGGCGAGCAGCACGGGATCACGGGGCAACTGGGCAATCAACGCCTGCTGACAGATGTCATGCTTGATCAAGTCGAACCAGACAACCGCTGTGTCTGTGCAATAGCTCGGCGCCAGGTACATGCCGACCATGCCGCAGAGCTTCACCGCTGCGTTGCGGTAGCCGTACCAGATGTTTTCAATATCATCCGCCTGCAAAAAGGCCAGCGCCCCCTCGGGCTGCCTGATCTCTTGCTCGATGATGTCCAGCATGACCTGGCGCAGCCCAGGGTATGGCGTCAGCTGCGGGACATCCAGGCTTGTGAGCAACTCCAGGCGTGTCGATTTGGCGCCAGTGTCAGCCCATGCGGTGCTGAAGACCTGTGCCCAGCCGCTTTCCCCCATGGTCTCCAGCGTACCTTTGAGGAACCCGCTGTCCGCCAGGCGCGCCAGGAACTTTGTAGGGCCCTGCATGCGGTCTGGATGCCTGGCGAGCTCACGCCAGAACGGTTTCATCTGTGCTCGCGCATCTGAATCAGCCGCATCGAGGGGAAACGCAGCGGCCTGGGCCAACCAGGGTTGTGCTTGCGCGATCCGGCCTGCCTCCGCGAGGTAGTCCAGGCGCAGATTCAGCACCCTCCTCGCCATGTCCAGGCCTTCGTTGGCCATTGGGTTCTGGCAAGCGCGGCCAAACGACTGGTCGAAGACCTCGTCCAGCCAATCAATCCCCAGAAAGCGTGCAACCTCATCGTGCAGCCTCACCACTTTGGCTGCATCGGGCACATCAAGGCTCAGGATGGCCAAGGAAGTGACCGCATCGTCACGGGTCGCTCCCGGAGTCAGGAGGGCCTGCGCCAAAGGATGGTCTTGCAGCGCCTCAACGACTGTCAGGGCGCCCAGCTGCTGAAACATCACGCCCATTTTCAGGACGTTTTCCGGATTGTTCAACAGCACCTTCGCGCCAAGCTGTCGGGTGAGTTCATATGCAATCGCAACTTGCAGCGCAGGCTTGCACAGCAACTGTTTCCACCGTGGGCCGAGATGATCGGTCGCCACATGATAAGGGGTGATCACACCCAGCAGCATCATGCGCAGCAGGTTGGAGGCTGCCATGATCTCATTGGTGGCCAGCGTCGAGGTGCTCTGAAGCATGCCTAGGGCTAGCACCATCGGTCGGGCGTTCGCACTAGAAACAATGCCTGCATGATGCCCTAGGATCAGCGGTTCGCCTAACCGACTTTCAACCCTCGCAGCGGATGCCCAGTAGGGAGAAGCGCCCTCTTTCAGTAGCGCATGGATCGCCGGCACCGAGCCCAGTATTTTGGCCCAGGCATTGGCCACGGGCTTGTCCGCATCAAGCTTGACCCCTGCCTCAACCAGCTTGGACATCATGGGGCCAATCCCATCATCAGCTTCAAGTGTAAGCCCGGCTTTTTCAGCGCGGCTGTGCAGCAGGTTTTTCAACGGTGCCAGCGGATTGGTGTCGGCAGGTTTCATGGTGGTCTCCTTTCGTACATGGTACCGCGAGCGACCCTGGGGACAAAACCCTATCCTTCCATCTGGATGATGCTGTGCGCCTCTCGGTGTGGCCGTAAGCGCCCTTCCCGGCGATCAGCCGGCTTGCGCGCACGCAGGTCGGGCGCCAGGTGCGAGAGAATCAGGGTCGAGTGATCCTGAATCAGTGCTTCCTTCAATGCCCGGTAAAGCGTTTCAAGCCTACTTGCCAATTCCACCGGCACGGACTGCTGGTGGTCTTTGAGCGCGAGCAGGTTCATCGACAGTGAGATCGCCTCAGGCGACGCGACGATGGTTTCGCCAAGCTCATTTCTGACCGGGATCCGGCTGTCGCCGTCCCGCAGAGCAAGAGCGATAGCGCCGTTGGCGAAGAGGCGATACTCCCATTGTCCGTCCTCCAGCGGTGCACCAGCGCGGCATTCAGTGCCCCGCATGATGTGCATCTGCAATTCAGCTCCTGATTCCCCCAGGACTGTATTGAACGGCGCATCGTCAGGATCAATTAACGCATATTCAGTCACAGCAGCCTCCTGCATTAAAAGTGACTAAATTATGGCGGAATATAGCAAATATTGAAACAGTAGCATTTTGACGTCAAACATATGGCATATGGACGCTATACCAATCGATCTACCGTGGCATACCCAGCCGCCAGATGGCTGCACGGCGAGCACAAAAAAGCCGGGTTTCCCCGGCCTTTCTGGCTATCAGTCGATCAACCGACAGTGCGCTTGGCCATCCGGCCAGCCACCTGCCCCAGCGGGTTGTCCCAGCGGTGCTCAGGGACTTCTTCCAGACCATCGCGCACGATTTGCTCGAAGTCTACTTCACCTGCTGCCTGGGCGAGGTCTTCCATGGCTTTGGCCACCTGGTCTTCAAAACCGGCTTCCTTGAGGATCTTCCTAGTCAGCTCTGCCTCGATCGCCTTTCTGCCCTGGTCGTTGAACGTGCTGCGCAACACCTGGTGATCTGGCACCACCTTTTGCTTGTATGGCTCGAACATTTTGTCCAGCCAGGCCAGGAACTGCGGCGAGGTCATGGCGTTCAGTTCCACCCGGCGCGTCTGCAGCCAGTCGGCCCAGTAGCCCTCACCATCCTCGCCATCATATTCATGAACATAGTTGGCGACCGGCAGTTTGCGTTTCGAATCGCTCGCTTCCTTGAAGGTTTCGACCTGCAGGCCCATCTCGTTGACCGCCATCCAGGGATCCAAGCCAAGGTTAATCACCTTGACCTTGCGAGCCGGTCTGGCACGGGTGGCTTCAGTCAGCGCCTGATAAATAAGGGTACCCGAGGCATCGCTGTCGTGGATGCAGTAGAAGTACAGCTCCTCATCGGAGTTGCCGAGCAAGTCGATGACGTCACGTGCCGCCCGTGAGGCGAAGCCTTTACTGGTCAGTAGCGCGCAGTCATTACGCTCCGGCCACTGAGTGTCCTTCAGCAAACTGTTAAAGCCCTCTTTTTCGAGGTACAAAACGTGGCGGATGGTGTGGGCTGGGCGCTGGTATTTTTCGACGTTCATGGTGCCCAACGGAATATCTTCGCCGAGGTGCGGATGGTACAACGTTCCGCGTGCATCGCGGTAGATGCCCGGCAAGTCTTCGCCCCGTTCCGCCTCGATATCGGTGATCATCTGGGCGAAATAGTTGTAGTCCGGTTCTTTGCCGAAGGCCTCCAACATGTACGGTCTGACCGCATAGAACAGCTGACGCAGGGAATAGCGGTAGGTGCCATCGCCACTCGCCTTGGCGATCGCGTCGTCCAGGTTGTCAGCGATGACCGAGCGCTGCGAAATGACCTTGCCGGCGCTGTCTTTGGCCGCCAGGCGTCGCGCCTTGGCGCAGGCTTTCTTCAGTGCTTCCGCAAGTGGTACAATATAACGTAGCAGATCGGGTTCCTTGCCGTCTGTGGTGATCGGCATGAACGGGGTGGTGATGTTCACATACAGGGTGACGCCTTTGCGCCCTACCTCGAAGCCATGGGACAGCCCGCAACCGAAAATACCCACCTTGGTCGACGGTTTGATGCGGGAAATGCGCAGGTCACCGGTTACAGGTGTGCGGTTGACCAGTAACGTGATGGTGTCCGAGACGTCATCGGTCGAGACAGCATAGACCTCGATGCTGTACGGCAGGCTGCCTGCAATCCCCGCGCTCTTGATCGGAATTTCGCCTTTCATGTGTTGATAGCCAAAGCCAGAGAACGCGTCGCCCATTTTCCCCAGCTTGGCAGGCGACAGCTTGGCCGACTGCTCACGCAAGGCGATCAACAGGTTGCGCGCCACATGATGGTCGATCTGTGAAGCGATCCGGCCATTGGCCAGGTCGCGTGCAAAGGCAGGCTTGATGCCGTGGAACAGCTCCAGAATGTCTTCGACCGGGCGATCACCGCTGGCCGCGAACATTTCGAAGAAGGCTTCTTCCTCGTACCACCAGGGGGAGGTTTTGCCCTTGTACACGTCACCCAGCGGCGCCATGCTGATGGCCACCTCGGAAAGGCTGAGCGAATCGCGATTGACCGGAATGGCGTCGCCCAGGCTCAAGGTGATGCGGGTGCCCCGGTACACGCAGGAGTCTTCGGTTTCGACCGAAGTGGAGCCATCGTTCTGCGGCGTCAGAATGAATTTGAGGCCGAAGTTTTCGACCGTCAGGGTGCCACGGGATGCCAGGACAGCGCCGACCACGACACGCAGGCCATTACCCAGGGCGCCGCGCATCGGCAGGCGGATCAGTTTGGAGGAAATCAATGGACGATTGATCGAGAACAGCCGTGCAATGTAATCCGGGTCAGCCGAGATGCCGGGGCCATTGTCGGTGATGACCACGCCTTCCATCGTGCGGTCAATGGTCGCTTTGGCGCCGGCATCGAGCGCGTTGTCCACGAGCTCCTTGCAGCAGATCTCAGCCAGGCGATCGAGCGGAACACCTGCCTTCTGGCCGATGGTGCTCAGGTTGCGAAACAGTGTCCACTCTTCACGTTGAAACATGACCGGTCTCCGATGGGATCTAATGATACCGAGTATACCTAAAATTGAAGCCAGTGCCAAGCTTTGGTTGTGTTTTTCCGTGGTAATATCGCGGCATGACCGGATGCCGGTTTCATTTAATATTGGAGTTCAGGAGTGGCCACTCTCTCATCGGATGTCGCGTGTGTTGCACCGCATCCCACTGTGCAAGCGAAAATCGATGCCATGCAGAAGGCCCGGCGCCAGGAGCTTGCAGAGCTCAGGGGCAGCGCGTTGGGTTTCGTGCAATGCCAGATGGAGTTGGGATCTGAAGACGAAGTGTATCAGGCGAGCGTTGCTGCCAGGGTGAATGACGCTTTCAACCGTCGTGAGCTATACTTGATAAATGTTCGAACCGCCCTATTGTCATTTTTCTTCTGGTTTCATTTGGGAGTTATGCTCTTTTCCTGGTTTATGGGTTCTCTGTGGCGAGACGTAATGGGTGGCGTGTTGAAGGCACCCTGTGATGAAGAACTGGTATTAGCGATGGATCCTCTCTTTTATGCAGCTGTTCCATTTTTCATTTTTTTTCAGGCAGGCATACACATGAGCATAGGATTCAATGCTTTGTGGCATGAGGTCTGTCGACACAAATCGGTGTGGTTATTTACTCTTATTTTACCAGTGCTGTTCATAATCTCGAACGTCGTACACACCGCCACTGAAGACAGGTCGGGGGCAGGGTGCCCGATCTCAATGAACAGTCCCTTGTAAAGATTTTAGGGTGTCTTCCAGGAAGCCGGCCAACGACGCTTCTTTCCCAACATGACCGGTCTCCGATGGGATCTAATGATGCCGGGTATGCCTAAAATTGGGGCGGGTGCCAAGCCTTCGTTCAGATTCTTCCGTGGTAATATCGCGGCATGACCGGGAATCGGTTTAAATCAATATTGGAGTTCAGGAATGACCACTCACGCACCGAGGGAAGAAAGCGCTGCGCTGCACCCTACTGTCCAAGCGATGATCGAGGCCATGCAGAAGGCCCGTCGCCAGGAGCTTGCAGAGCTCAAGGGTGGTGCACTGGGCTTTGCGCAATGTCAACTGGAATCGGGATCCGAAGGTGAAGAATATCAGGCTACCGTTGTTGCAAGGGTGAATGAAGTCTTCGATTACCGAGCACGCTACCTGGACAATGCCCCAATAGCCTTGATGGCTTTTATCCCTTGGCTTCTGCACCTGGGTGTTGCGGCTATGTGGTCGATTTTAAGCCTGTTGGAAGGTCGATGGGTCGTCGATATCACCGTCTTTCAAGTGACTATCGTCTTTTTGCTCATCATGCACGCGATGATTCACTTTTCCATTGGTTTCAAAGGACTTTGGCACGAGCTTTGTCGGCACAAGTGGGCTTGGCTTGTTGGTTTGAGCTTCACCCTGTTTTGCATATTTGTAAGCGTCAAAGCACTCTCGACGAATGATTGGGACGACGGCTATGAGAGATGCTACGACGATTGCTCGTACTCGAAGCGCCGCATTCACTTTTAAAGGTTCAAGTCGTCTTCCAGGAACCCGGCCAGCGACTCTTCATTTCCCAGCATGGCCAGGGTATCCATCAGCACCTTGTCCATGTTCGGATTATCCGGGCGTTGCCAGTTGAGCCTGGACTCGATCGCGGTGCTGCCGGCCACCTCGACCTGCTCGTGCTGGATGTCTGCCGAGAGCAGGGCTGGATTGTTCCGGGTGATCAAAGGCCCCTCATAGATGTTCATGGCTGCGGCCCGCTGAGTGCCCTCATGCTGCTGATTGAGAAGTTGCCTGCTCACCAACAGGGCCACCTCGATGGCGCCTTCCAGTGACCCTGTGGTACCGACCAGCTGAATGCGTTCAATTTCGCTGTGTCTGGGCAAGTTGAGCATTCCTCCACCAGTCAAGATGCGATCAGGTGGCTGGTTGTTTTTGTGTTCCTTGAGGGTGGCGTAGATGAAATAGCGCTGGAAGTAGCGATCTTCCCGCAGCCAGTGCTTGCTCTCGTTTTCAATGTAGGTGCGCCCCATGACGTCTTTGCGGGACGTCCCTTCGCTGATTTGAGACGGCCTCCCCCACTCAGGGCCTGGCGGCGTGAGCAGTTCAGGGATGCTGCTGTCGGTCAGGAGCTTGAAAAGTCCGTCCAGCGAGGCCTGCGTAGTCGGGCTGGCTTGGTTGTAAACATCCAGCAGGTTCTGCCAGTCGATCGTTGGTTCACGTCGCTCCAGGGCGTAGGCCAGTATGCCGGTCAGCGACTTCCTCGCCAGCATCGAATCCATTTCCTGGGGCCGGAAATCCGGTGCCGCCGCTGCCTGTGATTGGGCCGATGGCGCGCCAGGCTTTTGCAGGGTTTGGGCAGCAACCGAAACCAACTTGTCTTTGCTGGAGGTGAAGAGCCCTTGCAGGGCTTTCAAGAAACCTGGCTTGGAGGCGAGCGGCTCATCAGCTTCCGCTGTCGGGTACTGCGCCGGGGCGATGGGGGCTTGGGGCGCCTCAGCAGGCAGTGGCTGTGCAGCATCCGGGGGTGGCAGCACCGTAGGCTTGAATAAATCATCGTCATGGCGTGACTGGATGTGCCGCAGATCGTCGAGATCGCGGATCCGGAAGGACTTGAAATCAAGGCCAAGCACCGAAAACAGCTTGACCTGATCAGCACTGCTCAAGCTCAGCAAAGGCACGTCGATCCCCTCCCTGTCATACCTGAGGATGTCGCGGTATTGCTCCAATTTCTCGGAGTAGAACCGGTAGTGGTAAGGGTCGAGTTTTTCTATCACTGCTGGCATGGCTCTAAGGTCTTTGGCTGGTGGTACCGAGGTCGACGCATGGGTTGGGAAGATACGTGGCTGAGGCCGGGCCTACAAGCCAAGATCAACCTCCAGCAACTCGGTGAGTGATTTCTGTGCCCCTATGATCACCAACGTGCGCCGCAGGGTGTCCATGACCTCGTGGCAAGGGTAGCCCTCCAGCGGGAAGCGGGACTGGATCTGCGCCATTTCCTGGGTCAGCTGTTTGCAGGTGCTGTAGTTGTCGGCCAGCGAGTTTTCCGCGTTTTCTTTGCGCAACTGCTCCAGCTTGATGGTCGCCGCCGCGCATTCAGCCTCACTGTAAGGCTCGATCCAGCGGGCCCTGGCCGTGTCGATCCTGGGCTGGCCAGGTGGTGACTTATCTGGGGTGATATCGGCGGCAATGATCGGCTGCCGACTACCCCAGGCGTCTGTGCCTTCGAAAATCTGCACTTTGAAGGGCATTGGGCGACCACTGCCGACTGTCACCCCGTAATCATCATAGCGAACCTCAACTTGCGCGACGGCCTGCTCGGCAATCTCGAATGCACCTGCCAGGGTGGCTGTGGTGCCAATTACATGCCTTCTAACGGTTGTGTACTCACGAGACTCTTCATCATCCCACTCCTTCTCAGCGCTATGCATCAGCACGCCAAATGCCTGCACCACCCGATCGGCGCGTATCCACTTGCCTTCATCTTTCGGCACGAACAATCGACCCACAATATCACGGCCCCCTTCGAGCTCGTTGATTTTGGTGGGCGACAGGCACCACTTCGAGGCCGGTGCCAGCAATTGCGACGAGGGTATGCCAATGAAGCAGTTCAACAACGTGTCCACTTTGCTGCGCGTCCTGGGTTCAAGCGCCTGGACAAAATCCGAGAAGCCCTGCCAGTCTACGCCATCCCCGTAGCGAACGCTCCCGAGCGAAAGGTGGAGGAAGTTGGTCACTGACTGCACGTCGCGATCCCAGCCCTCGTAGTCCTCGCCCGCCAGGCGCTCCTCTTCATATTGGGCAATGCGCTTGCCACGCAGCGTTTCCAGGTGCGCCAGGTTCTTCACCTGCACCTTGCCAATGCATGGCTGAAGGAGGCGAATGAAGCGATCCATCACTGGGCGCGGAATGTCGGTGACCCAGGCGTCCGGCATGTTCGGCTCAGGATCAGTTAACGCAAAGCGCTGGGTGATCACGCGGAAATGGTACGGGCTGATTTTCGGCTGCATGACTAATCTCCTGGATGTCTCCAGTATGCCGGGTTCCACCAGCCAGGATCAATTTAAATGGAAAGCGATCACAGGCCCATGTCCACTTCCAGCAGCGTGGCCAGACCCTGCTCTTTGCCCAGCAGATGCAGCGTTTGACGCAGGGTCTTGCTGAGGACTTCAGGGTAGTGGTCAGGTGCCGGCAACTGATCCCACAGTGCGCTCAATCTACTATTCAAGTGATCGTAGCCGGACTTCGAATGGCTACTCGATGTGATCTCCTTCTCCACCGCTTCAATCTGCAGCCTCACCTGGGCGCATTCGAGGTCTGTCAGCGGGGGCTCCCATTCGGTATGGGGGGTGAGCAGGAACCCATCCGGCGTGCGACGGCTGGCGTGCGCTATGCCTGCCTGCAATACGGGCCTGTTACTCTGCGCGGCGATGATTTTGTAGCGATCGGGGAACGGGCTGCCCCAGGGGTTGGAAACATCGCTGAGAAAGGGCGAAATGTGCTCAACAGAGCGCTCGGCAACCTCGATCGCCCCGGCAAGGGTGCCCGCAGTGCCGACGATGCGCATGCGGGTATTGGTCTGGAAGCTACCCGTTGAATCGTCTTCGTGCTCATGTTGCGAGTACTCCTCGACGATATACCGTTGGGCAAACTGATCGATCCGTAGGCTATCGCCATTTTCCAGGGTTACGAACCTGCGCCCGAGGATCTGCACGGCATCTTTCAGCTCATCAATCGCATGGGGTGTTTTCCAGTCCCGATGCAGAGGCTCAAAGACTGTCGTGCAGTCATTCCCAGTGAAAGCTTTCAACAGCCGTGAGACCGCCCCTCTGTCTTCCACAGACAGCGCATCCACAAAATCCCTGAAGGTCTGCGGATCCGGCAAGACATAGTCCTTTTGTCTTTGTGTGCGGTGCAGTTGATTGGCCAGAAAGTTGGTGGCCGATTCGGTCGCCAGCACATCCAGCTTTGTAACAATCAAATCATCCAGATAGTTCCTCATGTCAACGCAGGCTTTGCGGTGCAGTGAGGCAAAATGTGCGGCATCCGTGACGAGCATGCCGGTCACGCGCACCTGCATGATGCGCAGGAACTGATCAAAGGCTGCCGCAGAGACATCCATGAGCAAGGCGGGATCCAGCACACGACGCGGTGAGTTCGTCTGGATTTTCCGTTGGAAACACAGGGCGTGGTAGGGGTTGATTGAGGTCGGCATACACAATCTCCAGTATTTCCCTATTGTACGGAGTGCCGAATTTTCCAAGCAAATCTGTCCGCGATGCTGCAATAATGGAGCAAAGGAGAATCCACATGTACGAATACCCGCTCACCAAAGACATTCGATACTGCGTCAAGCAACCGGGCGAGTTCAGCGCGCAGACTGCTCAGGCCTACATGCGGGCCAGCTCCTTGATACTCGATGGCCAGGCCTTCAAGCCCGCCGATTTGCTTCGAGCGCTCAACGACAGTCAACGCCTGGACTTTGCCGACGCGGTGTTGGCACTGCCGATTCGCCAAACGCTGTTGCTTGGCCTCCTTCCCTACCGCGTGCTGCTCGACCCGGTAGGCTCACTGGAGCAAGCCGCGCATGCCGGTGTGATGCTCATTGGGGACAATATCAACGTGGCATGTTTCTCTGCGGCCCTTGAGCAGGCACTGGAGTTGACCCAGGCCCTCGCTCCCGAACGGTTCCAGGATATCCTCAGTCTGTATCAGCACCCGCTTATTGCCGGGCACATGGCAATGGAAGTGGCGCCCAAAACAGTAAGGCCAAACATCATTCGCGTGTTGGCGCAGAGCCAATACCCACTGACGTTTCCAGCGTGCTACCGTGAGTGGCTTGACCCCTTGATCGAATGCAACGACCCGGCCATGGCCCGCATTCATGCCTGCTGCTTCAGTGATGTGAGCAAGGCGATTGAAGCAGGGGCGCATTTTAACCCAATGGCCATCGGTCTGCTGGGTGGTGCGGTATCAGGCACCGAAGATCTGGCGCTACTGGCCGGTTACAGCTGGCGAGGCACTGGCGTGTTTCCATTGCTTCCGCACGCTGCGCAGTCGAAGTTTTTGGTGGATCTGGTCAGCCACTCACCCAACGTCCCACGTGGTGTAAAACAGCTGAAGGTGGCGTTGGCGTCTGAACCCAAAGCTTTCTCGAAGGCCCTGGCCACGCTTGACCCTGTCCAATGCCAAAAGCTGATTTCCATCGGGGTGCTGAATCACAGCCACCTGGAAATCGTCAATGAAGTCGGGCGATCCATGCTGCTTGAACTCGACCTTGGTCTGTGATCAAAGGCCAAGGTCTTCCGTCAATGTATCGTCCAGCAGGTCGGGATTGGACACACAGCGAAGAAAACCCTGATCCCTGCTGCATTGATAGGCCCTGAGCAGCAAGGCATCGTCATCCTTGATGTACTGAAGGAGCTTGATTGGCTTGAGTTGGCGTGACAGGCATCCGAATACACCCGCGAGCTGGGGGCGATCGCCCATGAGTTCCAGGCACTGCACCATCGCCACCTTGACGGGATCGAGCGCGCCCATGTGCGTGGTGAGGCTGGTTTTCAACACGAGGTCTGCCAGGTAGTCGCTCCACGCAAAGCCGGCATCGTCAAGGCACAGCAGCATCTTGCGGGTAATGGCGTTGTCCAAGCCCCAGCCGGTGAAGGCATTCATGATCCCTTGCAGGCGCTCGGCGTTGTCGCGGATGAAATCAGGCGAAATGCGCGGATCGAAGTCCAGGGCCTGCAGCCGCTTTGGCTCCGGATCGGTGTTGGACAACGCCATCTCCAGGCGTCGCAACAGCTCTTCCGGCATCGCCTCTTCCTGGCCAAGCAGCAACATCCGGATAGCCGGGCACTTGCCCACTTGCGCCACATACAGGCGTGACAGCAGGTTCTCACTGCTGGCGTGCTGGATATACACCTCGGCAGCGCCGGCATCGTCGTACTTCAGCGCATACTCCATCAGGTTGCGCCCCCACAACCCGTTGGCATCCAGCCACCCCCGGCGCGCCTTGAGATCCAGCGCATCGGTGCGCAGGTCTTGTATCAGTAAAGGGTGGCTTTCACCCAGGTGCTGGCGTATCTCGACTCCCGCGATCGAAATACCGCAGGACAACTCCTTATCGAAATGCCCGGTGATGGCCGCGATCACTTCTTTCGGGGTGGCGGTGCTCACCAATTGCCCGGCGATCAGGGCGAAGCAGAAGTTCACCGAGGGCAAATTCTGAGTAGGATTAACGTCATTGAGGATGTTGAGCAGGCAATAGAATTCGAAATCCAGTGCTTTGCCCCCTTCGGCAAACCAGGCGGAAATCATGGGTCGATACACAGGGGCCTTGGCCACGACAAGCTCAGACGCTTTTGCGGTCAACACCCACTTGCCATCGGCCTCTTGTGAGACCGAGCCCCTGAAGTCTTCCAGCAATGATTTGAGTACCTGGGGGGATGCCGACATGATTGTGCTCACCGTTAATCGACGTATACCCAAATAGTACCTGGGAGCCCCTCAGGGCAACAAGCAAGGGCAAATCAATTCCCGCAATTTTTCTGAAGAAGCCAGGCGAATTTAATAAATATTGATTTGATTTAAGTTATCCATATTCGTATCCTCCAGATAACTACTGCGGGGCCCAGGCGCCTCGCCATAAAAACAAAAAAGGAAAAAGAACCATGATTGGCGCGATCGCAGGGGACATCATTGGCAGTTACTGGGAGTTTCGCGATGAAAAAGAACGCGACACCGAATTTTTTCTGCCCGACTCCACCATCACCGATGACAGTATTCTGAGTGTGGCGACTGCCGAAAGCATCCTGCGCAATCAGCATTATGCAGACATGTACCGCAAATACTGCAGAGCCTACCCGACCTATGGGTACGGCGGATCGTTCGTGGAGTGGGCCCAGGTGTCCCCCAACTATTGCACCCCCAATGGCAGCTATGGCAACGGATCGGCCATGCGCGTAGGGCCGATTGGCTGGGCATTCGACAGCATCCAGCGCACCATGATGGAAGCTCATCAAAGCGCCAGTGTGACCCACATGCACCCCGAAGGCATAAAGGGCGCCCAGGCCATCGCCTCGGCCATTTTCATGGCCAGAACCGGCATGGACAAGGAGTCGATCCGCCTGGCCATCGAGGAATGGTTCGAGTACCAGACGGTCTTCGATTTCGACGTTCTTCACGAAGAGTACACGTTTACACCCACCTGCCAGGGTACCGTCCCCGTGGCGCTGGCCTGCGTGTTTCAGGCGGACAGCTTCGAAGAGACGATGCGCCTGGGTCTGCACGCCGGGGGCGACGTAGACACCTTGCTCGCGATCGCCGGCTCGGTCGCCGAGCCCTTGTTTGGCATTCCGGAGGACATCCGCAGTCAGTCCGAGGCCATGCTGATGAAGCACAGCCCCGCCTTGCTGGGTATGGTGCTCGACTTTGAGCGTCAGTATGGCTGCGGCAAGGTGGTGAAGAGCAAGCAAAGCCCCCGGTTCGAGGGTTTCTTCACCCGGTTCTTCAAGAAAGGCAAACAATAGAAAGCCGTGGCTGCACCGTGGTACGCTGAAGGCAGAAAAAGGAGTCCAGCATGGGCAATTTGGTGACCTTCAGCGTCCGGCATGACCTGATGCACACGATCAGCACGGATCGGTTTGAAGACCTTTCCGACCTGATGAACAAACCTGACAATCAGGTCAAAACCTACCAGGCAGAGGCCTGCTGGGAAAGCGGCTTTACGCACGTTTCAGCACTCTCAGGAGTGGCCTGCAGTCAGTATCACCATTCGGAGGAACACTGTGACCTGCTGGTCTCGAACCAGTGGTTAACCCTCCTGCCCTGGGGGCTCAACCTGGTCAAGCATCGCCCGTCCCCTTCCTATGCCTCGGCCTATCCACCGGAACTGGCACTTAAAGCCCTGCGATCACTGGTCAAAGACCATCCCGATCAAAAGCTTCAGCCTTCAGCCCAGGCCCTGCGCAAAAATGCGGTTCGCTCGGCGTTCACCGTCTTCGGTTTCAAGACGGACTATTGCCATGACCTGGAAAAAAAACCCGACCTGATGGCGCACATTCTTCAGCATTGTCGAACGGGCCAGGCTAACAAGGGCATCAATGACAGGGACTTCAGAATCGAGTCGCTGGGTACCTTCAATGCCGATACGTCTGTGCTGGTGACCATGTCACGTGGGTCTTTCTCGGTGATTCCAGTGGCCTACGCACCGTTGGAGGTTTCGCCAGAACATCAGTTGGCGATCGTTAACCAGCAGCTCCAATCGCGGCACAGAGACCGCATCCTCGATCGCGCCAAGATCAGAGCCCTGTCTGGCGGGCTGGGCTTGGATTTGGTTGCAAAAAACGTCGTTCAAGAGCAGGAGGCGGCATGGGCGCCCAGGTAATCATGGCTGTGCGTCATGACATGCTTCACAAAGTCACCTCCGACGTCACGGCGGCACTGGGTCGAATGGCCAGCCGCAACGACGAGACCCCTCGGCATTTCGAGCCGGTGGCGACGGATGCCGGCTCCTATATCGAACTGGGCGATGGTCGGGCGAAGCAGGGCATTCTCTGCTCGCACCACCATGACATGGATGGCGACGCCACGCTGCTGGTGAACGGATCCTTTCTCTGTTCGATGCCACAGCTGATTGGCCTTGATTGCAGCAAACTCAACAGTTTCGCCGATGTCACCCGGTTCGTCGCGGGGCGCATCCGCCAACGCCGCTACCCCTTCAGCAATGCACGCGTGAAGCACACCCTGACAGCAGGCTCGCCCTCCCCGCTGCTGAACCCCAGCTCCAACATGATCAGCCTGTTCAGCTACTACACCGATTCGTGGGACTGGTCGGGTGCCCGACAAGAGAAGGAGGACACCCTTGCTGATCTGCTGAAGTTCTGCCGAACCGGTGTTGCCAACCCGCGCACCTTTGGATTCTATGATCGGGAGTACGGCTACCACGGCAACCGCCTGCGGCCTCTGGCCACCTTCCCGGATCACCTGCTAGCCCTGGTTTCCTTGCACCTGGGCCAGGTGGAGATCGGCTTGCTGCCGGCACGGGTAATGACCCTGGAGTATGAAACGCTGGGCATCGAGCTGGATCAGCGCCGCCCCATGAATGGTATGGCGATCAATGCCTATGTGTTTAAAACCTTGCTGCAATCGCAAGGTCAAGACTTCCAGCGCCTGCCAATGCCCGGCCAGAAACCCTCGGCACTCGACTACTGCTGATCTCCGTATACTCGGTATACGAAAGTGCTTGCGCATTAGATATACCGAGTGTACATTGTCTCCATGGTCAGGAGACAACGACGATGAAAAACAAGACAGCTACCTTTGATGTCGATGCCCAAAAAGGGTTCACCAGCATTTGCCCCAACGAATTGCCAGTGCCGGGAGGTGAGACCCTTGCCCCGGTGCTCAATGCCATGGCCGCCTTGGGCCGTTTCCGCGTAGGCTCCAAGGATGCACACGGCCCTGCCCCCGCCTGGGTCAGCGCCGATCGCGACCTGATGGCGACCCCCACCGGTCTTGCCGAAGCCCCGCTGTACTGGCCTAGCCACTGCGTGGTGGGCACCCAGGGCTTCGAACTGCTTGACGGCCTGCCCAAGCCACAGCTCTATGGCCATTTCGTGTTCAAGGGCATGGAGCCCGACCTGCATCCCTTCGGCGCCTGCTATCACGATGTGTCGGAACGTCTCAGCACAGGGGTGATTGAAGTGCTGAAAGTGGAAGGTATCGAACGCGTCATCGTCGGTGGCCTGGCCTTCGACTTCTGTGTCAAGGACACCGCCATCCAGCTGGCCAAGGCGGGTTTCGAAGTCATCGTGGTGCGCGAAGCCTGCCGGGCGATCGCCGACGAATCTGCCGCAGCGGCCACCCAGGCCATGCTCGCAGCTGGCGTCGAGATCGTCGAAACCATCAAAGAACTCAGTGAAAGGAATTGATCATGGAAAGCGTATTCGACACCAGCAAGCCCATCGTCCGCTCGCCTTACGACGACGACTTCTACAAGCTGACCATGGGTCAGGCCATCCACCACTCCTACCCTGCCGCCGACACCGAATGGGCACTGCGCGTGCGTTCGGACGAGGATCTGACGCCCTATATCGGTGAAATCCGCGTGGCCGTCGAACAGCTCCAGGAGTTGCACAGCACGCAGGACATGCTGCGTCACCTGCGCGGCATTCCGTTCCTGAAGCCCGACTACATCAACTACCTGAGCAACTTCCGCCTCGATCCGAGTTTCGTCAAGGTGGGCCAGGCCAACGGCCAGCTGGAAATCCGTGCACGCGGCCCCTGGGTGGCGGTCAGCGGCTTCGAGATCAAGATCCTGGCCATCGTCAGCGAAATTCGCAATCGGCACAAATACCCCGATCTGTCGCTGCAGCAGGTCAGGGAAAGCCTGTACAAGAAGTTCGAATGGCTGAAAAGCAATGCCACACCGGAAGAGCTCCAGGCCTTCAAGGTGGCCGATTTCGGCACCCGCCGTCGCATTTCCTTCAACACCCAGGAAGAAGTCGTCAAAACGATGATGCGCGACTTCCCAGGGGTATTCGTCGGCACCAGCAACGTGCACCTGGCCCGCGAGCTGGACATCAAATGTATCGGCACTAATGGGCACGAGTGGTTTCAGGCCCATCAGCAAGTCGGCCCGCGCCTGATCGACAGCCAAAAAGCCGCCCTCGACGGCTGGATCAAGGAATACCGTGGCGATCCAGGGGTTTGCCTGACGGATGTTATCAACCTCGATGCCTTCATCACCGACTTCGACCCCTACTACGCGAAGCTGTTCGATGGCTGCCGCCACGATTCCGGTGATCCGTTGGCCTGGGGTGACCGATTGATCGCCCACTACGAATCGATGCGCATCGACCCACGCACCAAGACCCTGGTCTTCAGCGATGGCCTGAACCTGGGTGACCGCGCACTGAACATCCTGCGTCACTTCCGGGGCCGTATCAATGTCTCCTTCGGTATTGGCACCGACCTCACCAACGGGGTCGAGGGCGTGAAGCCGCTGAGCATCGTCATGAAGATGGTGACCTGCCAAGGAGAGCCTGTTGCGAAGATCTCCGACGCCCCCGGCAAGAGCCAGTGCGAGTCGCCCGAGTTTCTGAATTACCTCAAAAACGTTTTCAAAGTGAAAGAGTAAGGGGTCGCCATGAACATTGAACGTGAAAACATCATCCGCGAACTGAATGTCCGGGCCCTGCCCTCCGCTGACGAAATTCGCCAACGCGTGGACTTCATCAAGCAGCAGCTGACCAGCAGCGGCCTCAAGGCCCTGGTGCTGGGCATCAGCGGTGGCGTCGACTCCCTCGTTGCCGGCACCCTGGCCCAGCAAGCGGCCAGCGAATTGCGCCAGGCAGGCTACGAGGCCCGCTTCATCGCCATGCGCCTGCCGTACGGCGAACAGAAGGATGAGGCTGATGCCCAAGCTTGCCTGGCCTTCATCAAGCCGGATGTCACCCTGACCGTGAACATCAAGCCCGCCACCGATGGCATGATGGAGACCCTGATCGCGAGCGAGGCCTTTACCAGCGACGCCGAGCAGGACTTCGTCAAAGGCAACGTCAAGGCGCGGCAACGCATGATTGCCCAATATGCCGTGGCAGGTCGACACAAAGGCCTGGTGGTCGGCAGCGACCAAGCCAGTGAATGTGTCTTCGGTTACTATACCAAGTTTGGCGACGGGGGTTGTGACATCGTCCCGCTGTCAGGTTTGGTAAAGGGTCAGGTGCGGGAAATGGCCACGACCCTCGGGGCACCGGAGCAACTGGTCTTCAAGACACCTACGGCGGATCTCGAAGATCTGGCGCCACAAAAGGCCGATGAAGACGCCTACGGCGTCACCTACCAGGAGATTGATGCGTTCCTGCTGGGGCATGAGGTCAGTGAGCGTGCGCAAGACATCATTCTGACGGCCTACCAGGCCACCCGGCACAAACGGGCGCTGCCCTACACGATCTTCGACAAGTGATTGCGGCTCTCGCCGAACGAAAACACGCCTGCGGGCGTGTTTTTTTGCATTTAGGGGTGAATTGATTTGCCGGCGCTCGGTATCATGAAGAAAACCGACTGCGGAACTGCATCATGAGCCTGCGCCAAGCATTGATCCCACCCCAAACCATCGTACGGAAACAACCTGACACAGGACGCAATGGCATGAATCCACTTCAGGTATTTTTCGCGGCGGTACGTGCGAGCATTGAATTTCAAAAAGGCGGTGGCGACGCACTGCACTGCGTTGAGCATGGTGGCTACCGCGATGCTGCCGACCTGATCAAGTGCATGCTCCTGGAGTACCCGCCGAGTGAGCTTCGGTTCATTCCCAAGGAGAAGATGGAGGCAGCGGGCTGGACGATGAGTTTCCTGAAGTCGCTGCTGCTCAACGCCCCGGAAGCCATTCCCGAATTGCAGGCGTACGGTATTTCTTTTCTGGAGCGAGCGACTCACACCAGCTTTTTCGACCAGCTTGCGACAGGGCGCTCTTTGTACGCGCATCTTGCCGATACCGATCGCACGCTAAAAGCGGCCTTCTGGGAGCACTACGATGCCCGTCAAGGCCTGAATGCAATGATGTTCAGTGCCCATAAGCTGGGGTGCTCGTCCAACGACGAAGGCTATCAGACGGATTTGATCGGGAAGATCATGGACGCGGTGCATGACGATACTGACGAACAGGCTGTCATTGACTACCTGGCGAGCTGTCGCGCCACTGGTTACACCCCGGAAATCAACTGGGGCGTGTACCTGCACCCCAATGCTACCCCCTACATCCAGGCCTGGATTCCCGCCAACCAGCGTGCGAACTCGATGACTGACAGCCCGCTGATGAGCGCTGCGCTGAAAAACGCCTACGCCAGGCCTGCAACCACCCTCGCCTTCTTGACGTCCAGGGGCGTCGCCGTGGATGTCCAGCAGACCGTTGAGCGCATTGCGCAGGCGCTCGACGTCCCCGCCGAGGATCAGGTAAAACTGGGCTGGTTGCTGTGTCCTGATCCAGCGGCCTTCAAGGCGATGTACGACGCCCTGGATGTTGACGAGCAACAAGAGCTGTTGCTGTTTGGTTTCAAAAACCGCCTGCCGCTGCCCGGCACCTATGTGCCTGGGCAGAGCGAGCTCAAGCGAGGCATGGTGGAAGGCTGTTTCTTGAGCCTTGCCCAGGACGGCCTGCCAGAACGCTTTGTCCGGGCGGCCATTGACTATGACCTGGCGCGGCGAAACTCCGAAGAAAGCTCCTGGTGGTCACCCCTGATTGTCCAGGCCCAGCCGGCGTACTTTCTCGATCAGCTGGCCACGCTGGATGCCCATGATGCGTTTCGACTGATTGTCAAAACGGTCAAGGCAGTCAGCGCCTATACCTCGGTTCCTGAGCGCCCAGAACCCGAGCTTGTGCACGGTGATGTGTCGATCACCATCGGTCAGCAGTCGACCCAGAATGGTCAGGGCATTCTGCTCAAACACCAGGGCGATCTGGTGAACCTGGAACCGCTCTTTGAAACCATGCGGGCGGCGCTTGAGCACACCCTGCAACGGGCGATGGCGTTTGAGGTTGTCCAGCGCGGGCAGGTCGGTTCAAAGCCCCGTCCTCTCAAGGCTGTGCTCAAGGACTACTTCCAGAGCGTGAAGGAGAAAGACTGCCTGAACCTGGTGATTCACGACCTTCTCGATAAAGCCGGTGTGCAGGTTGCGCTGGGCCTGAAAACCCTCAAACCTCTGCTCAAGGGGATCGACTTCCCCCATGCGGTGATTGAGAAAATGACCCCAGGGCAGCAGGCCGCCGTGCTCGAAAGAGACCTGGGTTTGTGATCAACCGGCCATTTTGCTAACGTATTTTCCTCATCAGGCAGACTCACCCATGACCCCCTTGCAGCGTTTTTTCCAGAATCTGAAACAGAAGGTCAATCTAGAAAGCGGACACGAATCTCTCGCAGCCCTGCCTGACACGGGAGACTACGGTGATGTCGCTGACCTCATGCGGTGCCTGATGATCCGCACCGAGCGGGAAAGCATGCGCTTTGTCCCGTTCATGGCCAAGATGGAGATCGAAACCTTCACCCCCTGCTTGCGTCAACTGCTGACAGACGATCCCGTTGCTGTTTGCGCCCTGCAGCAGCAAGGCATCACCTTCCTGGAGCTTGTCAAAGAGCGCTCAGCAGCCTACCAGAAGTGTGAAAGCCAATCGGTGTTTGGTCTGCTGACTGACCAGGACGCTGCGCTTAGAGCGAAGATCTTGGAGCAGTACGATGGGCGCCTGGGCCTGGACGCGCTCGCCTGGAGCGATGATGACGTCGGCTGCTCGACCTATTTCTCACTCTACCATTGCGACCTGATCTGCACTCTCCTGGATGAGGTGAAGACCACCCACGACGAGCGCGTCATCCTTCAGTATTTGTCGAACTGTGTGCCCCACATGCAGGCAAAAGGCCTCAGGCCTGATCTGAACTGGGGGCTGTATCTGCACCCCAAGGCTTCGCCGTTGATGCTGTCATGGCTCGAAGAGCACCAGGAGTTTGTCAACCACCTGGAGTGGGACGACTATGTGACCGCAGAGCTTCGGGCGGCCTATGACATGCCCTTTGCCGCCATTCGCGCCATGATCGAACGTGGGCTTGAGCCAGATCCCGAGACCCTGTTGGACAGGGTCTCGCGTGTCATCGGCATCGAGCAGGAAGACCGACCGCACTTAGCGTGGCTGATGAGTCCTATGCCAGCGCAACTGGCCGCCTTGTTCCAAGACCTGGCGCCGGCTGAGCAAGAGAAGATGCTGGCCTTTGGTGCGTGTCATGCCCTACCCACTCGCGGGGTGTTCAACCCTGGTGATTGGGAAATGAGCCGGGCCATGGTCGAGGCCAGCTTCCTGATGCTGACCAAGGATGGAATGCCAGATGCCGTGAGCAGAATGGTCATCGATTCAGTCTTCTCCAAATACGACTGGAAACACGGCATGCCCTGGGCTGTGCCGCTGGCGATTGAGTCACAACCGGCGTATTTCATCGAACAGACCGGTGAAGATCGTTACTTCCAGGCCTACAAGGTGGCCAGCTATGCACTGGAAGCGATGGTTGCCCATGTGGTGCCGCCTGCGGTGGGGGCTTCGCAATTTGATCACGGCGGTGTTTCTGTGACGCTGGGTAAATCCAGCCTCATGAATCCCCACGGCATTGGTTTGCAGGTGGGGGGCAAGACCCCGTCACTGGAGCTGTTCAAACAGACTCTGCACCAATATCTGGGCATGGCCGTGGCGCGAGATCTTAAATTCGCCTCGCAAGGCGAAGCTAAGCCATTGCTCGCCTTCTCTGCGGATAGCCTGCGCAGAACTTTCCGCGACCTTGATCCGGGGCGACTGCTACGGATGGTGGCCCATGACATGCTCGACGAGGCCTCGGAGCATGTTGCACTTTCCTTGGAGGAAGTCGCTGCCCTGGTCGGTGATCATGACAACCCGCGCCGGCTGGTTGAGAAAATGACCCCAGCCCAGCAGGCAGCCCACCTGGAAGGTGATCTGGGTCTTTGAATGGATTGAATGACGGGCTTCTTTAAGGTATACTCAGTATACTTCAACAGGAGCCTCGCCATGTCCAATATCCTCTACAGCAACAAGTACTTCAGCGTCGAATTGCGCAATCGCCACTTTGTCGTCACCGAACAAAACGAATGCAACGGCGCGGTCATTGTCCCCCAGCTGGCCAACGGCAACTACCTGATGGTCGAGCACTTCCGCCCCGCCATCAACCAGACTTCCCTGGAATTCCCGCGTGGGGCCCGCGACCCAGGTGAAGACACCTCACAGACCGCCACCCGCGAGCTGCTGGAAGAAACCGGCTATGCCGGCGATGCACCGCAATTGCTTGGCAAATTGCACACCAACAACTCCCTGCTGGCCAGCCACATCGACCTGTATGTCATTCGCAATGCCGTCCGCCTGGCCGAGGCAACCGATGGTGAAGTTGCAAACATCAGGGAAGTCAGCAAAAATGAGCTCAAAGTGCTGGTAAGTACTGGCCAGATAACGGATAGCCACAGCCTCGCATCCTTTGCGTACCTGGTGGCGCAATAAGGCGCTTCGACATGAACACACCTTCGCCCAGCTTCAAGGTATTCTCGATCAGGGCGCTCTACGACTGGATTGTCTCACTGAACCAAAGCCCCAACCTGGTGGTGCGCACCGACTTCCCTGGTGTCCGTGCACCGACACAGTTCGCCAGCCAGGCAGATCGCATGCGCTTCAATATTTCCCCGAAATGCGTGCAGGGGCTTTCGATCAATGTGGAGACGGGGGTGATTTCGTTCTACGCCTCGTTCAGTGGCGTGCACACGTCCGTGAGCTTTCCAGCGGAGGCTGTGGAATCGTGTTTTTCAGGGGAGACCAAGGAAGGGATCGAATTCGAGGTGTCCAACCACGCCCCGATCGACCCTGCGCATCTAGCCCGCAAGGGTCGACCGGCACTCTCAGTGGTCGTTTCCAACTGAAGCGTGGTCAGAAGGTGTAATTCAGGCTCAGGTTGATCCGGGAGTCATCGACAACGTTTTCAACCTTCAGGGACTTGGCGTAGTTCAGCTTCGCGCCAAGGCCTTTCCACTGTGCATTCACGCCCACTTCCCCGGAATGAATGACAACGTCATCACCCAGCGTACTGGTCGCTTCGGCGCCGTTCAGCGAGAGGTAGGGTTTGAGCCCAAAATCGGCAAGCACGGTGTTTTCAGCCGAGAGCCGCGCTTCACCGAAGTAGCCTTTGATGCCGGTCAGCACGCCTGCCACATGCGAAGATCCCCTGCCCTCACCGCCCAGCCCCATGCGTTCGGTTGCCGGCATGTCTCGCGTACCGGCAAAACCGGAGGCGCTGAAACCAAACGCGAAGGAATTGCCAGGCAGCATGGTGCTGTAGCCGTAGCCCAGCTGACCCGAGCTGAAGTGGCCGCTGTATTCGCCCAGCAACTGGAATCGGTTGAAGGTGTTCGTGCCGCCCAGCCCCTGGGTCACAGCAAGGTTGATCTGGTGTTTGCCGAAGCGCTGCTCGACACGGGTACTCCAGGCGCTGTACTTCTGGGTTTCGGCGGCGGACTTGTAGGGTTCGATTTCGATTTCCTTTTTCGTCCACAGCACCGTGTTTGTCAGGGTGGTGTTGGTGGAGAAGGTAATCGCATGGCCCAGGGAGTAGCGCGAGGTCTTCCCGGCCAGGATGTAGTCGTAGTAGTTCCTCGACAGGTTGCCGATGTCGTTGTCTACCTGGCTGGCGGTGGCAAAGATCACGCCGTAGCCAATATCCTTGGAAAGGCCAAGGCTGGCCGACTCATAACGGCTGTGTTCGGATTCATCGCGCTCAGAGGACAGCCCTTTGGTCGCGGCGAGATCAATGCGAATACCGCCAGGCGCATCGACAGAGCCGTGCAGGCTGACCAGGTCGCGGGCGGCGATGTCCTGCCCCAGGTTGGAATACGTCACCCCCAGACCATAAGGGCGACCACTGGTGTTGGCGTTGAGGGAAAGCTCGGCGGGGCCTGCCTTCTGCAGATCGCCAATCACCGGGTCAGCCACTTCGCCCCGTGACGCAATGTCCGCCAGGCGCATCGAGGAGGACAGCGGCGACTGGGCGCCGTGAATCGCACCCAGGCCTTGCGGCTCGATGATGCGGATGGTTTTGTCGTCGATCTGCGTGGTGACGCCCCGATAACCGTGCTGGTGGTACAGATCGAGTACGATGCGTGCTGCCTGGGCGATATTGGCCGGCTTGCCCTGGCCAAGGGACTGATTGATGGCCTCGTTCGAAACAAGATGATTGCCGCTGATGATCGGGGCGGCCTGGGCGACAGATGAAATGAGCAGCGCCACACTGGAAGCGAGAAGAGACAAGCGCATGATGGTAGTCCTTTGGGCGATCCGTTGTTTTTGGGAATAATCTCAATCGCGGAGCCCAATATACAGCTAAATCGAGATAGTGAGAAGCGAGCAATCGCGATATTGTTGTATTCGCCATGACTGCCTTCTGTGTCGCAACTTCAGAAACCCTGCTGTCCATCGACCGGCCTAGACGCCCTTCGAGCTTGACCCTGGTGCGACGCAGAGGGAATACTGAATCAAATAGTGAGGCAGTCATGACCCAATCCCCCTTCCGATATGCAACCCGCCTGGACGCCGCGATTGAGCAGCTCTTCTACCCCGACATTGAATGGGTGTTCGAGCAAGACTTCGAAGGCGCTGTTGCGCACATCTATGAAACCGAGAAGCCCGAATACATCACCAATGCACTCCTGGAGCGTAAAACCCCGATTCTCGCCAGGGCGGTACTGAGGCTGCTGCAGCTGGCGCCGGAAACCCTGTCGATTCGACTGCTGAACCAAACCGTGGATATCACCGCAACCCTGTATAAAAGCTCAGATGCCCCCGAGCATTTCGCCAAGGATTGCGGGCGCACCCTTTACGACGAGCTGAATCATTTTACCAGCACGAACCCGGAGGGATCGGTGCGTGAACACCTGACACGGCTCATGTACCGCACGTTGTTCCAGAAAGCACCCGAGTCCAGGCAATGGATCCGAGACAATTTCCTGTCATATGACCCGTTGGATCTGACATCCCAATCCCAAGGCCTCGGACAGATCGATGGAAGCATGCTGGTCATTTTGAACTACATTGGGCTTGATAATCAGCTGATACGCGATCGAGCCCGAGAGGTCTTGGACGTACAGCTTGGCCAGGGCTATGGGGATCCGCAATTAGTCTTGCTGCTCTCAGGGCAACCTGAATTTGACTTGACCTATCTGGCCAAAGTTGCCGCGCCGTACCAAAAGCCCAATGAAACCAGAGCGATGATGCAGGCGAGCAACAACAACCATCTGCGCGCACTGGGCGATGCCCTGGTCGCTAACGCACAGGTTGAGCAGATGGAGGAGATCGGCCAGTGCATGAAGGCCATTGCCGGCATGGATCCGGCGTTGCTGCCTGGCAGGTCGGGTGGTGACTTGCTGCTTGATTTTGTCGCTCATACCCGCCCCGCCAACTCGGCATGCCTGGCCGCCCTCTACAAGCGCAACATCCTGACGGCAGAACAGATCGGCTCACGCCTGAACACCAACAAGGATCTCGATTTTGCGGTGCGGCACAGCAACCTGCAGATGCTCGACCTCTTGCCTCACACCCCTGAAACCGTGCAGGCTGGACGCCTGGAAATCGACATCGGGCTTTAACGCGCACCTTAACACCTCCCGGAGAGAATCATGCAGCCGCTACAAACCACCCGCTCCGCCGCTCTCGCTCGACTGTCCAAAGCCATTGACAGGGCATTTGAACGTGGCGAATCCGTCATGCTCACCACGCATGAGTACACTTACCGCAAAAAAGGCGAGGAGCTCGAATCCGAGCATACCGTGTACGAAGCCATGGCCACCGGCATTTACCAGAAAGCCCCGGTCACCCACGGTCGCAGTGCCAAGGTCGTCGACCACACCTTCCTCTACTACGGCAGCCGCGATGAAATCGCGGGCATTGTCGAACGCGACTGCAAAGACCTGTCGTACACCGAGCTTGAAGAAATCACCGTAGGGCTGAGTGCCGGGGCTGTGCTCAAGAGTCTGGCGCCTGACCGCAGCTATCTCAACCGTGATGAACAGGGGCCAGGACTGTGAATTCCGATCTGCGCACCGCCCTGGTGACCCGTGACTATGCCGCCGCTGAGAACTTGCTGCGCACACCCATTGGCAGCAATCCACACGCGCTGAGGGACAAGAACGTTGACCATTACCTGGTGGCGGCGATGATCGAAACCGAGTCACCCATCATTGCACAGGCGATCTTGGTTGCTCACTACAAGCCGGACGGGTGTTTCCTGGCCGACTCGATCAACGCGGCGAGTCACCTGCTGCTGGCCGAGGCCGCAACCCGTCCAGAGGGCATCGAGCATTTCTACGGCATGCGGGTCAAGGAACTCCTGACACAAGAGGGTGATGCCAGCGCGAATGCCGGTACGACGAAGCAGGCCAAGCTCGACCAGACAGTGAAATTTCTGGGCGATTGCTATGAGCTGATTCTGAAGCTGGTGCCAGACGCACGGGCGTTGCTGCTGGAAAGCTTCATGTCCTACAACCCTGGCGAGCATTCCGTACCAGGCTCCAGATACCCTGGCTGCTTTGAGTTCAATCACAAGCTGTTGCAGTCCATGGGCGTAACCAGCGACGTCCTGCGCCTGCGCAATCGGGAAGTCATCGATGCCCAATTTGCGCTGGGCAAGCCTGACAGGTTTATCCTGTCCCTCTGCGAGGGCACTGCCGATTATGATCACGAGTACCTGGCCAGAATTGTCGAGTTCGACGCCAAGCGCTTTGTCGGCAAGGGCACCCTCTCGGCGAAGGACGGTGATCGACGCGAATGGGCGCTGCACTTGGCCCGCACCTGCAGCCCTGACGAGCCCAGACTGCTGGCCCGATGTGTACGAGCCCTGGTACCCAAAGCCCTGACGCCCGAGCAGATGGCTGGGGCCAGCACGGTCGAGCTCATGGGCAGGTTGCAGGATCACATTGAATCACCGTTGATAACCAACATGCTGTTTCGCAACCTGGCCGCCAACCCGCTGCTATCGGCCACGGACATCGGTTCGCTGGTCAGAACCGTCAAAGACTTCCAGTATGCGCGGGACTTGGGCAAGTTCGACCTGCAGGAGCTGTTGAATACGGTGCCGGAGGGTATCCGCACATACCAGCTTGAAAACGATCTGGGGTTGTGACGATGAGCGAGTGGGTCAGGCAGTTCAGGAAAGAGCTTCGCGAAATCGCAGACCGTGACTGCTACCCGGAGCTCGCCGATCGCATTCTGGAAAGGCTGGGCGAGTCACCGACACCCTTTTCAGATGCCTCAGTGGTGTTGAGCTCTAGCTTCCAAATCAGCGGCGAGAACTACCTGCTCAAGCGGATCATGGCCGACGCGCCATTGCGACTGAAACTCACGGATCATGCCTTGATAGACCCGATTACCATCGCCACCAAGTCTACCCGTGAACTCACCAGGGCGTTGAGCGCATCCCAGAGTCTTGCCTACAACGAAGCGCTGTTCGACCGCATGCTCAGCTTCGAGGCTGCGAAATCAACGGCATTCAGGCTGGACGCGCTGCTCAGCACGCACACCGTTTCACCGGAAAAACTTGAAGCCGTGGTATTTGGCAGGAACGTTAAGGGCAAGATCGCCAACGATCGCCTGGAAGCTGCCGGCGTGGCTTACTTCGCACTGGATCTGCTGCACACTTCGGACTGCGCCACGGTGCGCTTGCACGCACTGCTGATGGACGTGCTGTTCACGCATTATCCTGCCACGGGCAATGAGCGCGACACCCTGGAGTCGTGGGAAAAGGTGCCGGGGCCGCGCATCCTCACCCAGACGGAAAAGTTTCACGCGTTCAGCTTCTACCATCAGTTCGCGAAAAGCCACGAATTCGACCTTTCTGGGTTGGCCATACTGTCATTGGATAAAGCGGAGCAGTGGTACGCCGAAAGCCAAATGACCCCTGAAGCGCTGGCGCAAGTGACGACCAGCGAAGCCCATCTCACCCTCGGGCGCAAGCTGGTGGGGGCGGACGACCATCTGAAGGCCTATACCCATGCCCTCACCCAGGAGCAGGTGCTGGAAGCCTCGCTGAGCCAGGATCTCGGTTTGTAGTATCTCGATTATTGCGTATATTGCGATGCCAGGATAAGCTCTCCCCTACCAATAACAGGAGAGCATCATGGCTACCCGCAATACACAAGAAGAAACCGTGAAAGCCAACGTTCTGCCTGCCGGGGGCGACACCCTTTCGAAACCCATGCGTCGGCTGTCGAACATGCAGGCCGATGTCGAGCGCGCCTACGCCAACTGCCAGGGCCTGAACCTGTTCCAGGGTGACCTGGAGGCGTTCAAGGCGTTTCTGTGCGGCTGTGACCCCACCGGCGAAGGCAAGTACCTGCGCTGGATCCTCAACCGCATGAACCGCCAGACCCCGGAGCGGGTGTTCGACCTGGACTTCGATCGTCAGGGGCGTGAAGCCAGAAAAGTCCTGCTGACCTTCAGCGTCAAAACCCAGTACCTGCCACTGGAACAGCGCGACATTCTGTCGTACCAGTCGCTGCGCGAAATCAACCTGGTGCTGGCCGAGCACGCCGAATCGTTCAATACGATCTCCAATTTCCTCCTGGCCAGCCTGGACGCCGAGGAAGTGTTCGAGCGCACGCTTATCCTCGAACACGAGGGGTTGAGTGTCTGCGAGCCGGAGTCGATCGAGGAGGCCGCCGCGTTGACCGGTAATCCGCAGTGGCTCGACAGCCGTGGCAAAGGCTTTTACGGTAAATTGAAAAGCATCGGCAAAATCTTCCTGCTCGTGAGTGATTTTGGCATCCAGGTGCTTGTTCGCCCTCATACCAGCAATGAGCGCGGCATCGTCTACGATTGCACGGGCGAGTACAGTCTGATCGAAGATGCCCTGGCGCACCATGACCTCACCTACGAGGAGGCCCCAAAAATCCTGGAATTGCTGTGCAAGGTCGATCCTGCCCTGCCATTTGACGAGGACATGGAAGCAGTTGAACTCTTCCTGGCGGCGCTCAACCAGTTCCCGCTGATCCTCATGGAAGATCGTGAGCTTGACGATGACATGCGCGAGACGTTGCTGGGCCATCCCGAGCTCGGCGAGGAAGCCCGCAACGTCATCCTGGAGTGCGAGGCATGACCACCAGGACGAAGGCCGCGCCGTGGCCTTTTTCTGTCCCCGAGAAGGCCCTCAAGGGCCCTCTTGGGCGTGAGCTCAGGGCGTTCTACGAGCACAACCACTACCCCAGTGAGCGGGAAGAATTCGATGACGTTCTGGAGTACAACCAGGCCGGCAAGCTGCTGAAAGCCGCGCACAAGCACAGCGCCGATGGGTTGCTTGGTCTCATCCTGGCCAGCACGGGCACCCACCTGGAAGGGCATTTGTTCGATGGGCGTACTGCTACCAGTCTTGGCGACCTGTGTGGGTCGCTGAACCTTCAGCGCAATCAACTGCAGTTTCCAGGTGTCGATCTCAAGGTTCTGATCGAGCAGGTTGCGCCGATGATCCTGGGCAAGGCACCCGGCAGGAAAAGCCTGGTCGAAGACTGGCTAGACCATGGTCAGGCGCGCAAGCAAATGATCAACGACATGGTGGATCATGCGGGCCGGTCGTTCTACTGCAGCGGTCAGCCTTCCTCATCGGATGTGATCGTTTACAGTGCCATGGCCCATTTCTGTGGGCTGGACATGCCTGACAGCAGCGCGCATAGCCTGCCCACTGGTGCGATCCAGTCCCTGGTCGACCTGTCCTTGCCGTTTGAAGACCGTCAGGCGGGCCTGGTTGCGTTCTGCCAGCAGGAGATTCCCTGGCATTTCGACAGGTTGATGCCGAAAAACCTGGTCGTCAGCCCCTACGTGTTTGCCTTGGTGCGTGTGATTGCGCCGATGGCCATCCTCTTTGGCCAGGACGTGGTCGCCGTGGCCGAGACGGTGCGGAAAACACTGGATTTCATTTTCCGGCAGATTGCCAATGACCAGGAAAGCTTCAAAATAGGCACGCCCGAAGCGTATGACGCCGGCATGAAAACGACCCTTATGTCCTTGCTGTGGAACCACCCTGAGCACTGGGGGCGGTTCTCGCTGGTCGCGGCGGATTTGCTGGGCATCGACTACAAGCACATGCTGAAAGACTACGGCGAGCGGCGTCAGACGGCAGGCGGGTACCTGGTGGATCTGGCCTTCATTCCTCGTGATGGTACTGATGGCACCTTCGCCAAATGCGCGCTCAAGGCGCTCGGTGCCAGGTACGGCCTGTTTAACCCCAAACACATCGTCAGACGCTGGGGGACATGCAACATTGCCTGGGTGAGCGGTGTGAAGGACTTCGTCCCCGCAGCGGACGAGATCAACCAGATGATGCAAGCCGGCATCTGGCACCAGGCGCTTGAAGGCACTCGGGTTTCCGCGTTGTTTGGTGAGGATGCCGCCAGGCACGCCGTGATCGACTATCTCGAATCAGGCGGGAACGCCAACCTGCAGCGCGCCAGATCCTCGCTGGACACGTTCCCGGCTTTGGTCGACAGCCTCCTGGCGGTCGTTACCAAGCGCTCTGTGGCGGCGCGCTTAGCGACGCTCACGCAGTTGACGCCAGGGCAAATCGAGCGTTTGCCCGAGCACTTGCACGAAACCATCCTTGCCGCTGACTTGGGGTTATAGCATGAGCAACAATTACAAACGCAACAGACGTGACCTCGCCATGAGCCTGCTGTCCATTGTAATTTCGGCGGTGCTCCTGTGGTTTGCCTTTCACGATGATCAGGTAGAAAAAAACTCCAGCGCCTCACCTGCAGCCGACGTGGTTCAAAACCCGATGACCTATGCGGGTGTGCACGAGTTGTTCGATGCTCATGAAGATGACTTCGCGTTTCTAAATTCGCGCTGGTCGCGATCAGAGCAGCCGTTCTGGAAAGCCTGCAAAACCAGCCCTGGTGGTTGCCTGTTGATGGCCGTCATTCAATCGAAAGCGACTCCACACCAATCAGGGTTCTTCAGATCGCTTGACGCTGGCGCGTTCAGGGAGACGGTCGACCAGGGCTATATCGGCGTATGCAAAACGAAAGGTGGCTTGGAAGACGCCGCCTACACCTTCGCTCACGCCACGGTGTCCGGTGACCCGGCTCAGGCGTTTCTGGCAAGGCTGTCCACCATCAGTCAGCTGACCCACCAAGCGCCACAATTCCTGGGCGCCAAAGACCCTGTCGCCATCTCATTTGAAGGCAAAATTGGCCACGACCTGCGTCAGCCGGAGCTTGGCAGAGGATTTGATGCCAAGCCGCCGCTGGCCTTTTTTGACTACCCTGACTCGCAAGTATGGGTCGCCCTTTCGAAGGCTGAACATGGCTATCAACTGGTTATGCTCAGCTCCCCCAAGTACTCACGCTGTGTAAAACGCCATCAATACCGCCTTGGATGGGAGAAATAGTCCGATGGCCAGGGAAACCAAATCCGGGCCTTCTGTCATCATGCTTCCAGTCATTTTGGTGATGGCTGTGATGGGCTTGGTATTGATGATCGGCGGGATGCAACTGAACATGTCGTCAAGCACGGCTGCCAGTTCCGCCTCGGCCATGAACACGGCGAGCAATCGCCCGGCTGAGAGCGCATTCAATCCGATCACCTACCCGACTGCGTATGAATTGTTCGAGGCCAATCCATCACCCGCAGCCGTCCTGCCCTTTGCGCCAGACTGCGGCAAGCAGCCGTCGCTCTGTCTGCTTGAATCGCTTCGACAGGCCCGCACACCTGAGACTGCACTGGCAAGCCTGTCCTTCATGCCAGGGCTTCAGGCAGAACTTCACGAGGTTGACCCCGCGTATGTTCGCGACGGCATCCTCAACCCGCAACTGGCGGTCTGCCAGATGTCCAAGACTGACCTGCGTCTGAGGCTGTACATCTCTGGAGAACAGCCATTAAAGGGCAACCCTGTGGCGGCGTTCCTGCAGACGTTGTCGACCTACAGTCGGGAGATCCATCAGGCCCCGCAGTTTGTGAGCGCTGCCGACCCGGTTTATGTCAGGTTTGTTGGCCTGCTCCAGGCTGATTTACGCCAGCCTGAACTCACGGGTGGATTTGACCAAAATGCACCCCTGGCGGTGTTCAAAGCCGGGCGCACGCAGCTGTGGGTCGCGCTGCACAAGACCGTTGGTGGCTACGAGCTGTTGCTGTTGCAGGCCCCAGCCATCATCGCCTGTTAACGGCTACTCAGCTGCAGGCCTGGGTTCAAAGTCCCTTCACTCCAGTGCTACATTGAGTAAAGCATAAATTGAGACTAGGCCATGTACGTCACCTCACACCACAAGCAACGGGAAGAGTTTCTCAACTCGGTTCATCCGGATTTCCAGGCAATGCCCTTGCCCCGGCGCTGGGCAATCCGCTCCATCTACGAATGCGCCCTGTATGACTACGCCCCGGCCTACCAGGTGATTGACCCGCTGGCCAAGGCCCAGCGTCCAGTGTACGAGTTCATCGACAAGATGAATGCCAGTCAGTCCATTATCCACCAGTTGATGGACAGAAATGCCGAGCTGGGTCAGCTGCATTTCCTGTACATGACCCGCCGCCACCAGCTGTCAAAAGCCCCGCTCTTTACGGTATCGGAAGGGCTTAGCAAGATGTTGGAAGACACGGGCGTCAAAAGTGACATCCCGGCGAAATTCCTGTGCCCACCGTTCAAGACCTGCTACCTGGAATTTGAGCCTTACGAGACCCGTTTGGCCAAGCTCAATGCCGGCGAAGTCACAGATCACTATCCCGAAGGCTGCTACATCCAGGAAACCGTCTGTGAAGACCTGCTGAACATGGAATCTGACCTTGATGTCTGCAGGGCCATGGGCCTGGATTTTTCAGCAAAAACCCGGATTCTGGACATCATGTTCAGCTACTCCCCTCTCAAGGATGGCAGTGGCAGCAATCACTACCATGTCCAAAGCCGTTACGGCGGCGTGCGTATCGCCATTCAGGATGAGGAGGCTTCGCTGACCAAGCTGGTGTCCCAGCAACTCGAAGTCATCGCGCAGGAGCAGTTGAAGCAAGGAGTAGATCCCAAGCGTGTAGAAGTAAACGCCGAACACATCAAAAAAATGATGGTCGACCTGTCCAAGCTGTTGCTCTATCTCAACCTGAATCTGCGTGATCAGGTGGTCGAGAAAAGCGCTGAAGCGCTTGATCGCAGAGTGATGGATGCCAGTCCGAAGAAGCGTGCCAAGCTGGAGCGCCAGGCCGCCAGGGTCTACGACCGCATCATCATCGGGCCAAAATCCTACATTCCGATCGCCGAGCGTTTCCAGGGCGCGGAGTATGGCCAGGGTCGCAGAAAACCGCATTTCCGGCGCGGCACGTTTGGCATTCGCTGGAAAGGCACGGGTGAAGACAAGACGCCCGAGCTGGTCAGGATTTCAGAATCGATTGTGAACAAGGATCTCATGGTGGATGGCGCAGCGCTGGATTACGAAATTCGCTAACCCGCACTGCGCTAGCCTGCATTTCGCCTGGCTCCCGACTCAAGCCAGGCGTCTGGGAGCATTTCACAATCCCAGGTCTTGGCAGAGAATGTGTTCTAGCCCCAGGTCGCTTGCGAGCAAGGCCTGTCGAATACCTGGCGTATTCTTGATCTTCAGCAACTGGGTCAAGTGCTTCGGGCCCATGCCCAGCGAGAGGTAATACGCCTCATCGGTGACTCTCAGCGCGGCTTCTTTCCAGGCGGCTGCAGCGTCGAGCTCCCAGGGGTTGGTGCAGAAACCTTCGTCAAGAAGGCACTCAACCATGGCCTTGTTGAGCGTCTGCATCAACATGTAGTCAACGTTCCTGGCCACCTCTTCCAGGGCGTTGAAGCCATACGACTGGGCGCGTTCGAGCACAGCCACAAGCCGTGGTACAACCACTGCGGGGTGATTGAACTGCATGATCCCCTCTCCATGGTCGGTCATCCAGTCGCGGATACACACGTTGATTTCATCCAGCACTTGGCTTGCCTGCGTTTTGGGCAACTCGGCCACCAGTGCAAACGCATGCTCCAACCACATCTCGAAGCCCACCAGGCCATCCAGATTGTCGAGCTCTGAAAACAGCGTGTCGAAACGGGCGCGGCCATCTTTGACATCATCCAGCTTGTCGCGCAGCAGCACACGCACGGGATCATCTGCCGCCATGACCGACCGATACACGCGCTTGGACAGCTCCTCATCCATCAAGGCGCGACTGGCCTCATTCATGCGCGAGTAATCATCGAGGATCTTTTGCACGCCGTTCGCCTGATCGAAGAAGAAATCGGACACTTGGCGAATGAAGGAAGCACCATGCATATGCGAGAAGGCTTTCGGTTGGTATTTGAGCTCGCCATTCTCCCCCCACAGCTTGGGGCGTGGCACCATCATCAGGCTGACCTCCTGAAGCAGGCCGCGCACTGAAGCGTAAGCCCTGTGATCCAGACCGTCTCCGTACACAGCATCCACCTCATCGAGCATAACGCCGAGGCTCGGGTGTTCGCGAACGCAAGCGTAGAGGAAGATGTACAACACCTGGTAGGGCAATTTCTGCGGTGGCGTGCAGCGGTAGGCCAACACATCGGCCACGTTCTGCAAGCTGTGGTAATGCCCGAGAATCTGCTCTGCGAGGTCTTCGGCGGCCTGCAACAGTTCATACACGGCAGGCTTTTTGCCCCTGTCCCCAATGAGAAAATCTATGAATTCTTTGCCCACGCAAAGCAGCTGCTCGGGCGTGGGGTTGGGTGAAAGGCTGTAAAGGTCGAAGCGCGGCATGGAAATCTCCTTTCCTCAATGTTAACTGCTGCGTCTTTCATCCGCCAAGCCAAACCCGTGGATCATCTGATTGCCGGCCTTCGCGCCCAGGCCCTGCCGCCAGACCCTGCGCCCAGGGGAGTGGCGCAAGCACCCCTGAATTCTTGCTCGAATTCCCTCTGGAAATGGCGAAATCAATTATTTTCGGAAAATGTTTAATGCAGATATTGACACCCATAATTGTGCTGGTAGTATGGAAATCACAGCAGGACATTAGCTCAGCTAGGTAGAGCACCCAGGCCGTCAACCTGGAAGGTCGTCGGTTCGATTCCGGCATGTCTTACCAAATTCGCTTCAAAGCAAATACAACGAGATTCGCTTCCTCTCGAACCAAGTGAAGCCAAATCAATAGAGGGTAATATCATGGGCCGTTGACTCTTGCGCACGGATTAGACCGCACTCCGCCCCGCTTCAAACGATCGAATCCCTTTCGATCGAAAATCAGAGCCTTTCTGATTTAGTCGCATCGATCGATTTTAACACAATCGACCCGAAAGCTCTTGCAGAGCTGCTTGCAGGCAAGCATCCCATCGGCAATGCCGAGGATCACCTGTATATCTATGCGATTGTCCCCACTTCCCTGGAAATGCCAATCGGCAAAGCGTGCCCTCAAGCCGGTCATGCCTACGTCGACAGCTATTGCGCGGCCAAGGAAACTCACCCTGAGCTCGCAGCGCAATATCGCGATCTTGGCAAAGGGGGCTCGAAAGTCGCACTCAAAGCCAAAAACCACCGCGAGCTCATTGTTGCTTGGGGCAAAGCCCTGGAAGCTGGACTTCCCTGTGCCCTGGTAGTCGATAAAACCCACGTTTTACCTCCTCACTTTGACGGTACGCCCATCATCACGGCTCTGGGGATTGGCCCCTGCACGAAAGCCGAGGCGCGCCATATCGTCAAAAAATTCCAATGCCTTTGATACCAAAAAAACCAAAACCATATCTGGAGTAATACCATGAACGCATACGTAGAATTCACCACCACCCGCAAAGCCCTGATCGCTCACATCAAGGCCCTGATCACCAACCCTGAAAACATGCGCCCGCCGCGCAATGAGTACGGGTACCGCGCCCGCAAGATCTTCTTCGCCGACTACGTGCTCTACGCCGTCGCCCGAGGCGCGGATTGGAGAAAAACCAGCCACCTGGCGGCAGAGGGTGCGCCCAATGCCAGGGAAGCGCTGGTAGCCCTGCATGATGCGCTGGCGCAGCACATTGCCAAGGGGAAGGATGCCGACTCGGTGCCGTACCGATGGGCCCGATACATTGGCAAGGACGCCGATCAGCACGAGCTGCTGGCCCTGCTCAAGGCCGCCCTCGCCGCCTGAAGTGCGCAAGCCCAAACCGGGGCCCGAGCAGGGCCTCGTTTCTTGATCCAATTGGAGAGCCTCACATGCGCCTGCATGACATCGCCAACGCCGCACACACTGAGATCGAAAACAAGCAAAGTCAGCGTCGTCAACTGCATCAAGCGGCTGATGACCAGTTTATGGCGAACACGCGGGATCATTACCGCACACTGGATCGCCTGGAGGCGCACTACAGCGCCGCTGCATTCAAGCTAGCCTGTGGCTTGGGCAACGCGCCTGTCGATGCTCAGGGCCAGCCACAGGAGCCCTCCACCCTCACAGCGGAACGGGATGGCCTGTCGCTGACCTGGCGCAGCGAGGATGGCTATTGCCTCTCCCATAGGGCGACCTGGGATGAGCTGGAGCAAGCGAGCATGATCGCCGAAGCCGAGCGGTGACCCTTGCGCACGGACTAGACCGCATCTCGACAGAGAACAGCTGCACAAGGCCATGCAAGACTGTGAACAGACCCAGGGGATGTCCATCCTGCAGCACGGGGAAATGGTACGGGATTTCTACCTCGATCTGAAAGCTCACGTCACGGTGGGCGCGCCCCTGAACTATGAATGGAAGCTGCCGGCATGGGCCACTGCTCCTGCGTTGTGGGCCAGCTTGTTACCCGCCGCGACCATTGAAAACTACCAGGTGTTCCACGATTGTGGAAAGCCGCTGTGCCGAGAGGTGGATCAGGAGGGCAAGGTGCATTTCCCAGACCATGCCAAGGTGTCTGCGCAAGCCTGGCGGGCCGCTGGCGGCGCCGAGGCAGAGGCACGCTTGATCGAGATGGACATGGACATCCATTTGCTCAAGGCCGAAGGACTGGCGCAATTTGCCGCCCGCCCCGAAGCTGCCACCCTGCTGCTGACCGGGCTGTGTGAGATACATGCCAACGCCTCCATGTTCGGCGGCATCGACTCCACGTCATTCAAGATGAAATGGAAGCACATCGATCGTCGCGGCAAGCAGATTACAACCCTGCTGGCGCTCTAGCAGGCATGATTTAGTCGTAAATTGCGCGATCGCTTGATGACGGGGGCCATGCTCGCTATGATGGCCCTCACTAATTTCGGCAACGTGATGGATTTTGAAATGCCTCTGTCCCATGCTCAGTTTTACGCACTGCCCGTTGGCGCCGAAATCGACGCCATGAAAAAGCGCTTCGTTGTCGATCGTCGTGAGACCGTGGGTGGCGTCGAGCAGCCTGTGCTGGTCGAGGCAGACACGCAAGCGCCGCTATTCGGTGGGATCTACATCACCCACCTGATGAACGTTACCAAAGGCGTCAACCAGCCCACGGAGCTTCCGGTCGTTGACGCGCTGGCCGTGGCCCCGGTTGCTGCGCCCGAGGTTGCAGCGGAGGCGTTTGACCCCCTCCAGGATGTGGACACTTATGACGCCGTTGATCATGTCGCCGTACAGCCAGAGCTGAGCCTCACCCCTGAGATCCTCCATCCCGGTCGACGCGCCTACCCGGCGCCAGATCAATACACCCTCGACCTGGAAGCAGACTGAACGCCACTGGCATGAAAGACATGGCGGACAGTGGGCTGCAGCTCGCTGGCTGCAGCCTCTCGGGAGAACGGCTGCTCACGTACGCCTGCACAAAGTGCAGCTTGATCACCGTCCTATCTTGCAGCCTCGTGCGGCGGTGCGCCGATTGAGATCATTCGGCAATACCTAGAGGATCAGCAGGCCCCTCACTAGGACGCCTTTGGCGTCCGTGCTCTTGACCCCAGACTGAACTCCGGGGCTTCTCGCACACCTGGCGACCAAAACCCCAGAGCCCGTTGAGCCAGCAGTACTAACAGAGCCTCTGAGCCTCACCTTGAGTGGCGAGGCCCTCGCGCACCTCAACCAGTGCCGGCAGGCCCTACATGCCTTTGTGTCGGAGAATTCCTATGACCAGCCATGCCGGGCCGAACGTCTGCGCTGCGAGTATGAAGATGCTCAGCGTCGTCTGGCAGACGCGGCGTGTGCTGAATGCCTGAGTGTGCGGATTCTTATGGTCACATAATTTCGGTGCTTACCATGAGGCATCGTCAGGATTCTGAGTAATCAAATATCTAAATACGTTCTTGATGATAATATCAAGCGACTGATCTATTTCAGTTTTGTTTTGGTATCCGGATATCAAACACCCTTCAAACAGAACCTCGCACTCATTCTTTTCGGTAACAGACACTTTAAGAGGGATGGCAATGGCATGCTCAACACTATAAACTACTGCGAGCCACTCTTTCACGCCATTGGTAGGCGCAAGCTTTGTTGTTTTCATGTTGCTGATAGATAAGCAATAATAGAAAGTTGAGTAAATATTTTTCACCCCTCTGGCCATTTCGTCCTTGGTTTTATAAGCGCCAAACTTTAGGCCTGAAAACGAAATCACATACCAACCACTTCCTTCATCGAGCTCAACCTTAATCATTTTGTCATTCACAACTGAAAACCATGGGCCTCCGTCCTCTCCGCTTTCTACAGGGGCTATAGGTGATGGCTCCAAACTTACCAGGCACTTCAAAGATATGCCTTTTTTTGCATTCAAGCACCCTGATTTCGGCGGCCTCTCGCTTTCGACCCTCTGCTTTTCATCTGTCGAGCGAAGTTGGACAAGGGCGCCTTTTGATATTCCATTATAGCTTGAATATCCGCTTGGTGAATTAAACTCGACGCCCTGTGAATTTTGATGAGGTTTTGGCTTTGTCATGGATGGTGGTGCCACAAAGCTTGAGGTGTCAAACAAAGTAGAAAAATCCACTCCATAATGAAGCAGAATTTCCTCAAATTTCAAACTATTCATGGTTGGGTAGCCACGCTCAAGCCTTCGAATGGTTTCTCCGGAAATAGATGTAATCTTGGCAATATCTCCAATGGAAATTCCTTTTTGATGCCTGGCAGTTTTCAACCAAAATGAAAATGTCTGATTGGGCGCGCCATTCAATAAGTGCCCAGATGATCTGTTTTCAATGCAATCTGTGAGAGCCGTATTGAGATTTTTCACAATATCAATTCCCAAGCATAGGGATGCCTTGCTCAGGTGCTGAAAACAATCACAAACAGAATTTGATTCAAGCTTGTTGATAAAGTTTTCAGGAGCTCCGGTCATTTCGGACAATTCCCTGGTGCTTTCCCCGCGAGTTCGGCGCAACCGAATGAAGAGTTCCGCAATCTTGTTTTTATTCGCAGGTGTTTCGAACGCTGCGCCACCCTCGCCAATCAAGTCCGATGCGGGAATTGCTGCTTGATCATTGCTGAAAAAACCTTCTGAGCCCCACGTTCCTAGTGGATCATCAGCTTTTGCATGCACTGGCATAAGCTTCACCACCCCCAAAGACTGTGAGATTTCTTCGCAAATGTTGACTTGATAAAGCGTCAAGAGAATTTCTAACGCCCTGACGTGAGGGCTAAAATAGCCAGCGAGAAGGTAGTCGAGCTTTTGCAGGTCAAAGCCAGTCGTCTTCAGGATGTCTCGGCGTTTGACCCTTTTTAGGTGAGCGAAGTTTCTGAGGACTTCCCCAAAACCAGGCTGTGCGCGCAAAACTGGGCCATCTTCTATCCCCACTAGCAATTTTTTGTTGGCAAGGGCGCTTCCTAAAACCTCATCTATGTCCACTCCGTGGGCCTTGAAGAGCTTGAGTACGTCATCGGCGTATTCGTAGAACTCGTGTTGTTCCAGGTAGGTGGCTTCTGATGCGCGGATCAGTGACTTATGCGAAAGGTCGCTCGCATTCAGCCCCAGGCTAACGCGCATATCGAAGAGGGCCTGGCGTATTTTACATGTACCCCGATGCCGCTGGGGCCAGATCTCATCCTCTAGGTTCATGACCGCTCCTAGGTGGAAGGCAGAGTGACGAAACACAATTTTAGCTGGGTTTTCCGTTCTGTCTTTACTGGAACCGGCGATCTCGCGCCCCTTAAATGAGGGAAACGACCTTGGGGTGCCATGCACAGAAGCCGGCAGCACCAATCCTGGATGGCGGACATTCAGGCCCTGGGTAGCGGATTGATTACCAATAAAGTCCCTGTTTCAGATACTTACCTGGGTTCCGCTGATGCCAGCAAGCAGGAAATTTCCCCAGCTGATTTCGACTAACTCAGGGTAATCAGCGAGCAACCCCAGACCCTGTTGCTCAGGTGCAAGGAGATGTACGGATCTTTCGCGGTGTGACGCAAAGACACCCTGCCCCAAAGACGCTGGGCCTGCGATCGAGCTTTGACGCCCAGGCGTGGAAAACGCCTATCACTCGCTGCAAAGCAGCAACGCAAATCCAGCAAGCCGGCAGTTACGCCCGCTTTGTCGGTGCCTTGCGAAAGCTGTGTTCATCAAAACCCTTGGACATGATGATGTACTTGTCTTCGGTCGCGACCAGTTCACGCTCGGGGCTGCCCAGCACCCCGGAGATGAACATGGAAATCTCCTGGAAGGCTTGTACACCGCCGATCATGCGCTGAAAGTTGTAATCCTTCAGGCACGGGTTGGTAACCAACAGGTGTTCCAGGTAGACGAAACTGACAACCTTGTGGTCAATGAACACGTCCAGCGCCTCATGCACCAGGAGATGGGCATTCAGTTCATACCACTCACGCAGGCTCTGGCCGCCAGCCGCCCTGCTGCGCTGCCAGGCGTGCTTGCGCGGCAGGTCAAACTCGCCTGGCAGGAAATCCTTCTCACCCCAATAGAATGCCTTCGCCAGCGTGTGCGCCTCCTTGTAGCTGAAGGTTTGGGGAGGCACCCCGGTCTTTGGGTCGACGCGGGCATAGAGCCCGGTGTAAATCTTGCCGCAAAAGCCGATGTAGAACACCCCATAGGGGTTGATGGCGAACCGCGTACGTTGGTCTTCAAGCTGGCGCACCGCGTTACTGACGGCGTCGATGATGCTCGGATTGTTCTTGATGCTGGCGCGGTATTCTACCGATTGACGATCATAGACGACTTTCTTATCCACGCCGTAACCAATGGCCGAATCGTAGTAATCCTGGAAATCGCGATTGATGAGCATTGTTCACCTTTTTTATTATTCAACATTCCAGGTTAAGCCTGTGCCCTATCCATGTCAACGACCACAGTGCGCACATGCCGGGTAACGTGCGAACTTAACAAATCCAAATGACAACGCCCGGCGTTAGCCAGGCTTGGTCAGTATTGGAGAACAGCTTGATCACGGCGTAGGTCGAAGACGTGGGTTCTAAGGCACTGCTCGACAACCCTTATCCAGGCCCCCGAACAGGTCACTCGGACTTCATGTGATCCACAAATTCCTTCCAGGCAAAACCGTCGAAATCCTGGTTCTTGAAGGCTCTGGCCAGGCCGTCAGCGGAAAATTGCGGGGTTCGGCGGAAGTCGATGTCGTTTCGACGGTCGCGCAGCACTCTGCTCAGCATCAGGCCCTGATCGTCAGCATTGGACATCAATTGGATGAAATGCTGTTCGTTGTCGATGGTGATGCCGGCGCTTTTGATGTCTTCCACAAACGAATGGATATTCGGTGTGCTCATGGCGTTTCCTGTGCAGGAATCTCGGTGTGAAGCCTAAGGCTCGGTTACCGCGCCCCTCTGGCGCAGACAAGACCAATCTTGCCTTCGCAATTCTGCGCTGTCAATACATGCGTAAAGCGATATTCCTTCGACGTTCCCATTAGTGGTATATTGGCAGGGACAATGAGAAGGAGTCGCCCATGAAGCCTGAAGCAGACCCAGCCCAGGATGGCATCACCCACATCAACATCTACAGCGCCGGCAAAACCAAGCTCGGTCGAGATCTTTCGCATTTCGCTGACCTGCCAATCTACCACCCCGTGTTTGGCGAGTTTCGCTCAGGGGAAGGTCTGTGGTACTGGATCAGCCGGCGTGAAGACAGTCTGCGCACCCTCAGCGGTTTTGAGGCGAAACGCCACGGGCGCTCCCTTCCGGTGGTCAAGACCCTGGCCAAGGACGAGTTCCAGCGCATGATCAACCTGGGCAACCAGGCCAAACTCGACACCTACCCCGAGATCAAGGAAGCCCTGGCCAACAGCACCCTGCCGCTGCTGCACTACTATGCCAAGGCCTACGGCGGGAAACTGGTGGTGACGCCGGCCAAGGATTCTGAATGGATCCTGGCCTATTTTGAAAAGGTCAGGCTGCAGTTCAACCCTACGGCAGATCACCACAACCTGGATTTCGTGGCTCTGCAAGCCCAGCTTGAGGCTGAGGCAGCCCCGCAAGGGAGTCTGTTCTAATGCTGGCCTTCCTCGGCACCCTCCTTCGTTGGGTACTCACCTGGTACACCTATGTGGCCACCGGCCTGTTTACCTTGGTGCTTGTCCTGTTCGTCTGGGGGCATTTCTCCGGCAATGAAGCCTTGCCCGCCGATTTTGCGAACAAAAAAGCCGGTGCCGGGTTCAGCCTTCTCAGCTCAAACGCCTTGAGGGACGTATCCATTACCCGCTCACAAGGCAAGTCCAGCGCGAACCTGCGGCTGGTGAACGTGCAAGGCGCCTCCATCACTCCCGTGAAGACCACGTTCTTCTTGCTGATAGGGTCGTCCAAGGCGCCGGATAGCCACTGAGCTGAAACCCGCTTCTGGCCTTCAATTACCCTCGGAACGGGCCAGGGCGGGTGTGGCTTGCCGCCAAGGTAAGACTGGAAAAGGGTCGAGATCATCCGATTTCCTATGCCGCGCCTGCATGCGCCAGGCCAGTGCTTGTCCCATCTGTATTGGCATCCATCTGCTGTAGCCAGGGGATAGTTCTCCTGGCGCCTTCCTGCGCCTCGCCAGGGCATAACGCAGCGCTCTGCTCGCACTGTGGTTTCTTGAGCAATTTATCCGAAGAATCAGTAGGTTGCTTGACTCGGAAGTTTCGGGTTTCTTAAAATTCACTTAAATGACATATTTGGAGTGGTTTATGTTCCCTGCTATAAAAAATAAAAAAAGAATGGCTCTGGCTGATTGCAGGGGTTTTTTGCTGGTTGCCTTGACGAGTGCCGCGATGCTTCCCGTCTTCGCCAATGCAAGTAATCACGAAAATATCATACGGATTTCAGCGCCCATAGCCGAATCGTTTGCCGTGGGTGACAAATGGAAGGACATAGCACCACTGGTATCGCCGTGGAAAAATCAGGGAACTGAATACGATTGTTCGGAGTGGGCACCTTCGCCAGGCACCATAAAAGAAGGCGAAACCTTCAACCAATCACAGAATTGCAAGCAGGGTCAGGAACGCACGGTTCAGCAGCGCGAACAGAACGAGACCACCCTTGCAATCCGCGATGTCGGGGCCCCAACCACAGAGCGACAGGTGCTGTGGCAAGATCACACTCAGGAAGCGGTTGGCACGATGAAACCTGATGGCTCGGCGGCCTGGGAAAAATTTGCAACTGATCGGGGCCTGCCAACGACGTGGAACAACCTGGGCTGGATCAGCAAGAACCTGAGCGTGCTGCCAAGTGAGCCCTACCCCCTCAGCAACATCGAGGTGCTCACGTTGAACTCCAACCCACTGACCTCGCTGGGTGGCATCGACAGCATTGTGAGTGTGTCGGACAAACTGGTTCTGTCCAGTGTGCCACTCACCAACCTGGACGGTTTGCGATCGCTGTCGTCGGTCGGCAACTTCACCTTCACCTCCAACACGCTGATCAACGTTGATGGCCTGAGCAATCTGACCACGGCCACGGGTAGCTTCATTCTCCAGAGCAACCAGCTGACCAATGTCAATGGACTGAGCAGCCTCACCTATGTGGGTGGCAATCTGAGCTTCCATGGCAATGCCAAGCTGAACAACCTGGACGGCATTCGCAATGTGAAGGTGGGCGGCAAGATCATGATTTACCAGAAGTATGCAGGGCCGAAGCTGGCCGCCAGCACCCCGTTCTGCAAAAATAACTCGGCCAGCCAGTTTGACGCCGTGTCTTATGCAGGGAAGTCGATTATTTGCGCACCGTGATCGGCGATCGCCACAGCCAATGATCGACAGGCGCATGTGCGCCATCTGCTGAATGTAAAGGGCCTGAGGGAGCTGCACTCCCCCAGGTCTTTTTAATGGCCGCTGCCCTGGGATTTCTCCAGTTCTTCGGGGCGGTGTCAGCCAACCACAGGCGACCCTGCTGCGCCCATGGGTCATCTCTCTTGAGGGGGTGTGACAGGATGATCCGAACCATATTCGCTTTAGCAGTAAATTGACTGCGACTGCAGTTCTGGTAGGATTCCCCAATCTGTGTGGAGAATCCCAATGTCCGATCCTATTGAGAGCAGCGAAAAAGCCAGTCCGTCTACATCAGCGGAGGTCGAGCAGGCTCATTCCAACCCTCCCTGCCTACCTGAGCGGCCAGCGCAGCCCCTTGCCATGGCCCCCGAGGTTTGCATTGACTCGATCGCCGAGCTTCAGAAACTGCTGACATCAGATGGAATTGACCCCTCAGCCAATTACAAGATTTCCATCAACGGCCACACTCAAACCTACCCAGGTACCGCGTCAGAACTGCCCTTCTTGCTCCTGCCCCTTTGGCCTGCAGGTGCAAATTCCGCTGAAGGAAAATGGGTAGCCTTCACGGTGCTAAAGCTGGAAAAGGCGCCGCTGTTACTGAAGCTGACAAAGGAGATCCTGAATCATTCAGCCCTTTGCTCGCTATCAGGCCTGAGCCAAGGTGAGCAATCGCTGCATTTGCCCTATGGTACTTTCCCCGGACAATTTGATCCGGCCAGAAGCATCGGCAGAGTCAATCCCGTGGTCAGATCCCTGGTGCATTCGCATTATGCGCGCATTTCTGACGACCCCTCCGAACGCTTCAAGGCGACCATCGATGCCAACCTGAATTTCATTGGCCAGCTTAGACTGGAGGGCATCTGGGAAAGCCTCAAGGCGCTGGTAGACAAATACCCTGAACTCAACGACATTCCCCAATTCTCTGAGTTGAAGTCGCATATTGATGTGTTGCAGAGCATTTTCGCGACCAATGTGCTTCCTGAGTTGATGCTTAATCAAGAGATCAAGAAGCTTCTTGGCGTAAGCCTGTTGTCAAACAGCTTTGACCTCAGCGAAGAATGCCTTGCGTTGCTGACCCTGTATTTCTACATCTTCATTGCCAGGTATCCATTGATTGAAAAAATGATGGCCTCAATCAACGCCATCGAGGAAAATGTGATCCCCAAGGCAGAGCTCATTGCTCAACTGGATATGAACGAAGGGCTGGAGAGCGCCCTTTGCCTGATGAAGACAGGGGTAGCCCCAGACAGGGTTTCAACTTCATCCGACCCCTACGAGAAGGTGAAGTTGAAAGAGGTCGAAGAATACTTCTGGGGGGAATTTCTCTTAGACGGCTCTCTTGACCGAGAGAAACAAACACTATGTGGAAAGGCCGTGAGCCTGAATGGGCTGGAGAAGCTGCAGGCACTTGCTCTGAAACACCCGCATTTCGCTCCGGTCATCGACCATATCCTGCCGTTTGCAAAAGCATCCTTCATGCAGTCGTCCGCTTTCCGCATCCCCCCATTGCTGGTCGCCGGGCCGCCAGGGATCGGGAAGTCGAAGTTTTTCAGTGACCTCTGCGACGTCATCGACATGGGACGGAACATTTACCACGCCAGTCAATACACCTGCGGCTCACAGCTGGTGGGCCTGACCCAGGGCTGGCGGACTTCGCACCCAGGGGATGTGACCAATGCGATGCTTAAAACCCTGCAAACCAATCCACTGATTGTGTTTGACGAACTCGACCGCATACCCCCCCAAGTGTATGGCAATGGTATCTCTCCCCTGGTGTCGCTCATGCGGCTACTGGAGCCAGTAGAGGCCAAAAACTTTATCGACGCCTACAACAATGAGCCGCACGATGTGTCGAACGTCAACTGGATCTTCACCTGCAACCAGCCCCGCCAGATTCCGTACGCCCTGCTGACCCGGCTTCAGGTGATCTATGTCTACCCACCTCGGGAAGAGGCGCAGATTGACGCGGTTCACCGAAGCATCTGGAAGAGCCTGATAGACAGCTATCAGATAGACGATCTGATTTATGAGCAGATTGACCCGGAAGTGATGGTGGCCCTGAGAGAAGCCTACTATGAAGACCTGCAGTTCCGGAAAACACGTCGCCTGTTGGAGCGTGCGCTGAACAACGTCGTCTGCACGTGCAAGCCTGGGCAAAAGACTTACCTCACCCTGGAAGTCTTGCTTGCCAAATCCAGCGGCCCCAGGACACCCATCAAACGGTTGCTGAACTGAATCCAAAAGCCCGGCGACAGCCGGGTTTCTTCATTGCAGGCTTGGCCGCCTGGGCACTACCCCGCTAACATGGAGGAAACGGAGAGTGACGATGACCAGCCAACCTGATGACATTGCCATTGCGATGGGTCTTTATGAGGAATGCGAAAGCCTTACCGATCGCATGCATCAAATCGAGTCACCTGAAATTGACAGCATGCGCACAGCCATTGCGGACATATCAGAGCGTTGCCAGGCTGTCCTGTTAAATCTGGCCGACTCATTGGGGTTAGAGCGGATATTGGTAGACGAAGCAAACACCCAATGGTCTAACACCCTGTTCTCTTTTGCGCTGTCCCATGAGTCCGAGGGTTTCTATACGCTGCTGGAAAAACTCGACCTGCAGTCGCTGAGCCGCAGTCGGGTCGGCACCCTCCGCTCCTCCATCAGCAATCTGGGCTATCTGACTCACGTGGTCAGGATCAAGGATCAGGAGGATGTACCATTCCCTATGCACAATTCCAAATTCGTGAATATTGCGACCTATGAAGGCCTGTTTTCGATCCATCATGAAGGGTTGGCCAATGCCATTTGGCAAGGTGTGTGCCGTGGCAAACTCAATGAAGAGCAGTCCATAGCCGCCTATGAAGAACTGCGCATCCACCCGGATTTCGGCTTGATCCACCCGCACCTGACCTCGATGCTCAAAACCGCACCTATTGCGCCGCTGCTGGCGCTGCGAGCACACGTGCTGGGTGATACCAGGGTGCATTCCGGTGAATGCTCGGATCGTCTGGAGTACCTACTAACGCGCATTTTCAATGACCACATCATCGCTGAAGACCTGATGGCGGAAAATATCGCGGCGCTACTGGGCAATCAAGGCTACCGCACTCATTGCCTGCAGCATGATCTCCTCGGCCACCTGGTGAATGAAATTGAGCTCAGGCGCAATGAGGATTTTGGCAGGTTCAAGCATGGCCAGGCGTTCGGCGTAAGACTGGTACAGCTGCTCACCGCACTGCAGTTGAGCGATGAAGAGCTCTCAATGGTTGCCCTGCAATCCTTGCATTTTCATAATATTGGCGAAGCTTACGACGCTGTGGAAAAAGACCCCTTCAGTGGCGCAAAGAAGCTGGCTGACAGTCTATCGTTTATTGGCCCGAATCACCTGGGAACGATCGAAAAGGACTTCCGCCATTGCCTGAAGAAAGCGCTGTTGTTTGCCATGAGCGACAATGCGCAGCAAGCGGCCATGGCTATGCATGACCGTGTCAAAATCCTCTACTACGGCCTGACTCACGATGCTCGCTACCTGCAAGACCTGCAACATGAGGCCGCCCTGACCGATGTTCTTGAGGGCGACCTCGGTTTGTAATCAAAGGCCTTCCAGGGCCTTTTTCACCTGAGCTGGCTCGATTTCCCCGACCAGCTGCCGATGTGCTTGTTCCTCACCTTGTCCGTTCAGGAAAATCAGCGCAGGTGGGCCAAAAAGGTGCCGATCAGCCAGCCAGCCTTGTATCGCTGCGCTCGACTCCGTGATGTCGAGCTTCACCCAGTCTACCGCCGCCTTGAGGGTGCCTTGCATGTCGGAGGCCCTGAGCCTGGCTTCCACGACCTTGCAGTTCAGGCACCACTTGGCCGACACATAGATCATTACCGGGCGCTTTGCTTGCTTGCTGTTGTCCAGAACGGTTTCCAGCGCGGCCAGCGTGTTGACTTCAGTGTACGGGTGTACTGCCGGGGCCACCCACGGTCGAGCTGGATCTTCATGGCCTTGCCAGGCGCCTATGAAGCTTGCCAAGGCAAAGGCGGTCAAGATTGCAGCCAGGGCCTTGAGGATGCCGAACGAACGCCCAGCAAGGCCGTATAGCCATCCGCCAAGACCCGCTGTCACCACGCCGACCAAAGCCAGGATAGCCTGTGGGCTCAGGATTCGGGAGAAAATGGCAGCGGCAGTCAGCAGCATCAACACGGCATAGACTTCCTTGACCCGCGACAACCAAGCGCCCCCTTTAGGGATAAAGGCCTGGCCGCCCAGGGCGATGATCATCATGGGCATGCCCATACCCAGACCGAGAACGAAGAGTTCGAGGGCGCCCTGCAAGGCATTCCCGCCCTGCGCAAGGTAGAGGAGGATGCCAGCCAACGGCGCCGAAACACATGGCGAGAGCACGAAGGTCGAGACCAGTCCCAAACCTGCCGCGCCGGCAACAGAGCCCCCGCTCATGCGCAGGTAGAGCCTCTGCACAACCGGAATGGTGGGTAGGCGCAGACTCAAGCCGCGCACTTCAAGCAACGTGAGCGCCAGGAGCAGAAAAATTCCGGTGGCGATCACGATCACAACAGGGTTCTGCAGGTGGGCCTGCAATTGTGATCCACCGCCAAGCAGTGACACCAGCATGCCCAGCAACGCATAACCCGCCGCTGACGCCAGGACGAAAATGGCCGCCAACGCCCCATTGCGCGCCTTGCTCTGCGTGTTGCCGGCCACCACGCGCAGCAACAAGGGTAGCGTCGGCAGCACACAGGGCGTGAACGCCAGCCCCAAACCGGCAAGCCAGAACCACCAGATCGAATGCCCTTCCGCACCCTCTGCAGTCGCCGTGGGCGTGCCCCCGAGGTCATAGACCTTGCTCATGGCGGGATAGCACACCCCACGGGCGGCACAGCCCTGAAACCCCAGGGTGACTTCACCGGACGGGACGGGTGAAAGGTTCAGTGGCACGATGCCTTCAAGCACCTGAACATCGCCAAACGCCGGATCGGATTTGACCTCCCCTTCGGGGATCGAAAGCCCGCCCATGCGCTTCCCCGTGGCATCCTGGACATAGATCTTGTCCCGGTAGGCGTAATACCCAGGCGCCACCTGCAGCTCAAAGAACGCCGTATCACCCTCGATCCGCACAGGGGACGCCATGAATGCCTGCTCGGCAGACAGCAGGCGGTCGCTGCGGGGGCCGCCAAGGAGGTCTTGCTGGGGACGCGGTGTGCTCAGAATCGAGGCATGAGACAATATCGACCATGCCATCAGAAAAATGGTCAGCCAGGTGCGCATAGCGGTGCATCCAATTTTTAGTGACGGTCTATCTTCGCAGCTACGCCCGCCCAGCTCAATTAAAAATACGGTTTAGGCGTATATTGGTTTTTGGCGTATACTGGCATCACCTCCACCCTTGTGCATGGATTCCTGTCGTGTCGTCATCTCTCGTGAGCCAGACCATGAATTCTGGCACCAGGCAAAAATTTGTGTCACTCGAATGGCTGCGGTATTTCCTCGGGCTCTACATCGTGCTTTTCCACACCTTTAACTACCCTGAAGTCCCAGGGTGGCTGAGGAAATTCTTCGAGATGGGGTTCTTTTCCACAAGCGCCTTCTTCGTCTTGTCAGGCTTCTTGCTCGCCCACGTCTACCTGCGTGACCAGGGGCTGGCGCAAGCCCATATGCCGGGGAGCCGCAAATCGTTCTGGGTCAAGCGCCTGGCCAACCTGTACCCGATTCACCTGGGTTCGTTCTTCCTGATGGTCGGGGTATTCGCCCTCATACCCATTCTGGGTATCATTCCCAGCGACGCCAGCATGAGCTTGCGGCAAGTGACCATTGACTCCAATAACTGGTCGCCCTTCGCTGACATGCAGCACACCATGTCCGATGCCGAGCTCTACCTGGCACTGTTCATGAACGCGACACTGCTGCACGCCTGGAACCCGTACTACCTGACCTTCAACTTCCCCACCTGGTCGATCTCCACCCTGTTCTTCCTGTACCTGCTGTTCCCGGTGCTGGCGCCTTGGCTCAATCGCCTGAAAAGCCCCGTCAAGGCGCTCGTCGTGACCAACCTGCTGTATCTGCTGCCGGTGATTATCTGCCTTGCCATGGGGTGGTTCGGATCTCCGGAGACCGGCATTCTCCACCGAAACCCGATCATCCGTCTGCCCGAGTTTGTCGCGGGGATTTTGCTGTGCGCGCTGTATCACCAACAGGTGCGCCAGGGTGTGCGACTGACCCGTGGCTGGGTCGCGGCACTGCTTGCTGTCCTGATAGGAAGCCTGGTGGGCGCCAGCCTGCTACTCACCTATGCAGGCGAACTGAGCAGCAAGGGCAATGTCTCCTACTTCCTGGTGCATGACGGGCTGCTCCTGCCGGCACAACTGGCGCTGATTTACCTCTGCGTGCATATCCCCAACCCAAGGCCCAGCTCGCTGCTATCCCGATGGGCGAAACCATTCGGCAATTGCAGCCTCTCCCTGTTCGCCTTGCACATGCCCTTGTTCATGCTCTTTGCACGGGCCGACCGGGTGTTCGATGGTAATCCAGGGCTCTGTTTTACCGACTTGACGGCCTGCCTGGCGGCGGCAGGGGGTAAATCAGCCTGGCATTACCCGCTGTTTCTTGTGCTGCTCACCCTGGTCTGCATTTATTTCCAGAAAGGCTTCGTGGAGCGTGTTCGCGCCTGGATTGAAAAGCTGTTATTGTCAGCAAAACAGCAGCCCGCCACTCACGTGGCGAATGGGTCGACTTCCCCCTTGCCCTAGCCCGGAGCCCGCATGGAACAGACACGGCATGTAACCACCAATGACGAAATCGAAGCGGCCAGCGCGACTGCCTTGCTGTTGATGAAGTCTGGCAAATACAAGCGGCTCCCGGAAATGCGCTCGGCGCTGCAGGAAGACTACCCGCAGCTGGGCGAGGAAGACATTGACCGGGCGATTCAGCGCCTGGCCAACCATCTGGTTCGCAATGATTTCCAGGGGATTCGCACCCTGCGAGCGAACAGCCCACGCCGGCAACGTGATTACGAGGCCATGCGTAAAGCGCGGGACGAGGTGGAAGTCACACTTGCCAGTTTTTAAGCGGGCCGAGGGATTCCCTCAGCCCCGCCAGGTGCGCACCCTGCCCGTGTCGACATGGATGAAGCCCTTGTCCATGTAGATGCCCACGCCGCCTGCAGAAATCACCATGCTCATGGCCGCGAGCAATTTAGTCGACACACCTGGCACGTGAATGTCCGCCGCCTGGCCTTTCATGTGCAGACTCTGCTTGGCCGAATTTTCCAGGCGGAAATTGTGCGCGGGCGTGCGGTAGCCTGACAGAATGTGAATGTCTGATTTGCGCCCTTCCCTCCTTAACCACTCCTGAATGGTGAAGAGCACATCAAAAAGTGCAGGTTCTATGTAGGATTGTGAGTTGTATTCCACGTCGCGCAACAGCCAGGCGCCCTTGAGGTACTCAGCCTTGTCATAGCCGCGCCCCAGGCGCCAGTAACAGAACTTCGTCCGCTCCTTGCTGGCTGGGCGGTACAGCTCCAGGTGTCGGTCTTGCTGGAGCAGGGCCTTGCGCCAGTCCTGGTGGGGATCGGCAGCATTGGCCACCGCACTCAGCACAACCGGGGCTGCTGCCAATCCCTTGAGAAACTGTCGCCGGCTTGCCCCAATGGGATCAAGGATCATGAGTGTTCACCGTTCAATATAGCCTTAAGCTGTTATGGTCTGTTTGGGTTGACTGTAGGCTTGCTGGTTGGCCCAGAGTTGTTTCAGGAAGTGCAGGAGCCCTGTGGAGCGCAGGTCGGTGGCCCGTCTGGTCAAGGCTCGCTCTACCGCCGCCAACTGGCCCACCATCAGCATGTTCTGGCGCGCCCTGGTCATGCCGGTGTACACCAGGTTGATCGACAGCATGATGTCGTGTGCCAGGGTCATGGGCATCAGCACGCAGGGGTACTCCGACCCTTGCGACTTGTGGATTGTCATGGCGTAGCACAGGCGCAGCTCATCGAGGTCGGCATAGGCATACTCCACCTGGACGTCCTCGAAGCGGGCAATCAGTTTGCGCTCCTTCAGGTCAACACTGATGATCTTGCCGGTGTCGCCATTCACCACCTTCAGCTCGTTGTTGTTCTTGATGTGGATGACCTTGTCACCCGCGCAGAACTGCACCTCGACGTCGTCCTGGGTGCAGCGAATGCCGGTGCCGGCGTTGGGGTTCAACAGGCGCTGCAGACGAGCGTTGAGCGCATGCATCCCCACCGGGCCCATCCGCATCGGTGTCAGCACCTGGATGTCATCCAGAGGATCGTAGCCGTAGTGCTTCACCAGGCGCGGAATCAGCGAGACGATCTCGTCGGCGATGGCTTCCGGAGTCGGCGACTTGATGAACCAGAAGTCATTCTGCTTGGACTTGGTGTCCAGCGTGATCATCTGCCCCTTGTTGATCAAATGGGCATTGACCTTGATCTGCGAGTCTTCGCCCGTCCGGAACACCCGGTCAAGCCTGACCACCGGGATGGTCTCACTTTCGATGATGTCCCTGAGCACCTTGCCGGCGCCCACCGAGGCCAGCTGGTCGTAGTCACCCACGATCACCACCTTGGCCCCCGAGGGGATGGCCTGAAAGAACGAGCAGGCCAACTGGGTGTCGATCATGCTCGACTCATCAGTCACCGCGACCGCGCAGGGCAGCTTGTTGTCTTCGTGGAAGGTGAAGGCATTGTCCTCCGGGGAGTACTTGAGCACCTTGTGCAGGGTCATGGCCTCCATCTGGGTGCTCGCCTGCAGCCGCTTCGACGCTTTGCCGGTAGGGGCGCACAGGACGACCTCCTCGCCGCCAAGGTGGAACAGCTCATGCTGGGCCAGCAACAACACCCGCATGATGGTGGTTTTGCCGGTGCCGGGGCCGCCAGTGATCACGCTGGCAGGGGAAGCCAGCGCCGTGGTGACGGCTTCGTGCTGCATCGGTGACAGGGTAATGCCAAGGGCCTGCTCTGCCAGAGCAATCGCTTTTTTCAGTGCGTCAGCACTGGCTATCTTGCCGGTGCTGTTGTGCAACCGGAACAGATCCTTGGCGATCTTCTTCTCGGCATAGTACAGCTCCTTCGGCCAGATCATTTCCACGCCGTCGATCGTGTCGACACGGACGAAATCGCTGGATTTGACCAGATCCATGGCCATGAGGATGGTGGCGCGATCCAGTGGCCTGGTGGTGCGGGCAAACAGCTTGTGGGCTTGCTGGGCGAGCGCCTGCGGCGTGAAACAGGTATCGCCCCGGCTGTGCACGGCATTGTCGATGGATGTCAGCAGGCCGACCATGATCCGGTAGGGATCGTCCGCTGACTGGCCGCACTGCTCGGCGATTTTGTCGGCAATCTTGAAGCCGATCCCCTTGATCTCCCAAAAGAGCGTGTAGGGGTTCTCCTTGATTTTCTCGACCGCAGCCAGTCCGAAGGTGTCGAAAATCTTGTTGATGTGCCGTTGACTCAAGCCAAAGCCATTCAAAAACAGCATCACACCCCGATGGCCCAGCTCCTTGGCCAGGCCCTCGGTCAATGCCGCGATTTTCGCTTTGCCAAAGCCCGGTACCTTCTTGAGCTTTTCAGGCTCATGCTCGATGACGTGCAAGGTGTCCTTGCCAAAGGCCTGCACCAGGCGACCCGCGAGTTTGGTGCTGATCCCAGGAACACGGCCTGAGGCAATGTAGGCCAGGATGGCATCGGTCGTGGTGGGAATCTGCGGCATGATCTTGCGCGCCTTGAGCTGGCGATTGCCGTTGCGCCATTCCCAGGTGCCCTCGCACTCGACGTAGTCACCCTCGTAGAGACCCGCATCGTTGCCGGTGACAACGGTGGCGCCACTGGCATTGCGAACCGAGAAGATGATGAATCCCTTGCCATTGGCATGGATAACCTTTTCGATGACACCGTTGACTGAATCCAACACTACAGGCTCTCTTCTTGCTGGCAGGTTTTGGCCTCAAACACCCTTAGGACTTTGTCTTCCGGCGCGATGAGCGTGAATGTTACCAAACTGGCCGCTCTCGCGGTCAAATGCGGTGAGGCGATCTTGCAGATTGTTTGCTGAACGGGATTGCGATCGACCGCTTCGCGGTACATGTCCGCCACCGGCTGGTTGGTCGAAAACATCACATCGACCCTGCCCTGGCGCTGGCGCACCCGTTGCATGTCCAGTCCATCGGAAAAATGCTCAGGCAGCTCCCTGCGCAAGACCGCTGCCAACTTGATCTGCACCTGGCGGCGCTCAGGCAGCAAATCGACCATGCTCAGGTCAATGTCCTGGTCGAGCGCCTGAATCTGGCCACGGCTGAGCTGCAGTGCCTTAGAGGCAGGGAAATTTTCCTTGGCAAAATGCTGGTAGCACGGTGTTTGCAGCCGCTCAAGCGTGGCCTGGGTCAGCACAGGTGTGCTCGCCCGGCCCGACAGTTCGGTGGTCAACAGCTGGCCGACAATGGACAGTTTTTGCATGTCAACGTATTCATCAATGGCGCGCTCCGGGTCTGCACTGACCTGGAGCTTGTACCGCAGCGCATCGCGCAGCGTCGGCAAGGTCTGGTTGAAGACCGCCAGGCAGGTGATCGCCGGGGGAGTTTCTGCCCCAGGGCCAGCAAATGCCCACTGCTGGCCACCCACACCGAGGAGGCACAACAGAGCGACGGGCAACGCAATCATCTTTTTCATCGCACCAATATACAGCTTAACCGCCAACCCCTCAACCTGATCACTCGTGCGCGGTAGTGGGTGACCCAAATGTCTTAAAATAGATAACGATCTACCTTTATTTTATGTCAGGTAGTGCTAATATTGAATGCTGTCCGCATGGCAGCGTGAAAAGGAGCAAAACGCATGAAAGCACCACGCGAAATCAAGCAATGGATTTCCAGGGCCCGCAGCGATCGGGGCAAGCCCAACGGCGTTGTCCGCTGGCTGTTCGAGAGTCCGGACATAGAGCGCAAGCTGATCACCAACAAGCGCCTGAACCGCCGCACACAGATCAAAGCGGCCCTGCGGGTACGCTGAGGGCTTCCCTATGATCGCCTCTCTCTACACCAAAGCGATGCATCAGTTGGCCCCCAAGCGATTGCCTGGGGCGTTTCACCGGGCATTCTACAGCCGCAGTCCACGTGGCTGCCCGCCCGTGGAGCTTCAGTGCAATTGCGCGGCCTTGAAGACCTTGCTTGAGCAGTGGCTGGTGATCGGCGGGCAATCCTTCCACGCCGTAGCTGCCAAATACCAGTGGCTGCTCATCGCCAATTTCGCCGGCATCGCGGCCCTGGTGATCTTGAAGTTCACCCCTGCCCCGCCGCTGGCCAGCCTGATCCTCTGTGTGGCGATCATGATTTCGGCAATCAGCGTGCTGTTCGGCACGCTGTTCGCCTTGCAGCGCAAGGTGCTGGATCACATTGAACAGGCATCGCCGGGCAAAACCCTGGCGATCCATATGCTGGCGCTGTCCGCGCAAGTCGGGATCTTTCAGCTGGGTCTGGCCACCGGCATGGGCTTCCCCGTTGCCATCGCCATGTCCGTCCCGGTACTGCTGTCACTGCCGATCGCGCTGGTCTCGCATTATGTGCTGTTCCAGAATCTGCTGGTCGACGTTGCTGACTACCCGTTAGACGCGGCGCAAATGCGCGACTTCATGAGCGCTACTGAGCCCTGCTATAACGAAGACCAGTTCGCCGAGATCCTCATGATGGAGCTTGAGGGTGCCACCTTCACGCCCTCCAGGTTGATTGGCCTGCAGCGGCATCCTGAGCCGTAAGTTTCAACCGGCAACACACCTTTGGCCAGATGGGCGGGATGCTGTTGCAGAGCCTGGTGGTGCACCCTGAGGTCACCAAGCGGCGTCTGCAGGAGGCTGCGAAGAAGCGCTCCATTGACCACGACCCGTCACCCTCCGCAGCGCCGTAAGATTTTGCACGAGCCTAATACGAACATATACCCATTAGGAGGAATGATCGACGTTTTGCTCACCCTTCAGGCGGGTTAAAGAGTGGCTGTTCTGGCTAAGGTGAAGGATAGTCTGTCCGCTAGTTGTTCCCAGGCAAGCCGGCACAAAGAAACGAGCTATGCTTCACCATCGAGCGGGATGCTAAATCTCGATCAATCGGTTGATCAGGTCTTTCTCGAACTGCAGGAGGTGGCGTTTTTCATTCCTGATGTTTTCCACAAGGGTCTTGGCCAAGGGCGATGCAATGCGGGCTTCAGTCGACAAAACAATAAAGTCGGCAAACGTTTCGTAGGTCGCCATGTTGACCCCATGAATTTTCAGCGAAATCCCCTTGTGTGCCGCCAACTCGTTCACGCATGCGCCACCCAGCAAAACCACGAAGCAGACCCCCATGAGGCCAAGGAAAGCGGCAAAACCAGAAAGCACCCCGAGCAGTGCCGTGATGATGAATGCTGCAACCGAGATCCCGCTGGCCGCAATGTAAAGTCCGCCAACGAGTTGTTCTTTGGCCACCCCCTTTGCTACACAGGCTCTGAGCTCCTTGACCTGATCAACCGTCAGGGGCGATTGGCAGTAGCCTTCAATCGAATTCGAATACTTCATCTCTCGCTCCAGCCGTTTATATCCGCGTCAGTTTATTAATCAGGTTCTTTTCAAAGACCAGCATGTTTCGCCCTGATTTCTGAATGTTCTCAGCCAGCTTTCTAGCCAGGGGGGAGGACAGGTTTTCAAAGCAATGATTGTCCACTTCATCGAGAAATTCGGGAGAGCTGGCCATGTCTATTTCATGAATTGCAAGCGTCACCGCGACATAAGGTTCCACCGCTTGATTTAGCAACATCCCCCCAACCAATACCGCAAAAGACAAAAACAACGAGAATCCGATCGCTGCGAGAAGCTGATTTCCGTGTGGATCGGTTACCGGGGGCTCAGCGCAGGCGATTAGCCCCCCGAAAGTCATCACAACAAAAAACATGATAAGTGCATAGCTCACCAGCCATATTATTTTACGTTTAGCCCGCTCGTGCAGTACGTGTTTGAGTGACTGAATCTGATCTTCGGTGAGCGGTTTGTTGCAGTAGCCCTCGATCGAATTGGTGTAGATCATGAAAAACTCCTTGATGATACTTTTGAAGGCGCTAGGCCATGGATGTTTGTTGTTGGGGCTTGCCCTTCGTACGCACTGGAAGACTTCAAGCTTAGCCAGACCCGTGAATTTTTCAGAGCTTGCCCATAAGATTTTGCTCAAAAACCAGAGCTTTACGGCCTGCTCTTTGAATATTCTCCACCAGTTGCCTGGCCATCGGCGAAGGCAGGTTTTCCAGCGCAGGATTCGGAATTTCATTGAAAAAATCAGTGGAAATGGCCATGTCCGTTTCGCCGATCTTAATAGTTACACTCAAATATGGGTGCAACGTCTGCTTGAACAAGAGGCCAAAGAAGAGAGATGCAGCCAGTGTGCCCACTACCGCTTCTACTGCTTCTTGAGCAGAGGCCGTGGAATAAGCACCCAGGCCAATCAGGATTACTGCAAGCAAGCTTGTGAATGCATAAGCCCCAAGCAAGATTGATTTTCGCCTGGTTCGCTCCTGCAATGTTTGACTGATCGAGCGAATTTGATCCTCGGACAATGGATTGTTGCAATACCCTTCAATCGAATTAGTGTAGATCATGGGGTGCTCCTTCAGATCAGGCAGAATTAGCGAATCGTATTGAATACTGCGAGTGTCCAGACCGCCCTCGCGAGCGGATTGAAACGCCCTCTCACGACTTGAGGGCGGCTACCAGCTGGCCTTCCTGGAGATCCTTGGGATCGATACTTACCTGCACGCTCTGTCCGAGCGAAACAATCAGCTGGCCATTCACCAGGCATTCGGTGCCCATGTCGTTGTTCGTGACCAGATCAGCCGGTGCTGAGAAGGTGCGTTTGTGTACAAACACCCGTGCCCCTACGCCTTTGATTTCGACATCAATGCCATTCGGGCGGATGCTCACCACCTGGCCATCGAGCAATTCAGCCACACGGTACTCCAGGTGTTTGCAGTACAGACGGTTGGCCACCTCGCGCTCCGCTCTGCTCGCAGCACGGTTGGACAGATTGACCTGCTCCATCATGGCTGGATCAATGGTTTTGGCCTGACCCCCGCCTAGCCAGAGGGCTTTGAGCTGTCGATGGTTGATCAGGTCGGCATATTTGCGAATCGGTGATGTCCAGGTGCCGTAGGCGGGTAGACCGAGACTGGCGTGATGGCCGTTTTCGCAATCATAGAAACTCGGTGACAAGGTCGATCGGGTGGCCAGCTGCAAATCCAGGCGTCCGCTGGCGTTCACAGCCCGCAAAACTTCGCTGATCTTTGCTGGGGTCTGCAGTGTGTCATCAGTCACCTCAATGCCGAGGTGACGGGCGATCGCACTGATCTTGGGCAGTGCAGCGGCGGTGAACCCATCCTGCCGACGAGAGACGAAAGGCACCTGGGCATCGCGCATGAGCTCGGCGAACGCACGGTTGGCCACCACCATGCACTCTTCGATGATCTTCATCGCTTCATTGCGCTCTTCCTGGATGATGTTGGCCAACTGGTAGTCGGACACAACCAGGCGATAGTCACTGGAATCTGCCGCCACGAGGGCATGGGTGTCGCGCCAGTTGTTCAGCGCCTTGGACATCCAGTACAGGTTCTTGATGTTGGTTTTGATCTCCGCCGCTTCCGGCAGGTCGGTTTGTCCGCTGACATAGTCGGACACCGCCTGATACGTCAGTTTGGCACGGGAGCTGATGACCGCCTGGCTGAATACAGTGGAGAGTAGGCTGCCATCGCGACCAATCTCCATCTTCGCGCAAATCACTGCCCGAGTGACCCCCTTCATCAGCGAAAGGGAGTTATCGCTCAGTTGTGCGGGCAGCATGGGCACAACCATGCCGGGCAGGTAAGCGGTTACGGCGCGCTGTTGTGCGTCCAGATCAACCGCCGACCCTGGCAACAGGTGACCGTCGACGTCCGAAATCGCGACCCACAGGCGCCAGCCATTGCCATGCTTTTCAGCATACACCGCGTCATCCATGTCCTGGGTAGACTCGCCGTCAATCGTCACGAAGGGGATCGCGGTCAAATCGTGCGCCGCAGCCAATGGTGGCCTGGTGCTCTCAGCGAGCTGGCCACCCAGGTCGGACTGTCGTGCGATAGCCTGGCGGGCCAATGCCAGTTTCCAGATCACGTCCTTGTCAGACTCATGGCCGACGATCATGCCTACCCGCGCCTGTGCCTTGCCACTGCGGAACGGGTGCTGGGTCACCACCCCTTTGACCACATGGCCATCAACCAGGCCCGCTCGCATGGAGTGGGGAATGTAGAACCAGCCTTTCAGCGAGCTCGACTCCGGCACGATGAAGTAGGAGTCGCTCCTGACCCGGACGGTACCGAAAAACTCCAAGAGCCCGTGCTCGACGATCTCCTCGATCACCGCGTTCGATGAGCCAGGCTTCTCTTCAACAATACGAGCACGTACCAGATCGCCGGGCAGGCAGTGTTTCATTTGCGGTGGGGTGATGAAATACGAAGTCAGCGAATCGACACGCAGAAAACCGTAGCCCTTGGGGTGGCCATCGACGCGGCCTTCCACCTTCGGCTCGGCTGCCTCTATCGCGGCCTGCTCGCTTTTCTGTTCGGCCATTGCCTGCTTGAGCGCCATCAGCGCCGCATTACCTTTGAACATCGGAGTTCCTTACGATCAGACGCTGCTGATCCGTGAAATCAATAATAGGATAAATGTGGGTCGATCTTAGCTTTCGCCAGCGCCCTAGGCAAGGATTTAGCATTCGAGGCAATGAGTATTTAGCTATAAATTGGACATCCGGCTGATTTCGTCGGCTTTTTTACCGGTAGGCCGCCCCCTGGGCCTACCCAAGACCATTGTCATTGCACTTTTTGCCACCCATGGCTGGATTGGGGGCGCCCGGCCAGGCTATGCTTAAGTCATCCTGTTGCTCCATCTGCGCCATGCCGCAGGTCGGAGAAACCCATGATTCATCACCCTGTTGGCCTGCTGATGTCCCTAGATCTGACGCTCTATCCCGATTCTGAAATCGTCCTGGCGCCCACCGATTACACATCGGAGCGCGCTTTTCGGCTGCTGGTCGGCAATTTCACTCGCCAGGGCTTCATCGATCTGGCCGAAAACCTCCTGCAGGTGATGAAGAACCCACCCACGAGCAACTATGGGGACTTGCTGTTACTGGTGCAGCAGGCAGCCGGCGAGCCCTGGTCGGAACACTTTCAACACATGGTCAGTATCGCCCAACTGGGTTTGACACAAACTGCCCTGTCCGTGGCCACCCGCTTCGAACAGGTTTTGGACGTAACGTTCAACCACTACGCCGCCAGCCACCCCGCGTTCAGCCAGCACTTCATCAACGAGGTAGTGGCGGGATTGCCGCCGAAGAAGCTTTGCCGGCTGCTGACCAAAGGTTTGCGGCCCACAACAGACCCAGCTCATGTGCCGGGTGATCACGTCGAGATCTCGACGGCACTTGCAGAATCCATCCGGCTGGCCATCCAAACTGCCTACCCTGAGGGAACCTATTTCGAAAAGCGCCTGAGCGCCGCCGACAATCGCGCTGTGTATCGGCACATGGGCTGGCGGGAGGCCATGGAACACATGAAGGCCAGTGATCACGAATCGCAACTTGCCGAGGAGTTAGGCCTGTGAACCTTGACCAGCATGATTTCGCTTTGTCGGACTATGTGTACTACCACACCAAGCAGAACATGGTGTACTTCACGCGTTGTCATGACTTCCTGCAGCAGATGCATGAGCGCCCGCCCGAGTTTGCCGAGGAAATGCTCTGTGATGGGCCGCTTCCATCGGCTTACGCGCCCTTTTACATTGCCTGGCACTTGGGGCTTGTGCCGATCAAGGCTGGCCATGCCTGCAATGACACGCCTGTCTTCTACGACATCCCCAAATCCGGTTTCGACAAGATCCCAGAAGACACGCAAGCCTTCGTGGAAATCATGGTCGATTTGATTGCAAATTCGAGGGTCAAGCGTGAAGCCGTCTCGATGATGATTGAGTTTCACGACTTTCTCGCCGTGCGAGACCGTCATCAAGCGGTGCGATTCATCGCCGAAATCATAGAGGATTGGGCATCGCGCTTTGGCGACGTGAACACCCTCCTGTCACTGCGTGGCGAGGATGAGCGCCTGCAGCATTCCGAGGACTTCGCTGGAACGCTCAAAGAAGCCCTGGTGGTCACCGGCTGGCTGGACAAAGGGATTTCATTGCTGCCGTCTGTTGCCATGGCGCAGGCATACCGCCGCCTGCAGTGGCCGGAAATGAAGGACTTTGCCAACGAAGCGGGTATTGAGTCGGTGCTGGGGGTCGAGCTAGGGCTGTGATGCTCTGGTGCGCACCTCGCTGCTGTAGGTGCGCGACCACGGGTCACGGTGTTATTGCTTTCGGCGCTGCGATGCGTTGGTAACACAGGTGGTCTTTCACCCGGCGATAGACCACTTCGGAGTTGCCGTAGGTTTCCGGCAAAACGTAGTCACCCTTGCGCCTCCCCAGGTGGTAGCTGCCCTCAAGATCGACCCAAAGCAGCTGCACATTCTCCGGGATGCGGCTTTTCACCACTGGCATCCACGGCAACTCAAATACAGCGGGCTTCGGTGTCGCACTCATCGTCAAGACTCCTTATGCGCAGTTGAACCATCAGGCCTGAAACAGGAAAAACGCCATATAGGGCTTCAGGGGCTGAACGGTCAGTTCATCCAGAGCAGCGTGCAAGGCCGCTGCATTGACCTTGGTGAAATCGAGCGGTTGCTCGAAATACTTGAGAAAATCCTCGTCCAGGAACAGCGGAACGGTATCACCCAGGCTGATGCCGTTGTCGCCCTCATCGTAGAGGATGCACTCGATTCGCGCCTGGCCATTGGGCAAGACACACGCGCTGAGCACACAGGGCTGATTCGAGCGCTGGTCGGACTGGTAGTGTGCATCGGAGATCAGTGCATAGGCCACCGGCTTCTCGCGGGTGACATAGCCCCGCACTTGGGTGAGAAACCCGGCTGCCTTGGCATCCAGGATGCGGTAGCCCTCTTCATGGTAGAGGATGGCCTGGCCGGCGACGACGCCCTGCTCAACCAGATCAGCTACTACCTTGGTGTTCAGGGAGGCCAGTGTTGCGTCAATATTTTCCTGGAGGGTTTTCATGGCATTCTCATGTGAAGGGTTCGTAGGTTGAACGGGGTTCGATCGGCGTGCGCTCGATGTCCGGGTGTTGCATCACCCACGCGACCCAGCGTGTGGCGCGTGCCTGGCAATAGCCCAGGGATTCACGGTAATCGGGGTGTTCAATCGCGCTGCGAACGTGTAAATGTGCACGCTTGCCCAGCATCAGCGCATCCATCTGGTCGTCGTTGAGATCGACCACCCGGTTTTCGGCGCGCACAAACAGGTGATCGTAATTGCCGGACAACCGCCCGCCAAACAGCGCTCGGCACACCAGCGCGGCAAATTTGCAGCTGCCCGAGCGGTCTTCGCAGGGTTCAAGCCCTCGCTCGGCCTGGCGTTCGTTCCAAAGCCGCTGGATAGCCTCGCGGGCAATGGCCAGATTGGCGTCGGTGAGCGCCAATTGTGCGGGATACTCCGCTCGTAAGTCGCGCTTGGTCAGCATGCTCGGCTCCGTGTTCTTTAGGCGATTTTATGAGACCACCAGGGAAAATGCACGCATTTTCGAGTTAGCCAATAATTGACTATTGGCACGGGTAGTGCCCACACTAGACCCATAACCAAGAGGATTCGCCATGATTCACAGACTCAAAGAGCCAGGCCTTGAGCTTGTCCTTGGCCTGATCGACCGCTTGCCCCTGGAAGATTCCGATATTCCGGCCCTTCATGCTCGAATCAGTTCGTGGATCGACCAGGCCTCGGAGGCAGAGCCGCTTAAATTCGATCCTGAGGCATTGCAGCGACGCGCCGATGCGCGGCTGATCGAAGTCCTGGATGGCATCAATCATCCTGGTGACCTGCGTGCGTTTGTCGGCGAGTACAAGCAAAAAGTCCATGCGGCCAGTGCCCTGGTCGACAGCGAAAAGTCGCGGGAAGACGTCGACAATGCCGGCGCGCATCACCTCCCCGGTTTGCTGTTGGTCAAGGACAGGATTGCCGGGTGCCGAAACCTGCTTGCCATTCGCCTCACCATCATGGCGTTGGGCGTGGAACTGAGCCGCAAACCCCGAATCACCGTCATGCCCTATGAGCAGGATTACATGGTGTTCAAGCAGGTGTTCGGCGTGCTACAAAACCTCGCCGCCGCCCGCTTGCCGCGTGAGCCGCTGCTCCAGACGATCGCGGAAATCAAGCACAATAGCCAGCTGGGCATTGTTGCCTCGGTGAAGCGGGCGCTGGATAACCGCGCCGAAGAGCGGTTTGCCGCCTCGTCCTTCTGAGGAAATTGGATGACCACCTCCGCGATGGGTTTTGAATGTGCAAACGGAGCGCACCGGCCACTGCTCCAGTTGTGCTGCAACAAGTTTCACGATTATCAGACGCCAGGGCTTATGGTTGAGACCTTCACCAACGACCTGGTGCTGCTTGCCCTGGTCAACCTGGCGCGGGCATCCAGCAGAATCGAGACGGGGCTGTATGCCTACGTCAATGAGGGCCAGGTGTTGAGTCTGGACAGCAATGTGATCGGCCAGGCGCTTCTACGCGCCCTCGCGCATTCCCGACTCATCCCGCTCGACCTTTGTGCTGAAGCGGCAGCGCCACGAGCCGGGTTCGAAGAACGGGTTATTGAGCATATTGACCGTGAGCGCGAGGCGCTATTCAAAGCCACCTTCAAGCTGTTTACGAAGGATCTGCTGCCGAACCTCGGCGCCGTGGACGACCTTGGGCGGTTTCGGCTGCGCCTGAGAGACGACATCACCATCCTGGCGAACCTGCAAGACCCGGCACATCGCAAAGTGGCCATTCACCACAAGGAGCGCAAGCTGGTTCAAGAAATTCCCCCCGGCTGTACCGTCCAGAAAGTCCTGGAAGGGATCGAGCGACACAAAGCCTTCGGGGCGCCAGGTGTGTACGATCAATACCGCGAGATGGCTGCGCTCCTGGAGTTCATTGATGACCTTGAGCTCCCTGAGATGCAAGCCCGAAAGCCAAGGCCGCCGTGCCCGTCTGGCGACGACAGCCTGGCCCTTTAGGTGGCCTGCAAATCCCCATGGCGTATGCCCAGTCACGCCGTAGGCGTGCGCAATTTACAACTCATCGAGGCACCAGGCCATGACCTTCGGTTCTAAAACCGCTGTGGGCTACCTGCTGGACAATCTCCCTGGCGAGACCGTGCAACAATTTTCACCTGAGCTTTTTCGGCTTTTGGAAGCCTGCCCCAAGCTGAACGCCAGTGCCGGCATCTGCCGGAATGTCGTGGGAAACCGCAGCCTGAATCTTTCGCCTGAGGTTGCCAGACCCGATCTGTTCGCCATCGCCGCAATCGAACAGTGCAGCATGGATTTCAGGCAGTCGTCCTGGGCCTGGGAGGGAGGGTGGAATGAGCTGGAAATGTATGAAGGCGTCTGTCACTACGGTTCGCTCGTGGCCTACAGCCTGGCCAGCGCAGGGAACGCTGAGGCGCTCAACATGCTCCCCCTCATTGCAGGGCTTCCCGCATTAATTCCAGGGTCAACGATCGGTGCAATGCTGGATCCCGCTGCTCGGTGGTACAGAGCCGGCACCAGAGGGCGCAGCGAGTTCATGGCCACCCTGTGCTGCCTGACAGCCGGTGATCCGGGCAACTACCTCAAGACATTGGGTGAGACGCCGGATGGAGCCCTGTACTCCAGATTACTTGGGGTTGGCCGGGATGGGCGATGCAGCTTCGCACGTGCTTGGGCACTGACCGATGTGGATATGCGCGAGTGCGTGCAAACCATTTTCCATGATGCCCTGCATATTAGGCACCGCATCGAGGCTAAGCCACTGTCGCCCTTCATCTGGTACAACGAAACTGGCCCAGCGATGACTGCTCTGGCCGTCACTCAAAGCCATGTGTTCCTGGAGCAAGGCGAGGATCCTGAGAGGGTCTACCAGCTCGCGCAGCGCCGTTTAAGAGCCTTCCTCAGTTTCATGAACGTCGGTGAGCATGCTGAGCAGATCGCACGCGTGGGGGCCAGCGGAGCCTTCCTTGTGTCCAAATGGCGCAAGGCAGCAGCGTTCATCCTGGACGACGACCTGGCAGGTATCGATTATGACTGCGCCAGGGCCCTGGATGAGAAAAAACAGTTGAACATCTTGAAGGCCGCACCCGGACTCTTGGCAGGGGCACTGAGCTTCTTCGACCAGTCCGAAGATCAGGTGCGGCAAAAACATGTCTTCAACTTTTTCAAAACCCGCCAGCGCCTGGCGACGATCTCCCCCCTTCACGCTTTTGGCGACAAAACACTGCACAGAACTGCTGCCTATTGCCTGGGCAAGCGGCTGCTCAGGGCGGACATTCTTGGTTACCCTGACGCCGCACAAGCCCTTCGCAACTACCATGCCCAGAACCCGTCGAAAGTTCCCTGGGTACACCCGCTGGTAAGCTTTCGGATGGGTTGGCTAGACTGGGCGGATGCAAACACATTCGTGCGCTTCTTCCACGCCATGCTGTCGGACAAGCTGCACGAGGAGCAGCTGGCGCTAGAGGGTCTGCGCACCTTTGCCCGGTGTTACCCAGACCAGTATGACAACGCCTACAAGGCGCTTGTCGAGGGGAATGTGGCCAAGCGTTTTCTGGAGCGCGCTGCTGTCCACATCACCCCTTCGATGCCCTCCTTCGCCAGCCTGGGCGAGCACCATTGGGATCGAAGGTTGGCGATCGAGCTGGGTCTGTAGGTGGGCAAGAAGCCGGCTTGGGAAAGAATCAGGACTTTGAAAGAGCGGCGCCAAAGCCTACAATTGATAGGATGCATTCATTCTCTTGAGTCGTGGATATGAAAATAACCTCCATTGTTAGAAAAATCCATAGAGAGGCGCCTATAAACTACAGCGGGGTGCTGGAATCCGTCAGTGTCAAGATGGTGCAAGATTTTATCTACGACATTATATGCCACGGTTTCATCGTCCTGAAGGAATCGTGCTTCCACACAAGAAGCAATTATAATTCGATTGCAGCGCAGCTTGCAGAATATGATTTATTTCCGGAGCCTTATTCCAAGACAAGGGAATCATTTACCGTCAGCAATCTCGCCAGAACATCCAAGAACATGGATTTCATCGAAGCCAAGCATAACATCCCAAGGCTTCTGTTGTTATTCTTCACCCCGCAGCCTGAAATTTACAATGACATGATAAAAACGCCAGATGGCTGTGATTACATGGAGTGGTTGGGCGTGCGTGAAGGCGGTGTTTTGGATTTTGGCCTGAAACATGGTTTTTGTTATGAGCGACACGCAGCCTTGTCCGCTAAATTCTTTGCCAACAGACTGCCAAAGCATATTAACATACCATCATGGTCAGAACCGATGGTCAATGCCTTAAGCACCTTGAGTTTACAGCATCAAATGTGCAATGGGATTGATAGCAAAGAAGCCAGGGAAATCATCGGGCTGCGCGCCAAGGCCTTCCTGGAGGCTTGCGGGCAGCATCCAAATCATTCAATGGTTGAAGAAAAACTGCGCAACGCGGTGTATCCGTTCCCCAGCCTTTGGAAAAGACATTCCGTCAACGACCCTCGGATTTTTCTTGGCTATACGGTTCCATGGAACTGCATAGCAGGAACCGTGGAAACATTTTCCTGGGGTGCGAGCCCCTTGCGCTTCTACTTTGACAATCGTTTTTTTAAATTAAGGCCGCAAAGCAGCTTTGCAACGCTTAATGACTACCTTAGTCGAATCAAGTCCAGCGAATTAAGCTCGGAGAAACTTTGCTCCGAGGCAATTGTATATTTGATTCATTCAAAGCACGCGGAGCGACCTCCAGCCGAAAAGTATGCCAGCATTTATCATGCTAATAGTGGAGCAGGCCCGGATTTTAGGAATGTCCTTTTTAAATACTATTTGTCGTCCGACAGTGACGATGCAGTCAAGGAATTTGGAAACATATTTCTCTCAGCGGTCAGCAAGAGCACTTCACATGCCCTCGGCAGGAATATTCTGGAGCAGCTCAAACGCTTGAAACCCCAGTTATTTAAACAGCATGCGGATGCCTACATGTTTGCAACCCCTAAGGTTCAGGCGATTCGCAAGCTATTTCCTTGCCTGGATGACCCAAGTCGCTTTGCTGAACTGCTGCCCGATTCCTTGCTCGAAGATCAGTTGGGGTCTGACCTGGGTCTTTGACCCAGGCCGTGGTGATTAAAGCCCCCTGAACTGGGCGCATTGTGTGAAGAGCTCCAGGTTTACTGGCAGGTTACGCCCCTTGGCGAACTTCAGCGTCAGTTTCAGGAGCTCCTTGATGTCCCGCCCTCCCACGGTGGTGAACTTTTCGCACAGTTGATCGAGCAGCGTCTCGCTCAAGCCCGCCTTGTAGTTTTCACCCAGCACCTGCCATAGCTTGCGGCGTGTGACGTCATCCGGCACTACATAGCGGATGTGGGCCACGCACCGCGAGACGATGGCCTGGTCGACGTCATCGGGGCGGTTGGTGGTCATGAACAGCAGCCCGGAAAAATATTCGAGGTTGCGCAGGAAGGAGGCAACCACGGCATTGTGCTCCAGGTCATTGCCCCGCCTCCGGATGTACACGCACGCCTCGTCGATCAAGAGCACCGCATTCCACCGTTGCGCCCGCATGAGGATCATTTTAAGGTTTTTCTCGACCTCATCCGACTGGATGCCGAGCTGACCCGAATGCACCCGGTACAGCGGGCGGCTCACCACTTCCGAATAAACCTCCGCCGTCAGGGTCTTGCCCAGACCGGGTGCGCCACTGCACAGGATGCAGGTGCCCCCGGACTTGCCCTGGACGATGTCGCTGAGCATCTCCATGTCGGATGCGAGGATGTCGATCAAGGTCTTGTGGTCTTCGGGCAGCACCAGTTTTTCCCGGAGCTCTGGCTTGTAGACATAGGGTTTTGCATGGTCAACGTGGGCCCAGGCGTAAGCGTGGGTTTCCAGATTGAAGAAGTAGATGAGCGGATGATAAGGCAGCGCAGAGAATGCCCCTGGGTAGCGCTCTGACCAGAACTCGTTGTCAATTTCATCAATAAACACACGTTGAATGATCGCCTCCTCATTGATGGCTCGGAAGGTGGTCTCTTCGCCCAGGCGATGGGCGACGCCCATCCGATCAAGATCCTCCCCGCTGAACGTCATGCCGCTCAACAAAAACTGCTCGGAGTGCCGTGGCTGATAGTCAAGGAACAGCGCCATCTGCCGCTCATAGTCCGCCTTGAGCTCCGGCGTCTCCACATGGATCCCGTGGTTGCGCAACAGTTCGGGCAGCGTCACCCCTGCGATCGTTTCTGACAGGAAGGTGATTTTTTTCGAGCCGACCTGCTCGCTGCCCTTGCGCTTGGCCGCAACGTTCGCCAACAGTTCAAGGTTTACCTCGGCAGGATTGGTGCCATACGAGGTTTTGTTCTCCGGCTGATACTGGATTTTGCCAATCAGATACGGCAGAAAAATACCGTTGTGTTCCAGGTAGACCCAGCCATCAATGGCCTGCCCCATGAAATGCTCGATCAGCACATTCGGCAGCGCCTTGAGCGTGCGGACTTTGGTTTGATCCGGCTTCGTGAGCACGTTGATGATGGTGGTGGCCAACATCTGCAGACCGCGAAAGCCCTGCTCCTTCGCGAATTGCTGAATGGCCTCGTAGTGCCCCAGTTTCAGCCGACCCAAATCGCAGATGGCCTTATTGTCACTGCCCTTGACAAGCCTGCGCTTGGACTCTACCAGCTCGGCCACCTCCTCAAGACCTAGGCTTTGGAGGAAGTCGTGCAAGGGCGCGCAGTTTTTATCATCGATATCCACGATCATCGGGCGGTCTCCAGGGAATTGATTATTTGAGTATACTCAATATACCTTAATAGGCAAGGGCAGGTGTAGGCTTGCCGCCTCTTCCTCGGGTATCATGAAAATGAGCACGCTGTAGCCGATCTGGAGACGACCCCCGTGAGCTGGAAAAATGATCTTGCGCAGGCCATGGAGGACATCCAGGGCTTCAACACCCATGAAGATGCGGCACGGCTGGTAACCGGACTGCAAGCGGCCAAGGTCATCGTGTCCCAGCAGATTCTGCAGGGCGATGTCATCACGTCGCAGCGGGTGCTGGCGGAAATCGAAGAAACCATCCGTCGAACCAAGTATTGGGGCGCGCCGCTTCGCCGAGAATTTCTTACCCTGTATTCGCTGGAATTCGTGCCCCATCACCGCATGGTCGAAGACATGACCTCGCTGCCCAAGGAGGTGGATGAGCGAGTTGTGCACGGGTTTGAAACGAACCCTGAGCAGTTCCACGACAAAAAGGTCGGCACGTACTTCGCCGCCCTCATCAATCGCAAGCGCCACCATTTGATCGCCAAGCTCATGGATCTCATGCTGGAACAGGCCGTGCCGCAAGACCGGGGGTGGCGAAGCACAGCCCACATGCTGCCGGATTTCAACCATGGCATCGACTGGGCGGCCCTGAACAAGGACAAGAAGCGCCTGTACATGCAGGTGTATGCCAAGCATGAGCAGAAGATCGTGGCGGCCATCGCACAAACCGATGAAACAGAGCTTAAACGGCGCTGGTCTGGCATCTTTCATCCATATCTGATCGCCGCGCTGTATGCCCATGGGGTCAATACCCTGGCGGAGCAAATGTTTCAGCTTCACCTCAAGCACCATACCTCCGACGTGCTGATCGCGGAGATGATCGCCATCAACAAGTTGCCTGACCCAGAGACCTGCCGGCAGAATGCAGCCTGGGCGATCGAGCAAAAAAATGGCAGCTACCTGCTAGGCTTGATCGAATTGCACTTGGCCACCAGGGGGCAGTTTCCCCTGCTGGTCGATCCTGGCAACAAGAGCCTGGAGGCCCATGGGTCGCGGATGGGGGCCATGATTCGTGACCATGGCGAGCAGTCACCTGCCCTGGCCGGCGAAATTGCCGTGCGCTTCCTGGAAGGTTGCCCAGGCGCGACCCACTTTTTCGCCAAACCATTGCCCAAAGTGGTGGTCAACCTTCACCCCTCCCTGCTGGAAGGCAGCCTGCAAGCAGACCTGGGCCTGTAGGCCGCCAAGGACAATCACTCATGCACACCCTCTCGAAACGCCTCAACCAGGCGAAAGCTGAAGTTGACGATTTTGTAAATCACGGTGACACGCTGCGGCTGACCCATGCCTACCGTGAGCTCAAGGATGTGATGGCCACCGCCGCCATCGAGGGGCACCTCGGTATTGTGGGGCACACGATGAGCTACGTCGGCAGCATGAGCAACTGCGTGCCGGATAACACCCGTCTCGCGCCCGCCATGGCCACGGTCTATTGCAACGAATTCGACCCCATCCCCGAGATGCTTTCCCTCATCGACTCGCCTACCTTGAGCATGCACGAGCGCCTGGTCGATTCGTTCCTGCACAATAAACGGCTCAGGAACGCTCATGAGCTGACGCTCTCGGTTGAGAAGATGTGCAAAGCCGGCCATTACCCGCTCGTCGGCAGAGTCATGGATTGGCTGCTGGAATGGCATCGTGGGAAACAATTCAGCCGCGACAACCGATTCCTGGCGGAAACGGCCAAGCTGCTCAACGTCTTTGGCCGGCATGCTGCCTGGGACAGCTTGAACGCTCCCCATGAAGCTGACGACCACGGCGCCACCCGATCGGGTCTGCTGCAGGCCCTCAAGGGATTTGAAGCGCATGCCGACACGCTGAAAGCCATGTGCGCCCCGGACAGTGACATCGCGGATGACCTTCTGGATGGAGGATGGTTGGATCCTGCTGTCATCAAGGGTCTGTTCGCTGCTGGTCAGGCCGAGCACGCAGAACACCTGTTTCATCAATATTGCATGAGCGTGGTCGATGAAGACCTGATTACAGGCATGCTGGCGGCAGGGCTGACACTGGATCCTGAAGCGGTTGCCCGTCGCATTGCCATTTGTGAGGATGCCGGCAGCGGGCATTACGGCCTGTCCGCCATCGTCATGCACTTGGCCAGTGCCGGCAGCGTTCCTGCTGCCATCGACTTCAGCGTCATGGGTGGCAAAAGCGTTGCGGTATTCATCAGCAAGCAATGCAAGGCCTTCGGCGCCCAGCACCCAGGGCTATGCGTGCAACTGATCGAGCGGTTCCTGGAATTCAACGACAGCACAGGGTTGGCTGCACACGGCCTTCACCGGGAGATTTTGGAGCAGTGCCCGAAGCTTGCCGAAGAAGCGCTGTCGACGGCACTGGGCCTGTAAATTTCACAATCCTTTATTGACAAATTGGCAATGCCCATCCATAGTCATTTGGCAAATCGCTTGACTATCAATATACGTTTAAATACATTGCATGGCATATCGAGGAGATGCCATGCAAAGCCAACCCCTGGGAGCGTTTCTTCGCTTTGATCCTGATCCTGCGCTGACGAAAAAGCAGCAGGAAGAGGCCAGTAACCGTCACCTGTACACCTTCGCTGCCGCTATCACCGGCAAGGCCTCGGTGCATCCGGTGCTGGACAGCGAACGGCATCTGGCCGAGCTGCTGCTGACCGCCGTTTCGTTCAAGCTCGCCGGCAGCAAGAAAGTCCCCAATGATGCACAAGTCGCGATCGCCGCCCTCACCGACCCGGAGCAGGTCAGAATTGCCACGGCATTACTGTCCAACGATCACACCTCGCACTACCTCAGCAAGGCCGTGCGGGCTGACTACGACAACCATTTCCTAAGGCCGCCGCCCAAATCGCCGGTTCGCCAGGGGCTGACCCTGGATGGGATCGACCCGCCTGCACTCCTGAACCTCTTCCACCTGCAAGGCGCGGCCTTTTACAGCTTCTTCTGCACCCTCTTTCACTACCGAGGTCGGTTGACCAGTGGCATCGAAGCAGTGCTGGGGCAACCGTTCCCTGAGTTGCGGCAGGCCCTGCACCGCCAACTGCGCGCAATGGGCCTTCAGGGCTTCTCTGAGGCGCTTGAACAACAAACCCAGGCCTTGACCTGTCGAAGTCATCCCAAGCTCGTACAGGGCAAGCAGGTGGCCTTCCCGCTGGGGCCTGATGCCATGCGCGACCAGGACTACCTGGTCGTGACGCCCGCGCCGGCTGTCAGCATGATCTATGCGATCGACCATGCCGTGGAAAAACGGGTGCGTGAGGGTTTTCGCCAGTTCGAGAAAATGCGCCTGGGCGGCGCCAACCCGATCAACATGGGCTCTTCGGTGTTGAACCTGTCCCGTGGTTCCGGCGCACTGGCCCACAACCTGCGTCCCCTGCGGGCGTATGTGCCGTCCTTGACCAAGCGCTTGTTTCTGAGCGAGCAAGTCCTGCGCCAGCACAGTTACGAATACGCCTCCGTTCTGGAATTGCGTGATCCCAAGTTGCTGGAGTACCTGCGCACGGTCATAAAAACCCCAGCAGAGCTCAAGCAATGGGGCAAGCTGCTGCCGGCTGCATTGTTCAAGGTCATGCGCCCCCTGGCCGACCTGCGCAACGCCGCCGAGGCTGAGACCCTGACCCTCACCTACCGATTCGAAATCGAGAAGGATTTTGTCTGCAAGGACTTGTACGAAGACCTGCTAGGCCGAGCCATCGACAGGCACAGTTATGCCGCACTCGCCAGGCACGTGGCCGACCAGATCGAAGCACGCCTGCTGCCGTTCAAGGGTTTTGGCGCAGGTCTGGGAGTGGTGCGCAAGAAGGTCATCGTGCGCATGGCTGAAATGGTCGGGAGGAAACTGCTGTGAATACCCTGCTCATTCCATTTACGGCCAATAACGTCAACATGAGCCCCAGTGTGCATGTCTTCGGCACCCTCTCCATGACGGGGCTGGCGGGCTTCGGTCATGCCGTGGTGCGCATGATCTCGGGGATCGTGGGCCAGCCGCTGGCTGACCACGGGGCGGCACTCGCCCTGACCGAGCACCATTACTTCCCCCATTACCAGCGGCCAGCCTGGTCGAAGCGGCCCGGCTATGCCAAAGCCGTTGGCGGCGCCCCGCTGCAGGAGTTTCGCATCGGCAGCCTCGCCGGCTTCGCCATTGTTCGTTTTGAAGCCAAAGACGAGGCCTTCATTGCCATCCGCCAGCACCTTTCCTTGATCGCCCACAACCTGGCCAAGTTGCGCTTTGCGGGTGGCCAGTTCTTCCCGGATCCTCGGGGCGTCAAGCTGTTCGAAAGCGATAGCGATGGCGCCCTGGCCTTGACCAAGGTGCCCTACGACGCTCGGGTTTACGTGGATCACACGCACCTGATACAACGCTATGCGCTGCATCACGAGGTCAACGATCTTGAGGCCCTGCTGGCGCTGATTACCCGCGAGAGCAGTCCTGACGCCCCATCAGGTTCAACCGCCGAGGCAGATAGCACGACCACGCCAAGCCCAGAAGCCTGCGAATCGGCACCTGATGCGTCCCTCGATGAGCTGGGGGATGAGGTGGATTTCGATTTTTCCGTCTTCGACAGCGAGGACAGCGACTGGGGGGATGTCGAGGCTCAGACACTGCTGGATCAGGAGGGCTGGCTTGAGGAGTATTATGGCCGCCTGATCCCCGTGGACATCGGCTATCGCCTGCTCGAAGAACCCCTGCCGCGTCGCCATCGCTATACCGAAGAACACCCTTACCTCCACGCCTATGCCGAGCCGGTCACCGGGCTTGCGCGTTTGCAGATTGTTGCCAGTTGCCGAAAGCGGGGTGCACCGATCTTCTGGACACACCAATCCGCTTTCCCCTACCTCACTGTTACAGGTCAGTATTCATGAGCAAGCCCAGTGTGACGCGCAACACCATCCCGAGCATTTTCACCTTTTGCGGCAGCATTGCCCTGTCCGATGCCCTGATGAAGATCATCACCCGTGACGAGGAGGAGCTACCCGTCCTGGTCACAGCTCGCGGGCTGCTGGGCATGAAAGGTTCCGACAAGAACGCAAGCGAACTGCGAAAGCACCTGCAGGAGCGGCCCGCTGAATCACCGGAGCTGTCGCTCAACCCTCAGGTGGTCGACAAGGCGGTGATCGAGCACGAGGCGGCTGAGTACCTGCAGGTGAGTTATCGCATGATTGTCAATGCGAACAGCTTGAAGCCGCATGCCTCGAACAACCTGGACATTGCCTTGGCCAGCATGGATTTCATCCGCCAGTACTATGCCCTGGGCGGTTCCACCTACCTGGCTGAGCGCTACATCAGCAACATCCTGCGGGGTCTTTGGCTGCATCGCAACCTTGAGTTCCGCCACGACGGCAGCGTCCAGGTAACGGCGTATGCGCACGGGGTTGAGCCCATCACCTGCACCTTTGAAGGTCTCAGCGCCAAACCGGACTTCACGGTGATCGATGGTAGCCAGGGGCTGATCGCCTTGATGGCCAGCGCGCTCGACGGCACATTGGTGGGTGCTGACAACACCCCTACCCCGGCATTCTTCGAAGTCCGGGCGCGTATCCGGGTGTTCCCCGGCATGCAGGTCTACCCCTCGCAGCTAATGAACATGGATGACCAGGGCAAGAAGCTCGCCTATCTGTCCACACGCCAGGGGCAGCGGCAGGCCATCATGCACAGCCAGAAGGTGGGCAATGCCATCCGCAGGATTGATGACTGGTACCACAAGCCATTGCTGGAGGCCGCCAAGGCCGACAGCGATGCCCTGGCGGTCATGAAAGCGCTGACACCCAAGATTCTGGATGGCAGCTTCGAACTGGAAGCGATGCCGGTCGAGCCGCTGGGTATCGAGCGCTCGCTGAACCTGGCGTACCGCATGGCCTTGAACATCGACCTCTTCGAGATCCTGCGCAATCTGGTGGGCGGCATCAACCAACAACTGTCCGGCGCCACTGGGTTTGCCGATCTCACCGACGACATGCATTACCTGGCGGCCTGCTTCATCCGGGGTGGCCTGTTCGGTGGCGAGAAAGACACCTCCGAAGCCGATGCCAAGAAAGGCAAGGCGAAAAAGTCCGCCGCCTGAGTCATTGACCCCAACTACAAGAAAACCGGCAGGGCATCACCCTGCTTGCGAGGAAGAACGATGCAGCGGTACTACTTCGATTTCTACATCAAGAACAAGCGCGAATCGGTCAAGTATGCCAACAGCATCCTGTCTGGGATCCACCACAACCTCAGAAACAAGGCGTTGGACAACATCGGCCTGAGTTTTCCGGAATACGGCGAAACCACCCTCGACGGCCTGCCGCTGGTGGGCAACGTCATTCGCCTGGTCTCCAGCAGTGAAGTGGCATTGTTCAGCGTGCGCGGGGGGGAGTGGTTCGCCAGCGACATTTTGAACGGTGACTGTGCGGTGTCGAAGATCCTGCCGGTGCCCGAGGGGGCTGAAGAGGTCTGCTTTATCCGCAGCCGTAAGCCCGAGGGGACTGCGCGGCGCATGCGGGCCTTGTTCCCAGGGCAGCGAATAACCCCCTACGGTGTAAACAAGGCCGACTCGACGCCGTTGGCAATGATCAAGGTGTTTACCATTGAAAAGCCATTGCACATGTTTGTGGGATTCGAGCATGCGCAGACGCGGGTCGATGGCAAGTTCAACAGCTATGGCCTGGCGACCCAGGACAACCCGCTGACTGTCCCCTGGTTCTAGTCCGATACTTAACCCGACTGCCCCGCCGCGAGGCCACCCATGAAGCACATCCAAGAGTTCCTGGCCGCCATCAAGAACGCAGGCCTGGTGATCAGCGGAGAGGAAGTCCTGCAGGACATGATGGTGCGCAGCAAGCGACCCCTGGCGATGATGCTGCACGTCGCTGAGCAAGGTCGCCCTCAATCCATGGAGTTCTATCAATGCCAACGAGGGGCCAACCCCGAACACATCTGGCGGGCCATGCAGGCGTTTGACCGGCATGTGCAGCGCGAGCTGTTTCTCATGTTCATGCTCAATGTGCAGCCCACCCCAAGGGGGGAATACATTCCTTGCTCAACGGAGTGTTGATCCAGATTCGCTTTAGATGTAAATTGCATTCGCTCCAGAATCTCTCCAAGGCTGGCAATCCATGAACGTGTACCTGAAGATGCTGGCGCCTGTCACGGTACTGGGCGCGTTGATCCATGACCTGGGTAAGTGCTGTGTCAGCTTTCAGGAAAAGCTGGCGGGCAACCTCGGCTATGAACCCATTCGGCACGAAACCATGTCGTTTTTCATGGGCAGCCTGATATTCAAGGAAATCCATCTACTGACTACACCGCCAGCGCTGCGTGACTGGTGCAATGAGCAGCTGCCGCGCTTGCTCAGACGCGTGCTGCGGGTGTCTCCTTACCCAGAGCTGGTGCTCGATTACGTCTGTCAGACCATCAATGCCAGGCTGACGGCTGAGCACTGGCGTGTGGATCGCGTCGGTCTGACCAGTGCCCTGTGGCTGGCGCTCGCGCACCACCGACTGCCAGAAGGGGCTGACTCAAACGGCCTGGTGGAAGCCCCGTGGGTTGCGTTCAACAAAAGCAAAGGCTACTTCATCCGCCAGCGCGGAGAGACCGAGCACGACGCCACCACTGTGGCGGACGTGGAGCAGAATTTGACGATACCTGCGTCGGCCCGCGCTGCAGGTGGTCTGCCCTGGAACAACCTGGAGTGGTGCCAGGCAGTGCTCACGGCCTACAAGGAGATCAAGTTGGCTGAGCGCCAGCTCAAACGGCGCAGCCGGGCCTTCGACATCCTGGACGAACACAATCCCTACACCCAGGGGCTTGCCTTCATGGCCAGGCCCGCCTTGGTGTTTGCCGACTACCTGGATTCCTCCGAGAAGAAGCCCAGTGTCTCCGATCGCGACAAGGGCGAAATCTATGCGAATACCATAGACGGCATGTTTGCCGACGCCCTGGACGAGCACCTGCTGCACACCGGGGCTTACGCCAGGGACTACTTTCGCAAGATGTTTCTAAACAAGCGCACGCTGATGGACAAGGCCCCTTCACTGTCACGAACGTCCAGGGCCAGGCAGATGAAAGGGGTGAAATTCACCTCCAATGACCCCCGGTACCAGTGGCAGAACAAGATCGGCGAGCAGCTGGCGCAGCAAGCCTCCGACCAGCCCTTTTTCGGCTGCGTGATTGGCAAGACCGGCTCGGGCAAGACCCGTGGCAACGTCCTGACCATGCATGCGATGAAGAAAAGCCTGCGCTTCACGTGCGCCATTGGCCTGCGGGCACTGGTTCAACAGACCTTCGCTGCCTACCAGGAGACGTTCATCGGCCTGGATCTGCGCAACGTCGCCCTGCTGATTGGGGAGAAAGGCCATGCCAAGCCGAATCCGGAAGCCATCAAGCTGAGCCAGAACAGTGGCTATGACCCGCTGCTCCCCCAGGGCACCGGAAACGATCAAGCCTTCGATGTGGCAACCCTGGGCGACGGCTACGAACTCTACAGCACCTCAAGGCGAAAACATGAGCTGGACTTTCTGTTTGATGCCAAAAAGCAGGCCAAGCTGATCACCACCCCGGTGCAAGTGCTGACCATTGACCACCTGATCTCCGGGGCCAGCCTGGATGTGGCGTCTGGGCTCAAGCAACTGTTCCATCTCATGTCCACGGACATGGTGATCGATGAAGTGGATGACTATGATCCCAAGAGCTTGCCGGCGATCAGCCGGATGGCCTTCATCTCCGGCTTCTTCGGGCGGTCGTTTGTGGTGTCGTCTGCCACTGCCAGCCGGGTGATCGTCGATGCGCTGTACCAGGCCTGGTACAAGGGCATCAAAAAGCGCCAGCGGATGAAGATCGGGGTGATCCCCCGCGCTGTACTGATCAGTCACGTGCCTGGCTATGAAACGCGCCTGGCCGACCCCGCGCATTTCGCGGCGGATTTGACCGTGTTCATGCGCGGTGTGGATCGACATGCCCGCAGCAGCGAACAACGCAAGCACGCGGTCAAGATCGTGCAAATCACCCCCGCCGTCTACACCGAGACGCAGCTGAAGTACAAACGAAACGCCAAGTTCCTGAAAGACGAACAGTGCTGGGAAATCTTTAACAAAGGCATCCAGCCCTTGCACAATCTGCCGCATGTCGGAGTTGAACGGGATGGGATCAAGCTGACCTCGGGCTTCATCCGCTTCACCCACATCAAGACCGCGCAGCACTACGCGGCGTGGCTGAATGCCCAGCAGGTAGAAGACACCCTGATCATCCCCTTCTGTTATCACTCCAAGATGATCAGTGCCGAGCGCAGGGCCGTGGAAGACGTGCTCGTGACCCTCAATACCCGCAAGGCCAAGAACGGCGTGTCCGGGGACGATGCCATATTCCAGCATGACCTGGTGCAGAAGCTGATGGCCATCGCCGGCCAGCATGGCATCCGCAATATTCAGTTGATCTTGTGCACGACCAACATCATCGAGGTGGGCCGCGACCATGACTACGACTACGCCATCCTTGAGCCCAGCTCGACGCGCTCGATGGTGCAGGCCGCAGGCCGCGTCTGGCGGCATCGGAACAAGCTGCTCCCGGAAGGGGCGTACAACTCGATGATCCTGAGCGGCCCGGTGAAGTACCTCACCCGCTGCGAATCGAATGATGTCTGGCGCTTCCCTGGCATCGAAGACTCCGATGAGGAGCGCAACATTCCAGGGGTGTCGCTGTACCGCTTCTGTGACCTGGAGTCGCCGAACTTCAAGCTCAAGCGCATGGCCCACCTGCTCCATGACCTGGGGGTCGTGGTGAAGCGCCCGCTGAAGGCGTTCAAGTGGGCCAACGATCACTTGATGAAGACCATCGATCTCTGGTGTGACGACTTCACCAACACCAACCGAGACCTGGCCAATGTCCATGCCGGCATGTGCTTTGGCGTGCCCGAAGAAGGCAAGCAGTCCATCTACGTCAAAAACGTGATGAGCAGTGCCGAACTGGCCAACCAGGCCATGAACCTCACGGGTATTCCGCGCCTGTCCAGCGATCGTCGCTTCAACTGGCCACATGGACTGCATTATGCCCATTGCAACATGGCGGTACTCAACGGCAACCACCCGACCAAACGACTGCTGCGTGAAGCGGATGAAAACGTCACCCTGTATCCGGACGATGAAGACACCAAGTCGGCAGGCGAGCTGGTGGATCACTGGCGCGTGATGGTGCAGCGCACCGCAAAGGGCCAGGACAACTACGCGGACATCAGCCTGCCCATTGTGCACGTCGGCTTTGGCCCTCTGTGGGTACCGGCGAACCTGGTGGAGCTGATGGAACGCTACGCCATGCACTCGACAGAAATGGCCGGGGCTTTGACCATCCGCCTCAGCGAGTTTCAGAAAGTCTTGCTGGCCGATGAGCTCACCACGGCCTATGTCCCAGGGCTGGGCCTGGTGCTGCACCCGGAGACGTTAGCACTGATCACCAAGACTGACGCTACACCGGCGCCTTAGAACTTCTATTGAAGTTCCAAAAGCGCTTCAGGTATTGTCAATAGAACCACTAACCACACTACTGTCGTTAAACATCAAGGATTTTATATGAGTACGCCCAAGCAATTACGCTCTCCGACTCTGACTGAAGAGCAGTGTCATTCCTTTCGTCGACTACCGGTGAGCTTCAATGCCATGGTGCAGGCGATCTATGACGCAGGCATTGCTCATGGCCAAGCACATGCCTTGAGTCAGGCAAATAACGCCCCGAACGCCCAGGCTGGTCTTGAGGCCTTGGAGGCGCTGGAAGCGCTGTACAAGGACATTGACAGCTACGAGTGGAAATCCGCCTTGGCACGTTTGGCAGACATGCGTCGAAACATGGATGACCAACCCTCAGTGCCGTCTCTACGTCGACAACTGCCGGACAATGATCCAACTCCGTTCTGAAGTGGTTGTGGCTAGATCAATAGTCTGTTGCTAAAAGTCTCCAGTACTAACAACGCTTGGCAGCGTCCGAGTGCCAAGCCTGCTGTTGCTGGGTCAACACAAGAGAATGGCCCTTGTGACTGATTCCACAAAAAGCAGCCGGCAAGCGAAAAAGCGACTCCCCTAGGTGCACCTGCCCTAGCGCTGGGACAAGTCCTCTGCTCTGGATGCAGTGCACCACCTCAGGCATTTTGCATTGCAAGGGCCTATTGCCATGGCACCGACCCGTGGGGATAAATAGAAAAGCCCAACTCAATGGGCTTTTTACTGGCTTCTTGCGGCGGTTACAAAGAAGGGCCGTCGTCCAGAACAGGTCTGCGGGGGACACGGGTAACTTGTTGTTCCGCTGCCTCATACTCTTGCGGGGAAACCTTGGCAGCAATGACGCGCAGCTTGAGGGATTTGTCAGCATCCACCGCAACAACGTCGGTAAGCGGGAAGTGGCCCTTGGCGACACCGTGCTCGTAGATCTCCTGCAGCACCGATTCAGAAAGCGCGGGGTTGCTGAAAAGTCTGGCTGCTTGTGACAGGTCGGCGACATTGCTTGCATGCTGATGCAATGTAACCAGGTCGAGCGCATGCATGGTGGTTTCAAACGACTGACCTTCAAGAACATCCTTGAAGCCCGAGTCTGCCAACCAATTGCCTACCACGTGATTCCAGCCTTCCCTGAATCGTGTCTCGCCATAGGATGACGCGACGGATTTCAAGGGCTCTGCATTCCTCGCGACATAACCACCGAGGGCATCGATCAGGCCTGGACGTAGCAGGGTTTTGATATCCAAGCGGGTGAGCAGCACCAAAGGCGACATAGCCTTTTTATCGACATAAAACACGTCGGCGTTCTCGACATGTGTCAGCAGAGACTGAACAACTGCAGCGGACTGCTCCGTTCTTTCTGAAAGTTTTTCACCCAGGCTGACAAGCGTTTTAAGTGCCAGATCGGCGAGCCTTTTGTCCTGGCGGGCCATTTGCAGAAGCTTGATGACATCGTCGCTCGACTGTGCCTTCAGGGGATCCAGGAGCGTATCGAAGAGGAAGTTGTATCCTGAGCAGCTAGCTTTCTCGTTTTCACGAGAGCTGTATAGATCCCAGAGAATGCCGGGGTTTGCAACACTACGGCTCAACAATTCATTCGACAAATCTGAAGTTAGCCCTACCCTCAGCAAATCACTGAAAATCTCACGATCTTCATATTTCGCATAATCAATCGCCCTGCGATATTCTGGGGCCTTCAAAACAGCATGATCTTTCAGGATATAACCCTCCAAGATCACTTTTTTTGCCGCTTCGTCGAAACGATTGAGGTGATCATCCTTACGAAAATCGATGCCACATTCAACGAGACCGCCGATCAAGGCGTCACGAAATTTTTCATAGGGGTTCTGCTGGCGTATAACTGCCAGCAACCCAGGGCTACCCTCGGGTGTTTTCAAAGCGGCAAGCACAAAATCTTTGAGGGTGATTTCTTTTTCAGCCAGTGGCATGATCCGATTCTCAATAACTACTTTAAAATCAATATACAGGGTGGCGCCAAGCTGGGTCAAACCTCCGCAGAGCCCCGGCTTGAAGGGACTGGGAGACTAACAATGCTCATGCTGCGACTGGCGCTTCCTTGGTTTCATGGTGCCCGGAACCCTGGAAGATCCGCTTGTAGATCGTTTTTGCGGAAATCACGCCCAGGGGCATGCCGTTGCGGGTTACCAGCAAGCGCGAGCACTTGCCTTCACGCAACATGACCAAGGCATCGATGATGCTGCTGTCCTCATCAATCAGTGCCACGGCACGCGCCACGTCTTCGGCCCGCGCATTGCGATCCGACATGACGCCCATGGCCGCATCCCTGGTGGAGATCACCCCCATGATGCCCGTGTGATTGTGGATGATGAAGTAGGTATCGTGCTGACCGGGGATTTGCGTCTCCAGGTCGGCAAGGCGTGAGCCGGCGTCCACGCTGATCATGCCCCTGCTCGGCTTCATGTCCTTGACCAATACCCGCTGCAGCAGCAACGCATTCTGCAGGATGTTTTCCTCCAGATGGCCAATCACGCCATTTTCCGAGTAGTACGTCACGATGTCCTTGAGCTCGGACATGCGCAAGGTGCGTTTGCGATCGAGGCGGAACAGGCGGATCCACACGGTGGTCATCATCACTGCCGGATAGGTCAGGAAGAACACCAGCCGCATCAGCCATGCCAGGTGCACCAGAAGGCCTTCGAAATGATGACGGGCCACCACCTTGGGCAGTGAGCGCGCAAACACGATGTTGGCGTAGATCGACAACCCCATGTAGATCGCCATCGCTTGCCCGGAGAACAGGCTGAACGCCAGAATGCCGACCGTACTGTTGCTCACCACGCCGATGATGACCTGGAGAATCATGGCCCCGGCCATGTGCTGGTCGCGACGATTGCTGACTGCCGTGATCATGCGCAGCTGAAACGGGGTCAGGCTTCGCCGTTGCACCACTGAGCGCACCTTGAACTCGTCCGCCAGCATGGCCACGGTCTCCAAGCAGGAGATCAGCCCGGAAAACAGAATGGATGCCAACGAGCACCCCAGAAGGATGGCGAGTTCAGTCATAATTATTGTTCGCTCAAATAGGAAACGGACGCAAAGATTCCCGCTATCGCCAAAATGGCTTTGACAACTCGGCCTGACGCTCGATTTCTGAAATGCCACAATCACGCAGCAGCCGGGCATCGAGCCGCGCCAGGGTGCGACGGTTGTGGACGTTTGATCGCCAACGATTCAGTGTTTGCAAAAGGCGCACACACCAATTGGGCGTGAGCCCTTGCAAGTCGATAGGCAAGGAGTTGCTGCAGCTGGATTTCATATGATCACCCGGACAAAAATAGAAGTCAATTTATGTATAAAGAGACGAACCAATTCCAGGCGGGAGTCACACAACCAGTGAGGTAATTTTCAGTGATCGTGGGCCAGCGATCTCGGTAGGGAACGCTTCCCGGCACGATTCTGTACGGTTTGTGCCGGCAGCGCGCTGCTGCTGGCTTGAGGACGAGCTAAGACGTGATGGCCGCAGGAGCGCCTGCAGCCATTAACCGCCTTGTTCAACCGCGATGGTAGTCGGCAAGATCCTGGGCAAACGCATCCCGGATACGCAGCTCTGCCAGGGTAACAGCTTTGAAAACCCGTCGAGGGTTGCAGCACATATGGCAGCCGGCTCGACCGCAATTCAGCGCCCGTTGTTTGCGCCATGCGCCCAGGGGCTTCTGGCTGTAGCCGGAGTTCGCCGAGTAGCACAACACGATCCGAAACTGCCGGCAGATTTGTTTCGCATCAGCCTGGCGCCGAAGACGCCGCGCTTCTTTGTTGGAGGACATGTGTCACCGATCATTCGCGCCCTCCCCGACATGGAGAGGGCTAGCGTAGGATCGGCGCCCACAGATGATCGAAAAGCTTCATACCCACTCTTCTTCTTGGAAAATAATGTGCATGATTACTCCTTGAGGTTTGATGAAGCACTGTCCTGATTAGACGTGAGTTTCCTCTAAATTGCAAGCAAGGCTGGCGAGCAGGTATGGCGAAGCCTTCGAAGCAGGCTCGGGCCTTGAAGACCGAGTACCTGTTCAAGGATTACCCCTTTACTCGGGATGATTGCAGAATTAAAAAAGGGGCGCCGGCTTTGAAGTAGCTCAGAAACACAGCCTTCAGACGACCAAGCAAGGTCTCCCTGGAACACCTTTCCACTAAGGTGTGTTAAACTTGATGAGATTTGGAATCTAAGCGAGCAAGAAAGTGATGCAAACACGCATTGTCGGCGAAAGGATTATCATAAACAGGTTTCCCAAGGTTACAGGGGACAAGAAGCACTTTAGCGTTAAGGGCACCTTCGTAGACAAGAAGGTCACTTACGCTGGCTGGGATGAGCGGACGATCATTGAAGGCGAGTATGATCTGAAAATCTCCCAGCTCCTGCAGCCTGGCCTGGCCATCAAGGCAACAGGCTACTACATTCAGCCATTGATGCCCGATGGCTACGGCCTTTTGACCATTGAGTCTATGGAACCCTGCGAGCGGCCCTGCGCAGAAGAGCACAATCAATCAGGCGCCCAATCAGACAACCCGTACCTCGCCTGGCGTAATCGGCAGCTGGTGGACATTAACCTCGCCGTCGACAAGTTCCTGTCCAAGTACCCAGAACACTTTGCACAGAACAAAGCCCGCTGGCTTGAACTCTCCGAGAAGCTCGGTGAGTTGAATAGTTTCCAGCCTTCCGCACGCTTCGAAGCCTATATTGCCCCGCCTGGGCTTGTAGAAGCGCTAGTTGGCCAGCCAGTTGCGAAGCAATTCTCCGACTTTCTGCTTGAACTTGGCGAGGATGTGGTTACTGCCAGACCCAAACCCAAGCTCCAGGCAGTAAGTCTTGACATAGATCCTGAGCCTTGAATGAGGGTCGTGATGACCCTCTGAATTATATCAATCTTCCCAAGATTTTCAGAGCACTACCACCAATCAAGGCCACAAAACAGGATCCGACCCTAAAGGCCGAGATCCATCTCAAGGATCCCTTCTGCCACATTATGCTTGCAGTTTTCAATGAAGTACTGCGGGGTCACCAGGTGAGAGATGATGGAGTATTTGTACAGCTGGTCACCCTCGGCATCCATCAGTTCAGTCAGATTGAAGTAGCCTTCTGCCCGACCTCGTTCCAGCAGCTTTTTTACCACGTTGTCGTTGATGAGTGGGCTGAAGAGCAGCATTTCACTGTCAGTCAGCTTTCCAACATCCACGTTTGCCAAGGCACCCTCCGGAATGCGCGCCAGCATGTCCAATCGCACGATGGTTTTTAGGGCATCTTTTACACTGAGGCTATCCAGAGCCTCAGCAGCACCACCGCTCAGCATCCCCTTGTCTGCTGCTCTTTTATCGCCGTCAGACGCCCAGGGCTTCATGCTTGATGGGAAATTGACATGGGCCAATGGATTTTCCGCAAACCACTGGGCGACAACCTCGCGATTGCGCTCCACATACACCATCATGTCAGCCAGCAGATTGGATCTGACTGAAAACTCGACTGGCAGGTGCTTGAAGACCATGAGAATTGGGTTCATGCATTTTATGGCTTCATACACAGTCAATGGATCGGTGATGTTGGTCAGCAAGGCAGAGAGCACTCTTCGCTTTGTTTCATGATCCTTGTGGTTGATGTCTGCTCCAACCTGGTGCGTGTAGCCCTGGAGGCGTGGCCTATCCGTGGCCCCCTGGGCCAATCTCTGAAGAAGCTGTACGGCAAGTGCCGGATTCTCTGCCTCTGCAATGCTCAGTAATTTCTCGGGTGGTCGATTGATGATTTCGTGAAGGTCTGCATAGGCGAACATTCTGTCCGCCAGATCTGGACTAATCTCTGCTCTTCGCAAGAGCTCTTTCGCAATCGGCGTTCTCAACCCGCAGTAGTTGAGCAAATTGAAGACGGCATCGTCCTGCAGGCTTGCATAATCGATGCTCGCGAGAAAGCCAGAGGCGCGGACGATTGAGGCCTCGTATTTTGTGATGACGGTTTTGACGATTTCTGCTGAGCCAGGACTAAGCTTTTCGATTGCATCTGAATGCAGATAATCCAGCCCTGCTTCAATGATCGCTTCTCTGAGGGCAAGTGCAGATGAGTCGAAGGGGAACTCCGCCATCAACTCGGCCAGGCGTCCATTTTCAGTTGACGGAGAATCCAGAGTGGCAATCAGCGCGTGCTTCTGGACTTCAAGTTCCACGCGGGTTGGGCGCTTATTACTTGCCATGGGTATTCTCAACCTCAACTTGTCGAAATCGATTGAATATCATTAATGTGCGGCAACGATTTCAATGTCAACTTACCGTCACGTCATACCGATAGAAACATCGTACCACCCGTCTGCACGACCGGACAATGCCATATCCTGAGTGGGCTTGCCCGTGAATTTGCACCAGCACGATCCCTCAGATGGCGGCCACGAGGCCAAGTCGAAGCCACCCGAGGGAGGGCGCTAGGTCGGCTCGCTTTCGCTTTTGGTAGAAATTGACAAAATGGCAATTACGCGGTATATTTCTGATTCATTTCCTGGGATCACCTTCATGAAAGACATTCTGTTCTTGTCGGATCTGGACAACTGCCTGTTTCAAAGCCTTCGGGTCAACAGTGCCGGCGTCCATCCGATGACCTTCAAGGCTTCGGGCGAGGCCCATTGCTTCGCCACCGAGGCCCAGAACACCTTGTTCAACCTCCTGAAGCCGCGTGCCTTTTGCGTTGCGGTGACGGCGCGCACGCCTGATCAGATGCAGCGCACCAGGGGTTGGGCGCCTGAGCATGTAAACCAGCTCGCCCTCACCGACCATGGCGCCACCCTCCTTTACCGAAATATTGACGACTCCCCCATCTGGACACCTTTGCCCGCCTGGTCGGACGCTTATCGTGAGGATGCTCGGGTCTGCGAAGCACCCTTGGAGCACGACCTCGACAAGCTCAGCGCCTTCTTGCCCACGCTGTTCCTGCCGGCACACGCCAAGGCAAAGATCGATCTCAGCTACAGCTTCGGCGGCGACGTCCCGTTCTATATCACCCTGCAAATCAAGAACCTGAAGGCCGAAGAAACGGCGAAAGTCATGCAGATCGTGCAGCTGCAGCTTGAGCCCGTCCTCAAGACCCTGCAGGGGACGTACATCCAGCATCAGAACGACTACACGCTGGCCTTCTGGCCGACCTATGTCAGCAAGGAAAAAGCCGCCACGCGGCTGATCGATGCGCTCAAAACCGGCTTGGGTGACGAGCGCTTCGACCAGGCGGCGCGTGAGGTGGGTGACATTGCATTGATTTTGACGGCGGGTGATTCGCACACCGATGTGCCGTTCATGCGCCTGGGTGATTTCATGCTCACACCAGCGCTTTCTCCCATTGCCGAGCAGGCTGGCCAGCACGCCCAGCGCCACATGAATATCTGAGGAAGCCACCATGTTCCCACATACCTATGCCCCTGATGACGTCACCGTTCTGCTGGAACGCCTGCACCCTGAATTCCTGTCCAAGGACGAGCGTGCCGCACGTATCGCGGCGGGCACGCACTACAACGAAGTGATCAGTCGCGAAGAGGTGCCCGACCAGGCGTTTCTCGACCTGTTCAAAACCCAGACCGAGCGCTTCGGCGATCAGCTGGCGCACCTGTTCCTGAGCCTCGCCTCGCAGATCCTGCTCGATGCCCATGCCCGCGAGGTAGAGCCGGTGCTGGTCTCGCTGGTGCGTGCTGGCACCCCGACAGGCATTCTGCTCAAGCGTACCCTGGCATTCTGGGGCGTAAAGACACCACACTTCACCGTCTCTATCGTCCAAGGTCGGGGCTTCGACGAGGTGGCCATCGAAAGCATCCTGAGTCAGGGTTACAACCCTGAGCAGCTGTACTTCATCGACGGCTGGACGGGCAAAGGCGTGGTCAGGAACGAGCTGTCGTTTGCCCTCAAAAAAATGGGCGACCGCCTGGGTCAATTCCACGACGCCTTGTATGTCCTGAGTGACATTGCTGGCGTGGCTGAATATGCCGCGACGCGGGAAGATTGCCTGATTTCCAGTGCGCTGCTGAGCGGGCCGATTTCTGGGCTCGTCTCCCGTTCTATCTACCAGGGCACGCCAGAAGCGCCGCGCATGCACGGTGCCGCCTACCTGGAGTACATGGAGCCGCATGACCTCAGCCGCTATTTCGTCGACACGATCGCCGGGTACATCAAGCAGGCCATCGATCGCGGCCACACCACCTTGCACCAAGTGACAGCCAAAGAGACTGCCAGCGTCAGGATGCTGGAATTCTACCAGCTGGTGGCCAACCGCCTGGACATCAACAATCCGACGTTCTTGAAACCGGGCATCGGTGAGTCCACCCGCCTGTTCCAGCGCAAGAAGCCGGCGCTGTTGATCGTGCGTGATACCGAGGATCCCGAAGTTGCACATCTGCTCGCCATGGCCCGAGCCCAGGACGTACAGATTGAAATCTGGGAAGACATGTCGCTCAAGGCCTGCGCCATCACCCCATGAGGAGTCGTCATGGACACTGCCGTTCGGTACCGATTTCTCGATCCAGATGGGCTGGCCGCAGGTCAGCCAAATCTGACCTGCGAGTTCGTTCGCGCATCGGATTTTGACAACGAGCAGCAGCTTCGCATGAGGGCGGTTACTTCCCTCATGCAGCGTGATCTGGAAATGGAGCAGGCGCGGGAGCGCATCAAGCTGCTTGAGGCCAAGGTGAGCGATCAGCAACGTGTGGTCGATGCCTTTTACGACAACCAATCTCCGGTATATTGAAATGGACAATACACAGCAAAGCATCCAGATGCTCGAAGCGCGAGTAAAGGGCCTTGAAAAGGTCGTTGAAGCCGTTCAGTCCTTGCGCAATCCCGTCAAGCACGCCTTGGCCAACATCGATGACATCCGTCACGGCAACAATGTAACCAGCGAAGAAATGTGGCGGGCCTGTGGCCATTTGGACGCCGCGCTGGGTACACTTCGGGATATCGATAAATTGATTGCCCAGGTTGCCCATGAAAGCCCAGCTGTTCAGTGATATCCACCTTAACGTTAACCCCATGGAGCCCCCCGTTGGCGGCGATGCCGACCTTTGTATGATCGCAGGCGACCTGCATGAGGTTGACCAGGGCATCGCCTTCATCGAGGAAATGCTCAAGGCGCGGGATGTCGTGTATTTGCCCGGCAATCATGAGGCCTACACCGCAAGCCTGGCCAAGGTCAGGGCGCTGTTTCGCCAGCATGCCAAGCGACTGCCGGGCTTTATCTTCCTCGACCGCTCCACTGTGGTGTATGAGGATGTGCGCTTTATCGGCGCTATGCTCTGGGTGGATTTCGACCGTCAGAACCCGCTGGCAATGATCCAGGGCCCGGATATTGTCAAAGACTATCAATACATCGCCCATGACACGGAAAATCGACTCATCGTGCCTGCTGATATCTTGCTGGAGCACCAGCGTGATCTGGCATTCATCGAGGCGGAGCTGGCCAGGCCGTGGCAGGGCAAAACCGTGGTGATGACCCACATGGCGCCGAGTCATCGCAGTTGCACCGGGAAATACGCGGGTGCCTACAGCAACTTCCTCTACGCCTCTGACCTGGAAAGGCTGTTTCACCAGTACCCGATAAACTACTGGGCCCATGGCCACATCCACGACGCCGTGGATTATCAGCTGGGTGATGCCAGGGTGATCAGCAACCCTCGTGGCACGTCGGCGCAGGCGGCGGCCCAGTTCGACCCCTTCTTCACCTTCGAGATTTGATGTCAGGCTTTTGCCCAGCAGATAGACGCCCAGGTGCTGTCTCTGGGCGTTTCCTGTGCGTATAATCGCATCATTCAAAAGGAGTGTTGCATGAGTGAGTTGAACCTGTATTTTCGCCAAGACTTGGGCATGAGGAAGGGCAAGTTGGCCGCCCAGATCGCGCACGCCGCCTGCGCGCAATTGCTCAATGCCATGGATGACGGTGGGGATGTGCGTTTGCTCCCCTACGCTGCCTACGTGACCTTGCAAGGGTTGCTGCATGACCTGGCGGTGCACGTGCATCCCGTTGAAAACGAAGTTGCGCTGCGCAATGCCCTGCTCGACCCCGCCAACGCATCGATCATCATCGACCGTGGCCTGACCGAGTTTGGCGGCGTACCCACGTTGACCACCGCCGCCCAGGGGGCGTTCAGCGCCTCGCCGCGCAAAGCGGTGCCTATGTCTGGGGCTGACCTGATCGCCCGTCAATGGTTCGTGTTCTCCAAGGAGCGCCCGCTGCCCAAAGACCACGCCGCACGCATGGCTGCCATTGGCTGCTTGAAAATGATGAATCAGCTGATGAGCCGCCCTACCGATGCCGAGGATCAGGCCGTACTGCCCCTGCGGGATCCGGCGCTGCGTGGGTGGCTAACCGCAGGCTTTGGCAAGATCGGCATGGGGATCAAGACCGACGCGGCGCTCAAAGGCCTGCGAGAGGCCCTGGAAGGCCAACAGATTCCCACCGTCTCGCTGGAAATGAACGGCACGCAGCTGTTGGTGATCGGGCCGCAATTTCCAGAGACGGTGGCCCCCATCATGGGGCGTGAATCCGATCTCTATGCCTCAGGGATACTGTCGCTGCTCTGACTGATTGACCGGAGCTCGGGGCTTGGCTGGCAAGCCCCGGAGCCCATGCCTTGCAAAAAGGCTTCGACAGTTGGGCCGACACCGCCATAGTCGCGCAAGCGCTCAACCGTTTCCTCGACTGAATACGTGGCCAATCGCTCACCAATTCGTGCCAGCATTTTTTGTGTTCGCTCCGAACGCACCATTTCCATTCCCCTGCTACGTTGTATAGGACGCGCCACCTTGACAGCCTGGCTCTGGACTATCAGCATGGCGAAGTTAACCGTAAATTGATTATTGGGAGTATATACCGTGAGCCCTCTTCCGACATGCTTCAAGAAAACCTTCGATGCCGTTTTCGAATCCGACATTTCCGAATCCCAGGGCCAGGAGCTTTGGGAATTGGTCAAGGCTGATCTGCATCAGACTGGCCATCAGGCGCTCGTGCAGACCATTGAACAGAGTACTTTCAGGCTGCTCACGCGCAACACCGGTATTTTTATGTCGGCACTGGGCCGCGTAACGATTGGCACGGTGTGCCCACCGCTGCTAGACCCCGGTTACTGGGCTTGTCAGGAGCAAATCCGCGAGTTTCTCTCCGACACAGCGCAGATTTTGACGGTGGCCGCCCCTGCCCCCGCCCTCCCGCAAACACTGGTGGAAGTGGAGGACGGCAAAGGCATGTCCATTCGCGTCCAGAAGCACCCATCGGGTGTGTACGACATTGCCACGAAGACCCAGGGCAAGCCTGATTCAGCGTACGCGGTCAAACACCCACACTGCTCCGCAGACGATGCCATTCGCGCCCTCGGCCACTACCTGCAATTCTGAGCGTGGCGGTGGATCGACGCCCTCAGGCCCTTTATTCATAAATTGCCAAACTGTTAAAACGGATGTGTTGACGGAATGGCAATTTAAACATATATTGCGTACACATCCCTCCGCAAAGGTTACTCGCATGACCACCCTGACCGCAACGACCCTCGGCGTACCCGTCAAATCCCCGGTAGCCAACCAGGCTTTGGTATTCCTGGACAAGGCTGTCTCAGGCTTCAAGTCCCTGGGCATTGCCCTGCCCAAGCCCGAAGAAGGGCCTGTTCAGAAGTTGATGGCGCGTGTCGCGAAGTATGGTCAAGACGAAGCCATGGTGATCTCCCTGGTGCTCAACCGCCAGCAGGCCTTCAACCAGATGGCCCGCGAGCAGATCTCCGGCATGGAATTCGCCAATCGCCAGGAACAGGTCGTTGCGCTCTTCAACTCGGTCATCACCGACGCCAGAACCCAGGTGTCCCTGGTCGAAGGGGGTAAGCTTTCGTACCTGGGCAAAATGAAGATCTGGTGGATGGAAGCCCGTCGCGGTAATTTCCCGACCCGCTTCCACAAGATCGGCAACGTCTACAACGCCGTTTCCACGGATCTGGGTAATCAGGTCGAGCGTGAACGCAACATCCTCCTGGCCTACCAGGATTTTCGCTTCGCATTGAAAAACAGTGAAGTCCAGGCGCATGTCCTGCTGCAGCGTGCCGAAGCCGAACTGGACAAGGCCAAGCAGCTGCTGGATCAGGCGCAAGCCGAATTGACCGCCTTCCCGGCTGACGGTGACGCTGTTCGCCGCTCGGAACTGGAGCTGGCGCGTGACCTGAAGATCAGCGAGTACACGGCGATGGATGCCGACTACCAGGTCGTCAAGGACTGCGCGGACAACCTGAAGGTGTCCTACAACACCTCGGAATTCATCTTCGCCAGCATCAAGCAGGACAACGACCTCAAGGCGCGCATGTACGAGCATGCGGTCTCGTTCTTCTCCACCAGCGACATCGTCCTGACCGGTCTGAGCGTGAAGTTCACCCAGAACAACGGTATGGCCGAAGCGGCGGCCACCGCCCAGGCCATGACGGACGGCATTGGCCGCGCTCTGGAGCACCTGGCCGAAGTCGGTGGCAAGAACGTCGAAGCCGCCATGCGCGCCGGTTATGGCCCAAGCATCATGGCAGAGCACCTGGTGCGCTTCATCGACCACGTGGTGGAGATGAAGGAAAAGCAGCTGACCATGACCGCTGAGTTGCGCCGCGACAGCACCGAGAACGCAGCCAAGGCCGCGCTCGCGACCGAAGAAGGCAAAACCAAGTATGTGGCGCTGCTTACCCGCGCCTGATTTAGCCACATATTGATCCAAAAGGGGAAGGTCTGTCGAAACGGGCCATCGTTATCGATCAGGGTAACGATGCCTTCCCCGGTGAATCCGTTGGCTGAAGGCGCAGGATGTGAAAACGTGCGCTTACCTTTCAAACCCAAATTCAAGGCGTAATGGTCATGTCTCAGAACTTGATGAATACACCGAGTGCAATGGCCATTGCTGCCAGCATCGACAACATGCGTCACGAGCGCCTGTCGAATGAAAATTACCTGAAACTGCATCAGGATCGCCAGGCGCTGGAAGCCGAGTTTGCTGCATTCTATCGCCGCAACGGGGTGGAAGACGTCACCCCGGAGATGATTGAGAAAGCGGTGGCAGCCTACAAAAAGGATCGTTTCACCTACAAGGGTTGGAGCGGCTCCACTTTCAGCCGATCGCTCGCCAGCGCCTACCTGTGGCTGCAGCCGCAGTGGAAGAAACTGGCGCTTGGGACTGCCAGCGGTGCGCTGGGTATCATGCTGGTCTCCGTGGGGGTGGCGAAGCTCTCTGACACAATTGGCAGCATGGGTCGCGAGTCTGCCGCCGCGTCCATTCAGCAGGATGTAGAAAACTTCGATCAGTCACTGGCCAAGCTGGAGAAAGAAATCGCTGATCGCCAGCAGTGGCTGAACAGCCTCACCAAAAAAGGTGCCAGCACTGCCCTGCTATTGCACGAACAACTGTCAGCGGTCAGTGACCAGTTGGTGGTACTGCTCCAGCTACGGGATGAAATCAGTGCCTGGGGCAAAACCGGCATGGTGGTTGACAATGCCCTGGTCGAGAAAGATCCGATCGCTGCAAAAACCGCCTGGGAAGCCAAGACACACACGCACGTCGCCGCCTTCAGCAAGGAACTTGCTGCTGCTCGTACCGAGATGGCCAAGCGGGTGTCGGTGGTTGAATCGCTCAAGAGCACGTCCGAACAACTGGCTCAGGTGCGTGCATCGGCCTTGTACGCCAGCTATGCCAACGAACCGGATATCGCGTTCAAACTGTCGCGTGCAGAGATGGACTTCAGCCAGGGACGTGTAGAAGAAGCGCGTGCCGGGGTTGAGCAGCTGAATCAGTTGCTGCAGGGCCGTCAAAACGCCAAGCAGCTGATCGCCAACGTTCAGGCGCTGCAGAATCAGGTTGAGCCGATCTTCAAGGATGCCGAAGGCAAAGCCCGCCTCAGCAAGTTGATGGCACAAGCTCAGCTAGCCGCCCAGCAGGGCAACAAAGACAGCTACACCCGCATCACCGACCAGGTGTCTGCGCTGGCCGACTACGTCGCCACCCCGTTGCACATGGAAGTCACCACCAGCTCCGATGAGAAATCGGGGATCGAGAAGGAATACCGTGAGAATGGCCAGAGCGCCAGCAAGCCGGGCCACAAGCGCTGGTACCTGGTGGTTCGGGCTGTTGATGCGACAGGTCAGGCTCGCACCATGGACATCACCAACATCGAAACCCAGAAAGTCGAGCGGGTCAGTGTGTGGGCCCAAGAAGTCAGTCGAAAGGGTTACGAGGCGGTCAAAAAAGACAAGGTCTCTGACGGCATCCTGGACAATACCAACGTCGGTGACAAACCGTCTGGTTTCTATGAGTTCAACTACACCATGCCGATGCTCAACGGCACCCTGACGCGCTGGTAAGGAGCTAGATCATGGCCACAGGCAAACAGATTTATTCCAAGATTGAAGAGCGGGTCAATCAGCTCGATCGCGCCAAATCCAGTATCGAGGGGGAGCTGCGCCGCAACCAGCACGCCCAGCAAGCCAATGAGGCCAAGCGCCTGGAATGCATGAGCACGATCGCCTCGATTCATGTCGAAGCCCTGCTGGATAAGACAAAAAACCCGGTGCGTGCGGTTACCAGTGAAGTAGACAGCCTGGTCAGCCGCCGCGATCAAGCCTACCAGGATGTGCTCCTGCAGATGGATCGCTCACGCACGGCGCTGCGGCTCGCCGATGTTGCCGTCGACCAAGCCCAAGCCGACTTCGAGGCCATGCGCAATCGCGTCTATGAAGACCTGGCCAAGTCCGGCGACTTCCGCGAAAAACGCCGCCGTTTGGACGAGGCCAACGGCTACCTGGATACCTGCGTGCAGGTGGCCGCCGAGATCCACAAGGAGGCTGCCGAGAAACTGGTGGCTTATCAGACTGACCCCTTATTCCGTCATTTGTTAGCCAGGCGTTTCGGCGATGCTGATTACCTCGGCAAGGGGTTGTTCCGCAGCCTTGATGGCTGGTTGTCGAAGAAAATCGATTACACCCAGGCCAAACATGACTTTGATGTGTTGACCCAGCTGCCAGGGCTTGCCGACGCGAAGGTGGTGGACGCCCGATTGGCTGTCGACCGCGCCACTGACAACTACCGCGTCATCGAGCAGCAGGTGCGCCGTCAGCACCGCTACGACGAAGTCGAAAAGGCCGTGGCTCAAGCCAAAAACAAGCGGGAAGACTGCCGCAAGCAGATTGCCGAGCACCAGAAAGCCATTGATGACTTCCAATCCAAGGAAGACGGCATCATGGGGCAGATCACCCGCAAAGTGCGTGAAACCATGTCGCAGTTCTCCTTTGCGACCCTTGATCGCCTCACCAAGGACACCGGCAGCCGTGCCGATGACCTTGCATTGCGCCAGTACCAGCAGCTGAATGACGAAGCACCCATCCTCGCAGCGCAAGAGCGCGAGATCCAAGGTCGCTTGCAGCAGGCTGCACAGGACTTCAAAAAGACCAAGGCGCTGCGTGATAGCTACGCCAGCAATGGCTATGACAGCTCGCGACGGGAGTTTCCGGGCAGCTTTGATATCGATCGGCTGATGGCTGGGTACCTGGTTGGCCACTATAGCCTGACTGACTTCGAGCGAACCTGCGCCAGCAACTCCAACGTCGTGCAACAAACTATCAGTCATCAGAGCAGCAACTCCAGCAGCTGGAGTAGCGGGAGTGGTGGCGGCACGGACAGCAACTTCAGAGTCAGCGACAGCATCTCAAGCGATGGCGGATCGTCTTCCATCAGTGATAGCTTCTGAAACCCACGACCAGGAGTGGTTTAAATGAATTCTCCCAGCATGACCCTGGCCGACCTGCGCCACCTGACGATCGACCAGCTTGAGCCGTGGATGGTGTACGCCCCTTGGCGCTTGACCAAGGACTATGCCCAACGACGCATCCATCAGCGGGTGGACAATGCGTCCAAGGATTTCCGGGGCTGGCGGGTGTCGGTCGAGTCGACAGCCGATGCCAAGCAGGCCCTGAGCAGCAGCCGCCTGCGCTGTCAGAAGAGCTTCTACTTCGGGACTGTCGGCAGTTTCGAAGGCGCCACGCTGGAGGCTCAAGCCTACCGCGACAGCTGTGAGCAGGCCCTGAACCTGGTGCCCTGGCGCCTGAAGAAGCTGGAGCACGTTGAAGATGCCTTTGCGGTGTCAGGCATTGTCTTGAATGTCGGCAAGCGGGCCCCGTTCTGGATCTACCGGCAAAATGGGCGTCGACTGATCGGCAGCATTGCCCAGATGGGGCTGCGCCAGGCTTATGAATGGCTGGCCGAGCAGGTTGGGGAGATCGAAGGGTTTACCAGTTTGCCCGCAGATTCACCCCTGCCCCTGCTGACCATCGACCAGGAGCTGGGGCTGCTGGCCTATGGGGTCGATCAGGAAGTCCTGGACAGTGAGCGACAGCATACCCAGCGCTGGGCGCAGGAGTTCGTCCGGCAATCCATCGCCGGTTAAGCGCTTACGCCTACCCGATCGCTGAAATTGAGGCTGTTACAGACGTAACGGCCTTTTTCGTTTGCGCAGTCCTTGTCTGCATCTTCGTCCCTGCAGCCGCGCATCGGTGTTTTGCGGTGTGTCAGCACGGATTGCCCCTGTGGCCACGGCCAAGACGCGATAGCTGGGGGGCCGAAATCCAGCATCAATTCTTGATTATTAACCGGGAGCAATAAACGTATTAAATCAGATTGATAATGTGTGAATTCTGGCGCTAGACTAATAAAAAAAGGGGAAACAATTATGTCGGCGACCATGTTCCAGAACGTGCTGCACAATGTCGAAGAAAACGAGGCCAAGCACGCATCCATTTTCGACAAGTTTCGAGCCAGCGGCTATGCGCAATTCATGACCCTGGCTGGCATTCCTGGGGGCGCGGTGGGCGCAGCAATTGGCGTCGGCCTGGCAGGTGGGGCCGCGATGTCTGCAGTGCCCTTGCTGACAGTTGTTGGCACCTCGCTGGCTGCCGCCGCAGTGCTCAGCGTTGGCGATAAAATTGGCAAAGGGCTCCTCTACGTCGCCAAAGGCCTCGGTTCCAAGGGGCTCGAAGCTCTCAGCGGGGCGAGTGATACCTGGAAAAATATTCAAGCCACCAGCGATCACCTCAATGCCGCAGGGGTGCAGGCGTCGGTTCAATACCTTGACCAGGTGCTGGCAAGCCAAGGTGAAATGGCCAGGCAGGGGTTCAAGGACATTGAAAAAGGTGCTCAACGTGACTTGCTCAATGGTCTGGCGCCGGATGACTTCCTGAGTCCCGATGTCATGAAGATGCACAAGGCCTTCCACACCGCTACGAGCTACGCGACAGCGAGCTTCAACGGCGATGAACCCCGGTTTTTTGCAGATATTGCGCAGGGGATGAACGAATACTTCAAGCACGAGGGGCTGAAGGAGGAAAGCCTGCTGACCAGGATCAAAGCGAGCTTGAGCGATCGTTTCAAGAACGCCTATGCGGAACAGAAGACCGTCCAGGCGCTGGATACCTTCGAGGCAGCCCAGAAAATGCAAGAGCACACTGGGCTGCAGGGCAAGACTGACTTTTTCAGCAAATTGAAACAGGCGGGGTACGACTCAATCAATCCCGATGTCCGCGCCCCCCGCGATCGCCACGAGCCTACCCTGGGCTGATTCAAGTGGGGTCGGGCAATGCCTCGACCTCTCGGCAAAACACCTCTGCCATGTCGACGAGTGCTGTCATCCCGTCTGATACTGGCAGGGTTTCTTCCTGCAACAATGAGCTGAAATCCACGAGGTACAAGGCCGCTCGATTGTTGAGCTGGCTCAAGGCTTGCAACTCGGCTGGATCATGGACATGGGGCGCATAGGCGCGCAATTTTGCGGTCACCGAGTTGAGACGTGCCAGCAGCTGGCTGATTTCATCAATATTGAACGTTTTCATGGGGGTGCCCTGTCAGATGTGGAACCATCCCATTCAATATACATGATATTCCAATTTGTTTAAGGCTTTGCTATCCTCCCCTTTCAGAAATTTTCGAGCCGAAAGGCCTAATGGATAGGTACGCATGAGCATCAAGTCTGACAAGTGGATTCGCCGGATGGCACAGGAACATGGCATGATCGATCCCTTCGTCGAGCGCCAGGTGCGCGGCGAGCAAGACAGCCGGGTGATCTCCTTTGGTGTCTCCAGTTATGGCTATGATGTGCGCTGTGCTGACGAGTTCAAGGTCTTCACCAACATCAATTCCGCGACTGTCGATCCGAAGAACTTCGATGCCGGCAGCTTCGTCGACATCAAGAGCGACGTCTGCATCATCCCGCCCAACTCGTTCGCCCTGGCCCGTACCGTGGAATACTTCAAGATCCCACGTGATGTACTGACCATCTGCCTGGGCAAGAGCACCTATGCGCGCTGCGGCATCATCGTCAACGTCACCCCGCTGGAGCCGGAGTGGGAAGGCCATGTGACCCTGGAGTTTTCAAACACCACCACCCTGCCCGCCCGGATTTACGCCAACGAAGGCGTCGCACAAATGCTGTTCCTGCAGTCGGATGAAGAATGCGAGGTTTCGTACAAGGATCGCGGGGGCAAGTACCAGGGTCAGCGAGGCGTGACCTTGCCAAAGGCCTGATCCGTTCACGCAGGCTTTGAGCACAAAAAAAGGCCGGCGATTGCCGGCCCTTTTGCATTCAAAGGCCGAGGTCTCTGCTCAGGTAGCTGTCGAGGTGCTTGTCGAACACCTTGACACCCTCCAGGGCACGGGGGTCAACGCCCAGGGCCTGAACCTTCTTCAGTCGCGTTTCCGTGCGAAGCAGCTCATTGACATCGACCAGGGCGCGCTCGATCAACCGCACCACCAGGTGCTCGTAGACTGGCCGCTTGATGAATGCTTCTGGCACCATGTCGTTCTTGAAGTAGGCCTCAAGCGTGGGCGTCAGTGTGCTCAAAGCATCGAGCTTGGCCATCACATCCAGCACCCTGCCGACCTCTTCCTTCTGCAAGGTCTTGTCCTCAACATTGATGGCTGTGAGCCGAGAAATGAAGGGGGTACGGGAAGCCAGTGAGTAGCCGTAGTCCAGCTCAGGGTTGCTTCGAATGTAACCCTTGTCTGCGAAGTACTCCGCAGCCTCCAGGGATACACAAAGGGCGTCCAGGCAGGCATGCCCCTTGATGTCGCCGATGCCATACTGGATGAACAGCTCGCGGTAGCTTTCAACCAGGGCAATCAGCTGAGGCAGGCTATTGACGGTGTTGTACGTGTGAATGCCGATGGCGGAGCCCAACTCTTTACCAAAGGCCTCAAGTGCCGCTTCAGGCTCAATGCTTGACAGCGCCTCGACCGCATACTCAGGCTCCAGCAACATTGACTCAAGCGCGCCCGCCGTGGCCTCAGGCAGCTTCATGCCCATGATGACCTTCGCGGCCTCGACCCGCTCCATAGGCTGCGGGAAATGCAAGGTCATGGCCCTGGGCAGATTGATGCTGAGATAACCTGCGTCAAGCTCGGTGCCGAAGTCCACCTTTTGAAGCAGGGTGGCGGCTTGCAGCAAGGCAGGCCCCATGCGGCCCACGGCACGTGCAGTAGCGCTTGGCATCTTGATGCCGGAGCTACAGATGGTTTCAATCAGCTTCTTGGCGGCGGCCACACGATCCTTGCTGCTGTATCGGGGCAACCCGTCAACCCAGGCATGCAGGTAGTCCTCGTAGTGCCGCGAGGCATACATGAACAAGGCCGTATGCTCCGACTGCAGTGCCCTCTCGAAAAAGCGCTGCTTGGGCGCCAGCGACATAGGCGCAATAACCTGGTCGTCAATTTCATAGGGCGCGACAAACCCATGGCTGCGATCCAGCAGCGCGTCCCACTGGCGGATGTATTCCACCGGGCCAACGCCACCCTCTTCCTTGGGCAATGCCAAGGGGTTGTGCAGTTGCACCATACGCGCCGATTTCTCTTTGCGGGTGTAGGACTTGGTCACGATCTGGTGTTCGACATGAAACGGGTCGATGTCCTGGTCGAGGAAAGCTTTCCACAGGGCCTGCGTGTCATAGGTCTGGCCGCTGAAACGCTCATTGAAAGCATCGATGAATTTTTCCCAGAATTGGCGCTGTAGAAAACCAGGCCCCTTCAGCTGGCTGCCGATGGTTTTTTTCGGGTCATAGGTTTCATCCTCAAACCCCATGTACAATTTCTTCGCGAGGTTTTTGATGATGAGCTCGGGGTTGGGAATCACTTTCGACATGGTGCACTCACAATTCACAATGAGCCGAGTCTGGTGCCGGCTGAATATACCCTGAGTGTAACAAGGGAGTCTTGCGGGTCACCAGCATCCAGGTCGGCCAGGTGGCAGCTGACGAGCCCTGCGCTCCCTGAGTACAGTGAATAAAATCTTACTACTTGGAAGTGTCGCATGCATCGACCACGATCACCCTTGGAGCAGTGGCGTCTGACCCAGCAGTTCGCGCAACGCCGTGGACGAAATATTCGCGCCAGGCCGTTTGCGGAACATGTGCCTGATGGCCTGGGATCCGAGCAGGCCTTTTCCAGGCAGGTGGAACAATTTCTCGCGCTTCTGGGCTTGCCACCCATTAAATACCGCGAGTACCAGGCCAGCAAACCTGAACCCTACCTGCTCCAACGCATGTATCCCAACGGGCTCTCGGATCATCAGCGAGTCAGCGAGGTGCTCCACGGTGTCGAATATTCACTGTGGCAGGCCCGGCACCCGTGGCGTGCTGCCGACTGGGTGGACTGGGACAAGGTGGAGCGCCAGCTGAGCGGTGATGATGAAAGCGCAAGAACGCTTCAAAAAATATTCACCGAGGTTGCCGGCATCGACTTTGATCGGTTTGTAGCGGGTGCTGCCCAGGCGGTGGTGCTCGGCCCAGGCCGCTTACCACCCGACCGCCAGCGGCGCCAGGTCGCCGACCATGCCTACAGCCAGTGTCCGTATGAAAAACGCTGGTACCGAGACGAATTATTCGGCTATCGGTTTTCCGTGGTCACCTGCGACATGGAAATCATTCATTCATGGGGCAATCCGCCTGAACAGGACTACAAATCGACAACGCAAAGCTACCACGCGACGCTCAAGCAAGCGATCGAAGCAGTGTTCGCCCATCTTCCGGAGAACAGTGAGGATCGTATTGTTTACGTGGACTTCAAGGATTACCAGCTGCTTTCCTGCTTCAGGCTCAATGACGAGTACACCTGGAAAACGCTTTCTCGCACCTATGACCGCTGTCACTCCCCCTGCCCCGTCCAGGCCAAAGTCATCGCCGACACCCTGTATGAAGTGGAGATGGCGCTGCTGGGGGAAATCAAGTCAGCCGAGCGCTTCTTGATGGATGACCTGGGACTTTAATGACTTGCGGATTCGGCAGCCTGCATACTGAGGGTAAGAGGAGCGCTGCCATGAATCCCATAGAGCCAATCGAAAATTTCAGGCTGTCCAAGGCCTTTGCAAAAATCGCCGAACTTCAGCGCAATCGGTACAGCCAGATCACCAAAACCGATTTCTGGGTGGCTGCTGACAGCGACCTGGAGCGAAACCCTGTGGTCTGTGACGTCCTTTTCGATTGTTTCCACGTGGCCGTGGTCGAGGGAGGCTTCAGCAGCAAGTCCCCCAATCCATTGATGTGCACATTGATGGTCATGAGCTTTTCCCGAGAATTTACCCCAGAAGATGAGCAGCTGCTGCGATTCGACAAGTTGGCCTGGGCCCTGCAAGGGATGTCTGTCCACGAGCGCGCCGTGGTTGATCGGGTATTCGAGGCGCTCGTGGGGAGCAATGTGGATGCGTTTTTTGAAGCACATCGGCCTAAACCCCAGATGATCCAGCAGGTGGCGAAAGCCTTGGCTGCGCATGAGCAAGTGGATGGGAAGTACCGTTGCGAGCGTACCCGCCAACTTCGCCCTGCTGAAATTTTCAGTCAGCGCTTCTGGCTGCAGTGCATTCGAGAAAGGCAGATTCTCGACATGGATGGCGAGGTTGATCCAACCCCCATTCAAGAACACACGCTGATCAGCACCCACAGTTGCTTTGACCAGGCCATGGATGAACTGCTCCAGAACGCACGGAACGGGTCTCTGCGTCGTGGCACGTGCCTGCAGTTGAAATTCTACGGTTTTACGCTGCTTGAAGGTTATCAGGAGGCTCAGGGCCTCGTGTGGCATAAACCTGGGCATGAACAAGATGACATACCTGACTACTATAGCGCCGACTGTGGCTTCACCACCCAGGAGCTTTGCCAGGCCCTGATGGAGCGCGAGGTTGTGCTTGGCCATGGGGAGCAGGTGCTGCAAGATTTCTTAACATTGGATCTGGGATTGTGACGCCATGGAATCTAAAAACAAGCTGCTCAACTACTTCATGGAACTCAATGGCGTGCCGCCGTTTAGCTACGCCAGGGCAGCCTTCATGGAGGAGTACATCGAACAGCATGGGACAACGATTGACCCGTTGATTGCCGACATCCTGGGGAAAACTGGCAAAGAGGACAGTCCAACCAGTTACAAAAGCGCGGTGCTGGTAACGGCTCACCTGATCGTCGACACCATCGAGCAGCGCCCCGACAGCCCCTGGGTTGAGCTCTGTGCGCAGCTATCCCAAACAGCGGCAGGCCCGAAGTACGACATTCTCATGGGCCCGCTGCTCAAGTTCGTCGAGGAAAAAACCCAGGCGCTGAATGCAGCCGGGCTGAGCATCTTGACCCTCGTGCCTGCTTCGGTCGAGCCGTTGGCCACCTTCGAAACGCTGTTCAGCAACCGCCGAGACATGATCAGTGACATGCTGGTCTACAACCTGGCGGATCACTTTCTCGCCTACATGGCGTTAATCGAAGGTGAAATAGACGTGACAGCCAAGGGCTACCGCCGCTACCCGCCTTACTTGCAGTCGTTGATCAAGCCCATTTTGTTCACCCAGCCGCTGAGCGTCGATGCCTCCGAAATCCGAACGATGGTGTTTGGCAGTGCCGAGCTGGGTGCCGAGGAGTGCTATGCCCGCGTGGTGAACAATGCCAAGCGTGTATGGCAGGCCAGTGGTCTGGCCAGTGAATGCAAGCTGGTCGATATGCCGGCGCTCTCCCCGGCGTTCATGACGCGCTATGGGCAGGTGATCGCCCAGGAGATCTTCAATCTGGTCAACACCGGCTTGCGCTATGGCATTGGCGCCGATGGAATACACAGCCTTGGACAGGTTATCAATCATTTGTCCGGCCAAGGCCTGGACTGGCTTTCCAGCTTCACCTTGTCCACGCAAAACGGCAGCAACATGGCGGCGCTGGACGATGACCTTGGCGAGGTGAACCGAGAGCAGGCGCTGAAGCTCTTCCTAAGTGCCTTTGCGTACCGCACATCCGCAGACCACGAAGCGGCGCGCCATTTTTGCAACCTGGTCATGGACACCCTTCCCATTGAGCTGCTGGCCACCGCCCTGGACACCGACAAGATTCGCAAACGTCGCTATTACCACACCAAGGATCCGTTCTACCTGAACCTCATGGAAGCAGATTCGGCGGTCGAGGGCGTGCTGCAAGAAGATTTAGGCCTGTGACGTGTTAGCGCTATATTGACACCTTCTTCAGGCTTGGATAGATTTCGCTCATTCGACCCCTTCGAGGATGATGCGATGGATGAAGTCCAGGCTGTAGACAACGATCAGGTGTATTCCCTGGCGATCAGTGACCCCACCGATCCTGACAATGAAACCCTGATCATTGTGAAGTCCAGCGATGAAACGATGGCCTATCACTCTCAACTGGCCCGCTATCTGGCCAACCAGTGCCATCGCCTGATTCCGTATTTCTATGACCAGTGGCGCGGGGTCTCACGGGCGAGCCTGCAGGCGCAGATTCAGCGTATGCGCCAAGGTGTAAAACCCCATGAAGAGGCAGCGATGCAGGCCCATCTGGGCAAGAGCTTCCCACAATGGATTGCTGCGGCCAGGCTCAGGCGCATCAACGTCAATGGCACCCTGGTGGTGGCCAGCTTCGGAGTGCCTGGTGTTGATGAGCCGGTGTTCAGTGCCGAGCTGATGATCCCGTTCAACAACCTGCAGATTGCCAGCGACATCGAAAACACCGAGTGCGACCCCGCTTACCGCCAGGCGGCCTGATCGCGGCAACCTGCAGCGACGAAGCGCCCGGTGACCGAAGCCCGGTGAACGCCCTTTCCTCCTGTCCGGCTGGTGCACTATGCTCAGCTGACAGGATCTACCCATGAACATCGAAGAATTCATCGCCGCGCACGGTTTCAATCCCGCGAATAGCCAGGAAGCGCAGCGCCACGCTCCGCGTGTCCAAATTGTCGACTTGCCTACCTCCTGTCTGACCCCGGAGCTTGCCGCCACCTACATTGGCTTGCAGCCTACCAATGCGGCCTTTCTGCCGCCATGGTTCATCCAATTGTAGCCTTGGAAACTTCTTCCTTCAGGTGGGGGAGGATGAGGCTTCGACGCAGTATAAAGGGCTGTACAAACATCCAGCCATGTGCAACATTCAGCGAATGACTAAGCGCGCCTACAAATACAGGTTTTATCCCAGTCCGGAGCAGGCCCTGCTGCTGGAGAAGACCTTTGGCTGCGTTCGTTTCGTTTACAACCACGTCCTTAATTTCCGGTCGAAGCAGTACTCAGATCATGCCGTGAAAATTGGCTTTACCCAGGCCAACGCCGAACTCACCCGACTGAAAAGAGATCCGGAGAAATCCTGGCTATCCGAAGTTTCTTCTGTGCCGCTGCAGCAAGTGTTGCGCCATCAGCAGGCGGCCTTCACTAACTTCTTCGAGAAACGCGCCAACTACCCAGCCTTCAAACGCAAAACCGGGCGACAATCGGCGGAATTCACACGTAGCGCATTCAAGTACGTGAATGGCCAGTTGTTCATGGCCAAATGCAAAAGCCCGCTGAGAATCCGCTGGAGTCGAGCGCTTCCCTGCGAGCCCTCAACAGTCACGCTCTCGAAAGACCGGGTGGGTCGATATTTTGCCTCGTTGCTCTGCGAATTTGAGCCTGAGAAACTGCCGGTGACAGCCAACATAGTCGGAATCGACCTGGGCATTACCCATCTGTTCACCCGAGACGACGGCCAGAAAGAACAAAACCCGAAACACACGAGCCGCTACGCGGCCAGGCTGGCGCTGCTCCAGCGCCGACTGTTGAAGAAAAAATTGGGCTCCGCGAATCGCCGAAAAGCGAAACTCAAGGTGGCCAAGCTGCATGCCAAGATTGCAGATACTCGCCAGGACAACCTTCATCAGGTGTCGCGCAGATTGATCAACGAAAACCAAGTGATCTGCGTCGAGTCGCTGAAAATCAAAAACATGGTCAAAAACCGCCGTCTGGCCAAGGCAATCTGTGATGCCGCCTGGGGTGAGCTGGTGCGTCAGCTCAGCTACAAGGGTGACTGGGCGGGGCGGCAGATCGTGGAGATTGACCAATGGACACCCAGCAGCAAGAAATGCTCCTGCTGCGGCCATGTCATGGAAAAGATGCCGCTGAATATCCGCTTCTGGATTTGCCCCACCTGCCAGGCGGAGCATGACCGAGATGTGAATGCAGCGCGGAATATCAGAGCCGTGGGACTCACGGTGCTAGCCTGTGGAGCGGTCAGAAGACCAAGCGCTCTAGCAGCGTAAGGCAGACCGCCGTGAAGCAGGAATCCCCTTCCCTCAGGTGGGGGGTGTCAACGGCCAATCGGCCTATCCGCAGAGATTGATCGTGGAAATGGATCCCCTGCTGATCAACTTGATTCCGGCCCGAGCCGTCGAACCCGCCAGCTGCCTGGAGTTGGCATTGCGGGCAGTCACCGCCAATGCGCAAGCCATCACCCGGCTCGACCCTGATTTCATGGCACTCCATGGGACGGAACTGGTAGCACTGTATCCAGCGGCAGTGGACTTCATGCCGCTATACCTGAAAGCTTACTTGCCGGAGCACCTGCAAACCCACGCCGCCCCGCCTGCCGAGCCTGGCTGCCCTGTGGTGTTCCGTTATTTCGCCTTGAGCGAAATTTCGACAGAGGTTAAAGCCCATGGGTATGACGTGCTGATCAAGCAGATCACGCAGGGTTGGTGGCCCCGATACTGCAACCCGATGAAGCCCAAGGATGTGGCTGACTGCTTTCGCCACCTCAAAGGCACCCCTGGCAACTTTGCGTTTCTGTTGAAGGCCTGGCTGGGCACCCAGTCGCTCAAGGACGTGTGTCAGTTCATCGAAACCGACGCTCAGTTGCGGGTCGCCGCAGACGTTTTCGGCTCGCGGGAACTTGCCGAAGGCATCGCCGCACATGGCCCGCTTCTCGCAGGGTTATTGGAGCGTGATCTAGGATTGTAATTCTGAATCCTGCGCCAAAAACGCCTGTATTTCTGTTGATTTGTGAGTGCTGAAATACTACCCTGAAACAACCCCGACCTGACCGCCAAGGAACCGACTATGACCTCCTGCGCCCTGAGCGATGAGCGTATCGCGTCGTTAGACTCCCTCGTAAAATTGGCGTCAGAAGGGCCTTGGGTGACCGATGTAAATGACAACGGGGCAGTCTTCAATGTCTACGTGGCAGATACCGAAATGGACATCGCCATTGCCCAGCAGATCCCCAGGGACACCAATAATGCCCAACGCATCATCAATGCCAAGTACATTGCCGCATTCAGCCCCAGTGTCCTGAGAGTGCTCCTCGACGACAGGAAGACCAACCCGCGCCGGGTTAACCCCAAGGCCTGGGCCACCCTGAACCAGCTCATTGCCGGGTTTGTGGAAGCCGGCGTTCCTGAATCCGAAGAGCTGGCGAAGGCCTGGCGTGCTGTCAATTCATCGGCAATGACCGAATAAAAAGAAGGGCCCTGAGGGCCCTTTTTTACACCAGTTCGTTGGGTTTGACCTCGCTGTCATACAGCCAGTGTTTTCCTGTTTGAACGTGCCCTGCCCTGACAAACTTGGCAACCACATTGCGAAACTGACTCAGGTGAAATGCCTCGGCCACCCGAATCACATAGCCCTCGCAACTTTCCCAGTGCTCTTTGCTGTTATACAGCGCCTTGATTTTCTCCTCGTCATAAATACCTTCATACAACACCTTGACCGGCTTGATGCCAAGCAGATCGAAATATTCCAGGGTGTCAGCCCAGCTCAGGCAATAATTCATTTCGTTCCAAATGTTGAACCCGTGGAAATAAGTGTCCAGCTTGTAGCGAATCGAATGCTGCGCATACAGGTTTTCCCCGCAGATTCGCCAGCCCAGCGGAATCTCGTGCTTGAACTTGGCCCAAAAATTCTTAAGCCAGTCGCGGCTGGAGTGATGGCGCGAATCCAGCGACCTGGCATGGCAGATCTGCTGCATCAAAGTCGAGTTTTCACCGTCCATTTTTTCCGTGACGACCACCCATTTGCCGACGAAAGCGTCCATGCTGGCAATCACCCGGTCATCGTCCTGAACGCCCTCTGACCACGACACGTGCAGGGTGCGCGGGTATTTTTGCAGATCGGTAAACTGATCCAGGACACCGCCCATTTTTAAAAGGCGCTGAACCGCAGGGTCATAAAACAACTCGCCCTTGCTGCGCATGCCGGTGGGCAGGTACAGGTTGCCCCAGCGGTCGAATTTCTCATCTTCGTACCAGTCGGGCGGTACGCACACCGTTTCGATGCCTGCCGCGCTGCGCACGTCATCGACGCTGATGAGCGTCATGTCGCAGGCCTGGCGATGCTGCTCGCACAGGGCGGCGCCGTTTTCAAGGTAGAAGCCGCCCGTGGGGAACGCCCGCTGCTCGATAATGTGGTAGGCGCCCAACGCTTTTTGCTGACAAAAAACACAGCGGTGCCTGTCCCGATACAAAACGGCGGCCTGGAAACGCTCGGCGGTCAGCAGATCCGGGCTGCGCAACGGTTTGCGCGGAGGAGTCTTGGTTTTCATGATGTGCATTCCGAAAAAGGTCTGAGCCCTTCCGAAATGCGAAGAGGCAGACTAAAGGGTTGTGGTCAGTCTGTGGTTGAGGGTCATGGGGTTATCACTGAGGGGTGGATGAATAGTGGATGCAGACATTATTACCTGCCATGGCCAAACAGTCAACGATTTAATTGATAATTGGTTGAGTGAACGATACTATTTCGGCTCACGCCCAGGGAAAATACCATGAACAGCCAGGAAATTGCCCTCGCCAACCCGATGGATCTGCAAGCCTTTGACAGCTACATCCAGGAAATCTGCAGGTGCATCAAGGTCGATCCGCAGTGGCCGGATCTGCCCGATCATCTGCGGGTGGTCAGGGCATTGCTGAACACGGCGTTCACACAGGGCTCGGTGTACAGCCACAGCGCCTGGGTCAATGCACTGACTCCCCTCACCTCCCTGGAGGCTGGCAGTCGCTCAGACCACGTGGTACTGGCCATCGCAGAGCATCTGGGCACGACCCACGATTACAATCGCCTGGTGCTTCCGACGCTGAGCCCTTCTGCACGCGAGCGTCTGGCCGAGATTCTGGCTTCAGATCCTCGGCAATCCATCATCCTGCCGTTCCTGCACACGCTGGCTAAATTCGCAGCGTGCTGCCGTGGCACGGAAGCGTCCTTTGCCACCCTGTTCGGCAAGTTCCTGGCCTTGTCGAAGGAAGGGAAATTCCGCAATCAGCAGGTCAGTACCCGCCACGAGCACTGCATTGCAGCCCTCAAGGCGCTCAATAGCCACCTCGGCCACTGCCCGGACAATCCGCATACCCAGCATTTGCTGGAGCGCAAACAGCGGTACCTGCAGGCGCTGATCAATTTGCCTTGTGATCTAGTCGGGGGCAAGCACGGCTGGATTGGCATTGACCTGTTTGTGACGTTACACAAATTGGGCTTGGGATCGATTATTCCGGCGCATTTGAGGCCTGAAAATACGGGTAATCCGTACAATGCCATGCACCGGTTGGCGTCGATCGGCAAAGCCCCGGACGCCGCTTATTTCAACGACAAGCTGGTGAGCGTGCCGGGAAATCTGACGGTTGAACACCTCTGTTATGCCATCCAAAACCCGGAGCTGGTGCTGCCACTGGATCACCTGGTGCGCAGCGCCATCCCCTTTGATGTGCTGACTGGCTGGATCAAGAAAATCAACACCCTGGAATTGCCGGAACCGCATGGGCCACAACGCCTGGTCGAGGTGTTGCGCACCCTGGTAACGCACAAGCCACGGCTGGTGAATCACATTGTGGCAGCCGATATTCGCCTGGAAGGGCTGATGGAGATTGAAACGCTGCGCGAGGCCTACCTTCAACGTGACATTGGGCTGTAGCGCCCAGTGCTCCCATGTTAATGTGAAAAAAATCCAGGATTAGCGCAATGAAGGCCCTGTTTACCTCCCTGCCAGATGACTTGATGGTTCCCGAGTTTCGCACCCGCTGTCAGGAAATCACGACGGCCATCAATCAATTTTTGCTCAGCGCCGGGCAAGATCCGGACAAGTACGCGAATCTGGCCGCCTTCATGAAGAAAAAAGACCTGCCCGAGGCCTATATTGAGCAAGGCGCCGAACTGGACTGGCCAACGTTCGATCTGAATTGCTTCGTCGATGACGCACACCTGGCTGCCGTAGAAGCCTTCCTGCAAGACGGAGGTCGCGCCAGCGATTTCATGCGGATTTTTCACTCCGAAATCGACACGTTGCCCGTCATCAATCAACTGGCCAGCGGCGGTTTTCGGGGATTGTTCCGCAGCATGGGGCTGGTGCATTGCGCCCGTACGGTCGAACTCACCGAGGCGCTTGCCAAGCGTGTGTACAACGCCTGGTCAAAGACCAAGATACGCAAGCATTTCTACGATCTATCCGATGAGAGCGGTCACTTGGCGATGGCGGCACTAGGCGCGGTGGTTGGCGCCAGGCCTTACCGGGGATTTTTCACCGCCCAGCAGTTCGCAGCGGCCACTTCCGTCTCCGTCCCACTGTTCGAAGTGGACAGCCAGGATGCGCTGGAGGCACGTAAGACCTCGGGTGTCGACAGAGGTACCCTGGCGCGGTTGGCCGAAGAGCTTGTCCTGCAACACGAAATCGATGAGTTGGCGCGCCGAAATGTCGTGGTTGACAAGGATGACACTGGGATCGTCGCCCGCATGAATGCGGCGGCTGTAGCCATGGTACCGCTGGTGGAGATTCCTGGTCGCCAGGCATTGGCTAGCAACCGCGCTCCGGCTGATACCTGGAACGATCTGTGGAGCCGCATGAAGGGCTTGCTGCGCTACCTGGTGAGTGAGGACAGCCTGGATTTTCTGGCCAAGATCATGACCCACAGTGTGATCGTAGAAACCGAGCGGTTCTGGGGACTGCGTTTTGCCGATCAAGACCTGCTGGAAGAAAAGCGCCTCGAAGCTAGCCAGCAATGGAAGCGCTTGTCGCCAGGGGACAGGTGTGGCTGCATTGCGATGCTCGCCGTGTTGGAGAGCCAGCAGTGCATGCCCGTCAGCCGATTTGAATCATCTCCGACCGGCTTTGCCGCCCTAAGCTGGGTATTCCGGGTGATCAATCCGCGTGAGCAACACGCCCAGCTCAGCCGACACTGGCGAAACGGCATACCCCAGGAACTGTGGCCGCTGGTGATCGAGCAGGCCCCGCTCATTGATCAGAACACTCCAGCGCTGTTACGTGGAGCCTACTTTGCGGCATGCGTTTGGGCCCAGCAGGCACAGATTCCACGCAGATGGTCGCTCGGCTCACAACCCCTGTACGGGCCTAAGTATGTACCGCTCATAGCGGGCGCCCAGGAATTGCGGAGTTTGACAGAGCGTGATGAGGTTAAGATCCATACCCTGCAGATGCTGCATGATCACAACCTGCTGGACGCGGCAGCGATCAGTTTTTTGCGGTGGGGAGGTGATGTGCTGGAACGGTTGAATTTCACCGTTTCGGAAGGTGCGCGTACCGCGATGCTCGAACTGGATTTGGGGCTGTAATTGATGAGCAACCTACGAATAGACCGTTTGATTGATGACTTTCACCAGCATTGTCGAGGCCAGGCAACACATGACGTAGACAAGCTGCTGGGACAGCTCAGTGTGGAAATTGCCACTGTGTATGGGCAGCAGCAGGCCGTCATGACTGTGGCAATCAGCTCTACCCTGGAAACAGCCTTGTTGGCTATCGGTGCCCACCGTTGGGAGAACGAAGGCTGGGTCAGTGATGCAGCGAGTGCCTATTGTGACCACTTCACCCCGTCCATCAAGCTGGTGAATCGGCTGCGGGATCTATCCGAAGACCTCCTTGAGCGTATGGTCGACGCGCATTGCGTACCCGGTTCTGGGTTGGTGCGGTATGCCAATGCAGTCGACTACCGGTCATTGCTGAGTCACCCCCGTCTGCCCACCCATCTGGCGGCACGCCTCATCGACCACCTGGTCACCACGTGTGAGCAGGAGGATACAGTCCTGAACGATTTCCCGCTGGCCCACGTGTTGGCAAAAGCCGCCCAATACGAGCACCGCGAGATATTGATCCAGCATGAACAGGCGATTGTCAGACTGGCCGACCGCACCAGCGTTGGGGTGCGTGCGTGCAGTCTGTCCTGTGGCAGAAAACTCTGGGAGTATGGTGTTCGCCGGTTCGCCGAAGCGATCTTCACCGGCTCGGACATGATCCCTTGCGGAGAAGATCTTGTCTGGATGAGAGCGACCCTCAACCGCTCTCCCAGCGATTCGCGGCTGGAGCGCTGCTGGACATCCGCTAGCGCCAAACCCGTTGAGGCGGTGGTACGCTATTACCTCGAATACGAAGGCATTGAATTGCCGGCGAATGAGCCCGTGCACCAAGAGCACCTGTGTGATGCACTGAAGCTGTTTGCCGACAAGCCTGGGGTCTACACCAGCGCACGCTACATCGCACTCCTGGATCACCTGGTGGCGCATTCTGAGGGCGTCAAACGTCCAGCCTACGAGGCACTGCCGCGTAAAGTGCTGGAGCTGTCACCGCTGTACATGGAGCAACAACTCATGCGTGATCTGGGGATCTGAAATGTCGAATCAATTGCGCAGTGAAATCCTCGGGACTGTCCGGGAGCTGTTCCGCCTTGAAGGGCGCGAGAAAATTGAATCCTGCATGGCCTATTTCTCTCAGCAGATGGATGAGCTGGCCCAGCTGCGCCGCTTTCGCATCATTGCCGACGCCATGAACGCCATCCAGGAGGAATTCGACAACCTCCACAGCAAGTATAACCACGACATCCTTATTGAGTTGTTGGCCAACCAGGTGGATCTGCACCCCCAGTTGATCATGACGCTGCTGCACAGGAACAACCTCGCGCCGCAAGCCAGGCTCAACCTTGCCAAAAACCTCGTCGAGCAGGATGACTATGACAGTGAGTCCCTAGGTGAGTGGTTCGAAGACCGCTGGATGGATGAGAACGAGGACGCCGCCATCCTGATCCTGGATGGCATTATCACCGATGATCGCAACGCCGGTATCATGGGCTGGGGCGTCAGCTGCCTGGCGGTGCATGCGTGCTATCGCGACAAGCTGGGAAAGCTGTTCAACTGGTTTGTCGCGCACGAACAGGACGTCATCAATCGCGACATCGACCGCTCCCTGGGCAGCGGCATGTTCATGCCGGAGGCCTTTGAGATTCATGAAAAAGGCCTGACTGACCTTGGCTTGCGCATGCTGCCAAATGCCCTGGATCACGTCTCCGGCTTTGACCTGGTTTTGTATGCAAAAATGCTCGATCGCAGGATTACCCTGTCTGAAGCGGAGAAAGCTGGCGCTGAACCGACCATCCACTTCATCGCCACCTGGCCGCAGCCGTGCGATGACCTGCTCGCAACCCTGAGTGGCAATGGCCTGGAACGGCTGATGAAGAACGTGCAGGACTGGCGAGGCGCTGAAAGGCCGATCATTCACGAGCGACTGCAGGAGCTCGTGCTGCACCTGGCGGGCAACAAGCCAGATGAATTCATTCAACTGTGGAAGCCATTTCGGAAGCTGGTGGCGGACGTAGGCTACAAGCTTGACAGACAGACTGTCCGCTCGGTTTATGAGAAAATTGGAAATATTGATCAAGTCGAGCTGGAAAATCTCTGTACGATCTTCAGCTGGGCAAAAGCGGAGCGCATCACTTTAGATTCCGCATTGACCAGCGGTCAGGCCAACACACTGGACACTGTTCGACTGAACAATCGGCTGAAAAAGGCCATTTCCAATGCTAAGGTCGGCCAGGCGCTGGTCTACGCCAAAACCCGAGAACAGGGATTGCCGTTGCCGGACTGGTTCTTCACGCAAATCATGCGCGATCGCTACCCCAAATGGCCGGAAAAGGAGCAGCAGGAACTGCGTCAGCAGGCACCGACCTTCCTGCTTGAGCTGAGCGAGCAGCTCCTGTCCGACAAACTCTCCAACGAATTAGGTCTCTAGCATGGACACCCATTACTACAATCACGAACTCTCCCTTGTCCATCAACTGGGGCGAGGCGGTTACTCAATCGAGTCGCAGGTCAAGCACGTGATGGAGCTCCTCGACTCCCTGGACAAGTTCGCCCAAGACCGGCAGTTCTGGGTGATCGAGCAGGTCATGGCGGAGCTCAACAAACAGTTGTACAAAGAGGGGGCTGAGGCCGATGTAGTAATGGCGCTGGCGCAGAACGTCTCGCTCAGCGTTGACAACATCTTTGGCTTCTTGAGCGACGATAGATCCCCTGAGTTGAACAACTGCCTGATCGACAACCTGTTCCGCTTCAATGCCTACACCCACGAGGATGCCCGCATTGATGACGGTCTGTGCGAGATGATCAAAAGCGACCAGCATGACGCGTCGTTGTATTTCCTCGACAAGCTGCTGGAGACCACCGACTACTGGGATCACTGGGTCTATCCCATGCGCAGGGCGATGAGCACCTGCTTTGAAGCGAACGAGCCAGGGCCCGTCATGGACTGGTTCTTGAGCAAGGAGGCCTATTTCCTCGAACTGGATTGGGCTGAACACCTGGCCGAGGATCGAAGCTTTAGCACAAGTCTGAACATGCACCAGCGCGGCATGACGACACTGGGGCTCAAATCACTGGAAAACACCATTCGCTCGTGCGGCCAGTACGACTACCTGCAGTTCGAGAACATCGTCGGCCAGTCACGTGCAATGGCCCTGCAGTACAACCTCGGGGATTACGAGCGCATGTGCTATGCGCTGGTCACCGAGCAAGACATTGATCCGCTGTTGGAAAGGGGGCTGGATCTAAACCGTCTCGTGGATGCAGTGAGAACAGCGGAGACAGCCGGCATTCAGCTCAATGCCGCCAGAGTTTCCCTGATGGGTCGAATGGCGGGCCAAAGGCATCTGGATGCCAAGAAGCTGGACGGGCTTCAGGAGGTGCTCAAGCGCCACAATTACCCAATATCGAGCGAGGACATGGATCAGGCCTACCAGGCCATTGCCTACCGCCACCGGGACGCCCCGCTGAAATTTGCGACCACCTTCCTCCAGGCCTTGAAACACGACATTACCATCAATCCGGAGATTGCCCAGAACTGGCCACGGCCCTGGGGTGGATACAGGTTCGGCTGGAATGATGTGGCGCTTCTCATTGGCGCGGCTGAGCAGGGCTCGCCCATGCCACGGGAAATCATCATTGAGATCATTGAAACCAATTATGGCCAATGGAGCAAAAGTGACCGCCAATTGGCGTGCGCGCAGTCACCGGGGTGGGTTTTGTCGAAAATTGATCACATGGCTGTTTCCAGGCTGGAAGACGACCTGGAGCTTTAGGCTGGCAAACCTTGCAGCATGGCCCCTGGCATAACGTACACTGAACAAAAGGAGAGTCCCATGTCGACCAGCAACCCTGCCTCGCCCATTCAAGCCACCCGCGATTTCGTCGATCGGTTCATCAGCATGGACACCGGATTTGCGGCGTTTGACTTGTTCAATCAAATGGCGCGGCAGGATGCAGCGCTGGGCGCCGAGGTGTTGCAGAGTTTGTTGCAAGATCCCTTGCTGGCGCACACCAACACGAAGTACCTGCTGCGCAATTTTGATCACCTGGCCGAGTTGCTGACGCCTGAAAACCAGGCCCTCTGTGAGGTCGTCAGCGCCCATCTGGTGACCGTTGGGGTATTCTTGAAAGGCGGCGACAAAACCAGTGAGCAGATCATGCGCATGCTGCCGCTGGCCAACGGCCTCTTCGACCTGCTGGTAGGGTGCAGTCTCTACGGCGCAGAGCTCCAGAAGCAATATGATTCCTCCGTGTTTGAGGAGCTGCTGGAGGTGGCCAGCGATAAACACCTGACCGAAATGATTGAGCGCTCCATGGTGAAAAGCGTGAGGGGTTATACCGACGAATTCCTGGATTTTGCATGCAAAGCCTACTTGTACCGACTGCCGCTGAAGCGGTTTCCAGCGGTGTTCATCCACGCCGGCAACAGCACGGAGGCATCCTATGGTCACCGCCTGGATGCGATGACGCGGGCGTTGGCCGCTGCACCCGCCTCTGTGCCGAAGAAGAAGCTGCAGCGCTTTGTCGACCTGATCTGGGATGTGGCCAAGGACTTTGGTGACCAGGAAGCCGAGCAGTTCAACCGTTTCGAGCGCTGCGGGATCCCCTCTGAGCTTTTTGCGTATACTCCCTCGCGACAAGAGCAGATGCTTGGAAGAGACCTCGGATTATGAAATCGGCATACACCACGCAGGATCTGCAAAATGCCATCCTGGGCATTGTGGAGTGCTACGGCTCCGAAGATCCAGCGACCCTGCACACCGGTTTTGATCGCTATGGCCAGTTGGCTCAATCAATGCTGGCAGAGGGTCTGGGACATATCGTCTTTCAGGAGGCGATCTCCCTGGTCACGGTTACCGACGTGATCACCCGGCAGCTGAGCAAGCATGGCGCGAGTGAGCCATCATCGCTGATTGAGGTCATCCTCCAGCGGGCCCCCATTACCACGGGGTTGGCCAAGGTTGTCCTGCAGCACTACCCTGCTCTGACCCAACAGGTCGGCGAGGCGCTGCTAAGTGCCCCCTACGAACTGGGCAGTCAACTGGCCTCCAAACGCCGAGATGCGGTCTTTGACGTGATACGCGACCTGGCCAAACAGCCGCAAGGCCAGGCAGGACGTGTGCTGACTCAGGCTGTCGCTGAGATAGGCCAGGGCTGGAACGACGGCAGTTTTGCCTATGACCTGCTGTACTGCGTTGGCCGGCTACCTCGGGAAGAAATCTCGACGGAACTCCAGCAGGTCTTGTGTGCCCGTGAAGACGACCTGCGTCAGGGAGTGGTCGAGCTGTCTCGCGCCAATCGGTTCTACGCAACGCCGCCGCTCATGCTCGGCGCCTACCGCACGGGGTCAGAGCGCTTGAAGGATGAGCTGTTCACGGCAGAAAGCTTTACCGACATTGAGCTGTACGAAATGGAGGCGATGATCCGGGAGCCCCTGCAGATCGATGAAGACCTGGCAGCCTCCTACCTGCGCTGCCCCGGCGAAACCCACACATTCATGCTAACCCTGTTTGCCGGAAATCCCAGCCTGGATCCGACCGTGGCCACGTCCCTCTACAAGCGCGCCTGGGTGGGGCAAGGGCCCAATGGCAAGGACATGGAGGCTAACGATCCCCAAGCGTCCTTTACACAGGTGGTGTGCGCTTACAAGATGCTGGTCAGGTTTGACTTGCTGGATGAGAATCGCATGGCCACGATGCTTGATGACCTGATCGATGGGTTGTCAGCAGATGTCTGGGCCAAAGATCGTGGATACCTTCACAAGCTGCTGACCACCAACATCCAATCCAGCGTCCTGCTCAAGACCCGGTATGGCCGCGCCCACGCCGATTCGGTGCTTGAGATCGACCTTGGCCTCTGATCCTCCTGGAACCCCTCGTATGCTCGAAGAACTGCGTGACTTGACCAAGGTGCTGGCTGACATCAAAAACGCGATCGACCAGGACGCTGCGCAGGCGCTGGATGGTTTGTTCAAAAAATATGGTCAGTATGCGCAGATGCTGTGTGCCGAGGGCCATCACCGCCACCTGGCGGACAAGCAGCTGTCGCTGATGTCGATCAACCTCAAATGTCGACAGCGCCTGATTCAGCAGGGGAATGGTGACAAGCCACCCTTGAGCGACGCCACGATGCGCCTGCTCATTGGTCAGGTGCCTCTGGATGCACAACTGTCCTTGCAGCTGATGAAGACGTACCCGGCCTGCACTGGCCTGTTAGCGGAGCAGATCTTTATCAACCCTGGCTGGATGGCCCAGCAATTTGACGATTTCAACTCGACGCCGGAGGAGATCATCGCATTGCTGGTCAAGCATGACCCTGTCATCGCACAGGGTATCCTGACCCGTGTGTTCGAGTTGATCGACCCACAAATGGTTGGCGTGCAGTTCGTGAAGACCATGTTCAAGGCGTTGCCAGCACTGGGCCCTATCGACTCCGAGTTTCGAGCAGCCTTCGGCGCAAAGCACAAGTTGATCCTCTCGACCTTGGATCACATGCTGGAGTCAGGGAGCGGGGCCAATGCGCCCATTGAGCTCATTGCTACCGTGCGTGAGCTGTGTGTGCCCGAGCTCACCAAGGTGTTGCTGCGTAGAGAGCACCTGAAAAATTTCGATGAGGACGGTCAGAAGCAATTGGTGAAGCTCCTGGATCGCGACCTTCCCTTTGATTCAGAGGCTTTGGCCTATTGCATCCTGGTAGACCAGGGCGCCGGCAAAAAGGAGCAGTCCTTCGCCACGGCCTTGTACATGGCCAACCCCCATCTGTCGATTTATGACTTATCCGAAGCCATGGTCTCGACCTGGGCGAGTTGGAGGGCCAACAACGACACCCACGTGGCTTCACTCGAAGTCATCGCCAAAACCGCAACGTTACTCCAGATCCTGGGGGTGTACGACGAGGGGCGTTGCTCCACCCTTCTGCATGATCTGTTTGCGCAGATGCAGGCGGATCCGCGTGCACAGTCGCAGGCGGGCGCCACGTTCGCAAAGCACCTGCCCAAAGAGCTACTCCTGGCATCCGGTCTCGTAGAGCACCCGGAAGTGGCCAGGGAGCTGCTGGAGTATGACCTCGGCCTGTAGTCAAACCCGCTCGGTTCGCGGCGCTCCTGATTGTCATGCTCTTGTCGCACCGGTCATACTTGAGGCAATCAGAGACGGAATGACGCCATGAAAAGCAAGGCCCTTGAAGCATTCAAGCAATCGTTGAAATTTTCCAGCCAGGTGGCGGATGCACATGCCGCCCTCTGGGAAAATTATAGAAACGAGGATCTGGAAGGCGATAAGTGGGCTGGCGTGCAAAACCTCATCATGCAGGTGTTGACCTCGGCGACGCATCTGATCGAAAACGATCCGAACCACAGGTCGCTGGTGGCACGGGAATCTGAGCAGATCTATTCCATCATGGGCTACCAGTGGATCAGATACGACGTACAGCAGGGGGAGGATGGCGTTGACCGGGAATTTGCCGCAGAATTCGCAGCACTCATCTCCTGTGCCATCGATGTCATGGGCATGCCGGATTCGCTGTACGTCCACAACCTGATTGGCATAGCGCCCGCCCTTGACCAGAAAATCACCGACCACATAATTGCCTATAACCTGACGGGATGTGGCATCAGCATCAGTGATCGCCAGTACGCAGACGAATACCCTGAAACCACTAACTACAACCGACTCAACAACCTGGTTTCACGCCTATCCGAGACAGGCGGCCTGAGCCAGGCACTGGAAGTGCTGGAAGCATTGTCGGTGCTGCATGCAGGCGCCCCGGAAAAATGGCGTGGCGATGCCCTGTTTGAAATGGGGGTCACTTTTTTTCGCAGCCGACATGACCTGACGGAGGCCCAGCGTGACTTCTTCTCAGATTACTTTGCGCGTCTGACGCTGCCACGTAATGGAATGGAAGCTGTGCGGGGCAATTCTGAGTACCTGATCAACATGGCAAGGTCAGGGCTTGAGCATGTCGTTGAGCCTTTGCTGAGCACCATTCATGAACGCAAAAACCAGTTCGCCATCGAGAAAGACCTGGTGTTTCTCGTCGATATTGAGCGCCACACCTCGATTGACGTTCGCCCGCTGGTGCAGCACTGGGCGAACCTCTACAACGCCTCCGACCGCGATCTGCAGCCACTGCGCATCGTCCTGGGCTACCAGCTGCTAACCGCCTCCCCCACCATCGAAGAGAACCTGATCCGGTTTTCGACCAATGCCGACTACCAACCTATCTCAGCCATGGTGGGTGCAGACCTCAGTCGAGAAATCAATCCGCGTGAATACCCAGTCAACGAAGCGCATCTCAAGACATTGGTCGAGGAATTCATGGCCCAGCGTCCTGGCGCCATCAATGACATGGCCAGAGACCCGAACCTGCACGCCGTGGTAATCCAATCGCCGGGCTGGCTCACGCACCGGCTGGAAACCGACCTGGGGCTTTGATTCGAGTGTGCTGAAAAGGATTGCCTGCAGGCCATTCCGCAGGCAATACTGGCAATAATCGAATTCAGGACGACCCGACCGTGCCCAGCCCCGCGACCCAAAAACTGCGTGAAGCGCGTGCCTTCAAATCCCTGGTGGATAGCCTCGCCAGGGATTTGCTGCCCATGCGCGAACAAGTCAACTGGGCCCCCGATGCCCTGGTTGGCAGAATCATGAAGATTGCCGATGAGGGCGCCCGCCTCATTGAGCAGGATGCACTCAACCGAACGTGGATATGCACGGGTTCTGCCTCACTGTATGGCGTGCTCGGCAGGGTCTGGGTACATCACTGTAAGCGAAAAGATCGGACTGATCCTGCCGTCCAGGCTGAGCTTGTGGCTGTAGTCACTACGCTGGTCAGCCTCACGGGTATTCCCCAGGAAATGCACCACGCTGTGAGCCTTATTGGCATTGACCCTGAGCTAGACAAGTTGCTGGTCGACGCCATCATCCACGGTTCCTTGCCCGGCGAAGCCATCAGCATTCAAGGTCAGCCCACTGACTACGCGGCGGATGAAATGCTGGGCGGTGGCTACGCCAGCCTCCGGCAAAAACTGCTTGAAGCAGGTAGCGTGGATCTAGCCCTTGATTTGATGGAAGCGCTTCAGTTCGTCTACGGCGACGGCTCACAACCTTGGGTGGGGGAACCACTGCTGCGTTTTGGCCTGGAATCCTTCGAGCAACCGCTCCCGCTCACACTCGATCAAAAACGGCGCTTTCAAGCATTCTTCAGTAATTTCGATGTCAGTGACCATCACTTCAGTCGAATCGGCGACCACGTCCAGCATTTGCTCAACATGGCGGGTGCCGGACTCGCTGAGGTTGCCGCGCCGTTAATGTCCCAGGGTTACAAGCACATCGAGTATTTTCACCGGGGCAATCCCTTCACGTTCCTCATCGACGTGGAGCGTCTGATGGGCATTGACGTTGCGCCTATGCTCACCCACTGGGCTACCCTCTACAATTTCGGGCGAGACCCCGTGGAGGCATTGCGGGTGGTGGTTGGCTACCAGCTGTTGACCACGACGCCCACCATTCAGGAAAATCTCCTGGAATTCGCTGAGGATAACGACTACAAGGCCTTTGTAGAAGTGATCAGTGGTAATTTCGGGAGTGATGCCGGATGTACCGCCGCAGCAGGCTACCCGGTTAATAGCGAACACCTGAGATCCCTGGTCGCGGAATTCATGGCCCAGCGGCCAGGAGCGATCAAAGCCATGGGCAACGACCCCGTCATTGGCCACGTTGCGTCTAAGCTTCCGGGATGGTATGTGGATCGCCTCGAAACTGAACTAGGCCTTTAGCGCCATAACCACGATTGCCGGAGGAACCATGCATCAAGACATTCAAGTGCTCAAAAGCGCCCTCGACCAGTCCGTGAATTTCACGTACCGCGCCCCGAATTTCTTCTCCTTCGAATCGCGCTACGTGCGACGCGAGCAGGCTTATTTCATCACCTACCTCTCCAGTCAATCCGGCTGTGACCAGGCATGCCGCATGTGCTGGCTGACCAACAGTGGTCAAAACAAGCTGGACAACGCCACCTTCGAAGACTTCATGAAGCAGTCGGCCCTGGTCATGGAGTACTACGACAAGACCGAAAAAGCCGATCTCGTGCACTTCAATTTCATGGCCCGTGGCGAGGCATTGAACAACCCGTTGATCCGGGTAGACAGCGCCCGACTGCTGAACGCACTGAAGCAACAGGCGGATGAGCGTGACCTCAAGTCCAAGTTCCTGATCTCGACCATCCTCCCCCGTTCGTTGGGCGATCTGTCGCTGATGGACATCTTCCCCGAGGTGCATCCGGAGATCTACTACTCCCTGTACTCGATGAAGCCGGAGTTTCGCAAACGCTGGCTGGCCAAGGCCCACCCTGCAGAGCATGGCCTGGAGATGCTCAAGGCCTGGCAGGAAGCGACCGGGAAGACCCCCAAGATTCACTTCGCATTCATCGAAGGTCAGAATGACTCCGAGCAGGACATGGAGCTCATCGGCAACGCCATCAACGCCGTGGGCCTGAAGTGCAATCTCAACATCGTGCGCTACAACCCCTATGACGCCCGCTATGGCCAGGAGCCTGAAGAAGCGGTCATTCACCGCAACACCGACCTGCTGACGTCGCTGATCAAGCCGGAGGCCGTACGCATTGTGCCGCGTGTGGGCAAGGATGTGTTCGCCAGCTGCGGCACCTTCATTGAGGTTGCAAAGTGAACCATCAGACGCTGGTGCCTTCCGATCGCTTTCGCGAGGCGGCGCTGGCCAATGACGCCTTGCTGTTTCTGGAACGCGCCGAGCACGCCAAGGCGCACATGCTCCAGAGCATCGAAGACAACCGGTTTGACGATCTCGCCGCCCAGCACACCATCCTGATGGACGCCCTGCGCAACATCACGACGATCGATGACAAGTATCTGGGCTGGGGTATGCGTCCACCTGCATTCCTGCTGCCGCTGTTGCCTTTGCTGCCAAAAAACGACCACATGACGTTCAAGCACCTCGGTGCTCACCCCGAGATTGACGAGCACATTTTCAGCCACAAGTTGGACATCGCTGCCCTGACCTTCGGGCAGGATGAGCAAGGCTATCGGACGCTCTTGAGACGGCTCCAGGCGCTGTCAAACGGAGCCACCTATGGCGCCGTGGCGAGCCACATGGCCCGGCATCTGCAGAGCTTGGAGTCAACGACCGCCGAGTTTCACCGCGTGGCCCGGCACCTGGTGCATTCGATCGGCATGTGTCCGCCAGGGCTGAAGCTCAGCAAGGAGCACCATCAAGTCCTGGAAACAGCCCTGACTACGCTGAAGCTGCCGAGCATCACCCTGACCCTGGATTATGCCCATGGGTATCAGCGTCTTAAAATGGCGAGCCCGCTATGCCGACTGATTGATTCGGGGTGTAAAATCGACGTGCTGAATACACACAGGCGCCACCACAAAGACTACCGGCGACTGGTGAATTTCATCGCTTCTCACCTGGATGAGGCGGGCATGGTCAAGTTCGTGCAGGGCTTGACCTGCAGGAATGAGTTGTCGCTGGCCAATCCGCTGGCCCAGGCACTGTTTGAGTCCAATCGCTTGGACACGCGCACCTTCATCCACCGCTACATCGAGCGCCATGGGGATAGTCAAATCCTGTTCCAAATCGTGAAGAGCTACATCGATGGCCAGCCCGCCCCGCCATCTGATGGCGGCAAAGTGGGTGAATACCTCAACGTGCTCATCGAAAACTCCAGGTACAGAAACATGCATGACATCTCAAGGCTGTCCGATCTCATCCACATCCCCGAGGAGTGGATCAAGACAACAGATTGGTTTCAGGTACACCGACTAGAAATGGATCTCGGACTATGAGTCTCACTGAATTCTCCACACACTCCAACCTGCTGGAACGTGAGGCGCGGATGATCCGGGCCATCGAGACTGGCGATGAGCGCACGCTCGACAACGAACTGATTCAGCTGGATAAGATCCAGATCGAATGCATGCTGTACGGGGACATCACTGCGATTGTCGAGCATCGGACGGCGTTGCTGTCGAAGATCAACGCCATGGGCGATCGCAACGCGCCCTTGCAGATCAAGGTCATTGGTGACAAAAGCTTGTCACTGCACGAAGCTTGCGAAATTGTCAGTGCCAAACGGCACCTGAGGAAGGATCGCATCTTCAACGAATGCGTCTTTGACAACCTGATGAAATTCAGGCCCTGGGAAATGCTCCCGGTCAAGAAGCCTCTGGAGATTGATGTCATCATCAACACCTGGCTGGATAGAGAGGAATACGGGTTCGCCCTGCCCCTGCTCGATGAGTTGATGCTGACCACCCGCCATCCCCAAGGGTTGCAAGCGGTGATCATTGAGGCATTGAAGACCGCAGCCGAAGTCGCGGGCCGCGCCTTCGAGTCGCAGTCCCCGTTCCTGCAATGGGCCATTGCCAATGAGCAGGCCATCATCAAACTAGACCCTGTCTCCGTTCCATGCGCATCCGATATCACCTATGATGTGGGCCTGAGTCTGGCCAAAGCTGGGCTGCGCCAGCTTGCCAGCATCGTCGTTCAGCATTCGGACAAGATCCCGGATCAGGGCGAGCTCTGCAGGCTTCGCCTGGAAGCCGGGATCATCCTCACCGATGAAAAAATCCTGGCACTGTGGAAACATGCAGGTGACACCAGCCGGCTGCAACCCGGCAAGATCATCGCCCTGGCGATGTACACCATGGCGTTCGATGATGCGCCAATACCGTCTGACATTCACGCCAGCGTCCCCGACCGGGTACTCCGGGACATCGATGACAGCATGCGGATCCTGGCCGACTGCAGGGTTGCCCATGACCCCGCCCGCATCGGCTTTCTGCTCGATTACTGGTGGCATGCCACCGGCAGGAACTACAAGGCCCTCAAGGCACAATCCTGGCCGGATGAAGTGAAGCTGGCCTGCGAAGGGTACCGAACGCATCAACTTGAGGTCGACATGAGTCTGTAGCCATGCAATTCGACCATATACAGAACCACTGCAATCACATTCTTTACCTAGCCGAATGCTTGGCCGAATGCGCAGCAGATGACGATTTGCTCAGCGCCGAACAGGCGGTGCATGCCCTTCATCGATTCATGAATGAATGCGCCCTGCGTGGACGATATGCAGTTTTCGGCTCAATTAACGAAAAAATTGACGGGATTATCGTACAGGCAGATTCAGCTTCGTTTGTTCAGCTGCTCGCCGTGAATTTTCCGGTCAGCCTGGACAGGGTTTATGACCTGATGCGCCTGCACGAAGCAACGGGTTTGCGACGGACTTTGATCGACAACATTGCGACACACCAATCGGTGGCTTTTGACCCCAAAGATTCGGTGTCCTCCCGATCGATTGCCTTGGGGAAGCTGCTCATCAAACAGGGTGATGCCCCGCTTTTGTGCGCGCTAATGGGTGAAATCCTCAAGTACAATCCGGATGCGCTTCCCTCTCTGATAATGTGGGCCATTCGGGCGGCACCAGAACAGTTGTCCGAACCTGTGCTTGCCTGGCTGGCCAGGGGCGACCACCAGAAGCAAATTATGCCACTGATGAAGAGTCATTTTGGAGCGCAGTGGAGTTTTCGCGAGCTGGTGGACATAAAGGCAGCGGGAGTCACCCTGAATTTTTCCGATTTCTCCCAGCAGGCACGAGGCAGCGATTTGAGTTATTTCGACTACAAGCTGCAGTGCTCCGCACAGGTCTCAAAGCATGAGCTGTTTTCGCCGGAGGGCGCATCGCTGGATGCAAAAGTCAGCTATTGCCTGCTGCGCAATGTCCACCTGGACGCGCTGCTGGAGATTGCCACCTGGCCTGCCATGCAGCAGGCGTTGGAGCCGATGATGGATGCCCTTATATTTGCTGTTGAGGCGGGTTACATACGCGAAGACCGTGGCTTGCGATCCCGCGTGGGAACATTCCTCGATGTATTTCTGGCTCATCAATCCAACAAGGTCGCCGTGCAGATCGTGCGGCGCTACCCGCAACAGTGGTTGTTAGAAAGCTCCACCTGCATGACCGCGCTACTTGAGGTGGATTTGGGCTTGTAGGCTACCGCCTTAATTGACTCCCAAGGTATCCTGAAGCTATCCCCCTTCGACACGAGCCTTCGCCATGCAGCTTCCTGACATGCTTACCCCAACTGACATTGCCACCCTGCTCCATGAGCTTGATGCTCGGCAAAACAAGCTCAGCTGCTATCTCATGGCTCGTCGCAGCGAGGCTGAACAGGTCGAATTCGAGGCGGACGTGCCGGAATTTTTCCAGGATCTGGCGCGAGCAGTGAAGCACCCTGCCCTATCGGGATCGCTGCTGATCCAAGAGCGTGTGACCAAGCTCCTCAAGGGCAATATCGCCTTGGTCAGTAGCGCCGACCCGGATGCAAGGCCCTTCATCATTAAGCATTTATTGAACCACTTCCCGATGCAACTGGAAATCCTGCCGTCCACCCACCGGCTACCCGTTGAAACCGGCATGCGAATCGCCCAAAGCTTTGTGGAAACTGCACCGCTGGAGCTCTGTCAGCCCGGCGACCTGGGTTCATACACGAAAATGATGTCGGAAAATTTGGGCTCTGAGGCGTTTGCAATTGTTGCAGCCCACCTGCTGGATTACTTTGCCCATCTGGAAACCCAGCATCAAGCGGGCTCAAAAAGCGCTGCCCGAATACTGCCGAATGCGCCTGCCTTTGCAGATACCATCCTCAGGCATTACGTGACCCTGTTCACAGAAGAAATGAACATGGGCAACCCCTACTTCAAGCTGCTGGCGCAATACCAAGACCAGTTGGTCTCCTTGCGTCCGATCGCCAGACAGGCGGCCTCCATCCACGACATGGACTTTATCGGGTCTCTGTACCGAAGCGGTCTGGACAAGCTCGCCACGTGCCTGTGCGTTGAATGGATCAAGGACTATCAGGGGACTGATCTGATCCGCATGCTGGAAGACCAAGGTTTTGTGGCTGATCAGGCGCTCCTGGAGCAAGTTCATTGCGAATTGGCCAGTGAGAATTACCCGTTGATCTACATGAACTCCAACCTCCTGGATTATAGCCTGGTGAGGCCAAACTTTGACATGCACATCAACGCCAGTTATTTCACCTCTGCCGATATCGACCGCATCAGCGTGGCGCTGCTTTTGAATGTCCCCGAGGATGAGCACGTCCTCGTCCGCACGGGCGCCTTCCTGGACGAGCTGTGCGCCACGGTACGCGGCGCGAAGGAGCACATGGCCAAGACGCTGAGAATGTCCCCTTACTGGCGGCACAGTGCGGCCTTGAGCGAAGAGCAGCTGCTGGGAGATCTCGGCCTGTGAGAACGCCAGACTTCTTGAACAAGCAGGAAGCCCATGACCTGATGATGTGGAGGTTCAAGCGAATCGAGCAGGATTTGCAGCGCATTGTCGATTGTTTTCACATGGGTTTCGAAGAGGACTTGCACAGCGATGCATTTGTCGACAAAGAGCCGTCCTGGGATAAGCTCCATGAATACGAGTTCGCAACGTTCAAGAACATCTGTGACAACTTTGAAGCCTGCATAGACGACATCTGCTACGTCTTGGAATATCATGCAAAAGGCCAGGGTGAAAATTTTCAGCGTCAGATGCTGGCCATGGCCTACAAGGCTGTCGAGCGGCACCCCATTTTCCAGAAAGACACCGTGTATGCGCTGCCCATCATGGAGCGCCGGCTGCCCTTCACACCCGAGTACTACGTGAGCTGGCACAAAGAAACGCCTGAGACACTGGACGTGAAGCTGCTGCAAAGATTCTTGAACCAAGAGGTCTTCAACGCAGAAGTGCTAAGATCCATGGCGATCAATTTTTCAAAGAAGCAGGCGTTCCAAGCCATGGACATGGCGTTCAAAGCCTGGGACAGCACGATGCCGCTCGACAGCGCCTACACGATGGCCAAGACGGATTTCGTCTGGCAATTGATCATCGAGTCTCAGGCCTACACCTGCCAATACCTGTATCCGGGGATGGAAAAATTCATCAAGGCTAACGAGAAGTCCTTCGAAACGATTTTGCCGATGCTCGGCATGGGCTACAACTTCCCGGAACCAAAATTGCTGATCGCGATGAAAAATTCGGGTTTTGGGAAAATTGCCCTGGAGGTCGGTCAGCGCGTGCTGTACCACAAGCGCCAGCTGCCTGAGCGCAAGTACCACGACCTTGAGACCCTGGGCGTGGAAATTCCCGAGACATTCATTCGCGCCTCGCTGAAAGAGGACGCTGAAGAACAGTGGAAAATGTCCGCCGCCTATTTCCTGGACAAGGACGACCTGCAGATCGAGCTCACGGACATTGAGCTCCCCTGGCTGATTCAGCGCAGATTCTCGAATCTTGAGGGGCGCTTTCTCTACGAACGGCAGTTAATCGACCTGCTGAAATCCGTGGGGACAACCGAAACGGCACGCAGCAAGCGGCAGGACTTACTTTCGATGTTCATGGCCAAGGATCAGTACCTGATCAAACGCTTGATCAATCAAGGTCTGCCTGAGTCCTACATGGAGATGGAGAGCGTCAGGGAAGAGAAACTGTACCTGGATCTCGGGCTTTAGGCCTGCGCCACCTGATCGACAGGTCGCGCTGAGTATTGCACACTGAGCATTCGTTTAAAGGGTCGCCGGGCGGCCTTTCAAGGAGCTGACCGAGTGAAACACCCATCTGCAGGCACAACCGATGTAGCCGTGACACCGGCAGAGGACGAGCTGACCCTTCATCAGCTCACCAGTGCCTTGCGCGCCCCCTTGCCCCCTATTCCGGAAGGTGCAGCGGTATTTGCCCGGAAGTTTGCCGATGCCTTCATGGCGGGTGAAATCATTCCCTTCTACGAGGGCCTGGAAGACAGCACCGTGCTGTATGAGCTGCTGGCGAGCGAGCCTGAGCGGTACGGTCAACTTGCTTCCCTGACCCTCAAATACGCCCACAAGCACCACTGCACCTTCGCCGTAGCGCTGGCCGGGTATCTGCAGGCTGATGACAACCTGGTGCTGGTTGTCGATCAGCACGGCGCGCCGCTGCACAGCATGGTCGCCGATGCCACAGGCGATCTGTTACTCGATGCCAACGGTGTGCGTACCCAGCAGGATGTCCTCAACCACTTCAAGGGCACCATGCTGGGCATGCCGGTTACGGTACGTAAAACCACCTTGCCCGAGCTGATCGCGTTGGGAGAGGTCAGCCAGGAGGCGGTCGACGCGGTTCTGCCCGCGTTTGGTGTCACTGCCGAGTTCATGCTGAGAAACCTGGTCGCGCTCCATGATGGCCCTGAGTTCGATGATGAGCTCGACGATGATGCGTGGATGCAGCCATGACCCACTCGCAGCAGAAACAGGAGTTGCGGCTGCTCGACAGTCGCCTGGACATTTTCTTCTGGTTGAAGCTCAAGGAGGAATTGCGCACACCTTCCCCGGCAGACGACTGCTACTTGCCCGCCCTGTACCTAGAGGGCTCTATCCCGGCTGGCCTGCAATGGTTGGGCGATCACATGCGCCTGGAGCTAGGGGATGATCTGCAGTTTTCGCACTTGGCGAAACAGCTCAATCGACTGTGCGGTGCGCAAATCCAGGCCAGTCTGCGCGGCGTCCAGATCCCCTTGAACGAGTTGATCGCCGATTTGCAGCAGCAGCCGGAGGAAGAGGAAGCTTTCGATCGACTGATCAGCGCAGTGACCGAATACCCGTCTTTCGCGCTTTTTGTCGCCGATGTGGCGGGGGCCTTCGTTTTGCCCAGCCAGAAGGTTGAGCCATTTTCCCTGACTCCTGGCCTGGCGGGCCCAATACAGTTCGAGGTCATTCATCATCAGCAAGAGCTCGGAACAGTAAAAACGGTCAACGGTATCGGTGACTATTTGGAAACGATGAAGTGGATCGACCGTGAATACCTGCGCGGCGGCGCCAGCACCTTGCAAGGGGCACTGGATGTGGTGCTGCAACTGTTCGACGAGTCGAGGAGATTGCTCCTGTGTGGGGAGTCGGCTGAGTTCCAATCGATCGGTTGCACCATTCGGTCGGCGGGCGCGGCGATTGTCCATGCGCGGTTCCCACAGGCGGCTCGAAACCCCGTCACCCGCCAGATGGAATTGATAACCAAGGGTTCAGAAAGCCGAATCCTCTGGGAAATGCGTGGCCAGGGGGCTTTGCCACACCTGGGCGGCCAAGGGCTGATGGCCTGGGTTGAGGAGCAATATCAGGCCAAGGGGCTTGAGCTGGATGTTCAAGCGAACCTGGAAAATGATTTGGGGCTTTAATTGGTCATGATGGCTGATGGTACACTGGGGATATATCGAGGATTTTGCCATGTCCCATAAACCGCATTCCGCCATTGTTACCCATGAAAGGGTCATGAACGCCTTTTCCAGCCTGATTCACCTCTGCACCAGCGAAGGATCCTCCATCGACCAAGCCATACGGGTGACGCACAACATTGGCGCCTTGCTCGCCCCTGCGCGCAGCAAGGGGTTTGATGGTGTGGTCAAGCAAGCGACTCAACAGGCTCAGCGGCTTTACCTTGAGGCCGCGCTCAGCGGGGCTTTCGTATTTTCACCCGAGGATTGGAGCGAGCTGCAGGAAAGCTTTGCCATGCACCTGCCTGTTCCTGACCATAGCGCACTGCGGTTTTACATCAGCGGCTCACCGCGATCGCTGCTCAGAGCCCTGCAGACCTACACGGACAGTGCCAACGTGTTCGAACACTACACGCTCAAACAGGACGCTTACGGTATCTGCCGGGACATCGCCGCGCAGGGCAAAGGCCATGGCGAGCCAGCCCTGGGGTTCATTCGCTTCCTGGCCGATGTGTCCAAAAGCTGCCCGCAGGTCTTTCCGCCCGAGAACGTGGCCTACGCCATTGCCGCCTATTACGGCGGACTGAAAGAAAAGCCGGACTTTGAGCACAACCACGACCTGGGGTTGGTGCTGAAGGAGTTCATCCCTGCGGTGGAGCGCACCAGCACTACCTTTGACCTCCCCCGTGTTGAAGAGGCTATTGCATTGCATGAGCATGGCTACCCTGATGCCGCGCAAGTCATGCTGCTCAAATGCTTCCCGAAATCGAACACCCTGAAGCATACGGCGCTGCTGGAGATTGAAAAGCGCACGGCCATGGACTTGACCCCTTTGGTGGAAAAGATCAAACACACGCCGTTCACCCATGATGACCATGTGCAGCACACCGGTTTGCTGGTGATGCATTTCCTCGCGTCGAAGGCACCGCTGGTCAAATTTGATGATCTGCACCTGACCACTTCAAAAGCGAGCAGCTCGATGATTGGCTGGATGGAAACAGCCCTGGTCGACTACAAGGACACTGTGAATGAGGCCAACCTGAAAACCACCCTCAGCTTCGTGTTGGAGCATCGGCCACAATGGCTTTCCAATATCAAGCAAGTGCCGGCGCTTCGCCAATTCATGAAGGGCATCGAACACCTGGCTGAGGACATCCTTGGCGAAGACCTGGGGCTTTAACAATGGACATGCTGCACGCTGTGAAAATGCGGGATCAAGCCAGTGTCTTGATCGAAACTTGTGTGGACAGTGGTTTTCAAGGCTGTCTGGCGCCCCTGCAAGCACTGAATGCTGTTTTCAAAGACCTGGCGGCCAGCGGACTGAACAGAGCTGCCAATGACCTGCGACAGCGGCTGCTCAGCGGCTTCCTCCGATCTGACCGCCGCGACCCCATCACCGGCGCTCCGTCCATTGCCCCTGATCACATGCACGTATTGCTGGGCACCATTCCCTTCGTGGGTGCCGGTCAGAACCTTGCGGATCATTTGGGCATTACGGAGGCCCTCGATAATCAGATTCTTGAAAACCTGCAGTGGTGCTTGTTCGAAGATTCGCGACCCGGCTGTGTTGGCGAATACTGCAAGGCCCTGGCTTCCAGGAGCCAGGACATAGCGCTGAGGTTGTTTGAAGCGGCCCTGTGCATGCCTGAAATCAGCCGGGAGGATATGTGTGGGAAGGAGCTCATCTACCATATGAGTACCATCTCGACGCCGTGGCCTGAGCAGATGACCCGCATTGTGCAAAACCACATGCCGGTCATCCAAGCCGCTGCAGCGGTGCAAGGACATTGGGTCGAGACACTGGCGATCATCCCACCGCTTTGCGCGGCAGGCCATGATGACCTGGCGCAGACAGTGTTTGACAACACCAGGTTTGATATCCGCCAGAGGGATGCTGTCTACTTCGACATCGCCCATCAGTACTTTGGTGACAAAGGCCTGAGCTCCAAGCTCGCCCAGCTCTTTCCCGTGCAGCGCGGCAAAGTGGGCTTGAGCAGCGAAGAAGTGGTCGCCCTGCTCAGCCTGGTCGATCGCTACCCCAATCTTCAATTTCCCAAAGCTCAATGGAACATGATCGCCAAGAGCTCCTCCGTCTACTATTTCGGGCCAGCTGTCATCAGGTTTTTGAAGACGCTGCCAGACTCAGGCACGGGTAGCCTGCAAAATCCCCAGGCAGTCAATCGTATTCTGACCACCCTGATCGACGGCGCCACGGATTCAGATGGCATCAAGCAACAGGGCGCCAAACAGGCGTTGCTGAGTATGCTGTCGCCGGATTGTTCGAAAGACCTCCTGCTGCAGTTGGAATGCCTGCGTGAGGATATCCTCACGGACGACCTGGGTCTGTGAAGCAGCTCCCGGCAACGCCGGGTAACTATCGACTGCCCTGCACAGGGGTGCCACGACTACGGTTTTTATGTATATTGGCAATTGGAAACCAGCTGCCACTGTCATAAGGACACCCCATGAGCACCCCCTCGCCCCATGACTCGAATGAGCCCATCGCTTTTGAGCCGGTTGAGTCCGAGTCCATAAAGCAGTCGCTGCTCGACTCCCTGCTTTCCATTGGCACCATGGCGTTCCTGGTGCTCGCGCCAATGACCAGCCTGATGCATTTGGCCAAGGTCGAGAGTTTCGCCTCCCTGATTCTACCGGGAATGATCTGGCTGCAAATGTGGAGTACGTTGATTCGTCATGGGCGCGGCAAAAACACCCCAGTAGGGGCGATCATTGAGCAAGTGCTCCTGGTAGGGCTGTTCGCTGGCGCCCTGCAGATAGGCCCCCTCATTGCGAGTGATTTGACCGAAGTTTCCATTTTCATCAACCAGCACCTGGCTGAAATCACCCTGTGCCTCATCTGCTTCATCGGCACCGCCCATGTGCGCAAACTGGGGGACAAGCTGGCAACCCGCACTCAAAGCCTGTTCGGTCTTCAGGTGGCAGGCCACACACAGCCCCTGACGGCCCTGGATCGGCGGATCATTGCTGTGCACGAAGCCGGGCATGCCGTCGTTCTGGGGCTGCATCGCCACCTCCCGCTGGGCATGGAGATCGTCATCCGCAAGAAATCGGACGACACGGGAAGCCTCGGCTATTGCACCGGGCCAGCCTGGAACCACGCCCTAGACAGCAAAACCCACGTTGAGTGGGAGATGCTGTTTTCACTCGCGGGTATCGAGGCTGAGCGCCTGCTCATGGGCGAAATCAGTCTCGGCGGCGCGAGTGATTACAACAGCTGGAACACCCTGGCCCAGAAATACCTGAGTGGACATGATGACATCATCTTCTTCCTCGCCCCGCAGAACACCTGGCAGGAGGATCACAACAACAAGACCCTGATCGAGCTCAAGCGGTCGCAACAGGCGCTGGTGCGTGAGCTGCTGATGGCCAACGAGAACATCCTTCACCTTCTCAGTGACCAACTTGAGCATGATCGCAAGGTGGCTGGCCAGGATCTCGTGGACATTCTGGACAAGGTCGGCGCCGTCGCCGGCTGCCCGGTATCCCCTAAATTCAAGTTCATTCAGGATTGATCGATGAGCCTGCAACCCACCTTCCAGCTGCTGATTCACCTGCTCCTCTACGCATTCTGCATCTACCTGCTGATCAAGGCCTTTCGCGCCAAGCGCCGCTGCCCGGCAGATTGCCTGGCCGAACGCGGGTTGAAGCTGGTCAGCGAATCCTTACTCGATGAGGCCGAGTTTCGCATCATGATGAGCAAACCCATGACGCCCAGCCAGTTGAACCAGTTTTTTGGCATGTTCGCGCAATACTTCACGCACACCTAGTGCCCTTGTGCCCTTGTGCCCCAGCGCCCTGGCCAGTGACGGCGCTGGTGCCCAGCTGGGCGATGATTCAGCCGGTAGGTGTGGGCACCAGTTCCGCCCAGCACCCTCTGCGTACCGTCTGCCAGAATGGCCCTCCCCGGCCAGTACCAGCACTGCTTGCGCTGCCAGCGGGTGACCGCCGACTGGCGCATTGACCCACCTATGACTGCTGCTCATAATTCATATATTGCATTTATTGGACATGCCAGTCATGAAAAGACGTACACGCTTCGCCCTTTCCCTTTTGCTGTGCAGCCAGGCCTGGTTCGCTCATGCAGACAACATTATCCGCATGGATGCCCCGATCAGGGAAATGGCGCCTCCCCAAATCCAAGTGCCGGAAAATGCGAGCCCTGGCTTTCAAAAGGCAGCCAGCCAAGTGACCGAGTATTACTACACGACAACGATGGCCGCATGGAAGGCGGTCAATCCTCAACAAATGGTCTTGTACCCCAATGCCAATTGGGGCAATCCAGGGCAAAACACCTGGTTCTGGGCAAGTGTCGTCTGTTCGCCAGTCACTGAGACCTGGGATTTCTTCTATTCGGCAGACGATGCCGGCAGCCTGTATGTGGATGGCACCAAGGTTGTAAATGCCAACCTGGGGTTTGGCAACCGTCATCGAGCCGAATTCTCCATGCCCAAAGGCTGTCATAAGCTCATCGTTGGGTTGGACAACCTGGGCGGGGCCTGGGGGTGGGTGACCTTTGAAATGCGCTCGAAAGATGGCCAGCTGAAGTCGACATCAAGCCTCAGTCAGTGGACGATGATTTCGCCCGCGAACGGACAAGGCCTGGGCACGCCACCCAAAGTGTAAGACAGGTGCCTGGCAGGTAGGCCGCAGGCTGCATGCCTGGTGGCACCTCGCACCAGGCAACGCCCTATCCGGAAACAGGAAATGCCCATAATGGATCGAGATTCAACCCTGCCTCAGCTGTCCAAAGCTGATCTGCACCCGCATGACGGCAATGTCTTCCAAGTGCTCGACGACTTCCGTGTGTTTGGGACATACACCGTTGAGCACTACCGCAATGGCCGTTGCCACCTACTCGCGCTGACCATGTCGGATCAACTCCGTTTACCCATCGGCGTGCTGGTCGATGAGCATGCGTTCGAGGATGGCCTGGGGCAGCCGCTGTGGGCACTTGTGCACGCGTTTTGCCACACCCCTGGGGCAGAGGGCTATCTGGCCGATGCAAAAGGCCTAAGCTCCCCAGATGAGCTTAAAAGTGAATACCTCGCCTTGGCTTACGAGCCGGGTGAGTTAATCGGTGATGAGGCAACAGATTTGCTGACAAAATGGCTGGCAGATGGACTGCTGGAAGACTACCTGCCAGGAGAGCGCCAGGCGCTCGAAAGGTACGTCAGGGCCATGCACGAGATTGGCTTACTGGCCAACGCCAAAGACCCGCAACAAGTACAACATCAAGTGCAGCATGACGAGCCAACCCCCTAGCGACCTGGGTCACTGCACCAGGCGCCATAGAATTCTCGGGATAGCCTTGCAGAGCAGGCCATGGCGACTGCTGGAACAGGCGCTGACCAGGCCGAGCTGCGACCGGGTCTCTACGATCTCCAGCGCCCAGTCCTCGGAGCGGTTGTAGGTTTCCGCGATTTTTACAAAGGGATACATCCCCATCAGCTCCGCGAGGTAGCGTTCATAGGCCCCCAGCACCTGTACATCCAGGCGGTGCTGGCGCTGCGTGGCAATCCGGTAGGCTTCGATGGTTCCACGACCGTAGGGCGCCCAGTTGAAATCTCCCGGATCACACCCCAACAGCACATCGCCGGAAGCTAGCCGTATATCCACGTATTCTACCCGGCTCAAGGGGCCATCGTCCTGCCATGGATCGCCCTGATCCGATCTAGCCTTCCAGGCAATCCACCCGTCGCGGTCTGCTTGGCAGGCGTACGCGTCACCAAGGTCATCGGGAAACTGCAGCGCATAATGATCATGACGCCCATTCCCTGGCCCGCCGCTGTCTGCCGGCAACTGACCGCTGTAATAGACGTACCGACCGGGGACGACCCCTTCAAGCTTGGGGAAAAGCGCCTCTGTGGAGGTATGGGTCAACGCCGTGAGGGTGGCCTCGTCGGCCCAGAGCACCCGCGAGGAACGCTGCAGGCCGACCTCGACCAGTGCGCTGGCGCCCCCTGGCGCCCACAGTTTGCTGCGCAAGGGCACCTCGCAGGATCCGCGCTCATTGGCCAGGCAAAGGCTCAGAATGGCGATGATGCAGTCGCGGGGCGCATAACGCATCAGGAGCGAGTGCTCTGCCCCCCTGATCACCGCCTTCTCGATCATTGTCTGCCCAAGGACATGCATGCCGTCCCACAGCTGAAGATCGAAACGGGGGGACACACACCCTTGGGGTTCATGGATTGTCGCAATCCACTTACGCGCTTGGTTGCAGCGGATCTGGTAGCAGTATGGCGTTCCCGCTTCGCTCGCCAGCCCCCTGAGCAGTACGGCATGAAAGCGGTCACCCAGGGTCTCGGCGAACTCATTGTTTCGGTAATCAGCCGCAAGCAAGCCATCGACCCAATGGGTAATGCTGCTCTGCAGCGCCGTGGCAAAGCCATGGAAGCAGTCCATCGCCCGCTGGAGTTCCAGTGCGCAGAAGCCTGCTACCAGCAGGGTTTCCGGGCTGATGGCCTGATGGCGAAACAACTCGGATTGCTGCTGCAACACCTGGCCTTGACTGATCCAGCGCAGGATCTGTTCGGTAGGCTGGTTATCGAACATCCCTACGTCTCCACAGCATCAGTTAGGCGGTCAGCCCCCGATCAGGAGGCTTGCTTGAAGTTGGCCAGGTGATTTTCGAGGGTCATGGTGCGCACCATCTCACCATGGCGGCTCATCAAGGTTTGCGAGAAGCCTGTCAGGGAGCTGGCCACGGCAGCGCGGTCGTGATCGGACGCTTCGACCGCAAGGTCAATTGCTGCCAGCCCGGCAGAGGTGCCGATTTCCGATTGGGCAATCATCGCCTGGTCGGCGGCCTTGGTGTACGCCTGTTCGAACTCGCATTTGGCCACACGCAGGCCGTGGGAGAGGCCGGTGACGTGACCGACCAGAAAGCCCAGGTACATGCCATGGGTCAACGGGTCGACATAATCGCCCTGCTCGTTTCGGGTGGTGTTCAGGTTCAGGGCTGCGGGCGCTTGCTGTTCAAACAACCGGCGCGAGGTACCGTCCAGGAGAATCGACTTGGTCATGACAGGCTCCAACAAAGTGGCCCCACGGTTAGGGTGTGGGTCAAGTGCGATGGAGTATCATGGCTGATTGCCAATCTGTCAATATCCAACTTAAGCGTCGTTCGCAGCCTGGGGCTGGCGAGCCTGCTCCTCGGCGGCGAGCTGAGCCTGGATGTCGCCGATCGTGAACCCCTTGTTGCGCATGTAGCGCCCCAGTGTGCAGTGATGCAAGGCGCGCTCAAGCACCGCCTCGCCAAAGCGGCTCCTGATCTCCTTGGCCACGCTTTTGCCAATCAGCACGGGCGCGACCGCAAGAATCACCAGCCCGATCAGTGCGGCAAGGTAAAGCCACTCGGGGCTGTCAATGGCCGGCAATCCCGGCACAATGAAGCCCGCAAAGCAGATGACCTTGGTTTTGTTATCAAACCGGAAGGCAAGACGCCGCAGCTTGAGCCAATGGATTAACTGGGAAGCTTTGTCAGCAGGTACGGCCATACGATCACCACCATTAAGCTGCTCCAGCACCTGGCCAGAGGGCTTGTGCTTTTACTCCTGACCCAGAAGATGCGCATCATCGCAAAACCTGCGCCAAGCCAAAATGCCACGAATACGCAAAAAAACAATGAGAGGTACGGTAAATGAGGGCTCATGGGGACTGTGTGATTGCAAACGATGAGTACAATATATTGATAATCCATGGAATGCACAAGCGCTCCATTTCCGTTGCGTGTCCATCCGCAGCAATCCATTACACACACCTGTATTTAATGGTATATTGGGCAAAACCAATCATCAGCGTGCCTGCCCAGCCAGGCTTTGAGTCCTCTATGTCCAATGCACCTCTTCCGTTTGGCTTGAAGCGGCGTTCCGGCAATCCCGAAACAGCGCTGGATGGTATCGTCATCGGTATCTGCACCCTGGTGGTGTTGGTCGTTTTTGGCCTGGAGGCCCATAAGGCTGTCGACAGGACTGAGCGGCTGGAGGCTTTTTATGATCAGCTGCAGCAGAAGTCCCCTCTGCACCGGGCATTCATCGACAGGTACCGACGATGCGCGCCGGATCGCAAATTCGCCGCCCAGGCAGGCCCCGCCTCGGGCTGTCTGAGCGACACGGTGCAGGCCATGTTGCCGCTCAAGCCCGAGGCGGCCCACCTGTTTCAGGTTGAGCAGGATGTGCGACTCGGCGAACAAGCCATCTATGCGCAAAACCCTTCTACTTTTCTGAATGGAAAATGAACATGTCTGTGCGAAAAATCGGTGGAAAAGTGCTGGTGGTTGTGTTGGCGGCCATCGCCGCCAAGGCGGCCTTCTCGTACGGTGTGTCCGCTTGGGTAGAGGCCCAGGCCAAATCTCCGGAATTCGCCTATCGGGATCTGTACGCCGAACTCGGGACTAAAAGTCAGGATCACCACAACCTGGTCAGCTACTATGCGTCCTGCGTGGATTCTGGAACTGTAGGTGTCACTGGCCGAGGCATCCCGATTGCCAGGGATGGGGTCACCCGCGACTGCATGGACAAAACGGCGTCCTGGTCGCAGAAGCTGGCGCTGAAGGTGCCCTTCGCAACCATCCGCAACGACATCGTCAGCGGCGAAGCGCAGGTGTACCTGCGCACACGCAATCAGTAAGCGCGGTGAATGCCATGCCCAGCCAGCAGCCCTGCCGTTCGCCTCACAATACGGGTCATCCGGTGAAACATCACCCTCGGTGGGATGTGCGTTTGATGTGCCTGGGGATGTTCTGCCTGGCCAGTGCCGTGGCTGTGGCCCTCATGGATCGCGCCCAGGCCCATGCCGCCTACAACAAGATGTACCAGGAGTTGGCCCTCAAGGGCCCCAATTACCGCGACGTACTTTCCTACTACCGGCATTGCCAGTCAGGCCAACAGTTGCGCGAGTCCCGGCCTGACTGCATCGGCGAAGCCAGGGCATGGTCAAAGCAACTGTCCCTCAAAGTGCCTTTTGAAGTCATTGCGCGGGATATTCTCGATGGCGAGGCTTCGGTCTACCTGCAGCGTCGTTAGCGCCTCGTTGGCCGGGTCGAGCGGCCCCACTGGCGCCTGCCGCCCGCACCCGCTTGGGCTCAAGACGCGGTGTCGATGGACAACTGCACGCACTTGGCCCTGAGGCTCATCAGCATGACATCCACGCCGGGCGCCTGTGGCGTGCTGATCTGTAATGCCTGGTACGCTTCAATGCGTTGCTTCAGCAGCTTTTCCAACCGCTCGGGTGTCGAGAATCCCCCAAATGCACTGCGCTGAGGGGCGGTCTCTGCCATCATTCTGTGCGCCGTCAGTTGCGTATAGCTGCAATGCGGGCACACCCAGCCCGCTTCCGTGGCGATCAAGACACCCAGATCCCCGCCCTCCTCGCCATGCTGACCATCCCCCCTGTTTGCGCAGGTATAGGGGTGCCCAATAAACCCGCCCGAGGTATGGGTCTGAAACGTGTTCAAGGCTTGCACTGCCTGGCTTGGAAATGGCGCAGCCAGCAGATTGGAATCGTGCAGAGGTGAGGTCATGCGTAAGGCTCCCATGAATAAAATGGTCACTCCAAAATCGGCATCAAAATGCTGGTTTTGCGCCGATGCCGGCAAAAAGCAGAACTATATTGCTGCTTTTTCAAATGTAGCATACCATAAGCAGCATTAAAATTCCGGTAACGACATGTAGCCATGACCGATCAGCTGACCATTCAAACCTTTGTCCAGGGCCAGTGGCGCGATGCGCTGGTGCTGACCATCGAAAACCCGCAAAAGGTGATGGTGGGGGCGTGCTCCACCGCCTACGACGGTGGCTACCTGGTCGAATTCCTTGACCAGGTCGAAACACGCCTGGAGCCTGCAGTGAGCGTCAACCTGCCATTGACCTGGGATTCCCATCGGGATACCGGCTACCCGGCGTTTGTGTATGACATCATTCCTGCCGGCGCGGCCTACCGCTCGTTGATCAAGCGGTTCGGCGGGGACAACACACAAGGGCTGGACATGCTGTTCTACCTCTTCAAGCGTTGCACCCCCTCGCCGATCGGCCACCTGCGCGTGAAGGAGTCTGTCGAGCACCTGAAGGCTGGTGCTCTCGAAGCATTCGACCAGCACGAGGTCGTCGAGAGAACCAACGAGTTCCTGGAGTACGCCTACGAAGCCGGGGCGGCCCTGGGTGGGGCAACCGGTGCGCAAGGCGAGGCGCCCAAGCTGCTGATGGTTGAAGATGCCCACGGCAAGCTGTACGCCGATGCCATGCTGCCGGACGACCAGGCGCAGCAGCACTGGCTGATCAAGTTCGCCCGCAACAAGGTGACCGAGACAGACAAGGCGATTCTCAGGGCTGAATACCAGTACTACCAGGCCATCGCCCAGTTGGGGTTGGACACCGTACCGGTGGCCCGCATGCAATTGTGTGAAGCCGAAAAGCCCAGCCTCTGGATGCCGCGCTTCGACCGTCGTATGGTGGATGGCCGGGTGGAACGGATTGCCATGGAGTCCATCTACTCGGTGTGCAACGTCAAGGAGCAGGGTCAGCGCATGGGGCATGAGGAAGTGCTGCAGCGCCTGGCCAAGCTCTGGCGGATGAATGGACAAGACAAGGAGATCGAGGGCCTGGTGTTTGAATACGTGCGGCGCGACCTGCTGAACAAGATACTCGGCAATTCCGACAACCACGGGCGCAACACCGCTATTTTCCGCACCGAAGGGCGTTTTCAGCTTGCTCCGATCTACGACCTGGCGCCGATGGTGCTGGACGCTGAGGGGGTCACCCGCGCCACCAAGTGGGACGCCGAACGCAAGGGGAATCCTGATTGGGGGCAGATTTGCGCGGATCTTCGGGATTTGGTGCAGCCGGATCGGCTCATGGCGCATTTGAGGGCGAGCGCCGAAACATTCCGCGCCCTGCCTGGGCTCTTGAGCGAGCTACCCGAAGAGGTCAAGGCATCGCGGAACATCCCGCTCAATGACCTCGATAAACGACTGACAGAATGGGGGCTGCGATGAACCACCTTCCTCCCGAACAGCGCCAAATGCTGATCGAAGATATCCTCAAGGAAAATGTCCTGTGCAGGCAGACCCTGGGCACCTCCATTCGCCGGTTGCGCATTGAAGTTACCGGGTTCGACCAGGCCACCTTCGCCAAAATGTGCCAGATGTCGACGAAGGCGCTGTATCAGCTCGAAAACGACAAGGCCAATCCCACGATCAATACCCTCAACAACATCCTAAACAAGTTCGGGATGCGAATGACCCTTGGCGCCATCATGCGTGATGAGGTCATACTAAGCAAAAGTGACCACCTGGCGCTCAACACGTCCCTGCGTGGCACCAACCCAATTGCGGCCAAGAACCGCGCCCTGCGCAAGAAAGAGCAGCGGTCAAATAATAATGAAACGTGACGGTCGCCCTGCGCGCCGTGGAGAGTTGTCATCATGAAGAGCCTGTTTTCGCAACACCTGCTGGATGGGTTGACCGCCCAGGAGCAGGTGCGTGCACAAGGCATCTGCAGCGCGATCAACCGCTTCATTGGCGACCAGGGGCAACAACCGCAGGCCTGCCCCGATCTGGTCAGCTTTGTGCGCGGGGACTTGTTTGAGCCCTATGTGCAAGCACACCTGGCCAGCCCCGAGCGGTACCCCTTCTTCAACCTGTCACCTGACGGGCCGTTTATCAAGGACATCAATCTTGTCCACGCCTATTGTGTCTCAGGCGGCAATCTCTCGGCATTTTCAAACACCGTGCTGGATACCGTGGACACGGTCGATGTCATCGGCAGGGCCATTTACCATGGGATCCAGGCCATCACCGCCTGGTTTTCCCAGGAAGCGCCGCTGGAGGCGTGTTTCAAGGCCATGGGCTTGCTCGTCTTGACCCTGCCCAGGTCGATCGAAACCTTGGGGCAGGACATGTATCGGTACGGCGGGCTCTGCTCACCCCGCCCGGATCTGATCTGGTTGGCCCACGACTCACTGCATTACGCCCTCCATGGCGAGCTGATGGCAAATGACGTCAACAACACCCAGCTGACGGTGGCTGAGCGACACCAGCTGGTCGCGTTGGGCAGCCATGATGACGGACTGTTCGACCAGGCACTGGCCAGGCTGCACCAGGTCATCGGAATGAAGGGTGATGATGCAGAAGTCCGCCAGGATCATACGCAGCATGTGATCGCACTGAGCATCTACAACCCGGTATTCCTGATGCTCAATCAAGGGCTGTCGGCCAAGGTCATTGCCGACCTGGTGCGTGCACGGGCACCCTTGGCGCTCAAACGTCACGTGCGTCCGGAACAGATGGCGACCACGGTTGACCAAGTGCTGTACAACGCGCTGTCGATCAGCCCTGATCACCTGCAAGAAGTCTTTGGTGAACGCAGCATCTGGGTGCCTGAGACAGATGCCCACCCGGTCTTTGCCAAGGGGCCCGTCCTGGCGTTTGCCGGCCATAACGCGATCGAATTACAGGCCTCCCTTGCGTACTTCACCGCGCACTACGGCCCTGTTGTGAAGCGCCAGCTGGCTGAGCGGGTGCACCATGATGCGCAGCTGGTTGAGGCCTTGATCCACGCCGGGTATGGTCACCTGCAGGCCTTGGATGAAGTGCTACAGGCCGGGCCGTTGTCGCTAAAGTCCTCAATAAGTGCGATCAAGGCAATCGCCCTGCACCCAGGTGGGTGGAGCCACTACCAGCTGGCCAGCGTGGTCAACCTGTTCGAGCCGCTCCTGCAGCTCCAGGGGCGTAAACTCATCGGCCCCCGGTATGCTTCGATGTTCCAGGGCGCAATGGCCGCCCACCCTGACTTCAAGGCCAGCGTGATAGAAGCCTTGGCCCATCAAGCGGATATCTCCCTGGTCGACCTCAAGTTTCTGGGGCTTGTGACCACCGATATCCCCAGCCTTCGTGACCGTCTGCGCAGCCGCGACCTAGAGTCCATCCTTCATTCAGAACTGGGGTTATAGATTCATGTTCAGCTTTCTCAAGCCCAAGGGCGTCGATCACGTGGGCAACCTGATCGCCGGGGAAGATCCGGTCATGTGGGCCTTTCGTGCCCTGACAGAGCCCAAGCGCAAAAATGATCTGCAGCACCTGGTCGAGCTGCTGGGCTACCAGGAAGCGGCAGAGGTCATCCAGGAGGTGCTCGCCGATGAGGGTCGTCAAAAGGCCATACGGCGGGACTATCGCGAGAACGACCTGGAGTACAGCTTTCTACCGGAAACCCTGCGGGCGCTCCTGGCCTTTCGGTTTTTCTGCGGGGGGCTTGCCGGCGCGGCGCACAGTCTGGTCGATTCCATTGCAACCACGGCCCAGCTGGAAGACAGGCCGTTGATTGAAATCTACTTCATGATGGAAAACCACCGCACCAGTGGCGCCATGCTGGCGCGGGTGGCCAAGGATCCAGACCTGTTGCTGCAGATGGAGGAGACGTTGAAAACCATGAAGCAGGGGGTGCAACAGGCCCCTAGACCCGCCAAGGCGGAGGCGGAGCAGTATGGCGAAATCGGTAAACGCATCGGCTTCTTTGCGCCCTCCCCGAACTTTCAGTCCGGCGTGGAGCTGATGGAAATCATTGCCCGCTCCCCCCTTGCCATCCCGACATTGAGGGATGCTGCGCTGGTCATTTATGTGCTCGACCCAGGTCGCGCCCTGAATAACAACCTGGCGGTGTTGAAAGCACTGAATGAAAACCCCGATCCGTCGATTGTCTATGGGCATATTCCACACATGCCTGCCAACACTTATCTGAAGCTGATCGAGCAGTTCACGGTGTACAGCGACGAGAGTGAAAATAATACGCTGCTCAAGGGTATCCGGGATTTTGCCAGCCGCTACCTGGATCGGTATCCCGAACACTACCCCGCCCTGAAGACACCTGCCAGCCTGGGTAAAATTGCCGCTATCGCTGAACGGGTAGTAGGCATGTACTTTTCGCCACTTCAGTTCAATATGCTGATCGAACTGACCCGCGCCTTGACCCCTGACCTGAAACCGCTGGCTCAACCACAGGAGAAACCCTTGCCACGGCTGATGGCCCTGGCACCGCTGATGGCCCTGGACTACACCAATCGATCGGATGGAACCAACCTGCGTGAAGCTCTGAGGAAGTACGCCGCCACGCTGGTCACCAATTACCAACTGCAGCCCAGAAAGCTGGCGGCCAGGGTCAATGATCCCGATTCCGCCATGTTGGTCGGCGCGCTGATTGATGACGACCTGGTGAAAGGCTCCGGCAAAGACACGCTGCTCACGTGGAAACTGGAGGCAGAGCTTGGGCTTTGACTGCAAAAACACCGCAGCCGTTGCCCGCCTTCCGACACGGGTGCCACAGCGGGGCAATGGCGATTGCGGGATAGCTGCGCTGGCGGGTGTCGCCGGCAGTGGCTACAAGCAGGCTCAGGCGATTTTCGACCGACTGGGCTATGGCGGGCCCAGGCCTAACCGCTCGGGGTATGGCACGAACTTCAAGGAGCTCCGGGCAGCCCTGGCGCTGGCTGGCCTGGGCACCCGTCTGTGCAAATGGCGCGACTGGGATTGCCTGCCGGCGCTGGCCATCGTGAAGGTCGGGGGGTGCGGTGACGCTCACCGCGCACGCGACTGGCACTGGGTGATTGCCGCCCGGCACCCGCAGGTGGGCCTCGCCGTGATCGATGGCAACTGGCCTGGGGAGTGCGTGGAACACCCCGTCGATGGGCGAGCCAGCACGCTGCGCATGCTCTACCAGCCCTATGGCAGCTACATTGAGATCACCCACGGATCACCCTTCCTGGTTCCTGTTTCAACTCAATAAGGTGCAGTGCTGCCGGGCATTCTCCAGTGATCCATGTATACTCACGGCATTCAAACTAGGAGCAATGCCCATGAACCCTGAAAAACAGCCTAGCCCACCCAATCCTGCTGACCTTGCTTCCCCTATGCACAAGGGTGGCCAATCCAAAACCTCGATGGGCACGCAAGCGATGGCCGATTTTTTGGCGAAAAAAGCTGCCGAAGATCAACAGTCTCCTGCCAAGTAGACCTTGTCGTCAGTACCAGTGGCCCCTGCGGGGGCTTTTTGTCAGGATAGAGAGTTACCCGGTCTCAAGCTGCGCTGATGAACCAGGCTACACCTGATTTTCAGGTTTATTGGGATACGGGGTTTTCACGAGCCCAATTCCAATGGTGTAATGCAAAAACACCCACCTGCCGGAAGCCCTGTGATGAATACCACCGACTTCGCCAAACTGCGCTCCACCATTCGCACCAACCTGACTGACATGGCGAAAGAGGATCCGCAGTATAAACGCGTCCTGAAGCTCATGGAGCTGGCTGCTCAGTTCCACAATGGCATGCGCAAGGATGGCGTCACCCCAGAGTTTTACCATCAGCTCAGCATCCTGGGCGTGGCCATGACCCAGCACCTCAACCTCAGCTCGCCGGCAATGGTCTACCAGGCCATCCTGGCGCACGATATGATCGAGGATTTTCCCGAAAGCAAGGCAGTACTCGCTGAGCAATTTCCGGAGGTGGTCGCGTACAGTGTCACCCTGTCCAAATACCGCGAGGGCGTGGAAATCAGCAAAAACCAGTATTTCCAAGAAATCTCGCACTGCCCTGTCGCCTCGGTAGCGAAATTGATCGACAGGCTCCACAACCTGTCTACCATGGCTGGCGTATTCACCAATGAAAAAATGCTTTCCTACGCCAAAGAGGTGGACGATTATTTCCTGCCGATGGCCAAAACTGCCCGCAAGCTCTTCCCTGAGCAAAAGGCCTTCTACGAGCTGGCCAAATCCATGCTGGTTGATCAGGTGCGGATGGTGAATTACTTTGTCCCCCAGCTGATGGCCCGCGCCAAAAGGCTGGCCGATGAGCCATCGCCAGGCATGTGATGGGACTGCCCCACCAGCCGATAACCTGCATTATAGTGCTGATTATTGAGGGTTTTGCACCGTAAATATGCATTATAATGCTGGTTCTTCGGCGCAGCCCAAGCCAATGAACTGAATCTGCCGCGACCGCCAGGCCAGCCAATCCGCCTCGTTGAACCCCAGTGCAGCCAATCCCCCGGAGCGATTCGCGCATCCCATGCAGCCGCAAAGGCCACCGGAACACCACCGCTTGCGGTAGAACTCGTTCATGAAGCTGATCACGTAATCAAATTGCCAGGCGCGATCACCCTCCAGCATTTCAATCGAGGCTTCACCGGCCACGCCGGGCCCCATCATCCCTGGATGCTGATCGAGCAGGGTCTGCATGGACGGCAGGTCAGGCTGACTGAAAAATCGGCGGTTACCCCGCGTCGAAATCACTTCGAAGATCGGCTGGGGCAGTGGCTGTTGCAGAATATCTGACATAAGGGGGCCTGCGTTGAGTGCAATGGGTAGGCAGGCAGTCTACCCGGCCCTGTGCAATCTATCAATATTTGCCCATCCCGCAAAACGAGCACATAGTTTTAAATATTCCTATAACTTGATTGGCGTTTTGCAAATCGACTTTGTTTCATTAGCGTTGAGGCGTGTTATTGAACAAAATCCGCTACAAGGCTATTGTTCTCTAACAATAATAAAAATAATAAATCAGCCCTGATTGGCAGCACTCACGGTTTTGCAGGTAGTCAACCGGTGCGCGGATTATCGCATATCCCCTCATCATGACGTGCAGGACGTGGCTGGTCAGCGGCTCTGGCAAGGCGGCCTACCCATGCTCTCTCTCAAGCGAAATGACCTTGAATTTACCACTCCAGACGGGTTGTCCTGCAGCCTTAACGTCTATGAGGCGATGGCGCACGGGCCTGACGCAGGGTTGGTCGGGCTGCTGATTGAAGCTTCAGGTGAGCAATACAAGGCAATGGTTCAACAAGCCGATTACTCCCAGAAGTTTCTCAGCAAATTCGTCACCCACTTTCGCTTCTGCCCTGATTGGCGCAGCCATTTCAAAGTGCCGCACGAAGAGGTGGCGCAACGCGAGGTGGTGTTAACCACCGGCACCGTGCTCATGACCGACGCCCGGATTGCCGTCTATGTCCAAGCCCTCTGTGATCAAGGCTATATCGTGCTGGAGGCGCGGCAGGGGTCGGATCATCCTCTGGGCGCGCCAGCCTTCATCAAGTTTGCCGACGCAGTCCCTGTCGAGCTTGAGACGGTGTGGAATGCCCTGGGCTGGTATAACCTCGACAACTCAGTGATTCCAACGCTCTCCAGGGGCTGGGCGCATGAGTTCAATCACATGTTCCTGCTGATCCTGGATGACTGGGCGGCCAACGATCTCGACCTGACTGCACGCCGCTATCAGCTCGACCGCGTGCCACTCCCCTACATCCCTGACTGGCCCAAGCTGCCCAGGGCGGCATTGCTGGAGCAAGAGCGCCTGGTGAGAAAGGAGGTGGCCCGGTTGAACAAGCTGGATGCCCGCGCCACCTTCGAGGATCTGGTTGGCCTTTCCAGTGGACGGGACACCCATACGCTGAAGCAACTTGCGGAGCTCCAGGCGGCATTGGCTGGTGATCCAATCCTCGCCTTCCTGGAGCAAAGGATCAGAGAGCCTGCGGCCCTGGCCAGGGGCCTGCGCTGGCACCTGCGCGGGCTGAATCCAGACCTGATCCTGCGCAAGATTGAAGTGGAGGAGGCGCTCAATCGGCGGGATGAGTTGCGGCGCCAGCAGATGACCCGTGATCGCCTGGCCAGGATGCAGTGAGCGCCCTCAATGGATTGCCTGCGCACTTTGCACAGGCAGCGGGGGTTGAAGGAAGAACAGCCTGGAAGACACCCAGACAAGTCATCTTGCAATATACGCATAACCCGATATAGTGCTGAGCAGTCATTCAGCCGCCCGGAGTCCGCCCGCATGTCCCAAGCCAATGATCAGGTCGTTCCTGCAAAAAAAATCGTGATCGTCGATGAGTTCTGGCGGGCCTGGGGCGGCAACCAACAGCTTGAGCGAGCGCTGCTGAACCTGCCGGGCGTACCCAATGCCCGTTACCTGGTGCGGGGTGAGCAGGTGTTCGTGTTTAAGCGGCTGCTCGAACAGGTACAAGCACAGGCCATCGATCCGGCAACCGCGCCGGAGGCGGTCATGGCACTGCTGGCCACCTCCTGGGTCGACCCCGCCATCGCCGTCAGGGATTACCAGATAGTGCCAGTCGGGTACGCCATCGAGTGCATTGAAGGGGGCTTCTGCTTGCAGCACGATGCACTGGAAGCCCGCGTTCCAGCGCTGTTTTCAAACCACAGCGAGGCGCAACGGGCGTTGGCCGATATCCTGGTCGGGCGGTCGATCGCCAGCGCAGGCGATTTTCAGTACGAAGGCCAATGGCTGCAGTTCAATGCGCCCCTGACCCTGGATTTGCCTGCGAAACCGGCGTTGCTTGTGGGCGCATGCCATAAGGAATGCCCCGGTGACTTCAGCCCCGCAGGGTTTGAGCCCGGCTTGAGCGCCTTCGATCAGACGTTCTACAGCGCCGTCGCCACGTTGACCAGCGATTGGGAGGGCGAGCGCCATGCCCTGCTGAATCTGCCTGACTCGGATCTGCCCGATGTTTGGGCCTTGCTGGCAACCCGCGAGCTACCGAAACCTGACTTCACGACTGACCTCGAAGCACCAACGAACGCGGAAGAAAACGCCGAGGCGCTGAAGCTGATGGCCATCTACCCAGAACTCGCGCACCTGTGCAAACAGCAGGTCTACGATCACTTCTACGGTTTCATGAGCGATCGTCTTCACCACCTGGATGTTGAAGCGGTGCGTGACGAAGATTTCGCCCTGTACCTGCTCGGTACACAAGTGCATCCAGTACAAAATGAAGAGCTGGCTGTCGCTCGTGGCGCCTACACCTGGTTCGCACTCAAGCGGGCTTGCGCCTGGGAGCAGGCCTGTGAGTTTGCCATGGGCTGTGAAGCCTATGGGGAGGCGCTGTGGGCCCTGCGCGGTCGAGTGAGCAGTGCGATGCGCGTGCTGTACAACAAGCGTACCCGTCAGGAAGAGCTGGCGCTGCTCCAGCCACCCCTTCCAGGGATTACGGCCATTGGCTCCCCCATGGACACCTTCGACCGCATGCTGCGTGTGGGTCGCAAGTACCGGGTTGGCACGTGCACCTCGGAACAGTCATGGCCGCAAGAGGCGGCAGACATGCCCAAGGCGCCACGGCCTGGCTTGCTGATTGGGGTGGACGCTGGCGGACTTTGTCTGGATGTCGGGTCGCACACCTATGACTTTGTGCCGCTGGCATCAGGCGCCCAGACGGTGCAGGGTGGATCCGATGACGGGCAGGATGACGCGTGAGGGCTGGATGCCAACCGTGTGATCAACACGGCACCCGCATTCAGTTGCTGGCGTCAGCGCCCTATGAACGACCAGCCGTAGACAACAACCCAATATCTATGTAAAGTGATGCTCAAGGTGCCTCACTCTCCACTCAAGGCGCCTTTAAAAAAAACCAGCTTTTCCTAAAACCTTCGGCCAGTATCAGACAACGCCCGGCCCCGACCTGCCGAGCGCCATGTTCAAGGCAAGACCAGGCCACCATCAGGCCTGGGAATACGCTCAAACACCTGCGACCGGGCCGCTGGCATCGCCCCGAAAGCACCTGATATGTTCAAACGGAGCTAAGCATGTTGATTGTCGAACCGGGCCGATTTTCCCTGATGGCCGATGAAGAGTTGGTGGATGGCGTCTACATCACCGTTCAGCGAGCACGCATGGAGCACGCGTTAGCCAACCTGCACCTCGTTCCGTCTGAAGAGGCCGTGGCGCAGGCTGCCGAGCACATTGCTGCCGAAACCGGGATCATCCTCAGTGTAGAGCAACTGGTGCAGATTCTGTCCCTGTACCCCGTTGAGCGCGCCAAATTGGCTGAATATGGCTGGGGCGATACCGAGGTGTCCGACTTGCTCATGACGGTGCTGGCCGATTTTATCGCAGGTACGCGCTGGCCCGAGTTTCGCGACCAGATCAACATTGAGCGGTTTGTCGCAAAGCTCCGCTGCGCTGCCCGTGGCATGGGCTTTGGCCTTCGAAACGCATAACCCATACTGCTAGGCCGCCTGGCTGGCGGGAATACTTCAGGGTCTTGTGCTTGCCCCCTTTTTCTAAGCCGCCGAGAAAGCGGTGATGACACTTTCGAGCCTGCTGTCGAGGTCGTTTTCTAAGCCGCCTTCAGGGCGGTGATGTAGCCGAGGAGATCGACGGTGTGGTGTTCAAATTCTAAGCCACCTGAAAGGGTGGTAATTCCACTTGCCATGGGCCGGAACATCCGCCTCGCACTTCTAAGCCGCCTGGCTGACGGTAAGCTGCGGCGCGGCTGGTAGCCTTTTCCATGTTCATTTCTAAGCCGCCGACAGGCGGTGAAGACATAGCTGACCTCAAACGGCGTGGCATGCCCTGCCCTTCGCAGGCATATCAGGCCAGCCCCCAGTAGGTGGCTACGCTGGTGGTTGCGTTTCGCAGATTGATTAAAGAGCGTCGATCATTCAATGCCGGCACAAGCCTGAGCGTTCAGGCCCGCATGGCAAAGGTCAGGCCGCTGACGCATCCCGCCAGCGCATCCTGGACAACCTGGTTGAGGCTCTTGTTGTGACGCAAGGCATGAACCTCCAGGCGCCGCAATAGCTCCCGATCCAAGTCCATGTCCACATCAATCCCGTGATCTTCAATGCCGGCGTACAGGTCAGACTGCGCATAGCGCACAGACCGCCGATCGTCCTCGGTCAACAGGTGCCACATGGATTTGGCCATGTCGATGGCCCTGGACAGGCCGACGTAGAATTCGGTCTTTTGGGCATCCGGGTCTTTGAGCAGGGCGTCCATCCGGGCAAGGTCATCCGCTCGGGCGCCACCCGCTGGGAATTTTTTCAGGATGGCGACCACGGTCACCAGGGCCTGATTGAGGTCTACAGTCACAAGGAAATCCTGCGCAAAGGCCGTAATGGGCAACTTGTCATTTCAGAATTGTCCCTGAAAAAGCGAGCAACCACAAGTATTGCGTATATTGATACGGCGACTAGCGTCAAGCAGCTGTTTGCAAGCAAACAAAGTAGTCGACTGCCCCCTTCCATTTCCCTTCGCGGAGGATCATTATCTGAGGCTCACTCAGCGGAACATCCCCATGAAGCGACAGCACAAACGACCTTGCAGAGAATGCCCCTGGAAAGTGCAGAGCGCCCCCGGCTGGCTGGGTGGCTCCACACCCCTGGAGTTTCTGCAGACCTCGGAAGCTGAGCAGCGCATGCCGTGCCATATGCACGTGGTCTACGAACGTGCAGACTGGGAAGCGCAAGCGGCCCAGGCACCCCAGTGCGCAGGAAGGGCCATTCACTTTGCCAACCGCTGCAAGGTACCCCGCGACCCCGCCTTGCTCAGGCTGCCCGCCGACCGCGAGTCGGTCATCACCCAGGCGCAGGCCTTCATCGACCATCACACGCTCGGCGATGAGCCCGCGCCGAAGATCATGATCGTGCATCAGCTCGTGACCGTGCTCAAAGATGCCGAGGTTGAACAGGAGTAGCTATGCTGACCCACGCTGAGGCCCAGGCCGTCGAAGTGCTCTTTGGCCGGTACCAGAAACTGATCACCAGCCACATGGCCGAGCTCCAGGACTTGCCGGAAAAATGTCGCGGCGAGCACCTCGTTCGCCTGTGTGCCGAAGCCATGCAAAATGCGCATCGCTACCCCTTCGACAAGCTGTCGCGCTGGATGGGATTTGTGCAAGGCGTGCTGGCGGTCAAAGGCCTGGTCGATGTGGATGAGGAGCGCGAGTTCTCGCGCCCCTATCTGCATGCCGTGCACCAAGGCCCCATCCCGACCTTTGCCGGCTAGCTCGCAGGGCCGTGGCCCGGAGCGCGGGTAAAAGCAATTAGCGTTGGCATCGTGTCGCCAGCCCAGGATAGGATGAAACTATATCCCGACTGAACGCTACCCCCATGACCACCAGAACGCCCCCTCTCTCTCCACAAGCCCGTGAGCTGGGCGAGGCCTGTGCCAGTATCGGCGCGGTGATCAACCAATACCGCCAAGCCTTTCAGCTGCGCAAGAATCACGACAAAAATCACCCCTTGCAGGGCCAGGCCTTTGCCGATCGGTGCCTCGCGGCAGTGCTTGAAGCGGCCAAGATGTTTGGGGATGAGCAGAGCATCTGCAGTGCGATGGCCGACCTCAACACCGCATTCCCTGGCGCTGGGAGTGGCTACCTGGCGGCATTGGGCCTCAGTTGTGGCCTGGATCATTACGAGCAGCCCCGAATGCTGGAGCGGGTGACCGAGGTGGCCCGCTCCATGGGCAGTTCGCTCATCGCGGGCCAAGCCCGTGAAGGCTACCATTCGAAGTACTGTGCCAGCTGGCAGTTTCCAGTTGAGTCGACCTGGGGCGATCAAACCCTCGGGTTTTTGCTGCTCAATGGCGCCGAATGCCTGTTGTACAACAGCAAGCTCAATCACCAGCAGAACTTTGCCGGCATGCTGGATTTCTATTCCTTGATCAACGCTGACGCCGACAACCACCAGGAGTTCGCCAAAGCGGCTGCAACGTTTGAAGCGTTATTGAAAAACGGCAATTTCCCGGTGGCGGATGAGCACTGTCGCGGCCTGCGCCAGTTGGTGATGGGCAGCGTCTTGACCAGCACCTTCGAGTGCAGTGCCATCACCCAGAATCTTGGGAGCAACCTGGAAGAGCGATCTGTCAGTGTCGGCGCGTTTTGCCAGGATTTGCTTGCCTTGAGCATGAATCCAGACTACCTCGCTGTGGCCTTTGGCCCCGACATGTTGCAAGGCTATCGAGAAAGCCATGGCCCTGCCAGCGATGACTTGCCCCCTTTCGAGATATTCACCAGTCGCGATCAAAAAGACCCGAAAGTCCTCAAGGGGCTGTCCGAGAAACTCCCAGCCCTGTCGGACTTTCTGGCTAAGCACATTCCCCAGGGAGATCTGTTCCTGGGCGCCATGACGCTGGACATCCCGGTTGGCGAAGCGCTTCGGCTCAAACAAACGCACGGCAATGATGAGCTGTGGCTGCACCGCAAGCTGATGGGACTGGTCGATAAGCGAATCGACTACAAAGACCTGGACAAGGCCATGGTGTACCTCAAAGCCCTGCTGATGGCGGCCACGACTGAACAGCTGCTGCAGGTGTGCAATCATCATGATGCGGCGCGGGTATTCGGTTACCAGGTGACCGGGAACTCCGCTATACTCAACGACATGGAAAATGAGCATTTACTCTCCAATATCCTCCAGAGCGATATTGGTCTCTAGGAGCACGAACACTGTGAAAGCCACCAAAACCCCATTTCTGAACGCCCTGGCCCAGAATATCCGCGCCGAATATGATCATGTCGATCGCCAGCGCAAAACCCTGCCGCCGCTGTCGGACGCGCCCATCAAGGCGTTTTGCCAATCGTTCATGCGCGGGGCGAGTGAAGCCCCACGGCTGTACTTTGCGCCGCTGACCGGGCTTGTGAAGACGCTGAGCAAAGGCTAAGAACTGGTGGCGGGCAGGTCGCTGCACAGGGCGCACGACGCCGCCCCATTCTGAAATACGGAGCCCTTGTGTCGATTTTAAGCGAGCGCCAGCAAGCCATCATCGAGGCCGAAAAATCCAGGGTGTTTTCGCTCCCCATCAGCATGCGGGAAAAAATCGGCGCGCTCGCCAGGTTTTGTGGGATTCACTATGTGGAGACGGAACTCGATCGGTTGGCGAATGTGTTTACCCGCCTGTCGGGAGACGAGGTCGAGCTGGATGAAACTGAGCTTTTGGTCATTTCGCTGAAAAGAGCCGGGGTTTTAACCAAGTCCGAAGCACTCACGCTGATTGGCCGGCACATCGTCGAAAAGCGGACACCGTGATCCGCTTTCGCCCCTCAGAACACGTCGCGACCGAGCTGATACGCCACTTCCTGGCGACCCAATGGCACGCTGTCCATGCGCTTCACATACAGGTGTTTTTCGCCACCCTCCAGAAACGAGATGCGCGCCATCAGGTAATTCACCGCACGGTTCACATCCCTTTTCGCCTGGGGGATGAAGTACAGGCCAAGGACGATGATCCAGAAGAACAGCGAGGTCAAGGTGAGCCAGCTTTGACTCGCCCAGGCCATCACGCTCAAGATGCAGAAACCAAGGATGCCCCAGGTCAGCATGGTTTTCAGCAGCTGGCTGGCCTCAACCAGCCTGAGGGCACTGGCATCGACATCCAGAAAGCGCTCAAGCTGGGTCGTGGCAGGTGTCAGCAGGCAATCTTTACCGGCTTGGAATGTGGGCATCGTCGAACACCTCTTTGATTTTGCCGCGATAGCCGTTGAGGTCGGCCAACTGAATGGTGTTTGCAATGCAGGTGGACTCAGGCTCCCCGTCATCACGCACACAGAACAGGTAGGCCTTCAAAATCCGATCGTGGTATTCGGACTTCGAGCGCAGCTCTTCAATTTGGGTGTACCGTGCTTGCTGCTGGTGGCGCTGGACGGCGTCTTTCGCCCATTGCCCCACCAGAAAGCCGAGGATGAGGATGACCAACAAGATTCGGGTGCGCCGCTCCCGCCAAAACACAGTAAAGCCCGACGCGGTGGTCTTCTGATTCATGGTCTGAATTCTTAGTGTGGATGCCTTGATGATAGAGCACAGAGCGCCAATCGGTCAATTTATGCCTAAAGCGTGTTTGTGCCTTCTCAAGCGATGCTAAATGCTCTAGCATTTCTGCCACATTCATGGGGTGTGCAGGCCGCTGCCCGCCCGTTGCAGCGTATGGTGACGACCAGGAGCGCAGATGATCGACATTCCAATTCCCCTGCTCTGGGGGCTCGCTGCGCTGGCCGCGTTGACGGCGGGGCGATGGGTCAGTGTGCTGGCCCCGGCACTGGTGCGCTTCCTGGAAGCGCGTTGGCAGCTCGAAATGGCCGACGAAGCGGGCTGCAACGTCATGAACCGCAGGTTGCCCGGCGCCCTCCCTGCGCTGTGGGCGCAACGCCGGCAAGCACGTGTGCTGATTCCCTTGCTGGATCAACGCCGCCGTCACCTGGCTTGGGAAATCACGGCACTGGCAGCTTCACTGGTGATCCTGGTACACGGTGGGATGACCCTGGAAGGCTGGGTGGCCGTGGGAGTGACCTGGGCCCTGCTGGCCCTGATCCACACCGACCTGAGTGATTTTCTGCTGCTCGACTGCATGGTGTACCCATTGCTATGGGCAGGTCTTCTGTGGCGCGCTTCAGGGCATGGTGACGCCATTGAGGGTATCTACGGCGCCTTCTTCGGTTACGCCGCCTTGTGGGGCGTGGCAGAGGGTTATGGGGCCATTCGCGGCATGAAGATGATGGGCAATGGTGACTTCAAGCTTGCCGCAGCGCTCGGCGCCTGGCTTGGCTGGCAAGCACTGCCCCTGCTGTTCCTGACGGCCTGTGGCCTGGCGCTGTTGCTGGCGCTTTTGCTCACAAAAACCCGTCGATCTTCGCTGGGCAATCCGCTACCCTTTGGGCCTGCGCTCGCCGTGGCAGGATGGGTTCTTCTCCTGCTTCAACTTCCCGCATAGGACAACATCATGACCTTGGCAAAAAGCTCTCTCCCGACCCCGCCCCCAGGCTACGAGCTCGTTTTCGAGGGTAACGTGCGCAAGGGCGATCTGGCCCACAGCGATAGCAACGAATGGAACCCACCGGGAAAAAACGACTTCACCGCGATCGGCAAGAAAGTGCAAAGCTACTACGCTGTGGCGCGTCCGACACCGCAGCATCGGTAAGGCCGCGCCTTCAGCCAAGGGCTCCGCGACAGAGCCCCTTTCACCGGGTGCCTGGATAACGGATCGGTGATCGAGGCGGGCGCCACCGCCAAACCCATCAGCGGCTGCGGCGCTCAACGTCCCCGGAATCCGATTGCGCGTGACCCTTGATGGCCTGGGCGGTAATGTCGCCAGACATCGTGCTGACATCACCGAGGATGTTGCCAGCCACGTCGACATCGCCACTCATGGTCTCGACGCTGTTCACCGTGCCTTGCACCCGAACATCGCCGGATTGGGTGGTGATGGACTTGGCATCTCCGTTGACCACGATCGTGATGGGGCCCACCAGGGAGCCCTTCTGCCGCACCCCGTCGACCACCACATTGCCGTCGCCATTGATGGAGATGTTGCGACCCTGGTAGGTCTTGCCATTGATCGTCACTGAAGAATTACCTGTGATAACCGTGCTGTCAGCGTGTGATGCCAGGGGGAAGAGCGCCAGCAGCGCTGCAAGAAGCTTTTTCATTGTGCGTCCTTATCGGGAAGTCAGGTTGAAGTGCGGGTCGGGGGTAGATGCCAGGCGCTCAGCCGATGACGCATCTGGGCATCCAATCTACCAGCGCCCCGCCCCACCGGACAAGTCATGCTCCAGACCAATTTAGGCCTAACGCGTCACAACCCCAGCTCGTGACTCAGCAGGTCTGCCTGCATGACCTGATCGGCCAGGAATGCCTGGTGCCTGAGCAGCAACCCGGCGTCCACGTCCATGCTCGCCGCCAATTGCGAGACGCGATCACTGCTCACCCCTGCTGCAGGGAGAGAAGACAGGATCTCCACCACCTCAGGCATCAAGTGAGGCCGCTGGTGCAGGAGTTTCTTGCCGGCATACATCGAAAAGCCCAGCAGGCTGGGGTGTTTCAGCACTGCTTTCATGTGGTATTCGATCAGGGCCAGGTAGGCATAATCGGCAAAAGCAGGGCTTTGCCTCTCAATGTCCGGCCAGCGGTAGGCAACCGATTCAACAAAGAGCTTGCGCTGCTCAATCAGAAGCTGCAGCACCATTTCATCACCAGGTTTGGTCAGCAGCTCCATGCTGCGAACCGCCGCTGTCCTGCTCAGGTGGCTGTCGTATAAGTCGAGGAAGGCCGCACCTACATAGTCTTCGTTGAGGCGCCCGCGTTCCTGGATGGAGTTGATATCGGCAAAGGTGCCGTGCGGGCCAGCCAGGGTTCTGACCAGACTGCTCACCCGAGGATTGTTTACCAGAAGCGGGCTTCGGCCCCAGAGCTCATCGCCCGTGGCTGCAAGTTCGGCGGCCAGGCGTGGATAGGTGCTCAAACCATTCACCAGCATCTGCCGGAACAGTTGCCGGCGATCGAACTCCTTGTAGCCGTAATGCGAAAGCAAGGTCATCGCACCAGGCTTCAGCCTTTGCGCAATTTGCGCCACCGTCCAGCCTTTCATCTGCAAGGTGACCATTGGGTTGTAGATAACCAGGTCGATAATGCGCTCAAGGCAGATTGTGGAAAGCAGGGAGGGAGGCTCTAGCAGGCGACGCACCCCCTCTTCGATATCCCTGATGGCAGGGTCTTGATCGAGGCACAGGATCCGGTTCAACGAATTAGGCTTGATGTCCACCTTGTTCCATTGCCTGGAAATCTGGCAGTCGCTCGCCTCAGCCAGCGCTCCGAGCGCTTGGCTCGCCAAAATGAGTTGTCCCGCCAACCAGGGTTGGTCGCCGTTTAATGCGTATACCTGGCTGCTGGGATAGCCGCAAAAACTGCATATCCTGTCAACGAGACACGCCAGTGCCTTGCCGCGCAGGGCCTCATCTTGAAAATTGATCCGACGCACCAGGCTGGTCAGGCCGCGCTCCATCACCTGTTCGTTCAAGTCAGTTAAGCTTGAATCGCCAAAGTCCTCGGAGACCAGCATCCAGAATACATCAAAATCAGTGGTGTCCATGGCATACGCAGACACAAACTCCAGGTTTTCCGCACTGATCAGGCGCTCGACATCATCACCCAATGCTGTGATGAGGGTGGCCTGCAGAAAATCGCTTTGACCCACGGCGGCGGCAAAGCAATCAAATACGTTTGGATCCAATCCTCTGCGCTCAATCTCGGCCTCGCAGGCCTCCTTGAGCTTGGCCAAAATGGGCTGAAGGTGCGGTGAAAACGCCGTCTGCGGTACCGACTTGAATAGAGAATGCATGGGCATGGCTGCTCATAGAATCTGCCGCCTCGACCAACAAATCCGGGCAGCAGAGGATTCACGATTATTGATAGTATTGCTTAAACCGAACCTGGTTGACTACTGGCAGCAGGCGTTGAAATGAGCATTTCAGGGCTCTGGCATCGGCCTTTCAGAAAAACGCATTGGGATGTATTAGCAATCGCAGCTGGCAAAACGCCATGGGGTGACTGTCTTCCACGCAACTTGGTGGCTTTTTGCCCTCAGTTGACATTTGCCATGATGGCAAATAGTCTGGTTTGGATCAAAGCGCCCATGGCAATCACTGCAAATACAGCCTGTTAAGGACGGATGAATTGCAAGGAATCGAGTTTTTCGAGAGCTGCCGAAGGCGGGGCTCGGCTCGCTGTTGAAGCAGGGTCGTCACATCAACGGAAGAAATCTGCATCAACTGACGGGTCGAACCCTCAGGTAAAGGACGAAACGCCAAGAGACCACACAGTACCAATGATCTAGTCGCAAAAAAGGGGTCATCTCCATGACCGGTGAAACACCACAAAAACAACTTCCCAAGGCCCACCCTGCCCGCTTCTTCTTGACTGCCGGCGCAATCGATCGATTGCAAGACGCCACCATCGCCAACATTGCCGAACTGACGGGCCTGCAGCGCTCGAAAATTGCCTTTTACATTGATCAGCTGATCAGTGATTATGAGATGCAGATCGACAAGATCGGCCAGAATTACTTCACCTACGCCATTCGCTCCTGGGGCCGTTTGTTGAATCCCGAGGGCGTGCGCAGCTACCTGGGTGACTACCTGGACGGCAAGGTGCCTTCCTCGCTGGCTGCCGCCAAAACCTAATCGATGCAGGAGTGCCCATGAGCTACGAGATCTATCCGTACACAGCTGCTGAGAAATCCCTGGCTGAGGGTTGCGACTTGCTGAGCGACCTCTTGCTCCCCCTTGATCAGCGCGCCATTGAAGATCCGGAAGACCTTTTTGAGCAGATCCGGCATCACTTCGGCGAAGCGCTGTCGGCGCTGGAGCACCATGCCATTGAGATCGAGCAAGTGGGCACCGAAAGCACAGACGAAGGCGATTTCCCGGTCTTGCGGGAAAAGGTGGTTGACCCTCAGCTCAAGGAAGCTTTCGACACCCTCAAGGGGCACTTGAATGGGCTAGAGGCGATTCAGAACGTGCCCGATCTGCTGACGGGAGACACCATCCTGTTGGTGATCGAAGGCTACAGAGAGCATTTCGCTCCGCAGCTTGCCCAAGAAAAAACAGCCATTCTGGCTGAGCCCTCTCTGGATCCAGAATGGGCCTGATGGCGACAGTGTGTCCTCCGGCCCCTTGAGGACGGGAGGACGTCCGCCCGCTTTCAGGGTTTCCTGGGCCCGTAGGCCTTTTTGACGTGATCAGGGTTGGATGCATCGAACATCGCAATCTTCCAGGCCAATTGCACAAGGCCGGCAATTGGTGCCCCTAGGCATGTGGCGAGAGGGATTCGAAAATACCGAGGGATCATTGCACTGACCGCGAGGGCAATGACAGTGAGCAGGCCGCGCAAAAAGACGATCAGCAGAAACCACAGGGGCTGGGGGTCTGTGAACAGCACAAAGCCCGCAGCAATCCCAAGCAGTACGCTGGCATCGATGCCATTATTCCACCAGAACAGTTTCATGCCTGCCCTCGACGAAGGTTGTAGAGCACTCAATATAGCACGAACGTAAAAAGTCACTGCTGGATCAGAAAATCAATTAAATACCCAGATCGTCCATCAAGAATTCCTCTGCCAGGGTATCGGGGCATTTCACCGTCATGCTCTGCAGGGCCTTGCTATCCAGCCCGCAGGCCTTGAGCAACGGATAGCTCAGCAGATCATTGCGTTCCAGGTAGCCCACCAACCCCTCTAGTACTTCTGACCTGGCCACTATCAGCTGCCTGATCGCTTGAAAATCTCGTCTTCCCAGGGAGCCCGAATTCACAGCGATTCGCTTGCGCCCCTTCAGCGTTGACTGGGACAGTTGCGCCTCGATCATCATCGCCACCAGGCCGGTGACAGCCGGCGCCTCGTGCAGCTCGGGTCGCAGGTGGGGTAACAGGCACATGAGCTCATCGGCATGAGGGTAATGCAGGGCCCCCTGCTCCAGTGCCCTGGCCAACATCCTGTCAGTCATGTCACTACGGTGATGTTCCTTGAGCAGCGAGGTCGCCAGCTGCAGCTGGGCCACCTGCTGCCGCAGAATGGCCTTGGGCCGTTCACGCAGTTGTGTCTGATCGAATCCAGGCTCGACCCCAGTGCCCTGAAGGAAGTTGAATACCCGGCAGGGCCCCTGCAAGGTCTCGCTCGCCCAGGCGGGCAGGTGCACCTTGTCTTGATTGGGATGGCCCAGAATCTCTTCTGGGGTGACTTGCAATGCGGCCAGATGCTCAGGCGAAGGGTAGGCCAGGTTGATCATTGACTGGCGTTCAATCAAGCGCACCTCGCGGCTGGACAGAGGGTGTTCGCCGCGCTGTTGCCAGGCATCAACGATCTGCATCGCCACCGGCAGCAAGTGCTCCACCACCTGGTCGCAAGTGAACCCCGCCATTCTCAAGCGCAGCCCCGGATTGTAGACCAGCACCTTGAACAGCCATCGCTGCACATCGTTGCTTGGCGATCGGCCCGTTGCCTTGAGCAAGTCATTGACCAGCGTCGGGCTCAATGGCCTCAGCGTATTGGGTGTCTGGAAGCCAGGAAAATAAGCCCCCTGGTAAATCCGTGCGGCGTGCGTCGTCACGTTCTGCGGGGATACGAACTCACCGTGAACCCCCCTCAGCGACAGCACACTTAGCAGCGCGGGGTCATGCTGCCGATCAAGCTCAAGGCTGCGTAGAAAATGTTTGAGGGCAAACGCTCGGGCGCCATCATCCAGGCCATGTTGCAAGCCATGCAGCGCCAGCAAGGCGTGGTGCGCACCTCCGGCGACGGCATGCAGATTATCGCTGCTGACTCGGTAGTGCTGGAGTACATCGGGCTTGCCCCCATCGGCCACCCATGCTGCATGAACCATCGGGCTGGACAACAGTTCTGCGCGCCCCTGCTTGGCTGAGGCAACGGTATTTAACGCTTGGACTACCAGCTCGGGCTTGTACGCATGCGCTGCGACAAGGGATGGCAGCAAAAGATGCTCATCACCCCCGATGTCACCGAGCACCCCATTGATTGCATCCAGCAATTGACGCAGTTTGGCTTTTAGCGGACTGCTGAAATGCCCAAATGGTATGGCTTGAAACAGGCCCTTGAGCTTCATAGCGCAAGGTCTGCGCACAACAAGGCTTCACTCAAGGCCTCGGGTGCTGGTTTGCTCAGCTTGCGCAAAATCCGGCTGTCGAAGCCGCACCACAGCAGGATTTCTGCATCCGGAAGCCCATGGCGCTCCAGGTGGGTCAGCAGCATGTCACCCAGCGCTGGCGCCTGCCTGATTACCGATGCCACACTCATAAACTTGTCTTTCCAGTCCATGCTCGTATCGCCAGGTAGCGCGCTGTCACGGGCCTGGGTGGTCAGCATGACATTGAGAACGAGCAGCGCCACCTGGCCAGCCTCACCGTGCTTGTGGATGTCGAGCGCGCCGTGAAGGCTCAGCAGTAAACCGATCTCCGGGGTTTTTGCGGGGCCCTGTTCCAGAAACTGCGCAAGCAAGCGATCGGTGGTCTCACTGCGGCCTATTTCCGACAGCACCTCATAGGCCTCGTCGCCATTGGCGAGGGTGCCTGCCAGCACCATGTCAATGTCCAGGGGTAGCTCCAGGCGCTTGTAGTTGGCATAGATATCACCGGCATAGCCATGATTGAACACACACAGCGGCCCCTTGAACGTATCCTCAAGCAGCACAGGAATGTCCTGGTCGACAAGGTCAGGGTGGCCCATGAGTTCGTGGGTGTGCACGTCCAGCATGGCCAGGTCAGGGGCGAACGGGCTGAACAGGTTGACCAGGACTTGGCGCCGAAAGAGCGGGCCCCATTTGGCCATCTGCCGTGCCGGCAAGAGGGCATCGAGCTGTTGCACAATCTGGTCTATGACGGGCTCCAGGTGGGTGACAATCTCGCTTTGCTGCCGCCCTTGCGCCTTGAGGCGCATGCCCGGATTGTAGACGAAGTGCTTGAGCAGGAACCTTAGCTCGAAGGGTTCCATGTCAGTGATGCGCCCCCAATCCGCGAGGGTGTCGCTCACCAACGTGGGGCTGAGCGGTAGCAGTGCTCCGCTAATGCGCTGGGTGGTCAGGAAATTGTCAACATAGACTTGCATGCCACCCGTGGATAGATTCGAGGGGATCCAGGGTTTGCCAAGGAACCCATGCAACGACAGGCTGCCGGAGATGGATTGATCGGCGGACAAGCCGTGCGTGTAGTCCACATCGTCGTACAGATGGTGCAGGTAGTGGCTGACGCCTTTGATGGCAAGCTCCGTGCTCTTGTAGCCGATGGCAAAGAACAGGTAATGCGCCCCGCAGCGGTAGGCATTTTTCGCGTCAAGCTTCCTGTTGCTGTCGAAATCAAAGGTACCAAGCTCCCCGCCATCGAGCAGTAGCGCCGCTTGAAAGCCCAGGGAGGCAATCACCGTGCGCAGCAGCACGCTGTCCTTGCTGAACGTCTCGACCCATTCCCGCACGACCCCTGGATTGAGTTGATAGGCATGCACAAGGTTGCGCGCCACGGGCTCCTCCGCGCCCAGGCGAGGGTCGTGGAGTTCATGGGCCAGTGCCTCGTAGAACTTGCTCAGGCAGCCTTGCTGGATGTGACTGAACTGATCGACGGGGACTTCGGTGAACAGGCACTGAAGTTTCATAGCCCCAGATCCCTTTCAAGGTAGTCGCTGAGCATGCTCTCGGGTGCTCGGCTGCCCAACAGTTTCAGCTCCTTGCCGCCGAAGCCACAATAATCGAAGGATTGCTGACACAGGTAGAACGTTTCTACCATGATGTTCAGCATCGGCTCGACCAGGCCAGGGCGATCCCTGAACACCTGGTGAATCGACGGCAAATCCCGTTCGCCTGCCATGGGTAGCGCCAGGCGTATGATCATCAGGGTAGCGGCGTCACTGTACTGACGCAGGATGTCGGGGCTGGCCAGATGACGGATCAGCACCGGGGTAAATTGGTTGTCCTCCATTCTGCACCCCATGTCCTGGAGCTGCCGAATGTGCTCAGGCAGCAGCACCTCCTCAATGATCTTGGAATGACCATGGCAATTCAAAATCAGGTCATCATGCAGCTTCGTCGCCGAGAGGAAGCCGCCAAAGGCCAAGTCCGGGTGGATCGGATAGCCTGCCGCTGACAAGAACTCGATCACCTGGGTGCCCCGATGCCGATAGGGCGTGGTGAATGCCGCCCTGAACAGCTCCAGTGGGCCTGAGAAGGTATGCTTGAAGCAGTCCACTTTGGGATCCGTCAGCACCATGGGGTTCAGTGGCACACCCTGAAGCTCCTCTGGCTGCGCCTGAAGCATGGCCAGCCCCTCGGGGAAGGCACTGAACAGGTTGACCAGCACCTGGCGCTCAACGGCCTTGCACAGCTGTTCCGACAGGTCGATCTTGCTGAGCAGGTGCTGGATCACCGGTTTCACTGTGTCGGCAATTGATTCACACGAGGCGCCTTCGGCGCGCATGCAGTAGCCGCGATTGTAGACCAGGGTGTGGAAGGCCTTCTCGATCTGGATCGCCCGCTGGCTGTCGCCCAGGGCATAAAACGGCATGCTGCCCTTCTCGCTGAGCAAGTGGTCAATGGCCCCCTCTTGGACAACCTGGTCGGCGGCGGTTGCGGGGCCGCCGATGTGTCGCAGCGCGGCAGTTTGCTCGGGGCGATAGGGGTGCTTCTCAATCTGAGCAGCAATACCTTGGTGCCAGCACACGTATTCGCGTTCGATCCGCAAAGCCATGGCGCTCGACGTACACGACAGGGCACTGATCGGGAAATGCGGCTGATGGTCGATCGATGTGGCCAGGTAACCTTCCTGTGGGGCTGCCAGCACGATGGCGTCAGCCAGTTTCAGGGTCAGGTCGCGGCGCACCTGGGGGTCGACAATGCCCATGCGAAAATGCAGGCCGTGCAAGCCGTAGTGGTAAAGCTCGTCCACCAGGCTGGAGAAGTAGCCGCTGTGCAGCATCTCCCAGTGCTGCTCGATGTCGATCCCTTCCTCAACGGCCAGTGCAACGTAATCCAGGCTACCCCGCGTTTTGAAGATCGGGTCAAGGAGCCCCTTGACCTCGCTCAGCTGATCAAAGTCCTCGATCTCCATGTCAGACAATGACGCGCCAGCAGACATGCCAACCGCTGTCATGGCTTTGACTGCAAACTGTTCCAGCGCTTGGGCCCGTTCGGGCGGTAGGATGTCCAGCGAAGCTTTGCGGAAAAGGGAGTTGCTCATGATCAGCCTGTGCCTTGAGGTCGGGTCGCGCTGCCTTGCGCCCTTATTACTTCAAGTCTGGCAGATCAGCGCCCTCACGGTAAAGTTCTGACTGCCCCTGTGGGTTGGCCATGGCACTATTTACCGCTATATTGATAGCCATTCAACCGCATCGACAGGTGAAATACCCCATGACCCCGGCCCTAGGCTCGAACGCGTTAAGCCCCATCCAGTTGGAATTAGCGGTAGGAGGCATGGGTGAGCCCGGCTGGACGGGTATGCCGTTTTGGGATGCCAAGGGATCACCGGACTTTCCAGACCGCCTGCAGTTCCTGCTGCACAACCGACTGCCCTACGCCGAATGGCTGAAGAAGCTCTCGCCTCAAGACAGGCCGCCTCGCGGGAAATGCTTTCGATTTTTTGTCCAACACGGTCGGTTTCGGTAGCGCTTATCGAGTCTCATCCCTAAGCCATGCTTCGCCAGGTGATAGATGGGCCTCGTCAGGGCTTTGGCTCATTTGATTCGCCTGGCTTATCCTTGGCATGACTGCTGACGGCATCTGAAAACGAGCTTTTGGGGAGATCCTGGCTTTTGTGTAGCTCAGCCGCTTTCGTGACAAAATTGCCCGACATTCCAACACCCATTATATTGGGGTCAAGAGACTTCGCCTTTTCCCACAGCTTTCTCAGTTCATTTATATGAAGCAAACCACCTCTGTCCATCTTATTGGCGACGGATTGAATATTCGCTTCATGTGGGTCGACACATTTCTCGAACAGGACTTTTTCAAACTTGAAATCCCCATTGTCCTTGAGCTCAATGAGGTCTAAAGTAATCTCTGGGTCTATCCTGGACATCATCTCGACCACGACCGCCTCGCATCGAGCAATCTTGGAAATGACTTTTGAAAGTTCTACCTTTGAAAAATCCCTGTGAATGCAGGCTTTGATGTGGTCATGGTTGCAACGATCAGCGGGCATTTTATCAACCAGTCGAATAAGCTCACCCCTATCGACCACACCTAAAGCAATCACCTCACCGACATAGATATGATCTTTCTCTCTGCCGGCTGCATACTTGGAAAGCACCAAGTCATGCAAGCCGATACAAATACCAGATGCGTGATTGGTTGATGCATTCTGGATGCTGACGGCTCTGGTCTCCCAGTCAGAAGGCAGCACCGCCGTCTCCGGGCCAACACCTTGCGCGTAATAGCTATAGGTATTATGGAAATTTGATTCCTCGCCGAGCAAGGCCTCAATAAGCTCATACTTTTCCGGCATGTTTCGCGGGTACATGTCGGCTTCAAAAGACACCTGGGCAGAATCTGGTATGTTATGCAGGGAGCCGTGTATGGCTTGACTGCCGACAATGATTATCTCACGATCACCCGTTATGTCCGAAGCCGCACGTATCAAATGCTCTAAGCTTGACCTGTTCATTGATCTCCTGCCTTTCCTCGGGCGTTATGATGCCGTGAAATGGACTTGACTGGCGCATCCTTATGGCGACCTGAGTGTCTCGCACAATAAAATCGCATATTCTGGAGATGGGGGCTCGCAGCACTGCCTCCCACTCTTTGAGAACATCCAGGTCGGCCACTTCTCTGGCTTTCGCAATGTTCGACCAGGCCTGTTCAATGAGCTCCGGATTCTCACGAAGCTTTTTTGCGACAAGCCTGTGAATCAGAAGGCTTCGAATCTCGTGGATTCTGTGGTCACTTTTTCCACTGATCATTTTCACACCTGTTTTTGCGTAGTGTGCTCAGGAGGCTTGCTGGATGCAACAGGTCAAGCTGACTATAGCATGACGGAGGGCCACGAAAAGCAATAACCACTTGGAATAGCTTTCGCAACAAATGAGAATTTTGCGAATAAGTGTGTTATCACAACCCTCTTCGGGCAATCGAATTCAAAGGCCGAGGTCGTCCCCTAGATAATGCTCGGCCAGGCGCTCCTGATCTTCAACGGATAGCTTGGACAGCACGTCACTGCCGAACCCGCACCATTTCAGCAGGCGCTGATCCATGGGCCCCGTGCGCTGCAAATACTCCAGCACCTCGGCCCATAGTGGCGCATCATCCTGGAACTCGTCGGCGGGATGATGCCGACTGGAAAGGGATTCACCATCTGCCAGTTTCAATCTGGCATTCTCGATCAAACCGACTACGAAGCCAAATTTAGCTGCGGTCGAATAGTTCTCAGGGGGAGATATCAGGGTGGCGTAGTCAATGATCTTGCGTGCTTGAGGTGTTGATTTATCTTGAATGTGAGGGAGACTGGCGAACAAGCCCTCCAGCGCTTTGGAGCGCTTCGGTTGTAAATCGCACACAATCGCCTTGTGCGTGAACTTCGGATTATTGAGGTGCCCGGTCAGGATGAGGTCTAGGTCAATTGGCACCCCCTTGTCTTCGAGAGACAGGGCTGCGTGATACGGCGTGAACGCTGTTTGTACATCCGAGATCATGAAGGCGGGGCCGTTGAACACGGTCGCCAAGTGTGAGGTCGGTTGCTGGGTGGACATCGTTCGAATCAACTCGCGGTCGTCGTCAGAAGCAGAAGTGCTGAGGTGGCCGTAACACTCGGCAGTGGAGGCATCCAGATACGCCAGGTCTTCTGGGAATGCGGCCAGAGCATTGATCAACACCTGGCGATGGAACAGCGGATACAGTCGTCCCACAGGAAGGCACTGACTGTCTCCAAACGCCTGGTCAAACACAAGATTGATCCGCTCGCTCAGTCGATGCACCACCTGGTGGGTCGGATAGCCCTGGGATTTTAAACGCAGTGCTTCGTTGTACACGCAATCGCGCAAGGCCAGGCGGAGGTCTGGGGCTTCCCCATTGCTTTGCTCAGTGAAATAACTCGCCACCCACCGCTTGAGTCGTTTGTCGGTGTCGACAGCGAGTTCTGGTTTGACGTTGAACCCCTGCAACGAGGAAAACGCTTCTCGGCGCCATGGCGAGCTCCCCAGCCATGTCAGGCTCGATAGCGCAAAGGGTGAATCCAGCAGCATAGAAATCAGGTTGTTCACGGCTTTCAAGGCCTGGGCAGGGTCTTTGAAGGGCATCTTATAGAACCAGCCATGTGCCCCCTGCCTACACAAGTTCTCGACAAGGTTGCTCCACATAGGCAGTGGCAATGTCTGGGGGGTGAACTGCGCGCCGTCCAGTAGCCACACTGCCTGGAACTCAGGGCTTTCAAAGAATTTTTGGCTGCGGTCACGCAATTGGCCGTGCCCCGACTTGCGCTCACCACAGACCTGGTCGAACACTTTGGGGAATTTTTCCCTCAGATCCAAGAGCGAGCCTATGCGCGGACTATCACCGAATGAACCGCCTGCAGCCCACATCAGCTCACTATTGAATTCCTGGGTCATCAATTGCATTTCAATGCTGAATTGCTCACTGAAATGGTCACGAGTGAAGTGCTTGAAAATAGAGGTGAGCGACATGGTTCGATTCCGGTGGTTAGAGCCCAAGATCCTGCGCCAGGTAATCTTCCTTGAGACGGTCACTGGCCCTGGCGCCCAGCTCGTCCAGTACCCCGGCCCCCAGTTTGGCAAACGCCAGCACCTGCGCGTCCAACTGACCATGCCGATCCAGGTAGCTTAAAAAATCGGGGATGAGCGCCGGATGCTTCTTCAGCTGAGAAGACATGCTCTTCTCAGGCTCCGAATCATCGTCCCACCACCTGCCGGCGAGGAAGTCGTGCACACGAATCCCCAGGTAGCCAATCTGGGACTCGGCGGGCAGCTTGTCGAAATTGAGCAGTGAAAGGTGGTTGCCCAGGAATTGGGTGAGCTCGGCATCGACAGGGCCATCGGCCACAATCCGGCGCAGGCAGCCTTCGAGAAATTCACAGGTCTCCTTGTACATGACCAGTGTGGGAAAACTCTCGTGCTCTGGCAGCAGAGAGAACAGGGCTTTGTTCAGATCGACCTGATAGCCTGCGTTTTCCCAGCTTTCGGCAATCACCCCCATGGAGTTATGGTCGTCCGTCCCGGAAAAGCTGCCCAAAGGCCCTTCAAGCGTGATGGCCAGTTGGCCTCGTGGCAGCCCCTCAAATCCTGGCTGGCCGTGCAGCGCATCATCGCTGATGCCCAGTAACGCGACATCCTTGGGGAAGGGGCTGAACAGGTTGGCCAGGGCACTGGTGTTGAATGCTTTCGCTTCCACTTCGGGAACCCTGAGGCGCGCACCGATGTAGGTTTCAATCGCGTCCATCACACGCTGAGCAGACTGCGCAATGTCAATCGTGTCCACCCCGCGACTCTTGAGCTGGAGGTGAGGGTTGTACACCAACACATTCAGCGTCCGGCGCACTGCATAATCAAGACTGGAGGGATCCTCCAGGAAACCGTAATAGACCGAGCTGACGAGCAGGCTCAGCTCATCCGCCACAACCGGGTGCTGCGGGTCGGGGTCGAACTGCTTCAGGTAAAGCGCCGTGGTCATGTCGGGTTTCTGCACCAAGTCCGGCGCGTCTTCGAACGCCACCAGCCCGAGCCGATCGATGTCCGTCCCAAGCGACTCGGCTGCCTTGAAGCAGTCCCCTGAGGGGTGAAAAAGGCTGGTCAGAATCATGCTGGCGCCGGCCAGTGACAGATGGCTGTCCTTGTAGCCAATCAGGAGCAACGGGTGATGAGCGCCTAGATCGATGCAGTCATGAGCCAGGTTGCGCACATACTCCTCGTCCGTAACCTGCATGAGGCTGACAATGTCCGAGAGTTGGCCGCCATCGAGCACCCAGGCGGCCTGGAAGTCGAGCCTGTGGGTAGCCTCCATCCAGGCATGGCCTTGGCTGTTCAACGCCTGGATCAGGCTCGTCAGTGCCGCAGGCTCCTGCCGATGCAGGGCGACCAGGCTGTCAAACGTAGCCTTCGGGGGCGCCAATTCACCCAGGGCAAGATTGAGTGCCTCCAGGAACGCCTGCTGGCCTTGTTGACTGGAAGGCTTGAATTGCTCACTGGGTACGCTGCTGAACAACTGATTCAGTTTCACAGGCCAAGCTCTCCACCTAAAACATGCTCTGCCAGGCTGTCTGGGGCGCGGGAGCCCAAGAGGCGCAGCTCTTTGTGATCAAACCCAAGCTCCTGGAAGACCTTGGGGGTCAGGAGGTCATTTTTCCACAGATGGTCGAGCACCGGCTCAACCAACCCAGGTCGTTGGGCAAAGAGCCCTTTCAGGTGAAGCTTGGGCAAGCGGGCTTGAGCTGCCTCAGCCGCCCGCAAATCCAGGCCCGCACACAGGATGTTGAGTGCGGCCCGATCGCTGTAAGAGCGCAGGTACTCCGTGCGCAACAACGCCCTGATGACATGGCGCGGCATCTTCTCGGCTGGGCGATCCTCGGCCAGATAGGCATCCAGCACGGCGGACTCGCCGCCTTCATGGTGAATGAGGGCACTGAATTCAGGGCGATCAAACAGCAAGCCTCGGCTCGCCGTTTCAACCGTGATCGGGTAGCCCGCTGCGGTCAGGTAGTCTATCACCGAGGATGCTTTGCTCTCCTCGACGACGGACTTGTCGGCGCGGAACAGCGCCACGGGCCCCATCAGGGTTTTCAGAAAGTATTGCGCATCCGGATGGGTCTTGAGTACCGGGTCAAGGATCACTCCCTGCAGTTCCTCGGGCTTGGTACCGAACATCTCCAGGCCTCGCGGAAAGGCACTGAACAAATTGATCATCACCTGGCGCTTGAGTGCTGCCGTGAACTCCGGTGAGCTCTTGAACTGCTCCAGCAGGTGGTCGATGACGGGCTCAACCTCCTCCTTCAGTTCAAAATTGCTGATGGGCACCGTGGCTTTCAAGCGGTAGCCGTAGTTGTAGACCATGGCCAGCAACCCCTGCTCGACCTGATCCGCCAGCAGGTGGCGTGGCAGTGTATTGGCGGCAATTTCCATCTCATACTGCCCCCTGCCACTCATGTATTTGGCCATGCCTGCGTCCAGTGCATCAGGCTGCTCCGCCTCAAAATCGACCCGTGCAAACAGGTTGAGGAGTGCGTTGAGTTCGTTCTTGGTGAACTCGTGGTCTGTTTCATCTCCCTCGATGTCTCGCACCGCATCGGTGGCAAGCTTCAGTTCATGGTCATAGTCCTCCTTGATCAAGGAAGACAGGGTGTGCAGGGGGAAGGCCAGATCGTTGGGGCAGGTATCACCGAAGTAGTCATGGAGCTGCTGGGAAATGGTGGTGACCCCCCATTTGCGCCCTTCCTCGTCAACCAGGTTCATGCGGAAATGCAGGCTATGAAGCCCGTGGCTATCGATGTCTTCCCTCAGGTCAGCGAAGCTGAACGGCGATTCATACTCCAGCCATTCGTCTCTGATGTCAGAGGGTTCTGCGCCATTGAGGTACGTTGCAAAAAAGTCCAGCGCGCCTCCCGCGTGGATTTGCGTAAGCAACTCGCGCCCCTCATCTGATGCAACAAATTCCCGAAAAGCGGATGTATCTTGCGTGCACACTTCTTCTGCGAACTCGTACTCGCACCCGGAAGCTGCCGCAAACGCCAGCACGGCGCCAGCGAAACGCTCAAAGAGCGCTTCCCGTTCGGCTGTGAGTTCGAAGCTCTGGCCGCTCTTGAATAATTGGCTCACAAAATCCCTGCCCCTGGATGACCAGGTCTATATAGGCTGTTAACCCAGTGTGGCAGAGCCGTAAATCCTTCGTCCAGCGCCTGGGCAGCGGCTACAGGCCAAGATCACTGCCGAGGATATGCTCATTCAGCGAGTCGGGCGGATTGTCCAGAAGGTTCAGCTCGCGCCTGTCAAACCCGCAGAGCCTGAAGGCGTCAATGCTGATCAGGTCGTCCTTTTCCAGTGCGCTAAGCACGACTGGAATCATGTCGGCCCTGGCGGCGAAGAAGTCGCGCAAGTTTATGTCTGCACATGCGCGTCTGTAGTTTAGATACCCGGCCTCGGGACAGCTGATCTGCACACCCGCCTTGATCAGGTTGATGACGGCGGTGTCGCTGTAATGCGCCAGGTACTGTGGCGTCAGCAGGCTAAGTGTTGTCTCGATTGGCATCTCGTCCAGCGTTCTCGGTTGACTGAAGAATGCGTTCAGCGCATAGGACTTGCCTGCGGCGTGATCAATCAGATTTCCTGTCTGGCCGAGGGTGGACAGCCACCCCTTGCAAGCGAAGTCGATGTGAATCGGGTAGCCCGCTGCCTGCAGGAATTCGACCACCTGTGTGGCCTTGTGTTGTTTGGGCGCTGAGTGGTTGGCAGCGAACAGGTGTGTTGGCCCGGCCAGTGTGTTGGCGAAATACCTCGCATCTGGGTGACTGCGAAGCACTGGGTCGAGCATGACTCCCTGAAGCTCCTCTGGTTGCGCGCCCAGCAGGGCCAGCCCAGACGGGAATGCGCTGAACAGATTGATCAACACCTGGCGCTTGAGCGCCTGGGTGAATTTCGGAGAAGCCTTGAAGGGGGCAAGCAGGCGGTCGATCGTGGGTTCGACAGCTCCCATCAGCCCGAAATCCGAAAGCCGTGCATCACCTTGCGTAGCCTTCAGGTGATAACCACGATTGTAGACGAGGCACTTGAACCCAAGCTCAATCATGTTGGCCAGCTTCTGCGGGCCGAGATTCTCCTTCAGCGTCTTGTAATCGTACTGACCCTCGTAGGTCAGAAAGTAGTCAACGCCCCGTTCGCGGCTCCACGCTTTGCCCTCTTGGGTCTCAAGGCCGAGGTCAAGCAACGCGTTTAAATGATGCCTGCTCGCCCGTGGGGCGCCGTCCGCCATCTCAGCACCCTCCTCAACCTGCTGGGCGTATACGAACTCCGCCTCATAGTCCTTTTTGATCAGGCACGACATCGCTCCCAGTGGGAAGCATGGATCTTCCGTGTACGCCTCCGCCTGCAGGTCAAAAAGCCGCTGTGAAAGCAGTATCACCGCTTTCAATCTGTAATCTTGAGTGAGCATGTTGCTGCGAAAGTGCAGGCCATGCAGGCCGTATCGCATCAGATCCTTGCGCAGTTCCTCAAGCTCAAAGGTGGCAAAATTGCCCCAAAAATCATCAATATCCTCGACCTTGTCGGCAACAATCAAGGTGGCAATATCAAGCACACCGCGCTCAAAAAAATGACTTAGCAACTTGAGGCCGTGTTGGCTTTCAATGAATTCATCAAGGGGAGCCTCGTCCCAATATCCATTCTCTTCCGCCAGTTCAGCAAGAGTTGTGAATTGCTGATCGTGGGCCATGGCCAATTCCAAGGCCTCATCAGCGAATTGACTGATCACCTGAACACGTTCGGGCTTGAGTTCAATGGGGAGCGAAGTGCCGAATACTGGGTTTTTCATGAGTGTTCGAATGGGGTTGTACTGGTTGCATTGCCTTATTCTGGCAGATGCGCCGTGCCGGCGTCCATGCAGCACGAACGCAGGTGGCAACACGCTGGGAGGCCATGCTTTAATGATTTATTGAAGGAGACTTTCCATGACCCGGCCAGTATTTACCAAGCAGGACTTTCGCCAGCAGATGAAGGTGATCCTCACCAATCTCATCGATCGCGACTGGAAGCAGGCGAAGCAAAACGTGCAGCAATACACCCAGCACATGAACCAGGCCTTCACGACTGGTCACCATCAGGCAGCCCTCTTCGCCCAGGAGCACCTGCAGACCCTGCGTGAGCCTGTTTACACCTTTGCCAAGAAGTACAGCGGCCTGGGTAAAGAGCGCCTGTATCGCGCCTTTGTGGCGGAGCATTGCCCGCTGGAGCCCTGGCTGGCTGCGTCATTTCTGCTCCATGATCACTCGGGTTCAGACAACAGGCTGGTGGACAACATCCTCAAGAATGGCTTCTTTCGGGCCATACACCTGGCCGATGAGGTTGAAATGCGCAGTGAGGCCGCCCCCAGGCTCGTGCGCTCACTCGAACTCATCGACACGTTGCTGACGCACAACAATCACCAGCTCGCTGCCAAGCTGATCGAAGGGCTGCTTAACGACGAAGACCTGCACGACAGTCCCTTTTCGTTTGATAATCAGGTGGTGGCGCTGTTCGTCAAGGGTGGTCGAGACCTCTTCTTCAGGCAGTTCCTGGAGCGCATGGCCCCGCGCATCGAAGAAATTTGTGAGTGGTCGCTCAGTGCCAGCAATCGCCGAGAGCCGTGTCTGCGGGCCTGCCACAGACCCGCCCTGCGTGAACTGGCGCAACTGGGGCTTCCCAAGCTTGCACTGGATTTGTACTTGCACAGCCGCGAAGGCCTCGCTAACAGGGATGAGCTCCTGCTGGCAGAGCAGGCGTTTGATACCAAACTGTCACTATGGATGCTCGCCTCACTTAGCCAAAGCACCAAAAGCCTGGACACCTTCGCCGCGTTTGTCGAATATTTCATTCAGGATCAGGAAAACCGCTGGGTATTCGACAGTGAAGAGGCGGTGGCGGCGATGGATAAAGTTCATGGCAAAGACTGCTGGTTTGCCCCTCCGCCGAAGGTCTGCTCATTTGGCGAGGGTCAGAACCGGGCGCAAAACCTGGAGGCCCAGGCTGTGGTGGTTCAAGAGGCCTTTGAGCGGCACAAGGCCCAGCCGGGCATCGAGGACAAGCGCGCCGAGTTCATGCGTCAGTACGTGGCAAGCCACATCAAGGTTGAAGATCAGGTGATCAAGGAGATTCGAAACCTCTACCCGCTTGAGTACCTGATGGAAATACCCGGCTTCCCCGAAGCGCGCTTGCAGGAGGATTTGGGCCTGTGAACCGGCTGATCGATAAAGCCACTGAGCAGCTGGAGCATATCCTGGCCATGAAGCCCCAGGACATGCAGCCAGAAGTCATCGAGCGCCTGCTCGTCAGCCTTAAGGCGGCCTATACCCATGCCCGCCTGTTTCGCAACGAGTCGGAACTGCTGGGCGCCAGGCACCTGGAGCAATTACAGAAACTGTACTTCACCCAGGGCATTCCAGCCAGGACAACCCGTCTGCTGATGGAGACCGTGGGTTGTGATCTGAGTGACCAACATCTGAAATACCAGTCGACGCTGCACAATGTCGCCAACCCTGGGGTATTTTTCCCGCTGCTGGTCAAGCAGCACCTGCACCTACACGATTTCTCGCTGTATCGCTTCATGCCTCAGCTGGTGCAGCACAATGAGCACCAATTGTTTCTTCAACTGGCCAGGAAGTACATGGCGTTCGACGCCGGCAGATCCCCAAAAGACCTGACCCAGCGGCTTTGTCGCTGGACATACGAGCTGAGCCTTGCGTGCGAAGAGCCGGTGCGGATGGCGTTGGAAGCCTTCGTGTGCGACCACCACGAAAAATTGCTTGCCGGGCTGGACTTCAAATTCCTGATCGACGATCCATTGGCCCTGGGCATGGCCCAGTTCTTCAAGCGCCTTGGCCTGGACGCCTTGTGTGCGCGATATGCCGTGGCACAGCGAAGCTGGCCGATGGTCATGGAGCATTTCGTGGTAATGGAGGAGCTGGGTCATCCCATGGAGGAGACTGTCATGGCGGCGCTGACGCAAGCCTCTGCCGGCAGCAAGCGATTCGCCCAGGCGACGCTGTACCTTCACCTGTCCAAGCCGGGCAGTCAGTGGGCGGGCTTCGACATCCCGGAACAGGATCAGCCTGCCATGATGGCCAAGATCGCGAACAGGTTGTGGAAGGCCGAGCCTGCGCTGCGCCAGCACATCGCGACCACGGTCAACACCTTTGCCTGCACCAGTGAACGCATGGCGGACGGCCTGATTTCGGCCAAACTCGACGCGCAGATTGCCAAGGCATGTGATGCCTTGCACGTGCGCCAACTTGAAAGCGATTTGGGACTGTGAGACACCAGCATGAAATTAGCTAATATTACCCCGCCACTGCAAGACGACGGCACAGTTCATCCACGCATCGCTGATCGGTACGAAACGGCCCTGGACTGGCTGCAGGGAAGAATCGGGTACCAGGATGTGCAGGAGCGCAACCAGGGCGACAAACGCCTGGATCGCGCAGTCATCGAGCACCTGTTCAACCTGGTGCCCATCACGTCCATGGATGCCGAGCAACTGCAGGATGAGGATGGCCAGCGGATGTTTGAGCTGTTGCTCGAATGCCTGAAGGATGGCTATTTCCTCAAAGAGATCCAGCGCGTTTCGCTGGAGAGTATCGCGTCCAATCATCCCAACGGCATCATGGCCAAAACCCGGCAGGTGAATATCGGCGACAGCTATCGGACGGTGGATCGACTGCCCTCAAAAATCGACTGGCTCGACCTGCTGATTGCCAAAGACCCGGCCATGGCCCTGCGCTACCTCGGCGGATTGAATTTGAAGGGCATGGGAAGCTACGTGCAGGACTACTTCATGCCGATCGGTGAGCACCCCACCCTACTGAAGCACCTGGACAGTCAGCGGGCGCTCAAGTTTTTCAAGATCTTTGGCTGGGATCAGTGCAAGCAGCACATGCGCGAACAGGAGATCGCCCAGGCCCTGGAGATCGACCTGGCGCTCTGAGGGGGCAAGGGCTTGTCGCCCACCGCGAGGAGCCAGACAAGCCGAGCCCACTCAGAGGTATTTGAAATCCAGCGTCAGCGCTTCATCGAGCTTGACCCAGAATCGCAGCTTCTTCTTCAGCACCTTGCCGTCAATCACATGCACCATAAAGGTGATCGAGTCAAACTGCTCGTTCCCTTGTCGGATGTAGTAGCGATCGACCGTCATAACCGTGCCCTTGGGCAACGTGACTTCGGTTGCCAGGCCATCGGTTGGATACCTGAATCTCTGCTCGACCTTCAGGTGGGCGCCGAGGGAGGCGTTTCGCTCCTCATGGTGGAGGTTGAATGTCCAGCTCTTGGTCAATGCGAGCTGATCGGCTTTCAGGCGGGGAATGACGAGTTTCATGGGTCGCTCTTTGTCGGTTGATCTGATGATGTCGATTATTGCATATATTGCCGATTATCGTTACTGTTTGAGCAGAACCGTGGGCCCATGGAACGGCTGTGGTTGAGCGCCAGGGCTTTACCGGTTGGGGGGCACACCAAATGGAAAGCGACTTGCCCAGAGCTTACGAACCCATGCCTGAGCCTGAAAAATGACTGCCCTTCAGCACTTTCGAACCGAAAAAATCCATGCGATAGAAACGGGTCAGCCCAGGTGGCTCAACGTGGCTGACGGCTTGATCGCCATTGAGACGCCACGCCTTTTGTTCGAGTTGTACCGGAATCGACGAGTAGCCCTGATGATCCCCTGGATGGCTCAGGGCATGTGCACGCCCCTGCAGGAAACCTTGTGGGCGCACCACAAGGAAGTGCTCAGCCGGGCCACCACGAAACGCGATACAATCCCTTGGTTGCGCCGGGAGTTCCGCGATGTCTGGCTCGAAGTCGCCACGGGACACAAGACTCCAGTCGACACCCCTTTTGAGATTGGAACCCTGCTGAAATTGAGGGCCAGGATACCGCCAGCCTTTGTCCTTGCGGCATGGCATTCCCCAAAAACCAACCAGCGGCATGAGAGACAAGCGGTGTACCACATGCTGCTGGAGCACGAGTATCAGCACAACCCCCAGGCTTTTGAACACGTTCAGCTGAGCCTCGGCCAATCCTTCATGCTTCACCTGAGCGGTTGCTTGGAGATGGATCTGGGAAGGCTGCCAGAGCACCTGCTGGCAGAACTGCTGGAGGGTGATCTGGCATTGTAGCCAGGGGCCACAAACACCCGTGGGGCCTCCTGGCGGCTTTCCGTGTCACCACTTTACCACCACCCCGAAAACAAGGATTACAGCTGTGGAAGAGAATGCCGTACACCCCTGGTGGAAACACCCGCTCTCCTCACTCGTGGCCAGCGAAAGAGCGGGCGGCCTGGTTCGAGCCCCCACCTGGTTTTTGCTGGGGTACCTGCTGTTTCTGATCACCCCAGCCCTTTACAGCGAGCGGGGGATTTTTGCGGACACTGGCTTTCTCTGGTTCGCGCAAAGCTTTTTCTTAGGGGCAGCCCTCCTGGCTTGCCTGGGGGAAAGCCTGGTGTACTTGAAGGTGGGTTGCGCCTTTTTTGGCGTCCATTTTTCCATCAACCGGGCGCGTATCAAAAATGGCTCCAGGCGTTCAACAGACATCATTTTTGCTCGGCCTGATTCGATCGTGGCAAGACAGCCCAAATTCACCAGTCCGATCGATGTGCCCCCGATGCTGTTGAGTGATCCCGTGGGCGTGATCGACCACCTGGAGATCGCCATCGACGATAAAGCTGTCAGGGTGGAGGACTGCAGGCTACAGATGATCGGCTTTGATCGGTACCGGGTGAAATCCTGCCAGGGCTTGGTCGATCAGACCTGGCCGCACGTGTCGGTCAGGCTCTCGGGTGATGAAGAGGTCTACCTGATCGGGCGCTTCACCGGGCGGGGCGGGATTGAGCGGCAAAACCCAAACAGCCCGCTGATTATCGTGCAGGCCGATCAGCTGGATAAGTTCGTGACGTACAACATGGCCAGGCTCCTGCTGCTCAGCGTGCTGGTGGCCTTTCAGATGCTCACGTATTGATTACCTGTAGTCTGAATACGAGCGCTGGGCACTTGGCTGTAACTCCCGCTGCCAAGGCCCTCCAAGGCGCTATAGCGCTGTTTCAGCCGTTGGCCAGGTCAATCAGCATCCGTGTCAACTCCGGCCCCAGAAGGTGCCTTGCCGTGGCCCCCCGGTAGTTGGGGATGTCCAGGTCGGCGCCCAGGCGAAGTAGCAGCGCCTGCATCTCGATATTCGAATCCAGAATGGCCACATGCAGCGGGGTCTCGAATCCACCCAGGTCATTGTTCAGATCTGCCCCGACATGGGCCAGCAAACGAATGATGTCCCGCTCGGCCCGCTCGAAATTCGCACACAGCTGATCTGCATGCAACCGCCTGGCCTCTGCCCTCCAGATGGGATTGAGGCGGATCTGCACCGCCCATTGCGGGTCTTTGCCAATCGCTGCATGAACAGCCCCGCGCAGCCCTGTGCGGCTCCTGAGGTTGGGATTGGCGCCATGCTGGAGCAACAGCCCCACCCCAGTCTTGTTGCGCATCGCGGCGGCAATGATCAGTGGATCCTGGGTGTCCTGCGCGGGATGCACCCCGTGATTGAGCAGCTGCTTGAGCAGCACGTTGTCGCCTCGGCTGCAGGCGCTGCTCAAGGGATTGACATGCTTTTCAATGAATCGGTCGAGGTAGGTAGGATAATGGCTGCCGTTGCCCATCGCCTCAGGCACTGGATGGGTTACCACTGCCTGCCGGTAAGGCGGCAAGGTCACCTTGAGCACTGGGGGGACGGTATCAACGCACATGATTCGACTTCCTGTCTGTTCTGTTGGCTGAAGTTGGCCCGCTTTTCCAGTGCCGTTGGGCCAGGCGGAGCTCCAATGCACTATAGCAGCCCTTGCTCAAGTCGGGGGCTGCGAACAACGACACGCCTTCCGCGTACCGATCGCTTAACGGTCGAGGCCGGCACTTGGTACCTCGATGGTGCGCGACTGCACGGCCCTGGCTGGTTCTGCCAGCTCGTCACTGCGCAGGCCTGAGCTATCCCCGGCTCTGACAGCCCCCAAGCGCTCCTGGATCCGTGCCTCAAGCCCTTCTCTGCCGGCATGCGTTGGACGCCTGTCATCAAAACGCACGTTCTCGGCAATGAAGTCTTTGAGCTTTGCGCCCAAAAGGTGTTCGGCACCCAGTGTTGTGGTGCGCTTGTTCCAGCTCTGGACACTCTCGACGTAGCGATCGATCTGGCTGGGCTGCTTGAACAGCACCTTGCTGAAGTACTCATCGTAGGCCCTTTCCAATCCCTCCTTGGTGGCCATGGCAGCACCAAACTTCTGGGCCAGCTGTCGACCTTCGCGGCTGTTGTTGCGCTCCTCCCTTGAAAACCGGCCCATCAGCCTGGCATCCACCACATGCAACGCCGAGATAAACGCAAAATCGTCTGCCTTGGCAATGGGCTTGGTGTACACCGCCGCGCCAAAGCCCCGAATCAGGTTCGAGGTGTTGAGGAACAGCGTTGCATCGTTCTTGTAGATATCGATCGCCGAGAGGATCCGCAACCGCTCACCGGTGAAGGCAAGTTCCGAGACCACGTCCAATACCCCGGCGCTGCGCATGTCGATCTCGCCAGCGCTGTTCATGAAGCGCATTTTGAAATGCTTGTTCGCCAGCGCATTGACCTGTTCGAAGCTCATGCCTTTGAGGGCCTTGGGATCGATGCCATTGACGAGGTTGGCCGTGGCATTGAGGGTCAGGTGCTTGAGGTCAGGCAGGCTGGCGCGAAACGGCATCACGGCCTTGCTGAACACACTCCAGTCCCCGGTTTTGCTGGCGCCCAGCAGCGCCGCCGAAAAGTCTGCATAGGTCTCGCGTATCGAGGAGTCCAGCAGGTGCACGATCGGTACATAGGTCGCAAAATTGGGGCTGTTCTGCAGGGCGATGAGCTGCCTGTTGGACGCCTGGCTCGCATGGTTGAAGCAGTGACTCAGCTCGTGCGCCGCCATGTAGAAGTCATAGACGTTGCGATCGATCAGCACATTCTCTTCATTCTGGTAGGACAGCTTGTAGTACACCGTCCCAGGCATGCCCGGCGCATCGGCATGGGCCTGCACGGCCACGCTGCACAGAATGTTGTTGTCCTTCGTGTTCAAGCGCATGGCGCCGCCCCCGGACTGCTGGCGGATCGCCTGGCGCAGCGCAGTCGGCAACTCATCCGCGTTGACCATGCGTACCGAGCGCCCCTCCAGGTTGACTCCATTGAGGAAAGGCAGCTCATCAATGTTCGCCAGGATGCTGGTTGGCGCATCCGGGTTGACCGAGGCCTGATGGGCGAATGCCGGCGCTGCAAGCCCCAGACTGGCACACGCGACGAATGCTGCAGTGGCGAGAAACCGGGACGGGTTCTTGATTTTCATGGATATTGAAGCTCTTTTTGATTTCAGTGTAGGGGGGAAGGTGACCACTTGGCAAACAAGCCGCGCCGGCCCTTGCGATACAATAGCTTTATCTCTATATTGACCAAACTTTCTTTCGGGGACTGACCCATGCACATGCTCTACGATGATGAACAAAAGGCGTTCTCCGGCATCATTCTTCACGCTGGGCAGCACCGAAACATCCAGGTCTTTATCCCGACCGACGATGCGCCGGCAGACTTTGCGGCGTGCTATGCGCGCTTCAAGCGCCTCAGCACCGCGCCAGAGCTGATCTGCGAGCAGATCCAGCAGTCGCTCGATGCTGCCCCCGACGAGTCGGTGTACAGCACGCTGTGCCTGCTGCAGGACTCGCTCAAGGAAAGTCGCTTCCGCTTTGGTCAGGAGTCTGAAGGGTATTCCCCGGAGAAGTACGCCGAAACCCATGCCTGGATCGAGCAGTTTGCCGAAACGGTTGAGCACCTGAAAGCCACCTCTCCCGCCGAGTTCAAGCACCACCTGTATTGCCACCACCTGAACCTTGGCGAAGAATCGGTGGCCGTGTTCCGCCTGCACAACATCGACCTTGACGTTTTCGTGACCGAGTTGCACATGGCCCATATCGACCAGATCATGGCCAGGCTGCATGTCCCGGCCCAGGAAAGCTCACCTTGCAGAAGCCAACTGCACTGAGTCCATGATGGCGTTGTCGCTGTTCGAGGTCATCCAGGCGCTGGCCAATCCTGAATGCGTGGAGGCGCCTGGCGCACTTGACCAGGCCATGGTGGCGCTCAACCAGCGGATCCATGATCACTGCGCGCCTTCGACATGGTCATTGATGGCGGAAGAAGCCGATCTGTTGCTGGATCGCTTCCCGCCGACCTGCACGCAAGGCTTGCTGGTCTATTGGATGAAACAGTACGTCACCCTGGGCCAGCCCTTTGCCAACGTGGTGCGCCGCTATGTCGATCCTGGCGCCTCAGGATTGGGCTGCGTTGTAGTGTGGCAAGTGGTGAGCTGTGACTGCGCTGCACTGCGCACCCAGATCCTGGAGATCCTTGAAAACAGCACCCTGAGCGAGATCGTGATCGCCAGCGTGTTTGCCGATCAACGCGTGGAAACCACCCTCAGGGCTGACTTTGGCCAGGTGATCAGCTGCCCACTCACCTTCATCAGCCTGTGTCGCTCTGACGCGGGGGACATGACTGGCCTGCGCAACCGGATCTTCGAGCGCTTTGCCTTTCCCGATCGCTACCAGGGGCTGGCCTTCATGCCCCGCAATCTCGTCGAGCGCATCAACAGATAATCCTATCTACGCCGTGACCAGTTGGATAGAATTGTTGTCTATTAGGTATATTGATAACGAAAATCCAAGAAAGCCATGACAGCCCTATCAGCCCTGCCGCTGTACGACCACCTTTCCGCCTGTATCACCTGGTTGCAAGACTACCCGCTGGCTTATACCGCAGCCCTCTGTGCCCTGCTCCTGCTGGGCGCCTGGCTGGCCAACCTCGCGCTCAAGGGCGTCATCGTGCGTGGCATCAGCCACATTTTGCACCTGACCGTGTTTGAATCCAACAGCCGTGGCCTGCCCCACAAGGTCATTTCGCACCTCTCCAACGTGGTGCCCGCCTGGATCCTGGCATCTGGCGTGGGCTTTATCCCAGGGCTACCTAAAGCCGCCGTGACAGTCACCAACAACGTCTGCAGCGCTTTCATCATCCTCTGCTTCGCCCTGTTCCTGTCGGGCCTGCTGGATATGGCCCATGCCTTGTACCAAAGGCGCCCCTCGGCCAAGTTCCGGTCGATGAAAGGCTATATCCAAGTCATCCGCCTGTTGCTGGCCATCGTCACCCTGATCCTCTGCATCGCGACCCTGGTTGACCGATCGCCACTGATTCTCTTGTCAGGCCTGGGTGCCCTGGCCGCCGTGCTGTTGCTGATTTTCCAGGGTACCATCCTCTCAACCGTTGCGGCGGTGCAGATCAATGCCGGGGGCATGGTGAAACTCGGCGACTGGATTCAAATGGATCAGCTCAATGCCAATGGCGAGGTTATCGACATTGCCTTGCACACCGTGCGCGTACAGAACTTCGACTTGACAGTTTCCAATATACCTATAAACAAGTTGATCACTGAAAGCTTTATCAACCACAGATTCATGAAGGAATCGAATTCCAGGCGCATTAAGCGTTGTTTCTATATTGATCAATCCACCGTGCATTTCATGGATGAGGCGGAAAAAGCCAACCTCAGCCGCTTCGGCCTGCTCAAGGACTACCTGAAAGCCAAGGAAAACGAGCTGGAGCTTTGGAATCAAAACCTGCCCGCCGACAGCCGCGAGCTGGTCAATACCCGCAGGATCACCAACCTTGGCAGCTTCCGGGCGTATCTGGAACTGTACCTGCGCAACCATCCTGGGATTCATCAGGATCGCACCCTCATGTGCCGGCACATGAACCCGACGCCGCATGGGCTTCCCATCGAAATTTATGCCTTTACCAACACTTCCGTCTGGACGGAGTACGAGAAAATCCAGGCTGATATCTTTGACCATATATTGGCAATAATGCCAGAATTCGGCCTAGCCGTTCACCAGCAACCCACGGGTCGCGATCTGATGATGCTGGGCTCACGTTCAAATGTACCTTCATAAAAACAAGAGAGATTTCGACATGAATAAGTCCCCAATTCGCGATGCATTTCACAAGGCAGGCAAAGGTTTTGAGCTGCTCACCACGGCAGTTGTTGACCTGTTTGATGAGGTAGTTGGCACCAAAAAGCCCTTCTCCCTGCGGGAGTACGAGACTGATCCGCTGGCAGATCGATTTGCAGTCCACGCCCTGGGCAACACAACCCGCCTGAGAATTCCCCTGGGTGACGTTGATCACAGCGAGGTTACCGTCAGACACGATGACAGCAAGGTATTCCTCACGATCAATCCGTTTTCCAAGGGATATCTGATCGAAAACCTGAAGGTGTACCTGCAAGAGATCAAACCAGAGCACCGTCAGGAACATACCCAGAAACTCGCACATTTGCGATGGAGCATCTGCTCAGCTGATGACTTGAACCTCTGGGTAAAAACCTGGCTGGTAAGCCAGAATGACGAAGCTGGAGAGCACGACCAGTGGTCACAGCGCGCCTTCGGCATGGCCAGGCCGGTTCATACCGCGCTGATTGAGCTGCGCGATAAGGGCGAGCTTGTTCTCAATGCTGAGTCCTATCGTAAGCACCTTAACCTCGACGGCTTTGTCGAATTAGCGCACAACCGCATGTTGAGCGAGCATGCACGCGAAATGTTGCGCACCTGGCTGATAAACTTGCCTGGCTATAATGAGGATGATGCACTCAATGGAAGCATCTCTCCCAAGGCCTATGAGCATTTCGGCTATTTGGTCATGCAGTTTACCTGGCTCGTGACAAGCAGTGGCAATAAAGGCAGGGCCCGCTCCTACCGAATGGGCAATGCCGAAATCGAGTACGCCTCTGCCAAGGCCATTCGTGAAATCACCGCATCTCTTTCTGATGGCGTGCTGACCATCGAACTGGGCCACACGGAAGCCGGCGTAAAAACGGTCAACGTCGAACAGCTCGACGGCCAGTAATTGTCGTAGACAAGAGCATTCCGGCACTGCACGCAGTGCCGGTTTCACATTCAGCGCATTATACGAATTCATTAAGGAAAATCAGCGTGAATAGCGATTTCAACATTCAAAGCCAGCAGGCATACCCCTTCCCCGATGCGTTTACAGCCACAAGCTCGGGTAATAAGACGCAACTCAGCTACCGACTGGGTGATCTTGATTTGAATGAAATGAGGCTGACCCATAATGACAACACGGTGATCCTCAAGATTGAGCCCTATAGCCATGCACATCTCATCGGCAATATGGAATCATTCCTTTCCGGAATAAAAGCTGAATTCCACGCCGATATCTTTAAGAAATTTGCCGATCTGCGGTGGAGCGACTGTTCTGCGAGCGAGCTTGACGCTCTGGCTGAGACCTGGCAGCAGCACATGGGGGGTGGGCACGAAGAATGGATTGCGCAAGCACTCGCCATGGCGCGACCTCTCCATGTCGCCTTGGTGGAGCTGAGAGATAAATGGTTCGTGCTGAATGAGGAAAGCTATGCCAACGCAATGAGTCTCGACACCTTTGTGTCGCTGAGCCAGAACAAAGTGATGTCTGAGACGGCGCGCAAACAGCTATCTGACTATTTGATGGCCCTGCCAGGCTACGATCAGGCTGATATGCTGAAAGGGACTATTTCCGACAAGGCGTATGAATTGCATGCATGTCACACCATGCGAATCTCCAGCATGTTGATGGGGTCGGGCCCTCAACACAATAAGCAGCGCACTTGTCGACTGGGCAATGTCATCATCAAGTACACTACTGCCCTGCCCATCCGGGACATCACGGCAGTACTCACGAATGATACCCTTATCATCGAGCTGGCGCATACAGAATCAGATTTCAAGGCGGTGCACATACAGCAGGAGCAAAGAACAAACTAAGCTCCCGCTTCGTTTCTTCGCAAGCTCAGCGGAACATTTATGAAAACGAAACTTCGGTTTCGTTATTTTGGCTCTGATGTCCTTTACGCGGGACACCAGGTCATCAGTACAATGTGAGCACTGTTGCAAAGGAGCTTTAAGTGAACAGCATTGACGATGTAGCCTGTGCCCTGCGCCGCCTGGACAACCTGATTCTGCGTAGCCCGCTCTCAACGGTTGATGTTCGGCGCGACGGAATCATGAAGTTTAGAGACTCTGCGCTGGCCCATGCCTGGATAGATGAGGAGGTAGCTACGACTGCCTTCAAAAACATTCTCGTCTTCAAATACAACTACCACACCCTTTTTCGCATGAAGGACGGCTTCCCCTTGTTCAGGGAGTACCAGGACATGCTGCTGGACTTGGGCGTACAGCTCGAACGTGCAGTCGTAAGCGTCTTGTCAGGCAAACCCATGGATGGCCAGGCGGTGCCGGCAGAGCAAGCCGTAGGGCTTTACCTCGATCGCATCCCCGCTTCACTCAAGCAAAGGTCGTGGCGTGAATTGCACCAGGCCTGGTGCGGGACACTGCTGATGCGCCACGACCTTGCCAGCCTTGATCCAAGCCCCTTCAATGACGCGACCCTGCTCAAACTCTACAAGCTGACCCGAGAGCCCAGCTTCGTGCAGAACATGCAGGGCGACCTGGCAGCCGAGGCGCTGGCCCTGGATCTTGGGCTTTAGCTCTCGGCGCCATCCTCCTCATCTTCTGCATTGTACGCCCATCCCTCGGGCAGCTTGAACCGGGCATACCAGCAACCAATGTCCAGCTTGTGCTCGGCAAATGCCTGAGCCTTCGGTAGGGTGGAGGGAAACACTTCACCGACAGGGCAATCATCACGTAAGCGACACGCCTCAATTAGCTGCACACGTCCAGATCGCAGATGCCCACGCAAGGATTTCTTTGTGATGGGGGCTTCACACGGCAACCGCCAGGTCATGGCCAGCCATGGCAAATTCATGTCAAAAAACTTGCCATAGCCTGTTCGGTCGATGATGTGCTTCGCATCGAAATCGACCGTGATGCTCCCATACACCGGCTCTGCCAACGGTGTCTCAATGGCCTCCAGCATTTCTCCCCAGGTCGACTTCGAGATCCACGACAGATCTGGTTCCGGGCTATCTGCCCACAGCCCCAGGCGTTCGTCCATCAGGATATGGCCACAGGTTTTGACCCCTGCCCAATAACGCTCCTGCCCCTGGTGGACAATGATGAGGTTGACGTCATCCAGACTGCAGCTCATGCCTGGGCCCTCTTCTTCAGCAGATTTTTTTTGCGCTCAAACGCCCGCTCCTTTTCCTCCTGGGTGAGCGGGAACGTCTCGAACCCTGTCAGGTCGACGCGGAAGGTCTGGTTTTCAAAGGCCTTCAGGTAGAACTTCTGGCCACACCAGTGGGCTAGCACCAGCTGGATTTCATCCTCAGAAGCTTCAATCTGCCGTACGGCCAGGCCGTGCTTGAGTTCGTTTTCAATGCCAGGATTCAGGGGGTACACCGGGGTGGTGTTCTTGGGCGGGAAGGCAAGCGGGTAATGCTGTTGAATGGTCGAGAGCAGGGACAGAGTGCGTTCATGCTTTCTTTTGCGTCGCTGAGCTGTAATGGGGCCGAGCATAGCGGTCTCCTCTTTGGGCTTCAGCCCAATATATCACTTAAGGAGTTACTGCCCCAGTGTTTTCAGCCATCCAATGGGCTCATGCCGATGGCAGCGTACCGCGCCAGGCGCACAAGCCTGCGCAGGTAGAGCCCTGAGCATGCCCACAGAACCCGCGTTGATAGCGCATGGAGCGCTGTCCTGGGGCAATTGGCCCTCAGTAGATGATGGGTTTGCTGCCCTTCCCCTCGGGTTCAGGTTGCTCGTTCGCTTGATCAGCAGCAAGCTCAGGATCTGTGGCCTGGAGCGCTTCTGTCGCATCAGGCGCTGGCGCCGTAATGTGGATGGCAGGTAATTCGATCGGCGCCGGCTTGTCACCGGCATGCGCAAACAGTGCGGAGCAGGCCAAGGTCAGGCCCAAGATCAAGGTCGAAATTTTCATGCGGCACCAGGCGGTCGGTGAAATGGTCGGCTTTTCCAATCTACCAATTATCACTATAATCGAGATGGATAACAAGGAGGACTCAATGCCCACTTCCTCTCGCGACTATGACCCCGCCAACAATGATACCTACACACGCCGGTTCAGCCTGAATCCAGGCCTGGACGCCGAGGTTCACCAGTTTCGGCATGAGCGTGGAACCACGACACTCACAGGCGTCCCCGGATTTTTCTCCGCAGAGTCGTCGCGGATCGGCAAGAACAGCGTCCTGCAATTTCCGGAAGGCGAGCGGTTGCGGCTGGTCTTCATCCGCACCCTCAAGATTGCAACGCCCATGCCGATCACCCTGGTCGAACGCTACGAGCGCAAACCCGACACCATGCTCTGGGAGCAATCCACCCCGGTATTTTTTGACCCCCAGCATGAAAAGTTCGTCCTGTTATTGGATCGCCGATTTCTCCGTGACACCAGCGTCGCTGACCTGGGGTTGAGTGAGCTCAAGACCCACCAGGTCAAGCACGGCTACCACTTCTACGAGGTCGTTCAGCCCGAAACCGGTACCACCTATGGCACGTTTCTCGGATTGCATTTCGATTCGCTGGAGAGCATCAGGGAAGCCGGCTCGACTGTAGGGCACGGCACTGGGAACAACCCCCTGTTCTTCATCGCCGACTTGTACGTCGCCTGCCGCAACCGGCTGGAAACAGGGCGCAAGATCCTGATGATCCGCACGCTCGCACACAACAAGAACAGGGGTTTGATTGCCGACCTGCAGGGGCGCATCACGCCTTCGATCAGCAGCCATCATTTTGGCCTGGAATACACCGTGGCCTACCAGTTTTCCGATCGCTACTACCTGGCCGATGAAAATGAAGAGGTCGACAAAACCCGCAGCTTCAAACTGAACAAGGACAAGGAGCAGCGGGCGGGCCCGCCCAACGACTGGCAGCATGCGGAAGAAAAAGGCGACCTGGTCATCCTCGACTACGACCTTGGCCAGCACAACCTGCTGCGCGAGCTCTCAGCGCGCCTGGACACCTTTCACCGCGACCTCAATGCGGTGTTCAAACGCTCCATCAACCAGCACGAGAAGGTGGATCAGCCGTTGCTGGCGCTCAATCAATTGCTCATCGAAGGGACGTGATGCCTCGGCAGGCAACAGGGCCGCGCCAATCGACGCCTTATATGCTATATTGGCAGCTCTGATGGACGGCTTTGCCCCGAGGGTCACCGTCCTGGATGCCCAGCCAACCAGACAGCACCGGAAGGGATTGTTCTATGACCGTCTACGTTGATGACATGAAGGCCAAATTCGGCAACATGGTGATGTGCCACATGATTGCAGACAGCGACGAAGAGCTGCATGCAATGGCGGACGCGATTGGCGTCTCCCGGCGATGGCATCAGGCACCACCCCGCCATCACAGTCACTACGACATCGCCCAAAGCAAAAAGGCCATTGCCATCAAAAACGGTGCAGTGGCGATCACCTGGGCCGAAGCCGGTGCCATGTGCGCCATGCGCCGGGCCACGGGTCGCCTGGGAACCCCGGAAGAAGCCACGGCCTGGCGGGCCAATCGAAACACGCCTGAGACCAACGCCGCCGCTCCGTCTGCACCAGACAATCAGCCCGCGCCGGGTGTGACGGCGGATCTGTTCGGGTGACTGATGAAAACCTTTCCCTTTGCAGACTGCCGCGAGGTTGATCGCCAACCATGACCACGTTGACCCTGGCCCTCAAGGGCGAATACTTCGATGCGATCAAGTCCGGCACCAAGCTCGAAGAGTATCGCCTGGTCACGCCCTATTGGCGCAAGCGCCTGGAAGGCCGCGAGTATTCGTGCATCGAGCTGACGCGGGGCTACCCACGCCGCGATGACGCCTCCAGGCGACTACAACTGCCTTGGAGAGGCTTTCGTGTGATCACGCTGACGCATCCGCATTTTGGAGCAGAGCCGGTCACCGTTTTTGCGATCAACGTCCAGTCCGAGGCCTTGGCAGCACCACAATCTCAAGGCGCGACGACAGCGACAAGCAGCCCAGCCGGCAAAGCCGTGCTGGAACCTGCCGACTGCCCTGGAGACCACATGCCCGCCCTGCACCACTACGCCATTTTCCAGCGGCCCGAAGCGTTTGGCCAGGGGATCAGGCTGCTCGGTTTCACCCGCGATACGCCGAGTGACGAGGCGCTGGCCGAAAACGGTCACCTGGCGCTTGCCCTCGATACAACCCTGGCCAGCGAGATCGCGGCGCAGTATGCGCTGGAGACGCCTGAGCGTCGACAGGAGCTTGCGCACAGCCCGAGGGCACTCATCATCGAGGGCAGCCTGTGGGAGACCGGTGTGCGTGCTTATGGCCCCTTCCTGAATGCGCAAGAGGCCCATCTGCATACCTGGAAACTGGGATCGGTTCATCGCACCATGATCATTTCGCTTGAACAGCCGCAGCGCGAGCTGCGCGTGCAACGCGCCGTGAATGTCGAGCGGTTGCGCGAGGAGTCGGCGCTGTATCACGGTGTGATGCAGGATCTGTACGACATCAAGCGTCCCCATGGCAAATGCCAACCCCGCGCCGACAAGGCCTGCACCCACTGCAACGCCCAAGACCGCCTGGACAGGGCCCTGGCCGAGTACCCCGGCCCTCGGGTCGTCTGCTCCTGAATCCACCATAACAACAACTGGAAACATGAAATGAAAACAACAAAAAAACGCTGGAACGCCGACGGTGTATTTGGCCTGGTGTGGATTGCCTGTGCGGGTGTCAACCTGGTCAAAACCGCCACTTTCATCCACGAGGGCCAAAATCTCCTCTCGACCGAAGTGGCTGGCAATATTCTAATTTCACTGGGGTTCGCATGCTTAGGTGTGGCCTACCTATCAAAAATGCGCAGGGCAATTCCAGCCGAAGCCAATGAACACACCCAGGATCAGATTCCCTCGGAAAAGGCTGGCGCCTGAACCCTCTGGGTATTCCAACGACAAGACGCCAGTTCGACTAAAAACTGGCGGTTCACAGCACCGGAGCAAGTCATGGCAAGATCAAACCAATACCAGAAACCCAAGGCCCAGGTGGCAATCCCCTTGCTGCTGGCATTCTTTGCTGGCATGCACCTGGTACGGATCACCTCAAAACTCAGTGAGGGGCTTGGATTTTTCTCGTTCGACGTGGTCAGTTCGCTGATCATTACCCTCGGCTTCGCCGCCATTGCAGTCGCCTATCAGGTGAGCCTGGTGAAAATGGCTCAGGCTCATTTGAAGGCCACCGCCGCCGCTGACACCTCGGCGCCTGACGAAGCTTGATTGCCAGGTCAGGCGCGAGACAAGGGGCTGGCACCGTGAGCCCCTGTTACTGACCTGCAGCTTCTGGGTTGTTGATCGTGATGGTCAGGGATTGGCCATCAAGCAGGTCGATCTTTTTCGGCACTCCCCAGGCAAACTCCACAAACATGCTCCTGGTGGTCGAGCTGGTCATGCCTCTGGGCGCCGTACAGTCTTTGCTGGCGTCGGCCACCTTCGGGTCTTTGACCGCCTGTTGCATGAACCCGACGTAAGCCCTGACCCCGGTGGCGTCACTGTTGGTGGGTAGAACGGTGACCGTGTTCGCACTCACCGTATTCAATACGACAGAAAGCTTGTCAGGGCCCTCGGCAGGGTTCACGTCCATGTTGATGCAAAGCGCCTGGTTGGGAGGTGATTGCAATTCGCCCGAGCTGACCGTGGCCGAACGACCGACCTGGGTCGTCAGGGCCGAGGAAAGACCTGGGGCGTCGATCGCGATGACCACCTTGTTCGGTTGCGCATGGGCCGCGCCGACCATGAGGCCGAAGACCAGCGGCAGGGTTTTGATGACGTTCATGGATGCTCCTTGGTGTCACAACTATCAATTAACTGAAATATTGCCTTTAGGTCTGCAAGGGCCTGAGCACATCTATGCACCAGGCACCATGGCAACCTACTCTCTGGCAGCGCTTGCCAGGCAGCACACACTCACTTCGCAGCGGGCAATGTCACCGGCATCGCGCCATTGGCCATGATCACGCAGGTCGACTTGGCACAGGCCTCGCTGTACTTGTCGATGGCACGAAGCTGAACGAGCTGCTCCGGGGTGTAGTGCATCTTGTCGGCATAGGCCTTGTCGGCCTCCGCTCGGGATTGCTCCGACGCCTTGCGCGCATCCTGGGCTGCCTTGGTCTTCTGGAAGGTCTTGGCCGCCTGCTCCTGAGCAACCGTCTCGTTCATCTGGGTGACGACCTCTGGATTGGGGCGACCCTGACCCATGTTGAAGTCCATCACGACGACCGGAATGCCGTCTGCCTTGACCTTATCGTTGAGAATCTTGAGCAGCTTGGACTCGATCTCCCTCGATACTGCAGGGCTGGACATGATCTGGGTCATCGTGTACTCCTTGGAGATGTCCCGGAACGCAGCCTCGTAGGGGCGCTGAATGTTGTTCTGGAACCATTCCTCCCGGAAATGCGAGATCAGCTTCACCGAGTCCAGCACCTTCACCTGGATGGTCGTGTTGAAGTCCAGCAGGCTGTTGTCACTGGTCGGCAGGTCATTGAACATCACCGGGTACGTCCGGGGTGTCATGTCCACTTCCACGCCGTAGGTGCTTGGCCACACCAGCATACGACCATTGCGCAGCGGCTCTGCGCGAGGGCCTTCGTTACCGAAGACGTAGGGGCGGTCGAAGATGACCGCCTCATGGCCCGCTTCCACGGTAATGCTCTTCACGAAGATGACGAAGATCAGCAGAAGCACCACCGCCAAGCCACCACCCACCACCCACCATCCCGAAATACCCGCCTTGCTTTTCATGACCATTCTCCACGATACGTGATTGAAAACGCCACTTCGGCGTCAGTGGCGCACATCATGTGGATTACTTCTCATGGAGTCAATATATGCTTAACTCGATATTGGAATAAGGCATTTACCCGTGGCGGGATAAAAGCGACACTATTGGTTCACATGAAAGCCTGCAGGAACAAACCTCTGTCAGAAGGTTGGCCAGGACTGGGGTTGAAGCTCTCCTTCGCCATTTTGAATGAGGGGCTTGCCCCTGGGAGTTTGGGAGAACATCGCCGTGAAAGATCCTGAAAAATTGATTGCTGCCAAACTCAGATTTGCCGAGGAAGGCCGCTTCCTCACGGGCGCTACCGCCCAGCCGGCAGGTTCGCGCATTCCACCGGGGCAAGGCCTGGTGAACGGCTTGCCTGTGCTGGATCTGGGGGTGCAACCCGAGATCGCGATCGAGGCGTGGACGTTGGCACTGGAGGGGTGCGTGAAGCAGCCCAGGGTGCTTGATCACCAAGCGATCGCCAGCCTCCCTCAGTCCAGGATCAACGCCGATATCCATTGTGTCACCAGCTGGACACGCCTGGACAGCCAATGGGAGGGTGTCCTCCTGACCGACCTGGTCGCAGGCCTTGGGATCGATGAGCGCGCCCCCTACGTCCTCCTGCACTGCGAGGATGGCTACACCGTCAACGTGCGCCTGTCTGACCTGCTGGCGTCACACTCCATGCTCGCACACACCTACGATGGCGCCCCGCTCAGCACGGAGCATGGCGGGCCCTATCGCCTGGTCATCCCATCCCTGTACTTCTGGAAATCGCCGAAATGGGTGAGGCGCATTGAATTCTTGCAGGAGAAGATCCCTGGCTATTGGGAGCAGCGTGGCTACCATGACATCGGCAACCCCTGGCGGGAGGAGCGCTACGGCCCCAAACAGGCATTGCCGCGACCAGCCGATCCAGTCCAGTCGCAGCCCGCGCCAGCAGCCCCGGAACAAAGCCGCTGGCGGCGTTTCGTAACCTGGTTCAACACATACATTTGAAGGTGACACTTGAAAACCAATCATCGACGCAATTTCAAAGAAACCCGCGACCCGAATGGGGTTTTCGCTCGCTACATTGTCGGCGGCAACTCGCGCCGTCTGGAACTCTCCGACAGGGAGGTCAGCGCCTACGCAACGTGCACCAGCCACACCAACGGCAAGCGCGGGATCGCCAGGGACAAGCGTGGGGCCAAGAAATATGTCAGCTCGCGGGCGCGTTTTCACGAGCGCCAGGCGCTGGCCAGGTTGATTCGCAAAGGGGTCTGCGCGCAAGAAGCCCTGAATCCTGGGGCAGAGTCTACGGGTACCGAGCAAGAGTATGTCGATTTATAGATTTATTGGCCTGCAAGGCTTTACAATAAAAGAAAAACAACAACAGAGGTGTCCATGAAAGGGTATTTCCCTCCGGTGCTGATGAAGCCCGAGCGCTCACTCAAGGTCTGCGTACTCAATGGCAGCCGCCAGGTGGAAATGGTGGTCGACGGCGAATGGGTATGCATGAAGGTACTGCCTGAAGCCGGCTTGCCGAGGGGCATCTATCAGCTTGCTGATGCCCATGACCCGGCTCAAGCGCGGGAAACGGCCACCTTTTCCAAAGCGATCGTGCATGTCAACGATCGACACGTCTGGCAATTTTCCGAGAATGGCATCGCCAAGCACGCTCGACACCTGTTCAATGGCGAGCCGAAGGTCGGCCATCAGTATGACGTCAGCTATGAGAATGGCCGGGGCATGACTGTCGATGTGGCTCAGCAGGAGCGCACCAGAAATCGACTGCACACGCCAGACAGCGCGCTTTCGCTGGGCAGGTAGTCAGTAGGCGGGGATGGGCTGTTCGCAGGTGTCAGCGTGATCAATGCGTGCCACCTGGTCATCACGCGGCGTCACGTTTGCAGTGGCAATGGTGCGGGTGCACGCCACCCATTCGCCCGCTTCCCAAGCCATGAATTCGATCCGAATGCGCGTGGGCATGACCTTTTTTACAATGGCCGGGATGTTTTGCACTGCCCTGCCGCCAAGGCTTTTGAAATTCCAATAAACCTTCATGCCCTGCACGAACTCGCGGACTTCGCCGATCATGCAGGGTGGAAGCGTTTGCGGCGCCGCAGCGCCCGACTGCCCAGAGACCATGAAAAACCTCGCAGATCGCTGCTCAAGGTGGACTGGCTGGGCGAAATCACACCTGGCCGAAGGACATTGGCAGGCGCTGGTTGTCCATCGGCGCCGAGCCCTTGGGGCGATGGCTCAGGGACAGGTGGGGTACAGAGCGGAACTCGTACGTCCAGTTGCCGCGCTTTTTACGAGCGAGCTCAACATGGATCAACGAGCCAAACACTTCCTTGACAACGCCAGGTACGACCTGGGAAGGCGTCTTGTCGCAGGACTGTGGCAGGGTGAAATAAACGGTGTCATTGGTGCGAAAATGCTGATCCATGAAAAGGTTCTCCTTGTGGTATTCATGAACATTGGCTGATCAAAGGGCTGTCAGCCAATCAAGCAACGAATTCTACGCACCAGTTGCCAATTTGTCAAATAATCGAGATGACTTTTTTTGCTCCTCAGGTCATTCCTTGCAGACTGCAGTGTCAGCGGTTTTTTCTTTGCGCTCAAAGGTGATTCCCGCCCCGAGTATGGCGCCGATCCCAACGAAGATGCCAATGGGGCCTGCTGCATACGCCACAAGCACGGCCAGGGCAATACCCAGGACAAATCCAAGGCAGTACCGCAGCCATTTCGGCAGATACCGGCAGAACCATTTCACCATGGCAGCGCGTTCCTGGGGCTCTACGGGGCGGTAGTCTGGACTGTTGGGGTCATCAAGACGATGCATGACGATTTGGACAACCACGAACATCCAGCCCGCCCCCAAGATTCCCAGAAAGATTCGGGTGGGCTGATCATCACTCACGAAGCCGAGGGTGCAAACGCTGATCCCTGCAAACATCAGCAGACACGCCAGCACCAGCAGGCACTTTGTTACAATCGTTTTCATGAAGGGTGTCTCTCAGTGGGTTCAGGATGCAAAGGGGTTAACCGCGCCTTCCGGCTGCAGTTTGAAACCAAGCCCCAGGAGCAGACTTGAACAATGCTGCTTGCCTGGGGCCATTCAGAAATGTGGGGCTGGTTCAAGGCGCAAGTTCGGATTTATCACGCAGGGAAACTTCTTGAAATTTGCGCCGCATGGCGTCTTGCGACTTGCCCGCTCCGGTTGAGGCAATCTCCTGATCCAGGCGACGAATGAGGCGGCGTAGCGCAGACGCTGCCTCCTGATTCGTCAGAAATTCCTGCCCATCCACGGCCATCGCCAGATCCGGGAACTCCTTCGCTTTGGAAGCAAAGCGTTCGTAGAAATACGCCGACACTTCCTTACGCTGGATCAACTCCGTTTCATGTGAGGCACAGACGGCAAAACCTGCGATCACACACCCCGCGAGCAGGATGGCATAGAGATTTGACAACACATCCTGGGCTTCTGGCGGCAGCGGGCCACCGGCAAGGAAAGCAAATAGGCCGAACACACACAGCGCCATGATCGCCATGACCGTCAAGCTGTTGACCAGCACTGCCGGCAACGCCGTCAGCAGCTTGTGTTTGCGTAACTCACCTTTGCCCCACTCTTCTCGAAGCTCATCGAGCAGCCCCTTGCATTCGCCTCGCAAGACTTGAGACTGCCCCTTGTGAAAGGCCTGGGTATGGATCATGGTGCTTTCCTTAGGCGTCAAATTCGCGAACACCGCGACGAATGCGGCAGGCTTCGGACTCGTTGCGAATCATGCCCTGCACCTTGTCGGATTCGAGAATGCCTGCAAGTGTCACTTGAGGTGTGGTGCGATCGGAGGTCACCAGGGAGACATTACCCAGGCCCACCAAACGCATCAGGAGGGGTTTGAACAGGGTGTAGTCCTTGACCCGGTACAGCTCCAGTTCGTCGGCATGCTTGTTCAGCACGCCCCGGTAGGTGAACAGGCGCTGATTGGTCAGGACGTAGCGGGTGTTTTTCACCACCAGCCACTGCCACAGGGCAATCAGCAGCGGGAATGCGAGCCAGCAGAACAGCGTGGCGGCAAGGAACGTGCCTACGTTGTTCCATTGGGATGGCCTGCCCTCCCAGACTATTTGTTCGTTGGCATTCAGGTGAGGTGTCGACATGAGATCTACTCGCACTGGGTGTCCTTAGACTCTACCGGAGACCCGCCGACCAGTCAATTTAGTGCTAACCCGAGATTTGAGGCGCGTTCTTCCCAGTAGGGTCAGCCCGAAATCGAGTGCCGTGCAGGTTCAACCGGCCCCAAAATATTGCCGGGTGTGTCTGCCCTTGGCTGGCGCGAGCCCGACCTCAAGGGTGTTTGGCCCGCCCAATGTCCCTCGCCCACGCTCCGCTGACTTTCAATATTCAATAAAACCGTTGCCCATTCAGCCGCAGGACGCCAAAATATACCCAGTTGAGATAATTCCAGAATAAAAAGAGACCAGAATGAAAGCATGTAAGGCCTTTTGCGCCCTGACCGCCGCCGTGTTGTTGGCAGGTTGCGGTAACAGCGGTGCGCCATCTCAAAACCACCGTGCCCAGGCGGCCACCCCAGTCCACACCCAGCAGGTCGACCTGCAGCACTACACCCCCACGCTGACGGTACTGGGTCAGGCCGTCGCCTCGGCCCAGGTTGATATCAAGGCCAAAACCACCGGCCTGCTTGAGGCCAAGCACTTCGCCGATGGCAATGCCGTGGAGCAGGGGCAAATCCTGTTCACCCTGGAACAGACTGACCTGAACCTTGCCTTGAAGCAGGCCGATGCCCAGCTGCAAAGCGCTCGCGCCAGCCTTGACCAGGCCCTGCGCGAAGAGCGCCGGCAAGCCAATTTGCTGGCAAACAAAGCCTCCTCCCGGCAGGACTACGACAACGCGCTGAGCACCCTTCAGGTCGAGCAGGCCAGGGTCAAAGCCGCCCTGGCCGCCCGCGATATCGCCCGCAAAGGGATGGCGGATTCCGTGATCAAGGCCCCCTTCTCCGGCAAGCTGGGCATGGCGTCGGTGTCGGTGGGTGATTACCTCTCGCCCTCCAGCAGCCTGGTGACGCTCACGGCAGTTTCCCCCATGTGGGTGACCTTTGCCCTGTCGCAGCTCCAGTACCAGGCCATGTTCCCTGCCGGGCTGGACGATGCCAAGGTCAATGTGCTGCTTGAGGATGGGTCGGTCGTGGGCGATGCCACGCTGGACTACACCTCGCCCGAGATCAGCAGCAGCTACGGTACCGTGACGCTCAGGGCCTCCCTGGGTAACGACGATGACCGACTCAAGGCGGGCCAATACGTGCGGGTGACCGTCAGTGGCGCCAGCCTTGCCGATGTCAGCCTGATCCCTCTGAAGGCCGTTCAGCAGTCAGAAGCCGGGCCCTACGTCTATGTGGTCAAGGACGGCAAGGCGCAGCGCCAGGTGGTGGGCAACAACGGCTGGAGCACCACCGAATACCAGGTGGCGAGCGGGCTTGAAGCAAACGCCCAGGTCGTCCTGGACAACCTCTTGAAAATCTATCCGGGCGCCCCTGTTGAGGTGGTTCAGGATGGCGCTGCAGACAAGGATGCAAAATGACCAGCTTCTTCATCAAGCGACCGATTTTCTCCACGGTCATCAGCCTGATCATCATCATCGCCGGCACCCTGGCTTCGCTGGGCTTGCCAGTGATGCAATACCCGGCCATTTCACCGCCCACCGTGAGTATCAGCGCCACCTACACCGGGGCCAGCGCTGACACCCTGGCCAAGGTCGTGGCGGCGCCCATTGAGGACGTGCTCAATGGCGTACCGGGCCTTTTGTATTACAACTCGACCTCAAGCTCCGATGGCGGCATGCGACTGACCGCAACCTTCGAGGTTGGCACAGACATCGACATGGCCGTGGTGGACATCCAGAACCGCCTGCAGGCCGTCACGCCAAGCTTGCCGGAGGATGTGAACCGCAATGGCGTCACCGTGCGCAAGCGCAGCAATGACATGCTGATGGTGCTGGCGCTGGTGTCTCCCGATAACAGCCGGGACACCCTGTTCATCTCCAACTACGCGTCCCTGAACCTTGTCGACGACCTTCGACGCGTCCCTGGTGTGGGTGATGTGCAGATCTTCGGTGAAAAGAGCTATTCCTTGCGCGCCTGGGTCAACCCGGAAAAAATGGCCGCACTGGGCATCACCATGGCCGATGTGACGGCGGCCATCGCCAGCCAGAACAATCAGAATGCGATCGGCAAGATCGGCGATGAGCCTGTGGCCAATGCCCAGCAGCTGACCTTCACCGTGACGGCCAAGGGGCGCCTCATCAGCCCGGCGCAGTTCGAGCACATCATCGTCCGCCAGGACGCGCAGAAAGGCGTGGTGTACCTCAAGGATGTCGCCCGCGTAGAGCTCGGCGCGAAAAGCTATTCGACATCCACGTACATGGACGGCAAACCAGCCATTGGCCTGGGCATCAACTTGCAGACCGGGGCCAACGCGCTGGATGTCGCCGATGCCGTCAAGGCCAAGATGGACAGCCTGAGCAAGCAGTTCCCGCAGGGCCTGTCGGTGAAGACTGCGTACGACACCACCACCTTCATCAGCGTTTCGATCGACGAGGTGATCAAGACCCTGTTTGAGGCGATGATCCTGGTCATCCTGGTGGTGTTCCTCTTCCTGCAGAACTGGCGCGCCACCCTGATTCCGATTCTGGCGGTACCGGTCTCGCTGGTGGGCACCCTTGCCGGGCTCTGGGTGTTGGGCTTCTCGATCAACACCCTCACCCTGTTTGCGATGGTGCTGGCGATCGGCATCGTCGTGGATGACGCTATCGTCGTGCTGGAGAACGTTGAGCGGCTCATGCATGAGAAGGGCTTGTCTGCCCGCCAGGCATCCATAGAAGCCATGCAGGAGGTCTCAGGCGCCTTGGTGGCCATCGTCCTGGTGCTGTGCTCGGTGTTCATCCCGGTGTCGTTCCTGGGCGGCATTGCCGGCACCCTGTACCAGCAGTTCGCCGTGACCGTGGCGCTGTCGGTCGCACTCTCCGGTGTGGTCGCGCTGACCCTGACACCCGCCCTGTGCGCCCTGCTGCTCAAACCTCACAAGGCCGAGGGCAAGTTCTTCGCCGCCTTCAACGCCCGCTTCGAGCGCCTGACCTCCGGCTACACCTGGCTGGTGGGCAAGACCCTCAGAAACAAGGTGACCACCACCCTCGTGTTCCTGCTGGTTTGCGCCGGCACCGTGACCTTGGCCAAGACCAGCCCCACGAGCTTTGTGCCCGCAGAAGACCAGGGCATGCTGATGGGCTCGATTCAGTTGCCAGACAACGCCTCGCTGTCGCGCACCACGGCCTTCATTGAGGATTTCCGGCAGAAACTGATGACCGATGAGGCCGTGAAAAGCGTCTTCAGCATCAGCGGCATGGACTTTATCGGTGGCGGCAACAAGAGCAACTCCGGTGCCCTGTTCGTGGCCTTGCAGCCCTGGGAAGAGCGCACGGTGACCGCAATGGACATCGCCGACAAGTTCATGGGCATTGGCATGAGCATGAAGGATGGCCTGGCCATGATGTTCAACCCGCCCGCCATCATGGGCCTGGGTTCGACCGGTGGGTTTGAGTTCTACCTGCAAAACCGTGATGACGGGGATCCCCAGTCGCTGGCCAAGCAGCTGGACAAGCTGGTGGCCGCACTCAAGGCCGACCCGCATTTCGCCAGCATCAACACCTTCTACCGGGCGCAAGTGCCGCAGCTGTACGTGGATGTCGACGAAGAGAAGGCGGTGGCAATGGGCGTCTCCCTGAAAGACCTCTACGCCACCTTGCAAAGCACCATTGGCTCGATCTACGTCAACGACTTCAACCTCTCGGGCCGCACCTACCGCGTCCAGGTGCAAGCCGACCAGCAGTACCGCAGTGCACCGACCGACATCACCGCGCTGTATGTGCGCAATGCGGCGAACGAGCTGGTGCCGTTGTCGGTGCTGGCCAAGGTGCAAATGAAAAACGGCCCGGAGAGCCTGGAGCGGTTCAACGGCTTTGTCGCGGCCAAGATCACCGGCAGCGCAGCCAAGGGCGTCAGCTCGGGCGACGCCATCAAGGCGGTGGCGGCGGTCGCCGGCAACGTGCTTCCTGACAGCTACCATGTCGAGTGGACGGGTCAGGCCTACCAGGAGCAGAACAGCGGCTCCACCACCTCCCTGGCCTTCGGGTTTGCCATCGTGATGGTGTTCCTGATCCTGGCGGCGCAGTATGAGAAATGGAGCCTGCCGCTGGCTGTGATCCTGAGCATCCCCTTCGCCCTGCTCGGTGCATTTGGCGCCATCCTGGTGCGCGGCATGCCCAATGATGTGTATTTCCAGATCGGCCTGGTGGTGCTGATCGGTTTGTCTGCAAAAAACGCCATTCTGATCGTGGAATTCGCCCAACAGCAGCGCGATAAAGGGATCGGCCTGATCGAGGCTTCGCTGCAAGCGGCTAAGCTGCGCTTCCGCCCCATCGTGATGACCTCCCTGGCATTCACCCTCGGCGTGCTCCCGCTGGTGGTCTCCAGTGGTGCCGGGGCCGCCGCACGCAAATCCATGGGCACAGGCGTGTTTGGTGGCATGCTGGCCGCGACCTTCGTGGCGACCATCTTCGTGCCGCTGTTCTTCATGCTGCTGTCCTCGCGCAAACCTAAGCCGGTGGAGGAAGACCCTCAGCCGTGAGGGTGCAGACGGCAGGGAACAAGGCGCTCATCGAGCGCCTTTTTTACATATCATGTATATTGATTGGCACATCACCGACCCCTTAATCTGCGAGATTCTGCACCATGTCCAACGGCGAAAAGGAAGAAACCCTCACCCTCAGGGTGGCGCTGGGCTTATGTCCCGGTTCCCCGGCATCCTGGGGCTGGGAAATCTACGGCGACAACGTGGCGCTGCGCCAGGGCATTGCGGCATCCCAACTGGAGGCCTACACCGAGGCTGCAGCCCAGCTGGCCCAATTCAGCGCAGGACTAGGCAACGAGACGCCCGCCGAACTGCCGGACAGCGCAATCGAGCTCTCCATTGGCAAGGGCATCATTGCCTCGTACCCGGAAACCTGGGCGTGGGAGATCGCCAGCGCCTACAACGGCTACAGCTGGGGCACCGCAGACTCGCTGGAAGCGGCCACCCGAGATGCTGCACTCAGGTTTCTGGCGATCAAACAGGACATGTTGCAGTGCCTGCCAGAACAAAACGCCACCTGAGCGCTGCACAGGCTAGCGAGTGCATTAAATCCAGACGCTGCAGACGTAGCTGCCATTGCGCAAGGTTCGAGGCCTTGATGACGATCATTTTCAAAGATTTCACCGCAGACGCCTTCGGCGAAAAAACGACTGCCCTGATCGGCGAATACCTCCGCGCCTGCCGCGAGCAGCTGCCCGGTGAGGACTGTGACCTACCAGAGCGGATTGCGCTTTGGCATCGACAAAGTGCTACTGATTTCGAGGCGTTTCACCAAAGTTTTCTCAAAAAACAGCTAAGTAACGGCACTGACGTGCGTGCGATCGTCACATTTTGCTTGGCATTTATGCACAGCTACGGCCAAGCCACCCTGGATCACTTGTATGAGGAAATGGTCAATCAACGTTGTGTGGTCAACCCGAGGCACATTATGCTGGGAGCCGGTCTACCTAGCCTGATGCCTCTGCTTGATGCAACGTTTTCAGCTATTCCACGGCTTGTGCATATGCAGTATGTCGCATCATGGGCCCGTGAATATCTTGGGACAGACGAATACAGGCGCTGTGGATTTGAAATCTTTGGCAAAGATGTTCTTCTCGATTCCGGCTCTGCTTCAGAAGATCGAATCAAGCAGGCACACATTGACAATATACGTGCAGACCGGCGCCCGCGAGCAGATCAAGGTTCCAGCCCAGGAAGTGACATGGCGTTGTATGACTTGTTTGTCTCGATATTCAAAGGCGAGACTACACAGGGCGTGTCACTTGATCAGGTCTCTGCCTACCTCATTCAGGACATTTTGAATGGCAAGGCAAGCAAAGACAATCACCTGGAAACCTGTGTCCACGTGACGATGTATCCCATCGGCCTGCTTTGTCATCTTCAAGGGCTTGGAGTTGAACGCATAATGGGGCAGCTTCGCATTGTAATGTCGGCGATTTGCAGGGCCCTTGAGGTGGATGCCGCATTGGGTGATAGAGTGTTTCGCGGCGTGTTGATCAACCTCTTCTATTTTGATGCTAAAGCCCTGCGGCAATTGAGGCCAACCCTCGACGAAGTATCTGGCCACGGTATTGGGCAGCACGTGTTGAGCGGGGATCAGCATCGGAAATTGCTGGGTGGGCCACTGGCGCTGACCTACCATTCAAGGCGCTGGAAGCCTCAATCCTTACTGGCATTCCAGCTCGAATGTATGGCCAGCGCGGGCTTCGACATTCGATTCGATGATGTGCTTGGTGGTCATGCAACAGCCGAGGTTCAGACCTGTCTTCTGTCCCTAGAGGGAGGATGCACCAAAGGCCTGAAAGCCATTCTGAATGCAACAGACACCTTGCCAGATCTAGCTTACGAATCCCTTGAAGAGGCGGTGAACTATGGCGCCTTGACTGCTCATGAGGCGGCTGTCTTCATCAGTGGCGTTTGTACATCGGTGGCCACCCGCTATGCGTACTGGGCAAAACACCAGCGCTGGATTCACGCAATGCAGCCCAAGCTGCCAGAAAAGACCTTGGTACAACTCACGCCCGCCATGCGTCAGCTGACCATTGGCTGTCTCGCACAAACTGAGCGGCTTTGTGCCGACGCCATGGCGTTGTTGAATGTGACTGGCGAAGAGCTCCAGGCCACCGGCCAACTTTTAGCGGAAGACCGTTGGGAGCAAGCCCTGGGCCATGACCTGGGTCTGTAGGCCCTGCTCAAATCGCGCAGCAGCGCCTATCCAGTCGGAAGTCTCGATAACTGTGGGCCTTGCACGCCCTCTTTCGCTTTCCCTACAATAATCACCAACTTAGGAGATAAGTGAACCGTCTGAGCGCTAGACGGACGTCATTTCCTCCCCAAAAAAATTCTGGCGGTGACTGTGGGCAATAAACGGCAGGTGGATGAAGTGATTGCTGTCTCTCAAGGCGAGCAGGCAAGCGTACTGTTCAACCTGCCGGCCAAGCTCAAAACACGCCCACTGATCAAGCGCCCGCAGCAATTCCTCAGTGGGGCCGTGATCAGCCTCGCCATAGCCGGTGTGGTACCGGGCCTTGCACACCTTGTCCGCGCCAACGACCTGGTCAACCCCATTCCGGTGGAGGGCACGCGCTTTGAGGGCAACCTGGGCCCGGTCAATGTCATTGAGCAGGGGCAGTTTTCCTCCTACGTACCCTTCATGCGCAGTGTTCGCGTGGCCCTCGATGCCTGGCAGGCCACACCAGCAGAGGTTGACCAGGTGCAGATGAATGCCAGGGCCTACTTCGCCTCGCGCTCCGAAACGGGTCAGGCGGCCAATGGCTGCGTCATCAGAAGCTACGCCAAACCATGGGACAGTTCGAAGGTTTACATTGGGGCGGACAACCTCAATAGCCCGACGATCATGAACCGGAACCTGCTCGATTTTGTCATTCCCGCGCATGAGCTCACTCACTGCCTCTATAACATTGAGGAGGGTGTGAACATCCGCAATGAACATGAGTTCGACCCGCAGTATTTCAGTAGCGTGATGGAAACAGCCGGCGACCTGGGTATGGTGCTGCTCTACGCCCAGAAAACAGGCACCTTTGATGCGTTCGAAAATATGCTCAGGCTGGAGCGGCGGGCGGATATCTCGGTGAAGAATCAGGATCACACCACCGCGTGGGCCCTGGATGTCTTGCTCAAGGACATTGATCCTCAGGCGATGACGCAAAACACAGTGGCGCAGATCGCCACGATCATGCGGGAAACGATGGCCGCCCATTTCGAACGGGACGGCTTCCTGGTCAACCCGGATCAGCCAGGGGCTCAGGTGACCCCGGCGATGCAGGCGGTGCGCGATGAGATCACTGCGCAGCGTTGGCTGGCCATGGCCCGCACTGGCAAGGGCTGCCCTACCCCGGAGGTGGAGGCGCTGGTTGACCGTCTGCGAGACGATGTCAGGCAGTCCTTGGCCAACAATCAGAACCGCTTCATCAGCGACCTGAGCGAACAGGAAAAGCGCAAAATCTTCACCCGCACCATCTCGTTTGCCGATGACATGGGCTTCCCGTATTCAGCACCGGTCGACCGCAAACCTGAAGACCCTGGCTATGAGGTCTCCGACAGGGATCTGCCCTTCTGATCTTGCGCTAGATCGCGGCTCGACTGGACGCTGATCCAGGATCAGACGTGGCCCAGCAAGTTATTTCCCATTTCAGGCAAAGAAAATCCCAGAGATCGCTCCCTGGGAGTGGCCCGTGTGCCCGCGTGACTGGCCATGTCCACCCGGCGCTACCAAGTCAACAGGGGTTTCGATTGGTCATCCAGCGTCACAAGCCCCCTGAAGAGCCACCGGTTTAAAGAAACCGATCGCTCTACGCTGCCATGACAATTATGGCTTAAACGATTGAAATGTGACAATCCAGCAGGCTAAATAGACGCCTGTAATATCTGCCTCCAACTGCTATGCTGTGGGCATCCATTAATCACTGAGGATTGACTTATGGGCTGGGGTAGCCATCCGGACACATTGACCATGGCCAAAGCACAACGAGAGGCATTGGCTGCGGGTGAGCCCTTCACGCTGGCTTATCGTAAAGCCTACCGCGATGCCTATGCCAATGCCGCTTCGGGCGGGCGCAATCTGCAGGCGTACCTTGAAGGTCTGGATAAAAATATCCGCAAGCAGGAGCTTGAGGAAAGCCAAACAGGCACGACATTGGGTGGTTAATTCGACTGGGCCCATCCTTGCACAATAATCGGTGCCGGCCCGCCCGGCACCCAAGTGAGATGAACTATGGAACTGCATGTGCCGCAATTGGATGAAACGCCCATCAGCCTGAACCCTGATCAGGATGCAGTGCTGCAGCGCACGATCAAGGAAATCCAGCAGAACCTGGGCAGCTTGATCTGGCTCAAAAAACAGGGTGCCAGCCTGACGCGAGGCCTGGCATCCAGCGTGCTGAACATCACCGAAGGCCATATCAAGACCTTGGGTGAGCTGCTCGAAGTTGCGACTCAGGCGGCTGCGGACAGTGAAGAGCGCCACGCCGAGCTGCGCAGAGCGAACATGGAAATTCACAGGCTGGAAGCACTGATCGGAAGCGCCCAAGATCCGGCCAATGTGCAGCTGGCCCTCGCCTCGATGGTGGAGCAGCTTGACGGATGGTGGAAGCTGGACGGGTTTGGGCATGTCCGGGAAGTCCAATTCGGCCAATATAATTGTAAAGCCGACTTTTCCTGCCGGCTGTTTGGGCATTATCCGCTGACCAATTCGGCGACCCCGATTTCGGACAAAGAACAAAAAGCCTTGTGGGAGCAGTCCCTGGTCGATCGAGGTTTTGTCCTGTTTGATCGGCGAGACGGGGATGGCCAGTGCCTGCGCGACTGCCAGACCAACCGTGACCTGCTGGTGGCGCTGTTTGCCGAGCGGCTGCCGAGTGCGCGGATCCATCGGTTTGTCAGCCATGAGGCAAAGAACGGGTCGGTGCTCGAAGGCCTGGAGGTCTACATCCGCAAGATCGAGCAGATCAGGACATTGCCCGTGGCGGAGCCCGAGGCCGAATAACGGCTTTCACGGTATATTGGTTATTGAGCTAATGGTTGCTTGCTGGCCACTGTCCAGCACACGAAGAAGGAGATTGGGCGTGCCAGAGTTTTACTACCAGATCAAAGGACGTTTGCCAGAGGATCAGCTGGGGATGGGGCCATTCAACTCGAATTGGGAATGGCCTCCCCTGTTCTCCGACAAGGTTGAGGCGCCCAACAAAAAGGCCGCCAAGCTGCTCATCGAAGAGGAGTACGGGCGGCAGTTTCCACTCCGCGTGCTGGCGAACGACCTGAAAAACCATGCCTTTCTGCTGTCGATCAGTGAAATCCTCCCGGAGGATGACGTCATGCGGCGGCGGTTTGCGTTTCTGGATTGCAAGGAATGCGCGGCCCGTTTCCGCATCATCGACAAGTTCAACAACCCTGCCGAACGCGATACAGGCCCGGATTTTTGCTCACAAAGCTGTGCGGAAGAGGGTCGCTTGCGCCGGATCAAGGATTACGACCTGGTCTGCAGCGGCAAGCTGCCGGCAGTGATTTACCTGATCCGCCAGCTCTCCACAGGAAAATGCTATGTGGGTCAGACCATCAGGCCGATCACCCTGCGCTGGTGGCAACACCTGACGTATCCCAGCGAGTCCAAATTCCACCAGGTCATCAAATCCACGCCGCTGACGGATTGGCAGTTCCAGGCACTCGAAACCATTGCCCTGCCGGATGATCATCCGAACAAGGCCGCCTACATCAATGACCGCGAGCGCCACTGGATTCTGCACTTCGACTGCATTGCCAATGGCTACAACACCGTGTTGCCCAGCGGTGCGGCGAGTGCCGAGCCTGAGCTGGAATTCGACGTTCCAGAGCCGGCAGCCTTCTAAGCTTGCCGTCCAAACAGGACTAGACCAGGACAAGAGGCCATGCAGTTAGGGTTTCGACCCCAACTGCAGGGGTGCCCTCAGCCAGACGCTAGTACTTGCAGCAGAACACCACCGACCAGTCGTTCGCACCAATGATGAGGCCGGGCGTGGAGCTCTGGCGCCAGCCTTGACCCGTGGTGTCCCACCCGGTCTTGGTGAATCCGGCTGGACATTGGTACGTGGTTACGTCCAGGGCCTTATTACCTGGTATGTTTATTGCTTGGCAGGTCGGCGCACCCCCGCCGTTGCTGGCCCACAGGCCATTCTGGCAGGACAAGGTCTTGCCGCTGGCGTCTCGCCCAATCAAGCCATTGGTGTCGCAGCCCCAGCCTTCTGTCACCACCGCCCCAAGCGCCACGTGCTCCCTGGCGTAGACACGCCCCTTCGACTCAAGCGAGCCCAAGTTGGTGATGTTATTGCTCTGCAGGGCGTTCAACACGGAGACGGACGCCGGGTCGACATAGAATCCCGTGTTGTTGGAATCGTAAAAGATCTGCGCCTGGACAGATTGTCCCGCCAGCACATGGCCGCTGGCGTAGACGTTGCCGGCAGCCGTGACACTGCCAGACGCCGAGACGTTGGCTTGAGCGGTCACGCTGCCTGAGGCTGAGACGTTGCTGCCCGCGATGACGCTGCCTGACGCCGAGACGTTGCCAGCGGCGCTGACGCTGCCGGCTGCCGAGACATGCCCCTGGGTGGTGATGCTGCCACCTGCGGCAATCGCGCCGTCGACCACCGCCGCCGCCCGTACCCGCAGGTTGCCAATGATCTCTGTATCGGCATCGGCGACCACCCTGGCTGCAGACGCTGGATAAAGGCCTGATGGCGCCCCGAGGTACAGCACTTCGCCCGCCAGGTTCTGAATACGCGAGGCCCCGACAATGGTTCTGTTCAGCGGGTCACTGCTGTCAAACCGCAGCGGTGCGTGCATCTTGTTGCCGCCATCCGTGCGAAGCCACACGTCATTGTCGGCCTTGTTCGCGGCCACCATGGTGATCCTGGCATCCAGGGGGTTCGATTTGTAACTGGCATCGGTCGCCGCGCCATACGGGCTCAGCCCTCCGTTACCGTTGTTCTTGTAGCCGGTTTGTGTGGCAGACGCTGCGGTCAATGCGGCAATGCCAGCCAGATCCGAGCGCGGCTTCATTGCACCGCCCCCGCTTGCTACAGAAAACTGGCCGGTGGTGGTGGTCGCACTGATACTTCTTGCGGTACCGGCACCTGTGACCACAATCGATGTGCTGAAGCTCAGCATGCCAAAATCGATGGGGTCGGCAATCGTGGCAGCAGGGAAATCGCACGGGAGGAATTCTGTGCCTGGGGCATACGGCCCGCCACAGCTGGTGCTCTTGAGCCAGGCGCTGCCGGACTTCTGGGCGTTGGTGATCGATGCGTTTTTGGCAATGTAGCTGCGAATCGCATTGTTGTACTGGCTCAGCTGAAGCCCTACCACACGGGCCTTCTGCTGTTCGATCTCAATCTGTTTTTCCGAGAATGCGAGAAGGGTAGCCGCCCCGAGCAATCCAACCACCAGCATCAGTTCAAGAAGGGTTGCGCCTTTTTGCCGACCATTCTTTATGGCCATACCTCATCACTCCCACTCGCATATTTTCTTGTTTTTATGATCACCAGCCGGGGAAATCCACCCCCAAAGCCAGAATGTGTCAATATATTATCAAATCGATAGAGAAAGGTGCAATTTAATACAAACTGACATTTTTTCATCGCGACATATGCCCGACGCGGTGCAGATCGACCAGGTTGATGGGCGCCAGAGCCGTGGGAAGCGGGTGATGCGTTCCCCACGGCTTGGTGAGACGCCCGTCAGAACTGGCAACAGTGCACGATCGCCCAGTCGTTGTGACCGATGTAGATGCCTGGGGTTGCACTCTGACGCCAGCCCTTGCCGGTCGTATCCCAGCCGACCTTGACCGTACCTGCCGGGCACTGGTACGTGGTGACATCCGGGAGGCCATAGCCCTTGATCTGTATATCCTGGCATTTTGGCGCGCCCCCGCCGTTACTGGCCCACAGGCCATTCTGGCAGGACAAGGTCTTGCCGCTGGCGTCTCGACCAATCAAGCCATTGGTATCGCAGCCCCAGCCTTCCGTCACCACCGCTCCAAGCGCTACATGCTCCCTGGCCAAGAGGCGCCCCCGCGCATCCAGCGCGCCCAGGTTGGTGATGGTGTTGCTCTGCAGGGCGTTCAACACGGAGACGGACGCCGGGTCGACATAGAAGCCGGTGTTGTTCGAATCGTAAAAGATCTGCGCCTGGACAGATTGTCCCGCCAGCACATGGCCGCTGGCGTAGACGTTGCCGGCAGCCGTTACGCTGCCAGACGCCGAGACGTTGGCCTGAGCAGTGACGCTACCTGAGGCCGAGACGTTGCCACCCGCGATGACGCTGCCTGACGCCGAGACGTTGCCAGCGGCGCTGACACTGCCGGCTGCCGAGACATGCCCCTGGGTGGTGATGCTGCCACCTGCGGCAATGGTACCGTCGACCACTGCCGCCGCCCGTACCCGCAGGTTGCCAATGATTTCCGTATCGGCGTCTGCAACAACCTTGGACGCAGTGGCTGGAGAGAGGCCTGATGGCGCCCCCAGGTACAGCACTGCACCGGCCAGGTTCTGAAGCCGCGTGGCACCCACGATGGTTCTGTTCAGTGGGTCACTGCTGTCAAACTGCAGTGGCGCGTGCATCTGGTTACCACCGTCCGTGCGCAGCCAGACATCGTTGTCCGCCTTGCTACCGGCCACCATGGTGATTCGGGCGTCCATTGGGTTGGACTTGTAACTGGCATCGGTAGTCGCGCCCGAGGGGGTGAGGCCACCGCTCCCGCCACTGGAAAATCCTGTGTTCGCGGCAGACGCAGCGGTCAGCGCAGCAATCCCCGCCAGATCCGAGCGCACCTTGATGCTGCCGCCCCCAGCGGGGATTGCGAATTGACTGGTTGTGGTAATGACATTGACCTTCCGAGTGTTGCCAGACCCCGTCACGCCGATCGAGGTCTCCAGGCTGAGCAGGCCGAAATCAATGGGGTCGGCGACAGTGGCAGCAGGGAAATCACAGGAGAGAAACTCCGTGCCTGGCGCATAGGGGCCGCCACAGGCAGTGCTCTTGAGCCAGGCACTGCCTGACCGGTCGATGTTCGAAATGGAGGTGTTTTTCGCAATGTAGTTGCGCACCGCATTGTTGTACTGGTTCAGCTGTAGCCCCACCACGCGGGCCTTCTTCTGTTCGATATCGACCTGCTTTTCATTGAATGCAATGAGCGTGACCACCGCCAGCAGCCCGATCACCAGCATCAGCTCAAGGAGGGTTGTCCCCCGCTGATGTTTCTTCTGCATGGCCATGCCACACCACCCCCATAGCGATTTTTCTAGTTATTGTCGATGCTGAGGCAAGGCGATCCATCTCCTGCACCGCTTGTGTCAATATATTATCAAAGCGTAAGAATAATTGGTAATTTATCAACCATGCCAATTCCATCAACTGATACCCGCGCTAGCCTGGAAAGCTGCAAGGGCTGAGATCTCTTGAGCAGACTGCACGACCAAGAATGTGGCATCCCCTGTTTCCTGCGACCTTGTAAGCGGGTGGTACCGATTTAAAACCCGGTGGGATAAAGCCTGGATTTAGCGCAGAATGGTCGAATAACATGAAAAAGAAAATGGTGCTCAGCATGAAGCTACCCTTGCTATTTGCAACCTTGTTGCTCTCCGCCAGTTCACACGCGGCCAACATCATACGCATCGATGCCCCTGTTAAATCAGCGGGCCTCTGGGAGCCGATCGCCCCCACGGTCAGCGACTGGGTTGCTGAAAACGATCCCACCGACTGCAGCAACTGGGCCCCCGCCTCGATGTCCGCCTATGAGGGGTACCGGCTCGATCAAACCCGCACCTGCCTCCAGGAGTATCTCAAGACCACCCAGCCGCGCAAAAAGAACAGCCTGACGGGGAAGATCATCGCCGATGGCGAGCCCATTTATGCCACCAAGACGGAGACGGTGACGCTGAGCCAATCCACGCAAGGATCCAGGCCCATCCTGAACCATTTCACCATCGTCACGGCGCAGGTGGCTGCGGCGGAAGGCTGCTCGGTGGCACGCCGGGGATTTTCCTTGACGGAAAATTGCAATGCCAACGTGCTCCATCCAGGTTCGGCGTCTGAGCGGATGGTTAAGGTGGGCAACGTAAATGGCAGTCTGCGTCGCGTGATGGTCTACAAATGGTCAAAGAAGTGCCAGATGACGCTAGACCTCAATGTCGACGGCACCCAGGTCAGCGATCTGCCACCTGCCATCACCTTGACGTTTGCCGGCAGGACGTTCACCAGCCCAAAAGCGGAAGCCACGGACAATGGGGCCTATCCGGTGATCCGCTACATGTCTGAAGTCACGGATATGGCGGTGTGCAACTCGCTGTACGATGCAGTTCCAGCGGGTACAACCGTTGCTGTGTCGCTGGATTGAGGTGCTGGCCGCTGCAAAGACCATCGCCTGCTCCAGAAAGGCGCCCTGCGCGCTTTGATCCCAGGGGGTTAAAGCGCCTGAATGGCCTTGTAGGTTTTCGGCGCACTGCCAATCCCTTCGCGCCACTGGGGGCTTTCGCTGTCCATGAGGCTGCAGAGGCTGTCCCACTGGTCAATCAAGCGCATCCATTGCGCAGAGGTCGCTTTCATCAGCTGCAGTTGCCCGGCGACCTCAGGAACCTGCTCACAGAGCTTGCGGCACCGCGAGAAGTCAGCAGGGTCAGCCGGAAAGCCCTTGCCCGGCAATGACACCCCCATCACGACCGAGAACAGATGCTCTGAACTGGATCCGCGTTCGCCGGACACCAGCCAGTTAAACGCCTCGTCGCTGACCTTCTTGCCGCCCAGCTCCTGGCGCGCAATAGCGGTCGCCCGTTCCAGGACATACGGGTCAGCCGCCAGCTTCTTCAAATCCTCTGGCAGTCCCGTCACCAGGGTGGCGCCGAGCATGCGTTGGAGTCGAAGATCCATGTCGGCACCCTCAGGGGCTTCCTGGGTGATCCGAACCAGCTCCATGATGGGGATGCTGCCATAGACAATCAGGCAGTTATGGCGGGTTTCGGTCGTGTAGTCCATGTTCTGTCCTCAGGCGGATAAGCGAGCAGCGGCTGGCACTGACTTGCCAGACTGGCAATGCAATATACAGGTAAATCATAGCTGATATCCAGCCGGGTCAACCTTCAATTGGCCTGCTCAGTACCGCTTATAAGCCCAATTCGGTCGCGAGCGTATTTTCAAGCGATGAATCATGCATCATGTCCAGCAGCTTGCCGTCCTGGGTGATGGCGTACAGCGTCTCGATCGCCCTGTTGCGATCCTTGCGATTGTGCAGCACCAGCCCTGCCAGCTTGAGCGTATAGGTGTCTTGCACCACTATCTCGGCGAGGGCTTTGTAGGTGGCATTGGGCAGGGAGGTGACATCACCCGGACTGATCAAGTAGCTCATGGCCAGGCGACACGCCGTGCCCGTATTGGCCCTTTGGGCCCGCTGCAACGCCAGGCCGCTGCCGCTGTTGGTCAATAGTGCGGTCACGACTGCCGGCCAATTGTTGGCGATTCTGACTACCCACCGGAAATAGTCGCTGATCAAGGGCGGTGCGGATCCCTGAATTTTCTTCACGTCATACTGGCGACTGATCTGCAGCGCCAGCATCTCATCGTGCTGGCCAGGCTTGATCTCCTTCATAACCACCCGTAGCACCTGCTCGGCTTGCGCTAAGATCGCCTGATACTTCGCGGCGCCATGAAACGTCAGGGGCCCTGGCGCGAGTCTTTGCACAAACGCCTGGTAAAGGTGTTCGACTTGCTGACCCTCGAATAAAAGCTTGGCCAACTGAGGATCAATGGCGGATTCAGCCTCCCCTTCCATGACCTTCAGGGTCAGGTACTGTGCGTAGGCTTGGGCGAGGCGAGCCGTCACCGGGGAGTAATGCTTACGCAAAAACGTGATTTTTGAATACAAACTCCGCCTGCTAGCTTGCTCCTGGCCATCCTCGAACAAGCCCTTGAGGAACGCCGCCTCCTCCTGTTTGATCCCTGGGGTGAAGCTCCATTGCTCGGATGCTTCCGGCGAACACTGCATGACCGCGTAGGCAAGGTAGCAGGTGCTCGGCGCACCGCTGAGGCGCATGCCGTCATAGTCAAGGGCCAGGCGATGGATGTCCAACAGCGCCAGCCTGTTCAGGTTAAAGGTAAACACTGACTTGGGATTCGCATTGATCAGCTCCCACACCGCCTCCAGGTGCCGGGCCTGCTCTCGATTATCGACAACCGCAGTGCACAACAGGGTGTCGATCAGATGCTGGCGGATCGTTGATGGGTTCAGGTCACCCGGCACCCATTTCAAAATGGCTTCGAATTTGGCAGGGAAATGGACGGGGTTCTGCATGCGGTGAATGGCATCGATCAGCCAAATACCGTGCACCAATCTGGAGGGGGTGTTGCGGTACAGCCGCGCCTTCTGCGTCACACCCAGGCGCTCATGACTGCCGGCATACCCATACGCGCAGGTGCCTGTGTCGATGTACTGCAACAGCGCTTCTAGCACCTCTGCTGCTGTGGGGGTGGCGTGGCTCATGGCGGTATCTCAGTTCGGTGTGCAAGGCTTTTGCAGGTTGTCCAGGATGGCAACTCCATAAAAGCTGCAAATACGGGTTGCGGTCAATCCATTCTGCAGCCGTGAGTGCGGAAAGTCGCTGCTCCACCAACATCAATCAACGACCTTGCGCCGCATTTAGCTTTCGACGTGCCAGGGCTTGGCTTTCAGTGCCAGCACCCTGCGCTGGGCCTGAGCAATAATCCCCATTTCCTGGCGGATCAATGTCTGAGTGTCATTCTGGGCATTCCAGGCAGCCGCCATCTGCCCCGCCCTGGGGGTGATGTTCACCTCGGCAAGGGCCTCGGCACCGCATTTTTTGCACTTTCCCCCGCCCATGTTTAAGGACGTGTCGTGGTTGTGCAACAGAACAATGTCTGTTCCGCCGCATTGCAGACAGGGGGCAACGTAGAGGTTGCCCGCAAGGGTAAAGGTTTCTTCACTGGGCATGGTAACTCCTGGGTTATATGAACATCAGTCCTTGCTAGTGGCGCTGGGCTCATCGAGCAGCGCAAGATCCTCGGCGGTGTGCGCGGTACCGCTGAAGTTCAGGCGGCGATACAGCGTCTTCAGCAGGGTCTCGTCAGCCTGGTACTCCAGTTCAATGCAGGGGAACACGATGTTTTCGAAGCGTCGACGTTTCTCCGGCAGGGTTAAGCTGCTGTAGCGAATCCCTCCAAAGATCTCGATTTCATCGTTGATGAACCGGGCAATGGCGGTGATGCGCTGCTGGCCATCCAGCAGCCAGCCAGACATCGGCAGGTCTTTGCCATCGTCGCCGTACTCGCGGCCATTGATGACGTAGAAGCCGGTGCCGAGGCCCAAGAAGATGCCTTCGATGAAGCGAACCTGCTGCTCATCGCTCCAGCAGGGCGGGCGTTGCCAGGACGGCAGCACCAGGTTCAGCAATTGGCGCTCGGACGCCTGATTGGGACGCGCCGCAGTCCCTTGCCACAGGCTGCTGATGGTGTAGGAGCGCTGGGTGCCAGTGAGGATCGGTTCAGGCAGCTGGATGGTTGTCATCATTGATTCCCGACCATTTTTTCTGTGATGGCATGAATGTAATCCTTGCCGTAATAGGCGTGGGCGGGAACGCCGGGATTGGGGTCATCGTCCGCCACCTTGAGCCCAGCGTATTTGCCGCCCATCTCGGTGATGATCGCATATTTCACCCGATTTGCGGTGGCGCGGTCATTCTTTTGCGGGAGCCAGGCGCGCACCACTTTGCCTTCGGGGTTGACCAGAAAGACCATGGTTGGCCACCAGTCAAAAAACGGGCTGTCGGCGCTTTCCAGGCCACCCTGGGCCGCGATGACGTAGCGCTTGCCCATCGACGACTCATCATCCGGCATGACCAAAAAGGGGGCTATCCAGTCCTTGAAGGCCAGGCGCCCGCTCTCGGGCAGGCGCAGCACGGGGGAAGCGAAATAGTTGTTCACGCAGAGGCGAAACGCTTTGTCACAGGGTGGGTGCTTATGCGTCAGGAAATAACCCTTGGAGGGGTGCGCCCAGTTTCCAGGTAGCGGCGCCGCGTCATAGCCCATGAAATTGATTTCCAGCGCCACCTTGTTGGCCTTCGTCCACTGGCTCACTGCCCCCAGAAACCGACTCTCCTGGGCGCTGCGCTCAATCGCGGACTCGGCACGGCCAAAGCCATTGCGCAGGTAGGATTGATCATTCTGCGGCGCAACGTACGCTGAGTAGACATTGGACGTGACCCAAAGCGACCAGCCCTTGGGTTTCCACGAGGCAGGTTCGAACGCCCAGGCCGTGCCGTTTGGCGCAGTCCGATCCGGCGACGTTTTGAGCGCGTACACCGGGCCTGGCAGCCGGAATGGCGGGGTTCCGATGACCTTGCCGCCGATTAGAACTTCACTGATCTGGCCCGAATCACCGCAACCTGACAGCGCCAGCATCAGGCCAACCATTGCCATGGCACGCTTCATATCAACCACCTGCATTGGACAGGAAAATGGAAAGCCTGCGATTTTCAGGCTGTGTCGAAAACCCGTGCTCAGCCCTCGGCACTGGGCAGCACAACATGGGCCGTCTTCAGCGCGATTTCGATCTGCCTGAGGCTTACCGATGGTCGGGTGCAACAGTTACCGGGGATGGGGTGTTCTTCTTTCCAGAAAGTCCCGTGATGCAGGCGCACAAAGAAACGATCGCCAATTTGAATGCGGGTGCCCTCGGGATGATCCTTGAGTTCCAATTGCGCCATGGCAGTGCTCTCAACTGAGGGCCGCGACAACGCGGCGGCCAATGAGCTTTTCAATTTTAGCCGCAGCAGAACCAGCGGCGCGTTTGTACGCGGCCATTTTCTGTTTGGTCACCTGGCCCTGTTCAATGGCATCATCGGCATCACCGAAGAATGTTGACCCCTCTAGCGACTCGGCAAGGACTTCCAGAGCGTCAGTACACGGGAGTGGGAACACATAGGCTTCAGCCTCGATCAGCTTGACCAATTGCCCGGCATAGTCAGCCGCCCATTCAGCGTCCACCGAATCGAACACTTCTTCGCAGTGCCCCTCATCCTCCAGGAGTTCCAGGCGATGCAGCATCACTTGCGCTTCATTGGCAGTAAAGCTCAGTTCTGCCGGCAGGTTCGCCGCCTGAGGGTGTTCCGAGGCGTCTGGTTTCATGCTCATGCTCCTTGTGCCTGGGTCAAAGTCTCGACCAGTTTGCGGCAACGTGCATCCACGTGGGCGATGCGCTGCTCATGAGCGTCCACCAACGCTTGCAGGCGCCGGCATTCGACCCCTTGTGCAGCAAAGAATCCTGCCTGGAGTTGCTGACCACGCAGTCGCCAGAAATCCCACAGTGTGCGTGTGCGCTCGCAGAGGAACTGACCCCCAGCATCCACGCGCACATCCATCAGCCGTGCATGGCACTGGCTGAGGAAGGCCTCACGATCATCGCCAAGCTCGGCGCCAATATCCGGAGTTGGCGGAGTTGCCGATGGCATTTGTGCGTCCTGCGCTTCGTTTTGCGCCACGTCGCGGATGGCGGCACACAGTGCACCCGAAATAACTGGATCAAGCGCTGGAACCTGCCCAGAGAGCCTGAGGAGCTGTTCACTCAGTGTTTGCTCTGTCTGCTTAAACATGCTGATCACCCGTGTTGAAATGGCGGGGTATTCTCGCCTGTGTCTGTGAGAGGTAACGGTTGTGCAATCAACCCCAGCCTCAGGCCGGGGTCTCGCCAATTACCGACGCGTCAGCCCTTCCCGGCTTGTCCAGACACCTTGCCGTAGTGCGCCTCAAGATCCTCCAGCGAATCCTGAAGGTCATCGGCCCGTTGTTCGGCAGCATCTGCACGCTTGCATTCTTCGTGCTTCATGCGCAAGAAGCGTTCGGCGCGCTCCTTGTACAAATCGCGCTGTTGTTGGGCCTGGGTGAGTACGCGCTGATGTACCAGCGGATGCAGCTCGGCGCCCGCGACCTGCTGGAGTTCCTGAGCCACTGTTTCATATTCGGCAGGCTGCACATACTGGCTGTGCCGCCCCTCGATGGTCAGCTCCCAGCCGGCAATCGGGTCTTCGGCCTCAGGAGCAGCAGCGCTGGGCGCTGAAGGGGCGACTCCCCCCGAACACGCCACCCGCCCCTTCGCGGCGAGTGTCTCCAAATGCACGGCAGCGTGAATAACGCCGGTATGATGGCCCTTGCTCCCCAGCCAGCCGGAGGATTCATGCTCCCGCAGTGTCTGGGCAGCTTGCGCAAGGCCGTCAGCCTGGGCCTGCGCCAGCTGTTGCTTCAGCGTTTCGATCTCGACCAGGGCCAGGTCAAGCTGCAGCTGCCGCTCGATGGCCTGCTGCGCCGCCTGCGGGGACAACTGGAACAGCGGCAGCACATTGCGCGGATCCGGGGTGTGGTGATCGGTACCGGTCACGCGGCCAAAATCGCGCCGGGTGTAGCGGTGGATGCCCGCCTCGTCTTCCATGGTTTCATGGCCCATTCCTTCATCGTGAGTGCGCACGAATCGCACCTGGGCGCCGTCCAGTGTCCGGTAGAAGTTGCCGACCACAAATGGAACCTGCACGGCCTGCTCGACCGATTGCTCCGGGGCCTTGAGCGCAGGCGCCAGGAACCGGGCCAGGTGGTAGGCAAAGTCGCCAGCCAGTTCCCTGTTGATGTAGCCGGTGAATTCTTGGCGCTCCAGGCGCTGGCGGAACAGGCGCGAAATAAATTCGCGACCGCCCTCGGTAGTGTTCAGGTCAATGCCTTCGGCCAGGTCGGCGCCAGCGGTGTCGTGAGTAGTGGTCATGGTCATTAAACTCCGTTGCCCAAGGCTTCTTGTTGCCGGTAGGCTTCAACGTATTCGTTACGGTGATGGATTTTCAGTCGGGCAATTTCAGTGCTCATGGGCACTACATGGTGCTCATAGCAGGCCTTCCAGCCCTTCCACTCGTCGTTAGGGCCAGCCGGAAACGGCTCATCACGGAGTCCACCTTCGTCCCAGTAGAGGCCGTCGTCGCGCAGTTCGTAGCGCCCGGCATCCGGGAATTTTTCCGCAAATACAGGACGGTCTGCTTCGCAATCGACGGGCAGTGGCGCGTGATGAACGGGTGCGGGAATGATGTACAGCAAACTGGTATCGGCCCCGGCGCTGTCCCCGTCGAGGAACAGATCCATTCTGAAAGTGCCCGTCCGATGCAGGTTGCTTTGCAGGAATTTGGCGTCCTCGGTTTTGATGAGGCAAACCATTTGCGGCTTGGCGGGTGTGGGGTGCACGTAATCGTAGAAATACCACTCGAAGTCAGCCCGTTTTTCAATGCGTTGAGCCGCTTTCTCCAGGTGCGAGTCGATCCCCCGCGAGCCTCGGTTGTGTTGTTTGCCACGGCGGACAATGGTCGCGGCCCGATGCAGGGCCTGGGTTTCCACAGTGCCCGGCGATTGGCTCATCCACTCCAGGGCCGCCAGCCAACCCAGTCGCGCCGATTCAAGCTGCGCCTCGTCCAGCGGGTTTTGCTCCTGAGACGCCCATTGGCTGAAGGCGGCCTGCTCCGCAGGGTTTTTCACCGCGCCCAGGTCATATACCCAGGGAACGGGCGCGTAACAGACCAGGCAGAGGTCATCGAGCTGGCCATCGTACTCGACATGGGTGATCGTCCGGGTCATTTCGTGATGGGTCGGGTTGCCGGTTTCGTCCACCAGGTTGAAATGCATCGTGTCACCCACCCGGTAGCGATGCGGCGCCGTGTCGGAACAGTCGCGCAGCTCTGCATTCTTGGTGCCCGACAGGAGGTCAAAATAGGCCTTTTTGGGCAGTTTTACCCGATGGGTGGTCATACGCATGCGCTCCGAAATGTAATTCTGCATGAAAGGGGTACAGGAGTACAGGTGTACTCCTCGCGAATGTCAGCGGCCTGGCAGTGCGGGTTCACGACTGCGCTGAGGCGCGGACTGGTTCTCCTCCAGGATGGCGCTGGCCAGGGTGTACAGCGCCTTCAGCACTTTGGGCGACTGCCCGCCACCACTGCCGTAGGTGCAGAACTGCACGGTGCTGGACTGGCCCTCCGGGTCGATGACCGTGACAATCATGTCACCATCCTCTTCGCGGAACAGCTCCAGGCGGCCCTGCCCCATGTCTTCCCAGCGGCGCAGGTGCTCGTTGATCGGGACGGCGACCGGTGTCTGATCACCCTCCAGGAACGCCGCGTGCTTGCGCGCCGCCTCAAGCACTTCGCGGCCCGAGACATCCTCGCCCACGGTATGCCCGTATTCGGTCAACATCTCTTCGAGCACTCTGATGTGATAGCTCAACATGGGGTAACCCTCATTCGAAATGGATCGGGCAGAAACGCCGAATTTTGCGGGCAAAAACCACTGCTAGGGAGGTTCGCCCCGGTATTAGAAGTATAGCTCTCATTGCCAAACTGTCAATATTTGCCATACACGCAGTATATCTATTTAGGTGTTTATTGACACGAAATATCGGTATGGGTATTATCCTCCCTGGCTATCCGCAGCCAGTCGTCCTCGCCCTTTTGGGTACGGTGAATGCGGGGGGTAATCCAAGCCTTCAGGTGACCATCTACCAGGCTTCGAGAACGAGGACTCCGATCGCGCATTGCGCCAGCCTGGCCACATTTGGAAGCCAGTTATGTCCGCAAAAATTCTGAAATCTCGGGCCAAGCGCCTGCGTCACGCCATTGAGCACATGCTTGGCGTCAAAGTCACCCATTCCCAAGCGCTGGAGCTCGTTGCCAAGGAGGAAAACTACCCTCATTGGGACGCCGCGTGTGCCGCGTATCCTCACACCCTGCCAAGTGCAGCGCCTAAGCCGCTGCTACGCAAGCTGCGCACCCTGATTCGCCCAGGATGGACGGGAAATTATGACGATCTTTTTGCCGGTAATCCGCAGCTGGGTCGGGACATTCGAGATTTCATGCGTAGTCCGAAGGGCGGCCTGGTGCTGCTGGCAGGTCGGACAGGTTGTGGCATGACCACCACGATTTCGCATCTGGTGGATGAGGCCCTGATCCAGGGGCATGAAGTTATCGACGTGTACCAGTCTGGCGTGCAGGAACGGGACTACCCTGCGCCCATCAAATGGGCCAGCACCAGCGCTGGGCAAGGCATCCTGGGAAGCGCCCGCGCCGGTTGCAGCATTGTGTTTGTGGATGACCTGCGTTGTGGCCAGGTGGCCCATGAAGCCCTGCAGATGGCGAGCGTCGGCTACAAGGTGGTGGTCGGCCTGCTGGCCGCTGACCCTGTCGTGAGGTTCAAGGCGCTCATGGCACAGGCGGGACTGGGCGAATACGCGGGCGGTATAGACCAGCTGCCGTTCCTGCTGATGTTCGAGCAGCAGCCTGTGTGGCCGGCAAATGGCATGCAGGAGATTCGGCGCGAGCGCCTGAAAAAGCTGGAGGCAAGTGGGCTGGCTGATGGGCTGCGCGAATTCTTCGACCTGAGTCCGCTGGCGACAGAGCTGTAACCTGCGAGCCGGGGGCGCAAGCCTTCGGCCTCTTCCCCTCTTACGCCAGCCCCTTTTAAAAACCAATGCCAGGTACCCCATGTCTGATAACCCGTTTGCAAGCCTGCCCATGCCTTCCTGTGATGTCCCTGAGCCCATGGAAATCGACATCCAGCGGATCAAGCGCTGCATGGAGGAAGGTCGCTTTGAGGCGTTGAGTGCAGATCACCAGCGCTGGGTATGCCGGCGTCTGCTACCATCGCTGACGCGCTACGGCGTGTATCCTCCGCCCAGCGAACATCAATCACCACCCCAGCCTTGAAGGAGTAGCGCTATGAAAATCAAAGTGACCGTCAGTACGGCAGAGCTTAGCGAAATGAACATGACCAAGGACGCATTGCATGACCATGTGGTATCCGCCCTGGACGATGCCGACCCGCAGGTCGTGGGGTTTGATGTCGAAGTCGAGGTCACCGATTAAACCGCACAGGGCTTCCCGGACACGCCGCGCCTGGCCGCCATCCTCCGACTGGGACAGGCCTGTGCGCGCAGGTGCGCGGGCCATAAACCCTACCCGACCGGGAAAAGCAGGCCCAGCATTGGTCGCGGATTCCCGACGATTTCATTGACATTTTGGCAATATACGATTAAATTGAGTTCATGGCCTGGGACGTCCCAGAAATCAGTTTGCACTCAGTGGCCCGATCAGTAGACTTGGGCGCAATCGAAACTGCCGGGGATCGCACATGAAGTACATCCAGCAACGCAACATGAAGTTTTTAAGGGATCGCGAGGAGTCGCTCAACGTCCTGGCCAACCTTGCCCATGCTGCGCAAGGTGATGCCCGCGTGCGTGACTCCATTTTGGCCAAGATCGAGAAGTACCGCAGCGCCGATCGCGCTCAATATGCCGAGACCGAGCTGCCCGATGGCGCTGTGCGGTTGCGCCATCCTGCCATCGGCGTGGTCTCGGTCGATCACCATGTGCTGCCAGCGCCGACTGTGCTGTTTGGTACCCCGAGCAAGTCGCTGACGGCCTACACCCTCACCGTGTCCCGCGCCGAAGCCACCATTACCCCCGAAGGGTTGATCACCTACGCGCCTTACGAGGTTGTCGGGCAATTCCAGTTGAGTGAGCTCAGCTACAACAACATGGTGGCCAACCCTGGCGGCGGCGACTCTCCGGTCACCATTGAAAAACTGGCAGGCTACCGGGTTGAACCGACCATTCCTTCGGCCTTTACCTCGCAAGCCCGGCACCTGGCCAAAAACATCCAGGGGATTGTCGAGGGCATGACCGGGCGCCTGGAGCAGTTGACCACCCACTTCGAAGAATTGGGGGCCAAGGGTGGCAAGCTCAGTCAAAAGACCATCGATGCGCTTCAGCGCAACACCATTCCCGAGGTTTCCTCGCTGGCGGGCAACCTCAGCTTCCAGATTTCCAAAGTCGCCGAATTCTCGCAGGAGGTGATGACCTCGCAGCGGGCTGAGGTTGAATCCCTGCTTAGCCTGCGCAAAACGCAAGGGGGCAAATAATGCGTTACGTTGATGTCGTTACCGCCCGTGACCTCGGTTTGACCCCGGAAGAACTCGCATTCCTGCAGCCTGAGGCCGAGCACAGCTTTGACGCGTGGTCGAAGAAGACCGAGTACGACCGCAGCAACAAGTACAATCGGCAGAATCCCTTCTCCACGCACCTGGAGAGCCTGCGAGCGCCGCGTTTCACGGCGGCGGATGCGATCGAGGGCAGCACCCTGCACCACGTTCTCAATTATGACCCGGCGCGCAACGAGAACGGTCAGTTGATCGTGGAAACCAGTCTGGACGCCGATGGGCTTGGCTTGGCGCACAGCAGCTACGGCGCGGTGTCTGTCACCAACCCCAGCGGTGCGAACGACTTCCTGGTGGGGGCGAACACCATCAGTCAGTACTCGAAGTCGATTGTCTTCAATCTGGCCAGGGTGGATGTGGATCGGGGTCACGAAGACCGTCCGACCCTGCATTCAGGCGTCGGCAGAAAGCTGGAGCTGGCCCTGTCCGCCGAACAGTTCATCCTCATGGTTCGCGGGGACGCCGGGTTCTACACACCTTGCGGCGTGCAGATCAACACGGGGCACTGGAATGATACGCCGCCCGCAATGACCTTCGATCGCCACGGCGCCGTCGACTTCAAGGCGGTGCTCGTAGACCTCCTGCAAGGCGTTGAAGCGGAGCTCAGTACCCTGCGAGCCATGGTCGCCAACGGCGCCAGCAAGAAAGGCGAATACGCGGCGTTTGTCGAGCAGTCCAAACGCATCTCCGAAGCCTACGCCAAGGTGGTCGATGAGGTGCTGGCCCTGGGTAACGCCAAAGGTGCAGCCGAAGGTCAGCGAGCACAACGCCAATTCATCACCGAGATGAACGAGCGCCTGGAGCAGCTCAAGATCGGTCAAACCGTGGAAGAACTGCTCGGATTGACGCAGGACTGACCTGCCGCTTGGATTGACCGAGCCCCTTGCCAAGACCTGGTGTTTGCCCCAGCTCTCTTGGCGCTAAGGGGCTCTTGCTGTTTACCGAATCGCTGAGCGCGACTTCCGTGGTAGCCCCCTCGGCCAGGTAGCGTCAGGCATATTACATCAGTCAATGCCGGTCGATCTGGCGGAGGATTGCCCCATGAAGAAAGCTCAGTTCAAGCCAGGTGTTATCGCTCGCACCCTGGCGGCGTTCCAGCAGGCGGTGCATTGTATCGGTGTCACCCTGCGCCGATGGGATCATGAGCAGCGTCTTGCTTATCACCAAAAAGCCATCCGTAAACATCACTTTCAAATTTCGCATGAAGGTGTAAAACGGCTGTTGAAGGGTCAAGACCTCCTCGTCCACAACGTCATCACTACCCCAAAGATACCGAGGCACCATCACGATTATTCAGTGCTGTGCTGGGATGAACAGGACAGGGCTTTTTTCGTGATTGGCCGCAACAACTACAACCTGGACTGTGCCATCAGGCTGTGCCCAGAGGAAGAAGCGCAGAATCAAATTGCCCAGGCGCAAGCGAAGATCCTTGGCATCGAGTTGCACTTCTCAGACCTTCAGCAAGGAAATTAGCGCCCAAGTCGTATGTTCGCTTTGCCCAACGGGTTTCACCTTCCCAACCTGTCTGGCATGCCATGGGAGGCGCCGGTCAGATAGATCTTGCCTGCGGGTCAACTATAGCAATTTACGTTTAAACATGACATCCTTAGTCCCATAACAATAATGTTGGCCATTCGCTAATAGTCTGAGGTGACTGGCCCATAAATTGGTCTTGCGCATTTCACGGCCCGCTGGCCTTCGACGGCATAACTCATTTCTGAATACTGTTGTCAATTTGCGCTTTCAGGCCTGAGGGCATCTGATGAGAAAGCGTCAAGGCGGGCTTACGTTGGTGGAACTGCTGCTAGTGACCGGCCTGTCCTCCCTGATTCTTGTCCTGTCATTAAGCGCCAAAGAGGCAGATCTGCAGCAGGCACAGGCGGCACAGACCGGAGCCTTACTGTTCCGGTATGAGAACGCCGTACGCACCTACCTCAGCCAGCAAACCACACCTGCCTTGGGTGTCAAAGATGGCAGCGCCTGGCTCAAGAACACCACTTGTGGCGGCACGTTGGTGGTTGGTAAAGAGTATCTTCCCTGCGATTTTCCCGCAGCCAGCGCTTCAGACCCCATTCGCTTCGGCAGGCTCTCCTTGAGCACCCTGGTGCAATCAACCGGCACCTCACCCAACGTGAAAACCACGGCCACTACAACTACCAGTCCCTTCTCACTGTATGACAAAGGTGTACTCACCCGCCGATCTGACCTGGCGGGCATTAGCGCCATCACCGCAGCGTCGGCGATCAATGCCAACCGCAACGCCAGCTCATCCGAGGAGGGCACCTCCTTGGCCAATGCGGTGACACACGTCACCTACAAGGCTGATCCGTTGAGCTCTACCATCGTCATGGTGGCAAGCGCAGCGCCCAACAACGATGTTTGGATCCGCACCGATGGCGCCAATGCGATGCGGGCCGCCTTGGACTTCGATGCTGCATCGGCCAGTGCGCGTGAGATCCAGGGTGTTTCGAGAATACAAAATATTGCAGCTTCCGTGCTGATGCTGGGCAGCCCTTCTGGTGTCGCCAGCGTTTCCGGGGCGGGCACGGTCGTGGATGCCAATGGGGAAATTATCGGCTCGGCGCGGGTGCGCAACACCCTGACTGTCGATAATGGCGCAGCAATCACGGGGAGTGCAACGGCCTCCAGCCAGATCGTGGCCAGTAACAATGTCGCTGCACTTGCCAGTCTATCAGCCGGGCAGTCCGTAACTGCCGGAAACAGCGTCCAGGCGGGCGGCAACGTTACCGCAGGGGGTGCCCTGGTTTCGCAGATCTTCTACGATTCCAACAACACCGGGTATTACCTGGATCCTGCCGCCACCTCCAACCTCAACTCCATTTCCACACAGACAATCAACAACTCGCAAACGATCACGACAGCGGGCAGGCTGAACACCAGCGAATACTTTCAACTTGGCGCCACTGCCAACGAAGGTTCTCCGTGCGCTCAAAATGGTTTGGTGGCCAAATCACCAAAGGGTGCTGCCCTTTCCTGCACGGCGGGGATTTGGTCGAGCGGTGGCATCAGCGGTCAGTATGTGGACTTGGGTAGCCACAGCGGTTCTGCCATCCTCGCCACAGGTGCAAAGGCTGCACTCATTCAAGTGTATGGTGGCAATGGCACCTCCTGTGATGTGTGGGATGGCATCAACCGATACCAATTGACCGCGACTTTAAACGGCTTGATTGTCGGGAATATTAACAATGCCAACAACCTTTGGGCGAAAAGGGGTTACATCTCTTTCATGGCACCTGCCAACACCCAATTTTTCATAACGAGTGCACCCCACAACTGCAACCCCGGTGTGTTTTCGGTAAAAGCCTTCACCCTTTGATCCTGTGACAATAATAACAATAGGACACAAGAGCATGAAACAGTCTCAACGCGGGCTGACCCTCCTAGAAATACTGCTGGTCGTCGCACTGCTCAGTGTTGGCGTTATCATGTCATTCAACGAGCGCCAGGCAACCTTTGAGCAAGCCCAAGCGCGCATTGTTGGTGAGCAACTCTACCAATACAACAATGCCGTTCGCGCCAGCCTCGCTCAGAACAATGCGGTGGCTGTCGGCACCCGAGCGGGGACAGCCTGGCTGAAGAACAGCACCTGCGGTGGAACACTGGCCGTAGGCAACGAGTTTCTCCCCTGCAGTTTCCCTGATGCCAGTGCGGCAAATCCGATCAAGTTCGGCTCGCTGAGCTTTACCACGGTCATCACGGCTACGGGTGCCGCGCCCAACCGAAAACTCACCGCAACCACCACGACCAGTGCCTTCACGCTCTATAAAGGCAACATCGCCACCCTTCGCTCGGATCTCTCTGGCATGGCTGCCCTCACTGCGGCGGCGGCGCTGGGCGCCGGCTATAGCACCGGCTCGTCAGGTGCGATCCCTTATGCGGCGGCGACCGACGCCAGCTATCGTTCGAATGCACTGGATGCCAAGATCACCATGGTTGCCCGCAACGTATCCACGGGCGATGTCTGGTTGCGTACCGATGGCGGTAACTCCATGCATGCCAACCTGAAATTTGATGACGCCAACCCCCTCAATCGCCAGATCACGGGGGCCTCTCGCGTACAAAACCTGGCGGGTCAGGTGCTTTACCTGGGGGCGGCTTCGGGTATCGCCCCCGTTTCTGGCGCCGGGGTGGTCGTAGACACCAACGCAGAAATCATCGGCAATCTACGGGTGCGCAACAGCCTGGTAGTCGACAACGGTGCTACCGTTACCGGAAGCGTGACGGCCACTGGAAACGTCACCGCCAACAACAATGTCTCTGCGGGCAACAACGTATCTGCAGGGCAAAATGTCACCGCTGGCGCCAACGTCACTGCTAACGGCAACGTGACGGCAGGTAACGCCGTGCTCGCGCAGATTTTCTACGATTCCAACAATACCGCCTTCTACCTCGACCCGAATAACACCTCGAACCTCGCCAACCTGCGCAGTGCCAACATTTCCAACTCCGGCACCATCACCTCTGCCGGCAGGATTTCCACCGATGAATACCTTGCGCTTGGCGGTGTGGCTGCAGAAGGCGCAGGATGCGCCCCGTCAGGCTTGGTGGGCAGGGCCAGCGACGGGAAACTGTTGTCATGCCAGTCGGGCCAATGGGCTGCCAACGGAATCCAGGGTGACTATGTCCAGATGGGTACCTACACGGGTAGTGCCACGCTGAGTTCGGGATCCAAGGCTCAAATCGTTATGGTTCGCGGCGGGAATGCCGCTTCATGCGGTGGTACTGATGGCACCAACCGCTACTACCTGGTGGCAACAGTCAACGGCATTCAGGTCGCGGGAGCGATTGATAACAACAACGAATGGTACAAGACTGCCACCATTACTTTCGGGGTGCCGAGCAACACCTACTACAGCATTACCTCTCTGCCCTATTCGTGCGGGCTGGGCACGTTCACAGTTTACGCTTTCAACTTGTGAGGTTTATGGTGGCTGGGCAATCCAGTCATCACGCTGCGTCAACAACTGCAGATTAGTGTCGCTCTCCATCCAACAGCGCGGGGACATATGCCCCTTGATCCCCAATAGAAGAAATCATGACCAGGCCGCATGACCCCACGATATGGCTGCACCATGTACACAGCGCTGGCACAGCGTCGGGAAGAATGTTACTCTGAATTTCTCAGAAAGGGTTTTACCTATATTGGTTATTTCCCCTTGCCCACATGAGGATTCTACATGAAAGAAATGAACCCCTACCGCCACAACAAGGTTTCCCGATTGTGTTTACACAAACGAGGGAACCACAATGTCAAGAACACTGCGCCAGGGAAAACCCACCCGTAACCGGCAGCACTACCAGCGCATCGGCGTGATCTACAGCGAGGCTGACGTCTCCCACTACAGCGGTATCCCGCGCTGGGTCGATGACTGGAGAAACCCCGGCAGCTACGAAGACCATGTGCGGCAATCGGTGCGCAAGCACCACCGCGACAAAGGCGGTCGTAGCGTACCAGGCTTCTGCCGAAGGCTGGATGTGAAGCAGCAAGGCCGTGAGCATCGCCAGGCAATCCACCAGGCGTTGAGATCCGGAGATCTGGATGTCGCGCTCAGCCGCCTGAACAAGCGCCACAGCTACAACTGGTGGTAAACACCCCATCCCCGCTATTCCCAGCAGCTGCTGCGCACTGGCTGGGGAAACCGAAAAGCCCCTGAGGGCTTTTTTTATTGCCCCTCTGGCCCTGATGGCCACGCACTCCTCAGACAGGCTTGCAGACATCGGTACCTCGGCGCTAGGTTCGACCAGATGACCATTGACAATTTGGCAATATATATCTAACCTGAGATACAGACCCAGGGTTCACGCCAGCCCGTCTTGCGCACCATCAGCTGGCGCTCACCCACCAATGATGACACCAAGCTTGGGATCGTCCCCGGCCTCAGGAGAACCCCATGATCATGCAAAAAACCAACCCAGGTCTTTATGCCCGACTCAGCTCCGCCGTGGCGGTTTTTGTAGCCAAACAGCGCCTGAAATCCCACGAGAAAATGCTTAAGCTACGCCAGCAGGCGCATGAGCTCAGGCTTGCTGAGCGTCAAATTGCCCTGACGGGAAAAGTGTTTCAGCTTCCCAGCGGCGATGAGCTCTCAGGCGTGGATCTCAAGGTTCGTCAGGTGAACGAAGTCATCGAAGATGACGATGCAGAGATCGATTATTCCATGATCTGTCTGCATCAACCTTCGAATGTGTATTATCATCTGCGCTGGTATGGGAACTCGGACGAATTTCAGATTTCTGCCTGCGATCAGTTCTATGCAGAAGGTCGCATTCGTCAGGCTGAGCTGGCCATCCAAGGCATTGATTACCGGCCAGCCAGCCAATGTTCGACCCATCCTGGGGTCAATGCAGGCGTCTAGCCCTATTGCCCTCTCCCTGACGGCCAAGTGATTACAGTCCAGGGTGGCTCAGCACGCTGCGCGTGCGTGCTGAGTCGGATAGTGGTCGGCTGATACTGCAACGATCGCTTTGCTACCGGAGTCGAAATGCTGAATTACCCGCGCACCCCGGCCAGGAGAACACGCCCTCACTGCGCGCCCAAAATGTTCGCGTATGGTTGCGGGCTCGCGCTGCTGGGGGTGCTCATCTGGAAATTCGCGGCCCTACCAAAGATCAAAACCGAAACCCTAGAGCTCTCCGCTTCCACGCCGCTTCAGGTGGTCAGGGGGCACCTTGAACACCCTGAGCCATCGATCTCGATTGGAGTGCCCGGCATCCTGGCCAAAAGTAGCGCTGACACGAAGTTTCTGGTCGTCACGCAAGCGGGGGAGCAGTTGAGGCCTAGAAACAACTCGGCCATGCGCATTCCCCGTGCCTTCTTTAAAGGTCGTGGCCACTGCATCTACCTCAAGGAAAGGCTGTTCCACTCGACGACCTGGAGCCTGGACGACCTCGGCAAGCCGCTAAGCACCCGATACTATGGCTACACCTGGTTTGAGGGCATACGTTTTGCCCGAGGCGATGGCAGCTGTCCTGACGGCCCCTTGGATTCTGGCAATCCATAGCCCCTGGCCTTGCAGCAAGGCACAAAAAAGCTCCCGAAGGAGCTTCTTTTGCTTTCAGCGTCGCAGTAGATCTGCGCGAAGATCCCGGAACCAGATTGACTCGCCAAGCACATAGCGCAACCGCGTGGTGCCATTCACCCTGGATCGTCTTTCAGTTTTTTCTTCAATCAAAGCCAGCATCACTGCGTTAAAGATATCCTTCACCAAAAAATCATCATCAATGGATTGAGAGCGCCAAGGCAGGCGAGGATCGCTCCAATAGCCCCCTCCTTCACGTTTGTAAACTTGACCTACATTCTCATGTGGAAAGTCAAACTTTCCACCGTGGTTCCAATCCAGCGCGTGCGGAGATTTGCTGTCAACAAGTAGCTTCAAGTCAACACCAGTAAGCTGTGTCCTAGCGCTTGGCATTCCTTGGTTAGCCATGACCAGCTGACGTACCGGTTTTGGCAGTGTAGCGGAGAGCCAGGCTACCGTCTTGATGATCTCGCACTCCTCACCTGCCTGAAGGCAGTGAATTTCATCGATCAACACCGAGCCGATAGGAACAGCTTGAAAGATCTCCTTATTTTGAATCAGAAAGCTGATCAAGGCCTGTTTCAGACCCTGACGCGATCCGCGCTCATCGGAAATCATGTTGACCAAAATTGGCTTGTTCGTAAGGCGCAGCCGACCCGAAATCTTGGTGAGCCCAGTTGATGAGTAGTGAACATCAAAATTATTGCTGTGATGCGAAATGCTGTCCTGCTCATCGAGGTACACATGCGCAGAGCCTGACAGGCAGATGAACAAGGAGTTAGTCTGTCCGTCCGCTTGCTCAAGCTCGACGATCGTCTTCAGCGCCTCGGTTTTACCAATGCCTGGCCGACCCAGCAACATGAACGCTCGTAGCGGCGTGGCGCCTGCCGGCAGCTCTGGCGTGCGTCGTTCCTCGACCCCGCTGAGCTTGGCCCTTACCCGATTCCAGTCGGTTTGCCCTTGCAGGTTGGCAATGACCTCGATGGCCTGGGTTTTCTTCAGTTTGATGCCATAGCGATTCAGGTGCTCGACCAAAACCGAGGCGTGCGTTTTTACCGCAGAAACGTATTCGTTTTGCATTCGGATGCTCCATGAGCCAGCAACTTCAGACAGGGCGCTTGCATTACCCAATCGCTGGCGGAAGACCGAATTCGATTGGAGGGTATGAACGTCATCCTTTGCCATCCCGGTACGGGGCAAGCTGCGGGCGGAGACAGGCCGTGATTGAAAAATACCATATTCGGAAATATTTTCAACTCGGGTTTGGCGTTTATTGACAGAAATGCGCTTGGCGCCTATATTGCCAAAATGACAACACGCCCAAGGAGCCTGCCATGGCCTTTGCAATCAAACCGAAAGAGCCTCTGTCGCGTATCACGCTGCTGATTGTGCTCAACCTGCTGGTGGCAGGCGCGTTTCTCTTTCTTTGCTACAGCTGCCTGCACCAGTGGAACAGCATCGTGGCCACAGCCATGACGGTCGGGGTGCAATCGCCGATCGTCGACTTCATGCTGCCCTTCTTCCGCGTCAGCGTGTTGAGTGCGGTGGTCTGCGCCTTCCTCATGCTGCTCGCGCTCGCCGGGCTGTTCTGCTGCTTCACTGTCGGCAGAGCGGTGATCAGCGATGAACAATCGGATCTGATCAAGGAGGTTGAGCCATGCTGAAGTTGGTCACCAGACTGGTGCCGCCCCACGGCGATAAATCCTGGTCGTTCCAAGCCATTCACCTGAAGCCAGAGCAGCGCACCCAGGTGCTGGTAGCCCTCAAGGATCCGCAAGTTGAGCCCTGCAAGCCCTTCAAGCAAGGGGATTCGGGCAATTGGCTGATGATCGAATTCTGGACGGCAAACCTTGAGGCGATTAGGGTCGCGGCCAGTCACCTGGCTGGCTTGCTCAGCAGTGAGCTAAAGGAAGGTGATTTCACCCGAGCCGAAGTGCTGGAAAAATAACGCCTCACGATTGTGATGTGGGGCCATTCACGATTAATCTACCCCCCGCCATTGGCCGCAACACCTGGGAGTTTGACTATGTCGCAATTTCGCACTGAATGTCCGACAAGCAAGACCACCGAAAAATTCGTGCAGTTCGTGGAAGTGGGCGGCACCCGTCAAAAAACGCCGTTTGAGCGTGAAGTGATATGGGTGCAGGAAAGCGAAACCGCCCTGCTGTTCATTCACGGCGGGAAAATCGTTCGCCAGGGCCCCGTGACCAACGACTACTACGGTTACCTGACTTCCTTTACCCGTGCCGAGGCCCACGGAGCCGAACTGCTCGCTCAGGAATATGGCGTTACTCCCGAAAGCACACTGGAAATCCACCTGGTGGCCACGATCACCCGCAGGCCCTGCATTGAAACCGAGGCTGACCAGGCGGTGAACGCTGCAGCAGCGGGCCTGAGCCGGCAGTACACGCTCATTCCGCCCGCCTGGCGACAGGAGACGATGGTGGACGGCGAGGCGCTTTACCCGGATCTGGAGGCCGTCACCGTGGCCACCGGCATTGTGTGGTCGAGCAAAAACACCCCTGAGCAAAATGACCTGCTTGCTCGTGATTTTTCCAAATGCCATGCGGTCGATGCTGAATCGGTTTAAGATCAGCAGCCTATTCCCGTGTGCGTGAATGCGTGCGGCATGGCCGTGCCCCCTGAGGAGTGAAGTATGCAATCCAATGAGCGTTATCAGACATTCGAAAGGACTGTGATCAACGCCTATGACCTGGCGAAGCTGGATAAAGAATTCCTGGCTGTCTTGATGGAGCCTTTGCGCGGGGCTGATGTTGATAGCGGGGGATCCGCAGAGCTTAAATCCAAAGATGGCAAAGGTCTTGAGCGAATCATCGTCGAGACCTGGGGTGTTGATGTGCCAGTGCCGCCGATTACCCGTGTCGAAGAAGACGAAGATGCCTGGGAAGCTTACGAAGACGCAATCTACACCCAGATGGGACAAGTGACATTACACTTCGGTTGGAATTGGGGTTGAAAGACCTGTTCGAAACCCTCTGGCATGGTCGCTGGAAAAGGTTCTAGCTGAAGCAATGCACTCGATTGATACCGAGAGACATAGGCCCGCACTGCGGGCCTCGTCTTTAGAGGAAGGGTTGCCACGACTACCCGGCTGCAGGGAAAGGTTACCCAGGAAAGGGCTCCGAGGGATCCGCAGCGCGTGGCGCCGAGGGTTGGATCGGCTGCAGCGTGGCGGCACTTTCCCTCACCAGGTTGAGCACCTTCAATGCAAACGCTTGTGCGTGCGCTTTGGCCTCATCCATGCTGTCAAAGCCGGCCATCTTGAACATCATGTACATGAGGTCGTAGGTGAGGTCATCATCGCCCACGCTGACGAGCAGCATCTCCTGGCCGCCGAAGAAGCAACGCTGAAAGTGCGGGTCATTGGGGTCTGCCCAGACTCCCTGTTGAGCATTAAGGCCCATGGCATACTTGGTGGTGGTAATCGGTCTCATGGAGAAGTCTCGGGGTATGTGCGCTCAGGCCGCTTTTTGGGGGCGGCTTGTGCGGGGTTTTCGATAGGTCGGGATTCGCTTTCTGCCCTGGTTGCGGCTGTCAAGCGGGGTCGCCGAGAGGAACAGGGCGTCGTAGAGGCTTTTGCCGGCAGCCAGCCTTCGCCGCACGGAGCACAGTGAGACGTCAATGTACTCAGCCCAGGCGTCATACAGATCGCGCACTGATCCGCTGACCCCGCACAGGTTGTATTGCGGGTATTTCTTGGCGTGAGCCGCCCGCGCCTTCTCGACATTGCGTTGAAGCGAGGGTGGGAATTGCCCTTTGATCGATTGATAGTACTGGCGATGCCCCGCCCCACGAGAAGGCTTTGGCCAGGGAATGTCATCCATGCCTTCAGTGAGGTGCGCGAGCTTTTTGGGTGTCAGCCCCAGGGTTTCGCACACGCGCTGGCGACTCCAGCCGAGGGAGGCTCTGTCGCGCACAAAGATCTCGAACTCCTCCGGAGTCATGGGCCGTACCTTGATTCAGATTGAGGGACAATATAGGTCAATCGCGTCCTGATATCCAGCTTTATCCCGTGCAAACCGCACTTCGGTGGTGTGCTGTGTTGGGCACGCTGCCGGGCAAGGCCCAGAGCCCCGAACTGCCTGGGCGCGAGTGCCAGTGGACTTGGCTGGGGATCCATGAAACCATTCAATATATAGCTAAACGTATAGTTGGATTGAACACGACGATCGCAGACGATCCGTTTGTGAGACAAGCCGACCTCCCCAGTCGGGCAGAGAGCGAAGAGGAGTTATCAATGAGTGCGGGTAGTGGTGCGAGGCGGGCGAGCCGCAAGTGTGCGTGGGGTGCTTTGACTGCGATGGTGGGGCTTACCCTGCTGTCGATTGACACTGCCTATGCCGACCTGGTCAGGTACAGCTACACCACCGGCACTGGCGAACAAGCCACCTCCGAGCCGGGGGACGGTTTCATCAACCCAGCCTCCACCGTGTCCTTCATGGTCAGCGGCGGCATTGACCGAAAGCTGCGTATTGCCGTTACCCCAAGCGGGTCATCGACGCCTGCCTTCTCCAAGGAGAGCGCCAAGGTGCTCGGGGCTAATGACGTCATCACGTACAACGGCAAGAGCTACTACGCCGAAGAATTTGTTGGCCCAAAACTGGCTGATGGCAAATACACCGTTCGCACGGACATCTTGTCGAGCACGGGCGCGGTTGTCCAAACGGACAGCCACAACCTGGTGATTGATACCAAAGGCCCGGTCGCAGGAACCTTTGCCCCGCAGACCTACACCTGGGGCGATCCTGTGCTGACTGGCGAGGTGTGGAAGCTGGGCATGGCGGCATCGGATGCCAAACTGTATTCAAGCTTCGTCCTGAATGGCTTTTCCGACACATCCGGGATCAGCAATATCACCGCAAGGGTTTATCGGGCGACAGGCGAGCTGTACAAATCGCAAAACGTGCTGTTCTCGGAAGACACCAAAACAGCCACCGTTCAATACCGAACCAATTTCTTCCCCAACTCCGACCTGGATGAGGTGTTCGGCGTCGATTTTGTCGTCAAAGACAAAGCCGGCAACGTGGCGACCACCAACCGGCAGAAAGTCATGTTCGACAACATCGGCAACGCGCCCACCGAACCGTTCGCCGTTTACGATCCGAATAACACGGGGACGCTGGCCCCAGGATTGACTGGGTTTGTGCCCTATGTCCCAGGTTATGCCGTGAAAACCAACCCGATCCGCCTGGCCTGGAAGATCCCCAAATCCAACTGGGGCGACTACCGGCAAGGCGGCCTGCGGTTTTTGAACAGCTTCGGTGAAAACAAGGTGGTGGGTGAAGATGGCACCTTCGTCTACCTGGTGGGGTCGCTGCCGTTCCGGGCGGAGGATGCCAACTACGTGCGGTTCATCAACTTTGGCGAATGGGGTGGTCAGGGCACCATCCGGTATGACCTGGTGCTGCACCCTGATGCCCCGAAGACCCCTGTCATCAAGAGTGTTGAATACTATTTCAGCGACAAAGGCTGGATGAGCTACACCGGCAGAATCGTGACACCGCAGGAGCTCCCGATCAAGGTCACCAAGGTCAGGTATACCGCCGAGGCCCGCCCGTTCGCCCAAGTGGCCACCCACCTGGGCAGCTGCACCATCCCTGCCGGGCAGACCCAGTGTGAAATTGCCACCAACACGAACCTTGCGAAGGGCACCACGGGCTACCTGCACAATCAGGCGCTACTCAAGAGCGCTGACGGGGCGTTGAGCGCTTCTGGGCAGTGGGCAAACGTCTACTGGAACGACCTGTATTACCCCGTGCTGAGCTACACCTACAATGCTGCAGACATGATCCTGACCCTCAAGGTTCAGCAGCCGCATCAGGGCGACTATAACGCCGCGCTCGTCCATAAAACGGCCTGGATCGAGAACAAGGCGGGTGCGCAGTTGCCAGTGACCAAAAAACTGACTTCCTCCAACGGGCAGAACTTTGAGTATGAGTTCGACCTCAAGACCCTGCCGGAAGGCACCCAGGAGATCGTTGCGGCGGCCAGTGAAAACCTTGGGGCGATCTCAAGGATTCCGTTGTTCACGGTTGACAGCGACCGCAAGAGCCCGGTCATTACCGTCAGCAAAGGCGCCAGCGAGTCCATCGACACCCTCGACAAAATCAGCTTCACCGTGACCGATGACAAGGATCCAGCACCGAAGATCCTGTCGGTGAATTTGACGGGCGGGCCTGCCAGCGAATCGATTGCGCTGTCGTACCGGAAAATCAACGCCACCACCTATGGCCTGGAATACCCGATTCTCTTCCCGTCATTGGCGGCTGGGGAAAAATACACCCTGACAGTCACCGCGCAGGACGCTCAGAAGAACACCGGTTCAGGCGCCACGACGTTCCTGTATGGCCCACCCATGGCGGGCATCATTGATCACGACAAGGGTCTGATCAACATCCCTGCGGTGCCCACGGAATTCAAACGCAAAGATGGCTCCGTGCTGATCAACAGTCAGCAGCTGAAACTGGCCGATGGCACACCCGTTTCGGGCGTGTATGACCTTCTAGCCACCGTTCGCTCAGATGCGGTCACGCCACTGCGCATTTCCGGCTTCACCGTGAATCCAGGGTCGACCGTGATGTTGGGTCAGCTGAACTTCACCAGCACCGGGGGCAAGATCTCGATCCCTGTCGTGCCTGTAACCCCCGGCGCGGTCGGGAGCAACAGTCTGATCATCTCCACCTCGGCCCCCAACTCGCCCGTGGTCTACGCGAACATCACGACCTGGCTGCCCACGGTGTCCCTGGCGGTCAACGATGACAAACCCGTTCAGGCGATGACCACCGTCAGTGCTGCGCTTGAAACAGCAGCCGGCAATGCTTGCCAAGTGACGACTTCCCCCGCCGTGGCCAAGGCCAGCGACCCGATTCTGGCGCCAGTCTGCCTGCTGGAATGGACAAGCATCCCCCGAGGGCTCAAGCAGACGGAGGTGGCAGGCTCGCTTCATCCCATGACGCAGTTGACTGGGCGAGCCCTGGATGTCGGTCGGCAAAAAATCGGCTATTCCCTCTCCCTCTACAACAAAGGCACGGAGAAAGTGTTGCTGTCCAGCAGCGAGCAATTCCTGGACGTCCAGTCGACCGTCGCCTCGGCCACCTTCGCCCAGTCGCTGCAGGGCAAGCCCGTCACGCGGGCGATCGAGCAGGCCTCGGTGACCATGTCTCAGCTGACAGGGCCCGCCTGCCGCATCACCGGGGATGAGGCGGTCGCCAGAGACGCAGGCGCTTCCGGCGCGGCCCTGACCTGCCTGGTGCAGTTTACCGCTGTGCCGGAGGGGCTGAAGACCCAATCCCTGGAGCCACTGGAGCTGTCCGGCAAACTGCCCCGTGCCGGTGAGCAGCCCATTCGCTGGACGGCCAGCGTGTTCGATGCCTCGGGCGCAAAACTCACCCTGGAGCAGAGGCAATCGACCATCCAGGTGATCAACCCGGATGTGACCACCTCGCTGGAATTCAAGGTCAATGAGGGCGCCCAGGCCGCTGTCACGCCTGCCGACAGCCACCCGGATGCCTGGCAAAGCAAAACCTATTCCGTACTGTCAGACCCTACCCACGGCAGCGTGACGGCCACCGCATCGGGTTTCACCTACACCCCCGCTGAAGGCTATGTGGGCAGCGATGGGTTCGCCTACAAGGTGCTCGATGCCTCCGGGATGGCTGTAGAGGGTGTTGCTCAGGTGCAGGTGGAGAAGTACAACTATGCCCCCACCTTTGCCACCGTGTTGATTCAGGCGCGTGAGGGCAAACTGAGCGACCCCGTTGTGCCTACCGTGCAGGATCGCAACCTGTGGGACAGTCACAGCTATGCCGTCACACAAGCGCCGCAGAACGGCATGATCCTGGTGCTGGGTGACCGGATGGCCTATGCGCCAAACCCAGGGTTCTATGGCGATGACAGCTTCAAATTCTCCGCCACTGACCAGGCGGGCTTGTCCATCGAAGGCAGTGGTGTGGTCAAGGTGGATCAGTTCAATCTCCCGCCTACCAGCATCTCGCCGGCAGAGGTCAAGGCCTACGTCGGCAAGGGCGGTGCGGCGACCCTGACTGTCACCGACCCCAACCGCTGGGACTCGCACGTGTTCGAAGTGCTTCGCCAGCCTGAGCACGGCTTTGTCACCCTTGAGGGGGCGCGACTGAGGTTCCAGACAACCGGTGGCACCGACACCTCGGTGCTCATTCGCGCCATTGACCAGGACGGCCTCTATGTCGACCAGGCCATCGACCTCAAGCTGATTCCCATGCCTCGGGGCAACAACAGGATCCGCACGGGGGCGCCGATCTCCCAAGTGCCCAGTGGCGCCGAATGATTGACGGTTGATGCCACCCGCCCCGCTTGAGTGAGTCAATTCAGGCGGGGTCATCTTGCGCAGGCAGGCAAAGCCCCAGGCCGATATCGTTTGCTGGCCATTTGATTGGACACGGCCCTGGATCCATGCGAAATTCGATATATCCACATATTGATCAACGCCCCGCATTTACCTGTTCGGTAAAGTGCCGCGAAGCACTTGGTCACGTCAAAAGCAGTCTTTCGTTTTGCATTCAAAAGGAACTGGGATGAACACTGGCAGGATGAGGGGTCTGGCACCCCTGAGAAAGGCAGGCAGCAGCCTGGCGGCGGCTTTTGGGCTGGCTATGGTTTCGATGGGCAGCGCGCAGGCTGACCTGGTCAAGTTCACCTATGCGAACAAATCCGGGGCGCAGGTCACGGCGGAGCCTGGCGTAGGGTTCGTCAGTCCCGCCTCTGGCTTGACCTTCATGGTCAGCGGCGGTATCGACCGAAAATTGCGCATTGCCGTGACCCCTAGCGGCTCCTCCACGCCGATCTTCTCCAAAGAGAGTGCGAAGGTGCTCGGGGCCACCGATGTCATTGCCTACAATGGCAAAAGCTACTACGCCGAGGAATTTGCCAGCCAAAAGCTTCCGGATGGCAAATACACCATCAAAACCGACATCCTGGCCAGCACGGGCGCTGTCGTGCAGACAGAAAGTGTAAACCTGGTGATTGACACGGCTGGCCCCATCGCCGGCACGTTCGCCCCTCGCCCCTATACCTGGGGCTCACCTGTGCTGACGGGTGAGGTTTGGAAGCTTGGGATCGCGTCGAACGATGCCCTCACCTACTCAAGCTTCGTTTTGTCGGGTTTCTCGGACACCTCGGGCATCAGCAAGATCACGGCAAGGGTGTATCGGGAGTCGGGCGCCCTCTACAAACAGCGCAACGTGCTTTTTTCGGAAGAATCGCAGACGGCCTCTTTCGAGTACCGCAACGGCTTTTTCCCCAACTCTGACCTCGACGAAGTGTTCCAGATGGATTACGTCCTCGTCGATAAAGCCGGAAACTCCTCGACGACCAAACGCCAGAAGGTGATGTTCGACAACATTGTCAATGCCCCGACCGAGCCGTTCGCGGTTTACGATCCGGACGTGCAGACCACGCTGGCGCCAGGCCTGCAAGGTTTCGTGCCTTATGTGCCGGGCTACGCGGTCAAGACCAACCCCATTCGCCTCGCCTGGAAGATTCCCAAAACCAACTGGCACACCTACCGTCAGGGCGGCATCAGCTTCGTCAACACCATTGGTGAAAACCTGGTGGCGGGTGAGGACGCGGACAACATCTATCTCATAGGCTCGTTGCCCTACAAGGCGGAGATTGCCAACTACATCCGGTTCGTCAACTTCGGTGAGTGGGGCAACCAGGGCGCCGTCAAATACGACCTGACCCTGGATCCGAGAGCGCCCAAGACGCCCGTCATCAAGAGCGTGGAGTACTTGTTCAGTGACGTCGGCTGGATGAGCTATGCCAAGCGCATCGTCACCCCGGACGAGCTGCCGGTCAAGATCACCAAGGTAAGGTACACGGTAGAGTCCAGGCCTTTCGACCAGGTCGCCACCCACATGGGCAGCTGCACCATTGCGGCGGGGAAAACCCAGTGCGAGTACGCCGTCAATCGCGAGCTGGCCAAAGGCACCTCCGGGTTCATGCAGGAGCAGGGCTATCTCAAGAGTGCCGACAAGGTGTTGAGCGCGACCTATCAGCGCTCGAACATCTGGTGGAACGACCTGTACATGCCCATCCTGGCGTATTCCTACGACAGCGCCAACATGATCCTCACCCTGAGGGTAAGACAGCCCAAGCAAGGGGATTACCTCAACAACCTGGGGCACAAGGACGCATGGCTGGAAAATGCCGATGGCCAGGTGCTGGATGTCACCAAAAAGCTCACCTCCTCAGCCGGCGAGAACTTCGAGTATGAGTTCGATTTGAAAACACTGCCCGAGGGCCCTCACAACCTGGTAGCCGGCGCCAGCGAAAAGCTGGGCGGGCTCACCAAGATTCCGGTGTTCCTGTTTGACAGCGATCGAAAAAGCCCGGTGGTGACCGTCAGCAAAGGTGCAAGCGAAAGCATCAGCACGCTCGACAAGATCAGCTTCACCGTGGTCGATGATAAAGACCCTGCCCCCAGGATCTTGTCGGTCAACCTGATCGATGGGCCGGCAAAGGAGTCGATTGCGCTGTCCTACCGGCAGATCAACCCGACCACCTATGGCCTTGAATACCCCATCCTGTTCCCGTCATTGACCGTTGGAGAGCAGTACACCCTGAAAGTCACGGCCCAGGACGCCCAGCGAAACATTGGGGTCGGTACCACCACCTTCCTGTACCAACCGCCCATGACGGGCATTATCGATCACGCGGATGGCGTGGTGCATGTGCCGGCAGCGGCTACCGAGTTCAGGCGCAAGGACGGCTCACTGGTCATCAATACCGAGCAGCTCAAGCTGGCTGATGGCACCCCTGTTTCGGGTATCTACGACCTCCTGGCGACCTTGAGGTCGGATGCCGTCACGCCCCTGAAAATCTCGGGCAAAACCGTCACGCCAGGTTCGACGGTGTTGCTGGGGCAATTGGACTTCACCAGCACGGGCGGGAAAATTTCGCTGCCGGTGGTGCCCACCCTCCACGGGGCGGCAGGGACGAATGGCGTCGTTATCTCGACGTCAGCGCCCAACTCGCCCGTGGTGTACGCCAATATCCAAACCTGGATGCCCCTGGTTGACCTGAAAATCAGTGACGAGAGTCCTGTGCAGGCGATGACGACGACCTCCGTCCAGCTCGACACGCAGGCAGGCAGCTTCTGTCAGGTCACCACCTCGCCGGCTCTCGCGAAGGCCGCCGATCCTATCCTGGCGCCCGTCTGTCTGCTGGAATGGACGAGCATCCCAGGAGGGCTGGCGCAGGTTGAAGTCCCCGACGCCTCGCTGCCCATGACCCGGTTCGAAGGTCGCCCCCTGGTGGCCGGCAAGCAAAAGATCGGCTACACCCTCTCGGTGTACAACAAGGGTACCGACAAGGTACTGCTGAGCAGCAACGAGCGCTTCATCGACGTCAAACCGGCGAGCGCTGCGGCAACCTTTACGCATTCCCTGGAGGGCAAAAGCGTCATCCGGGCGGTAGAGGCGGCTTCTGTCACGATGGCGCAGCTCACAGGCCCTGAGTGCAGGATCACCGGCAGCGCCGAGGTGGCCATGAACGCGGCGACAACCGGTGCGGCCCCGACCTGCCTGATCGAGTTTACCGCCGCGCCACAGGGATTGATCACCAAATCGTTTGACCCGCTCGAATTGAGTGGAATCCTGAGCCGCACAGGCCAACAGCCCATTCGCTGGACAGCGAGTGTGTTTGACTCCACCGGTAAAAAGCTTGTCCTGGAACAGGGGCAGTCCACTGTCCTGGTGGTGAACCCAGAGGTGACCACTACCCTCGCCTTCAAGGTCAACGAAAGCGCGGTGGCGAACGTCAGCCCGAGTGAAAGCCATCCGGATGCCTGGGAGGCCAAGACCTATGTGGTAGTCGGCGAGCCTGCCCATGGCGCCGTGACGGCAACCGATTCAGGCTTCACCTACACGCCCGCGCCGGGCTATGTCGGCACGGATGCTTTCATCTACAAGGTGGTCGACTCATCGGCCATGGAGGTCGAGGGGGCCGCGCAGGTCGAGGTCGAGAAGTACAACTACGCCCCGACCTTTACAGAGGTGGTGATCCAGGCGCGAGAAGGGAAACTGAGCGACCCGGTTGTCCCGACCGTTCAGGATCTCAATCTTTGGGACAGTCACACCTACGCCATCACCCAAACGCCCCTGAACGGCACGATCCGCATGCTGGGCGATGCCTTGGCCTATGAGCCAAACCCAGGCTTCTATGGCGATGATGCTTTCCGCTTCACCGCCACTGACCAGGAAGGGTTTGCCATTGAGGGCAACGGGGTGGTCAAGGTGGGTCAGTTCAATCTGGCGCCTACCAGCATCTCGCCTGCCGAGGTCAAAGCCTATGTCGGGAGAGGCGGCGCGGCGACCCTCACCGCCACCGATCCCAACGCCTGGGACTCGCATGTGTTCGAAGTGCTGCGCCAGCCCGATCACGGCTTTGTCGTCCTGGAGGGAGCCCGGATGAGGTTCCAAACGGAAGGCCAGGCTGATACCTCGGTACTCATTCGAGCCATCGACCAGGACGGCCTGTATGTCGACCAGGCCATTGTCATCAAGCTGATCCCACAGCCGCGTGGAAACAACCGGATCCGCACAGGTGCACCTATCTCGCAGGTGGCCAGTAGTCCCCAGTGACTGAGTGAGGATGCCGCCAGGCCCTATGCATAGGGCCTGTTCTTTTTTCCGGGCAGGCGCCAACACCCCATGCCCTGCCCTGGATTCGGCTCAATCACGATGACAGCTTTGCAATTTGAAGGTAAAGTCTTGACCCTCACCCTTTCGTTGCCATAATGGTAATCAATTTCCGACGAGGTACCCTCACCATGATCAAGGTAGTGAAAGACGACTTCCCGTCGTACATGCCGGGGGAGCCATGCGCCCTGTGCACCAAGCCCACCAACTACTGGTATGAGCCCCATGACGTCGCCGTGTGCCCGGAGTGTGCGAAAACGGCATCGGTCGCCGATGTGCCGAGCAAGCGCGACTGGCTGATTGCCAACGGTGATTCGTTGCCCGTGGGCTGGATGTGCGCAGCCGACAAACGTCGTCGCAAAAGAAAACCGCCTGTGGCCCCTTCGGTGCAAGAAGAGTCGCCGGCACGGGCCGCCATCTATGCCGCCAGCGAAGGGCTCGATCGCATGGCCGACAACCTGCTGATGAAAGCCCAGCAAGTCCGTGAGCTTGCCCAGCGCGAACGCTGGAAGGCCGCGCCTGCCTGGGCCAACGTGCTGATCGGGCCATTGCCAGGTTCGGCCATTGACCCAGGCGACTACCGCTGGGGGCAGCTGATCGAGTCGACCTCGACAGTGTTCTTTGCGCCGGGACAGACGGGCACTTTCCTTCAATTGATCGAAGGTCAGTCCATGGGTTATGCGATTATTGAGTTCAGTCCGACCTTCGAACCGAAAAACGCCTGAGAAAAGCCACCGTAGCCTTGTCCGGCAGCACCCGGTCGCGGAAAAACCAGTCCCGCCCGATGTTGCTGTATGTGTATAATTCAGGAAACCATCAATATTGGCTCATGTCGTGTAACGAATTCGTTGCTTGTCAGCCCAGGAATTGCGCCTCAAAAGATGGCGGGAATGCCTCCCAGCACGCTTAAAGGCCAGAGGATCCGAGATGTACAAAGGCATTGGTAGAGGAAGGGGGGTGCATAACCTCAAGCATACATGGAGCGCCTTAATCGCGGCCTTGGGCCTCACGGCGCTTTCCGTCAACACGGCGCATGCTGACCTGGTCAAAATCGGCTACACCAGCACGACAGGTACTCCAATCAATGCCGCGCCAGGGGTTGGGCTGATCAACCCAGCCTCGGGCGTAACGTTCATGGTGAGCGGCGGGATTGACCGCAAGCTGCGCATCGCGGTGACGGCCAATGGGGCTGCGAACCCTGCCTTCACCAAGGAAAGTGCCACGGTGCTCGGTGCCAACGATGTGATTACCTACAACGGGAAAACATACTACGCGCAAGAGTTCACCAGCCCCAAATTAGCCGATGGCAAGTACACGGTGAAAGCCGAGATTCTGGCAAGCTCCGGAACGGTGGTTCAATCGGACAGCGTCCCCCTGGTCATCGATACCCAGGGCCCGATAACAGGCACGTTTGCACCCCGGCCTTACACGCAAGGCGCACCTGTGCTGTCCGGTGAGGTGTGGAAGCTGGGCCTGGGCTATAGGGATGCACCGACGTACTCAAGCTTTGTGCTCGATGGCTTTTCCGATCCATCCGGCATCGCCAATGTCACCGCGCATTTGTATCGAGAATCAGGGGATATTTACAAGAATTTCACCCTGCTGTTTTCTGAGGCCGGTTCAACCGCCTCCATTCAATACCGCGATAATTTCTTCCCGGACTCTGATCTGGATGAGGTATTTGGCCTGGAATTCCGGATCACGGACAAGGCTGGGAACATTTCGGCCACAAAACGGCAGAAGGTGATGTTTGACAATATCGGCAATGCGCCCGCCTTGCCATTTGGCGTCTATGATCCCTCGGTGACCACGGAGCTGGCACCGGGCCTTGTGGGCTTTGTCCCCTACGTGGCAGGCGCCTCGGTCAAAACCAACCCGATTCGCCTGGCCTGGAAAATTCCAAAAAGCAATTGGTACACCTACCGGCAAGGCGGGCTGAATTTTACCAACAGCTTTGGCGAAAAAAAGGTGCTAGGCGAAGATCAGGATTATGTGTATCTGGTGGCGTCTTTCCCTTATCGCTCGGAAAACATCAACTACATCCGGTTTTATAATTTCGGTGAGTGGGGCAGCCAGGGCACGGTCAACTACGACCTTGAGCTCGACCCAAGCGCGCCACAGTCCCCGGTCATCCAAAACATTGAATACTATTACAGCGACAAGGGCTGGCTTCGGTACAGCTCGCGAATTGTCACGCCTGCCGAGCTGCCCATCAAAATAACCAAGGTCAGGTACACGGCGGAGCCCCGGCCCTTTGCCCAAACCGCTTCGCATATCGGTAAGTGCACGATCCCGGTGGGTCAAACCCAATGCGAAATGACCGTGAACGTCAGTTTGAACAAAGGCACGACGGGCACGCTGCACGACCAGGGTGTATTGACCAGTGCCGATGGCCTGTTGAAGGCGAAGGCGCAATGGGCCAACGTCTGGTGGAACGACCTGTACTACCCGATCCTGAGCTACAGCTACAATGCCTCGACCATGATTTTGACCCTGCATGTCAACCAGCCTCATCAGGGCGATTATTTGAGCAACCTGGTGCACAAGGAAGCCTGGCTGGAAGACGCCAGCGGCAAGAAATTGTCGGTCACCAAGACGCTCACCTCAGCAACAGGCGAGAATTTTGAATATGAATTCGATTTAAAGACCCTTCCGGAAGGCACGCAGGATCTGGTTGCTGGCGCCAGTGAAAAGCTCGGGGCGGTGAGCAAAATTCCCCTGTTCGTGTTCGACAGCGACCGCACAAGTCCCAAGGTGTCCGTGACCAAGGGCGAGAGCGAAACGATCAATACCCTGGACAAGATCAGCTTCACGGTGTCTGACAACAAGGATCCAGACCCCAAGATCACCTCCATTTTACTGACCGGTGGCCCTGCCAAAGAGTCGATTGCGCTGTCGTATCGCAAGATCAGTGGCAACACCTATGGCCTGGAATACCCCATTCTCTTCCCGACCTTGGAGCCTGGAGAAAGTTACACGCTCACGGTCAAGGCTCAGGACTTGCAAAAAAACACCGGCACTGGCTCAACCACCTTCCTTTACGGCCCGCCGATGACCGGCATCATTGGTCACGAAGGCGGTATCGTGAATGTGCCTGCCGTGCCCACCGAGTTCAAGCGTCAGGATGGTTCGCTCTTGCTCAACAGCGAGCAACTCAAGCTGGCCGATGGCACCCCGGTCTCCGGTGTCTATGATTTGCTGGCCACCCTGCGGTCTGACGCCAAAACGCCGCTGCGGATCAGCGGGGTCAAGGTCAATCCAGGAACGACCGTGCTGCTGGGGCAGCTTGATTTCACGAGCACCAATGGCAAGATTTCAATCCCCGTCGTTCCGGTGAACGCTGGGGCCGTGGGCACCAATGGGGTGATCATCTCCACGTCGGCGCCCAACTCGCCAGTGGTTTATGCCAACATCAAGACCTGGATGCCAGTGCTCAACCTTGAGGTGAATGACGAAGCGCCTGTCCAGGCGATGACCAGTATCAGCGTCAAGGTGCGCGAAGCAGCCGGCAATATTTGCCAATTCACGACTTCCCCCGCCGTTGCGAAGCCGGCGGACACGATCATGGCCCCCGTGTGCTTGCTGGAGTGGAAGAGCATCCCCAGGGGTCTGCAGGAGCAAGCGGTAACGGGTGGTGCGCACCCCATGACGCAGTTGGTGGGGCGTGCACTGACAGCCGGCAAGCAAAAAATTGCCTACTCCATCTATGTCTACAACAATAAAGGGACAGAGAAGGTGCTGTTGACCAGCAGCGAACAATTGCTGGACGTGCAGCCAATCAACGCCTCGGCGACCTTCAGCCATTCGCTGCAGGGAAAACCTGTCACGCGTGTGCTGGAGGAAGTCTCGCTGACCATGGCACAGCTATCTGGCCCTTCATGCCTCATTACAGGGGATGCGGCGCTGGCGCGGAGCAATGGCGTTGCTGGCGCCGGGCTGACCTGCCTGATCGAATTCACGGCTGTGCCAGAAGGTTTGGCGACCGAATCCCTGTCGCCCCTTGAGTTGGCAGGCACCCTCAACCGTGCGGGCGAACTGCCGATTCGATGGACGGCCAGTGTCTTCGACACCACGGGGAGCAAGCTTGTGGTCGAGCAAGGCCAATCCACGATCCTGGTGGTTAACCCCGAGGTGACCACATCCCTGTCATTCAAGTTGAATGAAAGTACGATCGCGAAAATCACCCCCACCGAGAGCCATCCGGATGCATGGGAGAAAAAAATCTACTCGGTCGTGGCTAAGCCAGGTCATGGCGAGGTCACAGCCACTGACAGCGGTTTTACCTACACGCCGGCCATTGGCTACGTGGGCGATGATCAGTTCACTTACAAGGTGCTGGACGTCTCTGGGATGGAAGTACAAGGGGTAGCGCTCGCCACCATCGAGAAATTCAACTACCCACCAACCATGACCCACGTCGCGCTTCACACGCTTGAAGGCAGGCCCAGTGCCCCTGGCGTCCCCGTGGTGGAGGATCTGAACCGTTGGGACAGTCACACCTTCATCATCACCCAAAGCCCTCACCACGGCGCTGCAACGATCGAGGATGGAGGGATTGTCTACACCCCCGCCAACGGGTTCTTTGGCAATGATTCATTCACGTACAGCGCCATTGACCAGGAGGGGCTTTCCGTTGAAGGGCGTGGCGTGGTGGACGTATCACCCTTCAACCTGCCGCCCACCGCTATCATGCCTCGCGAAGTATTGGCCTATATTGGAAAAGGTGGTGCAGCCACGCTGCAGGTCATAGACCCCAATATCCTGGACACCCATAGCGTGGAGGTCATCCTGCAGCCGGAACACGGTGAGGTCACATTGGAGGGCATGAGACTGCGCTTCAGAACCACCGGGTCAGATAACACTTCAGTGCTGATTCGAGCCACGGATCAGGACGGCTTGTTTGTCGACGAGTCTGTGTCCCTCAAGCTTATCCCGCAGCCACGTGGCAATAACGAAATTCGCTCACAAGCCCCCATCAACCGCACACCATAGGGGTTGAGCCCGGCGAGGATTAACCACCTGACCCCATCCGCATGGGGTCATTTTTTTGGGTGCTGAACGCATCACTTGCAAACGTGCTTTAGCCATGTATTGTTAACCCAGTGTAGTGCAAGGGGGCGCTGAGTCTCTGAATGCCGAACCCTTCGGGCCAGTGCCCAGGAAATCCTGGCCAGCGAACACCTGGATTACACCACTATTGAATTCAAACCACCGTCCACACCGATGAAGCGCTAGGAGTTTTCATGCTTCCCCTGATCGAAAAATACCAGAACACCTTCACCTGGCTGCAGCGCTATGACGATGACCGCTTCCCAGTCTTCGAAGGTCAGGATGCAGGCACGCTCCCACCGCTCGATCAGGCGCAAGTGCAGCTGGCTGAGCTCAAGCGGTTTCTGATGGAAAAGGGCGAAGCCTCGGCGTTGTTTGCCCGTGATCGCGGGCAGGAGCTGGCGGCCCTCCTGGGCAACCTTGAGCAATCGGTGTTTGGCTCGCCCGCCTACCCCACGGTTGAGAGCAAGGCGGCACACCTGCTGTATTTTGTCGTCAAAAACCACCCGTTCTCGGATGGCAACAAGCGATCGGCGGCTTTCCTGTTCGTGGCATTCCTGAATTTCAATGGTCGCCTCTCCCCTGAAGACGGTGGCGAAGCCCTGATCAGCCCTGTGGCGCTGACCGCGCTCACGCTGATGGTCGCCCAATCCAGCCCCGAGCAGAAAGACACGATCATCGCGTTGATCGTGGCCATGCTCAGCGCCAGCTGATGATGCGTGGATAGACATGCAGGCCGGTGTCCTCGTGCCACCGGCTTGGGTTGTTCAACTTCCGGCAACTCCGTAGGTATACTGAGGCCAAGACTTCAGGAAACTCCGACATGACCTCGCTTTCGACTGGCTTTACCGGCTTGCAGCTGAACAATCGCATGGGTAGCGACGGGGCACGCCCGTATGACGAATGCCCTGACCTCATGTCGGGCGACGTGCAGCGCAATTGCCAGTCAGCCTTCAGACAGCACATGCTCAACGACACAGGCATTGATGAGCTGCTGGAAGCGGTTGCGTCGACACCCAGGTCGGATCGGGATGATCGCGAAGCCGTTGACATCTTCATTGCAAACGTCGCTTTTGCGCTGAGTGCACCCTGTGGCGATTATGATGATTTGCTCGAATACATCCTTGAAAAATTCGAGGAGTTGGATGCGCCCCTGTTCCGAGCCTGCTACGACACAACGCGATGGATCCTGGAGCAAAACCCAGTCAACCCGTACCTCGCATTCAAAAATACATCCGTTGAGAACTGGGGAGAGCTCAATGAGGCCTTTTCGGTTCAGGACAAGCTGCTCCAGATCGCCGTAATTTTTGATGACGCTCCCATGGTGGAGAAAATATCCAAGTCGGTTTTCTCCCGCAACTTCAGGAAAAGTCTCTGTACGGCCCTGGCGAAGACCGTCTTTGACCCCTTGTCCAGTGTTCGCGGCTGGGCTGACATGACCACTCCATCAATGATGGAGGTCGAATGCCGAATCTCCCGTCAGGCCAAAGCGCTGGAGACCACCGCATTCCCCGTGGCGGCCATGGGCTGGGAGCTTTCAGGGCATCAGCTCTACAAAAGCGCTCCGGAAATAGCCGCTCAAGGCGCGTTCTACGCAGGCCAGTACAATCTGGACAACCTGGCCATTCGCTCAAAAGACCATGGCCTAAGGCATATCCCTGGTTACTATGAGCTGTTAATCCGCTACCCAGAAGTGATTGAAGATTGTCTGGCAGCGGCCATGAGTGACAATCCAGCCATCGTGCCGGTGCTGATCGATGATCTGCATAAAGCTGGCGTCCCTGGGCATCAGATCCTTTACAAGCACATCGAGCGCCGCTCTCCAGGCGAGTATCTGGACAAGATCGCCAGCGCAAACACGCTGGAACAGGAATATGTCGAAGATTTGCTGTCTTCATCCTCCAGCCAGGTTAGAGCGCGCAAGGCTCACGGTATGGCAATAAACGCATTGCTTGCATACGTTGATCCGCAGCATATAGACCAGTGCGCCAAAACCGACACCCAGCTTCGGGCAGCCTATGCCTTTACAGGTGAAAAGCGGTACCTGGAGCGCATGTCAGAGGGGACGGCACTGGATCAGCTGGGCACAGACCTAGGTCTCTAGGTCTGTGACTTCGTCCATCATGGGCTGCCGCTACCAGGTCTGAATGCGAAATGGCCATTTGCCGTTGGCAGACACCGTTATCACGCCACTGGTTGAAGGGGCGGTCAGTGTCACGCTGGCATGGCCATTTTCATCTGTAAGTGAGGCGCTAGCCGACAGCGTGCCCTTGTCCGTTGACCAGGGCACAGTCAATCCAGCGGCGACAGGAACACCATATGGATCAGTCAGCATAACGGTCAAAACGGTTGTGCTTACCCCATCTGCCGGAATCGCCCATTGCGTGGCGGATTGGTTCATCAGGATGGCATCGCTGGGGAGATCGCCCCCCTCATTTGAGCCCGTGTTGTTGATGAACTTCAAGTTGATACTTGACTCAATACCATCAATGAGTGTGGTCACAATGACAGCCCCAGGGTAGGCAACGGAGCGGATCTGCATGGTTGCTACACCATTAACATCAGTTGCACTGGTTGACCCCGAGAGGTCGCCCATGGATGTCCACCAGGTTACTTGCCTTCCGGCGTTAACGGGTTGCCCATGGTCATCCAGGACAGTGGCCGTTAGGATCGAGGTCGACACGCCGTCAGCCGGAATTTCGGCAGGGCTGGCAGAAAGCGCAATAGAGTGCGCGGTGTTGTCACCCGGCACTTCAACAGGTGGGTCTGTTGGCTTTGATTTTGCCAATGCGATCGGGGCTGAAATTCTAATGATGTTGGTGGCGTGGCACGGCAGCGCAAGTGCGCAGGCAAGAGCTAAAACCATTGCTGAATTTTTCACGCGAATCCGACCAGTCAGTTGATAATCTGATCATTTTACAGGCTTCTCCAATGGCTTTCCATTTATATGTATATTGGCTCTGATCGAATGTGCAGAGGGAAACCCTTTGCCATGATTGCGGTACCATTGAAGGCGAGCTTCGACCCTTGCCCAGGCGCAAGTGCAGCCGCCAGGCTGGGGTAGTGCAAAGGCGGCCAGCCGCAACACTCGCTCTAGCCTTTTGCATTCGATGTTTAAAGGGTTGCAATCCGGCTCAGGCGTATGGCTCAGCCTCTCGGCAAGGAGCAATTAAGCATTGCCCCCTGAATTCGCTCTACCCAAGCAGTTTAAAGTCAGGAACGGAGTCTTTCCCGATCCCGATTATAGCTGTGACGTCATCCAGGATTGCAGCCTGACCCATAGCCCGTCCTGGTCTAATTTTTCTTTTGCGAGGGTGAGTGCATTTGCAAGGGTGTCTCGATCACTTTTTTTCGGGAACCATTCGTGGGCCTCGACAGTGCAATGCTCTCTTCCAGAAATTGCCCATTTCACCAGCATGTCTGCTGCAGCCCTGTGGTGGGTTGCCATAAACACAATCTTGTTGAAATGAGGGATTTTCAAAGCATCCAGTTTATTTGAGATGTCAATAATTCCAAAATTACCAAAGTATTTATGAGTGCAAGGGTAGTGGATGCCTGATAGAGAAACCTTAAAGATTCCACGATCAAGATCAAAATAATTCAAAAAGTGCCATCCACCAGTATTCTTTGAGGTGGGGAAGTTTATCGCCGACACGCCGGTGATATAGTGTTTCTCGTCAGCTCTTTCGAGGGAGTTATCGAATAGATTTGACACCACCCCCCCTCCTACACAATGCTGTTTGGGAACATCCAAGAATGAAGTGACACTTAGCTCAGTATAGGAGTGACCCATCAGGCTGCAAACAGCTGCTCATGATTGAGTTAGGGGGTGCCTTCACAGCCGCCGCCCCCATACCACCGTTAGTGTCTGAACCCACCGTTCAATTTCTCAAGTGGGCGTTTGCTGTGGATGAGCTGCTGTGGCTGAGCTTGAAATAGTCATTCGCAACTCCCTTTCCTGTGGTTAACAATTCCCCTTGCCGGGTATGTAGAGCACTTTTACCTCCACCTCACCCGCGAAGCAACCCCAGCCAAGCTGGCTGCGTTCATCCGCAGCGCGCCATGACTTCTTGGCTTCAGTCAGGCGTATGCCGAGGGTTCCGCGCCAAGAAGCACTGGAAGGAATCTGCGCCCCTTGGTCGCAGGGTTGCTCGGGTGCTTGCGGCCACGATCAGTTCGGTTGCTGTGATAATGCTGCAGTCCCTATAATTACCGTATGGACTTTTGAGATTATTGAAATGAACGGCACCCCTCCCCGTTTCACGCTGCTTAGGCTTGACAGCCCCAATGGCTTTACCACTGCGCGTGACTACAGCACGTATTCCGGGCTGATGGAGGGTGAGATCCAGGAGCAGTGCCAGGCCGCTTTCAGGGCGCACATGCTAAACGGTACTGACCCTCAGGTGCTTTTGCAGGAACTTGACGAATTAAAGGCTTATTCGCAGACAAGACAGACCGCGCAGGGCTTGTTGGCATCGAATGCCGCCTACGCACTGAGCGCACCATGCCGCGACTACTCCGATCTATTCGGCTACATAACGAAGGCATTCGGAGCCATCGACTCAACGCAATTCAGGCGGTGTCAAGATACAACCGGTAAGATCATTGCCGCCAACCCAATCAACCCCTATCTGGCGTTCAAATTCGCGCCAACGACGATATGGGAACGACTTGATGACGCCTTTGATATGTACCGAAATGGCGTACTCATGCAGATGGCTATCCTATTTGATGATGACCAAATGGTCACAAAAATGGCAAGCCTTAGCACACAAGAGGCTATTGCAAAACAGGCCGCAGTCTATCTGGCAAAGGTTCCTTATGACCCTCTTTCGAAAGTTAGATCCTGGCTCGGCACATCTCAGCCCAGCATGCGTGAAATAGAATGCCGCATCTATCACCAGACCCATAACTTGGATGCCTCGCTCGATTTCGATGTTTCAATCCTCTCAAGCTCCTCGAAATTTTCTAGAACAAGTCTTTACAAGACTGCCCCTGAACAGAGCAGTAAAACTGACTTTTGTCCAGGCGTATTCTATATTGCTGACCTTGAGCTGCACGTAGAAGACCATTGCCTGAGGCACTTGCCAGGTTACCACAGTTTCATCAAGGCTTTCCCAAAATCCATTGGTGACGGCATACGCAAAGCCAAAGGAAAAGCACAGGGCCCTACTCTTGCTAAAATCCTGACAAATGACCTTCTTTCAGCAGGCACTCCCGGTCATGATATTCTCTACTTGTATCTGGGTGAGAATACCCCTGGCGATTATCTCGACATAATTGCCCGCCCGGATTTGCCCAAAATATACATGGAAGACCTGCTTGAGTTATCAAGCTACCCTGAGGACAAGCAGTGGGGAACACACAATCAAGTGCTCAGGACGCTGTTGTCGACTGTTGAGCCGGCGCTGATCGAGCAACACGCCAAGACGGACGTGCAATTGAGGTCGGCCTTCATGGTCACAAACGACAAGCAGTATCTGGGTCGTTTGTCCGAGAATGCAGTTGAGAGTCACCTGGTTCAAGATCTAGGGCTCTGAAGAGCGTGTGGGTGGCTTCCAGTAGGCCGAAGCATTGGTGCTTCGGGTTTTGTGGCCACCGACTCAACCAAAGCTCCCTATGGCTCCAAATCTGACGCAACATTACCAGTACTTTGATGTTTGGAAGACTCAATACCCTGATCGAGTTCCGCCTCTTGCAAGGCTTCGATTTCCTCTGGGGTTTTGATAAAGTCAATCAGGCTGCACGCCTGGCCAGACTCGGTAGCGCTCTTGAATGATTGAGTAGCATCAAGATAATGCTTGAGATCTTCGGGTTCCAATGAATGGTAGGCGGCCCAACCCTCGCCTTCTGAAATGCCTTTTTCGTAGGCGATGCGCTCAGCAACCGAGCCTAGCATCACCTTTGTGGACTTGCCGCTACGGCTGGGGCCCTTGCCAAAGCTGATCCTGGCCGTGACGGAATCGGCTTCCACTTCACGCACTACACATTCTTCGTAGCCACAGCCGTCGTCTAATCCCCGCAGAAATGCCCCACCTTCGGCCTCCGTCTCGAACTCATACAACTCAAGATCTTGAAGCACGTCGTCATCTTTCAGTCCCACGTCTAGAAAGGCGCTTACGGACGATGTCGAGTAAATCACACCTATGGAAATAGTCATTTTACCCTCGAAGTGGCTAAGCAATTTTTTTCATTATGCAGTGAACGCATAAGGTGTGGACATACTTTTATTTGAAATCTGGGTGCCGCATTCTGGCAGGTTAACGGCAGTCTCGTTTCGCTGATCAACATAGCCAACTGAGCGGGCCTTACCTGCTCAAACCATGGGGCTGCCGCTCACCGACATCGGTCATTCAAACTCGATTCTGCGCGTCAACGATGGCATAATACGGGCCGCTATTTATTGCTCTACACCGTCGACTGCTGGAAGCACCATGAGATTTCTAGACGCCCTGGTCTGTGTATGCTTGGCCATGGAAATTCACAAAACCGACAAGGCGGTTCGCACCACGGCAAGGCGCTGTGCGAAGAAGGTGTCGCCCAAAGACAGACTCTACATGATGCACATCATTAACAGTCCTCGACCTGTGCTGCATGTCCAGGCCTTCCTCATCACCCTGCCGGATCACATCCTGAACATGGGGGCAGAGAAGCCGGGCGGGACGCTGGTACCCTTCAAGAAATCTGCCCTGGATATCGCTGGCAAGCACTGATCTTGCGGCCAGTGCCATCCAACGCAGCTGCCGCTTCCCCGGCTCCGTGGATTTCCAGTGGAAAAGGCGCCCGCAGGCGCCCTCTTCAGATCCATCAAGCTCAGTTGGCGCTGACCTCGACCTGATTTTCTGCCGCCTATAGGACGGCTCAGGCCCCGGCCACCCGCGCAGCTTATTGCAAGCTTCTTTCAACGGCCTGCACGGCGGCTCTGCGGCTTATTGAAACCCGATACCAAGCCTGCCTTCTTTCAGCCGCCTATACGGCGGGTCAGCGGGTTGTCAACTGCACCAGGCTTACGCCCTTTCTTTCAGCCGCCTACACGGCGAGTCGGTGCGTCGTCACAATGTCGATCATGCCCGCCATTCTTTCAGCCGCCTAAACGGCGGGTCGGTCTATCAATGCTTTCAGCGTGTCTTCGTCTATTCTTTCAGCCGCCTGCACGGCGGGTCTGACTGCCGCCAAGAGCGCAGACTTGCAGGTGTTTCTTTCAGCCGCCTGCACGGCGGGTCGGTCACTGATCAGGCTGCCCTGGACGATCTCGTTTCTTTCAGCCGCCTACTCGGAGGGTCGGCTGGATTTCTTGGTGTGGTGCAGGAAAACGATTCTTTCAGCCGCCTACACGGCGGTTCAGGAGGCGCTAACTGAATTTCGCATTGCCCTACTTCTTTCAGCCGCCTACGCGGCGGTTCAGGCGCTGAGCGAACCTTTGCGCGAGTTGCGCCTTCTTTCAGCCGCCTACACGGCGGTTCAGGCTTACTCGACACGTGAAATCGGCGAGCAGCTTCTTTCAGCCGCCTACGCGGCGGTTCGAACAACAAGGCGCAAAATGCGGGCCGCATCCTTTCTTTCAGCCGCCTACGCGGCGGTTCGGCGAAGCAGCCTCACGGACTTCTCTGGCATCTCTCTTTCAGCCGCCTACGCGGCGGTTCGGAGGGCGCAGGATGGAAGCTCAGCGCACGGCTTTCTTTCAGCCGCCTACGCGGCGGTTCCGATGCCTCCCACCTACGTATTCGGCGAGCCCCTTCTTTCAGCCGCCTACGCGGCGGTTCGGAAGGCTCAGGCCCGTGGTGCTGGTCTTGTGTTTCTTTCAGCCGCCTACGCGGCGGTTCGGCACGCGCTGATTATCCCGACTGACCGCAAGCCTCTTTCAGCCGCCTACGCGGCGGTTCGGTGGTGCAAGGCCAGTGACTACTTGGCCAAGCATCTTTCAGCCGCCTACGCGGCGGTTCGGGGCAGGTCGAGCGCAGCGGAGCGAGCATTCGCTCTTTCAGCCGCCTACGCGGCGGTTCGGCAGTTCTGGTTTGGCGTGCTGCGCAACGCGCATCTTTCAGCCGCCTACGCGGCGGTTCAGGAATTTCTGGAGCGGTCAGAGCCGATCGGCGATCTTTCAGCCGCCTACACGGCGGTTCAGAGCGTTGAAGAGGTAGCGCAGATCCCCGCCGATCTTTCAGCCGCCTACACGGCGGTTCAGTGTGTGACCAGAAACTTGGTGGGCTCTGCGCCTCTTTCAGCCGCCTACACGGCGGTTCAGTAGGGGATTTGGCCTCAAAAGTAAATAAATTGCGGCCTATCAGCAGAAATGGGCCCCAGAACCTTGGCAGAGTATACCGTTGAATTTCAATTCAGGTCAGGCTGGTGGGGAAAACAGCTTCAACACTGTTCGAATCCCAATAGGGGAAACGCACCGGGATTTTGGCGCGCGGAGCATCCTCACCGCCAAGCATATTCCACATAGCGATCGGTAATGGCCGAGCTGGCGTACCATCGGATCTGATAAAGCTTTCATCCTGATCCAGGTAGCTAATTGTGATTTCTCCGATCTGCCCAGCGCCAGCAGTCGCCCGCTTACCGATACCGTAAGTGAAGTTCTGGATGAGCTCACGACATTGCTCAGCGTCTCCAAACCCGAAGAACTCAACACATTCCGCCTGGATTCCCTGATACTGGCTCATATTGTATTTATAGGCGTCGCGCTGCGGATCGATGAAGAAGTATCGCCCTCCTCGCCCATTTGGGGAGAAAGCATTGACATCCATGTCAGAGGCGCCCTTGAGCGCCATGATTCGCCCGACGACTTGGTGACGGTAATCCCCACCCACGAACAGCGAAGACCCTTTGAAAATACCGCTTTCCGACTCCAAGGGAATTATTGCGGCGATTTCATCTCCGATGAGTCCCGTAGCGTTGTGGATGGCTGCACTCAGTAGACCATCCAGGGTGATCCGGTGCCCCATGTGGAAAGGGGTGAGAAGCTCGATCGACAGCTTGAAGGGTTCGTTCATGAGAGGGCTCCGTGCTCAGTGAACACTTTTGCGGTACGGTAATCGTCTTCAAAACGACCTGGAATAGCTTTTCTAAGCATTGGCACCTGGCGAGCAGGCTTGCCAGAAGCGTTTCTAGCGCCTTGCGAGTATTTCTCCCAGGTTAGAGGCTCCTTGTTCGAACCTCGTTTATTGGCATGAATGTGCCGAGGGAATCTTGGGTCAGCGATCCAGACCGTTGCCTCATCTTTGTAGCTACGGATGGCGCGCCCAATCCCCTGCTTCAGCCGACGCACCACCGTCGATAGGCTTTCAAGGCGAATAGTGTTTCTAGGGTTGCCGGCGCCAGAGCGACGGCACTGCAGCTCGCGCAACTGGTTCTCGATGCTGTTGGGTCGAGGGAATGGCATGCGTGTGATCACCAGATTCTTGATGAGGTTCGGCTTATCCAGCCCCTCCCAGGCACCAGGCGTGATCAGAATGGCACCATCTTGGGCTTCAAAATCCAAAAGGTAAGTGGTGAGTGGCTTGCCTTTTTTGTGAACAAATAAGCCCGGTGTCCCCGCTAACAGCTGGGCAAGAGATTCTGCATCAGCATACGAAGTGGTCAGCACCAGAGTACGACCTGGAGCATGTGGAGAGCCAACCTTTCGATGCGAGGCGGTTAAAATCATGCTGGCGCAGTATCGTAACCAATCTGGGTCGGTGCAGTATTCCTTACCATCATCCTCCCCATCCTCTTCGATTCTGAGGGTGGGTGAATTCACAGAGCTATCAGGAAGCACAAAGGTGAGCTTGCCAAAGTCTTGAGGTTCGAAGGACTGGAGCAGTTCTTTCTGCACACGGTACCTCAGGTTTACAGCCCAATCGGCCTTTGGCCTGTCCAAGAAGATGCCGTGTTTGCCAAAGAGCTCCTTGAATTCGGGTTTTGCGCTGGCATCAGAAAGCGCATCAAGCGTGGCTGAGGTAAGCAGGGCGGCCCTCAGCTTCTTAGGCATGATGGGATTTTCCTCGCCCCAGTAGCTTTCCAGAATACGGCCAGGACGAATTCTGCCAACCCGAAGGCTTGGATAGCTTTTGACAGGTGACCAGCTGACAACGACGCAATCACCTTGATCCTGATCGCCTTTGGCATTGGCCACCTTCATCATTCGACGCAACGTTTTGGCCTGCTCAAGGGTATCCAACACATCGGCTTTGAGTTCATCAATGGATCCCCGGCCCTTTTTCTCAAGTTGCTCAAGCAAGGGGGCGCCTGGATCCTTTTTGAGTTTGTGGGCGCAGACTTCAAGATCCAGGATGACCAGATCAAGCATGCGAGCAATGGTAGTGCCTTCGCCCTCCGTGTCGTCACAGAGTTTGAAGCGATCCCCTTTGCCACTGTAAAGGCTCACAAGATGGTCATAGAGGTCATTGATGTTTGTGGTTTGGATCAACCTTTTGCTTGCACTTGAAAGCGTTTCGATGAGCGTTCTGAGGGCTCTGATGGAGACTTCGGAGGTCACCATGGAGCGGCACATATCCTCCAAACGGTCAGCTTCGTCAAAAACGCACACGGTTGTGCGACGATCCTCGTTATCGAGGAAATTGTTGAATCCCCAGGCATTCATCACGCTCAGGGCGTGGTTGGTGATAAGCACATCAGCATCTTTGGTTTCTTGCACCAGTGCGCGGTACCTTTCGATCTCGGGCTTAGGTGCAGTGGAGAGCAGGCCGATCCGTGCTCGGTCGATGCGATCAGGAAGGGCATCGACACCAGCCTGAGACAGGTAGTCGTCGATGGTTATGCACTGCGGGCACTTACTCAGAAAGGCAATGACGCTTTCAAGAAAATCCACATGTTCGCCTGTATACAGCACGTCATCGGCTTTGAAAGCATCCAGAAGGCTTGTGCAGGCTTTATGGGAAAGGTGATTCTTCATACCAACCCGGAGCGCGACAGAAAGCCTTTTCCCTGTGACCTGGTGAATCCACTCAATGGCCGACTTGGCATCTTTATCCAGGATTTGCTTTTGCAAATGTCGGGTGTAGGTCGATACAGCCACGCGGTTTGGCAAACCCTGAGTGCCCAGCGCATGCACGCAATAGCTCATCAGGGGCACCAGATAGCCCAATGTCTTGCCGGTGCCGGTTGCAGCCTGCTGGGCATTGATTACAGTCTCATCAGGGTCGACTGCTTGCGAGAATCCGGATGCGACATTCATCGCGTAGGTGTACTGGTTGTCGTTGAACATCAGCCCCTGCTGAACTGCAAGCCCCTTGGGGCCAAGTATGGCTTCGACGTCCTGACGAATTTTTTGCTCAATGCTCATGTTTATGTCCACTAGAATGACGGTACGCGCATACCCAGGCCGTAGCTATCTACGCTCTCGGCCCCTGCACTGCGGGCATTGACCTTCTGAATTCCAAGCGAAAACGTGTTCTGGGTCGAATGGCTTTGCATGGGAAGCCAATGGTCAATGGCTCCAAGACTTGGCTCAAGCTCAAAGGTCTCTCCACGAGCCTCTGCCCGTCGTTTGAGACGACGGATTCGATTCCCGGAAAGGGATTCGAACGAACGATCACGCTTGTAGCAAACCGTCTCAGCTGTTTCGGGAATGGTGTTGATCGCCAGGCAAAACACCAGCTTGGCTTCCACCAAGCCAGCAATCTTGGCCTTTACATGGGCCAGGGAATTTTCTGGCCCAAGCACGCGCATCACAAGCCCGAAGTCACCACCAAAATGCCCCCAGTCTGGCCAACTGACTGCAAGACTGCTTGCCTGAGGGTTGCACAGGTGCACTGCCATCAGGAGGCGAGCGTGCAGTTGACGCCCTACTTCGGCGCGCTTGATCACGATGTCCAGATAATGGGATAGCATTTTGGACTCCTTATCCCTGAGCCTTGACCATTTCTTCAAGTACTGGCTTGGTAGGGATTGCGAAATTCGCGACATCGCTCGCGATGAAGGCATCGAATGCATCGATGGCGGCGGTGAGCACCTCGCCTTCAATATCGGCGATATCGAACGGATTGATGGTGACTGTGCCCACTTGTCTTCGGCCAGTTTTCAAGTCGACCTCGAAAACTGTCCATTGCGCTGACACCACGCCACAACCGGTAGCGTAGTGGGCACCCAACACGGGCTCTACCGAAAAGCGCTGCAGAGATTTGAGCAGCAGACCCAGTTCGATCTCATTGCTCTTGAGCAGCTTGAAGTCGTGGTTCATGACCTGCCCTTGGGGAATAGCCTTGAAGCCTGCCAGCGGCATGCCGACCGAAACATCCTTGCTACCTTCCTTTTTGCTCAGAGCGTCCAACTGGGCCCCAAGGGCATCAATGGCGTGCTGGTACTCCAGGATCTCTGCTTCCTTTCCATTGAGCTTCTTCAGTTTGCGCTGCTTGGCCTCCAACCCCTTTTGCTCGGTTTTTAGTTGCGATCGGACACGGTTGTCATCCGCCTGACCGATGAGGCCCAGAATATCAGCTTCGCTGAGGAAGGCGACCTGGGTTTTGTCACGGTACAGGTCGTCAGAACGTGCGCCAGACATGACTACCGCTGCATTTTCACTCTCGCACGGCATCTGGCAAATCGCATTGCTGACACCCAGGTGGCCAGACACAAAGCCCAGGTGCCCAGCATCGCCAGCCCCAAACAAACTGATCAATGGGTTGGCATTTCGGAAAGCTGCATCCATGGCTACAGTGGTGCGTTCAGAATCACCGGAGGACTTGATGCCACCTAGGGTAAACAGGTAGTGCTGATCAAGGTTGAAAGGCTTTTCATCGCCGGTTTTTTCAATGATTGCCTCGCGTACCGTGTCGCGTGCCATACGCCGGATCTTGCCGCGAATGCCCGTGGCTGGAAACATCAGTCGCTTGCCGTCACGCGTCATGGTGCTGGGCACTGGAATGGGCTTCATGTCACCGCCTTCACGATCTTTCAAATCCTTCGAGCAGGTGGCAAGAGGCTGTTCTGCGGTGATGGTGCCAACGAGCAAGTAACTTTTCATGGGGGCAATCCTTGAGAAATTTAACGGATTATGCAAATATTGCTAGCAATAAGCAATACATGGATTAATCGATGAGCCACTTCCAGTTTTTTCATCAATTTTTTGTCTCCCGTGTGGCCCAATCCCTAGGCATTGAGGTCAGTCTTGAAGATTCTCTGAAGCTGTCATTGCCCTGCCCCACTGTCGAAAAGCGCGAAGCTGATGGGTCACTGAAAAAGGCTGCCTCCATTGCGGATCTGCGCATGGGGGCCAAGGATGTATTTTTTGTATGCACTGAAGAAATGGCGATCATGGTCAGTCCTTTCCTGGTGCCAAAGTCATCTACCCTCGACGTCAGAGACACCTTAAAGGTGGGGGCCAACAAGCAGATTGCCCAGATCCTGCTGGATCTTCCCGAAGGCGCCTTCATGACCGGGGTTATTTCAAAGGCCAATGCCGAGAAAGCTTTGCGCATGTCGCCCCATACTCGACTTGGTTATTTTTGCCAGATGGGGGCAGGATTTGCATTCGATTTGGAAAGGGTCAAGCAGGCGCGTCAGGAGGCCGGAGGCCTTGATTGGAAAGAGGTCTCCATCTGCCTTTACCGCAAGGAAGAGTTTCAGTTTGACGCAGAGAAGCGAGAGTACTCTGCCAAGGAACTCGACAAAGCATTTTCAAAAAACTCTGAGCTGGAAGCGTTCGTGATGAACACCGACGTAAAGCCCAACTCTGGCGAATTTGAGCTTCTGAAGTGGCTTAATTTCCCGGACAAGGTCTAACCATCCATCCTCCTTATGCCAAAAAACAGGCACCTTAGCTTGCGATGCCGGCCTTGGTGCAACTCTGTTGCCCTACCGATACGCCGGCATTAGCAGTCGAAATCTCCGAAAGCCATGATCTCTTTGACCTCTTTTTGATATCCGTCTCCGGATCAAGATTTTATTCCGAGCTCTTTGCATGACTCGATCTAGCCCAAGTGTGCTTCGTAAAACTCCATGCACTCTTGATCATTGTGAAGATCGAGATGAATGTCAGTCCAAGGGGCCTTGACCCCACCGCATTGCACCAGCGCCGACAGTACCTCCCCCTCAATTACTCCATAGTGTTCGATGATAGAATGCGCCACACTATTATGGTGTAGTCGAGCTTGTTAGATGTATGTACCTCAGCATCCAAGCCGCCAACTTCATCTTACATGCGTGAGCCATCCGTTCGATATTTGACAGGTGAATTCCCAATGAAAAAGGCCCCCGCAGGCGCCCTCTTCGTACCGATCTGGCTCAGCTGGCGCTGACCTCGACCTGATCCACCTTCTGGTAGCCCTTGGGTAGCAGGCTGCCGCGCTTGCCACGACTGGACTTGTAACCTTCCAGGTCGGAAGGCTTGAGGGTCATGGTGCGCTTGCCAGCGGTGATCAGCAGGCTGTCGCCCGCACTCAGGGTGACCAGCTGGGTCATCATTTCTTCCCGCGTGGCCACACGTTCACCAGGCACGCTGATGATCTTGTTTCCCTTGCCTTTAGGCAGCTGTGGCAGTTCGCTGGCCTGGAACATCAGCAGGCGACCCTCGCTGGTGACTGCGGCGACCCAGTCCTGGTCACGATCCTTGAGCGGAATCGGCGCGATGACTTTGCTGTTGTCCGGCAAGGTCAGCAGGGTCTTGCCGTTCTTGTTCTTGGACTGCAGGTCTTCGCCTTTGACCACAAAGCCATAGCCGGCATCGGAGGCAAGCAGGTAGTAGGCTTGATCGTCTGGCAGCGTGACGCATTCAAACGTTGCCCCCTGCTGGATGCTGAGTTTGCCCGACAGTGGCTCGCCCTGGGTTCGGGCTGAAGGCATCTGGTTGACCGGGAGGGAGAAGCTGCGCCCCGTCGAGTCAATGAACACTGCCGACTGGTTGCTGCGGCCATTGGCGGCCATCTTGAACGTATCACCGGCTTTGTACGACATCCCGGCGCCATCGACGTCATGGCCTTTGGCACTGCGCACCCAGCCTTTGTCCGACAGCACCACCGTCACCGGCTCGGAAGGCATTAGCTCGGTTTCGGACAGCGCCTTGGCTTCGGTGCGCTCCACGAGCGGCGAACGGCGGTCATCACCGTAGGTGTCGGCATCGGCAACGATCTCCGAGCGCACCAGGCCCTTGAGCTCAACTTCGTTTTCCAGGTAGAGCTTGAGGCTCTCGCGCTCTTGCAGCAGCTGATCCTGCTCGCCCCGGATTTTCATCTCTTCCAGGCGCGCCAGCTGGCGCAGGCGGGTTTCGAGGATGTAAGTGGCTTGCGCTTCGGTGAGCTGGAAGCGGGCCATCAGCGCCGTACGCGGCTCATCTTCGGTACGAATGATGTGGATCACTTCGTCCATGTTGAGGAAGGCGATCAGCAAGCCTTCGAGCAGGTGCAGGCGCGCCTCGACCTTGTCCAGGCGGAACTGCAGGCGGCGGCGCACGGTAGTGATGCGGAACTGCAGCCATTCGCTGATCAGCGTGGAGAGCCCTTTGACCGCAGGGCGACCATCCAGGCCAATCACGTTGAAGTTGGCGCGGTAGCTGGATTCCAGCTCGGTGGTGGCGAACAGGTGATCCATCAGCGCTTCGGTATCGACCCGGTTGGAGCGCGGGACGATGACCATGCGGCACGGGTTCTCGTGGTCGGATTCGTCACGCAAGTCCGCCACCATCGGGAGCTTCTTCGCCTGCATTTGCGCCGCGATGGTTTCCAGCACCTTGGCGCCAGACACCTGGTGCGGCAGCGCCGTGATGACGATGTCGCCGTCTTCAACGCTGTACACCGCACGCATTTTCACCGAGCCGCGACCGGTCTGATACATCTTCAGGATGTCAGCAGGCGAGCTGATGATTTCCGCCTCGGTCGGGTAATCTGGGCCCTTGATGTGCTCCATCAATTGCTCGGTGGTCGTCGCCGGATCATCCAGCAGTCGAATGCAGGCGGCGGCCACTTCACGCAGGTTGTGCGGCGGGAAGTCGGTGGCCATGCCCACCGCGATACCGGTGGTGCCGTTGAGCAGCAGGTTCGGCAGGCGGGCGGGCAGCGTAGCTGGCTCCTTGAGCGTGCCGTCGAAGTTCGGCACCCAGTCCACCGTGCCCTGGCCAAGCTCGGTCAGCAGCGTTTCGGAGTAGCGGGAAAGGCGGGCCTCGGTATAACGCATGGCCGCGAAGGATTTCGGATCATCTGGCGCACCCCAGTTGCCCTGGCCGTCGACCAGCGTGTAGCGGTAGGAGAATGGCTGGGCCATCAGCACCATCGCTTCGTAGCACGCCGAGTCGCCATGGGGGTGGAATTTACCCAGCACGTCACCCACGGTACGGGCCGACTTCTTGTGCTTGCTGTCGGCATCGAGGCCCAGCTCGCTCATCGCATAGGTAATCCGGCGCTGCACCGGCTTCAGGCCGTCGCCAATGTGCGGCAGGGCCCGATCCATGATGACGTACATGGAGTAGTTGAGGTAGGCCGTCTCGGTGAAATCGGCCATCGAGCGTTCTTCAACGCCCTCCAGGCTCATGTTGATCGCATCGTTCATGATGGAATACTCATTCAAAATTCGGTTAACGGCCTACTCAGACTTCAACATCTGCGAGGTTGCCCTTGTCTTCCAGCCAGCTCTTGCGATCAGAGGCGCGCTTTTTCGCCAGCAGCATGTCCATGATCTCGTTGGTCACGGCATGGTCTTCGATCGAGAGCTTCACCAGGCGCCGGGTGTTCGGATCCATGGTGGTTTCGCGCAGCTGGGGCGGGTTCATCTCGCCCAGACCCTTGAAGCGTGTGACCTGCGGCGTACCGCGCTTTTTCGCAGCAGCCAGGCGATCGATGATGCCGTCACGCTCGGCTTCGTCCAGGGCGTAGAACTTCTCTTTGCCCAGGTCAATACGGTACAGCGGCGGCATGGCGACGAAGATGTGGCCGGCAGCCACCAGTGGACGGAAGTGCTGGACGAACAGCGCGCAGAGCAAGGTGGCGATGTGCAGGCCGTCCGAGTCGGCGTCGGCCAGGATGCAGATCTTGCCGTAGCGCAGCTCGCTCAGATCCGACGAGCCTGGGTCGATGCCGATGGCCACGGCGATGTTGTTCACTTCCTGGCTGGCCAGGACTTCGCCGCTTTCGACTTCCCAGGTGTTCAGGATCTTGCCGCGCAACGGCAGGATGGCCTGATACTCCTTGTCGCGGGCTTGCTTGGCGCTGCCGCCTGCAGAGTCACCTTCGACGAGGAACAGTTCGCCACGCATCGGGTCGGTGCCCGAGCAATCCGCGAGCTTGCCGGGCAGTGCCGGGCCCTGGGTGATCTTCTTGCGCTCGACCTTCTTGCTGCTCTTGAGGCGGCGGTGGGCGGCGCTGATCGCCATTTCCGCCAGCGCCTGGCCCTTGTCAGGGTGTTCGTTGAGCCACAGGCTGAAGGCATCTTTTACCACGGCGCTGACATAAGGCGAGGCTTCGCGGGAAGACAGGCGCTCTTTGGTCTGGCCGGAGAACTGGGCATCCTGCATCTTCAGCGACAGCACGTAGGTGATGCCGCCCCAGATATCCTCAGGCGCCAGCTTGACGTTGCGTGGCAGCAGGTTGCGGAACTCGCAGAACTCGCGCATGGCATCGAGCAGGCCTTGGCGCAGGCCGTTGACGTGGGTACCGCCCTGGGCGGTCGGGATCAGGTTGACGTAGCTCTCCTGCAGCGCTTCGCCGCCCTCTACCAGCCAGGTCAGGGCCCACTCCAGCTCTACCTTGTCGCCACGCAGCTTGCCGGTGAAGGGGTCTTCCGGCACGGTTTCACTGTCAGCGCAGGCCTCGGACAGGTACGAGCGCAGGCCATCTTCGTAGTGCCACTCGATCTTCTCGCCAGCGATTTTGTCTTCAAAGCTGATGTTCAGGCCTGGGCAAAGCACGGCTTTGGCTTTCAGGACGTGCTTGAGGCGGCTGGCGGAGAATTTCGGCGAGTCGAAATACTTGGGGTCTGGCCAGAAGTGCACGGAGGTGCCGGTGTTCTTCTTGCCGACCGATTCAATGCGTTCCAGCTCGGTGAGCTTGTAACCGTCAGCGAAGCTGATGCTGTGCAGGCCGCCATCGCGCTTGATGTTGACCACCACATTAGCAGACAGGGCGTTCACCACCGAGATACCGACACCGTGCAAGCCGCCCGAGAACTCATAGTTCTTGTTCGAGAACTTGCCGCCCGCGTGCAGTTTGGTCAGGATCAGCTCGACACCGGACATCTGTTCGGTGGGGTGGATGTCAATGGGCATGCCACGCCCATTGTCCGTCACCTCCAGCGAGTTGTCTTCGTGCAGGATCACTTCAATGCTTGTGGCATGCCCGGCCATCGCTTCGTCGACGCTGTTGTCGATCACTTCCTGGGCCAGATGGTTCGGGCGAGTGGTGTCGGTGTACATGCCAGGACGTTTGCGAACCGGATCCAGTCCGGAGAGCACCTCGATGGCATCAGCGTTGTATGTGTTGGGCAGCGTCATGAATGATCTCTTGACAAGTGACTGGGAACAAAAGGCCAAACGGACTGAGGCATCGAGCTAGCGCTTTCGCATTTCAGCTGCGAAGTAAACCTCATTTCAGCAGATTTGGCAATATATTGGTGATTTATCACACCTGTGTCTGATGGTAACTTCTTCATTTTAATCAGTATGATGCACAACAGTGTTTAGGATTTGCTTTCACAACGGGTTTTGCATGTTTGCCCTAGATGACCAGCCGCTGTTTCAAAGTTCTTTTACAGAGGCGCGTCGCTACGCGGGCCAACATGCGCTATTTTCCAGCAACCTTGAAACGGTTTGAGTTGCACCAGCAGGGCCTGCTTCACGCCGGCAGCCTGCTCCAGCGTCACTGCAACGATGGCTTGGCTGCTGCTTTCGAACTGGGGTTTCACCTCCAGCGTACTGCTCCAGCCCGCATCCATGCCAGGCGCCTGGGTGAAATAGTCCACCCCGGTACCAACCTGATCTGCGCCAGCACCTACACTCAGCTCGGCCAGCAAGCCACGTGACACCAATCCGCCAAGCTTCTCCTGGTCGGTGGCCAGCGCCGATCGACCGTCATTGATCGCATTCAGGTGCCAGCCATAGAACACCTCGGTCGCTTGCCGTGGTGCCTTCATGCATACCGCTTCGGCGGCTGCCCGCTGCACCAGCAGGGCGCCATACGCCAGTGGATACAGCATTTTCACCCCGCCGCTGGAGGCTGGCATCGAAACCGTGGGCAACTGGTAGATGTAGTGTGACAAGACATCGCGACAGACGCTGCTGACCACGGAAAAGACCAGCAGACACTGCAGGAAAATCCGACACTTCACCAATTTTTCGTGAAAACCTTCCACGCTGGCATTCCTCATCCATCATGGGCTTTGAAAGCAGTGGGTGGCAATTTACCTATAAACCGAACGATAGGCAAGGTTAAAATTGCCATTATGGCAATCGACAGAATTTCAACGCCAAGCCCCGGTGTTCGGGCGCTGCAGCCTGCAGGTAGCCACAACCACACTACCCAGGGTAGTCTCTCCCGTGGGAAAATGCTGGCAAGAACCAGTTAGGAACTGAAATTGTGAAAACCTACCATGACATCATCCCGCTGGCCCGTCACACCTTGATCACGGATGTCCTCAAGCGTGGCTGTCGTGATGTCTATAACGGCGTCAGGCGCTCGGAGGGAAAAACCGCACGCGACATTCCGCTGACAAACACCGTGGACATGGATGCGGGTCTGCTGCAGTGCTTGGTCAACTTTCTGACCTTTGAAAAGGTTGACTACAGCAAGCTGGTCGATGACCACAAAAGCTCCCAGGAAAGATTGTGGGCACGATTCGGTGGTTCCCAGCTGCTCAGAAGGCCGCATGACAATGCGCTGATGGATTTACGCAGACACATCGCAAGCCAGGACAGCATTCCTTGGCTTGAATCGCACGTGCATTTCTGGCGTGATCTGGACGTGCTGTACAAGGCGTTCGATGAAACCGATCAGCGTGAGATGGATGCTTTCTTCGACCTGCTGATGGGAAAGCCGTACGCCGAACTGGTGGCTGAATTTTCCATCAAAGTAGACAAGAGCGCACTGGTTACGGCCAACGTGCTGAGCGATGAGCACCATTACACATCGTCGGTGCACCTGGACTCATTGATCCGAGACGATTGCGCATGCTCTTTGTTCTCGATGAGCACTGGAAGTCAAATATCACAAACGCCTGAAGAGAAGGTATATAGTGATTTCTATCATGATGATTTTTTCTTTTTCAATCATGGGCATGGAGATGATTCCTCGAATTCATCAGGAAAGGCTGATGTAAAGGGTCATGAGTTCAGGTCGCGTCACCCCAGGCTGAAAGATTTCGAGGTTGAAAATCCAGGCAAGCGCTTTGAAGCATTGAGCGACGCCCTGCTGGCTGCATTTCGGACTGAGGTTAGCAACGGCTACAAAAGGAACATCACAATCCACTTCCTTGGGAAGGTTGCAATCAATGGGGAGTTGTGGCCCAACAGCTTCATAGTCAAGGCTATCCACCCATCTATGGTGAGGGGCACCAACTTGACAAAGGAATTTATGCTCGAAGCCATTGTTACTGCGGAGCAGCAGGCTGGGTTTGACAATCGAATGGATGATTTCCTGGCCCTGGAGCTTGGTTTGTAGCTCCAATTCATGGCCAGGGTATGAACACTGGCAATCGAATGGTAAAATCCACGCTGTCACTGAAGTCATTGTTAGTAATGCCTTCCAGGTGGCAGAGCAGGCTCAACACTGGATAGTTGTATGCCTGACCACAGGAACAATTGTGCTTCTAAACCAGGTCTTTGCAATGCGATGATTCTCACAACATTAGTAGGTGAAAGAACAGCCATGAGCCGCCACCAGCACATCATTCCTCTCGATCGCCATGCGGACATCACCGAAGATCTGAAGATCGCTTGCACCGAGCAGTACAACCGCGTTCGGATGGCTTGGGGTGAGGATTTCCGCTCCTTGGAACTGGCCAGCACGCTTGGAATGGACAAGCCCTTCCTGCAAAAAATTGTCAGCTTCCTGACCGTGGGAAAAATCGACTACGACCATTTGGTGGCGTCACACAAAAGCCCGCATGATGATAGCTTCTGGAAACGCCTGCTTGGCGGCGCCGAAACCATAACGGCCAGCACCCACGCAGAAGCCATGATGGACTTGCGCCGACTGATCGCAGAGCGGGACAGTCTTCCCTGGCTGGAAGATCATGTCCACTTTTGGCAGGAATTCGATGCGTGGACGCATGACTTGGACGCCGACGAGTACCGCACAGTAGACAACTTTTTCAAGCTTTTAGGTGGTAAGTCCTACTCCTCCCTTACCGAAGAGCATCGCCTTGCATTAAACAGCAACTGTTCTTCGCATGCTTACGAACATGCGATGGGCATTTCTTATGTTTTCTGTGAAGATGTCGATCGTTCATTGCGCGAGGATTGTGCTACCGCCAGGTATGCAGTGGATGTCAGCGAGTTTAAGCAAGCGTGTATGCCTGGGGCACAAACTCATGGTTATAATCGCCACCGCACTCAACCATTCGATGTGGAAACGATTCAAGCAGAGTTCATTCGCGGGCACGCTCAACGACTTCACCCAGAGCTGAAAAAGAATGTATCCCTGCAACCTGGTGTGCGCGGCAAAAGTCTGGAGGAAGTTCTGACTCAGGCATTTAAGAAAACTGCCGTACACGGTCGTCATAAAAACATCATCGTCACGCTGATGGGCAACGCCATATTGAGCGGCTATCTAACCGAGAGCGGCTTTACGGTCAAAGATGTTGTTCCGACCTTTACAATGAATAAGACATCGATTCTGAATCAAGTCATGAAGGCCGAAGAACAGGCCGGATTTGACACCCGGCTGGACGACTTTTTATCCCAGGAGATAGGCTTGTAGTTTCTTTAGGTTGGATGGAGTTGATTTCATCGCGCTGCATTACAGCACTTGAAATCGCGCCCACGAGAAGCTGTTTGCGCTGAACGGGCCCGTCCAGCGCAGCTCAACTGGCAGCTTAAGCGCCAGCTGCCACCACTGGGCGAAGGCTGATCTCCACGCGGCGATTCTGCAGGCGACCGTCTTCAGTGCTGTTGCTCGCCACAGGCTGATCGGGCCCAGCGCCATGAATCATCAGGCGATGGCCACCCACACCCTGGGAAATGATGTACTGAGCCACGTTCTGCGCCCGCTGTTGCGACAGGTTCATGTTGTACTGACGTGGGCCGGTGTTGTCGGTATACCCCACCACCGATACGGTGGTCTTGTCGTATTGCTTGAGCGACGCCGACACCTGGTTGAGTGGGCTGTAGAAATTGCTGGCGATGTCGCTGGAGTTGGTCTTGAAGGTGACATTCCCCGGCATGATCAGCTTGATCGCATCACCCTCGCGCTGAATGTCTACCCCGGTACCCGCCAGTTGCTGGCGCAGCTCGGCCTCCTGCTTGTCCGCATAGTAGCCGTAGCCGGCACCCGCGCCGCCCGCCAGCACGGCACCAATCAGTGCGCCCTTGCCGCGATTGCCGTCGCCACCGATGAGTGCGCCAGCGGCAGCGCCGGCAAGGGCGCCCACGCCACCATAGGTGGTCATCTTGTTCATGCCATCAATCGCGCAACCCGAGAGCAGCACGGCGATCGTCGAAGCGGCGATCAAGCGAATAGCAGTTTTCATGCGTAAAGGCTCCTGAGAATAAGGGCTCAACCTGGCCTGGAACCCAGCCCATGGATTGATGGCAGCTAAATTAGCGATATTGCCAGTGCGATGTCAATTACCTGAATACTCGAATCTTCAAATCAATTTACAGCTAACCCGAAATGCACCCCCTCTCCCCCTCTGTGCCTGTGCTAGAGTGCTGTCTCGAACCCTGTGGGAGTCGCACCGAAATGGCTTTAATGGTTGGAAATCATTGGCTGGAACCCATTCTGCCCTCGCCCATCCCACGGTCGCTGGCAACAGCTGCGTCGGCGCTTTTTGAGTCGAGCGCAAAATTTCCCTCGGAATGGGTGGCCATGCCCTCCACCCTGTCGACGTGCGCGGCCATCAACGACACCCATCACAGCCTGGCCATCGAGAATGTTTATGTCGACACGGCCCTATTGGTTAGCGCTTGCCGCGATCCTGCGACGTCGAGTCAGGATGACCTGGGGGTCATCCATCTGCGCGCCCAGCACCAGCTGCAGTCGCACGCACAAGGCGCCGGCACACAAGCCTGGGCCTGGTTTTTTGAAGCCAAAACGCTGTCGCTCATTCACCGCGCACTGTTTGCTGGTGCTGGCCCTGAGGATGCAGGCCTGGCTTGCGATGATCACCTGGTACCAGGCCAGCTGCGCAGCCAGTCCGAGCGTAACGTCAAGGTTGGCCGGCACATGGCCCCGAGCTGGGAGTCGGTAGACCGCATGCTCCAGCGCCTGTCGGGCGTATACAGCGCCAGTCCTGATTCGGTCGCAAGGCTGCTGGGCGTAGCCGCCTATCATCACCGCCTGGCGTTCGTGCATCCGTTTGACGATGGCAATGGTCGACTGGCCAGGCTCCTTTCCCACCTGCAACTCTCCCGCCTGGGTTTGAACGCTCACCTGTGGTCACTCTCGCGGGGGCTGGCGCGCAGGCGGGATGAGTATTGGGCGCGTTTGCGCAATGCCGATCAGCCTCGGCGTGGCGATCTTGACGGTCGTGGCCAGCTTACCCAGGCAGGATTGGTCGAGTTCATGGCGTTCTTTCTGGAGGTCTGCCAGGAGGAAATCCAAGCCTCCCAGACAGTGGCATCAACCCTATCGACGGAAGATGACGTCGCGGCTGTGCTGGGAAAATATCAGCCGGCAACCTTTTGCGGGTAGAGGTGGCCGAGTTGGTGGCGGATTTTTTCAACCGGCTGCTGCTCACCCAACGTTTGTCGGTCAAAAGGACACGCCATGTCCAGCTTGACGAATGCGGTCTTGAGGGAGGCGCTGGCCATCCCGTCAAGCTCAGATACGCCGAAAATCTCCAATTCCTTGGCGATCTTGTTGAGAATTTCCGCGTATTCGCTGGCAGTCAGCCTCAGGTGGATATCCTGCTCTGCCGGTGCCTGATCCCGGTCTTTGTTCATGGCAGCCCGCCTCCCGTTGGTCGGTGGAATTAGTCGACTCCCCTCATGCGCTTCAGCTCCCACTGCATGTTAAGCCTAGCCTGTTGCTCCCACAGGTCAATGAACTCCGGACGGCTGTAGATGCGCGATCGGCCCAGGAAGTCAGCCAAGACCTTCCCCCGGCCCACCTTGAACGCCTGATCGGGTACCCAGGCGTACTCACGCCTAACGGCCTGACAGTAGTCGGCATAGACCGACAGGGGCGCCCCCAGGATCGCCAGGTCAACGTCCACCACGAATTGCTGATCGGGATCGATCGGCGCCGAGGGGTGTTGTGTGGCCAGGATATGCGCCGACACGATAGAGGCCGAGCGAACGTCCTGCGCCAGCCATGCTCTGGCCATTTCCGCGCTCAACGCTTCGTTGTCCGCACGCTTAGGGTCGTAAACGACATCGTGCATCCAGAACGCATACTCGACAAGATCCAGGTCGGCCACCAGGGCGCGGTACTGGTCGAACAGCGCCAGGCACTGAGCGACATGGCGCAAGGTGTGGTAACTGCGCCCTTGGGCCTGGTAATGAGCCGCCAGGATCGCCCATTTTTGCTCGGGCGTGTCGATGCCCAGCCGCTGGCAAAGGGCAATCCATCGGGTTTCAAGCAATGTCTGCGTCATCAGGCCATCATCCAGCGTCCAGGTGACCCTACACTAGGGGGCACGCGCACGAGGGTCAAGACGCCTTGCCGACCTGTTCTTCCCCGGCATCCCAGACCTGCAGGTGGGCGGGTGCGGCACCGGTCGTGGTGTGCGGCGTGAAGGGATACTCAATGTCAGGGTTCAGTGACATGCGGGTCGAGGTGTAAGCGAGTTCGGAGAACGAAACACGCACGAACAACCGATCATCCATGTCCTGTTCTGCCGGCACCGCCGTGTACATCTGGTAGCAGTTGAGCAGGTACAGGTGCCCGGCCAAGGTGGGCTTGACCATGTCGTCATACACCTGCCGCGCCAGCGAATCGAACACATGGTGCTGACTGAGGTTGATGCCAGACAGATCGAAGCCCTGCGTGCTGATTTTGAACGGCAGTTTGTTTGTCCACAAAAAGTGGTAACAGCCGCTCTGCTTGACCGGCACCTCGGCGCCCTGAAGTCCTTCCGCGTGCCATCCTGGGGTGCGCTGAGTGCCACCATTTTTAAAAGGGCGAGAATCGAGGGTCACGTAGATGAAGCGGTTGCGCACCGGCAGATCAGCCGCCCTGGCGTGAGCAACGCAGGCTTCGATGAAGGCCCGCACTGGCTCGCCAAGGAAGGCGGGAATCTTCAGCTCATTGCTGTTGCGAAGCTTGATCAGCAGGTTGTTGGTCGAGACGCCAGGCTCAACCGCCAAGCTGGTCTTGCCGAAATCGATCGGTTGGCGGCCTCGTTCCAGCCGACGCAGGGAGAACGGCCTGGTGACCTCGTTGCGAAATTGCTCGCCGATGAATACCAGTGACATGCCCTTCTCCTTTTGATTGTTGATTCCAATAGAGTATACCAGGTATACGCAATGCGCAATCTTTGCGAGGTCGTCTGGTTTGCCGGGCTGGATCATGTGTTTTTTTTGCGACATTACCATATCTGGGTTTCGTTGCTTATTTGCCGAGGATCGATCCATGTTATGTGCATGTTCCACGACGTGACAAAAGTGCGCACCAAAGGTATAGCTTTTTATTGTTTGTTGATCCTGCTTTGGCATATATTGATGCTGTTATTACTCCATCTGGAGTTTCAATAACAATAGGATTTCAACATGTCCAAGCAAACCACTGGCTTCTCTGGCATCAAGCAGCTGGCCAGAGACTTCGCGATTACCATGATGCAAGCCAACACGGCTTTGAAAGCCGCCAAGATCAAGTCACCAACAGGTGAGCCGGTAAAGCCTGAATATGGGGAGTTCAGACCTTTGTCGGACGGCACCCCAAGGTACGTTTGGAATAAAAAAGTCGCCTACAAGGCGTTCATCAAGGCTGGCCACCCCGTCCCAAGCGAACTTGCTCACTACAGCTATGTGCAAAACAGGCACCAGGCAGAAACCCGGATTGGCGACGCCTTCAAGAAAATGGGTGAAATGGCCAAGCTGGATGAGCTTTACGAAAAGTCGCCAAGTGCGGTGGAGGCTATCTACGGGGTGTATCAAGGGGCGGTCTATGACCATAATCCTGCCATTGGGGGCCCCTGCGCCGTCCTGATGATCAACAGCAAGGAGGCGTGCGCCACCTTCTTAAAAAGGTTCCACCGGGTAGTCGATGGCTATGAGGCTGGCTGCAAGGCCGTATGCGTGAACGCCAAGCAGGTCGAGCGCATCGAGTTTTACGCCTCCGCGCTCAGGCGCCTTGGGGCTTGGGTGCAGCTGCAGTTTTTCCGCTAAACAGAAGGGCGAGTGGCTGATACAAGGCTAATCGCCCATTCCCTAGGGGCTGAAGAGCCTGCAGCATTCAGCCCGCCGTTACTCCAGCCCAAGGATTTTGCGCTCACGAGGGTCGAGTTTTGCCAGCACTTTCTGACGCTCGGCTTCGCGCTCGCGGTCGTACAGTTCGTCTACCGACTGGAAAATCAGCAGTTCAGCTGGTCGCACGTTGAGCTGCCTGCATTCCTCTGCATTGTGAAAGCCCATGCAGCAGTACTTGCTGAACCGAGGGTCGCTGACGATGGCGTCGGCGAGTTCGCGGGTCTGCGTATAGCCAAGGGTAATGGTGTAGCCACGGCCCTCGATGGTGTCCGAGTTGTAGGTGATCGCGAACAGATTCTGACTGGTCATGGCCATGATTCCTTTGTTGTTTGACTTGACCATAAGATATACCCGGTATACATTGCAGTCAACCACCCACCACAGGGCAAGATCATGAGCCACGACTACGGACACTGCATCAGCTGCAGCACAGAAATGTCGGTCATCGACGACGACCCCAATGGTGATCACAACGCCACCTGCGCTCGCTGCAGGGCTGAAGAAGCACACGATTTCGACGCCCAACCCGGCGCAGTGTTCGATCGCTCAGGCAACATGATCGCCTACGAACAGCGTCCGGTAGTCAATCACGCCCTGCCCACCACGCTGGCCGTCACCTTGCGCGGTATCCAACAGCAACCTCAGCGCCAGGACGGGGTCAATGACCAGCTGCGTGACTTGAGGGTCGTTGCAAACCGCCTTGGGCTCTATGATGCCGCCGACATCATTGGCAAGGTGCTCGGTGAGAACCAGTACACCTGTGGCAAATGCCGGAAGGTGCATGGGTCGTTCAACAGCGCCGACCACTGCTGCCGGGCCGATCACGTGGAATGCCCCCTCTCCGATCTGCCTCAGGATGCCGAGGTGGGCTACGGCCTGGCTTACCACTACGCCAACGGTGCTTTCAGCGCCAGCTGGGAAATCATCAAGAATGGTTGCGAGGGCTCAGGTGCCGCTGTGCCCGTCTACCCACTGACCCCGTTGATGTGCAAGACCCTCACACTGCTCAGTGACAATGCCCGTGAAGCCGGTGAGGCGGCACTGAAGGATGCCATCAACCACCTGATCAACAAGCGCGGATAGTCTTTGCCCCAGCTAAGGCGCGGTCATGCTGCGCCAGGCTGGGTACGTGCTGAGAGAAGCCGGGAGGCCTGACATCATGAAGCCCAGCAACACCCTGATTTCAGAGGCTATGCGCAAGGAGATCAAGGCCTGCCAAGGCACCTTGTCGCTGGCAGCCGCTGCCAAGAAATTCGGTGTGTCACGGCGCAGCGTCGGGCGGATCTATCACGGCGGCGAGTTGAGTACTGCCCGGTGCACTTGCCAGGCAGGTGACGTCGACGCCTTGCGCCAGCAGGTCGAAGCATTATCCAAAGCCGTGCTGGAGCTGACCAAGCTGAACCAGTCGCCCCCTACGCCGCAGCGGCTTCGCCGAATGCTCAATCCGGAGTTTCATGCGAAAGCGTTCCCCTCCTCCGAGTTCAATTACAGCTCGCCCTATCGCGATCAGCCCGGTATTTCTCTGGTGCGGATCTATGGGGTAGATGTCCCCGTTTCTTATGTACGGGAAACAGGGGATGAGCCCTGGTTCGAGGCCCAGCACCCTGTATCGCCAGAATGCTCGGTCTACCCCTATCCAGCTGCCGGCGAGTCAGCTAAAAAACACGAAGCCATGGAACCCCCTCCGATCTACTGCGACCCACCGGCAGGCACGGCGTGCACCTGCAAAGATTGCCGATCCTGGCGCTCAAGCCTGGCCTACGAGGAAGTCCTGCAGCGGGCTTACGTGCATGCCGTGGCTGTGCGTGCCGTCTATCGAGGTCGCAGGTGACGAAGTCCCTTTCCAGGCGGTGCCGCCCCATTGTTTCAATATAAGGCTAAACATTGTTTCACTTGGAACAATGTGGGAAAATCCTTTGACTAATAATAAAAAGGAACATCCCGGTGCCCCGCATACTTCAACTGACACCTCTTGCCTTGGCGCTGGTGATGACTGGCTGTGCGCTCAAGCCTGCCGTCAGCCCTGAGCCCGTCAAGCTGCCTGCCCAGTACCTCGCCCAAGCCAATGAGGCTGATGCGGCCTCGGAGACCATGGCCAACTGGTGGAACCGTTACCAAGACCCGGAGCTCTTGAGGTTGATCGGGCTGGCGAACGCCCACAACCAGGATATCGCCGTCTCCCTGGCTCAGTATGACAAGGCCCTTGCCGTACTGGGGGCTGCGCAAGCCCAGGAGCTGCCCTCGCTCTCGGGCAACGCGGGTTCTACACGCCAGTCAGCCAACACCGCCAATGAGCGCGTCAGATCCAGCACGCATGGTGTATCGGGCCTGGCCAGCTTTGAGCTGGACATGTGGGGGCGCCTGAGTAACGCCACCAAATCGGATGCGCAGTCGGCAGAAGCTGCCCGTGAGCACAGCCGGCACACGCAAAACCTCATTCGAAACGCTGTCGTCAAACAGTACTGGTCTATCCGTCAGCTGGACGCGCTGGGCCAGGTGATTGCCAAGCAGATCGATGCCCGTCGCCAGCAATTGACCATTTCCGAGCAGCAGCTGGCTTTCGGAGTCACGTCGGAACTGGATGTCCAGCAAGCCAAAGCCGACCTGGCCAGCCTGGAGCGCAGCCGCATCAGCACCAAGACCAGCCGCGACACCTACCTGCAAAGCCTGGCCATTCTGGTGGGCGTACCCGACGTGGCGTTGTCAGCGGGCACCGGCATTGCAGAGCCTTTGGCGGCGCCCACCATGGGACTGCCCTCACTGCTGCTGCAACAGCGGCCAGACATCAAGCAGGCGGAAAATCAGCTGCAAGCTGCTGGCTTTGAGGTCGCCGTGGCCCGTGCGGCCATGTTCCCGTCGATCGGGCTGTCGGCCCAGGGTGGTGGCAGGAGCGCCTCCCTGTCCAACCTGACCGGTGCCGGCTCCTCATTCTGGACACTGGGCTACACCCTTGACCTGCCCTTGTTTGACGGCGGCTACAGGCTCTCCCAGATTGATCAGGCCAAAGCGGCCCAGCGTGAAGTGGCCGCGCTCTACCAGAAAACGATCCTCACGGCCTTTTCGGACGTCAACCAGGCCTTGATCGAAACCGAGGGCTGGAACAAGCAGACCCCGTGGATGCAGGATGAGCTGAGTGCAGCGCAGAAGGCCATGGATTTCGCCCTGCGCAAGTACGCCGTGGGCACGGTCGACTACTCGACCGTTCTGGATACGCAAAAAAGCCTGCTGGATGCTGAAAAATCGAGCGTGGAGATTCGTTATGGCAAGCTGATCAGCCAGGCGAACCTGTACTACGCCTTGGGCTACTGACGAAAACCGAGCCAAGGATGGCTCGACTGCTATGTTTGTCGGTATATTGGTTAAAAGCCAGGAGCCCGACACCGATGTTCGACGATCCCCTCAAACAGGAGCGACTTAACCAGGCGCCAGGAAAGTACTATGCCATGGCCCACCTGGAGGGCTCGCTTACCACCGAGCAAATCTGGCCATTACTCAAAGCGCTGAGGATCGAGCAGCGCCCTTCGTACACCCAGCACCTGTGCAAGCTCTCGGGCATTTTCAGCACACCGGTTACCCCAAGGGATGCTACCCGACATGAGCGTGGCTTTGCCGTCCTCAAGGACGCGTTGCATGACAGGACGCTCGCCAGGCGCGTGGTCTTTGACCTGCGGTTACCCTGGGTGCAGGCATTGCGGAGCGATCAGGCCGCTGGCCTGCACTTTCTGGGTGTTGTGCAGAGCTTTGGTGCCGAACCCTTCATGGACTTTCTGCTGCGCACGGTGATGCCCGAGCGGTGCCCAGGCTTCGTAGAGGCGATCAATACATTTGTAAACCGTGAGGAAGTGATTGCTACGGTCACTGAGAGTTCCTATATTGATCGCCTGCATGCCATCTACGGATGGCCCGAGCTGACCAACCTGCTTTCTGAAAAGGGTATGGCCAGCATGCTTGAGCGTGATCTGGGGCTTTAACGGAGGATTATCCATGAATTCGATCCACCTGGTTTCCACCAGATGACCGGCACCTTCACGAGCTGGATTCAGCGTTTTGCAGGGCGCTCCTCGGCGCAGATCCGCGCCAATTGCCTGAAGCGGCTGAAGGCCCGCAAGTTTACTGAAGCCGATTGCGGGGTCATGGCAGCGCAAATTGATCAGCTCGCGGCTTGTGGCTTCAAGCTTTCTCACAGGCCACTGGATCCCCGTGCCGTCACCTTCGTGCGGGTAGGTGCGGTCTATGAGGAGTACGTGCACATCGATATCGCCCGCTGGCCGCATGCGGTCGGGGTGTATTGGCAGATCCAGGAGCGCAGGAGCGTGTGGGCCTTCTTCAGTGAGGAGGCAGAACCCCTCATCACCGTGTGCAGTAAGTGCCAAGCTACGATGCAGGATCTCTCGGACGAGCTGGAAGACCTGGTGGCCAAGGGAGATTCCCTGCGGGCCAAGCTCAAGCACAAAGTGATCTAACCTTCGGTCGCCCTCCCCGCTCCAGACATTCCCACCCCCGTTGCCGATGGCTATGCTGCAGGCGTGAATCCCCAGCCAAGGACGGCACAATTCACGCTACGGCAGGCTTTCATTGCGGTGCTCCAGGTAATGTCCCTATAGTGGAGGGAGAACGAATCCAGGAGAACTCCGTTGATCACGCCTGCCCAACTCGACTACTTCGAGCAACTCCCTGTGTTGCCAGACGAACTGGGATTTTGCGAGCCCTTCGAATCCCTTGCCGCGATGGAACGCGCCGTTGAGATCTTCCCGGACTTCGTGACCCTCATTCAAACCTTGCGCCTTGCCACGGCGCAGCCGGGTTCTCCGCTTTTTGGTCAACATGTCTCGCTGACAGGCCGCTGGATTGCCATGCTGGCCAGGTCGCTGATGGAGGATGGGCCTCACCTGGATAAACTGATCCCGCTGACCTATGAAATGGTCACGGCATCCATTAATGACCCGCTCCCCAGAACCCCGAAAGAAATTGGCCTGGCCGAGCAGGTGCTTGAAGTCCTCAATCCGAATTCGCCTGCCAGGGCCTGGCTGGATGGCAACCTGGACAATCTCGACCTGATGAAAAATGGCCGGATCATCGATCAGATGAACCTCATTTATCCGGATGTTTTTGTGGTTCGGGTTAGCGACATGCTGGTTGAGTTAGACCCCGCGCTGGCTGATCTTGTCCTCTATGCCAAGGCCCAAGACTGCCAGGCATGGCGGCAATATCAGGCAAGCTTTTGCGAGGCCGTGCACAACAAAGAACTCGCCTATGACGACCCCATCCGACTGGCGGTCTTGGGTGAAGCTGTAAGCGCCAATGAGTACGCGAAACGCCTCAGGCTGCTGGTCGGACAGTTTGGACGCCCCATTGAAGCCGTGAAGCCGCCTGACGGATTATCCGCTGAACAATTCATCCGTCAGAGCGTGCAAGCATTCAAAGGCCTGCTGGATCACATGCCTGGCTTCTCCATGGAGGTTTTCAACATCGACCTGTACGCGGCGCTGCGCGACGGAAGCTACATGACCACCAGCTACGAGGACAATGTGGCGGTCTTTCTCAGCGCGCTGGGCGATATCGGTGCCGATACGTGCCGACTGGCGGCCTCGGTCATAGGCGGCAGCTGGGGTGCTGGGCAACTGGATACAGAGCAGTACAGCGAATTTGTCATCGAAGCTGTCGATGCTGAAGGCAGTCCGGAGATTTCCAGCAGGATCAGCACCTTGCTGTACCGTGAATTCCTGATGAGAACACCCGAGGAAAATCTGCTCGATGCCAGCCTCGGTGACAAGGAATGGGCGTGCCTGTACAAGCTCAGGCCAAGTCCTGTGTTCCTCCACAAAATCCAGGGGGAAGCTCATCTTGAGGGTGTGCTTTCGGGGGACATGGGGCTGTGACCATGACCGAGACATTTGTCAGCCACACCGAACTCCTTCAGCATCTGTATGAAATCCGGGGTACCGTGCATGGGTGGTCTACCACCACGACCGAGATTTCCGCAGCGGCCCCTTGCACGGACTTGTTCCGCCAGGTGAAGCACCTGTACCGCGATGGCATGCAGGCCCTGCGCAGCATCGACCGGGCGCCAGCGGATCAGCGTCAAGCGATGCGCCAGAGCCTGGCATTTGTCTATGGCTGCACCGAATACGATGAAATCGCCCTGATGGTCAGGTACCACGGCGACATTGCTGACTTTGGCCAGGAAGCGCCGGACTTTCTCAGCGAAATCCTGCAGTTCGCCGGCAGGCACAAGGACAACAAACGGCTGTCAGGAAGGCCGAAAAAGCGGGCGGTGAGTGAAGACCTTCATCCGGGGTCGGACAACGCGATCACCCTCGGCAGTTTGCTGGCGCAACCGCTCAAGACAGCAAGACTCCTCTCGGTGTTCGCGCTCGCCAAGAACATTCCCTTCGTCGCCCAATACATGGCGATCGCCGAGCAGGTCGATAAATCTGGCCTGGAGGAGGTCTTGCACTGCTTCGCTGAAAAATTGAGCAACTACCCGCTTGAGTTTTCCAAACCTGGTGGTCAGTCTCTGGCACTCAGGCGTCAGCTGTTTGGTGGCAAGCTCACCTCGATCCATGAGTGCGCACTCCGGATCCAGGCAATAGCCCATACCATGCACGGCACGGGAGATGGTTATCCCCCTGTACGGATGACGAACGATTTTGAGGCGTTGGGTCACAGTAAGCTGTCCGTGGATGATCTGTTTGACGGCATCTATGCCGAACTCGCCTACCTAGAGCATGACCTCAGCTGGGGTGAGGCGCCGACCAAGAGCAGTGAGATTCCGACTGTCGATGAGCACTTTTGCCTGACATTGCGGGGCCTCTTTACCCGCCTGGGGGTGGATCACCGCACTTACCTGGCGCCCTGGTTGCTTGAAGGCGACCTCAATGCCTGGCGCACCAAGAGCACGCAAATGACCGATGCGCACTGGCTCGACCGTGAGATCATCCGGGCCGCCACCCTGGCGCAGGATGCCAATTCAATGCAGCTCGCTCGACAACAGTCTCGCCGCATGGGCTGGATCAAGACCTTCAGTGAGCAGCATTGCCTGAGCCTCTGTGAAAATGACGATCAGCTGATGACCTGTTTCCGCGCCACCGGGCATCGCAACCTGGCGCAGGCCTTGCGAGGCGAGTACCACCTTGAAGAAATTCTTTCCACCGACCTTGGAATGTGAGATGAGCCCCCTAGAACAAGAGCTCCACACGAGCCTGATGCAAATTCACGACGAGTTGGTGTGCAACGCGGGGAAATTGCGCTTCTCCGACCAGGCCCCTCTGTGCGCCGATATGCTGCGCAGCATCCATGAGCTGTACCCTGACCTCAAACAAGCGCTGGACGGCTTGCAGAGCGCGCCAGAGGCCATCAGGCCCGCCCTTCGCAGCGCCCTCGCGTATGTTGTGGGTTGCAGCCACTACGACACCTTCAATTTTGCCCGGCGCTACCACGCGCAAATCACCCTGCTAGGACGGGAAGAGCCTGACTTCTTGAAGGACGTACTGGCCTATGCGCAGGGCGCGGCAGGCAATTACCGGCTGACAGGCACATCAAGCCAGCGCCTGGAACTGATTGAGGGGGAGGCGCCGGATGTGATGCTCGGCAGCCTGCTGGCGCAACCAGCCGGATCGGTTCAATCGCTGGAATTCGACCTGACGGTACTGCGTCAGCATCTCCAGGTGGTGAAGGAGTACGTGGCGATCGCCAAGGTCTGCGATCCCTATGGACTCACGACGGTGCGGGACAACTGCCGAAATGCCCTGGAGCGGCTCCCGCTGGATCTTGGTGTTGCTGACGGCTCCGGCATGGCCCTGCGACGCGTATTGTTTGACGATGAGCTGACCACACCCCTGGAATGCGAAGCGCGGGTAAGGGTCGTGGCCGTGGCGCTGTTTGGCGGCAGATCCAGTCCCACCCCGCAGAAACTGGCTGAACACCTGGAGGCGGTGGGCAGTTCGCCTGAGTTCATGGAGCACTGCTTCATCAATGACCTGTATCGACACCTGCAGGAACAGAGCGCAGAGTACGCCCTGAGAGACCCGTGCGAAGAGTCGTTCAAGCCCGGCTCTATCGCCACCCAAACCGAACAGGTCAAGGTGCTCAAACAATTCCTGATTGCCCAGGGGCTGGACTACCGTATCAAGCTGGCGCCCTGGATTTTGAGTTGCGACAACTTCGGGCAATGCCTTGAGATCCGGAGCAGGCATGGTCATGACGAGCGTTGGCTGGATCGCGCCGCCATCCGCGCAGCAGGTGAGTGGATGAAACATGCACGCGACCATGACGCCACCAGTCGAGCGCAGGCCCGGCGTTATGGCTGGATCAATACCCTCACTGAGCGGGATTGCATCAGCCTCTGCCAGGATGAGCACCAGCTGATGGCGTGCTTCAAAGCCACCGGCAACTCCTCGTTTATCCATCGCTTACAGGCTGAGCACTACCGCGAAGCCATTCTGTCATCCGACCTGGGGATCTAAATGCCATACCCACTCGAACACCGCTTTACAGGCGGCCCCCGCCGCGATGGCTTCCAGAGCAAAGACAGCCTGATGGCATTTGCCAGGCAGTCCCTGGCCGAAGTCCTAGAGGCAATCGATCAGCAGATCGCGTGTGATCATTGGGTGGAAAGTCACCTCGCACGCCAAGGCGTTCACACCCCAACGCCCGACCAGATCGATATGGCGAGAATGCGCCTGGTGGAAATGCTGGCCATCAGTCTGGCATTCGAGCACCCTGATTTCCCCCGTGTGATGGACTTCGTCCAGCGCCACGAAGTTGACCTGTTCGTCGATCTGCCAGATGGAGACCTTGGCTTTTTGCCCTATCAGTCCAACGTCTTGATTCCCGCCTACCAGGGCAAGCCGCTCTTTTTCTTCGTCGAAGGGCTGTGTGAGGAACTCGGCACCACGGAACCTCCCTTCAATCGGCGCCCCTCCATTCGCCATGCAGATGGGGGCTTGCGCGACGTGTCGCTGTATTGCCGCTACCTTGGCCCCCAGTGGGAGGGATCACTGGATTACCTTGTCCAGCAGAACGAGATGGACTTGATCGGCGCCCTGCACAAGGCCGACCTGCTTGACCAGCGGGAGGTGATGCAAGCCCTGCTCGCCTGCAGCCGGACGCATCTGCCCGAGCTTCGCTTTATTGTCACCGGATCCCACGACCTGGGTGATGAGGAAGCCTCCCACCGCTATCGCGAGATGTTGCGCGTGGCTGCAGCCCCGTCGACCCACACCCGCCTGCCTGCCGAGCATGGTGTTGCGTTTATCGATGAGCAACTGAGCCTGTTGCGGTCGAGCAGCTACCTGGAAAACCAATCGATTTTCGATTTCTACGCGGTCATGGGTGAAACTGACAAAAAACAGGGTGTGTTCCGCCTGGATAACCAGAAACTGCTGGAGAGCACGTTTCGCGCATTGATGCAGATAAATCCGGACTTCTATCGCCACCTGGCCATATCGCTGATGGGTGTGCCGGCGGGTCGGGCTTTCTCCACCAGTTTCGATCGAACGGCGTTTTCTGAGATCGCCAACCGCGCCTTTCTCAAGGCCCTGACCGGCAATGCCTATGGCGTGTCTTCGGACTTTGACATCAAAAAAGCCATGGTCATGATGGTCGATGAAGCCGATTTTGCTTTTGACGATTTCACCAGCCGTGAACGGCGCGAGCTGTACAAGCTGACAGGGTTTGCACCACTCCTGGAAGAGATGAACACACTCGACCTTACCCACTCCATGGAAGCAGATTTGGGCTTATGACTATGCACACAATTCAAGATCTCTTCACCTCGCTCACCGACCTGAACTTCCAGGCAAGACGGTCTAAACCGGTGGATCTGGCGGAAATGGCGCAGGCGCTGATCGGGAAAATTTATGTCCTGTTCGGTGGGCTCGATCCGGTGGTGGAGGCCATTCGCCTGGAGCCCGAGGACAAATGCGAAAGGCTGTCTGCAGCCCTGTATGAAACGTTGCGGTGGGGTCTGCAACACGAAGGCATGTATTTTAAAGAAATCCTGGCCTGGGCATATAAGGATGCTGCCGAGGAAAAGCGGATATTGACGCCTGTGCGCCTTGTGCAAATCCAAGAGCGATTGAATGGAAGCGCTTCCGGAAAGGCGCGCCTTCAAAAGCATTGCTTGTTCTCAAACAATGCAACGATGCGATACCCAGCCAATGAGTACTGCACGTTCTTCGGGCGCAGAGTGGCCGATGAGCTCAAATTCACGTACCAAAACAAGGCTGCTCATTTTGTATCGCAATACACCGACCTGAAAAACAGCTTGAGTGAGATCCAGCTCGCAACCCTCAAGTCCAACCTTCAGCGCGTCGCCATCGAAGACCACCTGGCCATTGATGATCCGCGTTTTCCGCTTCTGTTTGAGGGTGAGCAGGACTCCGCGCTGATATCCGAGCGCTTGGCCGAGGTCATCAAAGACCTCAGCGACCCCCTCATCATCATATATGCGAAAAGCATTGTCGACAAGCTGGTGCAACACATAGAGGCCACAGAGGTTGGTCAGGATGAGGTGATTGCCGCGTTTGTTCATCATCTGGACTTCGAGGTCAATGAAGACCTGGCGTTTAACTTGGAATTCCATTTCCTGCCGGCGTCCCAGTTCATTCAGAAGCTGCGCGCAGTGGGGATTGATTTCAACCCGGTGTTCACGGGTTTGCTGGGGATGCCTGCGGCGACCACGCCCACGGCCTTGGTTGAAGCGGTAGTGGAGCGTTTGCCACAGATCCCCAATGCACAATACCTGCGCAAGCAGGATGTCTGGCTGGGTGCGTTTATCGATGCTTACCCCGTCGACCAACTGCTGGCGATGGAGCTGGACTCGAAAACCACCTCGCGCCTGTACCGCGTCAAGGGCGATACCCGGCTTCGGGACAAGACCACCGACCCGGATTACCTGGCTGACGTGCTGGCGCAAGACATGGGGCTCTGAGGCCAATCGCTAGGCGTCACTGGGTTTGACGGGGTCGTGCGGCACACTCAATAATGGTAAAAATACTGAACCCGGAAAGCCAATGCGTAGCCAGGCCAACGAACAAGCGCTCAAACAGTCCTACATCAGCCGGGTGCTGGACTTTTGGCGGGTGTATGTCGCCAATCAGCAAAGCCAGGATCACTCCAGTACGGCGGCCCATGCGATTTTTCTCGCCTGCGACCTGCTGGATGACTATGGGCATATTGGCAACATCGCAGCGACCTTCCAGCAGGAGCTGCGAATCGACGACTTTCAGAACGGGGTTTTCGGGGCATTCATGAATGCCTTGGCTATCAGGCATGATCGCCTGGATCAGATCCTGGAGCAGGTGCACCTGGATTACAACGGGCACTACCCTGCTCCATTGCTGGCTACCAACCAGGCCCGCACGGCCATGATGACCTATTACCCAACCCGCGCAATGATTGGCGATCAGGTCAAGCCGCAGCTATGGGACAGTCAGGGCAACCTGCTGCACAATCCCGTGCACTTCATCACAACACGAAAAGCCAGTGTTGATAGTCAATTGTACGGGTTCTACCAGGAAAATGGCTCGGCGATCTTGAACGTCATCAACATGCTGCCATCCCTGGATGCATCAGTCGCCGATATAATCATCAGTAGCATCAAATCCTCTTTTTCCATCGATCATGTGGCTGTTGATGATCCTCGACGACTCGCCATGGCGAGCTATCTGGATGTGAAGGACGAGTTTGATGAACGCCTGAAAATGATCATGGCAGGACTCAAACACGAAAGCCGGGTGCATGGCCTGGCGACATCCCGACTTTTTGACCTTTTTCAATTGCTGGACACCCAGGGAAAGCAGCAGGCCCTGCAGACCTTTGAAGCACTCCTTGCTGTCAATGTGGGGATAAAAGACGAGTACGTGAACTACAAGGATGCTGTCCATGTTTACGCTGATTTGCTGGATACAGCTTGCTGGAATGGTTTCGATGCGGACACGTTTTTCGCCAAGTATCTTGATGCCAAGCCCTCACGCAACATGAGCGTGATTGCCAAAGTGTTGGCGGAGCTGCCTGCCAAACATGCGGATAGCTTCATGGGAGCGTCGGTTTGCGCGGTGCTCTGCGCCGCATACCTGATGAACCAGGATGACGATGCCCTGTTGGCCAGCGATCTCTGCGGCGATGCCTTGTTGAGCCTGTATATCCTCAAAGGTGATGAGCGCTACAAGGACGCGTTGCGCACCCCAGAAAAGGCCGATCTACTGCTTGCCAACGAGCTGGGACTGTAAACGCATGAACACTAAGAACCCATTGAGCACCCCAAAGGTCGATGAAGCTCTCAAGCGTTCCTACGTCAGGCGTGTGCAGGACTTTAGGCAGTTATACATTGCCAACCGAAATACGCAGGAATACTCCAGCACGATTTCGACTGCTATCCTGCTCACCTGTGACCTGCTGGACGACTATGGGCACATTGGCAACATCGCCGACACTTTCCAGGATCAATTGCAGGACGAAGACTTTCAATTGGGGATATTTGGGGCGTTCATGAACGCTTTGGTTATCGAGCACGAGCGGCTGGATCAAATCCTGGAGCAGGCGCACCTGGAGCACAGCAAGCATTACCCAGCGCAGATCCTGGCCATCAACCCTGCGCGTAGCGCCATGATGACCTACTACCCAACACCCCCGCTGATCGATGAGAAGCAAAAACCACGACTCTGGGACGAACAAGGCAACCTGCAGCACAATCCCTCGCATTTCATCACCACGCGAAAAGCCAGCGTGGACAGCCAGTTGTACGCCTTTTATGAGCAAAATGGCCCTGCACTGCTCCGTGTCATCAGCTCACTCCCAGAGCTGGAACCGTCATTTCGAGAGCATGTGGTTAAGCACTTGTGTGACCTCATGTCTATGGGTCATGTGGCGATTGACGACCCGCGCCGAATGGCCCTCATACAGCACATGAATGCCAGCGATGAATTTACCAATCGCCTGCACTTAGTCATGAAACGCTTTAACTATGAAGATAGCTGGACTGACCTTCCTTTAGCGGTTGAGCGGTTATTCGATTGTTTCCAGGCTTTGGATGCGGATGGTAGACAATCTGCTTTGGCCAAAATTTCGAAACGTTTGTTTGCTGAGATGCTCGCAGAGGACAACTATGCTGATAACACTGGCGCTGTTCATGCTTACGCCGACTTTCTAAGCAAAGCGAGATCGCATGGATTCAACGACATCGAATTTTTTGCAACGCAGTTTCAAATCAAAGACCAGCCTAATCAGGATGTGTTCAGGCGTGTTGCCGCTGATCTGCTCATCGGAAACGTCAAAGCCTACGTTGGGGAGCGCGTGCGCCATGTGCTTTGCGCGGCATTCCTCCTCAATCAGGACGACAATACCCTATTGGCCAGTGACTTGAGCGGTGATGCCTTGCTGAGTCTGTACATGCTCAAGGGTGATGAGCGCTACAGGGACGCGTTGCGCCAGCCTGACAAGGCCGACGTGCTGCTGGCCTATGACATGGGGCTCTAGGGCATGGCCACAAGTTTAGAGCAGCAGCAAGCGGCCTTTCGGGCCAGGATCAAAGACTTCGCCTATGTTGAGGCCGTGCATGGCTGTGGCGAAACCCATGTGCAGATGGCCATGGAGGCCGTATTCCTGCTCAACGACCTGCTGGGTGCCTATGAGAGCCTGGATGTCATCAGGGCGCTATTCATGCCGGTATGGCTGCGCCACGACCATGAAGACAATGTGGCTAAGCAAGGACTCCTGTCGCTGCTCAAGTTTTCGTTGATGGTTAACCATGAGCGCTATGACGAGTTCCTCGCAGAGATCCATCAGCACTTCGCCGGCCAGTTGACCACCAACCACATCCACGAGCCTGGATACACCATACCCGAGGAAGATGCAGACTGCATTCCCCGACTGTGGGATGACCAGGGCAATCAGCTGCATAACGCAACGGCGTTTATCTCCCTCAATCCATTGGCCGCCCAATTACAGATCAATCAATTCGTGACTGAGAATGGCGAGGCCATCAGCAAGGTCATTGCGTCGCTGTCCGTCCTTGAGCAGTGGCCAGGCGAAAGAATCGCTGACACGATCTTCTTCAAGCTGATCGACCTTGATGTGACCGTGGATGACAGTCGCAGGCAGGGGGTTTTGCCCTTCTGCAGCGCGCTGATCGAGTGTCAAAGGCGCTTGCTGAAGGTCATGCAAGCACTGGATGCGAATATCGGTGAAGACAAGCTCCGTGCCGCCATCAAGAATTTCTTTGACATAGCAGACACCCTGCGCGAAGAAGACCGAGAGTGCATCATACTTGAGATACATGAATGCCTGGTCGCCCTGGATTGCACGTTGGACGTCACCCTCAGTTCCAACAATGCCGTCCCTGCACATGCCGCCTTTTTGCAGGCTGCGGCCAACTATGGCTTCGACCTGGATGCGTACTTTCTTCTGACCGCTCCCTCAGCCTACCGCGCTGTCATTACCACGTGCGCAAAATGCCTGGTGAACAAGCCATTCGACCAATACGCAGGCGTCGACGCTGGGAGTGTTTTGAGTGCGGCCTTTTTGTACCTGCAGGACAGTGAACCACTGCTCGCTGCCGACCTTGATGCCGACACCCTGCTGGCACTTTACCTGTTCAAGGGCGATAATCGGTTCAAGCAGGCGCTGCGCACCCCTGAACGGGCTGATACCCTCCTGGCCCATGAGCTGGGCATGTGACCCCCGAGAGGACGAATGATGAGTAACGCAGAGATCCTTAGGCAGAATTTCCTGAGCCGCCTGAATGAGTTCACCACGCTCCGAATTCTCAACCAACAGGCCAACAACATTTACGAAACGGCGCTGGCGGCGGTGGTGTTGTTCGGGGATATGCTCGACGCCTATGAAAACATGGGTGGTATCGAAACGCATCTAGGCGAAGGTTCGCCCTGCTACAACCAGAAGGACATGTTCGCCCTTGGCATGCATGCCATCGCCATAGAGCATGAACGACTGGATCAGTTCTTGCTCGAAGTGCATGAGGATTATTTCGGTTTTTCTCCGACCCGGATTATGGATGGCAACGGCGTCACCTACGTGGCGCATCACCTGGGGGTTCCTGCTGAGTATAAGCCACTGCTGTGGGATGCTGCAGGCAAGCTCTTGCATGCCCCCAAGCCCTACCTTACGACGCACAGAATCGGTGCGAAGCAGCAGTTGCACTCGGCCTTCATGGCCAACGGTGCACAGTTCACTGGGATCATTGAACAACTTTCCGCAATGGATGCTGTTTCAAGGGACGTCATCGTCAATGCCTTGTGCGACATCATGAGTTCTGCTCATGTTCCAGCCAATGACCCTCGCCGGCAGTTGTGCCGCGCCATGGGTTCCGATGTGTGGGCAGAGGCCACGTATCGACTGAGAAAAATCTACGAGCAGTTGAACGATGCCATGGATGAAAGTCAGCGTGCCCAGGAGATGATGAATTTCTTTGAGGTGTTTGCTGAACTTGATGACACCCAGAAGAAGACCTTGCTGTCTGACGTTGATGGTCGATTTCAAATGATGAAATCGGAAAGTATCATTGACTACGATGAGGCTGTTATAGCGAATGCCGCCCTGCTGCAAATGGCCATTGCCCATGGCTATGACGCCCCCAAACTGTTCGAAAAAATGCTGAACATCAAACGCGATCCTCAGTCCGAATTCATCAACGCCCTGACTTCAGGCCTGCCAATCAAACCGCATCATCGTTACGCTGACGAGACTCAGTTCGACGTCCTGAGGGCGGCCTACTTGTACCTGCAAGACACGGAAGCGCTGCTTGCCAGTGGGTGCAACACCGATGCCGTGCTGGCGCTGTATGTCCTCAAGCAGGATGAGCGCTTCCGAGAGGTCTTGATGAGTCCCGACCGGGTGGACACGTTGCTGGCGCACGACCTGGGCATGTGATTGGCTGATGATCAGCCACCTGGACGACCTTGGCTGGGCGCCCGCAAGGGACTGCCTTGATCAGCCGGCTGCGGCACCGGCATAATTTAGGTAATCAAAACCACACAGGCCCCCGTCATGGCCCATGAAGTGCTGCTCAAGAAAATCGAAAACGCCGATACCCTGGTCGACGCTCGCTACGCCCCGGCTTCCTATGATGTGCTGGTCAATGGCATCAAGGTCGGCACCCTGGTGGGCAAGTTCAAGAGCGCCAGCAGCAAGGCCCACTGGCATGACCTCAAAGACCTCGATGGCCGCTACGCCAGGGTGACGGTGGGCGTCCGGGGCGTCGCTCGCGAGCGCCTGGATCGCGAGGCCATTCGCTTTTACGAGCTGCTGCAGCAAGCCTGAACAAGGCCTTTTTTGCCCACAAACGGCAACCCCACAGCTCACCAAAACAGTCGGGCAGTGCCGGACAAATCAATATTGCATAAATTCGTAGCAACTGAGAGACTGTCGCCACTTTTCCCTGACCAGTGTGACAGCCATGCACCTGACCCACGCGCAAGCCAGCCTGATCGATGAATTGCATCGGTTCACCAACGTCATCGACCCGTTTTCCAAGCAGAGCAAGGTCGCTTGCGCTGACTTCATGCTGCGGGTGCTCGACCAGTTCGGCTCACTGGCGACCTATCATCAGGGCATTCATGAGCACAACGGCGCCTACGTGAGGCAATTTGATGATATCGCCCGCACTCGCCTGTTCCTGTCACTGAGCTTTGAACACCCCGGTCTGGACAGAATCCTGGATGCCTTCATGGAAGACCTGGGTGCTGAACAAGCCTCCCTGGCCATTCCTTGCCCTGATGATAAATACCTGGCGACCACAGACCCCGAGGATCTGCCGATTTTGGTGGGGCAAGACCTCAAGATTCCACATCGCCTGGAGATCTTGAGCAGTGTCTTTACAAAGTGGGTTAACCAGGAAATTGACCGCTACTTCCAGGAGGCGGCTACGGGTGACCAGCGCTTTTTGCAGGTGCAGCGCTGGATGACCAAGGCGGTGCGCCCGAACAACCTCGAAATACTCACCATCACACACCGCGTTATGGTGCGTACCTTCTGCAGTCTGGGCGTCAAGAAAACCATGGCGGCAGTGCATGCAGTGGATTGTCCGCTGACAGATCGGCGCCGCTGCTCCATCCTAGGGGCGGTACCCACTGCGGATGAGTGCTTGAAACGTATCGATAACGTGCTGGCCTTTTTCACCAGCAGACAGTACCTGGACTTGACTTCCGAAGCGTCAGCCGAGGCCGCGTCTGCGGTAGTCACCGTCTATGCCGAGATTGTCCACGCCTGCGGCGAGGTGTCGCCCAACCTGTTGGGTCAGCACCTTATGACAGTCCTCAGAAAACAGATTGTGGGGTTCTCGGTGGAAGCCGAGGAGCATTTGACCGAATTTCAAACTGCTGATACTCAGCAGCTTGCGACGACTCTGCGTGGAGTAACGCAACAGGAAATTCACAAAGCCCTGTCTCCCCTTCCTGATGCTGAGCCTGATGTGATCGATTTTTTGTATTTCAAGTATCAGCCTTTGCACCGTCTGCTCGAAAGCTTGGGCCTATCCCCTGCGATGCTGCTTGCCAATGCACTGACTGCACCTGGGGATAGTGGCATCGAGAGTGAGACGGATGCATTGGTGATACTCATCGCAAAGATGCCCAGCCTCAAGGGACAGGTTGATGTGAAGAAGCTCTGGACGTATGGCCTCCTCCGGCTGGTTGGAGTAGATCGGCTGCTGGAATTGCCACTGCCGGACGCAGATCGCTTCAAGCTCTACCTGGCGTTCGATGACAAGCGGCTGCGCGACAGCATCGTTGATGACTGCGTGCTGGAATCCGTGCTCGTCCATGAGTTGGGGCTTTGACAATGGCTGCGAGCGATCGGAAAAGCCTGGCTCAGCACCTGTGCTACCCACACGGGCACGGCCTGGCGGGTTCGGAGGCGCCCGAACTTTACGCCCTGCCCCAATTGGCCCTGATTAGCCTGCCCGTCAGCATGCACTGCCGGCAGGATGGCGTGCGCTTCATTCTGCAGGCGCTGGAGAAGCACCACTCCTTTGAGGGCTGTCTACAGGTGCTGCGGAGCATGGAGGAGCATGACTACGCCCTGCTCAGGGCAAAGTTCGTGGGCCGGGTCAAGCTGGCGCTGTCCTATGAGCACCCAGACCTGCCCCGGATCCTGAAAGCCTTCAGGGCCTACGAGGACAAGCATCCCGCGCTGATTGATCTGGGCGATCAGGAGTGGCCTGCACTGGTAAAGGGGGTGCCCGTCGCGCAGCGGCCACAGCTGTTCGATGATGAGCAGCGGCTTCGCTATCACGCCGAGACATTCCAGCATCTCTATCCGGCTGTGCTGTACCAGACCATGGATGACCTGTTCTGCGAGCACCCTGCCGGGTTTTCACGGGCCATGGCGAATATACTGGCCCAAGGAAGCCGTCCGGGTGGGGGACTGACCCGGCGCTACCAGTTGGTCGCCAATTCACGCCACCTCTTTCAGGAGGATGTCCGCCGCAAGGCTGTGTGGGAGGATCAATTTCCGGCCATGCATGTCTTTGAAATCCGTGAGCGGCTCGTCCAGGTCTGGGCGGATATTCTGAAATCGCCAAGCGAACTGGCGGACACGGCGGTGGCTGCCTTTATTTCGATTTCAGCGCGGCGCGGGCGCAGCGGCGAAGACTATGAGTTTCGCAAGGTGTTCGATCAGATCAGCCTCAACACCGAGGACGAGTTTGCCTTTCCCCTGGAGGGTATTCCGGCGCTGCATGCCCTGATGGATTACGCTGAAAGCCGTGGCGTCAATTTCCATGAGATCATCACCAGCTTGGTGCGCTCGCCATCCGAGTCGAAGCTACTGCCGGGATTGCGCAAAGACCTCTACCAGCGCTGCCTGTCGCGTCACGAGCCCACCCTGGCCGATCGCGCTGCCGATTTGCTGGAGGTGCTGCCTGAAGATCCGGTACCACCCACCCGGCAGACGCAATGCTCGGTCTGGCTCAACGTCCTGCTGCGGCGCATTCCAGCTGAAACATGGTATAGCCTTAAATTGAATGATGACCAACTCTTGAAGCTGTATCGCCACCTGGGGGATGCGCAATTCCTGGCCAGGTTGGCTTCGGCTGAGCGGCTGGATGCCGCCCTGGAGCATGACCTGGGCCTCTAGTGCCATCGCTATCCATCTGAGCTGAAAGAATTTTTTTCTTAATTCGGCCTTTGCATTCGCTCGCTTATGTCATATATTGGATCCACAACGAACAAGGAGAACGAGCATGCCCGCCAAGAAAAAGCTGTCGCCGGAACAAATGGAGCAACTGGTCAAGACCCTTGCTGCGCTCAACGAGCATTTCCCCAAGGCGTTCCCCAAGAAAGGCGAGCTGCCGGTCAGACCGCTGGCGATCAGCATCAATCGCCAGGTCATGGCCAAGGTCAAGGAGCAGCAGCTCGGTCTGACCTGGAGCCAGGTGCGAATTGCACTGGCCTACTGGTGCTCGCGCAAGTTCTACCTCAACGCCTTCAAAAAGGCGACGCACCGCATCGATCTGAATGGCGAGGTGGCAGAAAGCCTCACCCCTGAGCACCAGAAGTACGCCAAGGAGCGCCTCAAACGCCTGATCAAGCGCAGCGAGACCAAAAACCACGAAGCGCCAACGAGTCTGCAGAACGCTCAGACCATCAGTGACGAGCAGCAGGCAGCGGACAAGGCTGACCATGATGCCGCCATGGATGAAGAGCTGCGGCTCGTGCACGAAGCCTCTTGATTGTTGGCTGACATCCACCCAGCAAACAGCGCCAACGCCAGGCGCTGTTTGCGTTTGCATTTGAACGACACCATGCCCCATCAGACCTCAACCCTCGCCCCTCTGGATCTGCACCGTCCAGCCAGTGAGCAACCCCAGCCGGTGTCCCGGCATGGCCTCAAGATGCTGGCCGTCGAGATGATGAATCCAGACTTCACGGATTACCTGTCGATTAAGGAGCTCTACGCCCGTCCCGATGCCCTGCAATGCTTGCAAATGCTTTGCGACACGGGCCTCTCCAATCTGGACAAGGCGGTAAAGCAGGCCCTGGGCAAGCTGCTGATCTGCTCGTGGGGCGATGAGGCGGCATTGCTGCGCCAGGCGCTGGGGCTGGGCGACTTCATGACGCTGTGGGAGGTCTCCGAGCGTTTCAATGATGCTTTCCGCACCTCCAGCCCGATGCGCTCGTGGTCACAGCCTGTGCACCAACTGCTGCTGAACAACCCCGAACGGGTCGTCGAATGCCAGCTGGCGGCTGTTGCCAAACACCCTGACTACCTGCGCAGCATGGCCCAGATCGACCTGCAAAATTTGACGCGCACGTTGAGCCAGGATATCGGCTTTACCGGGATGCTGAAAGATGATCCGCAAAACGCGCTCAAAGCGGTCGGCAAGCTGAAGCGGTTGATGGAGTTTGTCCTCAAAAAAATCCCCAACGCCGCAGAGATCATCACAGTCGCCATGGTGTGCAGCGGCAGCCGTTCTGCCGGCGACGCCTTTTGCAAGCCCGCGTGGGAGGATTCGAACATTCAGACCTGGTTCGACGAGCTGACGAAGTTAGCCAGGGTCGACCGCTCGGCCAAGCCTTCGGTGCACGAAGCGATGACCTCCCACAGAGCCCTGCTGCCCATCAGCCTTATTCTCGCCACACCCGTGTCCACCCTCAAACAAGCCCTGCATGAGCCGTGGCAATGGCAGTTCGCCTACGAGCTCACTGGGCATCTCGAACTGATCGAAGCCATGCCCGTCAATCAGCGTGAAGAAGCGCTGGCGGTTGACCTGGGCCTGTAATGACAGAGGAGTTTGCAATGGAAATTGATATAGCTTCCTTAATGCGTACCGTTGTAATTGGCTGCTTAGCCTTGGCCTTCATCTCTTCGGTTATGCTGCCCGCCGCAGAAAACTTAGCCAGGGTGGCACTGGCCAGCCTGATCGCCATTGTCGCCGCTATCGGCTATTCCATTCACCTGTTCGGCGTGATGGCAGTCTTGAAGGTGGCCGGTTATTTCGCTGGACTGCTGGCCTGCATACTGGCTATCGGGTTTCTGGTGTCTGTGGTGCGCAATCGCCGAGCCGAGCGCACCTTCAAGTTTCGCCAGGCTCGGGTGCTGGAGCGCTTTCCTGAGGCTTCGAAGCTAGAGGTTCATCGGGTCTGCGTCTCACTGGAGCGCGGGAAGACATTGGCTGATTTTCACTGGGACGGTAAGCGGGTCATCCTGGGTGAGGGCGAGAGTGCCAGAATTGCCGGGCCACGCGGGTGGATGTCCATCAATGCTGCTCCTCCGGAGTATGTCTACCTGGCCCAGCAAAAAGAACTCGACGTCAAGCTGCAAAGACTTGGGATAAAGCTATCCGCAGCGGATCACCATGCCCTCTGTGCCTTGCTCTACTTCAACTGGGAGATTCTGGAGTTGACAGTAGACGGTGAAAGCAACGCGCTGCTGGCCATCCTGGGGCGACGAGCGGATACCCGTTACGAGCGCTACCCGCTTTGCATGGCTGAAAACACTGCCTGACCGGCAACCCATCAGCAAGGCTGGGGCGAGAGTGAGTGCGCGAGTAGGCGCGCATTCCCGCTAAACGCTCACGTATGATCGATCTGGAGGCTATGTCATGGAATTTAACGCCCAATTGTTCTTTTTTTATCTCTTGCTAACAGCCGTTGGGACGCTCGCCTGCTTTCTTCCCGCAGGGTTATTCATGATGATGTGTGTCCTGTTTGTCGGGTCGCTCGCATTTGTGGTAAAGCACATTGGTATCATTGCGTTTCTCCAGGTACTTGTGGCATTCGCAGGCTTATTCGCCATCGCGTTGCCCGCAATGGAATTCTTTCGAAAACGCGCCGAACGCAGCCTTGAGACTCGAAAAGACCTGGCGCAAAAACGCTTCCCCGCCGCCTCCTCCAAAGAAGTCTACTACATGGCCCGAAGCCTAAGGCGCGGGCATTCGCTGGCGGATTTCATATGGGATGGCAATCGAGTGATTTTTGTGGCTGGCAATGATGCCAAAACTGCCGGCGTCCATGGCTGGGTATCGCTAAAAGCCCCGAAACGTCCCTACCTCTATGCAGCTCAACAGCAAGAGCTTGCCTACAGGCTCGCCCTAATGGATGTGACGCTCACACCGAAGGCCAATCATGACCTCTGTGCCTTGCTTTTCTTTAACTGGGAAATTGAGAACCTGACGCTTGATGAGAACAGCACCACCATGGCAGCCGCCTTGCGGCGAAGAGCCGACTCGCGCATTGAGCATTTCAATCTCAAACCAACCCGCTCAATAGCCGCGCCCTGACCTTCAAACATCCTTGAGCCGGGTCTTTCCAGCACCGTATAGTGGAGGTATATCAGTTCAAGGAAATTCCTTATGTCAGCCCCACGGCCCCTGACGCAACAAGCCATTCGCCAATTCAACTCGATGGCCAACCGAATCCTCATGCACCAGGATCGCTACCGGGTGGCCCACGACGAGGTACCCGCCATCACCATCCTGCTTGAGCAACGGGGTTTGAGCAAAGAGTGCGCCGAGTGGTTCACGGCTCTCAAGGCGGGCGGCAATACGCTGGCCCAGGCCTGTGAGCAAATCGGGATTTCGCCCGATGACATCGCCTTGAGCAAAACCCTGTGCATGGCCTTCCTGGATGAGAATCTGCGCGAACCGCTGATTGTCACGCTGGCTGATGAGGGTGAATTCATCCATGAGTTCGGCCTGGTCAAAGCCTATGAAGGCCTTTCCAACTCTGTGTCCAACCATCTAGCCACCAAGAATATCAAAAGAGATTTTCCGGCATGGCAGATGAAGAACAAAACCACCGCTCCGGACGCTGCTCCAAGAAGGGGGTTCATTCCGTTGGAGTTTTCGCTTGAGGGCAATCCCGACCAAACGGCCTTGCGCGCATGCCTTCACCCCCATGCTGTAGCCAGGCAAGTGACGACTCTCTTCTGCAATCGCGAATATGGTCACACTGACGTCGATACCTGCCTGCACGACTTGAAGCGGCTGGAGGCTGCTTGTCGCTTTCACGCGGCGCTGATTCAGAAGACGGCTGCGGCGGGTCTGGCGCCCCTACCCCTGCAGGGTAATGAGCCGCTACGCCGCCACGTCATGGGTGAAACGCCTCCTTCACTCACCGAGCTCAGCGAAAAAACGCTTCATGTGATTCGCATCATGGACAGCCTGGACTCTCAGGACGAAATCAAGCGGGCTTTCAACAACCTTGTGTATGGTGCCCTGTCGAATCCCGAGTATTTTGAGGAATGCCTGGCCTCTGATCTACAAGACGCCCTCCGAGGCTGTGTTGAAGAAGAGGACAGGCTTATGCGGGACGAGATTGAAAACGGCAATGAGAAGCTGGGTGGCTTCATCCACGGCTTCCAGCTCATGCGCGAGCATGGCGTACCGCTCGATTTGATCTTGCTGCGCGCTGCTTGCAACCTGAGCGCAGGAAAAGCCCGTGAAGCCCTTCGGGAAAGCCCTGATAACGCAATCAAGTACATGCTCAAGCAGTGTGAGGGGTTGGTGCTGACCAGCGCCCTTCGCGATGTCACCTCTGTGACAGCGCAGTATCTGCTGGGGGGCATCCTCAGTCGCGACACGAAGTCCATCCTTCAGGCAATCGGCCCCCGTGAACAACAGGCCCGGATGCTCTATGACGTGACAGGCGATCGAGGTCTGCTCAACGCTGTTCACTCTGAGAAGATGAAAGAGGAAGTCCTCGCGGTGGACATGGGCCTGTAGCTGCCCGGCGGGCCCCAGGCGCCCACCAGCCGATGTTTACCTTCGCCCAAGATCCAGGGTCTTGCGGCCTTGGTTTGAGGCGGTCTCCCCCCGTATCATGGATAGCATAACCACTCGGGAATCCCCCATGCGCGCACCCAGCTCACTGTCCCAGCAAGCCGTCGACCAGTTCCACTCAATGGTCAACCGCACCCTCACCCACCGTGAGCGCTATGACATTCATCCTTCGGAAATCGAATCCATCACGATTCGACTGGAGCAGATCGCACTGAGCGATGAGTGTGCGCAGTGGTTCCTGACGGCCAAGGCCAATGGTCATACCCTGGAGCACCTGTGTGACGTTTTGGGCATCACCCCTCAGGATAAGGCGTTGGGTTTCACGCTGTGCATGGCATTCCTGGATGAGCACCTGCGCGAACCGCTGATCAGCGCCTTCGCGGCAGAAGGCGAGTTTCTACACAAGCATGATTTACTTGGCCACTTTGCAAGTCTTCATCGCAAAGCCGATTGGCATTTGAATCAAAGCAATCTTGAAAGCGACCTGCGCTATTGGCGCGTCCGCGAGTCCAAGCCCAAGGCTGCCATGCCTTGCGAAGCCTACAGGCGACTGACCTTCACCCATGAAGGAGATTGCGCGCACACCGCTGTTCGGGGGCTGCTCCTACCCCACGTGGTGCTGCTTGGGGTGAATACCCTTTTCAAACAGCTCGATGAGGAAGTGCTCGATTCCCGGCAAGGCGTTGATCAGCTGCGTCATCTGGTAAAAGCCTTTCCATTCCATGTGCAGATCATTCACCGAATGGCCAAGGAACATCTCCTGAAGATGCCACTGGAAGACAAAGATCCGCTTCGGGTAATGATCATGGGTGACGAAAAACCTGGTCTGACCGAGCTGAGTGACAAGATCACAGCTCAGTTGCGCAAGGCTGGAGAGGTCACGCGACCAGGGGCTGCGTTCGATGCAATCAAGCATGTATTGCATGTGAGCGCCAGCAACGACTTCTACCTGAACAACTGCCTGGCTGCCGAGCTGATCGAAATCATCCGCGAACACGTGCGTGAAGACGATAGGGATCCCAACCCAAGGGTTGTGGGTGGCCAGGCGAAGATGCTGGAGTTCGCCCAGGGCTACAAGCTGCTGCGCAATTTCGGAGTAGGCCTGGATCTGGTGCTGCTGCGTGGGGTGTGCGGCCTTATGCCCGGTCATGCCTACGATCTGCTGCGCAAAGGCCCGCAGGCTGTTATCAAGCGCCTTCTGCACCACTACACAGAACTGGATGACACGATTACCAAGAACTTCGCCACGCTCACCGCCATGCATCTGCTGGGCGGGGTGCTGAGTCATGACCGGGGCACGCTCATTCAGGCACTCGACAAGGACGAGAAGCTGGCTCAACTGCTCTATGAGGCTTCAGGCGAGACACGCTTCCTGGACATCATTGAAAACGAAGAAATGCGGCAAGACATTCTTGCCCAGGATCTGGGGCTCTGACCATGATGGGTATCATCAGGCCTTTACCTATAGCCACGGTCTACGATGCGTCGATCGAGGCGCTCTGCCTGGATTCGCCCGACCAATGTGTCGAGCTGATCATCACCGCGCTTGTGCGCGACGGCTTGACGCTGTTGCAGATGAGCCAGCAGCTGGAAGACCGATTTCCCTCGCTGCTGGGCATGACCGACAATGCCAGGCGCTGTGAAATGCTCAATATCCTGGTGGCAGCCGCCCACTATCCCGGCGACCACGCCCTGGACATCATCGAGGCTGCGTACAGTGGTCTGAGCACAGCAGATAACGTGCGGCAGGAGTTTAGAAGCCGCATGGACGGTTTCATGCCCCGGATTGATCAGCTGACGTCTGGCTGGGGCTCACTGGAAGACGCCTGCCTGGGCTTTCGGCGGCTCAGCATCCTGGATGTGCCGACCCAGCCCGAGTGGGTCAAGAAGTATGAATCCACCCTGGGCAACATCGAGCGTGATCTAGGTTTGTGTATCGATCACGATGACACCGAGCGATTCATCCTCCTGATGAACAACTGTGGCAAGCGCAAGCCCCACCGCAGCGCCCTTGTGAACCTGTTCTACACCCGTGACGACACCCTGGCCCCCAACACCCGGACACTCTACCTGGGGCAGTCGGAGCCTCAGGCAGAAGAGGTGTTCGCCCGCATCCTCGCACCCATCAACAGCCTCAACTACGCCGGCAGCTACCAGCAGTTCCTGCCGCCCAGCAGCGCTCCCAGTGATTTTGTGGAGCGCCATGCCGACTTGCTCTGGTACACCATTGCCCAGGCGATGGGTGACAGCAAAACCATTCAGCGTGCCGAGACTCGCACCGCCCCTGCGCCTGCCAGTGCGGCGTCGATCGAGCAGGCGAGCCTGGCCATCGCCTATTTGCTCAAACAGGGCGCCTGCCCCTTTGCAGGCCTCTGGGCGGCCCAGATCGAAGGCTACAACGTCGCCAGCATCGACACCCTCAAGGCCAGCGTCGACTTCGCTTCAGGGATCAAGCATGTATTTTCCAGCCTCGCCCGAAAGGTTCACTACATGGCGGAGGACGGCACCCTGTTCCCCGCCCTGGTCGGCGATGCGAAGTCGTTTGCCATGATCAAGGCGATCGGGGAGCACTTTGGGCCCGAATGGCTCGCGCCCATTGTCACCAGGGACAGTCAGCGCGGCTTGCTCTATCGGGTGACCGGCGATAAGCGGTTTCTGAATCACCTGGTCAGTGAAGTGGCGCGCAGCAACCTCCTGGAATCGGACATGGGACTTTGACCAATGGCCCAGCCGACCGATGAAATCTATCAGCTCAACATCCGGTTCGATGATCCCCGGCGTACCCGACTCCTGGGCTTCGTTGCACAACCCCACGAGTGCCGGTTACGCTTTGAGCGGTTGATCCCCTACATCACGTTCACCTATGCGCGCACCCCTGAGGCCCTGCAGACTGCAGAGCTCAAGCAATATATGGATAACTTCAAGGAGTTATTGGAAAATTGCCCGATCATCCAACCTGTGCTCTACCATGACGCCCTGGTCAACTACCTGAGGGCTGAGTCTGGGGCCCTGCCCACCAAGCGACGCGCATTTGCAGAGAACCAGGCAAATGACATCGTGAAGGCTGCCTACCCTGCCATGAAGTCACTGATGGACGTGGTTGGCGTAAGCATGGATGAGGCGCTGCGGGAATCCATGCTGACGCCCTATGCGGCGCGGTACCAGCCAAGGCCAGCCCTTTCTCATGCCCAGGCCCTGCAGGCCCTGATCGACCTCATGCCGGTGCCTTGTCAGAAGCACCTGGTGCTCCGGCTGTTCACCCAGGGACTGCTTATGGAGGCAGACCCCAAATCCCTCCTGGAGCAGGATCTGGCCGATGCCACCCTGCACAAGCTCTACAGGGTGTTCGGCCACCAGGCGCTTCTGGATCAGATCCGTGATGATCAGGTGCTGGAAGCCAGCTTGATGCTGGACATGGGCCTTTAACGACGGGGTGTCTAAACCGAGTTATCGACCGCCAGCCCCGGCGCCACTTGAGCCCTGAGGGTCTCCAGCTCGGAAATCAGCGCCAGGATCACATCAGGGTTGGTCGCGGCAATGTAGCGAGCTACTGTTTCCGAGCCGCCATCCCTGCGCTGACCCAACTGCGCAACAATCATCGAATTGTTGAGCTTCGGGTTGTCGACTCGAACGATGTTTGTGTACACATCGCTGCCCTCCTGGTAGTACCAGGGGTCGCCAGGGTGGACGGCCTTGGCTGCCGCCGCCGACTGTTTCAATTCACTGTAATCTTGCATCACTGCCTCCATGGGTCACAGATTGGGCTTGTCTCGCTGTTGTGCTGCGCTCAGTTGGCCAGGGATGCTTCCTGGTCGTCCTCGTCCAGCTCACTCAGGAATTCGCGGTGACGACGCGCCAGCGCCTCGGCCTGGGTTTTCAGCTCTTGCAGCGTCGATCGAATCTCTTGCGGGTTGCGCATCGGCACGTCATAGCCTTCCAAGGTCAATGCGTTGCGCACCTTGATGTATGCGAGTGACAACGGCTCTTCACGCATCGTTTGTTCTCCGGTCACTTTGACCCCCTGGGCTGGCTTCCTTTGGCTGTCAGAGGTGCAGGCATATTCTGAAAGTTCGCCCGCATGCTGCCCATCAGGGCTCTCACACACACGCACAAGGTTCAGGTGCGCGCCTGCAGGTATCGGTAACCAGCCGAACGTGACCTTCCCCGTGTACCGCTCCTGCATCACGCCGCCATTGTCGGTGCGGCACGCTTTGCGATCGACACGGATTGCCTTGGCCTTTTTATCGATCGCACCAATGTAGCGGCAGTCGTCGTTCGCCCCGATGAGTTGAACAAGCCCGCTAGCGTCGCGGATCTCGGTAGCCGTGGTAACGATGAGCATCTCGGCCTGGGCTGTCGCCACCATCAATGCGGCGCCAAGCGCCAAAGCCAATTGCGTAAACTTCATGGCCGTCTCCTGCTGGTTGGGTGGCTTTGGGTTTTTTTGATTTTGCAGCCGATCACCGACAGCGTATCGGGTTTTACGGGTTTTACGGGTTTTTCTTGGGCTGGCCACCTGTTCCATGCCAGACTACCCGTATAACCTATATTGATGGAAAATGCCATGCTTCGACGCTCGACGAACCGCCGTCCTTACGGCCTTGGAATGCTCCTGGCCATCCTGCTGTTGAGTGGATGCACCACCCGCCAGGCCAATGACTGCAACCTCGCCGAGCAAATGGGCGCGGTCTTTGTCCAGAGCCTGCAATTTGCCAACCCTGCCATGGATCGTATGGCCAATGATGCTGCGGGGTGCAACTTGTGAGTGCGATTATCCTGGATCAGCAGTGGCAGCCTCAGCCGGCATTCCTCCCATTTTGGGAGCGTTTTGACCTGGGCATTGATGATGGCCGCTATGACGGGGTGTTCGATGTCGATGACGACATGCCAACGCGCTACGAAGCTGCTCAGCGACATGTCCTGGCCGCCATTCGACGGTATGCAGCCGGCAATTTTACCCGCGCCCAGATTGAGGATGAGGCGCTAAGATTTCCACAGGGTTCAAAATTCCACGGTTCACCGTCAAAGCAGCTGATCGATTACAACCTGGCCCTGGCCCTCTCCACCCCCTGTCATGACTTGAATGCGCTAGTGGCCTATGCCTCGACCATCAGTGATCGCAATCACGTGATCGTCAATGGATTACGCACCATCAACAAGCACAATCCGGTGCCCTATCCGGAGCTTTTCTGCTGCCTGGAGCCGGCGTTATGGAGCCGTTTCCGCCAGATGACTGACTATACAGCCTTAGATTTTTTCAAGGTCAGCTTTGACCGGGACGATGTCTCAATGGTCAAAAGGCTGGTGGAGAGCGAAGGTTTAGACAGATTTCAGCTCGACAAGCTGTTCTCAGCGATGCCCTATGTCGTCGACTCCAATCTGCGCAACTGGCACAATAAGCCCAAGGCTATCACTGCCCATGAATTTTACCTGCGTTTTGAAGAGCAGATAGTACGTTTTATCGACACTGACATGACGGACGACAATGGCTTGCTGGAATGGAAGAATGCCGACGACGAAGGTCTAGAAGAGCTTCCCGGCTACCAAGCATTTGTTGCGGGCCTTGCCCCTGATATGGCCACGGAACTGTTTTCTGTACTCAAGACCATCGATGCCGCTCTGCCTGCCAAAATGCACCGCGTTCACGACCGACTGATGGATGAAGTTTCCAAGCATGTGGATCTGCGAGACTACGCCCTTCGCTGGTTCGGCATGAGTCCTGGCTGGATTTTGACCGCAAAAGAACGACCTGATTACGACACATTCGTTCTGACCACGCTGCTTTCATTTCACAGCGTGCTGGATGACTCATCACCCTATCATGCGGGGGCCCGCAAGGCCGCTCAGACAACGCTCAGACACATTGGGCATGGTAAGGTAGCCAAGCTGCTTCGCAATCAACCAGAGCTGCTGATGGCCGCCTACAAGGTGACAGGTCACAAGCCCCTCATTGAAATGATGAAAGAATCCGACCAAGCCACTGCGCTCGGCATTGACCTGGGACTGTAACATGGCCAACACACTGACAGGCTGGCGCTTCACGCCCGACATCTACCCCCGCCAAGCGCTTGTGGCGGGCCATGAGCTTCCCGACTACCTGCAGGTGGCGGCAGCAACCGGTGAGCTGCAGCGGTACTGCCAGAACGCCCTGCGCCGCTACATGCTGGACGGCCCCGCCAACACGATGAAAGCCGATGGCGCTGCGATCAACCAGGTAGCCCCACTGAGAAACCTGGCGCCCTACACCTTTCAGGTGGCCTTGGCCCTGTCCATCCCAGCACCTGATTTCGAGCAACTTTTTGAATTCGCCGAGATCATGTTGGAGAATCCCGACATTCTGGATTCCTGGTTTCGGAACATACCCGGCTGCGTGCAGTTCGATGCCTACAACCTGTATCGATTGCCGTCTATTGACCTCACTTACTTGAAACGCCATTTCAGCCTCAGGCAAGAACAGGTGCTTGCACATATTGTTGAAACCGATGACGTTGCCATGGCAATGAAAATCCATGAGGAACTGCACGATCCATTGAATAGCAGAAACCCCGTGTATGGGCAGGCTAAAATCCTCAAAGCGCTGGCGGAAATACCATTTGCCGAAAGCAAGATCCGTAAATGGATTACCCCTAACCAGCCCATTTCCCTGCATGAAGTCCACATGCGAATTAAAGCTCAGATGCGCGCTCTGGAAATTGTGCCTACGCTCATCCCGACGCTTGAGAAAAGACCGCTCGATCACGAAGTCTACAAACTTCCCCGCTACCAGGAATACCTGGATCGACAAGCCACGGAATTCGGCGTTTCTTTTTGGGTCGGGCTTGGCAATGTCAAAATGCAGACGCCGCAATCCGATATCCTGCCACTGGTGAACCGCTTGCTGGGGGACATGCTCGATACCCTGGGAGCTGGACGACACCGCTTCTTCCTGGAGCGACATGGCATCCGGATCTCCCCCTGGATCTCTGACCTGGAAGATGAGCCTGACGCACTGCTGGCGAATTATTTCGAGCAGGCATTTCATTTGTACCGTAACAGCCAGGACATGAGCAAAGCGTCCGATACCTCCATGGTGCCCAACTACCTCAGCCGCGCCTGGGCGTCCGCATTCATCTTGCGTGAACCCAGGGATGTGATCATGAAGAACTGTCGAAGTGATCAAGACCTTGAAGTGGCGTTTAAAGTCACGGGCAGCAAAGTGTTTCTAGAGGCCATGTCAGATCGCGGCACAGAAAGATTGCTTTCGGATGATCTCGGCCTCTAAGTTGTTTATTGTTGTCTTTGCATTTCCTCAATGAAATAATCAGGGTGTATTCAACTATGCCCTGATTATATAGAGCCTGCCACCCCTTGGTTTGTTGATGTTGGCGGCGCTGAATGAGGTTGGCCGGGATGAACAGTCTGCTGAAAAGATCGCTTACCGCCTACGACGAGAACTTCATGAATGTGACGGATGATTTTGTCGTCGATTACAGCAACAGCCTTCGCGTCGATGATTACCTCGGCAGCCGGGCCCACCTGGCGGCACTGGCGTTCGCCAAGGTCAGTGGGCTGAGCCTGGGCGCATTTGTCGACCGTGTGCCTACCGACCCGCAAATGGCTGGCCTGCTTGGCACGCGGATAGAGCATGCATTCTGCCGGCTCCCCAGCGCGACGAACTACTTCCTTGACGCACGCGGAGCGCGCTCCGCAAGCGACCTGCTGGAGGAATACTGCACCAACGCCGCCCAGGTGCAGGAGCTGGGAGACCATGAAGCCCTGGCGCTGATTGAGCTGCAAATGAGCGAGGGCTTGTTGGCCCCCTTCCTCGCGGGTGAGCGCCGGGAGCTGGAGCGCTATTTCCTGCAGATGAAAACGATCGGGTTGCTGCAACTCAACACCCTGGTGGTGGCGCCAAGCATGCTGTATGAGGATGAGTGCTCATCCCCTGGTCTGTGAGCATCCCTGCGCCACACTGGGCGCGTCGCAGCCAGGATTCGTCTGCTATGATCGGCGCACCAGGCGCGTAAGCCTGCGGAGGTGAAAGCTTCGCTAAACTCACTTCAGCCGCACATCGGAGATCACTGCCCATGCCCCTTACCCCACAAGCGCTGTTTGACTACGCCAACACCTATGCCCGCCAGGCTGAAGCCGCTGACAAGGGCACCCAGTATCCGACGCTGCGGCAAGTGGCCCGGCATTTCAGGGTCACGCATGACCAGATCGAGGATGCCTGCAACGACTGGGATTCCAGAGAGGGCTACCTGGGCATTGCCGTGGGCTTCAGGACAGCCTCGGGTTGGGCTGAGTACGCCACCAGGGGCGAACACCTGGTTGAAGCCTACCGTTAGCAGGTCGCCCGGATGCTGCCGTGATCGGCCTGCTTTGCCATCCCTGTTCGGAGTGAAGTCATGCAGATAGACATCCTGATTCCAGAACCCGCCCCCTTGCAGTACCTGGCCGAGCATGATGGCCTGCAGCTGCTGAACCAGGCGGGTATCGTGCATTTCCCAGACCTCGTGGCCATGAGTCTCATCCGCAAGGGGATGCCGGGTTCGGAGGACATCCATCAATGGCTGCTGAAGGGGCGCTTTGAGGGCACTGTGTTCTGCGATGACACGCCGATAGGTGAAGCCCTGAGGTTGGCCAGGGAAAGCTTCCCCGACTACAACTTGGCGGATGATGGCGATCGTGCGTGTCGGCTGTGGCTGATTGAACAGCTGGAGGCGATGCCCGACATCGTCATGATCCTGTATGAAAGCCAAGAACTGGCGAACATCGTCAGAAATCACGATGCAGAGTTGGCGGCGAAAATGATCACTGCTGAGCGTTTCCTGGCCATATGCGCGAAAACCGGGGTCAAGCCCCACCCTTGACTCGCAACCCACCTACAAGTGTTCGTCTGGCTGCCCCCAGCCCTGGCGGGCTTATCGCGATGTTCTCGGGCAGAAAGATTGGGTTTCTACCCGGCGTGTGATGAGGCGTTAAAATCATTGACAATTTGTCAATAAATGCATAACTTGAGTCAACACTGGATGACTGGATGGGTGCATGTATGCGTACACTTCGTAAAAAAACCTCGATTTCCATTTCGCTGCTGCAGAAAACGTTGGGCGCCGCCGCGATCGGTGTGATCACCCTCATGTCGAACCCAGCAATCGCACAGGGGGCTCGGATGGCTGAAGGCAAGCCCTGCCACCCCACGGAACGAACCCTTTACGCAGAAGACGGTACCACCCCATTCCAATGCTTGCCCGCCAGCGGCCCAGCTTACGCATTCAAGGTGTTTTTGAAAGAACAGCTGGTGTGGGAAGGTATTCTGCCCTCCACCAAGCCCAGCGTGTCTTTTGAATTGCCAGCGTCCCTGGGTGGTGGCGGCCAGGCAGCGCCGCAGCTGACCGTTGGGCGTGACCTGCAGATCGACCCAAAGGGGTCTGCGGTGTTCTTGCGCGAGGAGCGTGTCCACGCCGTGAACACCTACAAGGGTGATCACGGTGCTGTTGCCAATGTACCGGAGGTTCGTAGTAGTGGCGCGACTGTACGTGTGAGCGACAAGGTGGTGGTAGCCCCCGTGTTCGTGAATTCTGTTATGGCCGACGATTTCACCGTCTACCGATTTGAAGTCGGGCCCGCGAGCTGAAATACCCGCGCCCCAGGTGCTGAAAAGCCGCTCTTGAGCGGCTTTTTTGCGCTGGCTCGAAATGTAGGTCTGGGGTGAGGCATAGGGCTCCGGGAAGACAGAGCTCGCACCTGGGAGCCCGTACAGCAGCCAGCTTCGCTGAACACGCCGACTCCCCTGGCAAGCAAGCCCTTACAAGGCCAGACCCAGGGACTGGTGCCGCGATTTCCATTTTAAATGGACGCCAAACGGCTCATACACAAACTCCTCTCCACCACTGGCCGCCCCTCGCCTGACACGGTTGATGTAGCCCCTATTGTGCAGGTTCTTGAGGTTTGTGCTCGCCGCCTGAACGCTGCAGTGCAGCACGTCCGCCAGCTCTACTGAGGTCAGTGACTTTCGTGTAAGCACCAGCTCTACAGCCTTCGCCAGCGGCGGGCTGAGCGTCGGGCCCAGGCATTCGAACGATCGCCCCTTCACGACCGTGATCGGGCGTTCCAACTGCAGGCAGGGGTACAGCAAGTTATCCCGGTGGTCGGGGTTGTCGAGCCCGGTCACCACCACGGCAGTGCCTGGACTGAGCACCATCACCGTTCTGACCACCGCTTCGCGCATGAATGTCGCATCGACCATGCTGGCGCGCTCGAAGCTCAAGGCAATCGCTGGGGCGTTGCAGAGCTCGCGGATTTGCATGCCCACCGAACGGCCTAATACGCTTCCCAAGAGGTTGTTGGACTGTGCCAGATCGACCAGGCAGATTTTCATACAGAATCCTTACTGAGCAAAGCGAGAGCGAACCACAGATGATTAATACTCATTGGAGCGCATTAACGTGGTGCTAATCAAGCAATTTACAGATAAAGAACTATCTCTAATCCTGATCAAACTCATGCCGGCAGGAGCAGGCCGATCGTATTGGAGGGTCAGTAGCTGGGTGGATTGCATTGACATTTTGTCAATTAATACCTAACTTGATCACCATAGATTCGAAGGAAGACACCATGAGCAATGAAGACTTGCATGATATTGAGGTCGTGGCTGATTTGCTCAGCCTCGCACGCTCTGAGGAGTACAAGGACATCGACTCCTTTCGCGAAGCGGCTCACGCCCGCTGGGCGTCGATCGGGTCAGAGCGGGTGGAGAGCTGTATCCGTCAGCTGGCTGAAAAGCTGTGGGATGCCGACTACTTCAACTTCCGCACACAATACCAGGCGCAAGGCCGTCGCAAGCGCAAGGCGCCGTCCAAAGGGCGAGCCTCGGTCTAACCTGGGTCAGGCATCATTAGAAGGGGTAACTCATGGGTGTGATCTATTTGCATTGCGGCGTGTTCCAGGACGTCCCCAGCGACACCGTCGTGCTGGGGTCATTGACTGCCACCCAGGCTGAGATGTCGGAGATCGGCAAAAGCCTGCGCGCCCCCGAAGGTGCCAAGGATCTGCATGTGTTCAGCAACTCGTGCCATGTCGCTCATGGCGTGCGGATCGCCATTCGCCAAGGGCATGTGGCCCCTGAAAGCTTTGCCTTCCTGTTCCACGACGGTGAGCGCCAGCACAAGGTGACCGTGGGTCGAGACGGTGACATGCAAGACATGCTGCCGGGGCTGTTCGATCAGGCGGAGAAAGATCTTCTTCTGCTGTTCTGAAATCTACCAAGAGGTGCATATGCCGGTTTCACCACCCTCCTCCGCGACCAGTATCGATCAGCCTGCCACGGCATTTTGCCTGCAAATGAACGCGCTTGTGCACAAGCCTGGGTTCCGCGATCAGGCCTCCCAAACTGCATTCATCGCCTGTGCTGGCGAACTCCTGGAAAAAGGGGTCAGTGAACCCAACGCGCTGCGGGCTATGGAAATGATCCATGCCGCCTACACCGAGTACCACGGCTCCTTTGAAGCCACCTGGGATGCCGACTATTTCCTGCGCGAGCAGGGTGTCTCGCAGGAGTGGATCGATTCATTCCTGGGCAAACTGCGAACGCTGTTGATCTGGGTGAAGTAACACTTCGATCATCCAGTTAGTATGTCTAAAGGAGGCCGCCATGGACACGCAGGATCCTCGCGTTGAGCGCTACACCGGGAGAGTCAATGTCGACATCCTCTCGGGTTGGGAAACGGGGCTCAAGGGCAAGGAAAAGCTGGGTGGTCGTCTGTGGCCGCGCCAGGCACCAATCCATCTTGTGGGATCGCGCCTGGCGGACTGGGAGCTGGGGCGTGATGCGGCGGCTCGACTGATCGAGACTCGGCGCACGGTGTTTTCCGGCACCTCCAGCACGGGCCCCGTGACCGTTACACGCAAGGGCTGGCTGGCGCGCAATGGAAGGTGGAAAACTGTCAATCAGATGGTCAAGGAAAGCGCCGTTATCGGTGATGTGTTGGTGTGCTACATGGAAGCGGGCGATATTGTGCGCAGCCAGTATTGTGGTACCTGATGCACAGCACAGCGCTTGGCTACACGGGCGAGCATAGACTTCCTTTCCAAGTCAGAATCAATGCATAACCGAAGGGGGTGCAGGCTGGTGGATGCTTACCCCCGGCCAACCTCACCGGCTTCTCCACTATGCGAGGCTGTGCCTACGATCTAGTGTGAGCCACAGGCTCCAGGACTTCCTTGGCCCAGCGTTGGAACGAGTGCACGTAACAGCCAAAAATGGGATTGCCTTCCGGGTCATGATCCAGCGGCTTGGCGTTTGGCTTTCCGCGCAGCAATGCATAGATGACACACATGGTTCCATAGCCATCGGGCTCGATGCTGATAACCTCACGCAGCGATTTAGCGCCATCCGAATATATCTTGCCGGCGATGATTGCTTCACGCTTCACATTTGTCTCCTGAAGACTCATTTTAAAATGGAATCAGCTCCAAACCCAAAATCAAAGGTCGCGACGGCACATTGCGTTTTTTCCTACAGCATTGGAGGAATGCTCTGGCAGGCCGACTGGGTTTCACAATGGTAGCTTGGGATCTTTCCCTGCTATGGACAGAATAATGCCACACCGCATGCTGCTGAACCTACCCCTTTCCCTCCACTTGGATCAGAAGGCCGTCGAAGCGATTAATCGATATCGGACTGCCCGTTCGGCCCACGTGCAGCAGGGGCACAGCGACTCAACACACAGTGCAGAATTGTTCGTCGCCTACCAGTGGGCTGCGTTCGACCTGGCCGCCGTCCTGGATGACCTGCTGTCTAATACCTGCGCCTAATTTACGGGAAAACGAAATATGCCGAGAGGCCAGCAGATATTCCGGCCTTTCGATTCATGGGCGTGTTAGGATTTGTCGTAAACCGACTAATTAGAGTTCAGCATGCCTGAGGTGCTTGTCTTCGATAATGAGCAGTTTTAACATGCGGTCAGGTCACCAAGAGCAGCGGAGAATGCCAAAGTGGGAGCAGATGAAACTCCACCTCAACCACCCGTCCGACCTGGTGAAGTGATTGTCACCGAAGGCCGATGGAACGAAGCCGCACTGAGGCGAATACATCAACTGGCAGGGAGCAAGCTGACCTGGACAGAAGGAACGCTGGGCTACTCCATCTCGATGGGCAGCATCGTCATCGGAAGGCTGAATCGACGCCCTAGGGGACAGCCCTGGACTGCAAGCATCCAGGGGTTTGAGCGCTGGCATGAGCCAACCAGGATTATCAAGCATTGGCACTACACGCCAGTTTGGGCGGCGACCACGCTGCGAGAGGCCAGGCGCCAAGTTGAGCGGGTGATTCGGGGCATTCCGGATCTTGATGCAAAGTGATAGCGCGAGTGAAAAACCACAAGCAAGACGGAGATTGATTCCATGAAACGATTCTCACCCAAACCATGGCTCGTCGCAGCCGCTTCAGTGTTTGGCTTCGTCGCCGTGATGATCGCCTTCCTCGGGTTTTTAAGCCCGTGGATGACAGCTAGGGCATTGGTGGTGGAGCCGATCTTCTGGTACTTCACCGTTGCCGTTGCAATGATCATCGTGTTCGTAAGCGAGATCGCTCGCCCCTTTCGCCAAGACGAGCTCAATGGTTAGTGGTCTGCAGAAAATCCTCTCGGTCGCACTCGGATACGACTGAAGACAAGTAGTTCCGGTAAACAACACTTCACCATCAGCCCGCCGAATAGCGGACTTTGACCGTACCACGACGCGTTTTTCGCGTCTTCAACAATGACTGAGGGAGAGATCGCATGACGTTGAAGGTTTGGATATTTTGCCTCTTACTCAGCACTGGTGCCTTTTTGGGTTCCTTGGTGCTGGAATTTCAAACAACCATGCTCTGGAAGCATGCAATGGGTCAAGCGATCTTCTTTTTGCTGGGATCAGTGGTAACTGCTTTCTACTTCACCCGCCCAGGCTTCTCTAAAAGGCTCCAGCGTTCATAGAGAATTCCCACTCAGCTTCGCTGCAAACCCTGGCCTGAAAAATCGGCTAGCTGGGGGGCAGTGTCTGGCCATGATTGCTGTGTAAGCATAAGACATGCACATGGATGCTTGTGCCTGGCCAACCTCCCCGCTTTGAATTCACGGCGCTTCTACCCCAGGGGAGGCGCATCAATCCTACGTTCACGCTTGTGATATACGCAGGTTGCGAGATATCCTGCGCGCTGTGGCCCTGCTCAAATGACGGCGAGGTAAACTTCCTCTGTATTACACAAGCCCACTCCTGAGTGGTCACCCCAATAGCTTCAGGTACTTTCAGCCCTCTGCATGAGAAGGAAAACCACCATGGCAAGTCTTGAAAATCGAGGCCCAACCCCTCTGGATGACGACTGGAAAGCTGATTTTGACCCTTCCTACGAAGAAAACAAGCAGGAAGGTGGCGTCTGGCACGATTTGGATGACGACGCCATTGTTCTCCTGCAGATTCAAGCGTTCAGGGATGCTGAGCATGAGGAGCGTCATCGCAGACTGGATGAAATCGAAGCAAACGACGATGACGATTGACGAGGCTGCACCGTCAAGTTTCTTCACGACCACCTGGCTGCACGTGGTGCCTTGGTACTGGTGACCGGGGGTTGCCCATAGCTATTTAGCCGTCTTCGAGATCTGATGCCAAAGCCCTGCAACCGTGGGGCTTTTGTTCTAAGGATCGAATGGCCAGTCAATACAATGTGCTTGCTCAAGAAACCATTTCAGGGGCAGTGCCGCTTTCTAGGTAATCTACTTCCCTACACCCTGAAACTCCTCAGCAAATCAAGCCAGCCATCTTCCACCACCTCCGCAGCAATCTCTGGACAGGTCAGTGCCTCATGGCCGACGACATGGATGATGCTGTCCCAGCGCTTCAGTCGCTTGCCAGCAGCTACACGCTCGGCCCTGACTTGCGCAACCGCCCCTGGAAACTGCTTCATGCGCTCATAGAGCCCAATTGGCGCTTGGCTAACCACCCTATAACCCCACTCTTGGCCACTGCTGGTGCCGCCTACGGTAGCTCCACCATGTCCGACCCGGATCCGCATCCATTCGATAAGCTCAACTACCTGGTCATTCGGAAGAATGGCAAGCACGCCTTCTTCGCCCTCCTCTAGCTCCTCAGGGCTGACGCGCATACCCCTAAAGTCCAGAGGAAGTTCTGAGGTAGTTAGTGGCTCTACAGGGGATGGCATCACGGCGCGCTCCAAGTGGTAACAGCTATGATAACGGGTTTCGCCGGCATACTTGAGTGGCGTAAGAGCCGCCCCTCAGGGATCGTCATGCCAGACCAGTTCATCGTCGCGCATCATGCCCTCGCACTCCGCGAGATCACGCACGGCTTCAAGGTCTTCCTTTGCCCAGGTGGCCAGGCGTTTCGCTGACCAATAGACGCCCATGGAATTGCCATTCAACTGTTCGCGCAGCTGCTTCGCCACGCGGCGGATGGTCGACCGGTGTTTCCGTTTTGGTTGCTGTTCCGTGTCCAAGAGCGGTTCTCCTGATGGGCTCGATAATTTCAATCCTGGATCGCCATGTGGGAACACCATTCAAAAAGGTGCTCGGCATAGCGATTTATCTCTGAATTGATCTCCACGCCTGAATGATAGTTGGCGATTACCAAAATGGCAATCGACTCGCCCGCCAGGTTTGTGGCTCGGGGCCTGGCAGGGCAAGCCGCGAAAGGACAGTGGTTTTTTTGGAACCAAAGGGCCATGCTCCCTGCCACCGCATCAGTTCGATGCACGGGCGTAAGCTTGCATACCGAGCCTTTATGTGTATATTGGCCACTCCACTATAGGCTGTCTGAGGATCTGGTCATGAGAACCACTGCAGGGAATTTTCTGCTGTACATTTTAACCATGCTCGGCTTTGCCGCAGGGATCTCCACCCTGACTAAAGACCGCGCCCCCCACGACCCAGCAAACAATCCTGTCATTGAACAGACGATGATTGAAAGCGGCAAGGGCTGGCTTCTCGACAGCAAAAGCGTAACAAGCCTGCATGCGTCCTGCATCTACCAGAAAGACGCTCCAAAGGCTCTCCAGGCGGTCACGGAGCACAACAAGTCCTTGTACGCGAGGATCTACGGTGAGACCAGGCTGACACCCTGCATCCTGAAAGATGGTGCAAGCCTTGCCGACATTCAGGCGACCGCGCTGAAGTCGCTGAACCTCGATTCAGATGCCGTGGTGGGGGACATTCGCCAGGGGAGCAGCAACGACTTTGCCGAGGGCGGATACCCCGTGCTCACGGTGCATGTGATGGCGCAGAAAGTGGTGGGCATCGCTCAGGTCAATCACCAGAAACCCTTGGGGTGGCCAGAGTTTGTCGATGGGCTGCGTAACCGAAATAACCGTGCAGATTCTGAAGGCTGATGCGGGGCTAGCAGATGTCCAGGCGCCAGCACGGAAGGCCCTGAGTGTGTTCAAGCGGCGCGGGCCGCTTGGATAGCCAGGCTGAAGAGGCGATGCGCTATTGCGTACCGAGCGCCATTTCTACACGGTTTTTCGCTTCATCAGAAATGCTGGATACGGCAAAGCGCTGGGCAAGATCGCTGATCTGAGCGTCGGTGTCCACCTGAAGCACGCCTTCATTCTGAAGCCACTTCAGCAGCTCATGCGATGCGCCGTAAAGGTCAAGGGCCTTGGATACTTCTTCGAGTGTGCGGGATGGCATAAAACTTCCTGTTGGATGACATTCGCCCGTAAGGTTAGCAGCTATGGACACCATGTCAATATATTCATTAAGGAGTATAGCCTGTCACCCCAAGGGCATACACATCCGGCTTGTTACCGACATCTTGATTTGATACAACACTTCTATCCATATAGCGGTTGTTTGCGCAATGATTCGAAAATGTATCCGGAAATGGCTGATAGCCTGAAATCAATGAGTGAGCGGGTCTACAAAATAGAGTGTGTCGCCCCAAACCATTTGATGGGCTCGTTTTGTGAGGCTTCGGAGTTTGCCGCTAAGCTGAATGAAGATCATCAGGCCAAAGCCACACGGCACTAGGCCAGGCGGGCAGTGGGCATTCCGGCTGGCCTTGACCGGATGCTCCGCGCCAAAAAATCAGTGTCGCAGCCCGATATCATAATCATCCTCCAGAGGGCGAACTTCGCCAAATCTCTTCCAAAACTTGTGGGCGTTGTGCGTGTCAGCACCCCAGTTGTGATCATGACGCATCATTTCCACATAAATAAGCGCATTAGGCACCTTTGTCATTTTTTGAATCATTGTCTGCCCCTTTTTATTGACCACTTCGTAGTGCATGAGGGGCAATGTTGAAGCATGCAGTGCTTCACGTATATCTGGATGTTGAATAACTTTCAACGCAGTAGCCGTGTTGACTTCCCCCTGGAACTCTGGGGCCTTGAAGTGCTTTACAATTGGAAGCTCTTTGGCGATTCTCACCACGTCGAAGCCATGGGCTTCCCGGATGGATTCGACTTGTCGCGTCAACCAGACCAGGTAGCCGGCCACCGAGGCGAACTGGCCGTGCTGCGGATGCTGGAAGGTACGATGAGCATAGATATCGAGGTCACGGCCCAGCTGGGTTTTGCTGGCACGACCAATGTTGATGTGGGTCACTCCGTCGTCTTCAGGAAACAGCGTGGTCAATCTGGTCATGTTCATCGCTCGAAAGTGCCTTTGGGTGAAGTCTAGCGAATGCGCCCCTGGCGACGCAAAGCCCAAACCGATCAGAAGCCCAGGACGGACTCAAAGGCCTGGCGTTTCACGACCTGTGGCGGGGCTGCCTCCAGCGCATCGGTGATGCAGGGGGCGTCCAGGGCCAACAGCAGCTCCGGCTCGGGTACTCGCACGCCAATCAGGCGATCGCCCACGTACAGCCTCGCAGCCTCGACCGCGTCCTTGGCGGATTCGCAGTCATACCACTCGCCACCCAGGGAATTTGGGGAGTCGATTTGCCACGCCCATCCCACAATGCCCCTGGCAAGGAGTTCGGGTGTCCCGCGTTCGATGCGCAGCTTGGTCTGGATGTCCACGAAATACAGGTAGGGGAAAATCACATACTGCTGAGGGCTGCTGTAGCGCTCGGCAATCTGATTGGGTGACAACTCACAGGCGTCATTGGGGTGGGCGCTGTAGCCGTTGTCTTTGGTTACAAAGCCACTGTTTGCATAGTCCCAGACCATGAAATCAGGGATGTCCGGGCGCTCATGCTCTGCCTCGTAAGCCACGCCAGCACCGACTTCCCCCATGCTGCAAAGTGTGACCATTTCCGGATCGGCAATCCCCGACAAATCGATGGCCGGCACGGTGGTCAGCCCCATTTCCAGGAATGAAAATCGACGATGCTTGCCATCGAGAAATTGGTTATCGGCAACGATGATGGGCGGCGTTTGTTCTGGCGACATGCGCCTGGCGTACAGGGTGCCTCGATCGTATTCGCACAGGGGCACGACGGGCAGATCGGCCAGCCTGACGTCAATCACGGGCAGGTGCTCCGGAATTGCCGCATCGCCGATCGGGGCGCCAATGAAGTCGCTGATGAGCGTTTGCATATCAGGGGGCAGGTCTGAAAATTTAATCATGGCATTTACCCGTTTTGCGGTGCAGCGTGCTGATGCTTCAATTGTTTCATGGCCGCGCCTGGGGAAGCCAGGGCCAGTGGTCGAAATAATCATTGTCATTTTGGCAATTTATGCTTAAATCGTCATCACGACCTTCTGAGGATTCCACCATGGAACAGACCCCGATCAGTGACATTGAAAAAGCCCTGCGCATTGCTGGCCCCGAAGATTTTTCATACGACGGAAAATTCGGCTCTGTTCAGTTGACTGGTCATTTCGCCGAAGCTCTCATCGATAACATTCGCGGGTGCGCGCACAACCGTAGCTGGTTTGAAGGCAAAGAAGTGTGCGTGCGTCGCGGCGGCGGTCTGGAGGTTTGGTGTGATGGTGTGTATGTCGAAGGCCAGCCGGTGCGCCGCATTGTGCATGCAGCAGCCCGCCAGATCGGCCACCAGCCCGGCTTCAGCATCAGGGCCATCGCCTCGGCCCTAACCTTCGAATCCAGCCGCTGGCTACTCACCGCATAAACCCTTAATCTGGCCCCTACCTGCAACCTTTGACACCGGGAGTTGAGCATGTCCAAAGAAGGCTTTCACATCGAGCCGGGGAGCCGCGAGTCTGCCACCATCCGCGCAGCCTATGAGGTGTTGCTGGGCTGCCTACTGAAGCCCGAGATTACTGCGCATCTGGATGCCGCTACGGTGCGCCAGATCGCCGGGCGCCTGAATGATCTGCTGCCAGGCGCGCCAGTTGAACAGCCCCCTTCTCAGGGCGCCGTGGCCCCGGCGACAACCGTGGGCGCCCTGTGGTGCATTGAGGAGTTTCGACGCCTGCGCATCATCGACGCGATCGAAGGCGAAGGCCCACGGGTTGAAGTGTATAAGGCGGATCTTCGAGCACTGATGGAAGTTCAGGTGCCTGTGAAGCCTTGATGGGATTGCCTGTCCACTTCGACGCACATTGTTTGATAAGATTTGCCGACCATTCAGGAGATTCCCATGACACCAGCAACCCTCGCCCCCTGCCCTTGGCTCCAGAAGGCCGCAGCATTTCTGAATGAGATCGGGATCAAGGCTGTCGAGGTTGACCAGGTGGAAGGATTCCTGCCGAACTGTCGCATCACCCACGGCAGCATCGAGTATTCCGGCGCTTGCGATGTCAGCGATCTGCTCCACGAGGCAGGTCACATCGCCACGGTGCCCGCCCAGTTCCGCAGCTATCTGGATGGCGATGTCGGGGTGGGCCAGAAGCGCATGCTGGACGAGATCGCGGCAATGGATCTGCACCCTGACGAAAGGCTGCATCGGGCTGCGATGCAATGCTCCGATCCAGAGGCCGCCGCTTGGGGCTGGGCTGTTGCGGATCACTTGGAGATCCCCCATGAGCTGCGGATTCTCGACCACCACTTCACCAACGACGGGGCGACGCACCGAATGTCGATGGGTATGGGGCACCACCTGGGTATTCATGGTCTTTCGCACGGTGGCTTTTGTGTCACCCGACCTTCGCTGGAGAAGTACCTTGGGCGACCAGTCTTCCCCAGGCTGCTCTACTGGACGCAGCCAGTCATCGAACGGGGCGACATGCGCCGGTAACCCTTGCCATCTGGAGCCTTGAATCATGGACAAAGCCCCCTCTGCCACCTTATCCCAACTGCTTGCGCTTGCAGACACGGTGACCCATCCTTTTCCCCCGCTGCTACGCCAAGTCAACCGGCTGCCCTATCACTGGCGGAACGGCGGTGGGGTCGATTTCCGGCCCTTTGACGAATTCGTCTGCCCGGCGGAAACCCAGGCCTGGATTCAAAACTGGACGGGCAACCAGGCGCTCACGGGCGAGCAGTTCTTGTTCTTTGGACGGGACAGCACGGGCGGCTATAGCGGCATCTGGCAGGCGATTGCGGGCGCGGACGTGCTTGATCAGCCGATCATCTTCCTGGGGTCTGATGGCGATGCGGCAGTGATTGCCAAGAATTTCAGCGACTACCTCTGGCTCCTTGCCTACTGCCACACAGGGTGCGAAGTGTGCACCTTTGTTCAAGATGACATGGCCCCTGATCCAGTATTCCTGACATTCGCTGAAAAGCACGCGAGTACGGAGCGCCGGCTGCCATCGGCGATCGTGGCCGAGGCCAATGCGCTGCACCCTGACTTCGAGGGCTACATCGAGCGACTGTGCGGGCGCTGACCCAGGCCCATGCCGTGCTGGTTGACGTCCGCCCCCACCAGTTGAAGGCAGTGCCTGCTGCGCCGTGGTATGCCTTGCGCTGCAACAGCGCCTGGACTTCTGGCCTCGCTAGAGGCGCCGTGCATCCCACGCCCCTGCTAATTCTCGCTGAATTGCCAAGCATCCATCATGGGTGACGCACCCGGTGCTTCCGATCATCATTTTCATGGCAGGCGCTAGTGCGCTGGCCTTCAAGATCACCAGGTTTAAATAGGTCAAATTACTTTACATATAAAGCTCAATATATGTTGAGGTTTAAAACAGGGCGAATCATACGCTTTGCTTGTTTATTGATTGCCGGCGCCGTGTACTTTGCCGGCCCTCAATGCAATAATCCAGATATACACATTTAGTTGGGCTCGCTGCAGGGCCGACAACGGCCAGCCCGACACACATTGCTCCAGCGGCTGGCCTCTCAAGAGGATTCTGGTGTGAACGTCGCCGCTGCGAAACTGCGCTCAATATTTCGGAAAATATGGCTGACCACTGGTGTGGCCACCGCCTCCCTGGCAATAACCCAAGCTGCTCATGCTGACCTGGTCAAATACAGTTACGTCAGTGTCGCGGACGGCGCCCGCAAAGACGTGGCTGCCACGCAGGGGCTGGCCAACCCAAGCGCCGGGATCACCTTCATGGTCAGTGGCGGAATCGATCGCAAGCTGCGCATCGCGGTTACACCGTCAGGGTCTCAAGCCCCCGTCTTCTCAAAACAGAGCGAGAAGGTGTTGGGGGCGAGCGATGTCATCACCTACCAGGGGAAGAACTACTACGCCGAGGAATTCGCCAGCCCGAAGCTGCCAGATGGCAGCTACAAGGTGACAACCGACATCCTTGCCAGCACGGGAGAGGTGGTCAAGACCGAGACACTGCCGCTGGTGGTTGATACCACAAAGCCTGTGCCAGGCACCTTTGCACCCCTTCCTTACACATGGGGAGGGCCTGTGCTTTCTGGCGATGTCTGGAAGCTTGGGATTGCCTCTGGTGACGCCCTCACCTACTCAAGCTTTGTCTTGAAAGACTTCTCGGATGTCACTGGTATCAGCAAGGTGGTTGCGCGGGTCTATCGGGAAACAGGGGTGCTGTACAAGGAGCAAAATGTCCTGTTCTCAGAGGCGGACAAGAAGGCATCGATTCAATACCGTACGGGCTTCTTCCCAAGATCTGACCTTGATGAAGTGTTTGGTGTGGAATTCGCAGTGACGGACAAGGCGGGCAATACCACGATCACCAATCGCCAAAAGGTCATGTACGATGACACTGGCAACCCGCCAACCGAGCCGTTTGGGGTTTATGACCCCAGTGTCACCAGCACGCTGGCGCCTGGGTTGACAGGTTTTGTGCCCTATGTGGCTGGTATGGAGGTTAAAACCAACCCTATTCGACTGGCATGGAAAATACCCAAAAGCAACTGGAGTGTTTACCGCTTGGGTGGTCTGTCCTTTTACAATAGCATCGGCGAAAACAAGGTCGTCGGTGAAGACAATGACAACGTATACCTGGTAGGGTCATTGCCATATCGAGCGGAGCAGATCAATTTTATCCGCTTCATCAATTTCGGCACCACCGGTGGCGCCGGCTCCATCACCTATGACCTTTTACTAGCTGACGAAGCCCCTAAAACCCCAGTCATTGAGGGTGTCGAGTACTATTACAGCGACAAAGGCTGGAGTAGCGTCATTCGCAACGTTTCTCCTTCAGAGCTGCCTGTTGAGATCACAAAGGTTCGGTACACTGCAGAGAAGAGGCCGTTTAATCAAACTGCCAGCCATCTTGGATCGTGTGTCATTCCAGCCAATGAAACACAGTGCATCATCAACACTTCTCGTGTCATGGCGAAGGGCTCTACGGGTTACATGGCCGATATTTTCGGGCTTCGAAGCGCTGATGGTGCCTTGGTCGCAACAAGAATGACTGCCCAAGTCGTCTGGAACGACCTGCACTACCCCATCCTGAGCTACAGCTACAACCAGTCCTCGAAGATTCTGACTCTCAAAATTCAGCAACCCAAGCAAGGCGACTACAACAACAGGCTGGGCCACAAGAGTGCCTGGCTTGAGGACAAAAGCGGAAAGACACTTAGCGTGACCAAGAAGCTCACTTCGAACGTAGGCGAGTATTTCGAGTATGAGTTTGATCTCAAAACGCTTCCCGAGGGTGTCAATGACTTGGTGGCGGGTGCAGACGAAAAGCTGGGCGCGGTCTCCAGGCTGCCCCTGTTCGCGTTCGATAGTGATAGAACCAGCCCGGTTGTGACCGTGAGCAAAAGTGGCTCAGATTCGATCGACACATTGGACAAGATCAGCTTCACCGTGGCTGACAACAAAGATCCAGCCCCCAAGATCTTGTCGGTGAATCTCAAGGGTGGCCCGGCAAATGAATCCATTGCCCTCTCCTACCGCAAGATCGACGCCACGACCTACGGGCTGGAATACCCCATTCTCTTCCCGTCCCTGAGTTCAGGCGAGGTGTATACGCTGACGGTGACGGCTCAGGACAGCCAGTTGAACACGGGGGTGGGCTCGACGAGCTTCATGTACAAGCCCGCCACCACCGGCATCGTTGATGCTGTGGAAGGGGTCATCAACATTCCAGCGGTACCGGCGCAGTTTGACCGCAAGGACGGGTCATTCCTGATCAGCAGTGAGCAGCTGAAGCTCGCGGATGGCACGCCAGTAAGTGGGGTGTACAGCATCAGCGCCACCCTCAGGGCAGATGCGGTAACGCCACTCACCATCGCCGGGGTCAGCGTGAAGCCTGGCACGACGGTGACACTCAAGCAGCTGGACTTCACCCAGACGGCTGGCAAGATCTCTATCCCTGTCGTTCCACAAAAACACGGGGCTGTGGGCAGCAATGGGGTGATCATCTCCACATCGGCGCCCAACTCACCAGTGGTGTACGCCAACATCAACACCTGGATGCCACAGGTATCGGTGGATGCAGGCAATCAAAGCCCTGTCCAGGCCGTCAGCGATATCAGGGTCAAGGTCAGCTCCGTGACTGGCAATAGCTGCCAAATCACCACCTCCGACGCAGTGGCGCGAGCAGCTGACCCCATCCTGGCGCCTGTCTGCTTGCTGGAATGGACGGCCAAGCCAAAAGGGTTGCAGGAACAAAGCTACGTGGATGGCACCCTGCCCATGACACAACTGGTTGGGCGTGCGCTGAATGTTGGCAAGCAAGCCGTTGGCTATTCCCTGTCGATCTACACCTCCAAGGGCAGCAAGATCCTGCTGAGCTCAGGTGAGCGCATGTTTGACGTGCAATCCGCGACAGCCACTGCCACCTTCCGCCAGTCGCTTGAAGGAAAGTCGGTGGTCAGGGCAATTGATACGGCCAAGCTGACAATGGAGCAGGTGTCGGGTGAAAGCTGCGCCATCACGGGTGATGAGACAGCGGCGCGGGCTGCAGGCGCTTCGCAAGGAGCGCTGGTGTGCCTGATCCAGTTCACCAGGGTGCCTGACCCGCTGCGCGTTGCATCCCACACACCGTTGGAGCTTACAGGCGTGTTTGCACGTGCTGGCGAGTTCCCTGTGGAATGGACTGCCAGCATCTTTGATAGTGCAGGTGCCCAGGTCGTGCTGAGCCAAGGCCAATCGATCGTCAAGGTTGTCCATCCGGCTGTGACTACACGCCTTTCCTTTACGCTAAACGAAAGCGCCCAGGCCTCCGCCACACCGACTGAGGACATTGAAAAGGCCTGGCAGGAAAAAACCTACTCCGTGGTTCGGATGCCCGCCAAAGGCACCGTGGAAGTGCTTTCCAACGGCTTCAAGTACACGCCTGAAATTGGCTATACCGGCACGGACAAGTTCGCTTATCGGGTGACGGATGTCTCGGGCATGACTGCTGATGGAGAGGCGCAGGTTACTGTGGCGAAGTTCAACTATCCACCGAGCATGACAAGCGTCAGCATTCACACCCGTGAAAGCGCCCCCAGCACGCCAACAATGCCCACCGTCGAAGACCTCAACACCTGGGACAGCCACGTCTTCGAGGTTATCCAGGAGGCGGCTCACGGGCAGGTCACTGTTACCGAAAATGGTCTTGTCTACACGCCGGTTGCGGGGTTCTACGGCGCTGATTCCTTCCGGTTCGCTGCAATCGACCAGGAGGGTTATTTGGTTGAGGGTCAGGGGTCGGTGGTCGTCGACCAGTACAACCTGGCACCCATCGCCATTACCCCGCCAGCACTGCGGATGTACGAACGACGGGGTGGATCCGCCGCGCTGCACGTCACTGACCCAAACGTGGGCGATACCCATACCCTGGAAGTGCTTCAGCAGCCTGCGCACGGCTCTATCACCCTGCAGGGCAACGTGCTCAGCTACGTTACGACTGGAGACGCCAACACATTCGTGGTCATCAGGGCGACTGACCAGGGCGGGCTCCACCATGACCAGGCAGTGCAGTTGAATTTTGTCCCCCTGCCAAAAGGTCAGAATCGCATTCGCATCCAGGCCCCTATTTCGAGCACAAAATCCAGCGAGCCCTGATCCTATCTAAACGGACAGGCTAGTTACTCACCCCTGCATTTGTGAAGCGACATGCCTTGCAAATCAGGGGTTTTCCTTGACCAGGAAGCATCAGCTTTTGCCTTTCACGCCTTTTATAATATTTGATCTTCGCCGCAGGCGGCCTTATTTTGGACGACGAAGGAGTCCTATAATCGCTCCAATCCTGTCCAACCTTAGAATTTTATAATGCCCTTGATCTTCTACAATGCCGTTGATTTTCTACAATGCCCTTGCCCTTGATTCCCTACAATGCTGCCGGATTCCAGGTCGACTGAAATGTGAGTCCAGGCAGCATTCCCTTTCCAAACCAGAACAGCAGGATGTATGGGATTTTGACCACAAAACCACGGCCTCCAACAGCTTCGGTCTGTCCAGGGAGGGATTGAGCAATCCTCTGCAACATGGATGTACCCTCCACAGATCCCCCAAACACGCCTTTTGTTGATCCCAAAGCCTGCTCCAAGCCTCCACGACAGCCCGCCAACCCGCCCTCACCCTCAACACCCTCCCACCATTTCCTGGCCAACCTCCATGCCCATAGTCCTTGTCGATGATCTCCATCGAAGTCGTTGATTTGAGGCTGGAAGATTGCTTGGTTAACGTGTAAATTGACACCACTCACAAGGAGCTTCACCCATGTCACGCACCATCAAAGTCACCCAAGAAAATTTTGAAGAAGTCGTTTTGAAGTCCAAGGTTCCGGTCTTGGTGGATTTCTGGGCCCCCTGGTGTGGCCCCTGCAAAATGATTGCCCCCATGCTTGACCAGCTGTCTACCGAACGGGAAGACCTGGTCATCGCCAAGATCGACATCAGTGAGGATGATAAGCTGGCGCAGAACTACGGCGTGCGGGCCATTCCCACCTTCCTGGTCTTCAAGAACGGGGTTGTTGAAGGCACCAAAATCGGCGCCATGTCCCGCGCCCAGATGAATGTTTTCCTCAGTGGCACAATCTGACTTGATCCTCGGAGCCCCCATGACCGACACCTTTGAAGATGACCCCCTGTTTGTGCATGACCCCATTCGTCCTGTCCGACCTGATGTCATCGGCGAGGTGGTGTTCATGCGCCGCTGGCAGGCGCTCCAGGACGCTGAGGATAAGCCCGAAGACCTGGATGGGCGCAACTCCATCCTGCGCGACATCCTGGCCCTGACCCGTCACGAGACCACCCAGCGCGATGCCACGGTCTGCGCCAGCCTGATCCGCTGGCTCGGTACCAACAACGGCAAGGCGTTCCTGGATGCCGCCGAAGACATGGTCGGGAAGCTGGCGGATCGCAAACGCGGTTTCGTTGCGGCCTGGGCCGTGGCAAACATCCGTGACCGGCAGTGCAACCTGGGCCTGAACTGCGTCGATGCGGTCTTGGCGCCGAATCATGCCACCCTGGGGGCGGCAGCCCTCGACACGGAGTGGCAGGCATCCGCTGACGACATCGACGCGATCAACATGATGATCCAGTGGCTGGGCAGCCAACGGGGAGCCGAGTTTCTTGAAGGTTGCCGCAAAGAAATTGCCACTGAACTTGCGGCGGAACGTCAGCGGCGCATGACCGAACACAATCAAAGCCGGGGGTTGGAACCGTCGTAGGCCCAGCTTGAGAATGGCTTGAGCCGCCATTTGATTATCGATAATATTGCACCACCAAAAAGCCCTGCCCAAAAGCGGGGTTTTTGCTCACAAAAAACAATGCGCTTTTGATCTTCGTCGTCATTTTTTGGAGGGGCCAGATGCAAGCAATCGACCACCGTAGCCTGGAGCAGGTCATTTCAGCCGGCAGAGCAGAACTCAATGCCTACATGGCTGCCCTGCTGCTGCAGCCCAGGCTTCATACGGGCGATACCGTCGTGGTACCCAAGGATCGCCTGCGGCATTACATCCGCAGTGCCAAGGAGCAGCTGCGCGGTCGTCAAGGCACCGTGCAGTACGATGCCGGCCACCACCAGTACATGGTCGAGTTCGAGGCCACCGCTGATCGCCCCGCCTTCGAGAAAATCATTCCCCTGGTCAACCTGGAAAGAGTGCGCGGCTGATTCAGGGTCTGCTCGTAGCACTGAAAGCCTGGGGCGCCGGCAGCCCGTTTCTCGGTACTTGCGGCACGCATGGCTCAATGTAACTATCCAGTTATTGGGGCTGTCGAATATACTATGGTTAGCCGTTTATTGGTTTTTGCGCAGGCATTGACGCCCAGAAAGACGTTTTAGGGTCGTATGGCCGCCAGGGCTTACGCAAAGCATTGATCTGGCTCAATTAATCTGCAGAAAGGCCTTCAGGCGCACCATGAGCACTGATAGTGTATTTAAAAAGAGAATGCCCAACATGAAATTAGTAGCGTGGTCTTTGCTGGCGATCAGCCTTGTGTCGACGGCAGCGTCAGCAGAAAACATCATCCGCATCAGTGCGCCGATCAGGGCTGTAGCGGGCGAAGGCCCCGAGGATGCCTGGGTGCCTGCCAATCCGCTCACGTCCGAATGGGAATTCTATGGGCTGCTGAACTGCGATTTCACGCCTACCGACGATGATCTTCCGCTGGGCGAATTCAATCAGACCAAAACCTGCAGTCCGCTCTATACCCGAAACTACCAGCCCAGGGAGTACAATACCGTTTCGCACAAGTACCGCAATGTCGGAGAGCTTGAAACCGAGGAACGTTATGACCCCCGCGTCGTCAAGCCTGTCTCCAAGGGCGAATGCCGCTACGACGTAAGTCCGGGAGGAAGAGGCAACTTCTGGCAAACCGGGGCCAAGACCGGAGGAATGGTGACCTGGAGTTGGGAGAACCAGGCCTATGAGATATACGACGGCTACATTTCGTACACGGATGTGAACGGCACCTGGAACCGGGGCAGGTTCATGGAGAAGGCTGCGGATGGCATAACTTCCCTGTATGCCACCTGCAAGGTTGAGTACGAGCCCTGGTCAGGCTGAAGACGGGGTCTACACCCTGTTTGACCTGGCCATCCAGTGCTTGTTGTGCCACCAGCCACTGCCCTTTCGCGGGTAGAGGCTGTCGTAAACATGATCGACCCGCAGCGAGCAGGCGTCAGCATGCTTGATCAGCCCCTGGGTGGGTGCCATGGCGCCACAGCAGGGGCACACCAGGCGATCGGTGGTGTACACCCCGTCTGCGGGCCTCGCCTTGGTCACCCGCTTGATGCCATTGCCCCTGAGCCTCGGGCCTCTGGGGATCGCCAGCTCCGTGCGGCCAGGGCCGCCATGACGCGTCAAGGTGACCTTGCCTTCAGCGACCAGCCGCTTGAGGTCATCATTGAGTGGCAGGCCCCCTTTGCAGTTGACCCACCGGCCATCCACCGAGAACCGGATGATCCGCAGGAGGAACTCGCGGCGCAACTGACCCGCTGTCAGCCTATTGCTCATTTCGATTCACCATGGCCACTCTCCTGTTCAACCTCGACACCCAAGAACTCCGCCCACTTCTGGGCTGATTCTAAGGCATATTCAGGGTTCTCGTGGTAGACCGGGGTGATCCGCCCGGTGTTGTCCCAGATCTTCGCATCTGACGCCCTGGACGCATTCTCCAGGGTCACCCAGTGCGTCGTCCGGTGGCTCTCCTTCATCTCTTGCACGAACACCCGGAAGCGAGGCTTGGGCACCGCCAGGAGGTTGACCGGGATCAGGGCTGCTTCTTGAAGCGCATCGCTGGCGATCGCCACCGATTTGGTGTCTTCCGAGGTGCGCCGTACACTCAGCAGCGCCTTTTCCATGCGCTCGATCCGCTTCAGCGCCTGTTCAAGCTCCGCCTGGGTCTTGGCTAGGGTTTGCTGACCCTTCAGCACGCCGCCACGCCAGCTCGCCCCCATCAAATCCTGCAAGCCAAACTCGTGCTCGGTCAGCGTCTCACCACCGTTGGCCCACCATTGCTCGAAGGTCTGCTCGATGCCTGACTCAAGCTCGTCGCCAACGTATTTTTCGACCCGCTTCAGGAAGTGCCAGGCGATGCTGTGCTCGGGGAAGTTGAAGGGCGAGGCTGGGTCATTGGTGCTGGCGGCTGCCAGAAGCTCCTCAGCCGAGCGGTAACGATAGGGGTGCAGGAACAGCTTGTCCCCTTGGCGCAGCGGGCTGCCGTTGTTACCCAGCAGGATCTCCACGAACAGACCCTCATCCCCCTGATCCACCTCGCCCACTGGCATGTTCCATTGGTGAGCGCCCAGACTCCAGCCCAGACTCTGCAAGCGATGCTCGAATTGCTGCTGCGCGGCGGCAACCTGCGCCACCAATTCAGGCTTGCTGCTGTCAGCGGCCAACGCTGCAGCGGTTTGCCACAACTGCGGGTGGAAGATGTCCAGGTGCGCCGCATCATAAAAACGCGCAACCCACTCAGGTTCATCCCTGATGACTGCAAGACTGGCAAGCGTGTTGAGCAGCTGGGTGCTGACAGGGTTCATGATCAAGGCCTCGGGTAATTTACCGAAACCTTAATTGCCATTATGGCAATTGTCAATATATCAATAACCTAAGAGGCTTGTATTTGAAGGGGCGCAGACATATCGGTATATTGAATTAATTTGAAATTTTGTTGAGCGTTCTTCATGAAAAAATCACTCCTGACCTTAAGTTTTCTGGTGGCTGTCGGCTTCCCAATGGTGGCTGTCAGCGACAATGTCATTCGCATGACCGCCCCTATTCCCCCGTCGCCGCTGCAGGATACCTGGGTGCCGGCAGAGCCCACCGTAGGCAAGTGGACAGTGACCACGTCCAGTGGGTGCGTGGACAGCCCAGCGCGTTACTCGCTGCGGGCTGGGGACACGGTGCAATACCAAAGCTGCAATGCGGTGACCAGTACGCGCACCATCCAGCCCCGTGAATACAACCCCAAGCAGGCCGCCTACCGGGATGCTGGGCCAAGCACCACCGAAAGCAAAACCAGTAGCACCTTGAACCAACCGAGGTACCTGACCTGTCGGTACAACATCAATGGCAGCCCAGTCTCGGAATGGTTTTCAAATGGCAATGGTGCAACCAGAGCCACATTCAATGGCGTGGCATTGACGGCTCCACCCAAAAATCAGTATGAATATGTCACGGGTGGGCGTACCTATATCATGGGTGCTACGATGCAGGCCCAAGGTGGTAGTGGCAGCCAATCGTTTTCACAGAATGTGATCTGCCAGGTACAGCCCGACGTGGGCTAAAGTGATAACCCGTGCGGCAGGATTAACGGCAAGGATTTCGACATGAGCAGTAATTTCTCCAAGGTCGTGTGCTTCGACATGGAAATGTGTTGTTGGGAGGACAAGCGCCAGCTGGGGGAGATCATCTCCATCGGCCTGGTTGAGCTTGACCTCGCCACCGGGCAGACGCATCGCGAGGCGCATTACTACGTCAAGCCGGTGCGTGACCGGGTGTCGCCCTTCTGTGAGGGACTCACCGGGATCACTCAGCGCATGGTGGATCGCCAAGGGCGAGCGCTGCAGGATGTGATAACGACCATCACCAAGGGGTTCGGTGCGCGCCGTCCTTATGTCGCCTGGGGCGATGATGCCGCCTACCTGGCCCGAGAATGCCGCAAGCGTGGCTTTACCAGCCCGTTTCACCTGTCCGTTGATGCAGGCTTGCTGTACCGTATCAAGAAACGCAGCAGTGAGAATGTGGGGCTGTCGCAGGCGCTCCAGCGGGCTGGTGCTGAATTTGAAGGCTTGGCGCATAATGCGCTGGTCGACGCCAAGAACCTGGCTACACTGATCGTGAGAGCCGAGCTTCTTTGAAGACTTGAAAGGGAGGTAACTGTGGGTGGCAATGCATTGAAGGCGTTCGGCGCCAAGCGTGTCGAGAGTACAAGAGCGAGGGCAATCGGGGCGACCGTCTGTGCTGCGCTGGACAAAATGCTCGCGGACGATGGCTTTGCGCTGCAATCCCACCTGATCCGGGCCTACCGCAGCAAGGTTGACTACGGCGACCTGGACATTCTGTTGCCCCAGGAATTCGTCGACCGCAATGGCCACAGGCCCCTCGTGGAGCGCCTGCAGGGCGCCCTGGGGGGCGACTGGCCCTTTGTGGAGGCCTACCCTGGCGCGCCAGCCTTTCACACCGCCATCGCGCTTGAGGAAGGCGGCAGCCTGCAGGTCGATTTGATGCCGGTGCCAAGCGAATGCTTTGCGTATGCCCAAAGCTTTTATGCCTGGAACGACCTGAGCAAGTTGTTCATCATCCTGGCGCGCCAGATGAATGGCCTGCGCTTTGGCAATGATGGCTTGTCGCGCTCGGTGAAGATCGATGGCCGGGTATTGGGCGTGGTCACGTTCACGCGGGATTTTGATGAAGCGCTGACGTTCCTCGGCTATGACGCGGTGCGCTACAACCAGGGTTTCGACACCCTGGAAGACATGTTCGAGTTCGCGGTTTCCAACCCCCGGTTCAATACCAGCATGTACCAGCTGGAAAACCGCACCAACCGGGGCCGAGGCCAGGACAAGAAGCGGGTCACCTACCAGGCCTTCCTGGCGTGGATGAAAGACCGCGACCTGCCGGAATACGACTGGGCCAGTGATTCAACGGATTGGCTGGAGCTGGCGCTGGATCACTTTGCCGGTGCCCGTGAGCAATACACCGCCCTGCTGGCGTCCAAAGACCAGTCCGAGCTGATCAAACAGCGCTACAACGGCGAGGTCGTGGCAAGCCTGACGGGTCTGAGCCGCATCGAGCTCGGTGCGTTCATGAAGGCGTTCAAGAAACACGTCGGTGAAGAAACCTTCACTGCTTGGCTGGGCGAGGCCACTGCTGAACAAATAAAAACGGCTGTTCAGCAATTCCACGCCCAATATCTGCCAATTTCGAGTCAAGAGTCAGAAGGCTTGTCGCGGTAATCCAAGGTCAGTCAATTGTTGATGCAATTGACTGATTTTTATAGATAATTTACTATCCCCTCCCCTCTGCAAGGAATCATAATTCCATGGATGCTGTCGCCAAAGAAAAGCTGGATAACAAAATTGTTTTCTATCGAACAGGCTGGTTCCTGTTCATGGTGTTGATTGTGGGCCCGGCGTGGTTTGTTGCCCCCAGCATTGAGGGCGTGCCATTTGCCAAGTCGGTGGGCATTGTTCAGAGTGGCCTTTTGATCGACCTGCACTTCCCGCAGTTCCTGGCCTCCCTGGTGTCCCCCTTTGTAACCTTCCTGGCGACCTTTATCCCCGGCAGCAGTTCGCTGCTCTTCCTGGCGCTGGCGATGGTGTTCTCGCAGGGCGCTCTGGTCTGTACGTTCCTGCTGTTCGCCCTGGTGCAGCCGCCAAAATACGACGACATAAGAACCCGTCTAGACCCTGACTGGCGCGCCAAAGAGAACGCCGGGGTCATCAGCGGCCCCAAGATCAGGCCCATCCGCTTCGCCACCTTCATGTGGTTCTTGCTGATCTCCTCGCTGGTCGGTGATATTTTCTACGGCTTCTACCGCAACCCTATCGCCGATAACTACGTGGGTGAAGTCTTCCTCGTCGATGGAAACAAGCGGAAAATCCCCATCAATGCGCAGATCAAGCTCGACGTGCTGGATGAGGGCAAGATTTACGATCGCAGGCCCGGTGTGCATGGCCGTGCCTTCCACATCGAGTTTTCCGGAAGCGGTACCAAAACCCTCAAGGGCATGGGTATCAGCGATGAGCTGTTTGCCGACAAACAACAAAGCCAATCCTACCGCTATGGCACCTGCGAGGTGAATTCGTCGGGCACGGAAGGCCCACGCGGAGGCTTCCTGCCTCACACCTGGTTCATCCAATCGTCCTGGTACAAGATGGGCAAATCGTATGGCCAACAAGTCACCTGCCCAGAAAAACTGCATCTGAGCATTGAGGACTTCGACACCGTCCAGTTTGGCATTTCCGGGGTGAGCAAGAACCATGTCGTGGTCGCCCAGCTCAAGCGTAAAACCCGCCTGAGCCCCATCCAGAAAGGGATCATGCAGTCGCGGTATAACGACGACCCCGACCGCTACTTCAAAGGGTTCTGATTCGCACAAAATACACTGACCCACGGCCAGCCGTGGTTCAAGGTGGCGAACTCCTAAGCGCATGGTCTGATCCAGGACTGTGCGCTTTTTCATTTCCGGCGCGGCCTTCAGCAAGCATTGATCGTTGCTGCAGTGGCTACCCGGCAGAGTGGCAGGGCAGTCTTGGCGGCCAGGCATGCAGAAGCCTCCAGGCGCTGGAGCTGGAGGCTGATCAATTTGTAAGAAAGTCTGGGCAGCCAAGTGCAGGCGCTATCACCTGCAGAGCATCAGGCTGGCGTCCTCAGTCGCCGACGTAGTCACCCATCACCAGGGTGCCGTCCTTGAGCTCAAAGACGAAGTAGGCGATCTGCCCATCAGCCGGGTCGAAGTCGAAGGTGCGCACCCAGGCGATGTCGGCATGGGCCACGGGAATACGCGCCTCGCCATTGAGGCGGAACGGAGTCGCGGTGTCGCCGTAGCGATGATAGAGCTCGCCATCAACAGGTCGGGTCTTGGAGACACGCTTCCAGTTCTTGGCGTTGTCGAGGCCCGCATAAGGGGCTTCAGGGGCATCAGCGGGCATGCCGAAACGACCCCGCTCAAGCCCAGGATTATTGCGCTGGAAATTGACGACGAACGCCTTGCAGTCGGCAGTGGATACTTTGCTGGTCACAGGTAGTCCTCGTCAGTAGCTCTACAGGATGAGGTAAAGGCCGAACACAAAAATACGCCAGCTAGCCACAGAAGGGAAGTCTAAACCCGCCAGCAAACACCGGTATTTTACGAAGCCGGATGAATTTTCGCGGAAGCTCTGCCGGGGCTCTCACACTCAAGCGCAATGGAGAGGAACAGCTGCGAGTGCTTGGCATAGACTTCGGTGCGATACGCCCCGCCAGCGCTGATGAGCTTGTCGTGTTGGGGGCTTTCGCACAGGGCCAGCAAGGGTTTGGAAAACAAGTCCACCATGTGCGTCACCTTTGCCGAATCCTGAGTGTCGATTGACGCTCGATCAACGTCGACATGGATTTTCAGGGTGAAGAATTCGCCCTCGGCGACGGCTGAATCCAGGTCGAGAGCAGGGCGGGCTTTTGATCGCAAAGCTTCGTTGTACGCCTGGGCCTGGAACGCCGCCTCCTGGCAGGCCACCTCCTTCCCGGCAGGACACTGGGCTTCAGCCGCTTGAGCGGGGGCAATGGCGAATAGCCCCAGCGAGAGTCCCATGACGAAGATTTTCCCTTTCACTGCCCCGTCCTCTATTTTAATGACCTGTCTGGAGCCAGATCATACCCCGCCAGGGATGGAATCGGGGAGCTTTTCGTTGAGTATGAGCTTAGCTGCCGTTTCGGTGCAGACATCAATGATTTCCTTGGTCGCAGCCTGACCCGCCCTCCGGCCCTCGGAAATGCACTTGCTCGCCCACGCACTGCGCAGCTCATTGGCCGAGGGTGGTGGCTCTGGCGGGCCACTCACGAACGAGCCGATGAAGAAACAGCCAAACACAAAGCCAATGGCCAGGCCGATGCCAAACCCTTTGATCATGGTCTTGCTCACCATTACATCTCTCATAAAGCTCTCCAAATCAGCATGCCAGGCGTCAGAACTGACCGTCTGTGTCGCCAGCGGGCGTGTTATCACGGGATGCGCCAGCGACGCTCGGAATCACCTGATTCAGCGGGATGACCTTCAGGCTCTGTTCCGTACAGTTGTTGATCGCGTCTGGAGGCGTCGGGTAATTCTGCGGCGTGGCTCGTTTGATGCACTCGATCGTCCAGTCGCTCCTCAGCTGGTTGATCTCGACCACCGGATTGACCGGTACTTCAGGCCCCATGAACTTTGCACCAATGGCCAGGCCTGCGCCGACACCAATAAGCCCCCAAAGCCAGGGGCTGCTCCAAAACGAATCACCCATAGAAAACCTCGTTCACACAGTAGTAGTTAGTTGATGCCACCGGGTTTCCAGCAGGGCCAGGTAGACCTTGGGATCAACCCCGTCATAGGCACCGATCGAAAACCCATCGTTCACTTCCACCAGCGCGGTCTTGCCGCTGGCCAACACCCCAAAATCAATGGCGTAACTGATAGGTGTGCCAGGACGAGCAGCCATCAGGGCCACCGCTTCCTGCACCACCTGCTCATCGACACCGTGCGCGCCATCCCCGTGGTACAGAGCCTTGCCCTGGATTTGATGGCAAACCACATAGTACCGCCATTCGCTCTTCCACTCGCAGACTTCGCTGCACCACACGGGTTCGTTGCGAGGAATTCTGTCCAGGCGCCAGTCAAAGCCGTCTCTGACCACCATGCCGGTAAAGCGCTTGGTGCGTTTCGAGGGCTTGGCGAACAGCGGTGTACCCTTCACCACTTCCTGGATAACCTCATACAGCGTGGATTGCCAGACGAAGCGGTGCAGCAGGTGGCTCAATGCTTCGGGATAGCAGTTTTCCTCGGGCATCGGGAGCTTTCGCTGGCGCAGTGCAGCTTTGACGAAGTCCAACGTACCCACCACCAGCGGTGCGGTGTCGGTCATTACCCGGTCGCGCTGAAGCTGTGACAGCGCCGCCAAGACAAAGGGCTTGCCCTGACTTTTCAGCGCGTCGACGGCCATCTGCGATTCCTGGCAGAGCTTGAATCCTGATTTATGCTCGATGACTGCGGCCATGGTCTCCACCCTGGGTAAATGAATTCGAAATTGAGATCATTGCCATTGAGCCAATATATCACGTAATCGAGTATGCGGTGATTCCTCCGCGCAACAAGCTCAGCTGCCGCCATCCTCGGTCGAGGGGTGGAGCATCGACGCAGACTTGAAGATCCCTTGCCGCACCATCTCCTGGCCCCGGTACATCGAGTCGACGTCCTTGAAGCCGACGCGCACCCAGTGCTGCTGGCCATTGACCAGGAGTCGCAGCGTGTGGCCCTGTTCGTCCAGGCCAAAGGTCAGGAACGTGACTTCCTGCTCGGGCGGGTAGAACTTGGGGTTGGGCAAAATTTCCTGTTGCTGATCGGTCTCGGCCTTGCTCATGCGGCGTCTCCCCGGTAACTCGAAGCGAGGCCTATTTCAAGCCATCGCTGCTGACCCTGAATGATTGATGGCTGAAGCCTGTAAAGTGGCATGCTCAACACTTCCAAAACTGGGCGCTCAAGGGCACCAGCGCGGGCAAATCTCATCCATCCAATCCCAGCACAGCGCCATGACCAGGCCATAGCGCAGTACGCCTTCCCGGCTACAGGCATGGAGCATGCAACGATCCTGCTCGTCGAATTTCCAGTTGCTGCAGCCATCCCATTTGACGGAACCACTCAAGTACACCTCGGCCTGATCCAGGGTTTCGACGCAATCAGGGCTGGTATGGGATCCGGCTCGTTGCCAGAGCGGCTTTTCACTGCTGCTATCCTCGAAAGCCACAATGTCGTAGATGGAAAACTCGACATAGTGCTCATAAGCATAGGCCACCACGGTAAACCGCAGGGCTGGGTCGTGGCGTATGTGCCTGACCGGCGTGTTCGCGTCCGTCATAAGAAATCCTTTTGGATTGAATTGACGTGAGATAGTACTCGAAATCCGGGGTCATTGACCATTGCTTGCGCTTGACCCACCGGGGATTGCGACCTAGGCTGGCGCACCTGACATTGGGAGTGCCTGGCATGGAACGAATTGCATTCATTAAGACGGGATGGGCCGTCGATTACCGGGGCGAAGAGGTGGTGGGCCGTCACCAGCACATCAACCGCTACGCGGAGGCGCACGAGCGCTTCAACTTCCTTCAGGCACCGGATGGGCGTTACTACGCGTATGTGCACCCTATCGGCCCGCACTTCTCACCGCCGCGCCCCCTGGAAAGTCGTGGCTGGACATTGATCTTTGTCGCCGCCCGCGATGGCGACGGCCCGATCACCGTGGTTGGCTACTACGAGAATGCCACCTTTGAACGGCAGTTCACCGATCGACCCGAGTATGGGACGGTACCATTCCCGCTCGATGCTGATGGGGCCCACTTCAGCTACGTGGTCAGTGCGGACAGGGCGACCCTCATCCCCCTGGAAGATCGGCAGATCGAGGTCAGCGGCGACCACATGAAGCGCACCCCGGTGGTGTACGTGCGGGGCAACCGCGATGAGCAGAATCAGCCCTGGCGCGAGGAGCTGGCCAGCCTGGCCGAGCGCATCGTAGGAAGCCAGCCTGACAAGGCCAAGGAAAGACCGCCATTTCTCAAATTCCCGGATGCCGAGCACCGAAAAAAGGTGGAGCTCGCGGCCATGCAGCACGCCTACACGATGTTCGACAGCGAGTATGACATTGGCGACGTCTCCAGCCTGAACCTGGGGTTCGACCTGCTGTTCAGCCACAAAGTTACCGGCGAGCAACTGCATGTCGAAGTGAAGGGCACCAGCATGGATACGCCCCACTTCTTCCTGACCCGCAATGAGTACAACTACCACGAGAACCCGCGCTGGCGGTTGTTTGTGGTGACCGGGGCGCTGGACAAGCCGGTTGGCCACCTCCTCGACTACGACGAGGTCTATGAGACGTTTGACCTGACGCCGTTCGCCTATGAGGGCGTGGCAAAGCAAGGGCTTTGAGCGGTGGCGGGCGCCAGCGTGCCGGCGCCCCACCCTTGGCGAAGGGTCAACGCTATGGACGATCGCACAAAGGTGCGGTCGTCTCATGCACGGTCTCTTCAATCAGGTTTGGATGACATTGGCCGGAAGTCTGGCGTGGAACGGGCATCAGGTTGGCTAACAGGGCCTGGGCGCTTGCAGTAAGCACCCCGTGCCGACCGCCCTCAAGGTTTTGGGGACTCCTGCTGCTCTTCAAGGGCCTTTCGGCGAGCGCGATTCTGATCACTGATGGCCAGGTTGCGGGCAAAGTAGGCAGGCCCGTCAAACAGCTGGACACCGCCTTTGATCGCGCTGACGATGGCTTGAATATGCCCCAGCAACTCATCCAGCTGCGGCTCCAGCAGTTTGCGAATGATTTCCGCCGCTTGGTGTTCGTCGCCCGGCAGGCAATAAGCCTCGTAGACCGGGATCAGCATTTGAAAGCGATTGACGGGCTTCAGCAGCCTGGTTTTGGCGATCCGCTGATTGTCGACGGTCTTGTACATCTTGTCGGTTTCGTAGGCTGGCACCTCCTCCATTTTGAAGGCAAGCTTGGCCTCAGGCTCGTCGCCCGGCATCGTATAAACGTTGCTGACCTTGATCAGCACCTTGTCGAAGTCTTCCGCTTTCATGAAGCCTCACCCAATCTGCAAAGCTGAGTCGTCCAATATACGCTCAAACGATCGATTGGCAAGCCTCAGCAACGCGGGATCCGCCCCCTCACCCCCAGGGAAATAGGTCTTCAACAACGACTGGAAGACACTGGCTTGCGAGCGAACGTGGTAGTCATCGCGCAGGGCGGTGATGCCCTTGCAGATAAGCTGAGTCATGCCCTCGACCGTGGCGCGATCACCGGACAGGATGCTGGCGCGCAGCGCCTGCCCTTGCTGGCCGTTTTCGAAATGGCCATTGCGAAGGATCATGGCGAGCACGGCAGGATGCTCCAGGGCCTCGACCGAAAAGGTCGAATTGGCGCAAAAATCGCTGATGGGTTTGAAGCTCAACAGCTCGCCCACGATCGGCGCGCTGCGCGAGCGGGCCAGGGCATCCCGCAGGCTGTACTGGTAATCCACCCAATCCCACAGGTGCTCGGCCACCAACCGCACCGACTTGGGATTGAAGTGGCAATCCCCCTTCCACTCCAGGTTCATCGACACCTTGCGCTCGGGCCCGCAATTGAGCTCCTGCACATCCACCGCCAGGGGCCCCGAGGCGCCGCACAGGCGCTCCAGCACCTCCGGGTCTGCCAGGCCACCATTGGCGATCAGGAAGTTGGCCTTGAACAGGTCGCGTGGGGCGCACTCCGCCAACACCTCCAGGCTGCGGTTTACCGCGATATTGACAGGCTTGGCGCCAGGCGCGCCGATCAGCGAGTCGTGGATGGCCAGCCCGAGAATGTCGCGCATCGAGGCCCGCTCTCCGAAGTCGAATCGGCAAGCAACAGCCTTCTCCAGGTCGAAGTCATCGGCGTGGATCTGGGCGTTGAACTGCTTTTGCAGGTTGTACCAGGTAAGGCTCATTGTTGTTATTCTCCAGGGTTACAGCCCAAGTTGGATTTCAAGGCGAGCGGCCAGTTTGTCGGATTCCGGGTGACGGTCAAAATAGCCGTCGACCGCCTTGGCCGGCAGGTTGTTCAACGCCCAGGTGAGGCGCTTGCCAGATAAATTCTTGAACAAGGTGTCAAACTGCACGGGATTGTCGATGAAATGCTGCATCAGTGGCGCCGGATCCATGCTGAAGCGATGATCCCTCAGGCTTCGAAACTCATGCGCCTTTGGCGCCAGTAGAAGATCCAGTTTGATCGTGCGAAACCTCGGATGATTGGCCATCCGGTCTAGCACCCTTTCGACGATACGCGCCTTGGGCTCTGGGTTCTTCAAGTATTGGGCGCTCAGGTCGCCCCAGCTCTTCAGGGCACACACAAACATCAGATAGCGCGAGGGAGTGGCGCGAAAGCACGCTTCTGCAATGGCATGACTGAATGCGGTGTGGAACGTCTCATTGTCAATCTCAGGGCGCAGCAAGTGGAGACATTGGAATACGTCCGCCCCCCATTGACTGACCCCGCTGAGGGCATAGAAGCTTTTGCGCCAGCAGTCTTCGTCATGGCCCAGCGCCACGTCGCGAGCCAATTCAACCCTTCGTCTGGACACAGGATCACGCCCAGCCCAAAGCACTTCGATGCAGTCATGGGGGCTGTATTGGGTGTAGGTCTGGGAATTGAGGGTCATCGACTCACGACTCAGTGTTCAATATTTCAATAATACCGGCTGAGAAGGCCGGCACGAAAGCCCCTGTGCACCCCATTGCGTGTTGTGGGCGCGCAGCCGCCACGGCTATCATGGGATTATTCGCCTTGGCCAGGACGCATGCGTTTTCACACAGGGCACACCGCACACCCCGGAGCATTACCCGTGACCTGCATCGTACTCACCAATGGTCTTGTGCACCTCAATCCCGATGACTTCAAGTTCACCGACCCGGATCCGGAGAATGCCGCACCTGGCTTTCGGCATGAACAGATGCTCAATGGCTTCATGCAGCGCCAGGCGCAGGAAGCATTGAGAGTCTTCGCCAAGAACAATACCTCACTCGATGAGATCTTTTCTTCCATGGAGCTTGATTGGCGCACGCTCGTTCATAAAGAGGATTACTGTCCTGCTGAGCTATCCCTGTTGCGCAAAGACATTGAGGCCAGCAAAGAAGACATTGTGGGTATGAACTTCGCCATGGCGCTGTCGATCCCTGCACCTGACTATGAAAGACTGCTGGCTTATGCTGATTCCATTTGTCAGGGGACGCCTGGAAATACCGTAAGAAAAGTCATGGAGGAAGCGAGCTTTCCTCTCCAGGATTACAACCTGCTCAACCTGTACAAGATCCTGAGAAGCCGCCCCACGGAAAAGTGGCAGTCTGGCGCGACCAATCCGAGCTATCACAAGCTGGACTTGCTCAGGCTGGCGATTGCCTGCGACGATCCGGCCATGACCCGGCGCCTGGAATGCCTCTTTTACGATAACGAAAAAATCGACATCGAAGTGGCCGAATTGCTGGCCGAAACGCCATTCGATGCATTGTCGCAAGTCAGGTTCGAGCACGCCTGTGGCAAGCCAATGTTGATGACTGAAGTCAGGGCCAGGATCAGGCTCCAACTCGCCGTATTTGAAGATGAGCCCGCCTTGCATGCTGTGCGCGTTCGCCTGGAACCAGGCAGGATGGGTGATGAACCTGATATTGGCTACGCCAGCGAAGAAGGCTTCAAGAAACCCCTAATTGACAGGGCCTTGCACCATCTGCCGCGTTACCAGGAGTACCTGGCGCAAAACCCGCGTGGCGTGATGATAGACCTGTGCACCACCCTCAATCGCGCCAAAGCCCCTGCTTGCAACGCCCGCAAGTCCGTCCTCAGCCGGCTGATCACCGACCTGCAAACCCATGGCATTACCTTCAAGGAGGTGGTAATTCGAGGCCTCTGTGGCAAGTCTGATGCCGAATATCTGGACAGGCTCGATCAGCCGGGTGGCGGTTACATCGACTGCATTCGTGAGTTGCTGCAGGGTAAGCGCCATAAGGACTACCCGCTCAAGGCATTCCTGGTCTCGGAAATGCTCAAGCAGCTGCCCACCGAAGACATCTTGATGGCGGCGCGCAATGACCAGGAGCTATCCAGTGCCCACAAGGCGACTGGCAACCCGATTTTTCTGGAACGCCTGAGCAGCCAGGGCATTGAGTCGCACCTTTCGGAAAGTCTGGGTCTTTGAGGACAAACACCATGCCTGCCAATCATACCGCCGCCTTTACCTACCAAAATGGCATGACCATCCTGGGAATCGCCGAGCCTCACATGCCCGATGACTACATCTCGGATCAATTCACTGGGCTCGAAGTATACTCCAGCTTCCTCGACGGGTCGGTGCAACTGAATGCCCAGGCCGCCCTCAGGCGCTGCATGCAGCGCGGCCAGAGCTTCAAAGAGATTTCCGAGGAGATGGGGGCAGAAACCCGCGACTACACACAAGACCATATCATCAACTGCAACATCGCCTACGCCCTGAGCATTCCAGCACCTGACTGGAATGCACTGTATAGGTACGGCAGAGCAATAGGCAGAGACTATGATAACGAATTCCTTGACTTCAACTATATGCTCCGGGAAGTCTGCTTCATCAACCTGGCCAACACGTATGCCGTTATCCTCGGCGCCGATGACTCCAGTCGAAGCGATTTGCTGAAAGACCTTGCCTTCGGCGATGTCGATGTCATGAGATTGGCCCTGCTGTTTGATGACGAAGACACGGTGCGCCAGCTATCCCAGCGCGCCAAGTCTCAGCTGCTTGCCAGGGCCACCATTGATCGCAACCTGGCGATCTTCAAGTTCGACCCATTCTCCAGGGTCAGGGTGGCCATGGGCGTTTCAGAGGCCATGTCGATGGGAGAGCTGTTCGAACGCACCACCAATCAAATCCTGGCCATCGGCAAGGCCGAAGAACTGGGTTGCAAATTTTTTGACAAGAACTCCTCCCAGCAGTATCGGATGGCCCCCGAACACCTGCCTGTCGCAATCAAGTGCTCAGCAAGCGGCGTCACCTACTGGAAACCGAGCACAGGGCTTCTGCGCACGAAAGACCTGGCGATCGATGGTGTCGACCAAAAGCTGCATCAGTACCCTCAGTTCCCCCGATTCCTTGCGCATTTCAAACACGAGGTTAGTGAACTGATCGCCACAACGGTAGGTGCCGAGATTTACTTTATCCCCCCTGAATTCAACGGCATCCTGGCATCGATCGCCAAGGCCATGGATCAACAAGGCATGAGCATGCAACACTACTTCATGAAGCATTGCGCCTCGCTTTCCCCTGGGGAAATCCTGGACATTCTCGACCGAGAGGCTTTCACTCGCCCCCAATACCTAGGGGCGCTGTTGAAACACAATGGGTCTGAAAAACCACAAAATGTCAACAAATCCAGTTTCCTGATACTGGCGGAGTCTGCCGAGGCATTCAAGGGCCTGGATTTGAATGATGATCAATTGAACACGCTCTACAAACATTTTCCGGATAAAGCGTTTCTGGAAAAAATGTCCGATCAGGGAGTTGAGCGCCAGCTGGGCGTTGATTTGGGTCTCTGAGTTCGTTAGAACGGCAGGTCTTCGTCACTCAGCTCGCCCGTCCAGGTCATCAGGTGATCCGGCAATCGATCGGCTTGTGACTGGCGTATCTTCTCCTGCTGCATGTGATCCAGATGACGCTGGAAGAACGGGAGCTGCAGCACACTGTTGGCCCCCTGTGGCGCCTCGGCATCGAAATGCTTGCCGTCGAGCACGATCCACTCATGGTGCCTGAAGGCGTAGAACATGCTCTGCGCTTGTTCATCGAGGTCATCCAGGGTGATGGTCGGCGGGATCGGCCCCGTTGCCCAGAGCGCCCGCAGATGCTCCTTGTCGAACACGAAATCATCGCCCGGCACTTTGCTGATCAGATCCCCGAAGCGCACCTGCCCCACTCCGATTTCGAACAGATTCACCTTCGAACACAGATCGTTGTAGACATCACTGATGAAGTCCCTGGCCGTTCCCCAGCGAGCAACCCCATCCACGATTTCCTTGGCATTTCGGGCGGATTCACCCCCCAGCCAGTTTTCGACAACTCGCTCAATACTCTGAGTCAGTTGTTGTACATTGTTCATTACCCACTCCGACAAGCTGTTTTAACCAGTATGCCCACGGAGTGTTGGTATATTGAATATAAGCAACGGTCTTTGTTGCCAAAATGTGACCTGCCCCTAAAGGCCAAGATCCTCGGCCAACTTACTTTCCAGCTGGCGCTGATTTAAAAAGGGCTCCAGCGTCTTCATGTCATACGTCGCCAGCAGGCGCCTCAAGGCACTTGCATTGACGCCCTTTAGGAACTGCACTTGGCCGGGGTTGGCGTTGATGAACTGGGTGGCCTCTGCCACAAACAGCGGCGTGGCCGCCCTTTCTGGCCACTCCTTGGGACAGAATATGGCAAACGCCGGCACCTTGGATTCTGGGACAAAGTGAGCAGATCGCTCATTCAACACCGCGCACGACCGCGTAATGAAAAGCTGAAGGTCAATATCGACGCCTTTACTCATGAAGTATTTCGCACAGCTTGTGAGCTCAACCATGAGCCCGGCGACGTGCTTGTTGCTGCAATACCCCAGGTAATCCAGTGCGCCTTGCTCAATGCGGCTCCACTGGTTGACGGCTGAGCGGCTCGGGTGCATGAGCACCTGAAAGGACATCAAATGCGTCACCCAGTTACCGGCGTAACTCAGCGATGCGAAGATGCTGTCCTTTACTTCCAGGGGTACAGGTTTGAAAGCCTCCGTGGCCACCAGGTACTTGAACGCGGTATCCGCGAGCCAGTTCTTGGCCACGTCCTTGGACTGCCCCTTAACCCAGGCCAGCGCATACATGCCAAGCAGGGTTGGGCACAGCGCACCGTCCTGCTGGCTGATGCTTGCCAAATCCGGGGCGTGCGCGTGAGCCAGCTCCCACTGTTGTTCAAAATCGCTCATGGTGCTTGTACCAGTAGTTGACCCAAAGCCTCACCTTCAACCCCACGCTCATCACCCTGTGCAACCTCCAGCAGATGATAGCCCCCCGTCACGCGATCCAGGTGGATCATGCCCAATTCCTTGCCGCTGACGCCATAGCGATAAATGACCTCATGATCGTTCTCGGACTCCAGCCAGTAACAGAAGCCTCCTGCAGGAGCGCCCTCGGGCAGCTTCTCGCCGTTCCACTCGATGTCGTAGGTCGATGCCTCGGTCAACTTGATGCCACGCCTTACACGGCGCCACAGGAGCTCCACGAGTGCTGCCGGAGTGGCCAGGCACGACACCGGGTGCTCCGGATGCTTTAGCACATCCCTGGCGCGCTTGAGCTCGGCACCGAAGAAGGCACCCACACGGGTCTCCAACAGCTTCAGGCAGCGGTACATCCGCAGTGGAAACTTGAACGCCACCGGCTCCGGATGGTTTTGAATCGCCGGGCCATCTTCGAACAACGCCGGGGCGATCGTGCTCAGATCCATCAGATGAATGCCGCTGGTGCCCCGTGGATTGCATTCGATCACGTAGACGCCCAGATCAGCTTGGGCCAGGTTTTGAGACAGCTCGGCGGTGACCCTGCCGTCATCGGTCTGGATGAAGTCGAAGGCAATCTGACCGGTGTAGTTGTGCTTGGCGATGAAGGCGCGGGTGAAGTTGGTAATGGCCTCGTTCTCCACCGGCTCCAGGTACAGCGCCGAGGAATGCTTGATCCGGTGCCTGGCGTGGTAGCAGACATGGCCGAGCATGCGCCCGTCCAGCGCAATGGCGTAGTTGCACAGCGACCTGCCGGTCAGCCTGCGCTGCTGCACCCATTGAAACGACACATCCAGCTTGGCTTGCTCGGCCAGGCTGATGTCGGTGATGATCTTGGCGCCGAACCGGGAGAACACTGGCTTGAGGATCGAGTTGAACGAGCGATCGACATCGGAGCGCTGGCGTATCAGCTGGGTTTCCGGGAATTTCACGGCGCGGGCAAAGCCCAGGGTCTCGAACACGGTGAACTTGTTGTGCAAGGTGGCCAAGAGCGCATGGTCGGCACAAAAGACCTTGCACGGCAGCTCATTCTTGAAGGCGCTGATGAAGAACACTTCCTCGCACGTCGGAATGATCAGATCCACCGCCTCGTTGAGGACGAGCTCGGTGAGGTCTTTGCGGAAACCCCAGAAATCCTGGGCGGGCGGCGCGACCTTGAAGAAGGCTGCCTTGAACGGGGCAAAGCGGCAGTAGGCCATGGCCATGCTATCGGCAAAGATGACTTCATGCTTGTCTTTGAGCGCAAGCGCCCAGTAGTAGGCGACGTAGGAGCGTGCGCCGGTAATCAAAATTTTCATGCCCTGCCCTCGAACAATTTTTGTTATTGGCCCAGAACCCTGGGTTTCGGCTTGCACCCACCCAGTGGTGGTTCGAAGCCGACTGCCACAGATCTTTCAGCATGGTAATGCGGCGTGGGTGAAAGTGAGCGCAAAATTGCACCTGGGCAAATGGCTTGAAGGTACTCTTCGGGGCTAACCGAGGCATACACGGGCGCATCTCGCCCACCTTCCGCGCTCACGCAAACGTCCTGACGCCAGGAGGGTATGAGCCCAGGCATGCACAACTGCACAGGGGATAAGGTGGAGGCATCAGTTACCACAAAGTTGCGGACGACGGCATCCGCCGAGGCATGAGATTGGAATGCCATGGCAGCCACGGTGGCCAACAGGCACTGGCGCACCCAGATTGTACCTTTTTTCATTACGCTGTCCCCATGACCCATTGAAGGTATTAAAACCAGCCTACGCACCACCCTATTATCATGGCAACGTACAGGGCGAATACTACCCCGCTTCCAATAAACATGAAAACCAGAATATCGGTCAGCACCAGCCAGGAGCGATGTTTCCACCATTTCGCCAGCAACACCGGGAACAATAACCCACCAACCGCCAATAGCAGCACCACCCAGAGCCACTCCAGGGGCATCAGCACGAGGTCTTTCAACAACGCGCCGACCTTCCAGGCGTTAGGGCTCATCAGTTTGCCCAGCACGACCCTGAGGCGCCCAGCGGCCTGTTCCGGCTGGGGTGAGGCTTCGACGGGCTGTTCGCCAGGATAATCGACCATGTTGTTCTTGATCGCCGACAGGCTGCGATCCGAGGTAAAGCAGAAGGTCTTGCGGTGGTCGACCTCGCTTTGCGTACACCAGGCCTTGAACGCGTCCGCTTGCAAGACGATCGCCTGGACGACGTCTGCCGAGGGGCATTTTCGCAATACATCGATAATGCGCAACCCAGTCTCGGCGAACGTTTCGTGGGCGAAAAACTGGCAAATCCGCTCCACCCGGCACCCCGGATCCAGCCGATCCCATAGGTCATGGAAATGCGGAACGTGCGTGACGCCGGCAAACTGGAAGGCGGGAATCATGATAAATTCTGAGCTCATGTCGACGATCGTGATCGACAGGATCGAACGCTCCTCGATTCTTGCCTTAACCTCCTGATTCGACATGCCGAGGATTTTCGCGGTCTGTTCAACGGTCAGCGTGCCGCCCACGGACTGCAGCGCTGTATCGACATTGTCCTCCCACGGCCACCACTCAAAAGCCTTTGCACACTCGGTCATGATGCCTTCTCCAGCAGGGAACGCCAGCGCATCACTGGCGAATGATGTTGTTGGGATATACGGTTTCAGGGGTTTGCAGCGCTTCGAAATAGTCGTGCAGCACTTTGATGATGCCAATGGAGGCCTTGGCCTGGGAAAGCTCCAAACGCTCGCAGAGGTGCTGCACCAAGAAGCGGTACAGCTGCCAAGTCTGGACGTCCGCAAATCCAGGCGTCAAGCGTCGCCGGCAGTAATCGTCGCCAAAAACAGCCGTGCCATTGATCAAGGAGATTTTGACCCCCAGCTCTCGCGCCAAAGCACTTTTGATCGCACTGGAGACCAGGCACGCCGCTTCAAAGCCAAGGTGACCCACCACATCGCCCTTGATGCTCATCAGGCGCTCGCGGGACGAGCTTGGATGCTTGCGCGTGGAAAACTGGAAGGGGAGCTTGGGAATGGGGCGTGCTGAAAGGCTGGCCGCATGACCTGCAGCGAGGGCGATCAGCACCAGGCTTTCATCCAGGTCGTGCGTGGTGGGCATTTCGCAGGCGTGGGTGACGGACTGAAACAACAGCGCGCCTGCTGGCCTGAGCGCAGCCTTGAATTGCTGGGTAGCTGTTACATGCTCTTCGATAAAGCGCTGAGCATCGGGCGCCAGCTCGGCGGCAACCATCGAATTGCCGTAGTGGTTGAGCATGACCTGCATCCACATGCACAGCACGGCGGGCTCAAATTTCTTGTGTGCAGCGGCCTGGAAGCCCAATTGCATCCGTCCGCCGCTCAGTCGCTTCAAGGCCAGGTAGGTAAAACTCATGATGACAGGTAACTCGGCAAGGGGTTGGCGCTGCCAGGCAGGCGTGCGCAGGGGCGCCCACTGTACCCGATGTCCAGGGTCAAAGCATGCCCACCATGGACAGAACCGCCACGCAGACCAGCCCCACATAGGCCAGGAAGAACCCTGTTGCCATTGAGGCCAGCCGCCTGAAGCCAGGGATCAACCGCATCCAGCTCCGACAGCTGCGGTATTGATAGACCAATGCTGGGTAGACCAAGCCCAAGGCCGCCCCCATCAACAGGCAATGTACATGGCCCCTGAGGCGCTGGAGGACATTTGGCCTCATGCCACCACCGCTCGGGGCAGCTTCGCCACCCTGCGCTGCTTGGCCAGCGGGTCATGGGCTAGTGCCTCGTGCTGGATGACCGGGGGAATCAGGCCACGGGACTGGTATACGTCGAGAATGATCCTGGCCATCTGCGGGTTGTCTTCAGGCTTGCTCCTGACGATCAGCCACTGTGGGGTTTTCTGTAGGATCTGGAACTGCTCGATGCTGCTTTGAAACAGCACTGCCCTGACCAGGAAGTCCGGGTACAGCGACACAATCTCGCCGGCTACCGTCTGGGCGTCGAGAATGTCGTCGCAGCGTCCCTCGACCTTGCGGATCTCCCGGAACACCGTGTTGCTCTCCGGGTTGATGGCCAGCACGTCATCGAGTTCATAGCGAATGATCGGCTGCGAGACCCGGCGAAAATCGGTGATCAGGGGCTTGAAGCGCGTCTTGGCTGCATCCAGCCACAACGGCTCGACATGCACCAGATCCTCATTGAGCTGAAAGACCCCCTTCTGCGTGCAGCCCAGGAAGCCCTCGGTCGCCTGGTAGATGTGTTCAGGCTCCACACCCCAGGCATTGCGCACCGCCTGGGCGGCGTCGTCATACAGGACTTCGGCGCAAGCGATGATGCGTTTGGGGGCAAAAACAAGGTGTTCGGCTTCTTGGGCCAGCAGCTTGAGCACCTGGCCGGGGGCGAAGATGATGTCCGGCTGGTACTGGTTCAGCTGCACCAGGTTGGCTTCCATGGTGTTGGCGAGGTCAAAGAACTGAAACTGCAAACGCCGGGATTTCACCGTGTCATAGAGCGTGCTGCCGGCGCGCAGGAACAGCGCCACCCGGTGCTTGCGCCAGAGCAGATCCGGCATCATCTTTCCGAGGATGGCCCCGGCCCACAGCTCGCGCTCAGCTTGTGAGGCAAGGTAGATGCCGCGATTGCCCGAGGTGCCGGAGGACAAGCCGACCGTGACGCCCCGGAAGTTCTGCCCGAAATCCCGCTGGCACTCCGCCTCATGGGCGAACATGAAGGCTTCCTCATCGGTCAGGCCTACGGTGTTCATGGCGCCGAAGTTGGCCATCATCGTGGCCTTGTTCATGGTCGGCCATTGCTCCAGGGGCTTGCCGCCGCAGCGCGCATAGAACGGGGTGTTCATGCTCACCCAGTGCAGGTGCTTTGCAATCTGCTGGGCCTGCCACTGCTCCAGGGCCTCGCGGCTGCTGAAACGGGTGAACCGGTGGCGCAGGTAGTGCTTGAGGATGTTAAACGAATTCAAGAGTGGGGCTTCCTTGGGCAATGGAGCTGTCATGTGAGCCGATGACCCGCAACCGGTCACCGCCATCCAGGCGCAGCCTGGCGATAGCATCCAGGGTCAGGTCGAATTGCCTTGGGCTGTCCATGATCAAGCGCGCCAGCCAGCTGGGCCTGCCATTGCCGTCCGGATTCAGATTGCCCTGCGTCCAGTACGCATCGCCACACAGCAACACCCACGTGCCGTTCATGCGAAACAGCAGGCCGATGTGTCCTGCCGCATGCCCAGGGAGGTTGACCAGGTAGGCGCTGCCATCTTTGAACAGCGGGGCTGCGCGCAGGTTGCAATACCGCCAAGGATCAAGGCGCAGGATGGAGCGCACGGACTCGGTGTAGTCATTCACAAACGCGGTGCGGCTTTCAAAATCGCGGGGCAACAATCCCTTGAGGAACCCCTGCATGACCTGGCGCCAGCGCCCCATCGCCATGAGCTTGCGATACCCCCGTTCATCCGCCACGAAGGTGGCCTCGGTGAAACGCTTGAGGCCTGCGATGTGGTCGGCATGAAAGTGGGAAACCACCAGATGGCCAATGTCCTTTTGATCGATGCCATCGGCCTGCAGTTGCTCAACCAGCGGTACGGGCAGAGTAACCGGCGTGGTGCGGGCGTACAGGCTCTCCGGGAAGCTGCGGGTCTGCGTGAAAAACTCCGGGTCGTAGCCGGTGTCGAAAAGGATCAAGCCGTAGCGCTCATGCTCAATCAAGGCGACATAGGCGGGGAATTCTCTGGGCTCGATGCCGCAGCCCTTCTCTGCCACGCAACCTGGGTGCGTGCAGTGGCCTGCCTGGTAGATTTTGAATCGCTTGATCGGGTTGTAATCAATCATCTGTGGGTTCACTGAGGGCTGAGCTACGCTGAGAACACAATATACAGATATCTCGAATACCTGTCTCGGCTCACCGCTTTAAAATTCCCACTCGACCGGCTCAGGCCTTCCTGGTGGGTTTTCTCTCGGGGCATACTGACAACACAGCCCCTATGAGTACCTGACATGTCCTCTGTTTTCTCGAAGTCCAGCATTCTTGGCAGTGCCTGCCGCCTCATCGGCGCCGGCATTGCGAAAAACGATAGCACCATCATTGCAGACGGCATTGAGATGTACGCCACGCTGAAAACCAGCCTGGAATCCATCGGCGGCCTGCCGTTGTGCCAGCTGGTACAGCACGAATTCGACGCCAGGATTCTCCAGGCCAGGCCCTTGGAAAAACATGCGGAGTACAAGCTATCCGATTACAGCCTGGCCCTGGTCTTGCGGGAATTCTGTTGTCCTGCACTGACTGCGACAAAAGCTACCGGGTTGAGCGATCAGCTCATGGCCGCACTGGCCAGCAGTGTGATCCGGCGCGACGACCAGCACCTGGCCGACCTCTTTGATTTCTGCCGATCAGTTGCCAAGCAGGATAAGCTGAAGGCATTCAACATCGTATTCAATGCCATCCTGACCCGCACCTCAAAGGATTATCCAGGGACGGGGTCAATAGGCAATTACTCGCCGATGAGCGCCATTTCGTACCTTAAAAAAGGCGCCTCTTCTGACCAGGATCACTCCCTTGACGCAACCACGCTGGCCATTTTGTCGAAGCATCAGCACTACCTCAATGAAACGGCTGAGCAGCAACGCACAAACAATCTTCCGCCAAAATGGTTGATGCAAATGGCCAAGGCTGGGCTCGCCCCCTATCCGGACAAGGCAATCATGGACGTCATCGATGATAAGCTGGACTTCACTCTCATTGAAGACCTGAAACGCGAAGGTCATGCGTTTGATTACACATTGCTCTCGCCCCTGCTACTGAAGACCGGACAGGCGCCCCTGGCTACTTACGCCCATTTGTTCCGGGACTCGGCGATTAACGCCACCCTGTTCAAATCCCTGCTGCCTGATAATTCTGAATATCATTGCAACAACATGGCGATTGCGATTTCCAGGCGGGTAAACATGGATAATTATTCCACCGACAAGCACCTGCGAGACAAACTCATGGCGGCAGTGTCGAGAATGTTGTCCGGGAACGTCGGCCTTGAGAGTATTTCAGGGAAATTGCTGTCCACCCCATCCTTGCCTCGGGAGCTCAAAGACCTGATCCTGTCCAACCCTGTGTGTCGCGAACACCACCTCTACCGTGATCTTGGCCTGTGAAGACCCCTAGGCCCCCTGAAGTCCCCACAAAGGCCCCCATCATGACAACCCTGCAAGACCAGTTTGACCAGACCCTGCTGATGGTACAGCGGGCGATCCAGAAGAATGACGCAGGCCTACTGAAAACCAGCCTGGATGTGCTGACCGAAGGCATGGTGGAAGCGCTCTCGACAGGCCAGTTTTACCTGGTGGAGATCGCCAACGGGAGCCTGCGCGAACTCTTCAAATCGATGGAGATCATCCCCGCCGTGATGAAAGGGGATCTGTCCGAGCAGGCGCTTGGCTTACTGTTGGAGCGTGTGGCTCCGACTCCGCATCTGATCTGGAATGCCGGCACCGACAAGATGTCTTCCGCGCTGTGCAGGATGCTGGCGAGAAACTGCTTTACATTCTGGCCAAAAGACCACGCATCTCATTTGCAGCTATTGAACCAATTCACCAAACCTCACCAACAAGAAGCAAAAGCTGAAGTGCTGGATTTCTTCCTGGCCAACACCGCCCCGGCAGACATTGATAGATTTGGAAGCCCGCTTATAGGGCTGGATAGCATTTGGAGTGACCGGAAAAGGGAGTACATCAGAGGAAAATTAAGCGATCCCGTAGCCGATGTGCTGATCACTCGCAAAGACGTGATTATTGCTTACATTGGAAAACGCCAGAGTCGTTACCGGGCTGGAAGCCTGCCCAGTGAAACGGAAACAGCCCTGCCATTTCCCATCGTTCAACAACTCCATTCACGGGGTTTTACCGAACTTGCCCCCTTGATGTACCCTGCGATTCTAGGCACATTGGAGAATGTTCGGCAGTTCATTCTGGCTGAAGAGATGGGGGTCACCATCGAGGAAACCCTGGTTGAGCGAGCCCTTACCAAGCTAGGCAAAGACCATCATGCGCTTCCTGCCATGGCGTATGTGTTGGAATCCTCGCGCTTTACGGCACATCAGCTGAAGGCTTTCCTGGCCAAAGACTCTGGGCGTCCACAGGATGGGGATCTGGACATACTGGAAACCCAGCTCGGAAATGTCGGCGCCGCGCTCAAAGCCGTGTATGGCCAGGCGGGCAAGAGTCGAGATTCACTCGTCCATGAGAAAACCCGCGTGGTACTGGAGTGGGTCGCGTCACTGAGCAGGGACTGCAGCGACGCCAGGCGGCAAATCATCAGTATTCGCAAGCTCCCTGTGGCTCTTCTCAGGGAGTTTCCCAGCTTCATGGAGGACAAGCTGTCCTCGGATATCGGCCTTTGACCCACCGCCTGCAAAGCTTTTCCGGGGGAGCTTTGTTTGTGATCAAAAAAACAGGCTTCTAGGTTGATACGCCCTATCGGACTTGTGCCCGCCCCGCAAGCTCAGCCAGTTGCGCCAGGGGTCGGGCATGCCCTGCTAGGTGCAGTGGCAGCTGCTGCGCCAGACACCCTCCATTGACATTTTGGCAACGCCACGTATCATCAATTTCAGTCAAAAGGTGATTTGGAGGCTTCATGCGTTATTTTCTGGGTGGTCTAGCGGCGGTGTTGGTCGCACTGTATGTCATCAATGCGGCCTCTCCGCCGGCGCTCGTGCTCCTCGGCACATTGACTGGCGCCTTTGTTGTCCGGGAGCTAACGGCTGAGCTTGTATCGGTGTATTTCTGGGACTGAGCGAACGCCAAGGACATGGGCCAGCGAGCAGTCACTAGGGCTCATACGCCTCATCGGGCTCAGAGCCCACCCCGAGAAACTCTGCCAGGCTGTTGCACAAGGCCTCTGGCACGACCATCAGCGGGCCCTGGGATGTCTTGAACACCGTGCAAAAACCAAACGCTTCGTACCACTGGCATAGCTCAAATCCATCGAGCTGAGTCTCTGCCTCGTCACAGATGAGCAGATAGGCAGTGGCGCCACCGGCTTCAGCTTCCTGGCAGAACCGATCCACCAGCTCGCCCCCATGACCCTGCCCGCGACAGGCTTCCTCCACGTACAGGTTCGCCAGCAGCGCCACCCGCTCCCCGCGTTGACGCAGGTGCAGCATGATTGCTCGGCTGAGGTTGGTGTGAACGCCCAGGTAGTTTTCCAGGTTGGGCTGGCTGGCATCGACAATATAACCAGAAAGCGAGCCACCTTCGTTGCTGATATCGATCATCTGAATCATGGTGTCAGCCCCTCCTCATCCAGCTCGCGCTCACGCTGAGCCGCAACCCCGAAACATTTCCCCGTCCTGGCGCAGTAGGCCTGTCCTGCATCGAAGATCCGGTACTCCAGTTCGGCAAGGTTTGCGCCTGTTCCATTGTAAATGGCGCCGTCGTAGCCGGCAGCTTTCGCCGCCTCCACAAATTCAGGGTCATCCAGGATGGGGAAGATGTTGGTGTACAGCTGCTCAAGCTTGTCGGGCTCTGCCGCGTAGAGCTCCGCAACGCCGTGGTAACGATCACCTGGGTCGAGGTAGCAGCGCCAGTTATCGGTATTGATGGCGTAATCCTGGTACCGAATCGCCAGCTTCAGCGCCAAATCGAATCCCACTGCCGCCACGATTTCCGGAAAATCAATGAAAGGGTCGGCCCTGTTGAACAGCGGCTTCTGAATATTCAGGTGGCATTCAAAAATGCGCGGATCGCTGGCGCTTTCCAGGTAGGTGCCCTCGGCGTATTGTCGGGCTGCCGCAAGACTCCCGAACGACAGGGAGGGCAGCAAGGTATGAAAGCCTGGCTGACCGTTGAAAGACCGCTCACCGCGATACACGATCAAGGGGGTGCCGTCCTCACCCTTGACGAGGGTGCCGGCCAGTTTGGCTGCTGTAGTGTTCACGACCACTCCTTTTTTACCAGCATAGCCGCTGAGAAAATCACGGGGCCAGTGCCCAGGAGTGGTTCGCCTAGGCCTCAAGCCGAATCAGTGGCGCCACGCGCCGCATCCCGCTTCATCGCCTTGTCGACCGCCTCCTCGAACGACTGCCCCTCCTCGGTCAGCCACGCGCCTGGGACATGCCACACCACCCGGTGCTTCTGGTAATAGCCGTCACGGCCAAAATCCACGGACACACTGGCCCAGCGACTGCGCTCGGCCAGCCAGTCATGACGGCGTTTTTCCATCGATTCGGTTCCTGCAGTAGGTTCAGACATGCGCGTAGTCCTTGAGCCCATCCTGGATGCTGCGCACAGGCTGGTAGTTGAGGTCGTTCCAGGCGCGGGTAATGTCCAGCGTCTGGTCATAGCGCAGCAGAGCCGCCGTATAGCGCGTCAATCCGGGCTCGCGACCCGTGACCTTGCCAGCGAGCTCAAGCACCCTCGCAATCGCTCCCATGAGCTTCCCAGGCACGTGCACGACCTTCATCTGACGCCCCAGCACCTGTGAAAGCTGGTTGATCAGGTCAATGACCGGCATCGGCTCATCATTGGTGATGTTGTAGGCGTTTCCGGACTCGTGTTTGCCCTTGAGCGCCAGCTCAATGGCGTGCACCACATTGTCCACGTGGGTGATGTCGACCACAGCCTGGCCCTTGCGGGCGAGCGGGATGCCACCCCTGTCACCCAGCGTCACCAGGCGCGGGAAAATGGTGGTGTCGTGCTTGCCGAAAATCCCCCTGGGGCGTAGCACCGTGGTGTGCAGCTTGGCGGACTCGCGGAACACTTCTGCCTCCGCCAGCTCCTTGGTCGCCGCATAATGGTTCACGGGGCGGTCAGGCTTGAACGACTCAGGGATCATGGTGCGATCCTTGAAGTCGAAATACAAACTCGGCGTCGAAATGTGCACGAACCGCTCGATGCCCTGCTTGATGGCAAAGTTGAGGAGAAAACGGGTCGCCAGGTAATTGTTGATGAAAAACTCATCGAACGTACCCCAGGGAGAGGACATGGCTGCGCTGTGCACAATCCCGGTGATCGGCCCCAGATCATCGACTTCGCTCAAGAGCTTGCGGGTCAGGTCGATCGGGATGAAGCGGTGGCCGGTGATACGGGCGATCTCCTCGCCTTTTGTCCGATCTCGGCCTGTGAAAACGCACGGCTCCTGGGCCTGCTCCAGAAAGTTGCGGCCCAGAAATCCGGTACCGCCTGTGACCAACAGCATGACGTACTCCTATCAGTGAAGGGCGGAACGTGTCTCGACGGATTGAATAACGGGCTTGTTGCGCACGTACATCGTACGGTTTCCAGTATCACCCGTGACGTAACGCCATTCGACTTCGAAATGGTCGGGGAACATCTCGATGAGGTTCGTGAGTTTCTTGCAACCGAAGACCTGCGCGTTCACTTTCCCGCCCAATGTGGCGCCGTTGCACCAGCCTGTCTTGTCTTTACCTTCCTCAATCGCGTCACGGATGGCGCGCTTGGCACCCGCCGTGACCGGGCGTGACGTGGCCACCGTTGTCGGTTCAGGCGCCGTGGTTGGACTGGATTTAGGCTGTGTAGCGGGCGGTGTAGAGGGAGGTGCTTGGATAGAACTGACCTTCGGCTCGACGGGTTTCGCTGGCGCCTCGGCGGCCTTGGGTCGCTCGATATAGGTGAACTGCGTGCAGGCCGAGACAAAGGAGTCCGGGGTCTTGTGCTCACCGAATCCATACACGGCCAACCCCTGCTCACGCAGTCGAATGGCGAGGCGGGTGAAATCACTGTCACTGGAGCAGATGCAGAAGCCGTCGAAACGCTGGGTGTACATCAGATCCATGGCATCGATCATCATCGCGCCATCGGTGGAGTTCTTTCCTTTGGTGAAGGCGAATTGCTGGATGGGCTGCAGTGCATGCTTGCGCATCACCTGCTTCCAGGCCTTCAGGTCAGGGGTCGTCCAGTCACCGTACATTCGCTTCACACACGGGTAACCGAGCGTGGCAATTTTACTGAGCATGATATCAATGACGGCAGCCGACACATTGTCGGCGTCGATCAGTACCGCCAGCTTCTTTCCACCTTCACCGGCTGGGTTCTGCATGAACGCACCTTCAAGATTGTGACCCTCGCAATCGAGGTCTCTGGGCTGTCCAAGCAACCCGATTTCACCCTGGTCAACCTCCAGGGCCTCATGCCGGTGAGTGTACATGCCTGTGCAGGGATGTCAATTTATGTATAAATCGATGCGACCATGAGGCATAACAAGGCAGGAAAAGCCTCCAAACCTTGGGGGCAGCGTACCATGACCCCTGTTATGCGCTGCTCCTCATGAATTTCCTTCTTTCAGAACGGATTTTCCATGTTCGCTGAGGATTGCGTAGCCGGCACGAACTCCCCAGACGGCGACACCCAAAGCTATCAACACCAGAAGAACCATTGAAGCGCGGGTTAGCGGATCTCCGGCGCGAAAGAAGATACTCAGAAACGGTACGCAGATGAACCATGGCGCGGCAATCTGCCAGACGATCTGCCGCACGCAGAACCCCATACAGTTAAGGACGCGGTTCAGCGGATGTGTAGGCCTGTCCAGCAAGTCACCCCGCACAAAAGCCTTGAATCCAATCAGCAATGCACGACGCCTTGATCGCAATTCGATTCTTTCGCAAGTCATCGTATTTTTAGCCCTGGGCAGCCTTGGCTTCAGTGGTGAATTCAGCTTTGCAAGCACCGTGAGAATCGGCATCAAACAGCGTGTGCCAGACGGAGTTCCTAAGGCCCTTTAGCTTGTCATAACAGGCTTGAAGGCGCTGCTTCTGCTGTTTGTTCAGCGAAGTCTTGACTCCCGCCTTGATTGACAAAGCCATTCTGGGGCTAGGTTTTTGTTGGTTGTAATCGAAGAAGTCACTCAAGTATCCCGCATGGTAGTCGTCATCGAAGCGAGCACGTGTGGTAGCAGTTCCTAGAATGGCTTCAAGGTCGACATCATTCAAATTGCTGTCAAGTACTGATATCAGCAAGGCGTCACGCTCGCTCGTATCAATGCTGCTCAACTGTGCCTCAGTATGGGGCTTCGGCAATCTGTTGACCTGAGCCTCTTCAAGCAGTTTGTCGTAGTACAAAAAACTCATAAGCCCCCCAGTCTTCAATGATTTCTTCAACTTTTGAGCATCAGCATCATCACCCGTACGCTTGGCAACGCTGTAGAGCGTGGATGCATGCCAGCCGTCCATCAACATATGCACCCCCTGACTATGCTGCTGGGCAGAGTGCCGATGGTGAAAATACCCGACTGCCGAGGCTGCGATCGTGGCGACCATAAAACCAGTCAAAAAGTGCTTTGTTTCGCTTTTCATATAATTCGCTTTCTCTAGTTATTGATATTGAGAAGGATTGTACCAGGCCGCACTTCTGATCGAACCCAGGCGTTCACTCACTTCCTTGATACGCAGCCGTCCCCTCAAGGAAACGGGATGCTATCTACCGCATCGCCCTTGGATGCTGAAGAGCGGGCCTTGCGATTCTGCATGGCAGGTTCTGCTGAAAAATCGAAATCGCACACCCGATGGCCCATGGTTTTGTCCAGCATGCTGAACATGCTCCCCCACAGCCACCAGCCGTACCGCGACCTGAGCGTGCTCCAGCATTGACGAATCTGAACCTGGGCCTCTTCGGTGAGAGTTGTGGTCAGTGGAAGTGCCTGAAATCCCCTCCCGCTGAGAAACCAGTTGCCCACCAACTCTGGGTTTTCCCTGATTTCAGGCCAGATAATATCCCGGCTGCGCGATATCAAGTCGTGGGCATCCTCGCCGTTCAGGCGCTGGAGGGCCTCCAAAAAGATCCTGTCGCGCTTTTCGATCTCACCATTCTGGGCATAGAGTTCGATGAGCACGCTGCTGACGTAGTCAGACCTGCCGCTCAGGTGGAGGATGTACATCACATCCAGCGCCCGCTGGTGCTGCTTGAGGTCGACCCTGGGCGAACCTGTCTCCCACGAACCACGGGGAGAGAGGTTGAGGGTCATGGTCGATGAATCAAGTGCCCCAAACCGCCCGTCGTAGTGATCCCAGTAATCGTCGCTGAGGTACTTGCACACTGCAATCGGGATGGCGATGTACAGCACCAGGGCCAGACCACATAGCAGGCCGCAGATCACACTGCGATCGAGGGAGGATTTTTTCGTGCTCATCGCACTTCCACCACGACGCTGCCATACGACATCCCGGCAGAGGTACCCAGCAGCAGCAGGGTGTCGCCTGCCTTGTAGCGCCCCGCCACCCTGGCCAGGTGCAGCGCACACGGAATGGAGGCCGCCACCTGGTTGCCATACTGGCTGAACACATTGAAGAAGCGCTCATCCTCGACCTCCAGCAAGCGCTGGACGTGCATGAGGCCATGACCACTGGCCTGGTGCGGAATCACCAGGCTGATATCTTCCATGGCCATCCCCAGCTGCGCCAGGTGCCGGTCGACGTAAGGCCTGAAATCCTTGAGCACATGCCGATAGAGGCGTTTGCCGTCCATTTTGAATGAGTTGTCCAGACGGAACTGCTCAAGCGCCTCGGCCCCGTGCACCCGGCTGATGTGCCGGCTACTGCCGCCCGCCCGGATCTCGCAGAAATCATAGGCCTGGTGGACGGTTTCAAAGCATGTGCTTTTGACACCAAACACAAGCTTGTCTGTGTCTTCGCGACTGCGGCCCAGGCTGAAGACACTCACGGGTTCGAAAATGTAAGCCACCGCCCCATCGCCGAAGATGGCTGCAGCCTCGGGGTGCGAGTGATTAAGGCCCACCGATGCCAGGTCAGCACTGACAATGGCCACGCGGCGATAGCGCCCGCTGCTCAAGTAGAGGTTGGCCACATCCAGGGCCTGCAGGAAGGACAGGCAGGTCATGCCGACGTCAAAGGTATGGATGCGACGATCGGAGCCCATGTGGCGATAGATGCTGGCGGCGTTGTACGGGATGGCCTGGGCTGCGGTGGCGCAGGCAGCGATCAGGCAGTCCACATCCTCAATCGCCAGCCCCCCTTCAGCCAGCGCTTGCTTGAGTGCGCTGGCGCCCAGGTAATCGGCGGTCTCACCGCCTTGGGGGTCGGCGTAGTAGCGCTGCTTGATCAGGAAGCTGGTTTCTGTCTGGCCTTGGGGCAGTCCGGACAGGGTGTCCAGTTCAGCGGAGGTGACGCAGCGGCGCGGCAGCTCGATTGCGCTGGCAATCAGTTTCATTGGGCAATATCCAGGTCAAGTGGGGCCGTTGCCCCAGATGACCGGATTATAAACAAAGATCAATTCAAGTCAATTTACGCATAAAGCGAGTTAGTCTGATGCCATCAGTGGCGAGAGAAATACTCCGCGCCACAGTCATCATCCAGACGGGGATGGCGCTTGCCCAGGTAGGGCTGAGAGGCGCGAAGCTTTGGGTCAAACCCATGCTGGTGCGGGTATTTGCCATGGGCATCTGGCCACACCATCTGCTTGTAGACAGGCTTGAGACCTTTCCCACGGTAATACTCATCTGCCTGGACGGTATACTCTGCCGCATCCTGGCTGTCGACGCTTTCCAGAATCATCGGCACAGACCACAGGTCGGTGATCCTGCTGGCATCCTTCGGGCGATGACCCATCCGCATCTCCTGGTACAGCTCGTTGATGCACCCATGCACAGCCTCGGGAGGCAGGCTGAACATCAGCAGTTCAGGCGCACCGATGTCGGTCATGCCAATGGTATAGATGAAGGATGGGGTATCCTCAGTCGCGAACACGTACTGCACATGCAGCCCAAATTTCTCGATGTTGTCAGCGATCATCTGCTGAATCCGGCTTGCAGTGTTGTCCGGGCTGCGGCTCATGGGTGCGTTCCTTAAGATGGCTATTCACAGGATTGTACCAACCCCCCCGACTCATCACGCAAACACGCCCGCCAGCTCCAGCCCTGCGTTAATTAAAATAACCATATAAGACTGGAGAGCTACTTATTATAACTGCAATGACGTAATGCTATTTCGAAAAATTCTAATCCTTTTCTCTTTAGTTCTTAATTGGGATGGCCAAAGGCTTTATCTAGAGCGGCAAAATCCCTTAGGATATGGTTGAAGCAAGTAAAAATTTGGGGGCGGGTTGTGAACAAAAGAATTTCGCTTTTCATGTCACTTTCCTTCGGGCTACTTTCTCTTGCTTCGTCCCCGATCCAGGCGAACAACGAAATCCGCATCACCGTGCCGATTCCTGAGGCCAACCCCGAGCGCTGGATTGATGCCACGATGCGAGGGAAATGGCGAGATATCCGCACCGGATGTTCCTGGGATCCTCCTAGCTCAGCAGTGGCGTACACCGCCCAGGTCAATCAAACCGGCACCTGTGGCGTAACACAAGCCCGAGAAGTCAGGCCGCTGGAAAGAAGCACCAAGACCGGCAGGCTGCGTGAAACCGCTCCCCCTTATGATGAGTTCCAGGTCACCAACCCGTTTTACAAAACCCGCACCGTGTACGGTGATTTCACGGGAAAAATGGTGGCCCAATACAAGGAGTCGAACGGAACCACCTACATTGGAGCCAGGCAATACTATGTCGGCACCACCGCTCCCCTGGCCATTCCCGACCTGGTAAGTGCAGGGGTTACATTTGAAGAATACACGTGGATGCCAGGCAGGCTGACGGTAAACCTTAATGTCCTCGCAACCCAAGGCAATTATGAGGTCGCCGGCAAGTGGATTAGGCGTTACTCGCATATTGACCTCCTAGGCCCATCCGGTAATGTACTGGGAACCTATATCATTTCGGCCACTGGCGGAGCCTCGTCCAACGAATATCGAATGAGCTTGAGCGACTATGGAATGGAGGTACCCCTGAGAACTGTTCAGGCAATCCTGCAGGCTGATGTGGGCGCGCTGACCGGATTTAGGGTCTACAACCCGAAGGAGTCCACCGAGTAAGGGAGCCAGAAGGGCTCATGCTTACAAACCCTGACCAATGGCTCCACGTAAGCAAGCTGCTCGAAGGCTTCCTTTCGAGCAGCATGATTAAACGACCATTTACTTGATGCAGGACTAAATAGGAACGAGCGGTGAACAAAAAAACTTCACTTTTCAGGTCACTTTCCCTGGGGCTTCTTTCTCTTGCTTCGTTTTCAATCCAGGCAAGCAATGAAATCCGGATAACCGCCCCGATTCCGGAGGCCAACCCTGAACGCTGGATTGATGCCACGATGCGAGGGAAATGGCGGGATATCCGCACCGGATGCTCCTGGGATCCTCCGAGCTCATCAGTTGCATACACCCTCCAGGTCAATCAAACCGGCACCTGTGGTGTTACGCAAGCCCGAGAAGTAAGGCCACTGGAAAGAAGCACAAAGACCGGAAGGCTGCGTGAAACCGCTCCCCCTTATGATGAGTTCCAGGTCACTAACCCGTTTTACAAAACCCGCACCGTGTACGGCGATTTTACGGCTAAGATAGTGTCCAAGTACTTTGCTTGGGATGGGGGGCAAACCTACGTGGGAGCCAGAAAAGGTTGGGTGGGCACCCCCGCCACCTTTACCATTCCTGGCTTCATAAGTGATGGAAGCGCGGGGTTTACACTGAAAGTATATTCAGCGCAACCAAACAAGGTTATTGGTTCGCTGTACGTCACCTCACAAAACTACGAGACCTCAAAAGCGTTTGGTTATCGTTACTCGCATGTTGACATCCTGGGGCCATCAGGCAATGTTTTAGTGACTTACGCTATGCCTTATGGGGGCGGCAGTGGTAGCGAATTCGTAGGCACCCTGATCGATACACAAAGCAAACTGTCATTTACAGCCCTGTGGTCGATCATGAGCGCCGATCCTGGTGCGGTCACCGGCTTTAGGCTGTACAACCCGAATGAATCCTCAGAGTAAGGGAGCCAGAGCAGCGCAAACTGACAAAACCTAAACTTGGCTCAGATCAATCAAGCTGCTCAAAGGCCTCACTTACTGGATTGTTACTGAGCCAAGGGTGTTACAAGGACAGGCCTTCATCGCGCAAGGCCTGCTGCAGGCGCTTCTCCCTGGCCACCTTGTAGCCATGAGTGACCGCCATCACAATGCGATCCGCAATGATCTCGTCCGGCACCTGCGGATCCAGTTCATCGACCTCGGGTAATACAGGCACCTCAGTGACGGGCTGTAGGGTATTATCATCCAGGTACACCTCATGATCCTCGCCTTCAGTGCCGTAGATTTCCATCCGGCAGAAGGACAGCTTTGGCCCGCCATCCCCCAGATCCTGGAATTGCGGCTTGTAGATCTCGGTCAGCTGCGCAACCAACGAGGCTTCAGCTTTCTCCCAGGTATCAAACATGCCATCGGCGTTGTAGTAGCGCAGATCCTGGCCCACCTCGATCGCCACAAACGTGGTGCCATCCGGCTCGACCCGGTGCTGCCTCAGGTCGTTGTTGTAGCAGGTGAACAGGTGCCCCTGGTCGGCGAACAGGTGCTTGTTGATTGAGGCAGCCAGCTCGATATGCGTCGAGTAGGTTTCCTCAAGGTCAGCCTGCTTCAGCTTCTCTTTGATAAGCCCGAGCAGGGCTGGCGCATGGTTCAAATCAACCGGCACGTCATAGCGCATTTGTCGGGCTTGCGCTTTCTCACGCTCGATTGCCAGCTGCGCCTGGCGCTGATCGGCCAAACTTTCCAGCATGGCGTTGACCGTCCGGGCCTCGACACTCAGGTGATCGCCAGCGGCCAAGTCGATCCTCGGCTCGCCCTGACCATATTGCCCCTCGGCGTCAAACCCCCTGACATCCAGCTCAATGCTGCCGTGCTCATGCACGGCAAAAGCACAGTCCAGCGCCTCACCCAGGGTCTTGAAATCCCCGAGGTTCTCAAGATCCACATCAACACCCCAGGGAACGTACTCTGCCGCTTGCACCCGATACGGCAGTTCCGGCTGCCCATACAGCTTGGCGACATTGAGCCAGGTGCCATAGGCTGACCCGCAATTGTTGCCACGCTTGGGGGTTTGGAAGAGCTTTACCCCAGACCCTTCTTCGTCCCATTTGTTCGCATGGTATTCGAACTGCTGATTGGGGTGCGCAAGCGCTCGCTCCAGAAACGCTTCACTGGAGTCGATTTCCAGCAAGGCCTGAAAGCCAGGGTTCTGAATCAGCAGCTGCAGCTCGGATTTCGTTTCAAGAGTGGTCATGCCCGCTCGTCCTGCGTAGTCGTATGCCTCATTATGATGGCGCCGAAAGCTCGCTATCAATCAATATTGACCCCGCGTGATCCAATGCATGCCGCACCGCAAGGACAGAAGCGCCCACGTTTTTGCACACAAAAAAGCCTTTGGTGTCAGCAGTTCTGGCTCGTCCGGGAGTTTAATTGCCAGTGCGAAGGAGAAAACCCGCTTGACCATGACTCAATATATGCTTAAACGCACACCAAATTTTCCTCAGACAAGGATCCCCCAATGTCCACCAGCACAACCATCGAAAAACCACAGGTGATGATTTTGCCTGGCGCCTTTGCCATCCTGCTCATCCTTGCCTGCGTTGCTGCAGCCTGGTACTTTCCTTCGATCATCACCCAAGAGGTGCCCTATAGCGATTCGCCAAGACGCTTCAACGGCGATATTTTCGACTGGATGGTCATCCCACTGGTTTTCCTCGGCATCTTCCTTTCCATGGGTTTCACGATTATTGACCCCAAGAAGGCCCGCGTCTTGCTGTTTTTCGGCAAATGCAAGGGTGTCATGATGGACAACGGGTTCTTCTGGATGAGCCCGCTGGTCGAAGCCAAGAAAGTCACCCTGCAAATTGCCAACTATGAATCAGTGCAGATCAAGGCCAACGACAAAACCGGCTCCCCCATCATGGTCGCAGCCGTGGTCAGCACCCAAATCGTTGACCCGCAGGCCTGGGTGTTCAACGCCTGCAACCCCAACGTGCTGATCAAGAACGCGATCGACTCCGTGCTGCGCAAAATTGTCTCCCAGTATGCCTACGACATCAGTGGCACCGAAGATGAAAGCGGCAAGGATTCTGTATGCCTGCGTGATGATTCGGCAGAAATTTCCAATCTCTTCAGACAAGAAATTCAGCGGCTGGTCAGTGAGATCGGCATGGAAGTGCTGGATGCCAAGTTCACGAACCTGTCCTACGCGCCGGAAATCGCCAGCGTCATGCTGCAGAAACAACAGGCCAGCGCACTGATGGATTCGCGCAAAATCCTGGTCGCCTCCACCGTTAACGTGGTGAAAGATGCCATCAAATTGATGGAGTCCACCACCAATGGTCAGGTGGCAATCAAGATGGATGAAAAAACCAAGGCTGAACTGGCGGCCAACCTGCTCACCGTGATGGTCAGCGAACGCGGCGCCCAGGTGACCATGCCCCTGACCTGATACCCCGCAAAACAAAAGCCCGGATCACTTCCGGGTTTTCTGCTGTCTGCGCCATGCCCCGTGCAATCTGATACCCTCATCCAACGGGCTGGAAGCCAACAGCCCCTTGCCAGGAAACCGCTATGGCCTCACCGACTGAACTGCACATCAGCGTTCAAAATGCTCGCCGCGATCTGCAAACTGCCATCGACACTGACAGCCTGGAATTGGCCGGCAGTGCCTTGGCCTCATTTCGTACGGCATTGCAGCTAGCAGTCGACGAGGCCCGCTTCATGCAGGTGTCCGCCATGGTGTCCGAGATGTGGCGGGCCTTCAAACTCAGCGAGCTCGTACAGACCTTTCGCGCCGGCAAAGTCAGCGAAGCGCTGTTCCGGGTCTGCATCCAGGCCTTCCCACCCGATGAGCATTTCATCAGCCGGTTGGAAAAAACGCGCATCGACATTGATTTGATGCTGACCGAAGCGCTCCTTGATCACGAGCACCTTCCGCTTAAAAGGGCACTGTCTCTTGCCACAGACCTTTCCGAACGGGCGAGTCACCAGGCACTGGCAATGGTGCTCAAGCATTTCTTTGCCCACTGCAATGCCGAAGTGCTCAACGACTACGCGATGGATTTGCTGACCCTGTTCAATTGCTATGGCAGAGATTTCCCCGCTGGGAAGAAAATCCCTGCTCATTTGCTCGACCTGATCATCGAGCATCAAGCCAGCTTCCTAGCCATCTTCAACACCCCTGATCGTCAATTCGGAGATCGCGGGATCATCATACTCAAGGTGTTGAAGCAGCTACACGGCAGGGGCAAGAACGAACTCGTGAAGACAATGGCTCCGAAATTAATGTTCAAGGACACCAGCCCGTGGAGCTTGCTCGACCTTGAGGCGATGGGTTTCAGCCCAAGTCTGGCAGACCTCAGGAACAAGCTTTTTGCCAGCACTACCTGGAATGAAACCTTCCTCTGTTCAGCGCTTTATGCACTGCACAGTCCCACCCTCGATCTCCACCAATACGGGGAAGTGATCACCATCAACAGACTGACCTGCGATAAATGGATCACAGCCCTGCAGCATACCTACACCCAGGTACCTGCTGGCGAGCGCAGCGAGCTCCTTGAAGAAAAGCTGCGGGCGACCTTGATTGCCCTGGCCTCGATGAGCCCGATGGCCGCAGGCTTCCCAGACGCCCTGTTGAACATCCAGGGGTTGAGTCGCGATGAGGTCATGGCAATCCCGGCGCTGGCCGAGATTTTCCTGTGCGCCGACCTCGGCCTCTGACTGACCCAGTACCAGGGGCTGAGGTTGACCAGGAATTGCTGGCGCTGAGGCTCCAATGCCTATAATGGGGCACAGCCCGGAGCACGCCAATGAACCTGAACGTCATGCATACCTACAGCCTGGATGTGATCGAGGCTTTCCAAAACGCCGTTACCGCCAATGATGCCCGACAGGTGAGTGAAGCCTTCACCATGTACAAAGAGTGCATGGTGCTGGCGCTTGAACATGGGCACTTTGGGGTTTCCAACGCCTTGGCTGATCGGATGTACCAGGTCATCAAGTTTGAATCGCTGGTGGAACGCCGGCTCACAGGCAAGATGGCGCCTGAGGTGTTTTCAACGATCATCAGTCGTATGCCACCTCTTCAGCAGGACATGTATGCCAAGAACAGCAGTGACGAAATCCACAGTGAGCTGCTGACCCAGTTCCTGCGGCAAACGGTTAAAGATCCCAACAGCCTGCAGTATCTCTTTAGGCACGCCTGCGTCCACGGTTTTCCCAATGCCTTCTGCATTGGCCTCCAGGCGTTGCTCACCCACCCCAATCAGAAGGCTGTAATTGCGCTGCAGTCTGGCCAGTCGGTCATTAGCCTGGTTCAGGAATACATCACGCCGGAGTACATCTACGTAGATGGCGAACAAGAGCGTGCTCCAAAAGGCACCCAGCGCCAGCTCCCTCAACAGGCCGTGGAATTACTGAGGGAACACCATGAGCTGCTCGCAGCCATTCACCAGCGCCTGGGCAGTTATGCGGCGGCGGACTCGTTCACCCTGGATGTTATCGAGCAGTTTGCCGTGGGACTGCCAGAGGAATCACTCAAGCGCTTCATCAGTCATCATGCCCATGAGAGCAAAGACCCCCGGTTTCTGTGCCGCAGGCATGCCCTGGGATTGCCCGGCGACCCGCAGCAGATCATGGACTACATCAAGGCCAGGGCAGATGCAAATGACTACCAGCGTTACTCGCAAGTCTCCATGCAGAGGGGATTCTGTTTCCTCATCGAGAGTCCAGCGGTTGAGGTTGGGGCATTCGGCCAATGGCTTGCTGGCATTGATGGCGAATTCGGTCGAGCCACAATGATGCTGGACGCCATGGCTGCGACACTGCGTTTCACTGCCAATAATATCAGTGGGCCCTCCCCTGATATTATTGAAAAGGTTGAAACCATCTGTTTCCACCTTCTGGCAGTCGAAACTGATAATGAACTCATGCGTTCGCATATTCTAAAAATTCCACATCTACCCAAACGGATAGCTCAGCACGACGAGTTTATTGAAACAGCATTGCAAATCGATGTAGGACTTTAGTGCCAAAGTTGACAAATTACCATAATGGTAATTATAGTCAGACTCATGCTTTGCCATAGTTTGGCTCATGCTCACCTTGACTCACGGAGTTTTTATGTCAGGCGTTAATACGGTACGGAAGCTTGCTAAAGAGGCCATGCGTGTGGAGCTGGAGGAAGACCAGGCTCAAATTCTCTGGCTGGAATGTCGGGCCAATCTCATCCAACGAGCGCTGCGCAACACTATCAGGCATATCGAGTCGTGCTCATCCGGGGTCATCGACACCCAGGAGCGGGCAGACTTGCTGACCAGCTTTGCCCAGGTACTGACCGACGACTCGACCGCCCAATGGCCCGTCAACGGTGACAGCGACGAGCATGCCAACGCGTTTTATGACAAACTGCGCCAAGGCATCCGAGAACGCGGCTACTTTCAGGAATAGAAGGCACATGAAACAGGTACAGTCAATCAAGGACTACTTCAAGCTCAAAAAGCCTTGTGCCAACTGTCCGTTTCTCCTCGAAGGTGCCATCAAGCTCCGCGCAGGGCGCCTTAAGGGCATCACTGAAGACCTCTTGAACAACGATCATAACCTCTTCCCGTGCCACAAGACGGCAACCGGGGATGAGAAAGAAACCGAAGACGGGGATTACACCTACGTCCCCTCCGGCGAGGAGCGCATGTGTGCCGGCGCTTCGGCGTACCTGATGAAGCGCGGAGCGCCCAGTGTAGGGATGCGCATCGCGTTTGTCTTTGGCGAGGCTTCCCCCGAAGATTGGGATGCCATCAAGCCCCTCATCATCGACTGAGCTACCTGCTGCCCGCTAGGGCAGATCTGGAACCTTGGCCAGTAATGACTCCAAGCGCTCTGGGATTTGCTTGAGCTCTTTGATGGCCCACTGCTCATTCCCTTCGTCCGAGCCAATGTCCTTAAGCGCCTGGGGCACGTTGTGCATGGCATCGGCCAGTTGGTTGATGAGCACTCGGCGCTGATCACTCCAATTCGTCATGGAGGTCAAAAGCCGCATCTCAAGTAGTGTTCGTTCGAGCGCTCGCAAGCCATCGGCTGTCAGCTTTGACACTTCGTCGATATCGGTCATCTGTTCACTCCTTTCCTTCGATCGCTGCTTTGGGTTGTGGCGCAGCATGTGGCGAGATTTCACAGCTGCGTTTGGATCTGTAGCCGTCATAGGCACGCAGAAGGCCGCCGAACGTGCCTTCGTACCTGGATTCGAAGCGCGCATAGCACCCACTCAGCGAGATGCGGACAGCGGGCGCGATGGTCGGCAGGGCCGCAGCCTTCACGGTACCCAGGGCCGTCAGAAAGGCCTTCTTCGCAGAGGGCTCCATCAACGCGAGCGGATCAGGCTCCTGGAACCACTTCTGGTGCTTTGCCAGCAAATCGTACAGCTGGGGATCGGGGGCGCGTTCCACGGCCTCCCAGAACAAGGTCATGCGCTGGGTCAGTTGACCTTCGGTCAAAGCCTTGGTCATCAGCGTCTGGGTGGCCACCGTATCGCCCGCCATGTGCCTGGCCACCAGCGCATCCAGGGCGGGATTGCCCGACTTCTTGCCCAGCAGCTGGGTGAATTGGACGGCGTCATCCCACCGCTGCTCCACTGCGCGCAACAGGTAGTGATGAAGGAAATACTTGATGCCGAACACGACCAGCAGCACAAAGACCGTCAGCACTATGACACGCTTGACTGCCTTACAAGCAAAAGCAGAAAGCCAATTCGGGGTTGTCATGAGCAAGCTCCAGCAACAGGCAAAAGGGGGTTGAGCCACAGGATCATGCTGTGGCGTAAGTTCAGGCGGATCGCCGAGACGTCGGTTATTTTCTGCGCTTGAGCTGGCGAGCGATGCGAAGTGTCCTGCTGTGATCCAGACCGATCCCGAGAGGGAGTTCGCTGTTTTCGGGTTTGGGGGTTTGGGCCTCTTGAAGGTCTCGAACACCAGGTTGTTGATCACCGCCCAGGCGGGCACGAACGGATGCTTCAGGCAAAGCGCAAATCGCCATTTTTCAGTCTCAACTTCAAGATGGGGTTCTGAAATGAGGCTATCCCAGAGAGGGCAGCCCCAGACCTTCATCATACCTCTTTAGGCGTATATTGTGCACTGAAAATGACCTGGCGTGCGCTCAGGATTTGCAGGATCTGACGCTAAAGACGCTGTCCCAGGCCATGCGCAGCACAGGGGCCTTGCCGTCGCGGATCGCGTACTTTTGGTCGAGCAGCTCTGAGCACGCCTGCATCTTGGCCTGTAACGGCTCTGGGATGGTGCTGGAGGCTGAAAGCGCCAACGCCGTGGACTTGGCCTCATCGTTGAGAATGGCGCCTTGAAGACCCTTCAGGCGCTCATGGCGAGCGTCTTTGTTGTACAGGGGGCGGCGTGAGACCAGGAGGGTGCTGAGCTCAACATCGGTGAAGGTTTCAAAGGCTTCGGTGAACAACCGATCCCGCCCTGCCACATCCCCGGCTTTTTCCGCCCTGGTCATCAGGATGCTGGTGGCCAAGGACAATCCTTCACGGTGGAAGGCCTCGAAAGGCTTGATGTCGGGCACACTGGGGTTGGCCTGGTACAGGCTGAGCATCTCCTGGGCCTTGGCCTTGACCCGATCATCCTGGCACTTGATCCAGCCCAGCGCTCCGACGATGGACAGGACGATCACACCAGTGCCCAGGATGATGTTGCGAGTGGTTTTTGAAACAGGTGGTTTTGGCAAGGTCATGCCGTGCGCTCCGACTGGAATTTGGGGTACGTGTTTTTGGATAAGCGTGAGGGGTGTGCAGGCGAAAGCCGCAGCATCGCGGCTTACGGCACTGTGGCAACGGACGTTTGGGCTTCGGCGTCAAGACAGAGTTTTTCGTAGCGCTTGAGGTCGCCGTTGGTGATCGCAACCCCGAGCGATGTCTTCCTGTCGACCTGGTCGGCCTTACAGGCTGATCCCGCTACAAATGCCTCTAGCGTCTGGCTTGAAGCGATTTTATGGGGCGCATTCTCTAGGGGTTTCTGCCAGGCATCGATTTGCCAGGCGGCGATAGCAGCTGCGCCAAAGGTAAGCAGCACGAGCGCACCATCCGTGAGCATCAGGGAGACAAAGGACGATCTTTCCTTTTTGGGGCTCTGGGTGGAATCCATGCGACACCTGACCTTCAATACATTGATAAATCGTATCAAAAGTCTATGACGATAAACGGTAGTTGGCAAGCCCAGCCACAGACGATTCCTGGGTGATCCGTCTGTGGCTGAACCGCACGCTAGAGCCCCAGATCCACTTCCAGCACCATGGCAATGTCAGCTTCATGGGTCAGTAGCGAGAGGGGAATTAACCCCTTGGCAATCAGTTCGTGACGCGTTTTCTCGGGAATCTGCGCAACGAACGCCTGCCCAAACGTCACGTGCTCCAACTGCTTGAAGTTCGACTTGTGCATGTACTGGGGATCAACCACCCCGACAACCTGGGCAAGGCTCGTGTGAGGGTTGCTGATGACTTTGCCAAAATAGGCCTCGTCCTGGTCTCTTGGGTACTTGGTGGTCGCATAGGTGATATGCGAAGGCGTGGCAAGCAGCCGAGCCTTGAGCGCCAGGCTCAGCATCTCCTCGCAGTAGTTGATGGGCATGATCGTTGAGATGGCCCTGGGGATCGTCAGGTTGAGGCGACCATAAGACCCGGAAAGGGAGATCTCGTTGGCATAGTAGCGCCTGACGGGATCAGAGGGCTCTGCCCCAAAATCCGGGATCTCATCCAGAAGGGCGTTGAAATCCACCCCTGCCGATGCGGACACGCGGTCGAAGAAGACCTTGGCCGACTTCATGGGATCAGGGTCTACGTTCTGCGCATCCGGGCCGCGACTGAGCCGGGTCATAGTGGCCTGAAACCTGGTGCACCCCGACATGAGGGCTACCACGGCGGCGCTGCGCAGGGCGTCATCCTTCAGCGATGCCCGCCAGGAATCGGAAAGCAGGTTTGTACCTTCGGCCAGGCATGCGCAAGGATCCAGCGCCAGGTAGGTGTTGAGCAGGGACGGGTTGTCGGCAGCGGTCATGCGCGGATTGGGTGTGATGTTTCGAGGATTCAGCGCCATCTCGACGATGTCAAAGCTCTTGGAGAATCGCGCTGGCTTGGCATGAATCTGCTCGCCCCAGATGCCCAGGCATTGCCGATGCGCATCGAACTTCCCACCCTTGAGAAGCGCGTCGAAAAACTCCTCAATGCGCCCATAGCCTTTTTCATGCTGTGACCAGATGTGGGCCACGCGCAAGAATTGCTCGACAATTTTGGGCTCATCCAGCCAGAGCAAATTTTTCAGGTGCTCCGTGCGCGGGCGAAGGTTCTGCATGGAGGCCTCAAACGAAGCCTCAAGGCCTTGTCCGAATTGCGCATCCTGGCTGACCTTCCAGGCCTTTTTCAGGCGCTGTTCGACCTTGCCAGCCTTTCGATCGACCGCAAGGCTGTCATGCTTGCGCAAGGCCATCCTGACATGGCGAGCATCCAGGGCTTCGACCTCGAACCCGTTCACGCCGTCGAAGCTGACCACCAGATCCTGCACCTCATACCCCCGGTGATGCATGTCTGCGGCGTTAGCAATCAGCTCCTGGCGACAGTCCTCTATGAGTTTGTCCGGCTTGACCATTGCCTTGTCGAGCATCTCTCGACTGGCAAACACGATCTCCGTCCAGAAGGTTTGATCCTCAAGGATCTGGTCATCACCTCCCCGACTGAAATGCTGATAGAAGCGAAGCACATGCGGCTTTTTAGCCCTGAGTCGGTGGTCGTTGGAAATGATCGCTGCTTGCCTAGTTGCCATGATGAGGCCCTCCATGCCCTATTATGGGCAGAGCCGGCATTTCTGGGCAATCAACCGCTCGATACCACACAGGCCTGCAGGTTCATGCAGCGCTAGAACCTGCTCGCGTGCACGCTATTGCGAGGTTGCCCCGGTCAACTCATGCAGGCGGTTCTCACGCTTGAGCAGGCGGACATGGCTCTTCGACACCCCGTGTCTTTTGGCCAGCTCATCGACCGTGCCCTCTGGCGCTGGCGCATTCATGGAACGAAATTTGGCGGCGGCCTGGTCAAAGCGCCTCTGGTCAGCCGTATGTTGCTGCCTCGCCTCCTGGTGCTGCACCAGGTTCAGGGCATGCAGACAAGCAGCGCGGTACTGGCCTTTCACCCGCGCAAGCTCCACCGTCACCTCGGCATCCATGAGGTCGCGGACAGACTCGGGCAAGCGCTCGCCCTTCAAGACAAAGTAGAGCGCGCAGCGCAGGTGATAGTCCCTGGTGCCGATCAGGGCCTCGGTGATGTCATCAATATTGCCCCGCGCCATCGACGAAAGCAGCGTGAGCCCAGCCATGGCGCCGATATGCGAATTTTCGGCGGGGGCATTCAGGTCAGACAAATTGGTATTCATGAGGGTCTCGATCAATAAGCGCTATAAGCGACGTCCTCATACCACTATAAATCACTGCGCTTCACCCATCAAACAAGCGCCTCAAGCGGCATGGCGCGCATCCACACAGCCGGATCCGCCGCAGGCGCAGCAATCCGGGTCAATCATCATCGGACGCAGGCCTTTGTTCACCACTTCGCGGGCGAAGTCCTCGTAAACGCTGATGTGTGCAGTTCTGAGGCGCTGGTCGTCCTCGGGTGTCAACATGATCTGCACGCACTCACACAGGTTTTGATAGCGATCCATGAACCACCTCCAGGTTGGAACAGCAGTAACCTTCAGAAACTAGCCTGCTTCACATGCACTTGCTCTTTGTTGGTATCGTGCGGTGTTGTCACCAATTTGAGGATTTGGCGCTCAGCTTCTATTGCCCTTGGAATCAGGCCAAAGATGACATAGTTCACCCCGGCCATGATCGTGAAGCACCCCCCCACCAAAATAAGCCCCGTCACAAATCGACTAGCGCGCTTTTTCCCACTCAGATTGTTCATTTTGGCCTCCGTGACTTGAATATGCGATGGATCTTGACCCTGCATAGCCATTCTGTCAATATAGCGATTAATCGACGCAGCCCTGTACACCCAGCCGCCTATCCTAGAAAATAGATCAACTCGTCTTTTCGGATAGATCATGTCTGCACATTCTCTTACCCCAAGCTCCCTGGCGCACCGCGCCGAGCTGCACGCGAGTCTTTTCGCAAAAATGTTTTTGAAACCACGATTCGCTGATCATTCAGCGCAGGTTCTGTCGCTCTATCAGAACTACGAAATGCACCCGGACTACCGGCAGGCATTTGACCAAACCCTGCACAGGGTCGACAAGCAACATGGCGTGACCAGCTATGGAGAGTTCCGTGCCCGCTACCAGGAGCGACTGACTGATCAGCTCCATGCGCTGATCAGCTCCGATCCTGTCCATTTTGAATGCCAGACGATCGAGCAAGTCGCGGAGGGCGACGCAGCCCTGTACGTGGCCAACAGCCCCTGCGACAGCACCCAGAACACGCAGCAGATGTGGTCGCGGATCATCCTGGGCCTTGGCCACCCACCCTACAAAACCGCGTTCATTCAGGCCCTGATGCAGCGTGAGGTCAGCCCCCACAGCTTCCACCAAGACCTCAAGCGTTTTCGCAGCCTCCACCTGGGAGCGCCCGAAATCGCCCCGGCTGATCAGCCCCCTGGCACCGTCCTCAATCACCTGGCGGAGCGTCATGCTGCCCTGTACATGAACCCCCAGCAAAGGGATCAGGCAGGCTATGACAAGACCCGGTTGATCGGTGACATCTTTGCCCTGAAGGGTGATCCCGAGTATTGGTCGGTGTTTGAGCACACCTTGCTCGAATCGGATCCGGAGTTCGGCTCGGTCTACCTCTACTGCTTCCGTCAGGATCTGGCGCTGTTTGAAGCTCACCGCAAAGAACTCGACGAGCACACCCCCGACCTGCTGGCTTTCGGGACGATCAGCAGCGACCTGGTATCGCTGGACACCGATGAGGTTCTCCAGGGTGGCATGGCCGGGATTCTGCGCACGGCCCACGGCCATTCCGAGAAGGGTGTTTACACAGGTGCGAACCTGCCTCAGCGACCCTTTGCCAGCGCAGTCCGCGCCTTGGAACAAACCGAATGCGATCGCTAACCCACAACGCAGGGTTTGCCATCAGTGCCGGTCGAATGGAAGGCGGTGGTGATTTAAAACGCATCTGGCGGCACCTTAACCGGGTTAATGTGCACCAGGAGACACCTTATATCCCGTGGCTTTTCCAATAACTACAATAAAAACAGTGGGTTGATGATGATTTCCAGTAAAATTGGCGATGGTATCGACGAAGCGGAGCAATCGCAGCCCCATACCGGCGAAATTTCGCTGATGATTGGCCCTTGCACGCCCCCGAGTGAAGAAAACCTGCCCAGTCACCTCTTCCCCGGCGCCGGCTCCGACACCGCCTGGTTCGAAATCCAGGGGAGTATTCGCCCCTCGTGGGCTGAGCTCAGTCAATTGCTGGTACGCCACGACTCCGACTTCATGCTGATGGAGTACAATGCCGAAGACGGCAGGGGCTATTTCGTCGCGGTTGACTCCTATGCGCCGAAACCTGGCTTGCTCGTTCTCTTCCCTCATCAATCCGACCAATAGGCCGCCACATGTCCGAGATCGACCGCACCACGTATGAGCGTGACTTGCGAGAGCGCCAGCGCAAGCACCTGGAATCGCTTGAGGCAAACAAACCCCCGTTCAGGCCCTGCCTGCATGACCAATGTCCGCGCTGTCATGGCACCGGGCGAAGCGCCCACGGCCCCTGCATTCACGGGATTGCCTGCAACTGCTCAAAATGCGGGATAACCTGTTAACCACATTTCCGGGCTTTAGCGACAAATTGACGGTATCCAGCCTGTGTCTCTATACTCACGGCCTAATCGCTGGTGCCACAGGCTGATTGATGACCTGTCGCAACCAGCGCAGCACCTGGTCGTATCGGCCAGCGCCACGTTTCACCGCTGCCTGACGCAATTGAGCCACAGGAGTCTCCCATGCCAGTCACCCGAAAGAACGTAACACCTGCGGCACCTACCGCACCTTGCCCTGAAGGCATGTGCCTGGCTGGCCACATTGGCAGTAAGGAGGTCATGGTTCGGGACTGGGCGGTGGAGGCGCTGAAGTTCGAGGGAATGATCGAGTTGTGGAACGAGGCAACCAAACGCCACGCACTGCCGCACCTCGGTTTTAAGACCCCTTACAAATTCTGCCCAGCCTGTGGCTCGGCCATTGATACCGGGTTCACCCCTGGTGGTATTCCCGAGCTGTCTCTCACCTCCGATCTCAAGCAGATCCTGGCCCTGAGCGATGCTGACATCGCCGAGCAAGGCAGCAAGCTTCGCAGCGCAGGCGTGAACCTGCCTGACCAAGGGGTGGAACAGCGGGTCGCGGTTCAGCATTGGCTGATGAAGCAGTACTTCCGGGATGGGCGTGATTGGCGCAAGAAGACCGACCACCTGATTGCACCCCTGTCCGCCTCTGGCGAGGGGGCGTGACCGTGGAAGTCCTTATCGACGGTGTCGCCTATGTGCCCAGGGCAGAGATCCCGGCACTGACGGACGAACGCTTGCAGGAAGCGCTGCGGTATTTGACCGAAATCCAGTATTTCAATATCGAGCACAAGAACCGCGCTGTCGCCTGGAACGCGCTCAAGGCCCTCGCCCCCGAGCTGGCCCAGCTGGCAAGCGACAATCCCAAAGCCGCGTATGACAGGGTGCGCGCCAACGACCCGGATGACGACTAAGAGGGCATCGCTCATGACGTCCAACGACATGTACGACAGGTTGTCCGGGATGAGGCCTGAGGAAATGGCTGAACACCTCGCCGCGCTCCAGAATCATATCGCCCACCTGGCCAACCTTCTGGCATTGGTCAAGCGCGACATTCAGCGGCTGAGAGAGCCTGATCCCACCCAGCACACCCCCCTGGAGGTCATGCTGCTGTCGGGCAAGGTGGGCGAGCTGTTTGAGCAACTTGAGTGGTGGTCACTGCCGCCCACCTACCGCGCCCCTGACGTCTTGCGCATGTTTGACACCGACCTTGGCTTGACGCTCAAGATCAGCGCTGCCGAAGCGCAACTCAAAAGCTTGCAGGACGACAGGCAGACACTGCGACGCATCCTGGGCAAAGCGCCTGACATTGACGACGAGCATTTCAGCGCCGAGAAACTCCAGGACTTGATCGACACGGTCGTTGAAGCCGTCCTGACCCTTGAGTATGGCGACGCTGCCCAAAAGGAGCTCTTCCCTCGCATGACCCAGGCCCAGATGTCGGCGCAGTTCAAGCGGATGTTCACCGGCTGAGGCTTGTTGTCCGACACTGGCCGAAGGTTTGAGCGAGAGCCGGTGGCGGCTTGGCTTGAGCCGCTCCAGGACACGTCCATCCCCTACAACCCCCAAACACGACCGTCTGCTTTTCTCCCCCAGCGCTTTTGCACTGCCCTGATGTCCTGCTCCTGACGCCCTGTTCTGCCGGCACCTGGGCGTTGTAGAAGATGATCACTGTCAGCCTGAGCCTCCCCTTATCGGCGTGGCAGGACGCACCGCGTACCCAGGCTCAGTCCCATGCGGCTTGGCATTGGCCTTTCACCGACAGCCAAATGACCGCATAGCACAAGTGCACCCTCAACGGCAGAGCCAGTGCAAAAGCCTGGAAAAAGACAAACTGCACTCCTAAAAGCAAAAGCGCGGGGGCATTTGACGGCAAAAAAACAGCTTCTGATCTGCGTAAAGAAGGGAATTGACCCGAAAATCCTCACGGTGGTACCGTCAGGGGAGTGGCCAGGAGCCTCAGTATTCAAATTATGGAACCAAGCAATGACCAGCATGACAGAACGCGAATTCAAGAACCTCAGTCGGTTTCTGGCCCTGATCCTTCGGCATGAGCCTCAGCTGATACAGCTGGATGTCGATAAGCAGGGCTGGGGCAGCATCGATTACATCGTGGCGCACGCGCCCGCCAACCTGGGCGACGTGTCCCGCGAGAAGATCGAACAGGTGGTGGCGCAGAACGACAAGGGCCGCTACGCCATTTCCCCTGACGGCCAGCACATCCGGGCGCTGCAGGGGCATTCCATTGAGGTGGATCTGCAGCTCAAGGCCACCACCCCGCCCGCAAGGCTCTTTCACGGCACCGTCGAGGGCTTCATTCCAGCCATCATGGCGCAGGGACTTCATCCCCGCTCGCGCCAGCACGTGCACTTGTCGGCGGATGTCGAGACCGCCCAGCGTGTCGCCCAGCGCCGCAAAGGCAAGACCGTGCTGCTCAGTGTCGACTGCAAGGCCATGCTCGCCGAGGGTCATGCGTTCTACCTGAGCGAGAACAACGTCTGGCTGACCGATGTGGTACCGCCCCGCTACTTGCAGCCCGTCAGCCTGCGGAACGAACCTGACGGCCTGGATGGCCCGGCATGAGCCAATCAGCCATCGACCACCTGATTGCCACCTTGCGCCCACGCCTGGGGGATCGGGTGGGCGACCGTCTGCAGCGGCTCAGCGAGTCCCAGGCGGGCTGGGATGGCCGCGACGCCCAGCCGATGTGTCTTCGATCGCTGGAGAACCTGGTGACTCTCAGCCAGGCCTTGACTCTGCCGGGGCAGGATCTTGGGCTGTTTCTTGAACACAGCGGCAACCTGGTCATCAATTGGCCGGCAGCCAACGGCTCACGGGCGGACGTTTCCATCGGCCCTTGCATGCTAGAAATTTGCACCGACGCACTCAATCTGGAGCTGGTGATTGACGACCCGCTGCTGGCGCAGCGAATTGCTGAAATACACTTTTGAAGAATATTGCTGGGCAATTGTCAGACCAACACAATATGCTTATAATTCGCGCCACACACTCATCGAGGGACAGAGACATGTTTCAGTCTTACATCAACGCCTACAAGAACCTGCTGGACTTCACCGGCAAGACCGATCGCAAGGCGTTTTGGGAGTTCTACGCCATCCATGCCGTGATCGCGATCGTGTTCTTCGTCCTCAACAAGCGCCTGGAAGCCATCTACCTGGCCTTTGCACTGCTACCGGTGCTGTCGATCTCGGCGCGCCGCCTGCGTGATGCTGGCTTCCATGCACTGCTGACCCTGCTGTACTTCGTGCCCGTGGTTGGCTGGATTCCACTGTGGATCATGTGGGCGCAGATCAGCAAGCCCGCCGTCAATCACGCAGTCTGAATGCGTGCGGGGACAGCCCCTTTCAGCCGTTGAGCGCTGTGATTAGCCGGGTTCCCCCGGCTTTTTCATGCCCGCCTGCCCGAACATTCGCGTTATGCGTATATTGATGACTTGGAAAAACCTTGGTATACTTTTCACACAATAACTAGAAAGCCAATCGCCTACCACCCTCACCTTTGAGGGTATTTTTTTGCCCAGCAAGCACGCCTTTGCTCTGCGATTGGGCACGCAAACAGTAGCAGTAGAAGGGAGCGGTTTCTTCATCGCGCCCCCGGCAAGCGACCCGCCCCCATCGAACCACCACCGTCCAGTCCAGGTACGTGATGCGTTCTGTCACCGTGGCATTGGGCTCCTCGATGTCATACAGCGGCCTGGGCACACAGAAATCTTCGGCCACGCGCCCTGTGATGCTCATGCCCAACCACCAAAGGCAATAGCTCCGGTCGCTATTGACCATCACGTCAGCGAGTACCGACAAGCTGGAAAATTCCATGGCATTGAAGGTTGGGGGGATGGCCACCCCAGTCACGGACACCTTGAGGTCACGCACCACCCTCACAGCATGGTGGTCTATGCCCTCAAGATAGGTATTGCTGGTCTTGGCCAGCGCCGCCATGACGCGAAGCCATCCAACGATGCATTCAACGCTCGATAGCTTGTCGAGGTCGCCGAGGGCCCTCTCCACTTGCCTGGCCACAGGGGGCGATTGATCAGCAAACAGCTTGCCAATCAGCCTGGCGTTCAGGGGCCACTCACCCACCTGTTGGTCATTGCCGGTGGCTCGCTCTGCCTTGGCGACCAGTGCCAAGATGATGGGGCCAATGCTTGCGATCATCTGCGCATGCTGGTTCGACCGGGCCAAGCTACCCAGTCTTGCCGCTGACCACGCATCCCCCTGGCTGACTGCCAATCCACCAGGATCAACAGCCTCGATGGCGTCGCGCAATTGGAACTCCTCCTTACCCGGACGATCAAGCGGGCGGCACACTGCCACCGCCCAGGAAGGTTGACACACTCCAGCCCCGGTGTAAAATCACCCACGGCGCTGTGTGACCAGCCGGTAACCGGTTACTCGACCTCTCACTGGGGGCTACGAAGCGGATACAGTCACCGGCTCTTAGGAGCTGAATGTTGTGGTTTGTCAGGGGCTGCTAACCGGGGTCTCGAAAAAAGCCGACTACCAGTGCGAACTGCTAGTCGGCTTCCTCTTTTGGTCGCGCTACAGGCCATACCTGATGTCGACACGGCCCTCTTGGTGTTACCCCACAGCTGGTGACTGGAAGACGCGCTGACGCTCAGCCTGATGCCCTGCCTGCACAGGGCCTTCCCCACCCTCAAACAATCAACCTTCGCACGAGATGATAAAGCTACAGTAGCCGCCAGCGATGACCTCCCCTTTGTCCTTGAACCCGCAGGTCACGATTCGGTCTGCTCCCACGATAGAGTAGTTACCACCTGCATAGTCAGGCCGAGAGCCTGGGTGTGAGTTGGTCGCACTCGCCGATGACCAGGTGCAGGATGAGGGGTTGGCACCGTTAGGGATTGGGATTTGCTGTCCGTTAGTCACAAACCCTGTCAGCACTTTGGAGCCGCCACCACCGGCCTTCCAGACACCGTCCTGGCACGACAAGGTCTTGCCATTGGTATCGCTGGCGATCAAGCCGCGCTTACCGCAGGCTTGGCCGACATAGGCGATGCCATTGAGATCTATGTACTCGTTGGCGGTAATGCGGCCCAGAGACGTCATTGCCCCGGTGTTGTAGATCGACTGCGTTTGCAGATTGGCCAGGTTGCTGTACTGGCTGGGGTCAAGGTAGTAAGCGGTGTTGTTGGAATCATAAAACAACTGCCCAAGCACAGCGCCTCCCGCCGTGACATTGCCACTGGCTGACATGCTGCCACCGGCAGTCACGTTGTTGCTGGCGCTCACAGTGCCCCCTGCGGTCACGTTGTAGGTAGCCCCAACACTCCCCCCCGCCGTCACGCTGCCTGCAGCTGAAACAGCGCCGTTCGTGGAAATGCCAGCGCCCACCCAGGCCGAACCCGACACCGAAGCATTGGACTGCACATTCAACGTCCGCCTCATCAGCACGTCGCCAATGATCTCGGCATTGGAATCGACCACCAACCCACCGCCCCAGACGGGCGAGACGCCTGACGGAGCACCCAGGTACAGGATCTGGCCCGCGAGGTTCTGAATCCTCGATGCGCCGACGATCTGCCGCCCCGAAGAATCGGGATTGTCGAACTGCAGGTTGGCATGCATCTTGTTGCCACCATCGGTTCGCAGCCACACATCATTGTCGGCCTTGTTGCTCGCGACCATTGTAATGCGCGCATCAGCCGGGTTTGAGTTGAAGCTGGATCCCGATGAATAACCCGTCTCGGTCGCAGAAGCGGCGGTGATGGCCGCCATCCCGGAAAGGTCTGAGCGAACCTTGCGTCGGGTGGATTCCATGACGGTGAATGGCGTGGTCACCGTCGTGACCGTCACACGCTTGTCGCTGCCGGTGCCAGTGACATCAATGGTCGCATTGAGGCTCAACAGGCCGTATTTGATTGGGTCTGCCACGGTGGCGGCAGGGAAATCACAGGCAAGGAATTCACTACCCTTGGGGAAAGGGCCACCACAATCCGTGCTTTTCAGCCAGGCGCTACCGACCTTCTGCCCTGAAGCAAGGTTCGGCGATTTGACAATCAAGCTGCGCACGGCATTGTTGTACTGACTGATCTTCAGCCCCACGGCCCGCGCCTGGGCCTGCTCAAGCTCAGCCTGATGACTTTCGAAACCCATCAGGGTGGCGATCGCCAACAGTGCCATGACCAGAATCATCTCAAGAAGAGTGACGCCACGCTGCAGCGGAAGTGGATAGATGCCTTTTTTCATGGCAGCCCCTGGTTTTATTGTTATGGGGGTGATTTTTCAACAATATACCATTAAACGGTGCCCCTGTCGCCAATCGTAACTGTCAACCGGTAGTTTACAGAGCGGATTGGGTTCGGGTTGCTGATCTATAATTGTCAACCGGAAGTTGACAGGGCGGATTGCTGTCTTCGGCTTTGACGAGAATTTGCAGATCCCGTGGATTCTCCAATCAAGTCAGCACAGGCCGCCTGACCTGTGCTGAAAAAAACCACGTTCAGCTACCCCAGCAAACCTTGCCCGTAGGTCAAATGAGCTTCTACGATCACCGGGCATAAAAAGGCGCCGAAGCGCCCTTGAATCATCCAGCCTGGTCGGTCACCGTGGCTGACTTTCAGCTTAGTTAAGCCAACGACAGGCGAGGTAATAGCTATCCACATTCTTCCTGTTCAGCAGTCCAACCAATACAGATCCCTCTGGGCAGTAGGCATCCCCATCATTGGATGAGTCATGGTAGGAGACCATTCCACCTGTCACCGCTGTTCCGAGGGAAGCACCACCAGCAGAAGTCCAAACGCCGGACTTGCAGGACAGAATCTCACCAACAGCGCTACTGGCTATGAGGCCGTTGGGTGCGCACCCATAACCTACATATGCAATACCCCCAAGCCGAAGGTACTCATTAGCAGTCATCCTGCCATTGGAGGTCAGATAACCCGCATTCACTGCGTTAACATTGCTGGTTGCATGTGGGTCAACGTAGTACCCGGTGTTGTTGGCATCATACATAATTTGCGTGGTAACAGAGCCTGCCACTGACGCATTCCCTTGAGCGGAAAGCGAATTAATATTGCTGGTGTTGTTTGGATCTACATAATAGCCAGTATTGTTTTCATCGTAAAATACTTGCCCCCTAACCGTGCCGGCAGCTCGAATATTGCCATTGGCTGTAATGCTGCCCTGGGCATTTACAGCGTTTAAGTTGCTCGTGCTGTGCGGGTCTAAGTAGTAACCCGTGTTGTTTGCATCATAAAACACCTGGCCAATTACCGCTCCACCAGCGGTGACGTTGCCAGCAACGGCAGCACTGCTGTCCACCACGAGGGATTGGCGCACCTTAACATCCCCTAAAACCTCAGTGCTGGAGTCAATGACGACACTGGAACTGGTCACCGGGCTGAGTGCGCTACCTGAACCTATTCGAAGGACTTGTCCAGCAAGATTCTGGATTCGTGATGCACCGAGTATCTGCCTATCTGCAGCGTTGGCGCCGTCAAACCCAAGCGAGGCGTGCATCTTGTTTCCACCATCGGTACGCAGCCACACATCATTGTCCGGCTTGTTGCTGGCCACCATGGTAATGCGCCCATCAACCGGGTTCGAGTTGTAACTGCCGCTCGCGGAAAACCCCGTATCGGTCGCAGAAGCGGCGGTGATGGCCGCTACCCCAGAAAGGTCTGAGCGCACTTTGCGTTGCGTGGATTCCATGATGGTGTACGGGGTCGTCAGCGTCGTGACCGTCACGCGCCTGTCGCTACTGGTACCGGTTACATCAATGGTCGAATTGATGCTCAACAGTCCATACTTGATGGGATCTGCCACGGATGCAGCAGGGAAATCACAGGGAAGGAATTCGCTGCCTTTGGGGAAAGGCCCTCCACATTCCGTGCTTTTCAGCCAGGCGCTGCCAACCTTTTGCCCTGATGCGAGGCTCGGCGTTTTGACAATCAAGCTGCGCACGGCATTGTTGTACTGACTGATCTTAAGGCCCACAGCCCGTGCCTGGGACTGCTCAAGTTCAGCCTGCCGACTTTCAAAAGCGATTAACGTGGCAACCGCCAGCAAAGCCATCACCAGAATCATTTCAAGGAGAGTGACACCACGCTGCCGCGAAAATGACTGAAAATCGATTTTCATTGTAGCCCCGGTTATTCTTGTTTTCGATATTATCCTGCACCCAATATACACGCAAAGGCGTGGCTTTGGACGCCCAGCCATCGCCTTTTGTGTCCGAGTACTCCGTCACAAATGCTGAAGCTATGCCAACCAGCCCTTGTCGAATCGGCCCCAGGCCTCGGCCAAGAAAACAGGTGCTGCTGTGCAGCCTGCACCCCGGAAAACCCGTCGCAAAAGGGCATAATTAATTTTCAAAAATCCTTTTCCCGTGTATTGACGAATTGGCAATATACCAATAACCTGAGCACCTCATTGACGTCTGGGGGTTCCCATGTTGAAAAAAGCACTGTCGCTTCTGGTTTTGGCTGCCACCCTTCAAGGTTGCGCTTCGCAGCTGGTCGAAGGACAAAAGCAAGAGCTTGCAACCTATGAGGCCAAGGGCCTGAAGGTTACGGAGCGCAACGAAGCCGTGGCTGCAGTCTTGGGTATTTTCCCAATGGCCGGGTATATCTACAACGGGAACTACGTTTCTGCAGTCACCAAATTGCCGCTGTATCTGCTGGGCGGCCCCTTGTGGATGCCCGTTGACACCTATCACTCAGCACAATCGCGCAACTACTACGCGACCCGCACCAACGTGCTGGTGCTGAAAGACCGCAAGCTGCACGAAGTGGACGAGAAGTACGAGAACAAAACCCTGACCGAGATCCAGTACATCCGCGCCCAGCGCGAGATCGAGCGCCAATACGCGCCCTACTGATTCTCAGGCCCCCAAAGAGCCCCGGCAAAGCCGGGGTTTTTTGTACCCAAAAACGCTTTCCGCCAAAATTGGCTGTTCGCACCCTTCTTGGAGAATTCCATGCAACCCAATCTGCGACCGTGCAAAAGCTGTGGCAATGCCGATCAGGAGCAGGTGCGCTTCCAGGTCTATATCGACCAGGGCCTGCAAATGAACATTGGGCCGTTTTGCCACTGCCTGGCCTGTGACTCCTACTTCAAGGCAAAATCAGAGGCGTATGAAGACCTGCTGGAGGCCTGGAACGCCCGTGCGGACGCCCCCACTGCGCCTCAACCCGCACCCAGCGCCTGGCGGGCCCTGGTCAGCCGTCAGGGCAAGACGTTCCATGAATACACCGAGTCCGACCAGTTCCACCCTGAGCCTGGCCATTACACCCGCGTGGGCCCTCTGGAGCCGTTGTTTGATGGGCCAACGGTCAATCGCCTGCTGGCGCGTCTGGCGGAGCTTGAGGATGCGGAGAAGATCGCCTGGAACAACTGGCATGCCCTGGAGCCGGTGCAGAACTTCCTGATCGAGCACAACCTGCTGCTGACCCCCTTTGATGGGGATGGCGAGGCGGCGGGCAAGAACATCGTGCACAGCCTCCAGACCCTGCTGGGGCGCTGCGTCCTCCAGGATATCCGGCAGGCTGTTGCCGCTGACGAAACGCCGCGCTGATCCACCTGCAGCACGCCACTCGCCTGGGTTCGACGGGTACGCCCGTTCAATCCAGGTCGAGCAGCTTGGCTGGCCTATGGCCGTGGTTATTTCGACAGAAACTCAGCCTGCAACCACTGGCTTTGCCGGTAACTGACTTCCGGTATCAAGAGCGACAACTCCAGGTTGTCGAGTCGCTTTGCGTCATCGATGAAGCGGCTGCCCGTATTCATGCGCCCATGAGCAAGCCGAAGCAACAGGGATTGGTCATGGGCCTTGGCCACGGCTTGCGGCGCATCATAAGCCCAGGACTTGGTGGCCACCATAGCCGCCCGACCCAGTTCAATCGATCGCAAAGCCGCAGCACGCACCTCCTCATCTGCTGGTTGGTGCCTCATCCATGCTGTGGCAGTGGTACCATACATGATCGCACCCATCACGCCCGTGGTCTGCTGCATCGCCTGGATCAAGCAGGTCTTTTCTTCTGCACTGTACTGCAGGCCGAACCCGCCAATACCCGTACATCCCGTGAAGCGGGTCGCCTCCTGCGACGCCTCATCATAACCTTTCTGAATTTCGGCCAGCGGCATGGCCTGGGGGACTTCGGCCATGACCTCTCGGTAGGGCGCGGTATCCATCGACGCGAAACCCAAAATCCCGGTAGCGGTAGCGACAGAGAACCACAGCCCTGCAACCAGTTTTTTATGCATGGTCATGGCCCCTGGATGCACAGGTTTTGCGTGGTTCCGATTGCTCGCTGCCCACCGCTGTTTTCCCTGAGCAGCGACCGCAGCAGCCATCTTTCGGGCGGGGTGTAGCCGCTGCATCCTGGATGCCAGCACTTACTCCACGCCCCATTTCCACCTGAACAACCTCAATTTTTTGATTATTCGACAATTTCAACACCGCCCCATTGAGTGAGGGCAAAAAATATCACCCTCTGATTAAAATACTGACCAGGACGTCACACCACCGCCCTGGCCTACCGGTACACCTGGAATTATCGCTGGGAGAAGGTCACGCCATCGCAGGCGCCATTCCCATCGCAATAATGTACATCGTAAATCTGTCCTTTTACCACCGGCTTCGGGTCACCCTTGATCTTGTGCTTCGGTACATCGATCAGGAAGGTGAATTTTCCGGGCTTGAGCTCGTAGCGCCCACTCCCGTTCATCAGCAGGCCGGTTTCCCAGTCGCCGAGGAAGGAGACGTTGATGCCAACCCCCGAGTTCTTCAAAAAGCGCGTGGTTTCCTTCTTCACCGCGCAGAACTCGCCCACGCAGTCGTCGAAGTTGGTGTAGATCATGCCGTACGGCTCAACCCCAACCTCCTTGTCGGTGTTGGTCGTGAAGTACTGGCTGAGGGTGCTTCTCACCTGCCTGGCGCGTTCAAAATCCACCGCATAGGTGACCACCACCCGCACCCGCACAGTTCGATCGAACACCTCCGCGACATCCGTGTTCACAGACGTGATCTGGATGGCGTCACGGTAGGCTTTCAGCACATGGGTGTTGAGGTCAGCCAGTGCTTCCTTGCGCCGCTGCTCGACGGTCTTGACCGAGCGCTCAAGGCTTTTGGCCTGCTCCTCCAGCGTGGCGGCGCCCGCGAAGGTCGGTGTGAAAAGCAGCATGCCAGCCAGTAGCGCTGGCGCCGAGGTGATGCGAAAGTCCATGTCTTGGTGCCCTGATTTCGTTCAAGATTGTTGAATATCGGGCGCATGACTGACTGCGCCCGGAAATGTTTGATCCTAGATACCCTTGTCTTCCGGCGAGGCAGTAAAATCTAACGACAAGGCGCAATCGCCGTAGGTCTGCCCTTCAATGGTCAACACCGCGCCACTGGCGAAGGTCAGTGTCAGTCCATACTCCCTCGCCTGGACGCTGGCAATGGTCTGCCCCACCAGCAACTTCGCATCCCCCTCGGAGAGATCCGACATGTCTGAAACACTGTTTTCGCTCATGATCATTCCTGCAAGGCAATTGGAAAGCCTCAAGCTCAAGGTTGACCAGGATAAAGTACTGGTCTGCAGCCAGGGGCGGCAATACCCCCGCAAAATACCAGTCAGCGCCCGCTCATTCAAGAAACCCAGGCCCGGAAAGCCCAACAGCCTGCGAAGTGGCTTGGAATCATGCCCTCGCACTCCCTATGATGGTGGAAAGCATATAGAAGACATCGCCATGAACATACCCGCCACATTGCCCAGTTACGCTTTGATCAAAGAAGTTTCCCAGCTTGATCCTGATCTGTTGCGCGACGGCAGCTATCAGCGGGAGGCGATGGATTTTTTTGCTCAGGTCGTGCGTGAGCATGGCGATACCAATCACAGTGAGATCTACAACGCCATCTTTGAAGCCCATTTCGGCAAGGATTCACTGTCCCAATCCGATCGCTTCTGCTCACCATTCTTATGCATGACCGTTGCGCTGGTGGCAGTCGAAGACATCGGCCACCTCAAGCAGTGCACGCTCAACGACAATCTCCCGCTGGGCGCGGTCTCGCGATTGGTCGGCCAGCTGGCGCATCGTGTGGAGATTGACTATGTGCAGCAATTTGAAAACTGCGGCGAGCTCAGTCTCGACCTGTTTGTCATGCTCTACTGTGTGGGGAAGCACCATTTCGCAGAAAAAGTAGTCTTGGATGACAATTCAATCGCGTACGCGAAATTGAAAGAGCATGACCCACGCACTGCGCTGTCTGCCCTCGCCAGGGTGCCTTATGACCCCCTGTCGAACATACGGTCATCTTTACCTGAAGGTGTGCTGATTAGCGATGCGGAAATGGTCAGGCGGTACAAGAATCAAGTGTCGGCCCTGTACTCAAAAGAGCATGTCCCCCTCCTCGATCCTCGCTTCCCTAGCGTCCTGCTGCCAGGCAACAGGCTTGAGTGCACCACAATCGCCTCCGTGAATCATCAGGTGAGTTTGCTCCCAGGGTATTTTGAGATGCTGCCCAAAGAAGTCAACGGCATGCTCCAGGACTTTGGCTTCTTGTGCCGCATAGAGGCTTCGATCAATGCAGATCAACACGCACTCATGGTCAATCTGATGTTGGATTTCGAAAAGGCGGGCATTTCCCGACCCGACATCCTCAACATTGCGACGCTCAACTATGAAGACTTGGCAGACCGCTTCGACGCATCCACTATCAGACTGGCGGACGGGGCCCAACCTAATCTTCTGCAAATCAAGCAGGCCGCAATACTGGATTATAGGGCCATGAACCCCGAGCAGCGCCAAGCCCTGTACCTGGAACAGCTGATGACCAAGGCCGTTGAATACGGTGAGGATCCTACCGCCTGGCATGCCCAAGCCAAATTGCGCCAGATCAATCACCTGATGCGCCAGGAGCCGCGTGAAACCCTGGAGGCCGTCTGCACCCAGGATGCCCACTGGAACGCACTGTACCGCGCCACAGGCGACAGGAAGTACCTTCACAAGCTGGAGTCCCAGCTGGATCGCGCCCTGGCCGAAGACCTGGGTCTTTAAGCGCCGGGGCGCTGCGCAAGACAACCCCCGAAGAAGCTCTGCCTGCTGGCGCAACAGGCTGGCGCCAGGCTCGGTCACTGAGGATTGGTAAACACAATCCGGAAGGAGCCTTCGGTGGTGCGGCCCCCCATGGCCTCAAACTGTTCCTTGGTCAGCGTCCAGAAAGGCTGAAGGTCATTTTCATCCCTGGTCTTGAAAGAAGCCTTGCTTGATTCCAGGGTAACGCCCAGCGCCGGCACATAGACATCACCGAACGTATTCTTGATGTATGCTGCTGCCTCGGCATTATTTGCGAAACCAGGGTTGTCGAACAGCTGCAGGATCAGCATGTAGTTGCCCTTGACCCCGGCCTTTGTGTAGTCGGAGTAGCGAACGCTGCCCATCCGCGCCCCATTGGAGAAGCTCTCCCTGCCGAAATACAGATCGGCGAAGCCCCAGTATTCGTTGTTGGTGGCGTAAATACGATACTTTCGCGGGATGTCCATGAAGTCGCCCTGCAGCGTCCCCTTGGCCGTCTGGGTTTGCGCCGCCACCTCGATGCGTTGAGTCTCGGTGTACGGCTCGCCAACCACCCGGAACTCGTAAGTCAGATCATTGTATTCCGTGGGCTGCACGCTGCGGCTCTGCACTTGCGAGCAGGCCTCGCCCGTCTGGATGAACTCGACTCGATTGACCTGCGTCTCTACCGCTGGCGACCAGCTGGAACACTCCGCTGCACCGCTATCGATCCAGTCTCCGAGTATTGGATCATTGGGCAGCCAATTCCCCGTCTCCGCAGGCGGCTGTCCCCCCCCAGATCCCCAACCTCCCTTCATGATCGGGGCCGCTGCTCGTATCTCGTTGACCGCGTGGGCACCCGCTGATGCGCAGGCCAGCGCCAATGCGACTACCCATGTCCTGTATCTGTGCATGTCATTTCTCCGGCCCCTGCACTACAGACGCCTGTCCTCAATGTACTTTCAAGTTTTGCATAGCTTCGAACCGAGGGTCAATTTAGCCTCATTTGACATCCCGCCAATATACGGTATATTCGGTATACCTAAGCCGGAGTTTTCCCATGACCAATCACGAACGCCTTGTCCAAGCGCTGAATCTCTGGGTGTCACTCACCGAGTTCGATGATCGCCGCAGCCAGGGTCGCGTACGTGACTGGGACATCAATCGCATGAGCAACGCGATTCGCGAAGGCCTTGAGCTCGACAACCAGAACATCACCGGCTTTCTGCTGCTGGGATACTTTGCTGACAGCTTCTTCAAGAGCACGCACTTCACCGTGAGTGAAATGCTGGCCGACCCGGACAAGGTCAACGACTTCTTGGCCAGGTCTGGCCAGTTGCGGGCCATCGTTACAGACCCTGAAATGCTCGAAGACCTTCGACACTTCCAGCTGACCACCCGCCAGGCAGTGCGTCACTATCAGGCTGATACCCCCGAGGTCATGAGCCTGATCGAAAATGACTACGAAATGGGCTTCCTGCGCCGCGATGCCCTGCGCTCGATGAAGAACCTGCGGGTCGACCATTTCCTCGCCGGAGAGCCCGAGCCTGAGGGTGTGCGGCCCCGCTACAACCGCGAGGTCTTTCAGTTCTGGAACATCAACTCGCTGCTGCAGTGTGTCTGCAGTTCGCCCTCGGGGGTTTCGATCAACCTGATCAGAACCCCTGACAACTTCCAGTCGTACTTCGTCTTCTCCATTCGCAACGGTGGCCACGTCATCACCCTCTCCGACGTGCCGGAGAACGCCCACCCCCTGCAACAGTACATGTCGCGGCGCCCTGACAAGCAGTTTGGCGAACGCGTGTTCCAGAACTGGTTCCCCTACCACCTGACCGACATGAAGTACGATGAAGAGCAGGGGCGGATCTATTTTGAACACAAACACGGTGCAAGCGGCATCGTGCCGATCAACCAGCAAGCCTTTCCCTTGAGCGCCCTAAAGGATCTGAATCCCCACGAAGTGATCTGGATCACCCTGATGTTCGAGCTGATTGTGGAGCGTTTCTGGCGCCAGCCAGTGCAGCCCAAGCAGCTGTCCTACACAGGTGACATGATCCGGGTTGAATCCACCCTGCTGGAGCGCGCCTCGTCGGCGGGGCTGCCAGTGGTTCAGTATGAGGGGTTGAGCCTGCCCTCGCTGGCCGTGGAGGATGTCGCCACGCCGGAAGGTGACTTGGTGTCCGCCCTGGGCAAGGACGGCGGTGATCACAACCAATGGTTGATCGACCGCTACAAGCACCGGGTTCATGAAGTCTCCATGAACATGCTGAGCACCGGCACCACCACCACCTACATCACCTCTGCCAACGAGGATGCACCAACTGCATTGGCGGTCGCTGACCGTCGTGGCCTGGGCAACAGCATCATGGACAAGGAACATCGCTATCCGATCCGCCACCTGGATAGCTCCTCCTTCGGCACCCGTGAGAAGCTGGCCGCCGACCGGATCTTCATCGCCCGCCACAACCTGGCCATGGAGATTCAGCGCCTGGCGGACAGGGAATTCGAGGCGCGCAAAGAAGAGATCCTGACCTGGTACCGCGCTCGCATCGAAGCCAACATCGAACGCGTGTACGCCATGGCGCATACGGAAGGGGCCTGGGGCGAATATCAGCTGCCACGGGGCAACAAGCGCTTCAGTGCAACCTGCACCTACAAGACAGAGGAAGGGCACCTGCGCTACCAGCTGACCGAGATGCTTACCCACGAGGAATGGAAGCGCAAGCATCGCCATTTCGAGGCGAAAACCGCCCTGAACCAAGGCTGGAACAGCAAGGCCAAAGTGCCCTACTGCCATCACAATGGCGCGACATCCAGCTACATCCTGGGTATCAGCCCGCAGTGCAAAGAAGACCTGGCCTTCCTAACCAACACCCCGGTGAATGAGCTGCCCGATGTGCTCCAGCACTGGCATGTCGAGACCGACAACACGGGCAACCACTTGCTGTCCCGCATTGACCCGATCGCCTGGGCCTTGCAGAACCCGTGGGAAGAAAACTACCTGTTCAACATCCGCGTGGCCCTGTCCACCCGCGCCGTCAACCACATCAAGAAGACGGCTCCAAGGCCTGAAGCGTTCGGCTACTTCTCGGAAAGCGGCTATGTGTACCCCTTCCGCGATCATGTGCCGGGCCTGGATCCTGAGCCCAAGGCATCCACCGAGCCAGGGGAAGATGCCTGACAGCCCCCACGCGTGCAGGCCTGGCGCGAGCGTGACCAGGCCTGCATTGCGCCCTTTACAGGCCGCCCCCAAAGCCTGCGAGTGACTCACCCAGCATCCCGTTCAGGTTGGCCAGGAAGAAGGATCGCCTGGCAGACTGCAGCCTTTCCGATCAATAAGCCTCGTCAATACACTGGCAAATCGTTGAGCCCACCTCTACCCCGGCCAACCTTGGCGAACCTTCGGGAGGTTCATGCACCCTGCAGCGCCTGGATCGGGTTTCCAGCCCCTGGGGTTATCAGTAATGAAGGAGTGGGTATGAGGCCCGCCAGCGGCTGTGGCGGTGGGCGTTACTGCCTGGTCATCGTCGGCAGCACTGAGGTGGAAGGCGGCGGGAGAAGGCAGGGGCATGAACCAGAATGGCCAGGCCAGCCATTCTGATTCGAGGATGGCTAGATAAACACGGCCACCGAAATGATCCCGCACAGGATCAGGCAGTCCTGCCAGTTGTAGAGCTTCTTGCGCTCCAGGGCCTGGGCATAGAGGTAGCCCGCCAGCACCAGGCCGCTGTTGCGGATGATGGTGTAGTTCTCGGCGGGAATCTGCGTGATGATCAGCAGCACCAACACCAGCGTCACGCAATGGCAGATGACCAGTTGAGCAATCACCGAAGGGGTGAACTGCTTGCTGTCGAAACGCCGGTACTCCTTGCGACTCAGCGAGAAGTAGCCAAACACCACCAGCATGATGAGCGAGCTTGCCGCTTGAAAGCTGGCCGGGTCGTATTGCTGGATCATCTTGCCCTGCATCATCAGCACCACCGCGCCGAGGACACAGTTCCCCAGCAGGAGGCCTGGGCGATTGCATTCGCGGGATTTGATCTTGCTTCGGTAGAACAGGATCAGCAGTGACACGATGATCGCACTCATCAATCCCCGATCGAACCAGGTGCGGTCATGCGCTTCGATTGTCCCCTGCATGCCAAAGAACCAGACCACCAAGACCGAGGTGAAAGGCACCAGGGCATCGATCAGGAAATTGGCGAAGTTGAAGACCGTGAGGTTTTTCTCATTGAGCTTGCGTGCCTTGATCTGGGTCTTCACGAAGAGAAGCAGACCTGCCTGGGTCACCCAGAAGCGATAGTCACTCAGGAAGTCGAAGGTAATGGGCGCTTCGCGAAGCCCCAGATAGCCGGCCATCAGCATGAAACCAGTGAGGCTCAGGGTCGCCGATGTCAGGTAGCGGGTGGCGTATTGATTGACCTGCAGCTTCTGCAAGTGGATGGTCAGGAGCAGCAATACTGGGAAAAATAGATAGATCATCATGACTGCTATATAGGTTCCGGGCTGCTTCCTAGTGCGTGTCTACTCCACAGAGGCCAGAAGGTAATGACTGAAGGCCTGAGTATACAGACATTTACACCAATATTGGATATCTACCAACAAGAAGTCCATCACAATTTTGTCATGATGACAGCGCAAAACGCTTGCAAAAACGCGAGAGATTTGGACACAAAAAACCCGGCTTTCGCCGGGCTTTGTCCTTAGCCGCTGAGGTCGGCCAGGATGAGGTGCTCGCCCCACTGGCTGGTTGGCGCCCTCTGCCCTGGTGTGGTGATCCAGAGCGTCTGGTGCCGAGGCAGATGCTTGGGCGGCATTTCCGGTACCGTGATGCCACCGTCCGTGAAGACGATGATCGGGGCGCCGTAGAGGGCATCCTTCTCCTTCATCTCCTTCCAGATGTACTCGAAGCCTTCGGTGAAGTCGGAACCGCCACCACCGTTGACCTCGAACTTGCCTTGCTCGATCTGGGCCAGGGCTTCCTTGGTGGTCATCACCCGCTGCAAGCCGGCGTCGCACTGCACCACGACCACATCCATGCCTTTGGAGGAGGCCAGGCGCTTGACCAGACCCATTGCCATGCGCAGGTTGTCCTTGTCCGTCTCGTTGAACATCGAGCCGGAGGTATCCATCAGGATGTAGATCCTGGAGGAGTTCTTCTTCTTGCCCGGCAGCAGCGGCGTGTACTCACGGAAGCTGTTGCGCTTGTTCGAGCGTTTGAAGGTCGCGCTGTCAGGACGACCATAGTTGCCGATCACCTTCTTGATTTTCTGGCCCAGGCGCAGCGGCGGGTTCAGAATGCCGTTGATCTCGTCTTTGGCCCAGTTCGGCAGGCTGCCCCAGCCGTTACCGCCATGGATCTTGTCCTGGCGAGCCGCTTGGCTGAGCATTTGACGCTTACGCTCCGAAGTCTTCTCGGGGGTTTCACCTTTGAATGGGTTGCCGGCGATGTCATCACAGTTGATGTTGATGTCACCCTGCATGCCACCTGCACCCAGCTCCTTGGCCATTTCCTTCAGCGCTTTCTCCCAGGCGCCCTGCTCCATCATGTTCTGGCCCGACGCCATGCCCTTGTCGAGCCCGGTCGAGTTATCCTTGCCGCGCAGGGCATTCTGAATCTCTTTTTCGAGGTTGTTCAGCGCATCCGCCACGTCAGACTTGGCCTGCCCCTCGGACATCGGGCCATTGCCGGTTGCGCCGGAACCTTGCCCAGCCGCCTGTCCAGCCTCCTGACCCGCCTCGGTGCCCTGTTGGCCATTGGCCGCACCTTGACCATGCCCCTGGCCACCGCCAAGCTGCTGGCCTCCCTGAGCGTCCTGAGAAGGCTGCCCATCCGACCCCTGACCTTGGCCTGGCTGACCTTGACCCGCCTGACCCTGGCCTGGCTGACCTTGACCCGCCTGACCTTGGCCTGGCTGGCCTTGACCCGCCTGGCCTTGACCCGCCTGACCCTGGCCTGGCTGACCTTGACCCGCCTGACCTTGGCCCGCCTGACCTTGGCCCGCCTGACCTTGGCCCGCCTGACCTTGGCCCGCCTGACCTTGGCCTGGCTGACCCTGGCCTGGTTGACCTTCGCCAGGCTGGCCTTCGCCCTGCCCTGGCTCGCCGCCTTCCTGGCCAGGCTGGTTGCCTTGGTCGGCACCACCCTGCTGGTTGGGGTCGGTGGCGTCATTGCCGAGCTTGTCCTGGCCTTCATTCCCAGGCTGGTTGCCATTTTCGGCACTGTTGTCCTGCCCCGGCTGAGGCTGGTCGTTAGCCCCCTCCATGCCTGGCTGAGGATCTTTGGTGACTTCGTCGACGTATTCGTCGGCGGTCTTGCCCATGGCCTCGTCCAGCTCACGCAGGTTGTTTTCCTTGGTGGTCGGCTCAGGCTCGCCGTCAACTTTGCAGGTGATGCGCTCGACCTCCTTGCCCATGTACTCCTTGAAGTCCTCCATGAGTTGCTGGTTCAGCTTCTCATTGGCTTCCGAGAATGGGTTGTGGGTGTCCGAGCTAGGCTGCTGCGGCGCCTTGTGATCGAAACTGCCGGCCTTCTTGTCGGCATTGGCCACACCGTTCTGCTCGAACGGGTTGTTGTCGGGGCGATCGACTTCACCGAGGTTATCCCTCATGGAGAAGCCGTCATTGTTCTTGATCAGCGACCTGAACTCGCGGCGCTCTGCGTCCAGATCCCGGTAAATGCCCAGCTCTTTCTGCAGGCGCTCGCGCTTCTGACCGACAACGCGCATGCCGTCGATAACCGACTGACGAGTTTCAGCCTTGATCGCTTCCTGGCGCTTTTGGTCAGCGCTGGACTGGCCACCACCGGCCATGGCATTTTGGAGCTGCTCGCGGATCTGCTTGGTGCGCTCTTTCACACCCTCGTAGAGCTTGTGGTAGATCTCTTCGCCGGAGTTGTTGTCGTATTTGCTGTCATACAGGCCGCCTTCAGGCAGCTTCACAGTGATCGAATACGAGTCGCCCTTGACCTTCTTGATCTGGATCGTCGCCATACCCTTGATGATGATCGAGTTGATGGCGAAGTCGTGCGCCCAGTTGGCGATCTCCGGGTCATGACCCTCGAAGCGTTTCCAGTAGTCCAGGGCCACGTGCAGCGCTTCGTGCACCAGTACGGCGATCATCTCCCCCACAGGGAGCTTTTTCATGAACGCTTCGTTGTAGACCACCACACCCTTCGGCGAGACCCCGATGGTTGGGACGCTGTCAGTGGGGCCGGCGATCCACATCTCGGTGGCCAACACCCCGAAGAACGGGTTGTGGTTGCGAAGTTCCATCAAGACCACACGCATGTAGTCGAGGAAATCCTTATCGTACTGGCCCTTCTCTGTCATCGCGGGCTTGATGGTTGTGGCCTGGTCACTCATGATGCGAACCTTGTTGTAATGTCATAATTCAGTCTGACATGTGCACTTCGCTTCATTCTACTCCTTTTTAACGTAAATTGCTTGGCCGGGCGGAATGTTGTCCGACACCGACCAGTGATTTGAAAGGGAAGGCAGAATGCACTTCGAATGGCTGGCGCCTGCACCTGTTGTCCGACACCGACCGGAAGTTTGACGGCGTTGGTGTGGGCTTCGCTTCGGCTTTTTCCGCTTTTCCGCTCCACTCGCTCCTCCATCCCGTCGCTTCCCCCGCACCCCCCAAACACGCCCTTGATCCTGCCTCCCCCAACGCTTTTCTATAACAAAATTATACAATCACAATTCTTTAATAACGAAAAAGCCCTCCAGAGGAGGGCTTACAATGCAGTTGTTGCTCAGTTGCCGAGCGATGCGCTCATGCGCTTGATGTCGTCGATCACCTGACCGAACTGGGCTTCGGTGAGCACTGGGTCGTTCAGACCTTTCAGGTTGTAGACCCACTTCGCGATGATGGAGCCGAACGGATCGCGGGTGGAATCTTTTTCGCTTTTGCCCAGGTTGGCCGCCATCTGGTTGGCCATCACGTCACGCACCACGAATGCGCCCATCTCGCGGTTGCCCGACATCAGGGCCGCAGTGGCGTAGCACATCTTCTTGGCCAGATCTTCCTTGGCCGCACGCGCCTGGTCGCCTTGCAGGTTGGTGTGATCCTTGTTGATGTTGTCGTTCATGCGAATGACGGTGGCGCGCAGCGAGGTGGCGATGGCGAAGACACAGCCCATCTGGTTGCGCTTTTCTTCCGGCAGCTCGCGCCACACTTTCGGATCTTTCAGGATCTCTTCGGAGGTTGGGTACTCCATCAGCATGGTGGCGAAGATGTTGAACGCATCGCCGGCAGGCTTGCCGCACATGGAGCGAACGAAGCTGGAAGCGGTTGGCCAGAACGCACGTGGGGTGTAGTTGCGCACGCCACCGCACTTGGCGAACTCCAGGCCCAGCGACGTCCAGTCACGTGGCGACGGGGTCTTGCCGTTCTCGTCCGAGTACTTGTCGTCATCTGCGCCTGGGGCGAAGTAGGAGGACTGCTCTTTCAGGAAGCCCACAACGGCAGGATCGAGGTTTTCGTTGCACGGGTACTTCAGCCAGGCGTCGAAGTCCGGCTCGTATTCGACGAACATCGAACGGCCCAGCAGCGCCTTGTTCCACTCGACTGCGGAGCAACCGTCGCCGACGCCGTTACCGGTCATGGCAACCAGGACGTTTTCGCCCAGCTCGAAGTCGCCGATGCGACCGAACTGCACCAGCTCCAGCAGACCGGACTGCAGGCGCGGGTCAGCCAGTGTCACGTCGTCGAGCAGCAGGACGCCGTAGCCACCTTGGATGTTTTCTTTGAGCAGCGGGATGATCTGCGATTCGATCAGCGGCTGAGCCATTGTCCAGAACGACACGTCCTCACCGTCCGCGTCCTTCAAGCGTTTGCCTTCGGCATCGCGCTTGAACTTCTTGTCAGGTACTGGGTACACACCGAAGTCTTCGGCGCTGCGCGAAGCCATCGGGATACGAACAAACTCTTCCCCGTCACTGACCAAGGCCATCAGGGCACTGGTCTTGCCGATGCCGGCACGGCCACTGAGGATGAGTCCGCGCATCCTGTTGTTTTCTTGACGGGGAATTACGTTGAGCTTGGTAGTCATTGCTGTGCTAGCCTCAAAAATTGACCTTTCCTTCAGGACTCCCCCGATCCTAGCACAAATCCCCGGTGGGGCGGCAGTAGCTGGGCATTCCCGATCTGATAATTCCACATTAGCAACGGAGTCTAACCGAATGCACCAATTTTTTCTCAATTTACGTGAAAAAAATAACTCCGATTTCGTTAACGATTGACACTTTGGCAATAACTAACTTGACGCTCCCTGTGTTCTTCCATATATTGACTGCACACCGAGGGACACTCTATGACCGGAATCAATACTCTCGACCTGTACTTGGTTGACAAAGGCGTCGCGTTCGAGATGATGCCCAAAGGGCTTCCGCGCCCGCCTTACGATCATCCTGTCAGCCCCTATGCGATCAAGCTCAATGGGCGGCCTGCGCAAGTCCTGCTGGCGCAAACCTCCTTCCTGGCCCCTGAAGACCTGCCCGCAGGCTTCGACAACTTCGAAACCTACCCTGAGTCTGTCATCAGCGCCCTGCTCGAACGGGGTCGGCTCGAAGCCATGACGCTTCTGAACAACAACATTCAGATGTTTGTTGATAAGAAGCTGCTTGAGCGCGAGCACCTGGTGTTGCCCACCGGCAAGCGCGGGCAATACCTGTGCATGAAAACCGAAGCATTTGTCGAGCACTACCAAGGTCTAGTTGTCCCCACCGATTTCAAGAACGTCCAGGCCCTGCACGATCAGGCATTTGATGTCGGCATCTACAACCAGAAGCGCATCGAGCAGCTGGGCCTGGAAGACAACAAGATCCCCCCCTTCCCGGAAACGGCGCGGCGGATCATCGAGTTGTTCCAGCAAGGCGGCGAATTCCCCATGCAAGACCTGGTCGAGATCCTGGAGCAGGATGCCCCGATCAGTGCTCAGGTGATCTCCTGGGCCAATGCCGCTGCCAACACCAGCCGCCCTGGCGGGGCCATCTACTCGGTGCAGGGGGCGATCAACCGCCTCGGCACCAACAAAACGCTGCAATACGCCATGCAATCGGCGATGTCCAATTCCTTCCGGGTGCGCAAAGACCTTGCCCCGATGGTGGAGTCGGCCTGCTTCAACTCACTGATGTCGGCCTTTGGCGCCAGTCATGTGCACCGCCTGGAGGGTGGTGCTTCGCCTCAGTCCGCCTACCTGGTTGGGCTCATGCACAACCTCGGCGAAATGCTGCTGATGCACTTCCTCTCTGACCATGCGGTGCGCTTCATGCGCCTGCATGAGCTCAATCCCCACCTGTCCCGCGAGTCGCTGTCCCGAGAAGTGTTCCGGATCAGCTTCGCCTCTGCCACGCACCTGCTGATGAAATCCTGGCGCATGCCGCAGAACATGGTCGATTCCTGCACGGCCTTGTCGACCTACAACGACAGTGGCGCCGACAGCCTGGCGAACAACGTGCGCAGCTGGCAGATCTCCGTGGGCGACAAGGGGCTTGTCCCGCTGTCGTTCGTACCTTTCGGCTGGAGAGAAATCCCCAGTTTCCCGGTGGCCGAATCGGTAATTGATGCCAATTTGAAACAAATTGCCGACTTCCGCACCCAGGCCAACATGATTTCCCGTCGTTCGACCTGATCTACCGGCAAAATACCGAGCCAGAGCCCTCAAAAGCTCTGGTTTTTTTTGGTCTCAAAGCAAGATCAACAGCTTTGCGCACAAACCTGAGCCGCCCTAACGGGCTGAATCCTCGCCTGGTCGTTCGTTGCCTGGCGAGGAATGTTCGTGGCTGGACGGACGCGCTGCGTTACACCATACGACTCTCAAACACCCGACGAATCTCGCGCATTTTGCGCAGGTAGGTGAACTCGTCGGTGGCCCCGATAATGATGTCGGTGAAGGTGCGGGTGGCGCGGTGGGCAAACAGCCAGGGATCGATCCAGGAGACTTCGAACTCCATGAAAAAAGCAGGCGCCCTGCCGGGCACGCATTCGGTGATGATCCCTTCAGGCCTGTAGATGGTGTGTTCGCCCTTGCGATTGATAAGCTCCAGCGGCTGCTTGTCCTGGTAAACCAGGTGAATCTTGTCCAGCGGCAGGCCCAGGCGCTCTGCTGCTCGCGCTTTACAGCGCTCGATACGCCACAGTTGGTGGGTTTGCCAGTCGCAGGAATGGCTGTCAGCTTCGAAGAGTTCTTGTCGCGTGACCCTGTGATGTAGCATCTTGACTTACTCACTTGACCCATCCATGGAGCCGAAGTCTGTCGCCAATTGTACCGCTTGTCAAACTTTGGGCTTGCAGGGAGTCCCGCGTGCAAGTATTTTAGCGTATATTGACAAGGACAATAAAAATGCAGACTACCCTGATGCTCAAAGAGCGCACCGCTGCCGAAGCGGAGCTGGCGTTCGACCAACACCTGCGGTGCAGGCTCCATGATTTCCTGCGCAATGACTGTGTGCTCACCCCGGAAGGAATTGAGCGCGTCATGCCGGTGTTGCTGGAGATCTACATCAACGGCGCCTACGGCATGCAGGTGCAGTTCGACCTGCAGATTCCGCCAAACTCCACCTTTGCGCCCTTCCAGGGGGTGATCTCGCAGTACGCGAAGGAAATCTCCCCCGGCATCATGAACACGTTGAGCAATGCGTCGGCGCTGGCCTCGTTTCATATGCTGCAGGCGACCGCCAAGCATTTGGCCGCGCTGGATGACAAGGCGCATAAACGTCGCCCGCACTAACAGCAGACCAGCAAGCTGGAAGCACCGATCCCGCCCCTGCCCAGCCTCCGCTAGGGCGACCTCATTCAAAATGGGCCAGGCACCCCGCAGACGCGGAAAAGGGCCCCGAGGGGCCCCATTCTAAATCGGACGATCGTCAGGCGACTTGCTGGGCGCCCAGGTTTTCGTCGTTGTCCGCACCCGCCATGTCCAGGCTGGTCTGGCCAGCGGCTTCGGCCTCGGCATCACGCGCCGCCTGCTCCATCTTGGCGTCGTCTTCGGCGCACTGGGTCTGGATGGCCTTGATTTCGCGCAGCATGTCGTCAAGCTTGGCGCGGGTGCCTTCGGACAGGGCCTGGTAGCCTTCGTCCGCCTGGATCTCTTCGGCCATTTCGAACAGAGGGCGGGTTTCCTTGAGCAGCGCCTTTTCGAATTTCACGCCAGGCATGTGCTTTTTCATGATCCGCTTGGAGCCTGCCGCCTTGGACACCAGGGCCGCCTGCTTGAGGACTTCCACGGCCTTGTCGCCGTGCTTCATCATCAGGTCGTAGGACTCGGTCACCGACATGGTGTTGGCCTCGACCGCTTCCACGATCTCCTTGGGCGCCGACGCGAGCAGCAGCAGCTTGGGCAGGTGCGATGCCGACACCAGGCCATCCAGCCCTTCGACGATCTGTTTTTCGGTCTGGTCGAAGACCACGTGCAGGCGCTTGCACAGAATCGCCAGTTCGTACGGACGGAACGGCACGGAGTTGTTGCCCTGGGCCAGGCCGTATTGCAGATCCAGTTCGTTGGTACCCATTTTCTTGGTGACCACCGGCACGAGCCATTTTTCCGCGAACTTTTCGTCTGTCTGGGTCATTTTTTCAATGTACATCAGACCCGCATCGCGACGACGGCCACCCTCGACGATGACGATCACGTCCTTGCCATCCTTCTTGATGGCGTAGCCGGCCAGCGGCTTGTCAGGGTACCAGCCATGCTTTTCCATCGACGCGGCCAGGGTGCGGATGCCTTCCCAGTACTTTTCGTCTTTGATGCGCGGGTTAAAGCCTTCGATGACGATGGTTTCGGTCAGCTTGACGCTGTACATATCCTTCTTGGTGCCGATCTCTTCCATCGCCTTCTTGACGCGGCCAGCGATAGGGTTGAAGCGCAGATTGGGGTTCAGCCCGTACTGGCTGGCGACGTGGTCGCACAGGGCATCTTTCTGAAGTTCGGTCATGGCAAATCCTCGCGTTGTAGGTGGTATGCGTCTGTGCGCAAGCCGATTGTTCCGGCCATGGATTAAAGTATACGCGGTATACGTTAACCGTCAACCCTCAGGCCGGTCGATTAATGGATAAATTGTTTTTGAATGGGATCAGTAGATCGAGGTGCAGCGGATACGCCCGGTGTCGGTGATCTGCCAGGCGCGTTCGCCCGAGGCGCTGCACTGGCTGGCGAACCCGAGCTTGACCAGCGCAGCAAGCGCCCTGGTGTCCACCCCATAGCTCGACACGGTCAATGTCTTGGCCGAGCACAGTGCGACCAGCTGGGACTCCCTGGCGGGGCTCAGCCTGACCCTGGCAATGCCTTCATAATCGGGCTCGGGCACAGTGTCGGTCATGGTCAGCTCCGCCAGGGAAGGCATTTTAAAAGCGCACAGGCCTACCGGAGACGACCCAGCCCACCAGGGGTGAACTGCAAGGGCGATGCACCCGTGCACGGCCTGGGCTTGGCAATGTGCATGCGCAGCGGCTGATTGGCACGCTCGACGGCCTCATTCCTGGTGGGCACCACCATGATCATGCAGTCGACCAGCGACACCGGCTGGGTGCTAAGCACAATGGCGACCTTGCGGGTCATGGTGGACTTGAGCTGTTCAAGCCAGGCACTGAGGCTGGCATCGCAATGGGCAGTCGTCATAGAGGCTACTCATAGGGGAAATGGCGCACCAGGCAGGACTCGAACCTGCGACCATCCGCTTAGAAGGCGGATGCTCTATCCAGCTGAGCTACTGGCGCGGGGGTGGCCACCCTTCCCACCAGGTGGCCGTTGCTTCCACAACCTTGGCATACGCTTCCGGTCATGTGCGGGGACACTCACCGTCCGGCATCCTGGCCACCTGCGCAGATGGGTCAATGGCTGTTAACTGACCGAGGCATCAGCGCTCAATGAGCGGAGACAAACGTCGGCAGCTATCCAGCCTGCCGGGGGTGAAGCGTCGAAGCGGATTCAATATTATGGATAAGCAAACCGCCTGTCAATCTCTTTCAGGTCGGCTGGGTGCCACGCTGCACCTGGTGAAAGGCGTGCTCTTTGGTGCGGGCGCGACGGATGCTCAGGTGAGCCCCGGAACCCACGTCATGATGCCCTACGTGCGCCAAGCTGACCCAAACGGCGCCCAACAGTGAAGCGATGCGAAACAGTGAAACCACGATGACCCTCCTTGTGGATCGAGGCACCCGCCCTCGGATGCCCTGGGTGCAAGCCAGGTCGGCCTGCGTGTGTAGTGATGGGCGCTGACTCAGCCCCCGGAAAACAAAAAGCGCCCCACGAAGGGGCGCCTTTGAAACTCAAGACGCCCTACTGCTGGGCTTTTTGCGCATCCATGTAGTCAACGGATGCGCGCAGCAGATCCCGGTACTGCGCCAGGGTGATCTCGGACGTTGTCCAGAACACGTTCTGGCCGATCTCCACCCACCCGCAGGTGGTTGGCCTGGGTGGTGGCTCAGCGGCCTTCCTGCGCCCTTTGACGGGGGCTGGCGGCCTGGTGTCTGCTGCGGGGAAGTGCGCGCCACGCTTGGTGTGCAGTTTGCCCTGGGCCAGCAGCGTTAACTGCTTTTCAATGTGCGCCCAGCTCTGCGCCTGGGGATCGTAAAAGCAGGTGACCGTGCACGTCAGTTGATCATCATCACCATAGGCAATGACCGACTTGGCCTCGACCAGGTGATCGCGACAATCATGAGCAGTTCGCAGGAACCGCGCAAAGGCGCCAAACTCGTACTCGGCGGCGCCCATGTACTCCAGGCTGAAAACCTCGCTAAAGCGCAAGCCAGGGCGCAGGTCAGCGTCAGCCAGCCTCAGCCGTTGCACGTAGCTGAAATCGTCCAACTCTTCCGGAGGCGCTGGCGGCACCCCGGCCTTACCTGTAGAAACACCCATGGCTATTCTCCCGAGTGTACGTTGTGCCAGTGAGCAGGATGACCGGCAGCGCCGATCGCCTGAGCTTCCACCTCGGCCTTGACCAACGAGCTGGCCGCCACCAGGCCCACAATGAAGGCCATGGACAGCCACTCGCCTTTCACCGGGCGACCTGCAGCTGGTAGCTTGGGCCCACGTGGCGCTGGTGGTCTTTCGACCAGGGTGCGAACGACACCAGCACGAACAACACCACCAGTGCTGCCGCCTTCATCGCCTTGACCCGCCGCGCTTGCAATGACTCCGCTTGCTTGATCATCACTCATCCCTCCAGTGCCTTAAGCCAGCCCTTGGCGGCTCGCTCCAGGTGTGCCTTGGCCATTTCGATGGAGTCGAACAACCCCTGATCAGGTTTGATGCCTTTGAGCAGGAAGGTCGCCTGAAACTTTCTAGGCGTGTTCTTCGCCACCACCGCGTGACTGATGGTGGCAAACTTGATCGCCCCCACCTTCAGCGTCTGGACAGCCTGGGGATCGTCGCCCCACACCAGCCTGAACGCCGGTTCCTGGGCGGCAGGTGCTGGCGCGGACAAGCCCAGCTTTGCACCCAAAAGATTGGAATCCTGCTGAAGCAAGCTGATGCTCAGGTCGCGAAAACGCAAGACCATGCGCATCTGCTCTTCACTGAGCGCCTTGAAGGGCAGCTTGGCATTCTGGGCGTCGCTGGCGCTGATGCTGACATCACCGGTTTCGATGTAGTTGGCCCACATACCGACCGCTCTTGCCTGAATCTGCAGATCCGATTGATCGCGCATATCCCCTCCTTACGCCACGAGATCGGCGTCAGCGACGGACACCCGGAACTGGCCCGGCTCCACACACGTCACGCGGAAGATCGCGCCGCAGCTGTAGCAGCTGTCGGTGCACGTCGAGGCATCACCGACTTGATCCGAGACAACGAAGTCTTCGACCTGTTCGCCCTGATCGGTGTTGCAGTGGGGGCAAGCCAGGGACTGGCCAGCTTCCAAGGTGGTTTCGAGTGTATGCATGACGGTCTCTCGCGTTGTGGTGCTGCTGAGCCTGATGGCCTCTGTTACCCTCAGCGGGGTATAAGGATGATATACCCGTATATTGATACCGGCAACTCAATATTTGCCAAAATGGCCATTCAGAAAGCACAAAGCCCGAACATGTCGGGCTTTGCTCACCAGCGGGACGCGGAACCTATCAAGTGCAGGCTTCGCATTCCGGGTTGTCGATCGAGCAGGCCTTGGGAACGTCAGCGGCCTGGTCGCTTTCCAGGACAAAACCTTCGTCGTTATCGGCGGTGTCTTCATCCCAGCTGATGGCTGGTTTAGGGGCGGCTGCAGCTTGTGCTTGGCTCATGTACGGTACTCCTGAAAGGGATTGCAGAGTCGCTGGGCGGCGGCTCAGCGGTGGTTGATAATTTCATTGTAGCCATGAAATTGAATGCAAATCCAGCACCGCGAGAGCCATTTCATGACCGCCCATCAGCCCTACAAACCCAGGCGGTCATGGCGCGATGAGACCAGGTTTTTAAGCCACAGCAGCACCGAAACCAGCGCATAGAGCATGCGCAGGGACAGGCGCTTGAGCCAGGCAATCAAGCTAGCCATGCCTTAAGCCCAGGTGGACGGCGCGCACGACGGCCAAGGCACTGCTGACGAGTCCACAGAGGGCAATGGCAAGGCAGACCACCAGGAGCTCCAGGGCCACCACCGGGTAGCCTGGGCTCGCGGCAAGGGCATAGGCATGGTAGGCGCCGGCACAGGCGGCGAGGCCCACCAGCAGGAAGATCAAAGCCCAGCACACCTGAGCAAGCGCTTCAGGTGTGTGGGATGCGGTACGGGCGCTGGGCCTGGCGGGGACGAAGCGAGGGTGGTGCGCGTGGGCGCTGGGCATGGCAGTCTCCTGGGCGGGCAAAGTCAGGCTCTGCCACACCCGGCTATCTATTGGTGTGTGGCGGCTTGGCCGAACTGCCCGAGCGGGCGCCTTTCGGTAGACCCACAACGAAGAAGAGTACGATGCCGACACCGAGAAGGGTCGCCAGCTGCGCCTTCGGCTCGGTGTCCACCTGGCCCGAGGCGAGGCCTGCGTACATGAGCAGTACGCCAACCAGGGCGCCGGCAATACACAGCGCCCATCCTACCAGGGAGCCCAGGTAGCGGCTCCTGGGTTTATGATGCACGCGGATCATGGCAGATACTCCGATGAATATTGAGCGTGAGTATACTTGGTATACTCTGCGTGTCAAATTCAGAATGCAGAAAAGAAAAAGGCCATCACAAGGA